>ENA-UENT01000001-UENT01000001.1-marine-metagenome-genome-assembly--contig:-NODE-1-length-437800-cov-4.999822_pt1 | contig 437800 bp, 422 predicted proteins | sample MGYA00237879_ERZ529330 | MGnify/ENA primary metagenome ERZ529330 (study PRJEB26372, sample SAMN05368345) | marine metagenome | biome: cultured habitat; feature: ocean water; material: water; isolation... | reverse complement strand
CAGCAACTACCGTTTGCGTTTGATGTGCGGCTCGACCAAATCCCTGACGAGTGGCATCAGGTGGCGGTGAGATTTAGACGCGCCAATGGCATCCGTGATGGCGATAAATAGCGAAGTGATTGGTGAATGCGTTGAGGGAATAAGGATAGAAGTAGGGAGAAACATATTGAGCGAGGCTTTGATGTGTCTTCTTGTGGTCTTGCGATGAGGCACTCAGTGCCTTGCTGGGTCTGTCGTCAGTTGGCGTTGATGGCGATGGTGCCAGGTATTGAGGCTGGTTTATTGGCTTATTGGTGTGACGGGTGGCTAGCCTAGAACACTAAAACCTAGAGCTAAATTAGCTTAAAATTTTGGAGTGGTTGCACAAAATTCATAGGGGTTAAGCGCACATAAATAAAGTCGCTCAGCTTTATACATTATTTCCGACTCATCGTGCACCCGCACATCCCTGTTGCTAGGCGTTGATGTTAGGGCAGTGACGGCGGCATTGGTTTTCGGTGTTTCTTTGTCAGGCCCGCCATTGGTATTGAAGCGCCAGGTGAAGTCTGCGGAGAAGCGAGTATCAAACGCCTCGTCGTAGGAGAGATTGGCAGCAAGGGTGAGGTCGTTGTTGATGGCATAAGCGAGACGGCCGAGGATGCCAGAACCGTCAACTTCTTCTTGGTCACGGTGTTGGTAGTAATAACCAACGGAGGCTTGCAGAGATGGCGTAATGAAATAGCCAACATCCAGCCCATAGGTGTTCAGCGCACCAGCTTCATAAAAACTGTTCAGCTTCTGCTCCACATCACCAACAGGGATGAGCCCATAACCGTTGAAGGTCCAACCATTGGAGACCGCCTCTGCATTCAGTGCAATCTGCTGGAAGCTAACGGTTTTCTTGTTGGTGACGCTGACACCAGTGTCGGCATTGCCTGATTTCAGTGAACGGCTGTCATAACCAGCGTTCAGCCCATACATCCAAGAGCGATCACCATTCAGCCAGCGGTAACCCAGGCGTGTGGAGGTGGAGAAGCCACCCGCAACATCAGTGTTGATGATGCTGCTATAGCCATCTCGGTCGCCGAAGTGGGCATTGACGAGGGCATCAAGAAACCAAACACTGTTGTCGCCGACCGAGAGAGGAAGGAACCCGCCGACGCCTGCTTGGTTCGGAGTACCAGCACCTTGCAGTGCGCCCTGGAAGCCGACCTGAGGTTTGACGACGTCCTTGAGGCTGACGCTCATCACATCACCAAGGTCTGCTGCTGAGCCTTGTGCGAGCTCAGCAGCTTTGGCGCTGACACCAGGCAACGAGGCGATGGAGAGTGCAGCGGTGCCGAGTGCTGCCAGTGATATCCGTAGAGACTGCTGCAAAGCGGGTTCCAGGGCTGACTGAAGCGTTAGCAGCGAAAGTATCGCTGCCAACAGGCTTTAGTGCAGTTGGCTAATTGTCAGCAAGATGAAGAGAGAAAAGAAGCCACTTCCATAGCCACCCAGCCCATCACTCAGGATTTCCCAGCTCTACCCAAGACCTTCTTTTGTCGCCCCGCAGAAGTCGTCGGACCTGACTTGGTGGGCTGCAGGTTGGTGAAACGCCAAGACAGCCTCTACTCGTCCATCGATCCATCTCCTGTATGGAATCAACGGGAGAATCCCTGTCGACGCCGCCGGATCTGTCCACAAAGCCAAAAATGAAAAGGCGGCCACCTCAGACTCAGCACCAACAAATCAGCGCTGCATCATGACTGCCCAGCTCTGAAAAAACGGGACCCTGGGGCACGGTCACCACACCAAGGTCCGTCTCATTGTCTGATCAGGCGTGAGTGATCAGTCCTCGACACGCCAGGTCTGATCAGCAGGCGTCCAGTCGTTGAGCTCTTCAGCGCTGAACCAGAGTCCGATCTCAAAGGCTGCCGTTTCAGGCGCATCGGATCCGTGAATGACGTTGCGACCGATGTTCACGGCCAGATCACCGCGAATGGTGCCAGGGTCGGCCTCGAGCGGCTTGGTGGCGCCGATCAGCTTGCGGGCACTGGCGATCACGCCGTCGCCTTCCCACACCATGGCCACCACAGGGCCGGAGGTGATGAAATCCACCAGGCCTGCGAAGAAGGGGCGCTCCTTGTGGACGCCGTAGTGCTGTTCAGCCAGAGCACGGCTGGGGGTGATCTGCTTCAGGCCGACCAACTTAAAACCCTTGCGCTCAAAGCGACCCAGGATCTCGCCCACGAGTCCCCGCTGCACGCCGTCGGGCTTGATCGCAACGAAAGAACGCTCGGCAGCCATGGGGAAAGCATCAGTGTGCGGCCATCGTCTGCTGCCGACCCACCGCTTGGCAAGCACGGCTGGAATCACTGCCCCTACATTTCAACCATTCCGCCGAAGAAGGGTCATGGTTCTGGCCGAAACCGATCGGTCCTGGTCCCTCTCCCGCAGTGCCGAGCTGTACGGCCTGGACCGCTGGGGCGACCCCTACTTCGCGATCAATTCCCGGGGGCATGTGGTGGTGCAACCCCGCGGAGATCGAGGTGGATCACTCGATCTCGTGGACCTGGTGAAAGGCCTTGCGGCACGGGATCTGAACCCCCCCGTGCTGATCCGCTTCGACGACATCCTCGAAGACCGTCTCGAGCGACTGCATGCCGCCTTTGACCGAGCCATCTCCCTCTACGACTACGACGGTCGCTACCAGGGGGTGTTTCCGATCAAATGCAATCAGCAACGCCATGTGGTGGAGCAGCTGGTGGACAGCGGACAGCGCTGGAGTTTCGGCCTGGAGGCCGGCAGCAAGGCGGAACTGCTGATTGCCCTTTCGTTGATGCGGGACCAGCAGGCGCTGCTGATCTGCAATGGCTACAAGGACCGCCGGTACATCGAGACGGCCATCCTGGCCAGGCGTCTCGGCCACCAGCCTGTGGTGGTGATCGAACAGGCCGACGAAATCCAGCGGATCATCGAGGCCAGCCAGGCCCTTGGCGCATCCCCGTTCATCGGCATTCGCGCCAAGCTCTCGAGCCGCAGCACCGGCCGCTGGGGCAGTTCCGTGGGCAGTCGCGCCAAGTTCGGGCTGGATCTCACCGAAATGCTCCAGACGGTGCAGGCGCTGGACGAGGCTGGCTTGCTGCAGGATCTGCGGCTGCTGCATTTCCACATCGGCAGCCAGATCAATGACATCGCCGTGCTGAAGGACGCCCTTCAGGAAGCCGGTCAGATCTACGTCGAACTCACCCGGCTTGGGGCTCCGATGGGGTTCCTTGACGTGGGTGGTGGCCTTGGCATCGATTACGACGGCAGCCGCACCGCCAGCGCCGCGTCCACCAATTACTCGCTGCAGAACTACGCCAACGACGTCGTCGCCACCATTCGCGAATGCTGTGTGCCCCTGGGTGTTCCCCTTCCCACCTTGGTGAGTGAAAGCGGCCGAGCCCTGGCCAGTCACTTTTCGGTGTTGGTGTTCAACGTGCTCGGCTGCAGTCGCGCTCCCGATGGGGAGCCTGCTCTGGAGACCGATGAACCGCTCCCTGTCGCCAACCTGCGCGAAACCCTGCAACGCATCCGGTCGCTGGACTCTCCGGACCCCTCGTTGCTGCAGGAGGCCTGGAATGACGCCATCAAATTCCGTGAGGATGCCCTCTCGGCGTTCCGACTGGGATATATCCGCCTGAACCAGCGTGCGATGGCGGAACAGCTGAGCTGGACCTGCGCGAAGGAAATCAGCGCACGCCTGCCCGTCAACGAACCGATCCACGAGGATCTGCGCGGCCTCCAGCGCGCGCTGGCGTGGACCTACTACGCCAATCTCTCGATCTTCCGTTCCGCCCCGGACACCTGGGCGATTGATCAGCTGTTTCCGGTGATGCCGATTCATCGCCTCGATGAATGCCCCAGTGAGCTGGGGCAATTCGCCGACCTCACCTGCGACTCCGATGGCAAGTTGGCGCGCTTCATCGACAGCGGCGCCGAGAAAGCCCTGCTGGAATTACATCCCCTCAACAAGGACGAGCCCTACTGGATCGGCATGTTTCTGGGCGGGGCCTACCAGGAGGTGATGGGCAATCTCCACAACCTCTTCGGAAGCACGAATGCTGTGCATGTGCGGCTTAACCCCCGTGGCAACGGCTACCTGCTCGATCACGTCGTGCGGGGACACACCAATGCAGACGTGCTCGAGGAGATGCAGCACAACCCCGATCTCATCCTGGAGCGGCTGCGGCAGGCCTCGGAGACGGCAATCCAGCACGGAACATTGCAGATCGAAGACGCCAGGCTGCTGATGAGCCATCTCCGAGCCAGCCTGGACCAGACCACCTACCTCGAGGGATGAAGCGCATCCGCCGGCTGGTGCAATTTGCAGGCCCTTACCTGGCTGCCGTGGTGGTGCTGATATTGCTTCGCAGCACGGGCCTGGCCCAGACCCTTGATCTGGTGGTCTACGACCTGATCACCAGCCAGAGGGCTGAGGGTTCCGGGCAGGACACACCCATCACCTTGGTGGGCGTTGATGAAGATGACATCAAACGCTTCGGGTGGCCGATTGATGACGGTGTGTTCTGCGAAGCCTTCGATGCACTGAATGCCGCAGGCGTCGTGGCCATCGGCTTTGACATCTACCGGGACAAAGGCGTCGGGCCCAACCAGCAGTGCCTGCGCGATCGCTTTCGAGACGAACCCACCCTGGTGTCCATCTTCAACGTGGCGTCCGACATCCCTCCGGTTCCAGGAACGCCTCCCGAGCGCCAGTCGTACAACGACATCAGCGTGGATGCGGATGGTGTCTTACGCCGCGATCTGGTGCATGTCACTGGTCAGGACGAGGCCACCGTCTCCTTCCCATTGCGCGTCCTGGAGGTGGCAACAGGCGACACCGTCATCCGTTCCTCCCTTGAAACAGAAACGCACGACGGTGCCTGGCTCAGCGTCAATGGCGGTGGATACCACAACGAAGCCGAGGCAGCTTGGGGGTACCAACGCCTGATGCGGTTCCGGGAACCCGGTAGCTATCCGAGTTACTCCCTGAGCGACCTGGTCGCCGGCAGCGTCCCCGAGGTCAAGCTGCGGAACCGCATTGTGCTGATTGGCAGCACCGCAGCGTCATTACGCGACCTCTTTGAGGTCCCCCATACGCGGTTCAGACAAGGTGAAACCTTGTTCCAGATTTCCGGCGTGGAGATGCATGCGAACCGGCTGGCCACGCTGATCGATGAACGCAATGGCACGCTGATTCAGGGCTGGATTATGCCCGGATGGGGCAATCTGCTACTGGTGTTTGGCTTCGCCGCAGGCGGCCTGCTGCTTGGCGAACGAATCCACAAACAACGGGTCAGCATCCTGGTGGTCGTGCTCGTGGCTGGATCGGCAGCTGGTGGGTTTGGATTGCTGCTCTGGAACCACATCTGGGCCGGCATCGCCATGCCCATCGCCGCCTTACTGAGTTTCGGAGGCGCAGCCTGGCTTCGTCGTGGTGTGGAAAGCCAGCAGCATTCGCAGCAGATCCGGCAACTGCTCGGCCAAACCACATCGCCCGCCGTGGCCGAACAACTCTGGGCGCAGCGCGATGCCCTTCTGAGCAACGGTCGCTTCATGGGTCAACAGCTCCCGATCACCTCTCTGTTCACCGATACGGCATCCTTCACCAGCGTGTCCGAGGGCATGAGCCCACGGCAGCTGATGGACTGGCTCAACCGGGGTATGGAGGTGTGCGTCCCCGCGGTCACCCAACGGAACGGAATGGTGAACAAGTTCACCGGCGATGGCATGCTCGCCGTGTTCGGAGTGCCTCTACCAGGCGATCCCTCAGCAGAAGCGCAGGCAGCCGTCGAAGCGGCGTTCGAGATCAACAACGGGCTGAAACGGCTGAATGCCGACTTGATTGCCGAGGGGGCTCCCACGATGCGTGTGCGCATGGGCATCCACTCCGGCGAGGCCTTAGTGGGATCCATGGGAAGTGCGGAACGGATCGAATACGCCGTGATCGGCGATGCCGTGAACTGCGCGTCTCGCCTGGAGAGTTATGACAAACATCGACATGAAGGGGTTCTCAGGGTGCTGCTGTCCAGCACCACCTTGGAACTTTTGCCAACAGAATTCCGTGCATCACTGAGCCTTGAAGATTGGGGAACCGTTCAAGTCAAGGGGCGCGACAAGCCACTCAATGTGAGTGAAGTAAAATTCGAAGGTTGCTCCACCCAAGCGGTAGGCAATCCAAAAAATGCAGACAAATATTAACGCAAAAAGCTCTTCAAAATTTAAGTGAAACCGAAGAAGACCACACAAGCCAAGAGGGAAGCAAAAGCCACAATTCAAAATGACGAAAACAATTCTCAAAAACAATCTAATCATTGAAGAGCTTCAGAACAAAAGAGACAGTCAAGAGATAGAAGGCCAATTTCCCTGCTTAAAACCTTTCAAAATCAGCGGAAACACGCCAAGAACGAGGGTCTTAGTCTTAGCAGCAAAAAACAAGAAGAAGACAATGACTCTTGGCGTTGCAGTCTTGCAGATATCGTCCAGCTCGAATCAAAAGAACAAGGAAGCGGCAATGAGTTGCATTTACGTCAAGAAAGACTGGAGGCGTCTGGGAATTGGAACCGCACTATTGAAGGAAGCAGAAAAAACCTGCATCCGCGAAAGAGTCAACAAACTGACAATCATCTACAACACAGAAAACAATGCAGTCGAATCGTTAATACACAGGAGTAATGGTTGGCAAATCAACGAAGGGTTAACAGGATTTCTATTCGAAAGCAAGGAAAAGGTGTGGCCAACGGTTGCATCGCTCAACAAAGCAATAAAGAGGGGAACGATTGGATTCAGCATCAGGTCATTGCTGGATTGCGACCACGATGCACTCATTCAGGCTTCTGGCGCAGATGGTACGCCAAAATGGGCACAACTAGACCGACATCAAATTGATCGCGCGGAGCAGGAGTACTCGCGCGTGATCTATAAAGACGAATGCATTATTGGCTGGCTGATCACTATCGCAGTGGATCAAGAGACGCTCGATTATCACATCCTCTGGACGACCAAGACCCATCGGAACTCTGCCTCAAAACTGACAGCAATCAAAGCACTGACAGAGATCATTGGCGCAGCTCATTTTTCATCAGAACCGGACGATCGAGAGAAGGGTGATGACTCAGGATCACCGTGGAAGAAGGGCTTTTTTATATCCCGCACAGACAATGCGATGATGAACAATTTTGCAAGCAAACGACTGACCGGCAGCGCGAGCCACCAGAACAGACTCAATCTGGGAGAAAAATGGTTAGACAAATAACAGCTTATAAATTACACGAGCTAAACCAATAGTCACTCGCAAAGTACAAAGCAATTCAGGAGGATAGAAAGCACAATCTAACCAGATGAAACAACGGGCAAAATGACTTGTTCGCTGGAACTATTTAAATCCTTAAATATCCACAAGCGAGCATTAGCAGCTCAAAGCAGGAAGAGAGCAACAAAGCAATACAGACGAAAACCTCAAAAACTAGAAAGATACAGGCAATTGATCTACAAGACTGCAACCACGACAACTAAATGTAGAGACATAAAGCAATCACTCAGCCACATCTCCATGTGCGACATTCCCTAAAAGCGAGTGGAGAAGACTTCACTGTCACAACTGTGATGCAAAAGCTACGGATAAGACAGATAGAAAAACCTCAGCGAGATCAATATGTTGCAAATACGAGAAAATGGACATAGTATAAGACTTTGCATAGCTGAGCATGAGCGCCGCTGATCTAAGACAAATTCAAGAGGCCCTTCAAGCAGATGAAAATAAAGAGTTGCGCAACAGCATCTATGCAGCATTTCTTGAGGACAACCAACGTGGCGCCGAGATGATTATCTCTTTCGCTTCAAAGCAAAATATCACACTATTAGCACAAGATGTTATTGACCAACTCAAGAGCATGGATGACGATGAAGTTGATGTAGAACTAACAAGCGAAATGCTTGCGGGTGTTGCGGGTGCTGACAAATGCACAGGTGGTTAGGCTGACAAATGCACAGAAGGCTTTCATTGATTTCATGTGACACCAGTGTCACATGAAATCAATGAATGACACAAAAACGTTATCGATTAAATCGAACAACAATACTATATACTAAGATAAATCAAAAAACTCGCACATTAACGAGCGACAACGCAGAAATAAGCATGATATATTATTTAATATGATTGTTTTTGGATTGGCTTCGCTAGTGGGGTCAGGAAAAGAATTTTAAGAAAATATGATGCCAAGTCGATTTCATACCATCTACGCGAGAAATTAATTGACATTGAATTGTAATGATGATTATTTTGAAAGCCTTCACCAAGAGTAAGCAGACCAATTAATATATTGTTCTTACTGCAGTCTTTTGTTTCAAAATTCCTGTAACCAAAGGCATGGCCTAGACTGTTAGTAATATTCGACATTTCTTGTGTCAGAACTGATCGGACAATGACGCCCCAATAAATAGCACTGATAACATTTGCCAAAATGAGTTGATCGTCAAATGAACCAGACTGAATAAACGCAACGAATATTGATACACCAACAACAAGAATAACAGACAACAATGAAAATAATGCATAGAAATCAGACATACACCTTTCTAACGGGTTTTGAACCAGATCCAAAATGTAAGGATGAGCGTATTTATATTGACCATCAAAATCAAGATATCTATTGTTATTGCCTAGAATCTTCGAGAGTCGATTGACATAAGCCAAATTTCTACCGGACGAGATCATGCCTTTTTCACCTGCTCGAATTTGCTGGCCAACATGTGACATCCAGCCATAATGTGCGTGATAAAAACTTTTAAACGAAACTGGCTTTTGGGAATTAGAAAAGTCTCGTGGACTATGAGGGTCACCCTGTTGATCAGACAAAGAATGATGGATTCGATGCTGAAGAGCCCAAGAATTAAGACTTCCCTGCCAACTCATTGAGGCAGCAAAAGCCAATATAATCTTGAAAAAATTTGAAGCTAAGAACTGCTTATGCGCATAATATCTATGGTAACCAATAGTCAGCCCTAAGTTTGCAACTAAAAGCCAGCTTGCCAAATAAAGTAAACCATTTGGGAGCGATGAGACCTGTTTCCAAGCAAAAATACAAGGAAGAACAGCAAGTACAATCAGAAGTCGATATTGATTCCAATGATACCGATCTAGGAAAGCGGAGCATTGACGATTAAACCCTATAAAAGAGACAATGCATGATGCAGCCTTCACTTGAAATGTGCAAAACTTAAAATACAATCTAACAGCTCCCAAAGCAGTTGGTGTTTCCGATCAGCGAACTGCCACAATCAATCAAGGCCAACAAGACAACCATCTTCGCGGCAAAGACAGCACTTGCAGGGAGGAGAGTTGTATGTAGCAAAAAGAAGTCACATGGACGAGCAGGAGTCATGCATATAACAGTTTGGACAGTTTAGAAATTTTGACAGTTGGAAACGCAGACAATATTAAATCAAACGCATTGGATTAGATCTTGACAAACAGAACAAGGAGACTACTTTTCAGCTAAGACAGCGTGATCTGCAATACCATAGAATTAATAATAGAGACCCTAAATTTACTTCTAGGTTGATGCTCAAAACGGCAAAAAACAAGAGATACAATCAGTCAACAATGCTGTTCCACAACCACTCAAAACAACAAGACAATCCATACATTCCCTCACATCAGAAAATAATATTTTGCCAGGCAATTAAGGTTAAAGCTATCAGCTTCAAAAAAATAAGTAGGACACATGATCAATGTCGATAAGATGGCACTGTATTGTAATTCGCCTGCTGTCAACAGAATCCATATAATGAAGCGAAACAGGTGCAATTTGATGCTTTAGACTTCCCTCGAAGCCATACATATAACCGAGCTGATAGGGATAAAAGGAAGACTTCGTATCCTTACAGCTATCGTTCCAGACGTTCAAACCACCACCGCTAGCTGGAAGACTGAGCGGAATAGTCAGAGAATACAAAGACGAAGCAAGCTCCTGCTTGGACATACTAAGTAATGACGGAAGTAATCTTGGAATTGGATGCACATGGATACTTCCCCCTCGACTGAAATAGACAGAATTAAAGAATTTATGTGGAGACTTGGGCTTAGGACCAAAAATATGAAAACCAGGAAGGGCTAATTCCTTATGATACGCAAAAGGATGTTCAAATTGATTAGAACAAAACTCCAACAAATGCCGATAAAGAGGCTCAAAATTTTTCCACAAAATTGGATTATATCGTCGCACAAAAGTCTGATAGCGATCGGTTGATTGATAGGGATTAAGATCCAAATAATGAGCCGCACCTAAAGTATAAAAATCAACTCCCTTCGCACGGCACAGCCAATGCATACTCAAATCAACAACCTGATCTGACCATTTAGACGCTTCTACGGGAGAAAGAAACGAGAATCTTGAGATAGAATGCATGATCAACAGTTCAAACTCTGTCTTGAAAACCAGCTATAATGCAAGGCTCGGCAACAAGCATAGGCCAAACCAAAAACTCTCAGGTCTCAAGAATTTGATATCAGATATCCTATAACCAAATCTCCATAACAAACAACAACTGTATACAGAACACTTCATTCAAAAATAGAAGCAATGAGTACTCGATGAATGGCTGCCAGCACAGAGACTGTCCCTGAGAAAGTGATATAACCCGTTTATGGTCCAGGCAATGAGTGTTAGTGGTCGTATAGCAGTTGATTGAGCTCTCTCCAGGGGTGCAAGCTCCTGGAGAACAGAGTGGTAGCAGAGGTTTTTGTATTCCCAACACCAACAATTGCTCATACCATGGACTTCAGCCGATTTGACGAATGGGTCGGTTATGAGAATGTCATCGCGTAAGAGGTCAATATAAACGCAGTCTGACAAAGGTCAGCCGACTCGGCGTAGACAATGCGAGATCGAATACCTGGAAAGGCATAAATGATTGCAGTAGCACTCTTTTTGCACCAAAGCAGCACGACGTGAGCAATGAAATCGATGCCGTTATCGATGCGGATAAACGCCCGAACTCGATAAATGTTGTTGAATGCTACCACCAACGCAAACACATCCTTAGTCTTGCAATGTCATCCCACGCAGGTCATCAGGCACTCGAAATATTTTGATCTTAGCAATCTCATCGCGAATCTTACGATGCCTGCTAACCCGAGCAATTGATGCATCAATAATCCGGCGAAGATAAGCTTACACAACCTGGGAATGAGAAGATATTAAACATCAACTCAATAATCACCGGCTTTCGAAGGCTCTCTCTTTAAAAGGCGATTGTATCGGAGTCGGTGGTGGTTCATCATGCCAAAACCGACCAAATACCCCAAGAAGCGCCAGCTATTAACCTCAGCAACAAGCCCTCGGTCAGTGAGATTAAACAACTACTAAAAAATCAGCACCTTAAAGAGCATCAATTGTATGATTCGCTGGGCAATGTGTTGCTCTTCCTCGCCTGGATGTGTTCTTATTAGCACTGGTAAAAAGAGATCCAATAGGAGTACATAATGTATCCGCATGAAGTTCGACTTAATCCGCAAAAGAATGGCAAACTCATTTATTCACCTCAGAAAGCCTTCGAATCGCAATCGGAGTGAACTAGGAGAATCCCTCCATAACCTATTGCTGGGTAAATGGCTAGACCTGGATTCAACGGAGTACATTAAATAACACTTGCAGATTATTTCTCTCTGCTTAGGCATCGCACTGGCAGCGACTCTGGCCATTCATCTGTCACTAGATCTGCCAAGCCGAACTGGGCCATCGTGTCTTTCGAAGGCACACTCGAACCACATTGTGAAAGTAACGACTTCAAAACTATCTGAAGCGTCTGATCACTGGCTTCAGAATCAGAAACAAGAAGGCTCAATGCTGGAGGTGACGTGGTCTGAACAAAGGCCATGGGATCCAAATCGTCATCGTCCAGCAAACTTGCACAGTTGAAGCTTGATTCCCAAATGGTAGGGCCTGTTACAACAGCACTGCTAAGCAAAATGAGACTGGCATGGGAAGCGGCCAAAGTGCGTACGCTCTCAGTACCAACATCATTTGGCTTGAAAACTACCTTCAGGCTGACCGGATTAGCCGTCGGCCCCTGGACAAGTCCAAGGGTCCCTGATGAACCAGGGGCGAATACGCTGCTTTCGGGAACGAGGTGCACAAGCGTGCGTGCACTGCATTCACCGCGCGTTCCACCCCCCACACGGCGGCCTGGAAATGAACTGCGCATGCTTCCCTGGGCGTCAGCAACCACCCCGACAACACTCAAAGCCAATGCTGCTACTGCAGCAGAAGTGAGCATGGTTCGAAAGCAGACTTGCCCCATAACGGAAGGAATGGAATGATGGATCCAGCTTGGCAACAATCCTCACAGGCGTCCAACCATCAACGTCAATAAGGCGCTATTCCTCACGCTTCAGCACGAACACAAGGGGCACAAGGGGGGGCACCCATGCATTCCATTCACTAGACCGAACCATACAAAGAATGTAGAGAGAATCACCAGCAACGCGGAACAGACCGGTGGACGAAGTCAGGACCGACCAGCGGACAGAGGAAAGTTCAGAATAAAGCCCTAAGTTTGACTTGACATCCTTTAACAATTGTGCTTGACGCTCTGATATTAGCTCAAGCACAATTGGAGCCGAAGTTTCAACCGGGGCCAGCACGCATCCCCCAGCAGACCCCCATCGTCGCTCCAGAGCGTCCCAACTCAGAAGACAAGACCTTGGAAGGGACACCAGCGGAATCAAGCGATGGTGAAACTGACCAAGAACGCAAGACCAATCAAAGCCTGATTCGACGTTATCAAAAACAAGCATTCCAACTTCAAGGCAACACCGTCTACAACGACGGAACCATCCGAACATTCGTAAAAAACTGCAGCCAAGCCCCAAACACGCTCTCACCTGAAGACTGGGCAGCACTGTGTATCACCCTTCAATACCAAAAGGATGGATATATCAACACGAGGGTTTTTGCCTCAGGAAGTGGTACCAACGTTTCGCTCGATGTCTCCGAAGGACGCCTAACGGAACTACGCGTCAATGGGCGGAACGAAACACTTAACGCCAGAACCAAGCAGAAGCTGTCAAGACTGAAGAACCAAGTTCTCAATGTCAACGAAGTGCTATGGGCCCTTCAACTGCTGCGACGCCAACCAGGAACCAAAGACATTCGCGGGCGACTGGGGCGAATCGGAAGTGACGCCACCCAAAGCAGCCTGATCGTGAGTACTGAGCCCCGAGGCGCACAATTCAATGCACTGTTGACCTACGACAACGAAGGAAAAATTAGTGCCGGACAGCATCGAAATCAAGCCATCGCAACTGGAGACTCGTTGCTTGAGTTTGCCGACCGTTGGCTGCTTTATGTGGACAAAACATGGAGTGGAGGTCCCCAGACAGGATCCATCAATTACTCACTCAGCTACACCAAACCGCTTGGTATCAAAACAGATGCAACGGCCTCGCTTGGATTCGGCAGGATTAAACCCATTGAACTAGAAGGTGTCGCAAAAAACTTCCGCACCAATCAATTTCAAGCCATCGGAATTGTGAAAAGGAAACTCATTGATTCGTATGACCATGATGTATCAATGATCGGACAATTTTCATTCTTGAGATCGAACCTTTATCTCCATGACAAAGAACTTCCATCCGTTGTTCCCAATTTGATCCGTAAACCGCAGTCTGGCTACGTCAGGCTTGGAGTGGAAGCCAACAAAATCAGTCGAGGCGCCGTTAGCAGCGCGCAGTTGTACGTCACCCAAGCTGTTTCGGGAAGCTCTCCGGATGATCAGCTCAGAACACTCAAGGAAATTGGCATCACCCCCGAACAATCAAACGCAGTTGGCGCCGCCATCAGCAATATTTTTCTGTTCAAGAATGGAATGCAGCTGAGTCTCAGCCTCGCTGGCCAGAAAGCCTTCGGCCCCCTGATGACCTCCATGCTGTTTCAGATTGGAGCCGACAGTGGGTTGATGGGACTACCAAGCACTGTCCTCAGCGGGGAGAATGGTCTCCAGGCAACAACGGAACTCTTGGTCCCCCTTGGCTCAATCAACCAATGGCCCATTGCATTAAAACCCTTTTACGGATATGGAGTCGTCAGCAGCCAGGGAGCTGAAAGCAGGTCCATCAGCAGCTTTGGCACACTGCTCAGCTTGACAAATCCGTCAAGAAAGCTCTCATTCGATCTGGGATGGACAGGCAATATCAGCTCACAACCCCTGATCGAACGTTCCTGGCAGAACTGGAGCCTGGCTCAGGGACTGATCACCCGGGCCACATTGAACTTCTAAAGTCTCAACACAATTCCAACGCTCACTGAAACAACGCACCAGACCTCAAAGCCCATGACAGCAAGGCTCAGCACCACAACAACCCTGAAAGGATTGCGTTGGTTCCTGCCACTGATCATTGCGGTGCTCCCTGGCGTTGCAGCGAGAGCCCAAATCAATAACGACTCAGGGATTCAAGCGGCTTCAGGTATCAACAGTCTCGGCACAAAAGTAGGAGATGGAGACAGTCAAACTCTGGGAGGTTCTTGCAACAGTGGACACTGCCGTATCAGCGGTGGAACAGCAAGTGGCAGCAATCTTTTTCATCGCTTATCCAAGCTGAGAACAAACAGCAACATTGATAAGATCACCCTCGATAACCTGATCCCTGGAAGCAAATCAGAAACCTTCAGAAGCATCATTCTGAGTAACATTGGCAGGAATGGAACTTACATCAATACCCCCTTTAAGCTTGATAAAAGCAGCTCAGACTTAATTATTCTCTCTCCTGAAGGTATTGAAATCGGAAGCCTTGGTCGGTTCAAAAACGTGGATACAGTCGCCCTATCAACAGCAGAAAATCTCACGATTGGAGGGGAAACCTTTCATTATCAAAACTCCAAACAAGCAGATTTAATCAACATGAAAGCCGTACTTAATCTTGCCCAGTCTGCTTTTAGCCACAATCAAGCAGAAGCAGGTCAAATCAGCATCAAAGTGGGTGACCTGCTCAGCATTGATGGCGATCTTTTGCTCCATAGCGTGGGGGGAATTGATATTGACCAAGCCAGTGCAAACTCAAAAGGAAACGTAAAAATTGGCGGAGGCCTCAGCCTGAGAACTTACGGCAAAGTAAAAGACCCTAATGCACCAACAGATTCAGTACTCATCAGAAACGTACAAATTGATGCCAACAATCTCAATGTCGACGCCAAAGGCAGCATTGATCAGCCTCTCGCAGTATTCATCGAAGAAGCCAGCATTCGCGCAAAAAATAACATAAACATCAACGGCAGCGGAGGAAACGAGTCAAGCTCGATCAATAATAAATATTTGATAGGAACAGAAATCCTAAACTCCTCAGTTAAATCGACAAAAGGAGACATACTCATAAGGGGCATTGGAGGAACAGGGAACAAAAAAATCAGCTCTGGCGATTACGACTTTGACGACGGGACTGGAATCATTATTGAAGGCAGCAACATTGATGCAAAAAAAAGCCTAATCAAACTTAAAGGGACAGGGTCTTTCGGCTCAAAAATAAACTTTGGGCATGGGATCGAAATAGCAAATAGTGCACTGACAGCGAATAAAATTAGAGCAAGAGGATTAAGCTCAAAAGCCAGTCAAAGTGGAGAAATCAAAAACTCCAGTGGGATTAATATCTTTAACAGCAAATTAACGGCAAGAGAAAAAATAGATTTTATTGGAAAAGCAGCTAATACAAACCCAAAAAAGGCTAACATCATTACAAGTAAAGGCGTTGATATTGGCGGGTCCGAACTATTTACATCTGCTGGACAAATCTCGATTGATGGCACGGGGGGATCAGGAAAGTCGCTCGAACTCGGCTCTGGAGTAGAAATTTCAAAGACGTCGCTAAGGGCATCAAGTATCAAAATAGCTGGTACGGGTGGGAAGACAAGCAAACTAGAGAATTCAAACACAAGTATCGGTATTGACATTTTAACTGACAGTACACTCGATACAAATTCAAACAACGACGATCTTGGTTCGATCTATATCTCTGATCAAATTCAAGAACAGAATGGAGATATTGAGCTCGTTGGCGTTGGTGGTACCGGCCTAGAATACAGTGGAGGAGTTTTCAGTACAGCAAAAATCGATAGCGCAGGTTCAATCCTTATCAAAGGCCAAGGCGGATCTGGGAAAAAGGATATCTACGGAGTGGCATTGGAAGCAACGGAAACTGATGTAGACAACGGAGACTTAACAGCTAGACATCAGATTATTATCGAAGGTAAAGGTGGAACAGGTACCAATATCGAAGATAGCAACGGAGTTTTTCTATCGAACATTGAAGTCAATTCAGGTTCAGGAATTTACATCAACGGCGAAGCTGGAAACAGCAGCGGAGAATACAGCGAAGATATATATTTAAACGGAGTTTACATAGAGAATGCAGAATTGACAGTAGATACTCCCAATCCTTTGACTGATATCGCTAACCCTTATGACTCCAATATAATCATTCGTGGGACACCTGGTGGTTCAGACGGCACAATAGAAAGTTCAACTGGAACTTACATCGAAAGATCAGAAATAAAAACGAAAGGAGGTATTGATATTTTTGCAGACGGTAGTAAAACAAAATCTAAAGTCCTTAAGTTTGCCGATGGCATTTTTCTAGACCAAAACATGATACAAGCAAGTTCCTTAGTTCTCGAAGGATACGGCGCTACACCAACACAACCAAGTGCTAGATACAACAACGGTGAATTGATCCAGCAATCAACTGCAGGAGTTTCGATCTGGAAATCAAACATTAGAATCAAAAAAAAGGATAGGGATTTCAACAACTTTATCTTGATCAACGGCTTCAGTGGTGGAGGCAATTATAATATCAATGGAGTCGATTTCATTGAATCCACTATCTCAAGTACAAATACAATAGACATAAATGGAATAGCCAACGATATCAACGCAGAAATACAAGAAGGAGACGGTATTTCAGTAGTAGATACAAGTCTTATAAGTGATTCAATTTATATGGATGGACAAGGTAGTACCGGATCGAGCACAGCTGCCTCTAACGGCCAGTACATGTCGAACGCATTCATTCATGGGACAAGCAGCGTGACACTCCAAGGTAAAGGTGGAAATGCTAACGACATTGAAGGGATAGCAAAAGCGGCGAACGGAATATCTCTTGTCGGCGGTTCAAACATCAGTACTGATGGAGATGTTTATATTATTGGAAAAGGTGGTAGCTCAGAAGGCGAAACTAAGGATACTAACGGAATACATATCAATCAATCATCAATAGAAGCGAAAGGTGATATCGACATCTCCGGCAAAGCAGGTGACGGTTTAGTTGTTAGTAAAGCCAATGGTGTGACCGTATTTGAAGGTACCATCGATGCAGATGGAAATCTACTCATCAATGGTCTTGGTGGCGGAACTGAAAGCAGGTCCGTAACAGAGGCTCGTGGAGTTGCAATTAACTCCAGCGTTTTAAATGTAAACGATAACATTTCTATTAATGGCAATGGCGGAATCCTTGATGACTTCATCTCAGATACAAGTTTTTCTGAAGCCAACCAAGGCATTTACCTTGAGGATAACTACATTGAGGGCGGTGCTATTTCGTTCACTGGAAATAGTGGTGACGGTGGATTACTTGTCACAGGGATTGAAATGCATGCCAATTCAATAGCAACTACTGGAGACATCTACTTATTTGGTAAAGGTGGAGCTGGAGACAAGGTTACACTTGCTGAAGGCATATTTTCTGCTGAAAACAATATAAAAGCTCTCGCCGGCAATATCTCCATAGAAGGGATCGGAGGACAGGCCAATTTGATAGAAAATGGAAATGGGGTCGCCACAATTAATGATACTATTAGTTTAGATAATGAGTACACACTATCTATCAACGGAGAAGGTGCATCGGCAAATAATAAAATTGATTCTATCAACAACCCTGGTATTACACTGTCGGGTACTACAATAGAAGGTGGCAAAGCTCACAACTTTATTGGCCAAGGAGGTAATGGAGGTCAGAACAATACGGGTATCGAATTGATTGAAGCGAAGCTTACGGCAGACGGCATAATCAGCTTGAGCGGAACTGGAGGAGATGGGATCAACATCAAGAGAGCTGTAGGCATACAAATTGGGGACGAGGTCGTTGAAAGCTCACTTGAAGCAAAGGCTATTGAGATCATAGGATTCGGCGGGACGAGTTCATTAAAAGAAGGAGCAATCAACAAAGATGGCAAGGACACTTTTGAAGAAACTGCTAACAATGCTGGTGTCAATATTGATAATAGCTCTTTAGTAGCTACAAGCGGAAGTATCTCTGTATTAGGCAGTGGCGGAAGTCTTTCAATAGAGGAGATTGCAAACCCAGAAACCAATACTGACATCGAAAAAGTCAGCAAAGCCTCATACCTTCAAGGAATTAATATAACAACTTCGGAGATTAATTCAAACGATGCACTCTTTATCAGTGGGGAAGCTGGAAAACCGATTGCAGGAAACGACAACAGTGGAACATCAATTAATCAATCTCGTTTGACATCTGCAGCAACAGTTGCAACAGACCATTCACTTGACAATCGCATCGAAGGCAAAGCCTATAGCGGTACCAATAACAACTATGGCTTATCCATCAAAGCCACCGATATTGTGTCAACCAATCAAGACCTCGATCTGTCCGGGGTAGGTGGATTGAAAGCATCAGGGGATAATAATTTCGGTATTTATATTGGTGAATCGTCATCTGTAGCGGTTGGAAGCAGAAGCAAACCATCTCTTCTCAATATCTTCGGAGCAGGCGGCAACGGTACCAATTTAACAGGTGGAATATTAACTGAAAATACCTCCTACGAGATTGAAGGCTCAATCAAGATGTTCGGCGAATCGCAAGGTGCCGGAGGTTTTGGAAATGCCTCAGTCGAATTTATTGAAAATATAGACATTACCGTCAGCGACGATGCATTCATCACAGGAGACAATGATATCAACATTAATGACACCAACATTAATACCGGTGGTACATCAACAATTAATGCGATGGGCAATATCAATATTTCAAAGACGAACATTACTTCTGGCAAAGACACAAACATCCTAGCCGGCGGTTCAATCGACATTAATGAAACCAGTATTAGCTCGGGTCAAGACACAATACTTGAAGACAATACAGACAACGCAACAGATGAAGCCAACGAATCAACCGCCAAGCAGCAACAAAAGGATGAGGCAAACACAAACGTAGGATCGTCAACCAAGTTAAGTGCTAAAGCGATTCAAGAATCTCACGACAAGAGTGAAAAAATAAACTCTGATTTTGTTGCCTCAAAACTTGGCCTTACACGACAAGCACCTTTATCGATTCAAGAAATACAGCAAATGCTTACTTCAGGACAGCAAATCATGAATACTTCAAGATAATGAAAAAGTTTTTGATCCAACACTTCAAGCGCTTTGGATTCCAATTAATGGGGGTCAGCATGATCCTTGTTTCTGAGATCAATCCTGGGCGAAGTCAGATCCAGGAAAGTGAATCTGTCAAGAGCCACAACCCCGCGGTTCTCAAACTCATTTATACGATTAATCCCTCTGCTTCGGAAAGTAGTTTATTAGACATTATTTTAATCCCAGCTAGTGGTGACTCCGTTGCTCAACGGACCCAAATCAATCCCAAAGAGTTCACGCGTCTATTAAGTCAATTTTATTCCGAAGTATCTTCGCTCCGCCTACTCAAGACATCCAATGCCTCTTCGCCATCGAGGCGGCTTTATGACATCCTCATTGGCCCCCTACACGAAGAGATTCGAAACCGCAACATCACAACATTACTCATCAGCGCCAATACAGGCTTGCAAGCAGTTCCTTTCGCAGCATTACACGATGGTGATGAATGGTTTGGCACACAATATTCCTACTCCTTAACACCATCATTGAGCCTCATGAAACAGGGCCAAAGCGCATCGACAGGGATGACAAGGGGCCTTTTGGCTGGAGCATCGCAATTTGATGAATTAGCACCACTACCAATGGTCCCGCAAGAAATCAGCCAGATCGGCAAAATCAAAGCAGGCAAGACCTACATCAACGAAAACTTCACGCAGGACGTGTTGCGATCGCTCTCACAAAAAAAAGATATTGACTTTGTGCATCTTGCAACGCATGCGGAATTCTTACCAGGGGGTCCAAAAAAGTCAAAAATCTACCTAGGAGATGGCGCTCTAAGCCTCAATGAGTTCAGCCAGTTGCGATTGGCTCGTGAAGAGAATCCAATAGAACTCTTCACACTTAGCGCTTGCCGTACTGCTCTGGGTGATCGCGATAGTGAACTTGGATTGGCAGGGCTTGCCCTCCAATCAGGTGCTAAATCAGCAATCGGTTCACTCTGGTACGTCGACGATATAGCAACCTCCATTTACTTCATTCGTTTCTATCGTTTGCTTGATCGTGGCCTCCCCAAAGGCGAAGCAATGCGGCAAGTCAGAGCTGAGTTTGCTAACAATCAAATCGAACTCCGTGGTCAGTCTGTCTACGACCGAGACGGTGAAATTTTGATTGACAATCTCACCCCCAACCAACAACGCAAGCTAAAAAGTCGCTTCGATCATCCATTCTTTTGGGCTGCACACATCATGCTTGGACTGCCCTGGTAGCAGGCAGGGTCACCCTTATCCGTGCGAACTCATTCCATATTTGTCTCAAGCTGTTGTCGAGGCAGTCAACACTTGGGCATCTTTCTAATGCCCAAGTGCAATAACAACGTCTCCTACCAGATCGCAACCACGCAGCCCACCCAGATCAACTTGCAGACCCAGTGCATCGCTTGATCCACGATTAGCTTGTAACCAAAGCGACACTTCCCGTAATCAATCAGACCATGGGCAATCATCTCCGCCACACCAAGCAGGGGGATCCCCGTCAACACACTCACCACAAATCCGTGGGTCCCGGCATGGGCAGACAGCCACCACCGCCAATCGAGGGTGACGTCCTTGCCAGGGCATTTCTCGACCGCCATCTTGTCTCCCTGCAGAGGGAAGTCAGCCAGAAAGTGACCCAAGATGAGGAGAATCAAAAGGTCGAGAGGCTGCTCCACTGGAATAAACATCGGATCCATACAACAACAACAACACGATGAGCCCATCTTGACCTTCACCGCTGCAAATCAAACCCTGCCCAATACTTTGAAGCAAAGACGCACATCTCCGCAGCGACTTCCGGAGCGAAACCTGGGTCGTGGCGATGCCGACCCACTCATCGGCGAAGGCAACCAAGAGACGCGCCGTTACATCGGCGCTTGAAGGTTTCCTCCCAGACCTGTTCCATCACAAAGACTTGGTCAGGCTGACGGGAAGTCAGCCACATCCCATTTGTGGAGTGCAATCCCTAGAACACAGGGGGAATCTCATGGCTCTGTTGCAGAAATCTCTACCAACAACAGCATTACGGATCCATGGAGAGCCTGGAAACAGTTCAGTCAGCTTTTGGCACGCTGGTATTCCAATGAGTTCAGGGTTCAGGATGACCTGGTTGAGAAGTTTTCAACCAACGAGACTCCAAATTCTTGATGAAGACGTAAACAGAAGGAAGAACACCCAAAGAAAGAATGGTACCGACGAGAAGGCCCCCAAAGACAACCGTGCCGATCGATTGCTGAGCGTTAGCGCCGGCATTCCTTGCAACAACAAGGGGAAAGAAACCTGCTAGAGAGGCAATGACGTCATCAGAATTGGTCTCAATCGAGATTTTGCAGCTTCAAAAGCCGCTTCAGCTGACCCAAGCCATTTGCCATACGTTGATCAGCAAATTCCACAACAAGAATGGCATTCTTTGCAGCGAGGCCAATCAGAATGAGCAAACCAACCTAGGGAAAGACATTGATATTCATTGACCTCAGTTTCACAAAAAGCAGACCTCCTAATATGGCAAGCGGTACAGTCAATAAAATCGTTGTCAACGTAATATAGCTTTCATAGGTTTCCGAAGGAATCAAAAACACTGCCAAGCCAGCCAAAGCAAACAGAATCAAAACCTGTCCACCTGATTCATTCTGTGTTCGCGCTAATCTAACAAATCCATAATCAAGGTCCTTGAAATTATTCTCAGCAAAGATTTCCTTAAGACACTGAATCGCTTGCCCCTGCGTGAAGCCAGGCGCAGCCTGAACATTAAATTTTACCGACCGATGAAAGCGGTAATGGTCAATTGATGGAGGAGCACTAATTAATTCAACATCAGCGAATTGCCTTATTTGAACCATATCGCCATCTGCTGATTCAATATAACAGCTCAAGAGATTATGAATTTCTCGCCTGCCTCCTGATTCATTAATAAGCTGAACTTCTTTGAGTCCACCAGGAACGAATGTTTGATTTACTCTGATGCCCCCAGCGAGCTTTGAAAGCACAGCAGCGCTTTATCAAAAGATACGCCTAAAAACGCAAGCCTAGAACGATCAATTATCAACTCGTAAGCAGGAGCATCGGGAGAAAAAGCTGTATTAATACTACAAATCGACAAATCTTTTTGAGCCAATTCCTTGAATCGATTGGCGAATTTATTTAATTCCGTCAACGTGTAAACCCTATTACTCTTATCAGCAAGCAGCGTATTAATTGAAGAGTCCTGCGCCACAATAAACATTGGGGGTTGGGAAAATGTTGGAGGAAGGGCAGTTGGCAAAGAAAATGATTTTGCCGCTAGAGATCGCTGCTGAGCATCTGCACCTTGCGATTTTTGAGATCGATCCTCAAGAGGCTTAAGAAGGGTTGCAATCGTCATACTTTCAGGACCTTTCATACCTGCTAAGACAACTGCATCCTTCAGTGCAGACTCTTTTGATTGCTGCTCTTTTTTCATAATTGAAGAGGCTTGGGCAGAAACCTTGGCTGTTGCAGGGAGAGATGAGCCTGAAGCCAACTGCGTCATGGCATACATCTGATTCTGGTCTTCTTGAGGAATCAAAGCAGAAGGAGTTGAATTCAATAAGAAGATCGTAAGCATGAAAGCTGGAACCAAGCCAGCCGCAATAACTCGATATTTTTGAATTAAATACTTCACAAGAACTGCAAACTTTCTTTCGATCTCTGCGTATACAAACTCAAACAACTGGAACACTTTATTGAGACAAAAGCCTAAAGCTCCAAAAGAAGCGATCGCAATTAGCACAATCCAATCACCAAAGTTTGCACGGGTGAACATTCCAAACAAGTCTCCAACAATTAAACCGCCAATCCCAGTAATCCATTTGGATGTGGTTTTTTGATCACCAGGAAGAAGTATCAAGCCCGCCATCATAGGGGAAAAAGTTAGTGCATTAGACGTCGATATTGCAATCGCAAAAATAATGGTTACAGCAAATTGCTGATAAATCTTCCCTACAGACGAAGCAACCAACGTGTCCGGAACAAACAACGTGATCAACACCAAAGAGGCCGAGAGCACCGCACCCGAGAGCTCAATCATGGTGGAGATCGCCGCTTGTTTTGGTGGCATGCCTGTATCCATGTTCTTAGAGACCGACTCAACCACCAAGATTGCATCATCCACCACTAACCCCGTGGCAAGAACCAATCCCGTCAGAATCAGAAAATTCAAAGTCAAGCCAAACAATCCTAAAAACAGAAAAGTACGCACAATAGAGACTGGAATGGCAAAGGCAGGGATCAGAACAGTTCGCCACTTCTTCAAAAACAAGACAAGTGTAACCAATGCCAAAATGATGGCCAATCCAAGAGCATCGGCAACATTTACAATGGAATCCAAAATAAAATCTTTTTTATTTTCGTATTGCACAATCCGTATCCCAAGTGGAGCCGCCTCTTTTTAAAATCGTTGATGGTATTTTCAATATCTCTCGCCACTTGAACCGCATTACTGCCTGACTTTTGACTAATGCTGAGCTAAATTCCGGGATAACCATCTAGCATTTTCAAAGAAATATTTTGGTCAGAAATATATTGAACTTTACCAATATCCTTCACTAGGATCAGCGCTTCATTACCAGCTGTTCTTACCGCAAGACTTTCAAATTGCTCGACTGTCTGAATATATCCACCGTCTTTTACCAGAACTGGATAAGAGTAGTCTTCATCGTCATTGATAAAAGGTGCTCCGACTTTACCAGCTGATGATGGAGAATTTTGCAATTGTATTTTTTGAAAAACTTCATCGGCTGTCAACTGATAAGCCTTCAAAAATTCAGGATCTAAGGACACCCTGAATTGAGCATTCGAAGGAAAAATTTCGACTTTGCCGATACCATTAATGAGTAGAATTTGTATTTTCAAATTATCCTCAATCAAGGTTGCAAGATATGCCTAATTATACTGGCCTTGATCGGATGTAATCACATAAGCACTTAGCCTGGTATCAGTGGTCTGGCTAACACTCACTCCCAATTATTGTATTGCTTGTGGCAGGTCTTACTGACCTTTTTGGATACGATTTTGTGGATCCAACATTGCTGTGTCCGGTGAGATTTCCAGAGGCAAAAACAACTGGATGAAACTGGTACCTGCTGTTGAGGTAGATATTAAATAATCAACACCAGGAGTATCGAAGAGCAGATCCTCTAATTTATCAGTTACTGATTTTTCAACAATATTGGCATTGCCACCAGGGTAATTCGCCACAATTTATATCTGGGATGGTGAGACATCTGGCACAAATTCAATTGGAAGTGTTTGATACGCAATCGATCCTGCTACAAAAATTACAATGCTACAAACACTCGTGAGGACGGGTCTTTTTATAAAAGGATCGGAAAAGGACATCAGATTATTTTGCTGAAAGATTTGGCAAAGTTAGGACCGGCATTCCACTACTCAATACTTTTGTTTGACTAATTGCCACCTTTTCACCTAGCACCAATCCTTTCAGCACCGGGAACTGGTTGTTCTAAAGCGGCCCTAAACTAACAGGCGATTCAACCACTATCAAAGACTTGGGAGACAAAGCTTTCAGAAGTTTACTTTGTTGTTCGTCAAGCTTATTCAAGTGCAGAAAAGTGTCAACAGGAATCAGCTTAAACACAAAAGCTTGCTGCGCTTTCATGGTGATTGCAGCAGTGGGTATGGCAGGAAAATTGTGGAGTCCAGTTACAATTTCTACTCTCAATAATTCAAGAGGCTTTAGCCCGACGCCTACATTTGGGAATGATGCCTGTACCGCCAATGTGTTGTGTGGAATATTAGACTGAGCTTCAGGTTTAACATCATAAGCTGGCGCAATATAATTAATTCTCCCCTTGGCTATACTTCTATTGGAACCATCTCGATAAATACGCACGGGTTGATCCATCTCGATGGCTTTGGATTGACCCGCAGGAATTTTCATTGCAACAAGTAGCTCATCGTTATTGACTAGATAAAACAAATATCCTCCTTCTTGAACAAATGCGCCAACATTAATAATAAAACTAGAGCCGATGACACCATCAAAAGGTGCTTTAATGAATCGATGGCTCAATTGAACTTTTTTATCGATGTAATTACTCGCGTGAGCGATTGCGGCAATTTTTTTCTCTTCTGCATCCTCTCGAAATGCTGCTCCCACAGCAGCCAAGGATTAATATCGAGAGGCTTCAATCTGGCCTCCTCGGCTTTGGCCTTCGCGGTATCAAGAGCGGCCGATTGCTGCTCATGTTCTAAAACAAGCAGAACCTGACCCTTTTGGACCTGTTGTCCAACATCAACTTAAACTTGAGTCACAGTGCCACGTCCCGACGATGTAAATTGAACAGCATTATTATTTGCTATTTGCCCTTCATCATTAATCACCTTTCTGAAATTCTTTTTGACTATCGTATTCGCATACTGAGGCAATGCCTGGGGAGCTTTTAATTGTGAACGACAACCAATGACTAAGAAGCTTAGGAGGGAACAAGTCAATCGCAAAAAAGTTTTTCCTGCGAACTTGCAGTAGCGACTGGAACTGCACGATCATCGCCTCGCAAATCAATTAAAATGTAAAATAAATTAAAGAGATCCCAACCGAAAGCCGTATAAACATTTTCTATGGATGAATTCCTAAATACAGAATGTCAGCGCTCAAACAAAAAAGATAATCACAGCTATGTGCTTATCTCTCATGCGCCAAGAAGGCTGCATTCATCAACAAACCCAGATCTGAGCTTTCGCCCATGATCCATCACATCACTTCTTCAACCCGACAACGCGATGCCATCATCCTTCCAAAGTGGTCTTCAATTCAACACGCGCCTTGTTGAGTGCGGTACCTAAAGCTGCGCTGAACAAGCTGCTACAAAACACTAACACTCATTGCTCGTAGAACAATGAAGAACCTATGACGCTGCACTGACGTAAATTCACAAGCCATTAATTTCAATGAAGTCTTTATTCTGTTAATAATTGACAACGCAAGAAGATTCGCTTAAGGTTGAGAGAATGATCTTATAGATTAATGAATGTTCTGTCTATTCAAAGAGCTCTGCAAGACGACAAGAATCAAGATTTGCGGAACAGTATTTACGCGGCATTTCTCGAAGACGATGAGCGCGGTGCCAGCATGATTGTTGCTTTTGCTGCTGAACGCGGAGTTACACTTTCAACGAGAGAAGTTATTGACCACCTTAATAGCCTAGACGACGAAGAAATTGATGTTGAGATGACTGCAGAGATGCTTGCTTCTGCGGCGGGTGGCCAGGGCAAGTGCGGTTTTTAACGCTCAAGAAGTCAAAATCCTATAAAAAACCATTTATCGTCTAAATACAATCATTTACGATCTATTTACATACTTGCGTCATAATTCAGTCATTTTGTTCTAGCAATCCAGCGAAATTCACCGGCAATTTAAAGCAATCGAACACATTTCGATGTTATGAAATATTGATACCATAAAAGCGTGTCTTGGCAGGGCTGACGCACCGACACTTTCGAGCTCACACCCCTTTGACAGCACAACAACCTGCTGAGACTACACACTAAGCTTGAACTAATTTTCAAAGCGTCAACTCATCGCTTGCAAGACAAACCACAACTATCGATTGCGAAAAATTTTAATCAAGAGATGATGGTAACCACGATTGATGAGCGCCTGCTTTCTCAAAACAGGATCAGCAAAGAGAGTTTTGTGAACCTTAGGGAGGTAATAAAAAGGTATCCAGGGAGTCAAATGATGAGAAAGGTGATAACTAAATCCACTTGTAGACAAAAAGAGCGCGTCGAACCATGTTGGACTGATTTCCCGGGTGTAGCAAATCAGCGGCCTATCAGAAGCAACATCAACACAAGGATGCTCTGCATAACTTCGAACATAGAAGACGACAAACCCCCATGTCGCCATCGGAATAAACCAGTATTTGATAAACAGAAAGCACAGGTCAACACCAATCACTGCACCCGAAATAATGAGCAATGATCCTGCAATAAGCGAAGACACAGCAAAAAAATGTCGAAATCGAATCAGTTTTCTGATGTAGCCAATGCTGAACTTTATATACTGAACACCAGACGCCACACTGACAAAAAAGAGAACGTGCTTCCACACAGGTTTTTGCTTTATCGCCAAAGGAGCCCAAGCATCTGGATCTAAAGCACTATTGAGATAACGGTGGTGCGTCAAATGCCGTGCCTTGAAATGCTCATAGCCTTGCAAGACTTGACCACCAACAAGGGTGATCAAGATCTTTCCGATTTGAAGGTTCCATCCATTCTTTCGATGCAGCAAAGAATGTGCACCCTCATGGAAGCCGATGATGCCGATCCCCACTTGATGGGCACCAATCAGCATCACGGCCACCAGATAGACAGGCCAACTCTTGAACCATTCAGAAATCAGTACTGCCAGCGCAATCACGACACCGTGGCGAAAGAGATGGGCGGACAACAACCATGCGTTTGGGCGATAGCCCAAACGAAATTTCGCTTGCACTCGCTCCACGGCCGCCGACCATTCCTTGACTTCGCATCGAATCGATTGCTGATGCATGGCGGCAGACGACGTCACAATCAACTTGTCACCATCCTTGTTGCATTCACCCCATCGTCAACCAGCACGGAAGGCGGACGACAGCTGATCACGCGCTGCCTCCAAAGCTCCATCCAGCGCCGCGCCATCACGACCTCCGGCCTGAGCCAGGTTCGGGCGGCCACCACCACCACCGCCACAGAGCTTGGCGATGCCGCCAATGAACTTGCCTGCCTGAATCTTGGCGGCAATCACCGACTTGCCGAAGGCCGCCACCAGGATCACCTTGCCCTGATCGGCTGGATCCGGCAGTCCACCGATCACCACGGCCGCACCATCCCCCAGCTGATCCGCCAGGCTCTGGGCTGCACCCTGCAAACCAGCACCATCCACGCCGTCGAGGCGTTCCACCAGCAGTTGGAAGTCGCCCACGGCCTCGGCCTTAGCGGCCAGAGCGCCGGCTTTCGCCACCGCCAGTTCCGCCTGAGCCGCGGCCAGCGCCTTGCCGGTGGCCTTGAGCTCCTCCTGAAGGGCCGCCACACGATCCACGATCTCGGCCGGCTGAGCCTTGAAGCGATCCCCCAGCTGCTTCACCACTGCATCGCGCTCGTTCAGATACGCGAGCACAGCGGGACCAGCGACGGCTTCAATCCGGCGGATACCGGCCGCAACGCCACTTTCCGCCACGATCTTGAACAGGCCGATCTCAGCGGTGTTGGCCACGTGGGTGCCGCCGCAGAGCTCCATCGACACACCGGGCACGTCAACCACCCGCACCACATCGGAGTACTTCTCACCGAACATCGCCACGGCACCGGCCGCCTTGGCCTGATCGATCGCCATCTCCTGCACCTGCAGCGCGTGGGCCTCATTGATCCAACCGTTGATCAGGGTTTCAACCTGCTGCAACTGAGCCGCCGTTACCGCCGTGGGGCAGTGGAAGTCGAAGCGCAGGCGATCGAAATCCACCAGTGATCCGGCCTGGCCGATGCCTGGATCCACCACCTGCTTGAGCGCTGCCTGCAACAGGTGGGTGGCCGTGTGATTCGCCTGGGCCCGACGCCGGCAGGCACGGTCCACCTGGGCCTTCACCGTGTCGCCCAAGGCGAGCTCACCGCGTTCCACCCGCCCGGCATGGACGAAAACATCGCGGCTGCGGCTCACCGATTCGATCCGAACAATCAGATCGCTGCCCGCAAGCACGCCGCGATCGCCCACCTGACCGCCGCCTTCTCCATAGAACGGCGTTGTGTCAAGCACCACCTGAACCGCATCACCCGCCTTGGCGGTGCTGGCTGGTTCACCGTTCACCACCAACGCCTGCACACAGGAGGCGTGATCGAGGGCTTCATAGCCCTCGAAACAGGTGGCCGCCTGATCCGCCACCACCTGGTCGATCGCATCCTGCAGGGTGAGATCGATGCTCACCGCGGCCGCCTTGGCCCGCTGGCGCTGTTCCTCCATCGCCGCCTCGAAGCCATCGAGGTCGACGGCCAGGCCTTGCTCCTCGGCGATTTCCTGGGTGAGCTCAAGCGGGAAGCCATAGGTGTCGTACAGCTCGAAGGCCTGGGCACCGTTGATCTGGGTGGGCTTGGAAGCCAGCACCTCGGCGAGCAACTTCTCGCCGCGCTCGAGGGTCTCAAGGAAGCGGGCTTCCTCCCGCTGGAGCTCGGCCAGGATCACCTTCTGACGCTCAATCACGCTGGGGTGGGCCCCCTTGAGCAGGGCGATCGCTGCCTCGCCCATCGTGACGAGGAAGGGTTTGTCGATGCCCAGCAGGCGGCCATGGCGCACCACCCGGCGCAGCAGGCGCCGCAGGATGTAGCCGCGGCCGAGGTTGCTGGCGGTGACGCCATCGCAGATCAACTGCGTCACCGCACGGCTGTGGTCGCCGATCACCTTCAACGACGTCTTGCCCTTGTCGTTGAGCTGGTGGTAGTCGACCCCCGCCAGATCGGCGGCCGCTTGGATCAGCGGAAAGATCAGATCCGTTTCGTAGTTGTTGGGAACCTTCTGCAGGATCTGGGCCATCCGCTCAAGGCCCATGCCGGTGTCGATGTTGCGGTTGGCCAGCGGCGTGAGGGTGCCCTCCGCGTCGCGGTTGTACTGCATGAACACCAAGTTGTAGAACTCGATGAACCGGTCGTCGTCCTCGAGATCAATGCCCTCATCCCCGAGCTCGGGTTTGAAGTCGTAATAGATCTCCGAGCAGGGGCCACAGGGGCCGGTGGGGCCCGACGCCCAGAAGTTGTCGGCCTCATCCATGCGGATGATCCGCTTGGGGTTCACCCCAACCACATCACGCCAGATCTGCTCGGCTTCGTCGTCCTCCCGGAAGACGCTCACGACCAGGTTCTTGGGGTCGATGCCGTAAACGCCGGTGCTGAGCTCCCAGGCCCACTCAATCGCCTGCTGCTTGAAGTAATCCCCAAACGAGAAGTTGCCGAGCATCTCGAAAAAGGTGTGATGCCGGGCCGTGCGCCCCACGTTCTCGATGTCGTTGGTGCGGATGCACTTCTGCGAACTGGTGGCCCTGGGCGCAGGTCGCTCCTGCTGGCCGAGAAACACCGGCTTGAACGGCAGCATTCCCGCAATGGTGAGCAGCACCGTTGGGTCTTCGGGAATCAACGAGGCACTGGCCATGCGCTTGTGACCGCGCTCGGCGTAGAAGTTGAGGAAGGCCTCACGGATCTCCTCGCCACTGCGCGGTGCAGACGCTGCAGAAGACGACGATGCGGCGGCAACCATGACAGGAAAGGGGGATCCTGCCGTCATGATCGCCTTTGAACCGCCGGCGCCCGTGGCCGTTCCACCCAGTGATCCCGAGATTCGCCAGCGACTGCGGCTGCAGTCGATCGGCTGGGCGCTGGCTGCCGGGATCAGTGCTGGGCTGCTGAGCTTGCCCTGGGGCCTGGAAGCAGCGGTGCGTTCGGGGGGTTGTGGCCTCTTCTACGGCCTGCTGGCCTTCCACCTGCAACGGGTGGACCCTGATGACGGGCATCTGCAGGCGGGGCTGGTGGGGGCGGTCTGCGGGTTGCGCAGCCTCGGCATGCCCCTACCCCTTGACAACTGGCAGGTCGATGGCCTGGCATTATTACTACTGGAGCTACTTCAGGCCTGGCTGCCGTTGATCGGCAGTGCTCTCCTGCTCCACGGCACCCTTCGCTTCCTGCCCGCGTCGCGGCCATGAGCCTGCTGCACGCCACCTGGCTTCCCGCCATCCGCACCTCCAGCAGTTCCGGTCAACCGGCACTGCTCGTTTGGGCTGACACCTGGCGGGTGGCCACACCGGAAGGCCCGGGCCTCACCCCCGCGCTGCACCCCTTCACCCTCAGCCATGACGACCTCAGGGCCTGGCTGAGCGAACGCGACCTTTTGCCCGGCGGCTGCATTGATGCCACGGCGTGTCTCACCCTGCCGAGCCGCACGGTGAAGCCGCGCAAAAGCCGCAGCAAAAAAGACGAGCCAACGCCGGAACCACCGGGTTGGACCGGGCTGCCGATGCAGGCCGGCGAACCGATCCCCAAGCAAACCGAATGGTGGCCCTGGCAGGTGCAGGGGCTCGCGGTGGAACCGTCGGCAGCCACAGAGTGGCTGTCCCGATTGCCGCTCTCCGGCACCAATCCAGACCTGGCTGACGAACTGCGCTGGTGGAGCCATCTGCAGCGCTGGGCCCTGAGCCTGGTGGCCCGGGGCCGCTGGATTCCCCAGATGGAACTCAGCAAAGGGGAGGGCTATCCCCACCGGGCCCGTTGGGTGCCGCTGCTCAACCGGGAAGAAGACCGGCGCCGGCTGGAGGAACTGGCGGCCAGCCTGCCGCTGGTGGCCACCTGCGCCTTGCCCTGGCGGGAACCCCTGGGGCGCCGCAGCAACCGCACCACCCGGTTGCGACCGGAGGCGATGCGAGCCGCCAACCCTGTGGCCAGCTGCCGGCCCCGCAGCGGACGCCTGCGGGTGGCGACGCTGCTGGAAGACCTGGTGGACGCGCAGCTGCGCAAGGACTTTGAACCCTCCACCGATGGGCTTGATCCCCTGCTGACCCTCTGGCAGGAGGCCCTGGGGTCGGAGACCGGGGTGATCGAGATCGGCGATGAAGAGGCCGAACGCCTGGCCACCGCCAGCCATCACTGGCGGGAGGGCATCGCCGGCGGTTTTGCTGCGGCCCGCACCTGCCTTGAACTGCACACCCCACCGGATGGGGAGGATCTCTGGGAGCTGCGCTTCGGGCTGCAGGCGGAAGCTGACCCCAGCCTGAAGCTCCCGGCTGCCGCGGCCTGGGCGGCTGGTGCGGAACCACTACAGCTTGGAGAGATCCGGGTGGACCAACCGGGTGAAGTGCTGCTGGAAGGCATGGGCCGCGCCCTGAGCGTGTTTCCGGCCATTGAGCGGGGTCTGGAGAGCGCCACACCTGAAACGATGCAGCTCACCCCTGCCGAAGCCTTCGTGCTGGTACGCACGGCCGCCCGGCAGCTGCGGGATGCCGGCGTGGGGGTGGAGCTGCCGCCCAGCCTCTCCGGTGGCCTGGCCAGCCGACTGGGCCTCTCGATCAAAGCGGAACTGCCCGAACGCTCGAGCGGTTTCACGTTGGGTGAGTGTCTGGACTGGGAGTGGGATCTGATGATCGGCGGGGTGACGCTCACCCTGCGGGAACTGGAGCGCCTGAGCGGCAAGCGCAGCCCCCTGGTGCGCCACAAGGGGGCCTGGATCGAACTGCGGCCCAACGACCTTAAAAATGCCGAACGGTTCTGTGGGGCGAAACCTGAACTGAGCCTCGACGACGCGCTGCGGCTGACGGGGACGGAAGGGGAACTGCTGATGCGGATGCCGGTGCACCGCTTCGACGCCGGCCCACGGCTGCAATCGGTGCTGGAGCAATACCACCAGCAGAAGGCCCCCGACCCCTTGCCGGCTCCCGAGGGATTCAGCGGCCAACTGCGCCCTTATCAGGAGCGGGGCCTCGGCTGGCTCGCCTTCCTGCACCGCTTCGACCAGGGAGCCTGCCTGGCTGACGACATGGGCCTGGGCAAAACCATTCAGTTGCTGGCGTTTCTGCAGCACCTCAAAGCGGAGCAGGAACTGAAACGTCCGGTGCTGCTGGTGGCCCCCACATCAGTGCTCACCAACTGGCGACGCGAGGCGGAAGCCTTCACACCCGAGTTAGCTGTAATCGAGCACTACGGCCCACGCCGCCCCTCCACACCCGCCGAACTCAAGAAAGCGTTGAAGGAGGTGGATCTGGTGCTCACCAGCTACGGGCTGCTGCAGCGGGACAGCGAACTGCTGGAAACCCAGGACTGGCAGGGGGTGGTGATTGACGAAGCCCAGGCAATCAAGAACCCCGGCGCCAAGCAGAGCCAAGCCGCCCGGGATCTGGCCCGCACCGGCCGCAGCAAGAGCAACCGCTTCCGCATCGCACTCACCGGCACCCCCGTGGAGAACCGGGTGAGCGAACTGTGGGCCTTGATGGACTTCCTCAACCCCAAGGTGCTGGGGGAAGAGGACTTCTTCCGCCAGCGCTATCGGATGCCGATTGAGCGCTACGGCGACATGTCGTCCCTGCGGGACCTGAAAGGCCGCGTGGGTCCGTTCATCCTGCGCCGGCTGAAAACCGACAAGACGATCATTTCCGACCTGCCGGAGAAGGTGGAGCTGAGCGAATGGGTGGGGCTGAGCAAGGAGCAGAAATCTCTGTACAGCAAGACCGTGGAAGACACCCTCGATGCCATTGCCCGGGCGCCGCGCGGGCAGCGCCACGGTCAGGTGCTGGCCCTGCTCACCCGGCTGAAGCAGATCTGCAACCATCCCGCCCTGGCCCTGAGCGAAGGGGCCGTGGACGATGGTTTCCTGGGCCGCTCAGCCAAGCTGCAGCGGCTGGAGGAAATCCTCGAGGAGGTGATCGAAGCGGGCGATCGGGCCCTGCTGTTCACCCAGTTCGCCGAATGGGGCCATTTGCTGCAGGCCTGGATGCAGCAACGCTGGAAATCAGAGGTGCCCTTCCTGCACGGCGGTACCCGTAAGAGCGAACGCCAAGCCATGGTGGATCGCTTCCAGGAGGATCCCCGCGGTCCGCAGCTGTTCCTGCTCTCGCTCAAGGCCGGTGGTGTGGGCCTCAACCTCACCCGGGCCAGCCACGTTTTCCACATTGATCGCTGGTGGAACCCTGCCGTGGAAAACCAGGCCACCGACAGAGCGTATCGAATCGGCCAGACCAACCGGGTAATGGTGCATAAATTCATCACCAGCGGTTCGGTGGAGGAAAAAATCGACCGCATGATCCGGGAGAAATCACGCCTGGCCGAAGATGTGATCGGCTCCGGCGAAGATTGGCTGGGAAGCCTCGGTGGCGATCAATTGCGCGATCTCGTTTCTTTGGAGGACACCTGACCATGACCCTCACCAACGTCAGCTCCAACGGCAGCACCGCCATCGGTGACGACGGCCTGGGCCAACAGCCCTGGTGGGTTGAGCAATGGATGGAGCTGATCAACGGCTACCGCTTCAAGAAACGGCTGGAGCGGGCCTGGGGCTACGCCCGCGAAGGCCATGTGACCTCGATCCGCTTCGAAGGCCGCCGGGTTCATGCCCGCGTGCAGGGCACCGATGAAGCGCCCTACAAGGTGAAGCTCTGGCTCGACGTGCTCAACGATGAGGACTGGGGCTATGTGCTGGAAGCCCTGGCCCAGAAAGCACGCTGGTCGGCCCAATTACTGGCGGGGATCATGCCAGCAGACATCGAAAGGGCTTTCGCCGCCAGCGGCAAGCGCCTGTTCCCGTTCAAGCTGCAGGAGGTGCGCAGCGAATGCACCTGTCCAGACAAAGCCAACCCCTGCAAACACATCAGCGCGGTGTATTTCCTGATGGGGGATCGCTTCAGTGAAGATCCCTTCGTGCTGTTCCAACTGCGGGGCCGCAACCGGGCCCGGCTGCTGGAAGACCTGGCGGAATACCGACGCAAAGCCCTCGCGGACTTAGCCCAACAAGCGAAGAAAAAAACAAACAGCAACTCCGCCAGTAAAGCCACTCCTCTACCCCCCCATGCAGCCGTTCAAGACCCGGCTCTTTGGTGGCGCTACAACCGCAGCCTCGATGGCGACCTGGTGGTGATCACCCCAGCCATGGATGGCGACACAGGCCTTGATGCTGCCGGAGAGCTGCCGCTGGCGGAGGACCCACGCTTCGCCGATGCGCGCAACACCTTCCTCAGCAACCTCAAGGCCCACGGCCAGGCCAGTGCCCAGAAGGCGATGCTGCAGGCCATGGCAGCCGGCGGCTGAAGCGGAGTGGCGCCATGGCCAGCGAAGCCGCCTGGCTCACCACCGACAAACAAGAGCTCGCCGGAGTGCTGCTGGAATCGCATCAACGGGCCTTCAGCAGGCCGCTGATCGCTTCCGCCCAGTCGAGCCGGTCGGACTCAAAGCGGCTGCTCTGCCAGAACCTGTTCGCCTGCGGCTTTCCGGTGCTGGCCCACGGCGCGGGCCAAGATCCAAAGCTCAGTTACGCCAACGCTGCGGCCCTGCAGCTGTGGGAAACCCGCTGGGATGAGCTGATCGGCATGCCCTCACGGCTCACTGCACCGGAGACCGAACGGGCGGAACGCAGCAGCGCACTGGGCCAGGCCAAACGCCTCGATGCAGTGCAGAACTATCGCGGCATTCGCATCAGCCGCAAAGGACGGCGATTCATGATCAACAAGGCCCGGATCTGGACCCTCTGGGATGCAGAAGAACGGGTCTGCGGCCAGGCGGCCTGCTTCAGCGACTGGTGGTGGCTTTAAGGAGATTCGGTTTCAACACCATCCCTGTGGTGCCAGCCGAACCTGGTGGTAGAGACCGAATCAAAACGGACGGTTCTCGCGCTTCTGGTTCTCATCCAACCGGCGCAGATTGTGATGGCGGGCGATCAACCCAGTCCGCAGATGTTCATTCTTCGGAGCCATCATCATGCTGACCCTTCGCCAATCCCCCTTCGATCTGTTCGAGCGACTCGAGCAGCAACTGGCCACCGCTGAGCGCGTTCCCAACGCCGAAATCCGCGAGACCGAAACCGGCTACACCGTGCGGCTGGAACTGCCCGGGGTGGACCGCGACTCAATCGACGTCAAGGCCACCGATCGCAACCTGGTGATCAGCGCTGAACGCCCAGCAACAGGCAGCGATGACAGCAACGCACTGCTGCTGAGCGAATTCCGCAGCGGCACCTGGAGCCGCAGCTTCCGTTTCCCCCACAGCCTTGATCGTGACCAGCTCAAGGCCAGCTATCGGGACGGCATTCTTGAAATCAACGCCGGCAAAGCGGTGGAACACACCAGCGTTTCAGTGAAGGTGGAGAGCTGAGCAGGTCCTGAATCAGAACCTGAGCACTGAGCCTTGGGCTGGACAAGCCCAACACACCAAGACAAGAAGAACGGAAGCCCAACCCCTGCCCACGGCAGGGGTTTTTTGTTGAAGCCAGGGCGAAATCAGCCGCCGAGGCCGAGGAAGAAGCGGCCGATGAACAGCAGGCTGAAGCCACTGAAAAACACCAGGCCAAACCAGCAGAAGGCCTGGGTCAAGCGGCCATAGCGGTGCTCAGCCGGCACCAGGATGCTGTTGATCGTGTCCATGGCCATCCAGGCAAACAGAGGAATACAAAGGAACCAGAGAACAAATCTCTAAAGCAAAATCACCAGATCCTGTTAATATCAAATAGGCACATATGCAGCAAATGAAAACCTTCATCCTCGGCCTTGGAAGCCAGAAGTGCGGTACAACTTCAATTACAGGGCTGCTTAAAAAAGCAGGAGTTATATTCCCATTTGGAAATGAGGCTCATATTCTAAATAAATGCTTTAAACCCAGATACAATTTCCCAAAAAGCGCAGGAAAAGTAAAAAATAAATTATTTATTGATCCCTGGGAGTATGCACAAATTTTCAATAAACATTCTGGCGAAGAGAGATTCGTAGGGGACTTCACTCCAGCTTACTGCACACTAAGTATAGCAGAGCTGACATACACCAAAAAAATTCTGAAAGAAGAAGGATTCAAGATCAAAACTATTTTTATCGCTAGAGATCCTTTCAAGAGATGCTGGTCTGCCGCCAGGATGAACCTCGGGAATAACTACCTGAACGAAGGCGGCTCTATCAAAGCAGCACATAAATGGTTTAAAAAACAAATGCTTTCAGAGCGCTACCAAGCGCGGACTAAATACGAAGAGGTAATTACTAATATAGAAAAGACCTTCGAAAGAAATGAAATTTACATAGGCATTTTTGAGCAGATATTTTCCGGAAATATACTCCACAATCTCAATCCCTTATTCAAGTACCTTGAATTAGAGCCACCCACAAAGCTCATTAAAGTAAAAGACTCGAGCGAACTAAAACTTGCAGAGCCAATTCAACACAAAAAGGCTTTCCAAAAACATTACAGAAACACCTATGAATTCATGGGAGAAAAATTCCCAATTACCCGGGAAGTATGGGGGATGCCCGAATAGATTAAAGCTGCTTTTGAGAATATTAATCCTCGAATAAGAGGTAAAGAGTTTAGGTCAAGCTGCAGCATTATTTTCAAGTGATATTGGTTATTGCATCGGGTCCTCCCAGAAGGTTTGACCTAAAGGCACTAGTCCCCGAGCCCCAAAAAAAATCGACCAACGAACAGCAGGCTGAAGCCACTGAAAAACACCAGGCCAAACCAGCAGAAGGCCTGGGTGGGCCGCCCATAACGGTGCTCCACTGGAACCAAGGGGCTGTTGATCGTGTCCATCGCCATCCAGGCGAACAGAGGAGCGGTGAGGAAGCTGCCGGTCATCGCCCCGAAGACGAAATCCTTCACGCCGATTCCGCCGCTCTTGGCCACCACCAGCGCCAGCACAGCGGCCAGGAAATGCACGATCACCCAGATGTCGAAGCGACGCTGCATGGGCCCAGGTGCTGAATCCCCACTGTCGCGATGACGCAGCAAGCCCTGGATCGCCGCAATGCTGCGGGGATAAGCATCCAGGCAGGTGAGAGTGGTGCTGAACATGGCAGAAAAAGCCGCAGGGATGATCACCCAGGCCGCCCAACCACCCATGGCGGCGGTGTAAAGCTTGATCAGCTTCTGAGCGAAGGACACGCCACTGCCGGCCAGCATTCCGTCACCGCTGCCGTACATCGTGTAAGCGCCCAGGATCACAAAGAACATGGCCGTCACAACGGTGACGCCATAGCCGAGGTTGAAATCAAACTCGGCCTCCTTCGGCGTTGCGGTGTGCTCGGTGTCGCGCGCACGGGAGAACATCCACAACGATGGCCACACGCACATCTCCACCGGTCCGGGCATCCAGCCCATCAGGGGAATCAGGAAGGCCAGGTTGGCCAGGGTCCAGGGGCTGGGATCCGTGCTGACCCAACTGGCCGCCACATCGCCGACGGGGCCGCGGACCAGCAGTGATGCAGCCGCAACCCCCGTGAGCAGGGTGAGCAGCACCACCAACAACTTGGAGAGACGATCAAGCGCCCGGTAGTGCCCCAGCAGCAGCACCAGGCCACTTACCGCCAGCACGGCGATGGACAGTCCATAGGGGTCGAGCCCCGCCAGCAGAGGAATGTTGGTGAGCAGCAGCCCCGCCACAAAACTCACCGCCGCGATGGTGAAGGTGCCGGTGACCAGGCTCACCACCAGGTAAAGCGGCAGGTAAAGGGAATTGCGTTTCTGGAAACCCTCCAGCAGCGACAGTCCGGTGGCCGCTGTGAAGCGGGTGCCCACGCGCAGGAACGGGTACTTGATCAGATTGGTGAGCAAGATCAGTCCCACCAGCGCAAAGCCGAATCGGGCTCCCGCCGTCGTGGACGACATCAAGTGGGATCCACCGATGCAGGCACCGGCCAAGAGGATCCCGGGTCCAATGCTGCGTCGCAGCGTCGATGACGCCATCACAAGGTTGCAGTTGATAAGAGTCTCCGCCGCTTTGCCCCGCTGAATCTCCGTAGAATCGACATCCGTCACGGTCGGTTTCATGGTCGTTGCTCCCGCTGCTCCGAAGCTGTCGCTGCAGTGCGAGGCCATCGCCGCCGACACCACCACGATCCGCTCCCTCGACTGGGACCGCAGCCGCTTCGACATTGAATTCGGCCTGCGTAACGGCACCACCTACAACGCCTTCCTGGTGCGGGGGGAACGCACCGCCCTGATCGACACCAGCCACGCCAAGTTCCGCGACACCTGGATCCCCCTGCTCAAGCAGCAGATTGATCCAACTGCGATCGATGTGTTGATCGTGAGCCACACCGAACCCGACCACTCCGGATTGATCGGTGACCTGATCGATCTCAATCCTGAGATTGAAATCGTGGGATCGAAGGTGGCCCTGCAGTTCCTCAAGGACCAGGTGCACAGGCCGTTCAAATCCCGTGCGGTGAAGTCCGGCGAGGAATTGGATCTCGGCACCAACCCCGAGAGCGGCATCCAGCACCGCTTCGAATTCCTCAGTGCTCCGAACCTGCACTGGCCGGACACGATCTTTTCCTTCGATCACGGCACCGGCATCCTTTACACCTGCGATGCCTTCGGCCTCCACTACTGCTCTGACGACGTCTTCGACGCCGACCCCGGCGCCATCGCCCCTGATTTCCGCTTCTACTACGACTGCCTGATGGGCCCCAATGCCCGCAGCGTGCTGCAGGCTCTCAAGCGCATGGATGGCCTGCCGGAGATCAACACCATCGCCGTTGGACACGGGCCGCTGTTGCGGCATCACCTCAGCCACTGGATCAGCGACTACCGCGAGTGGAGCGGCCAGCGCAGCAAAGGCGAGAGCTATGCCGCCGTTTGCTACCTGAGCCAATACGGCTTCTCCGATCGGATCAGCCAGGCCATTGCCCACGGCATCGGCAAGGCGGATGCCCAGGTGCAGCTGGTGGACCTGCGGGCCACCGACCCCCAAGAGCTGACCGCCCTGGTGGGCGATGCCAAGGCTGTTGTGGTGCCGACCTGGCCCGCTGAACCGGAGCCAGATCTCCAGGCCTCGATCGGAACCCTGCTGGCGGCCCTGCATCCCAAACAACTGGTGGGGGTGTACGACGCCTTCGGCGGCAACGACGAACCGATCGACGCCGTCGCCGATCAACTGCGCAGCCAGGGGCAGAAGCAAGCCTTCAGCCCATTGCGGATCAAACAGCTGCCCCAGGGCAGCGACTACCAACGCTGTGAGGAGTCGGGCACCGACCTCGGCCAGCTGCTGACCAAAGAGAAGACGATCGCGGCGATGAAAAGCCTCGATGGCGACCTCGACAAGGCCTTGGGTCGCATCAGCGGTGGCCTTTATGTGGTGACCGCCAGCCAGGGGGAGGGCGAGTCGCAACGCCGCAGCGCCATGGTGGCCAGCTGGGTGAGCCAGGCCAGCTTCACCCCACCGGGCCTCACCATCGCCGTCGCCAAAGACCGCGCGATCGAAGCCCTGATGCAGGTGGGCGACCGCTTCGTGCTGAACGTTCTACGGCAGGACAACCACCAACAACTGATGCGCCATTTCCTCAAGCGCTTCCCCCCCGGTGCCGATCGTTTCGCTGGGGTGAACGTGCTGGAGGGAACCGCCGATGGCGGCCCGGTGCTCGCCGATGCCTTGGCGTTTCTGGGTTGCCGGGTGGAGCAGCGCATGGAAGGCCCCGACCACTGGATCATCTATGCCGTGGTGGAACAGGGCAACGTTGCCGATGCCGAGGCCAGCACTGCGGTGCACCACCGCAAGGTGGGCAACCACTACTGAATTCCACTTTTTGGTGTTCAATCGCTGACATCAGTTGCGGAATCTACATTCCTTAACATCAGAGTCAGCAAAAACATTAATTGAAAACGAATTGAGGATCCGTTAAGTTGGTTTTAGAAATGGAACACACCATCCGCTCCCGTTGATAACGAGTTGAGACTTGAACGATTACCACATCACAGCGTATATCAATCCCCTTTGATGCTCTACTCGCATCAAAGGGGATTGGATGTTGGTGATTTTATAAGTGCTATTGATGCACTAGCAAAAATCAAAAAACGAAACCTTTAACGTCTTTAGCGAAGTTTTAAGACTTTGCTTAATCAAAACTCATAAGTCAATATGCTAAAATTATTTTAGCACTAAAAGCGGAATGCTCCTTTCCGAAAAGTACAAATTTATTTATTTAAAAACTCACAAAACTGCTTCCACTTCTGTCGAGTTAGCACTAGAGCAATTTTGCGCTCCACCTGAACACAAAGTGATACTAAAAAATAAAGAGCCTTCGGTTACAGAATTTGGCATAGTTGGAGCAAGGGCATCTATGGATTTAAAAAAAAGAAAGCAAGATCCTGATTTCTTTTGGCATCATATGGGTGCAACGAATGTTGTCAACCGAATAGGCGAAGAAAAATTTTTTTCATACTCTCGTGTAACCACAGTCAGGAATCCTTTCTCACGACTGGCCTCACTATTTTACTTTCAACCTACGTGGGGCAAGAATTTTCCAAAGCAAAGCGACTCGCTTGCGGAAGCGATAGAGTTATTTGAAAAATGGTTGTTTGCTACTCCACACAATGAGCTCTTTCCATACGGCTTTCGCGCAAAATCAGACAAATACATTGTTTTTTATAAAGAAAAATTCGTCATGACCGACTTTATTCGAGTTGAGAACCTGAGTGAAGACCTGCAAGCCTTTGCCCAAAAACACGCAATTGCCTGCAAAGGAAAGATAGAGCTTTATAGAGAAAGAGACAATTCTCGCATAAAAAAATTCAAGGCTCATGAGCTATTTCACAACAAAAAACTAATTGAAAGAGCTCAAGCTATCGATTCCTGGATTTTTGATCTCGGCATATATCCTGACCATCCATTGGCATAATCAATTCGAACCCTTTTGAAAGATACTGAAAATCAGCAAGACTATTAATTAAAAAATTCCGAAAGATTATATAAACGCGTGTCGCTATCGCACTACCTGCAGCACTGGCACAGAAACCCCTTACCCTACTAACGCACTAATCCAACGGAGAACCCATAATGGTTGGACTGACGCAGCTAGAGGGGATGCTGAAAGGTGATAAAGGGAATTGGAAAACAATTAAAACTGCTCACCGAACCAGTAAGCGAAAGCAAAGTTAGGATGTACTACTGAGCCTGCAGCTGATCCAGAGCATCCAGCAGGTTACTCAGCAGGGCGCCCACGTGCTGGCTCCTCCGCCATTCACGCCGGTTGACCCGAGGATCTGAGCAGCGCCACCACCAACCCTTCTCCGCCGGCTGACAGAGGGTGACGCCGCGGTGGTGGGGCGCCAGGAACACCGCAGCAGCCAAGAGATTGGTGCCGAAACCCAGCACGGGCCTACGACCACTGCCCTCGCGACACCATCCGTGCAACAGCCGCACCTCCAGAGGGTCATCGGCGGGGAGCAGCTCCCAGGACCTGACTGGCCGCAGCGGAGCCAACAGCCGTTCAATCAAGCCATGGTGTGTTTCGTTCTTGGGATGGGCTTGCACCCACAACGGCACATCGGCGGGCAAAGGTCGTAGTCCGGCACGGATGGCGCGCCTGAAATAGGCCCGGTTCTCGATCCCCAGCGTCCAGCGCCAACCAAACGATCGCCCCAAAAGCCGCCAGCGAACCCGCCATTTGGGCACTCTCAAGTAAGGCAGGCAGATCAGCGCGCTCGGGGCCGGCGGTCGAGGCATCGCTTCGGCATCGACCCATGCCCTCCGGAAACTTGCACAGATGTTGAGCATGTCCTGGAGCCGCGACGGCTCCACAGGACGATCAAATGGCACCAGCGGATCCTGACGGACCGAAGCCATGGCGTGAGATTGATGCAACAACTCAAGCGCTCTGATCCGGTTGCGCTGGGCTTGCTCTGAATACAAACGCGTCTCGACCCCAATCGATTCCCCCAGCTCCACCACCTCTGAAGCCTGGTAATCGCGCAGCATCTGCTGTCCTTCGCGATCGTCCAACCGCGGCAGCAGCAGCAGGCTGCAGGCCCTGGGCTCCGGCCCAACCAATGCGCTGTCGCCAGTGATGAACCGGCAGTGATGCCCATCCTGGGCCGCAAGACCCTGCAGCAACGGCTGGAAGGCCTTGGCCGAATGGCTGAGGTCATCGCGATAGAGCGAAACGACAGCCAGCCGAGACCCCCGGAGGCCCCTCCAGCGCAGATAGGCCAGAGCCGAGAGGGTGGTGATCAGCTGGGAGGAGAGAACAACAACGCTCTGGGCCACCGGCCTGCTGCTCCCATCAACAACACGCCTACATTCAACTGGCTTCGAAGATGAGCGTGACCAGCACCGCAACCACGCGTCGCACGATCCAACTGCCGATCGATGATGGGGTCGTTGGTCTGCGCGGTCTGAGCCCTCAACGGCATCGCTTTGAACTGGAGTACGCCCTGGAACGGGGCAGCACGGCCAACAGTGTGTTGTTCGAGGCCGGTGATGGTGCGCCGGCTGTGCTGGTCCACCCTCCAGGTGTGGCCTACAGCGAAGTCTTTCTGCCAGTGCTTGCCGAAGCCCTGCCCAGCAGCGATGCATCGCTGCTGGTGGTGGTTGGCCACGTCAATCCCAACCGCGTTGCCCTGCTGCGGGATCTGGCGGAGGCCTACGCCGGATTGGAACTGATCGTCTCCAACCCCGGTGCCAAGTTGATCGAGGAGCTGTGGAGCCAACGCAAACCGGCCCCTCCCGGCAAGACGAGCGAGCAACCACCACTTCCAGACCTGCCACCCTTGCGGGTCATCCGCCAGGAGCAAACGCTTTCCCTCAGCCATCACCGCAGCCTCATGCTGCTTCCGGCTCCAACCCCCCGCTGGCCAGGCGGGTTGCTGGCGTTCGAGGACAGCCTGGGTCTGCTGATGAGCGACAAGTTCTTCAGCGCCCACCTGTGCACGGACAGCTGGGCCGAAAGCAACCGCAGCAGCACCGAAGAAGAGCGTCGTCACTTCTATGACTGCCTGATGGCCCCCATGGCCCGTCAGGTGGATGCCCTGGTGGAACGGCTCGAAGAACTCGACATTCGCACCATTGCGCCGGGCCATGGCCCGGCGATCGAAGCCAGTTGGCGCAGCCTGCTGAATGACTACCGTCGCTGGGGCGAAGGCCAGCAGAACGCCAGCCTGACGGTGGCTTTGTTGTTCGCCAGCGCCTACGGCAACACCGCAGCCATTGCAGATGCCCTGGCCCGCGGGGTCAGCCGCACCGGCATCCGGGTGAGCAGCTTGAACTGCGAATTCACACCCGCCGATGAACTGGTAAGCACGATCCAGCAGGCCGACGCCGTGCTGATCGGCTCACCCACCCTGGGAGGACATGCCCCGACACCGATCGTCTCGGCCCTGGGAACCCTGTTGGCGGAGGGGGATCGCAGCAAGCCCGTGGGGGTGTTCGGCAGCTTCGGCTGGAGCGGCGAGGCGGTGGATCTGCTGGAAACGAAGCTGCGGGATGGCGGCTTCAGCTTTGGCTTCGAGCCGATCCGGGTGAAGTTCAGTCCGGATGCTGCCCGGGTGAAGGAGCTGGAGGAAACCGGCACCCGTTTCGCCCGCCAGCTGCTGCAGAGTCAGAAACGGGCGCAACGGCGCAGTGCGGGGGGCTTGAGCGAAAGCCGCAGCGATCCAGCCGTGCTGGCATTGGGCCGTGTAATCGGCTCCCTCTGCGTGCTCACCACCCGCAAAGCCGATCTGAGCGGCGCCATGGTGGCCAGCTGGGTGAGTCAAGCCAGCTTCAATCCCCCCGGCATCACCGTGGCTGTGGCCAAGGACCGTGCTGTGGAAGCACTGCTGCACAAGGGCGATCGCTTCGCCTTGAACGTGCTGGCCGAAGGACGCGAAACCGCCCTGATGAAGCAGTTCCTGCAACCGTTCGAACCCGGTGCCGATCGCTTTGCAGGCCTTGAGCTGGACACCAGCCCCGCCGAACAGCCGTTGCTGCCGGATGCCCTGGCCTGGCTGGACGGCAAGGTGAGCCAGCGGATGGAATGCGGCGACCACTGGCTGATCTACGCCGAAGTGGATCACGGCGGGGTGCTGGATGCAGAAGGCAACACCGCGGTGCACCAGCGCCGCAGCGGCGCCAACTACTGAGCTGACAGCCGGAGCCGGCAAACCGAACCCCTTGGCTAACTCATACTCACTATGAGTTAGGGGTAGGCTGGTGGTACTTCCCCTGGTGCCATCGATGGACATCTCCAAGCCCTCCACCCACGCCAACCTCGAAGCCGCCTTTGGCGGCGAGAGCATGGCCAACCGCAAATACCTGTTCTTCTCAGAGGTGGCCAAACAACTGGGCCACAAGGACCTGGCCAAGCTGTTTCGTGACACCGCAGCGCAGGAAACGGAACATGCCTTTGCCCACTTCCGTCTGCTGCACCCTGAGTTGGTGGTGAGCGATCCCGAGCAGCTCAGCGACGAGGAGAAGCAGGCCATCCTGAGCCGCTGCCTGGAGCTGGCGATTGAAGGCGAAACGTACGAGTACACAACGATGTATCCGGAGTTCACCGCCCAGGCACGGCAGGAGCGGGACAGCGGAGCCGCAGCCGAATTCGCCGAGCAAAGCAGCGAATCGAAGGAGCATGCCGGCCTATTCCGCACCGCCGCCAAGAACTTCGGCCTGCTGACCCCGATCGAGCAGCATCACGCCGAAACCTATGGCGTTGCCCTCGAGGCCCTGCAAGGCAAGGGAACAGCCGGCCAGGCCGATCAACCGATCCCGGGCAAATGGATCTGCAAGGTGTGCTCGATGATCTACGACCCCGCCGAGGGGGATCCGGATTCCGGCATCGCCGCAGGCACCCCGTTTGAGGAGATTCCCGACGATTGGCACTGCCCGATCTGCGGCGCCCGCAAAGCCAGCTTCGTTCCCTACCGCGAAGCCGAGTTGAAAGCGGCCTGACGCCCTTGCACGATTCCATCAAGAGCCTTCGTCTCCATGGCCTCCGACCTCATCGTTCTGACGGCGAGCAATGGCGAAAACCTGAAGCTGGCGGAACGCTTCGTGCAGGCCGCAGCAGCTCAGAACGCCAGCGCCGAGCTGATCGATCTCACGCAGCTCGACCTGCCCCTGTTCACGCCGCGGGTCCAAGCCGCAGGGGCGGGTCCTGACCTGGTGGCCCTGCGCGACCAGCTGCACCAAACACCGCGCTGGGTGATCTGCGCCCCGGAATACAACGGCTCGATTCCGCCGTCGCTCACCAATGCCATTGCCTGGCTCTCGGTGACCGACGACGACTTCCGATCCCTGTTCAACGGACGGCCGATCGCCATGGCCACCTTCTCCGGTGGCGGTGGCATGGAACTGCTGGTGTCGCTGCGCATCCAGCTCACCCACCTTGGGGCTCAGGTGGTGGGACGCCAGCTGCTGAGCAACCACGCCAAACCAGCGCAGGACGACAGCATCAACGACCTGGTGCAGCGGCTTCTGCAGATGCAACCCCTCCAACTCTGAGCGCCCCATGCCCCGGACGCCCTCCACCAGCACGCCAACCCTGATCCTGCGACCCGCAGACCAGCGCTTTCACAGCCAGCTGGACTGGCTCGATACCTGGCACAGCTTCAGCTTCGGCAGCCATCAGGATCCGAACTGGATGGGCTTCGGCCCCCTGCGGGTGATCAACGACGACACCATTACTGCAGGCCAGGGGTTCGGCATGCACCCCCACCGCGACATGGAAATCATCACGGTGATGGTGGAGGGGGCCCTGACCCATACCGACTCGATGGGCAACAGCGCGGTGCTGCGCGCCGGCGAGGTGCAGCGGATGAGTGCCGGCAGCGGCATCATGCACAGCGAGATCAACCAGACCGGCGCGCCCTGCAGGCTGCTGCAGATCTGGATTGAGCCAGCACAGCTGGGCATCCAGCCTGCCTACGAGCAGAAACCCTTCGCGATCGGCGAGGGCTGGACGCCCCTGATTGAGCCCGACGCCACTGGCGAAGCGATGGCCATTGAACGTCGTGTGCGCCTCTGGCGTGCCCAGCCGCAATGCCAACAACCCTTGCCCTTGCCCGCCGCCAAGGAGCGATGGCTCTGGATTCAGGTGATTGATGGGGAGCTGACGCTCAACCGTGAAGGCTCCCCCAAGCAGGCGCTGCGGCGGGGCGATGGGGTGGGCCTGATCCAGACGGCAGCAACACAAGGTGAGCTGATGGGCCTCAGTGAACGCGCCGACGTGCTGCTGTTTGCCCTGGCGTGAAGCAATCCGGAAAAGATCTGGTGCAAGTGCACGACACCAGATCTTGTGCCCTGAAATGACGGGGTCACTTCCAAACAATCCCTAGAGCGATGGGATTCATGAACGGTCAGGAGGCCTCGGTTCGGTACCGCGGCTTTCTTTTGATGCCTCAAACCAACCGGAGCTGGCTGGTGAGGCCGGAACGCAGCCCGATGCGATTGCTGCCCTTCCGCACACCAACCTGCTCACTGGCCGACGTCAAAGCCCTACTGGACTGGCGTCTGGCCCAGGAAGAATCGGAGATCGGCGTGGCCTGGACTCAGGCCGCTGCCGGCGGAGGGGTGGGATCGCCCACCGGTTGAAAAGGAATCACCAGGGTGGCCCAGTGATCGGGCCGCTCGGGGCGGCTACGACGGGAACGGCGCGTGCCAAAGGGAACCCGAATCACATTGGTTCCTTCAATTGACAAGGTGTGGCCGCGATTGAAGGCCGACTCCAGACCCTCAGGAAGTTGAGGAAGGGCAGGCCCTTCAACGCTACTGAGCGCAGATTTCTTGTTGTTGTCCCGATCCATGGTGTCCCCCGACAGACGAATCAGTTGTCGAACAGTTTGACCGAACTCGCAAGGGCGATGAACGGAATCAAACCAATTTTTCCACTTTCAGTGAAAATTTACACGCTCTGAACCCCTTGCACCAGGGCTTCAAGCCGCCACAGCCACCGCTTCCACCGACGGACAGGTGCACACCAGGTTGCGGTCACCAAAGGCGTTGTCAATCCGTGCCACAGCGGGCCAGATCTTGCTCTCCTGCTGCCCCTCCATCGGGAAGGCGGCCTGCTGACGGCTGTAGGGACGATCCCAGTCATCCGCTGTGACGGCCGCCAGGGTGTGAGGAGCACGCTTGAGCGGGTTGTTCTGAGGGTCGCTGGTGCCGGTTTCAATGGCGCGAATCTCCTCCCGGATCGCCACCAGGGCATCGGCAAAACGATCCAACTCCGCCAGGCTTTCGCTTTCGGTGGGCTCCACCATCACCGTGCCGGCCACCGGCCAGCTGACGGTGGGCGCATGGAAGCCGTAGTCCATCAAACGCTTGGCAATGTCATCCACACCGATCCCCGCATCCCGCTTGAGCGGGCGCAGGTCAAGGATGCATTCATGGGCCACCCTGCCGGTGCTGCCGCGAAACAGCACGGGGTACGAGGCATCAAGCCGATGGGCCAGGTAATTGGCCGACAACAGCGCCACGGCACTGGCCTGCCGCAGGGCCTCCGCCCCCATCATCCGCAGGTACATCCAGCTGATCGGCAGGATGCTGGCGCTGCCGAGCGCTGCTGCAGACACCGGACCGATGGCCGATGCAGCGCGAGCCTGCAAAGGGTGCCCCGGCAGGAAGGGTGCCAGATGCGCCGCCACACCAATGGGCCCCACGCCTGGGCCACCGCCCCCGTGGGGGATGCAGAAGGTTTTGTGCAGGTTGAGGTGGCAGACATCGGCACCGAAGGCACCAGGACGGCACAGCCCCACCTGGGCATTGAGGTTGGCCCCATCGAGGTACACCTGCCCGCCGTTCCGATGCACCACCGAGCAGATCTCACGGATGCCGGTTTCAAACACGCCGTGGGTGGAGGGGTAGGTGACCATCAGCGCCGCCAGCCGGTCGGCGTGCTCGGCCGCCTTCGCCGCCAGATCCTGCTGATCGATGTTGCCCTCGTCATCACAGGCGACAGCCACCACCTTGAGGCCGGCCATCACGGCACTGGCGGGGTTGGTGCCGTGGGCGCTGGTGGGAATCAGACAGATGTCGCGATGGGCTTCACCGCGGGAGCGGTGCCAGGCGCGAATCACCAGCAGCCCGGCGTATTCCCCCTGGGAACCGGCATTGGGCTGCAACGACACGGCGGCAAAGCCCGTCAGGGCAGCCAGCCATTGCTCGAGATCGTCGGCCAAATGGCGATAGCCCTGGGCCTGATCGACTGGGGCAAAGGGATGCAAGGCCGCAAACGCAGGCCAGCTCACCGGCTGCAGCTCAGCGGCGGCGTTGAGCTTCATGGTGCAGCTGCCCAACGGGATCATCCCGTGCACCAGCGAGAGATCACGGCTCACCAACCGCTGGATGTAGCGCAGCAGCTCCGATTCGCTGCGGTACTGATGGAAAACCGACTGGCTCAGCCAGGGCTGGCTGCGCTGCGCCAGGGAAAGGGACGGGGGCTGCTCAGCCTCGAGCTGCGGGGTGGCCTGACCGCAGGCCTCAGCCAGGAATGCGAGCAGGGCTTGCAGCTCCTGTTGATCCGAGAGCTCATCGAGGCTGATGCCGAATCCGGTGGCGTCCGCCGGCGCTGCACCATCGGGCAACACCCGCAGATTGAAACCAGCCGTTGCGGCAGCACGGTGCACAGCCGGTGCCGACGCACAGTGCACGGTGACGGTGTCGAAGCGGTCGGCCAGCTCAAGCGGATAACCCAGAGCCCGCAGGCCCTGCTCCAACTGGCTGCGCAGGCCAGTGATGCGTTGGGCGATGGCCTGCAGACCATCAGGGCCATGGTGCACCGCATAAAACGAGGCCATGACGGCCAACAGCACCTGGGCCGTGCAGATGTTGCTGGTGGCCTTGTCGCGACGGATGTGCTGCTCACGGGTTTGCAGCGCCAAGCGCAGGGCCGAACGGCCTTCCGCATCCTTGGACTGCCCCACAAGACGGCCCGGGATCTGGCGCTTGTAGGCCTCAACGGTGGCGAAGAAGGCGGCGTGAGGACCACCAAATCCCATCGGCACCCCCAGGCGTTGGGCGCTGCCCACGGCAATGTCGGCCCCGAGGGATCCCACGGGCGCCATCAGGGTCTGCGCCAGGGGATCGATCGCCACGGTGACCAAGGCACCGGCGGCATGGGCCGCTTCGATCACGGCGGTTGGATCCCAGAGGCATCCATCGGCACCAGGCAACTGCAGCAGGACACCAAACACCGACGCATCGATCGGCGCCGTGGCCGGGTTGACCCGCTCGAGGGTGATGCCGAGGGGTTCAGCGCGGGTCTGCAGCACCGCCCAGGTCTGGGGCAGAACATTGGCGTCCACCAGGAACCGTGTCGCTTCAGGGCGACGGCACACCCCGAAGCTGAGACTCATCGCCTCCGCGGCGGCGGTGGCTTCATCGAGCAGCGACGCGTTGGCGATCGGCAAGCCCGTGAGCTCACTGATCAGGGTTTGAAAGTTGAGCAGGGCCTCCAGACGACCCTGGGCGATTTCCGCCTGGTAGGGGGTGTAGGCGGTGTACCAGGCCGGATTCTCAAAAACGTGGCGCTGGATCAGGGCCGGGGTTGCCGTGCCGTAGTAACCCAGCCCGATCAGGGAGCGACGCAGCGTGTTGGTTTCACTCAACTGCTTCAACTGTTGGAGGGCCTCAGCCTCCCCGCAACCCTCGGGCAAGGCCTCAACCGGCGGCTTGGGATCAAGGATGTCGGCGGGCACGACATCAGCGATGAACTCCTGAAGATCGCTGTAGCCCAGGGCATTGAGCATGCGGAGTTGTTCCGCCTCACTCGGGCCGATATGCCGCTGCGCAAAAGGAGAAGTCAACGTCGAATGCACAGCCCGCCGGACGATCGTAAGAGCGAAGCCCCGGCGCTGATGAGAGCCAGCGCTGATGTCAGCCGGCGTTGACCTTGGCGCCGTAGGCCTCGGCGGTCATCAGGCTGTCGAGCTCGGAGGGATCCGACGGACGCAGCACCAGCAGCCAGCCCTCACCGTGGGGGTCGTTCTGCAGTTCCTCCGGACTGGCCAGCACCGCTTCATTGCGTTGCACCACCTCACCGGCAATCGGTGCGTACATGTCTTCCACGGCCTTCACCGACTCCACCGAGCCAAAGCTGGTGCCCTTCGCCAGGCTGGCGCCCACATCCGGAAGATCCACAAACACGATGTCGCCCAGCTGATCAACGGCGAAGGCACTGATGCCCACCCGCACCAGCTCGCCATCGGCATTGGCGTACTCGTGGCTGTCGGCGAAGCGAAAAGAGTCGGGGAACGCGAACGCCATCGAGGCAGTTTCAGGTGGTCCCAGTCTGCGGGAGATTGATCAGTCCTGCCGTATTGAGGTCACACAACGCACGGGAGAGGGCCAGGCGGATGTGGGCGCGGTGGGTGCCGCCCTGCACATAGAGGTTGAACGGTTCCCGCAACGGCGCATCGGCCGAAAATTCACTGGTGGAACCGTCGATGAAGGTCCCCCCGGCCATCACCAGATCCGAGGCGTAGCCCGGCATCGAGGCCGGCACTGGATCGAGGTAGGCCCCGATCGGCGACATCGCCTGGAAGGCACGGCACACCACCTTGAGGGCGTCGGGACTGCCCAGCCGCACCGCCTGGATCAAATCGCTGCGCACCGCCCCGGGCGCTGGATTGACGGGGAAACCCAGCCGCTCAAACACGCCCGCCACCAGATCGGCACCAATCAAGGCCTCCGACACCATCTGCGGTGCCAGGAACAGCCCCTGCAGCACCAGCCGCTGCAGATCAAATCCCGTGCCACCCTCACTACCGATGCCCGGCGCGGTGAGCCGGCAGCAGGCCTGCTCCACCAGATCAGCCCGTCCAGCGATGTAGCCGCCGGTGGGGGCGATGGTGCCGCCGAGGTTTTTGATCAACGATCCAGCGATCAGATCCGCCCCAACCGCCGTCGGCTCCTGCTCCTGCACTAACTCGCCGTAACAGTTGTCGACAAAAACAACGCAGTCGGGCTGGCGGGCATGGATGCGATCACACAGCCCGGCGATCTGCTCAACCGTGACCGAAGGACGCCAGCTGTAGCCGCAGCTGCGCTGGATCAGCACCATCCGGCAGGGCTCCTCCAGGGCTTGGCTCAACGCCGCCTGATCCACCGCCCCATCCGGCTGCAGCTCGATTTCGTCGTAGGCAACCCCGAATTCCGCCAGGGAACCCTGGCCCTTGCCGCGCAGACCGATCACCTCCTCAAGGGTGTCGTAGGGACGCCCCGTGATCGACAGCAGACGGTCGCCGGGCCGCAGCACGCCGAACAGCGCGGCGGCGATGGCATGGGTGCCGCTGACGAATTGCAGACGCACCGCGGCGGCCTCAGCCCCGAGCACCCGGGCAAAGACCCGATCCACCACCTCGCGGCCCTGATCCCCGTGGCCGTAACCGGTGAGCGACGCAAAGTGCTGGGTGCCCACGCGCTCCGCCGCCAGGGCCTCCAACACGCGCTGCAGGCGTTGCTCCACCGCCGCCGTCCTCGCTGCAGCCAGGTCGGCCTGCTCCCGCGCCACCGCGTTGATCAGGTCCTCCGCAAACGCACTGATCACCACTTGCCCGACGGATGTCATGCCTTCCTAAACCCTGGCCAACGCCACAATTCACAACCCGGGAGGCCGCTGCGATGCGGCAACTCCTTTAGATTTCTGTCACTAACGGCACCATCCGCTCCCTGGTTTTCCTGTCTGAGCGGCTTTGTCAATCCAAGGAGAATCCGCTTGGTTTCCTCGCAAACAGCTGACACCCGCGAGCTTCGGCAGCGGGCCGCGGTGATGGCACCGCGCGACCGACTGCCGGCGCGTCAGCGCAAATTCAAGATGGGAACCACCAGCTTCATGCTGGTGATGCACGTGCTGGCCACGGTGGCGCTGCTGCCACGCTTCTGGAGCTGGCAGGGCGTTGTGGCCTTCGGCGTTCTCTATTGGGTGACGGTGCTGGGCGTCACCCTGGGCCTTCACCGTCTGGTGGCGCACCGCAGCCTGGTGGTGCCGGTGTGGGTTGAGCGCATCCTGGTGCTGATGGGCACCCTGGCCTGCCAGAGCGGCCCGATCGAATGGGTGGGTCTGCACCGCCATCACCACCGTTTTTCGGATCAGCCCACGGATCACCACGACGCTGGACGTGGCCTGTGGTGGGCCCACAGCGAATGGATGCTGCACGACATCCCGGCCCTGAAGGAACTCGACCGCTACGCCGGCGACCTTCAATGCGATCCCTTCTATCGCTGGCTCGACCGCTGGTTCCTGCTGCTGCAAATCCCCCTCGGCTTGGGGCTCTATTGGTTCGGCGAAGCCGTCCAGGTGCATGGCGGAGGCCTTGGCCTGGTGCTGTGGGCCATCCCTCTGCGCCTTGTGGTCGTCTATCACGTGACCTGGCTGGTGAACTCCGCCACCCATGCCTTCGGCTACCGCAATTTCGACTGCCCCGACCTCTCCCGCAACTGCTGGTGGGTGGCACTGCTCTCCTTCGGTGAGGGTTGGCACAACAATCACCACGCCCATCCGGCCAGTGCACGCCATGGTTTGCGCTGGTTCGAGTTCGATCTCACCTGGCAGCACGTGCGTCTGCTCAAGCGCCTCGGACTGGCCAGCCGGATTCGCACGGCCCGCTACGTCCCCGGAGCCTCCTGAGGCTTAAAACAACCTTCAACGACAGGCCACGTCGTAACGTGGTCGATCGCACCCGTCTCCATCCTTCATACCGGTCCCATGCCTAAGCGTGTACAAGTCGTTCTGAATGAGGACGTCCTCAGCCTCGGCAAGGACGGAGACCTGGTGGAAGTGGCTCCGGGTTACGCCCGTAACTTCCTGCTGCCCTTCGGCAAAGCTGTGCCCCTCACCCCTGCGGTGATGAAGCAGGTGGAGCACCGCCGGGCCAAGGAAGCTGAGCGTCAGGCCGCCCTCAAGCAGGAAGCCATCGACTTCAAGACTGCTCTCTCCACCATTGGTCGCTTCACCGTGAAGAAGCAGACCGGTGAAGACAACGTGCTGTTCGGCACCGTCACCAACGGTGACGTGGCAGAAGCCATCGAAACCGCCACCAAGAAGGAGATCGACCGCCGCGACATCGTGGTGCCTGAGATCCACCGCACCGGCAAGTACACCGTGACGGTGAAGCTGCACAGCGAAGTCACCGCTGAGATCAACCTGGAAGTGGTCGGCTACTGATCGCTGTCAATTGACACTCAACCGGCTCGTTCGAGCCAGAGTGTGATCCCTTCACTTCACGCCCTGCCGCCATGGTGAGCGTCCCCCTGCCAGAGAACAACGATGGGGGACGCCGTGGTTTTGGCAAAGGCCGCCGCGACGATGAGCCCAATTTTGAGGCTCTGCCCGATTCACTTCCGCCCCAGAACCTGGAGGCGGAGGAAGCGGTGCTGGGCGGAATCCTGCTCGATCCCGATGCGATCGGGCGTGTGGCCGATGTGCTGCAGCCGGAAGCGTTTTATCTGAACGCCCACCGGGAGATCTTCCGCACCGCTCTGATGCTGCACGGCCAGGGCAAGCCGACGGATCTCACCGCCATGAGCGCCTGGCTGGCGGACACCGGCGCGCTCGAGAAGGTGGGGGGCAACAACCGACTGGTGGAGCTGGTGGAGCGGGTGCCGTCCACCGCCTCGATCGAGCAGGTGGCCCGGCTGGTGATGGACAAGTTCCTGCGCCGCCAGCTGATCCGCTCCGGCAATGAAGTGATCCAGCTGGGCTTTGATCAGAGCTTGCCGATGGAGCAGGTGCTGGACCAGGCGGAGCAGAAGATCTTTGCCATCAGCCAGGAGAAGCCCTCCAAGGGGCTCACCCCCACCGCCGAAATCCTCACCCAGACCTTTGAGGAGATCGAAAGCCGCTCGCTGGGCACGTCGGTGGCTGGCATCCCGGTGAATTTCTACGACCTGGATGCGATGACCCAGGGCCTGCAGCGCAGCGACCTGATCATCGTGGCGGGCCGGCCGGCCATGGGCAAAACCTCGATCGTGCTGAACCTGGCCAAGAACGTGGCCCAGCTGCACGACCTGCCGGTGTGCCTGTTCTCCCTGGAGATGAGCAAGGAGCAGCTCACCTACCGCCTGCTCTCGATGGAGGTGGGCATCGAAGCGGGCCGGCTGCGCACCGGCCGCCTGCAGCAGGAGGAATGGCCGCTGCTGGGCCAGGGCATCAACAGCCTTGGGCAACTGCCGATCTTCATCGACGACAAACCCAACTCCGGCGTGCTGGAGATGCGCTCGCTCTGCCGGCGGCTGATGGCCGAACAGGGCAAGGAACTGGGGCTGGTGATGATCGACTACCTGCAGCTGATGGAAGGCTCAGGCTCGGACAACCGGGTGCAGGAGCTCTCGCGCATCACCCGGGGCCTGAAGCAGATGGCCCGGGAACTGAACGTGCCGGTGATTGCCCTCTCCCAGCTGAGCCGGGGTGTGGAGGCACGCACCAACAAGCGACCGATGCTGAGCGACCTGCGGGAATCGGGCTCAATCGAGCAGGACGCCGACCTGGTGCTGATGATCTACCGCGACGAGTACTACAACCCGGAAACACCGGACCGCGGCATCACCGAAGTGATCGTGACCAAGCACCGCAATGGACCGGTGGGCACGGTGAAGCTGCTGTTCGAGCCGCAGTTCACCCGCTTCCGCAACCTGGCGGCCTGAGCCAACTCAGATAATGGGGGCATGAGCTTCAGCACTGCCCCCACCGAATCCTTCGACGTGATCGTGGTCGGCGGCGGCCATGCCGGTTGTGAAGCGGCGATCACCGCCGCCCGGCTGGGCCTGAACACCGCGCTGTTCAGCCTCAATCTCGATCGCATCGCCTGGCAGCCCTGCAACCCGGCCGTCGGCGGCCCCGCCAAAAGCCAGCTCGTCCATGAAGTGGATGCTCTCGGTGGGGTGATCGGTCGCCTGGCCGATGCCACCGCCATCCAGAAGCGCATTCTCAACGCCAGCCGCGGCCCGGCGGTGTGGGCCCTGCGCGCCCAGACCGATAAGCGCCTTTATTCCCGCCAGATGCTGCAGCTGCTGCAGCACACCCCCAACCTCGCCCTGCGCGAGGCGATGGTGACCGGCCTGGAAACCAGCGGTGAAGGCGATCAGCAACGCATCAGCGGCATTCGCACCTATTTCGGCAGCGTCTACGGCGCCGACGCGGTGATCCTCACCGCCGGCACCTTCCTCGGCGGCCGCATCTGGGTGGGACATCAATCGATGGCCGCCGGCCGCGCCGGAGAGCAGGCCGCCGAAGGCCTCACCGAAGCACTGCAGCAACTCGGCTTCCAGACCGACCGGCTCAAAACCGGCACCCCCGCCCGGGTGGACCGGCGCAGCATCGCCCTCGATCAACTGGAGGAGCAGTCCAGCGATGCAGCCGATCGCTTCTTCTCCTTTGACCCGGCCGCCTGGGTGAGCGGTGAGCAGATGAGCTGCCACATCACCCGCACCACCGCCGAAACCCATCAGCTGATCCGCGACAACCTGCACCTCACCGCCATCTATGGCGGCGTGATCGACAGCAAGGGCCCGCGCTATTGCCCCTCAATCGAAGACAAGATCGTTCGCTTCGCGGACAAGGACAGCCACCAGATCTTCCTCGAGCCGGAGGGACGCGACACGCCTGAGATCTATGTGCAGGGCTTTTCCACCGGCCTGCCGGAACCGATCCAGCTGCAACTGCTGCGCAGCCTGCCGGGCCTGGAGAAAGCCGTGATGCTGCGGCCGGCCTATTCCGTTGATTACGACTATCTGCCCGCCACCCAACTCAAACCCTCCCTGGAAACCAAGCGGGTGCGCGGTCTGTTCAGCGCCGGCCAGCTCAATGGCACCACGGGCTATGAGGAAGCCGCCGCCCAGGGCCTGGTGGCCGGCGTCAACGCCGCCCGGCTGATCGGCGGCCAGGAGCCGGTGCACTTCCCCCGTGAGGGCAGCTACATCGGCACGATGATCGACGATCTGGTGAGCAAGGACCTGCGCGAGCCCTACCGCGTGCTCACCAGCCGCAGCGAATACCGCCTGATCCTGCGGGGTGACAACGCCGACCGCCGCCTGACGCCTTTGGGCCGTGAGCTTGGCCTGATCGACGACCGGCGCTGGCAGCTGTTCGAAGAAAAGCTCCAGGCGATGGAAGGCGAAAAGCAGCGGCTGGAAACCGTGCGGCTCAAGGTGAGCGATCCGGTAGCCCCGGCGGTGGAAGAGGAAACCGGTGCAGCGATCAAAGGCTCGATCACCCTGGCCGACCTGCTGCGCCGGCCTGGCATGCACGCCGCCGATCTGGTGCGCCATGGCCTGGCTGATGCCGATCTGCCCCTGCCCGTGCGCGAGGGCGCCGAGATCGACATCAAATACAGCGGCTACCTGCAACGGCAGCAGCAGCAGATCGATCAGGTGAAACGTCAAAGCCAGCGCAAGCTTCCGGCCGATCTCAACTACGCCGGCATCGGCACCCTCTCGAATGAAGCCCGCGAAAAGCTCACGGCGATTCAACCCAGCACCCTGGGGCAGGCCAGCCGCATTCCTGGCGTCAGCAAAGCCGACATCACCGCCCTGCTGATGTGGCTGGAACTGCAGCAAAGGGAACGCCAGCCCCTCGCCCCCACCGCAGAAGCTCGATAGCGTTGGGCTCCTGAAACCTCTGCAGTGCCAGCCCGGGTTCCCACCTCACGTGCCTACTGGAACCTGCGGGCTGAGCAGGTGATGGACAACGTGTTCGACCGTGGGACGGCCACCGCCCCAACCCAGTCGAACGTGGTGCCGGTGGATGTGGATGTGCACGAACCAACAACCAAACCAACCGAGCCGAGCGAGCGCCGCTCCCCCTCCACCTGGCTGCTGCCGCTGATCAGTGGCATCGCCGTTGCCGGCGTGATCTGCAGCGCCTGGCTGGTGAGCAGCCTGCAACGCTCCCGCCTGGAGCTGGAACGGAAGCACAACGCCGCCCTGATCGAGCAGCTGCGCGAGCAAGTGGCGGCCCAAGAAAGCCGCGCAGAAGAGACGGCAACGCCCGAGAACACCTCCCTTGCGATTAAAAGCCTCGAACCGCTGACCTTGCCGATCCAACAGCCACCGATCCAACAACCCTTGACGGTTGAGCCCCTGGGCAGCGATCAGGCGTTGGCGCCGATGCCACCCGTCCCCCAACTCACCGGTGTGGTGAAGGGCCCCGGTGGTTCCAGTTCCGCCATTTTTCAACTGGGGCAGGGATCGGTGTCCGCCGGCATCGGTGAAGCGATCGGCAGCAGCGGCTGGGTGCTCACGGACGTCACCGACAGCGGTGCCGTGATCAGCCGCAACGGCCAACGCCAAACCCTCTCGGTGGGAGGACTCTTCTGAACCCCGCCCGCCGCCTTCACCCATCCCCGCACCAGCTCTGGCAAGCCCCCACCGATGCTGTGCTCTCAGCGGAGGGGCCCCGTCAACTGCCCGGCCCCTGGCGGCTGATGCTGCTGGGCGATGGCAGCCCGACCCGCCACCTGCGCCTGCTCACCGGTTCGCCCGTTGCCGTGGATCTGATCGCCATGGAGGCCGACCAGACCGAACACCCCGGGGCTCCAGAGGAGGTGAAGGAATTGATGGAACCGCTGCTGCGCCGCCAGGTGTGGCTCACCTGCGGCGGCACCCCGTTGGCCTGGGCCGAGAGCTGGTGGAACCAGGCCGAAGCGGATTGGCACCTGCGGGACCGCAACCAGCCGATCTGGAAAAGCCTCACCGAAGGGCGTTCCGAACTGTTCCGTGAGGTGGATGGCTTGGCGCTGGTGGAGGGGGACTGGCTCGACCAGACCTTTGGCCATCGCGGGCCCTACTGGAGCCGCCATTACCGCTTCTTCCGCCAGGGCAAGGCCCTCACCGTGATTCGCGAAGTGTTCAGCCCGCAACTCGAAACCTGGCTCGGGCCCACGCTGCGCCAGGAGTTTCAACAAAATTCATGAACAAACCTGCGGGTTTGTTGGGATTTGCTCTTGACAACTTGCTATTGGTTGTGCTCTCAGGAAGATGTGAGCACTTCGGTTCACCGTGTCATGGCTGCCACCACCTCCTGGCTCAGCCTCACCGACCTCGGTCGGATCTACGGCATTTCGGCGATTCACTGCGGCAAGACCCTCGAACATCAAGGCTGGCGTGACAGGCGGGGCCGCCCCACCCAAAGCGCCCTCGACGCCAACGCCGCCATGCAGACCGGCCCCCATGGCCAGGGACGCACGGTGCTCTGGAACCGCACGGTCTGCAGCCAGCTGCTGGAACAGAAGGGCTATGAACCGATGAGCCGCAGCCTGCAAGTGGAGCAGTGGACCCAACTGCTGGAAGCGCTGCAGGTGGGATCCCCATCGATCACCGCCACAGCGGACCAGATGGCGGAAGAGATGCCCGGAGAGCTGCTCGAGGATGTGAACCACCAGCTCGCTGCACGGGGCTGCCGCTACCGGGTCAGCCCACGCTCATTGCACGCGAGGCATTAGTCGATCCGGCGGCGGCTGGAGCGGGGCAAGGCCCGGCGGGAACCCGCTGGATTGGGGGCGGCTTCGGGCTCCTGGCGGGCTGCCGGCTGGGATGAGCGCGACCAGCGCTGCACCCGGAAGCTGTCGTCCTCTGGCCATTCACCAGGATCAGCGTTGAACTCCTGAGCCACAGGCGGCGTTGATGGGGGCGCTGGAGCCTGAGCTGCTGGACCGCGGCGACTCCGGCGTGAGATCGCATCAAGAGGGCGCCGAGCAGAGCGCATCGAACGCGCAGGTTCTTGCCGGCCACGGCCAGCGTCTTGCCAGGGCTCCTGCCAGTCGTCGTCCTCTTCCAGCAGCCACTCAACTTTTTCGCCAACCCAACGGCCCACCGAATCGAGATCCAAACCAGAGCGCCGCCCTCCGGGCCGTTGTCCGGGTCGCCGGCCAGAGACCCCATCCACGAGCTGACGGCCGGTTTCCAAGAACTGGTCGAGACGGCGATCCCGCTGATCACGGAACCGGTCCAACCGATCGAAGCGCTCCTCCATCCCCTGACGTTACCGACGGCGGCGGCGCAACCACTGTTCCCGCCGCAATCCCAGCAACACAATCACCACACCGCCGCACTCCAGGGTGAGCCAGAACACCTCCATCTAGCCCTCCGCCTCCACATAACTGAGCACGCAGCTGGCATCCCAGCGGCCATGGAAATGCTCGACGCAACAGGCCCGGCAGGCGGCATTGCGTGTGCGCCTTCGGCAGGGGGTGCGGCGGCCGCAACGAGGACAGACCGCCAGCCAGCGGGGCGGTCGGGGCGGCACCGGATAGCTGTGGCGGATGCTCACCTGAAACCGGCTCTGGGCCGCATTGATGGCGGCCATCCGGGCCCGGAACAGCGGCCCATGGCTTTCACGCCGACGCTGCACCAGATCCACCCAGGCGTGGATCATCTCGTGGCAAAGCGTGCTTTCGGTGGCGCTCTGGGGCAACGGCTCGAGCACCGGCCGCGACAAAACAATTTCGCTGCCGCGGCCCTCACCCACCCCAGGGCCACGGCGGTAAAACCCCGCTGTGCGGCTCATCCGCCCATCGCTCCAGCGCACCGCCGTCAGCGGCTGGCCCCCATCCACCAGCGCACCGCCGAAATGCTCCCGGTTGAGGCGGTGAAACAACGGCAGCAGCGGCTGCAAAGGCACAGAACGGGGGGAGGAGATCCGAATCAGCGCCATCTTGCCGTGGTCAGTCAGACTCGGCCCTGCTTTGAGAGCTGGTGATGGAACTGGGACTGATGCGTGAGATCGGCAGCAAAGCTCTGCTGGCCGGGGGTCTCACCCTGCTGGGGTACTGGATCTACAACGCCGTGAAGCTGGTGCTCGACGCCCGCGGCATCAATCCCCTGATCAAGCAGTTCTTCACCCAGGTGGCTGCCGGCCGGATCGATGCCGCCTACCTGCTCACCACCAAGGCCTACCGCCAGCACGTGAGCCGTCAGCAGTTCATCCGCTTCCTGGCGGGCCTGAAGCTGAACAAGTTCCGCAATCTCAAGTCCGGCCGCCCCCGCGTGCAGGAAGGCAACTTGATCCTCACCGTGAAGCTGAAGTCCGAAGGCGACGAAGAGCTCCCCCTCGACTTCACCTTCACCAAGGTGGACGACAACTGGCGCATTGCCCGCATCAACCAGGTCAATGGCTGATCCGCACGAGCGGGCCGCGGAACTGCGGCAGCTGCTCAACCGTGCCGGCCACGCCTATTACGTTCTCGATGCTCCGGTGATGGAGGACGCGGTCTACGACCGCCTCTATCGCGAGCTGCTCGAGCTGGAACAGAACCATCCAGACCTGCAACGGTCCGACAGCCCCACCCAGCGGGTGGGCGGAGCTCCGGCGGAGGGGTTCAGCAGCGTTGAGCACCACGTGGGAATGCTCAGCCTCGACAACGCCTTCAACCGCGACGACCTGCAGGCCTGGCACGAGCGGCTGCTCAAGGTGCTGGACCGTCCCAGCGACACCCGCCTACCCCTGGTAGGAGAACTGAAAATTGACGGCAACGCCCTGGCCCTGAGCTACCGCAATGGGGTGCTGGAGCGGGCCGCCACCCGGGGCAATGGCAGCCGCGGTGAAGAGATCACCGCCAACGTGCGCACGATCAGCTCCATTCCGCTGCGGCTGCAGATCGAGAACCCACCGGAATGGGTGGAAGTGCGAGGAGAAGCCTTCATCCCTGATGCCACCTTCGCGGCGATCAATGCCGAACGGGAGCAACGGGGTGAAGCGCTGTTCGCCAACCCCCGCAACGCCTGCGCTGGCACCCTGCGCCAACTGGATCCGAAGGTGGTGGCCGCCCGCCGGCTCGACTTCTTCGCCTACACCCTGCACCTGCCGGGTGACGCCCAACCCCCAGGCCAATGGGCAGCTCTTGAGTGGCTGAACTCGGCCGGTTTCCGCGTGAACCCGAACCGGGAGCGCTGCGGAGACCTGGCCGCCATCCAGCGCTTCTGCGACCACTGGGAGCAGGGACGTCATGACCTCCCCTATGCCACCGACGGCGTGGTGGTGAAGCTGGACGACCTTCAGCTGCAGGACGAAGCCGGCTTCACCCAGAAGGCCCCGCGCTGGGCCATCGCCCTCAAATACCCGGCCGAAGAAGCCCCCACCCGTCTGCTCCGCGTTGGTGCTCAGGTGGGCCGCACCGGTGCCATCACCCCCGTAGCTGAATTCGAAGCAGTGGCCCTGGCCGGCACGAGCGTCAGCCGCGCCACCCTCCACAACGCCGATCGGATCGCTGAACTGGATCTGCACCTGGGCGACACCATTGTGGTGCGCAAAGCCGGGGAGATCATTCCCGAAGTGGTGCGGGTGCTCCCGGAGCTCAGGCCCAGCGACGCCAGCCCGGTGCAACTGCCGCAGCACTGCCCCGAATGTGGCTCCAGCCTGGTGAGGGAGGGCGATGAAGCCGCCACCCGCTGCGTGAACAGCAGCTGCCCGGCGATCCTGCGGGGTGGCCTGCGGCACTGGGTGAGCAAGGGCGCCCTGGATGTGGATGGGCTCGGCAGCAAGTTGATCGAACAGCTGGTGGACCGCGGCCTGGTGGGCTCGCTGGCGGATCTCTACCGCCTGGATGCGGCCCTGCTCGCCAGCCTGGATCGGATGGGCGACAAGTCGGCCACCAACCTGGTGGAGGCCCTGGAGGCCTCCAAACAACAGCCGTGGCACCGCCAGCTTTATGGCCTCGGCATCCGCCACATCGGCGAGGTCAACGCCAAAGCGCTCGCGGCCGCTTTCTTCAGCATCAACAGCCTGGCGGCAGCAGCGCTTGAGGCCCCGGAGCAGATCGCCGAACTGCATGGCATCGGCCCAGAAATCAGCGCCAGCCTTGGCCAGTGGCTGCGCACCCCCGCCAACCAACAGCTGCTGCAGAACTTGCACAGCGTTGGGCTCTCCCTCGAGGCGAATGCCTCCGAGCAGCAGGCCGCCAGCCAAGCCGGAACTGACGCCGACGGCGTGCTGCAGGGCAAAACCCTGGTGCTCACGGGCACACTCCCCAACCTCAGCCGCAGCGAGGCCAAAGCGCTGATCGAAGCGGCGGGCGGCAAAGTGAGCGGCAGCGTCAGCAAGAAGACCGACTACCTGGTGGCGGGCGAAGCCGCCGGCAGCAAACTGACCAAAGCCGAGAGCCTCGGGGTGACGGTACTCAGCGAAGCCGATCTCACCGCCCTGCTGCAGCCATGAGCCCATCCACCCCTGCCCTGCACCGCTGGATCAAAACCGACTGCGGACGAGCCAAGTTGGCTGAGCTGCAGCAGCGCACCGGCCCAGCCAACCGCGCACGTCTGGCCTGGTTCATCCTGATCGCTGCCCTGCGGGACTGGCGTCTGCCCAATCCCGATCAGAGCGAAGTCTCCACATCCTGAAGCGCCCGCCGGGCCGCCCGGCTCACCAGCCAAACCACGGCCAACGTGGCAAGCACCCCCACCAGCCGCAGCGCCCAGGTGCCGGCATCGGCCTCACCCCCCAGCACCTCACCGAACCGGGCCACATCGCCGGCCAAGGCCCCCAAGCCGCAGAACAGCACCGTGCCAGGAAGGATGCCGATCAAGCCGATGCTGTAATCCCGCAGGCTCACCTCACTGAGGCCGTAGGCCAGGTTGAGCAGCGAGAAGGGGAAGGCGGGCGAGAGGCGCGTCAGCAACACCAACTTCAGGCCCTCCTTGCTCACGGCCCGCTCCACCGCCTGCAACTTGGGGAACTGCTCCAACCGGCGCCGGGCCCAGTCGCGCAACACCGAACGCCCCAGCAGAAACACCACCACCGCCCCGAGGCAGGCCCCAACAAACACCAGGCCACTGCCAAGCCAGGTGCCATAGAGCACCCCGGCCAGCATCGACGCCCAAACCCCCGGCAGCAGCAGCGTCACCCAGAGGGCATAGAGCGGCATGAACAACAGAGCCCCAGCGGGGGAGCGCAGCAGCTCCAACACATCCGGCAGCCAGTGCTGAACCAAGGAGATCAAGCGGAATCATCCACGCATGGCGTGGAGCATTGCACTAACTCGATGCTGAGGTGTAGAAGCGCAGCGCAAAGAGCCAGAAGGCCCGCGCCGCCGCAAAGAACAGCACCGCCAGAGCCAAGCCAGCGGAGAGCATCGGTGCGGCTGCCTCGCCGAGCAGCACTTGAGCGGGAACCGTGGTGAGAAAAGCCACCGGCAACACCAGGGTGAACAACAGGCGCAGGGCCGGTGGGTAGGCGTTGAGGGGATAACGGCCAGAGGCCAGCAGAGCCCGCAACACCTCAGTGGCATTCCATGTTTTGACGAACCAGATGCTGGTGGCAGCGATCAGAAACCAGAGCGAATAGAGGATCAAGCCACCGGCCAGCAGCATCACCAGCACGGTGAAAAAGGAAGACAACGTGAACACCACACCGGCCTGATGGCTGCCCCAGGCCAGCAGCCCAAGCCCCAGGCCGATCTCCGGCAGCCCCGCTGGCGAAAGCGTTCGCAGCGACAACCAGAACTGGCTGTCGATCGGTTTGAGCAGCACGAAATCCAGGGTGCCCTCGCGCACATGGGTGACGATCGCCCCGAGGTTCGGGCGCAACCAGGTGGTGGCCATGCCATCGAACACCGTGTAGAGCCCCTGCACCATCAGGGCCTGGGCCCAGCTCCAGCCCCCCAACGTCTGATCAGGGCCATAGAACAGCGAGAGCAGGAACAGGCTGCCGCTAAGGCTCATCGCCACTGCCAACAGCTCGATCAGCACGTTGGCCTGATACTCCAGCTGCACGGCCACGGCCGTGCCCCAGAAGCGCCGCAGGGTTCGCCAGTAGCGCCCCATCAGGCCCCCATGGCGCTGTAGCGCCGCACGCCGGCCCGCCAGAGCAAAAGCACCAGCGGCAACAGAAGAGCGATCCAGGCCAGTTGCGCCCCGAAGCCCGCCAACAGATCCACCGGTTGGCCCGCCAGAATCCGGGCCGGAAAGTCGATCAGATAAGGGAAGGGCGTCCATTGGGCCAGAACCCGCAGCACCGGCGGGAAGGCCGTGAGCGGTGCCAGCAGACCGGACAGGAACAGGAAGGGAATGAACTGAAGCCGCTCCAGGGCACTGGCCTTCTCACTCCAGAAGCAGAGGGCCGCAATCAAACTCTGGAACAGGAAAGCAATCGCGAAGGCCAGCCAGGTGGCCAGCCAGGCCAGCAGGAAGCCCCCCAACGACGGCAACCAGAAGGCCTGGGGCCGCACCGCAAAAAACACCGCTGCGATCAGGGCTGCAAAGGGCAGACGGGTGAGCTGCTCACCGAGGTGGGCCGCCACATAACGCCAGAGCGGATGCAGCGGCTGCAGCAGGTAAGGAGAGAGCCGGCCCAGCAGGGCGTCTTCCTCGAAGGCATAGACCACCCACACCACCGAGAACTGACGGACCAGAAAGGCGCTGAGGAAATACCGATCCAGGGCCACACCATCCAGCCCCAGCCCCGAGCGCGCGTCACTGCCGCTCCAGACGCTGAGCATGATGAACGGCAGCACCCCGGAGAGGGCCCAGAGGGCGATCTCGGCGCGGTACTCGAGCATGTGGGCGTACTGGGAGCCCAGCAGCACCCGGATGATCCGCCGGTTCAGCCCGAAGATCCGCATCAGACGCGCCCCTGACGGAACAACCCACCGATCAGCTCCTCGATCGGTGGATCGGTCACATCCAGATCACGCACGGGGAAGCGATCCAGCAGTTGCGCCACCACGGCGGTGAGCTGATCGCGGGGCACCAGCAGCCGCACATCACAGCCCTCCAGCTGCTCCAAACGCCCCAACCCCGCCAAGTCATCGGCTGAAACGGGAGACTCCAACTCGAGCCGCACCTCCCGCTCCGGTGCCAGTTGATCAGCCAGCGCTTCGAGGGGGCCATCGTGGAACAACCGCCCCTGGTGGATCAACAGCACCCGGGGGCAGAGGGCCGTGATGTCAGCCATGTAGTGGCTGGTGAGCAGCACCGTTGCCCCCGTGCGGCGGTTGTACTCCGCCAGGAACTGCCGCACCCGGGCCTGGGCATTCACATCCAGCCCCAGGGTCGGTTCATCGAGGAACAACACCTCCGGCTCGTGCAACAGCGCCGCCAACAGTTCGGCCTTCATCCGCTGGCCCAGGGAAAGCTTGCGCACCGGCCGGGTGAGTTCCTCCCCCAGCTCCAGCAGATCGGCCAGCTCCTTGATCCGCCGCCGGGCCACAGCATCGGGAATGCCGTAGACCGCCGCATTCACCCGCAGCGAATCCATCGGCGGCAGGTCCCAGAGCAGCTGCTGCTTCTGCCCCATCACCAGGGTGATCCGGCGCAGAAACTCCGCCTGACGGCGCTGGGGCCGGTGCCCCGCCACCTGTACCTCGCCGGCGCTGGGGTGGATCAAACCGCAGAGCATCTTCAAGGTGGTGGTTTTGCCGGCGCCGTTGGCACCGAGGAAGCCCACCATCTCCCCGGGCTCAATCCGGAAGGAAACGTCCTGCACCGCGGTGACGTCCCGGGTGCGGCGGCGGATGAAATGGCGCAGGGTGCCGGCCAAGCCGGGCTGCTTCTCGGCAACCCGGTAGATCTTGCTCAGCCCCTCAACCTGAATCACCGACTCAGCTCAGATCCGCCAGACGCTTGCGGGCCAGATCGGCCTGGGCCTGCTTCTCATCGAGGTTGGCCTGGCATTCCGCCACCACCTCCGGCGGGGCCTTATCGGCGAAGTTGGGGTTGCCAAGCCGGCCCGCCAGGCCCTTGATCTCCTTCTCCGCCTTGGCGATGTCTTTCTCCAGGCGCCCTTTCAGCGCATCGAGATCCACGAGGCCTTCGATCGGCAGCAGCACCTGCAGCTCTCCACTCACCCCCGCCAGGGCCTTGGCCACCGGAGCCGCATCGGCCTCTGCCGGCGCCATCACCGCCACCGACTCCGCCCGCGTCAACGCTGTGATGTCGGCCGTGCCCTGAGTGAGCACAGCCGCCAGCTCGCCGCGGCCGGTGACGAAGCGCACCGGCACCGATTGCGAGGGCTTGAGACCCGCCACCGCGCGCAGGTTGCGCACCACACGGATGGCACCGATCAGCTCAGCGAAGGAGGCTTCCAACGCATCATCCAAAGCACTTTCATCGAGCTCCGGCCAGGGCTGCAGGGCCAGGAAAGTGGTCTCCGGCTCGCCGGTGACGCTGTGCCAGAGCTCCTCGGTGAGGTGGGGCATCAGCGGATGCAGCATCAGATGCATCTGGCTGATCACCTTGGCCAGCACCTGCTTGGCCACCCACTGATCGGCGAGGGCCTCAGTCGAGGGGTTCTCACCGGGGTTGAGCCGGCGCTTGCTCAGCTCGAGATACCAATCGCAGACGTCGTTCCAGGCGAACTCGTAAAGCCCCTTGGCGGCTTCACCCAGGCCATAGCTGCTGTAGCGCTCGGCCGTCTCCCGGTTCACCCGGGCCAGGCGGGAGAGGATCCAGCGATCGGCCAGCAGCAGGGCCGCGGGGTCGGGGTCACCGAGTTGGGCCGGCGTCTCACCGCCCAGGTTCATCAGGGCGAAGCGGGTGGCGTTCCAGAGCTTGTTGGCGAAGTTGCGCGACGCTTCCACCGTGGCGGAGGTGTCCTTCTTGCGGTCGTAGTCCAGGCGGATGTCCTGACCCGCACCAGCCACCTCCCGCACCAGGGCGAAGCGCAGGGCATCGGTGCCGTAACGGTCGATCAGCAGCAGCGGATCGATGCCGTTGCCGGCGCTCTTGCTCATCTTGCGGTTCTGCTCATCCCGCACCAGACCGTGGATGTAGACGTCCTGGAAGGGCATCTCGCCGGTGAAGGCGCCGGCCATCATCGTCATCCGGGCCACCCAGAAAAAGATGATGTCAAAGCCCGTCACCAGGGTGCTGGTGGGGTACCAGCGCTGCAGGTCGGCGCTGTCTGCATCGGGCCAACCCAGGGTGGAGAAAGGCCAGAGGCCGCTGGAGAACCAGGTGTCGAGCACGTCTTCGTCTTGCTCGATCTCCGCCGCCGCGCCGTACTCCGTCTTGGCCTTCGCCAGGGCTTCGGCTTCGTTGCGGGCCACCACGTAGGGCGTGGTGTCGGTGTACTTGCCGCCGGTCTCGCTGATCACGAACCAGGCTGGGATGCGATGGCCCCACCAGAGCTGGCGGCTGATGCACCAGTCGCGGATGTCGGTGAGCCAGTCGCGGTAGACCTTCTCCCAGCGCTCGGGGATGAAGCGGGGATCCTGCTTCTCCAGCGCTTCGCGGCAGCGAGCCGCCAAAGGCTCGGTTTTGACGAACCACTGGGTGGAGAGCAACGGCTCCACCGGCACCTTGCCGCGATCGGAATAGGGAACGCTGTGGCGGTAGTCCTCCACCTTCACCAGCAGCCCCAGCTCTTCCAAGCCAGCCACCACGGCCTTGCGGGCCTCGAAGCGATCCAGCCCCTCGAACTGGCCGGCCTCCTTGTTCATCGTGCCGTTCTTGCGCATCACCGTGATCTGGGGCAGACCGTGGCGCTGGCCGATGGCGAAATCGTTGGGGTCGTGGGCCGGCGTCACCTTGACGCAGCCGGTGCCGAACTCCTTCTCCACGTGGTCGTCGGCCACGATCGGAATCTCCCGCCCCACGAACGGCAGCGTGAGGGTCTGACCCACCAGATGGGCATAGCGCTCGTCGGTGGGGTTCACCGCCACCGCCGTGTCGCCCAACATCGTTTCGGGGCGAGTTGTGGCCACCTCGAGATGGCCGTCGCCGCTGCTGAGCGGATAGCGGAAATGCCAGAGGTGGCCATCCACCTCCTTCATCTCCACCTCCAGATCGCTCACCGCCGAACCGGAGGCGGGGCACCAGTTCACCAGGTACTCACCGCGGTAGATCAGCCCCTGCTCGTGCAGCCGCACGAAGGCCTCCTTCACCGCTTCAGTCAGGCCCTCATCCAGGGTGAAGCGCTGGCGCTTCCAATCCACGGAATACCCCAGCCGCCGCAACTGGCCCACGATGCGGCCACCGCTTTCGGCCTTCCACTGCCAGGCCCGCTCCAGAAACGCCTCACGGCCGAGGTCGTGGCGGGTCTTGCCCTCCTGTTTGAGCTGCTTCTCGAGGATCGTCTGCACCGCGATCGAGGCGTGGTCGGTGCCGGGCAGGCAGAGCACGTTTTTCCCCGCCAGGCGCTGGTAGCGCACGATCGTGTCGATCAGGGCCGTGTTGAAGGCATGGCCCATGTGCAGGCTGCCGGTGACGTTCGGCGGCGGGATCACCACCGAGAACGGTTCACCGGGGGCCTTCGGGTCGGGATGGAACGCTCCCTGGTCCTCCCAGGCCTGCTGCCAGCGGGCCTCCGTGCCAGCCGGGTCGTAGGTCTTGGCCAGTTCGGGCACGGAAAGCTCAGCGGTTCAGCCGGCCATGCTCGCAAAGCCCTGCCCGCAATGGCCAACGTCCCTAGCATCGGCCTATCGAAGCGATGGCATGGCCGCGATCGGGATCCAGCATCTGGCCCTGGGCATCGCACTCGCCGTGACCAGCGCAGGCTGCAGCTCCTGGAGGCCACCGGTGGTGGTGAAGGTGGCGCGCACGATCAACAACGCAGAAACCATCTCCAGCAAGGACTACGAACGGCTGCGGGAGGTGACCGAAGACGCCATCGATCACATCAAGGGCGTGGATCCCCACATCCGCCCGCAACTCACCCTGTCCAGCCAGAAAAACTTCGTTGATGAAATCGCCGATCAGACCCGCAGCGGTTTTGGCCCGGATCTGCTGATCACCGATAGCGACACAGCCCTTGAGCTGTACCGGCGCAAGTTGGTGGATCCGGTTGAACTTTCACCCGAAGATCGCGCCGACACACCGAGCTATCTGTTCGACCTCGTCACCGCCAGGGATGGACAACTTGTGGGCCGCCCGGTGAACCAGTTCGTGCAGCTGGCCTGCTTCAACAAGAAGCGCTTGAGCTCCCCTCCTCAGACCCTGAAGGAGATGGACCAAGAAAGCGAAGGCAGCACCTTCGGCATGGCGCTGCAGCTGAAAGATCTGTTCTGGAGCGCTGAATCCTTTGATGCTGGCGAAGCAATGGAAGCCGCCCTCGCCCAGCTCCCGCCGGATGCTGAACGGCAAGCCAACGTGACCAGCTGGTTGCACTGGTTGAAAAACGCCAGCTATCAGCAGAACATTCGCTTCCTCAATGACCAGCGCAGCCTGCGAGATGCCTTGGTGGCTGGAGATCTGGATTGGATCACGTGCTGGAGCAGCAGCCTGCAGGAGTTGAGAGAAAAAATGGACGGGAAGCTTGCCCTAGCCCCGCTCCCCAAAGGTCCATCCACCAAGCTCAAAGCCGCCACCAAACTTCAGGTGTGGTCCCTGGGGCGCAACTCCAGCCCCAAGCAGCGGGAGAAGGCTCTGGTGATGATCGATTTCATCACCAAACCCTGGGCGCAAAAGACCTATGCCCTGGGCGGACGCAATTCACTGCCGGTGAATCGCAAAGCCGCAAAAATCGTGGCCGCAAAAATCCCGGGAGGCGCTGAAGTCCTGGTGACGTATGCAGAGCAGACGCTAAAGGAAAACGCCGCCAAGGGGCAATCGAAAGCCCGGGTGTTCCGTGATCCGGAGCGTTACGAAACCATCTCGAACGCTCTGCTCGACACCATTTACGACGTCAGTTCTCCTGAGAAGGCAAGCCAAACCATCCTCAAAAGTTTGCGGGAGAGCGGCTCATGATCACGGAGATCACGTCTGAAGCCACCACCTGGCTGGGTTATCTGCAACGCGGTTCCGTGCTCATCCAGATGGGTTTGTTCGTTGCCGCCATCAGCAGCGAATCCCGGGTCAAGCGCAAACTCAGCAGCCCCCAGATCGCCAGCCTGACCCATCTGATCGTGCCGACGGCGCTCTTCATCAGCGCCAGCGTGTTGACCCTGGCCGGCATCACAGCGGGCTTTCTGCAGTACCTGGCGCTGCTCTGGGTGCTGTGGCGTTGCGTGGAACCCACCAAGCAGCTGATCCACCAACGCTTCCCCAAGGTGCCCGTGGAAGAAATCGATAAATCGTTCTTCCGGCCTGTGCTGCTGGTGATGTCGATCCTCACCTTTGTGCAGATGCTGGGCAGCCGGGAAACGTTGTCGCTGATTTCCCTGGGTGACATGTTCGGGGTGACACTCACCATCGGCAAATTGTTCACCGCCCTGGTGATCGTTTACCTGGTGATCGCCCTGGCCAGCCGGCCTGCGGCCTTCGCCGCCTGGCTGGGGGGCAGCTTCTTCGGCATCAGGCCCCAGGGCCGCAAGGCACTGGAAGTGATTCTTCGCTACTCGGTGATCGGCGTCGGCGTGATGGGGGTGGCGTATTACATCGGCATCAACGGCACCGCCCTGGTGGCCGTGGCCGGGGGCCTCTCGGTGGGCATCGGCTTCGGCATCAAGGAGATCATCTCCAACTTCATCAGCAGCCTCTGGCTGCTGTTCGAAGGATCGGTGCGCCCCGGCGAAATCCTGATGATCAACGGCGACCCCTGCACCGTGCGCAAGCTGGGGCTTCGGGCCACTCAGTTGCGCCGCGGCCGCGATGGAGCGGAACTGCTGATTCCGAACCAGAACTTCTTCACCCAGGAGGCGGAGTCGTACACCGCGGAGGAAACCTCACGCCGCGACGCAGTGGTCGTGGGAGCGGCTTATCACCATGAACCCAGTCAGGTGATCGCAATCCTTGAGGAGGTGGCCCGTCAGCACGAGAAGGTGCTGCAGTACCCACCACCACAGGCGTTCACGGTGGATTTCGCCGATTCATCGATCAACTACAAGCTGCTCTTCTGGGTGCGCAATCCCCTGGAAGCCTTCGCTGTGGGCAGCGATCTGCGGCAAGCCATCTGGACGGCGTTCGACAAGAACGGCATCGGCATTCCCTTCCCCCAGCGCCAGGTGTACCCAATGGAATGGCCCCCATCCAAGGAACAAACCCACCGGATCGGCAGCCCCACCAATCAGCTCCAGGCCGAGGCAGACAGCGATCCTGCCAACGACTCAGCTGGCGAGACGCCGTAGGTAGTCCTCCTGGCGTCCAGCGTTGATCCAACCGGTGGCGATCAACTTGCTGGCGCTCTCATTCACCCGTCCGCGGTGAATGTAGGACGGACCAGCCGGAAAGATCACCAACTTGCCCCGCTCCGCCGGTTCGTGGTGGTCCTGCCAATGGAACTCGGTGCCAGCCTCATCCACGTCGTTGCAATAAAGAATCCAGGCCAGCACCCGGTGCACCGGTTCGGTGGCTTCATCGCTGATGGTCCAATCGCAGTGCCATCGCTTGAACCCTTCCCCCGGGGCGTAGTGCTGGAGGTTGAAGATCGGATTCACAAACAGGCTCTGCTGCGGGCAGCACTGCCGGAACAACGGCCGCTCCTGCAGATAGCGCTCCAAGCCGGCCGTCACCCCCCGCAGGATCAGTTGCGAGAGGGCAAAGGATTCGGGTTCCGAGCGATCAATCGCCACCAGGCTGATGTCGGTGCTCTGTTTCGCCGGTTCCCCCTCACCCTCGGGCCCGAAGGCCACACCAGGCCGCTGTAAGTCCACCCGGCGCTCGAAGAACTCACGCACCGCATCGGCCACCGAGGCGTAACCGGGATTGCTGTAGCGCCCGATCAGGTTCATGCCGCAGCCTCCAAGCGAGGAATCGCCACCACAGCATCGAGCTGCTGCCAGCGCGACCGGTCAGCCACATGGCCCTGCAACTGCACCTGTTCGATCACCGTGGCAGCGCGCTCAAGATCCAGGGGAACACCCGGGCCCATCGGCAACACCAGCACCTGCTGCTCAGCCGGATCGGCCATCACCTGAAGATCGAGGGCCTCCAGCTCCCGCTCAAAGAACACCCGCCGCATCCGGGTGGTGAGGCTTGGCCCAAGCGCCTCGACGAACCGGGCCATGCCGGCTTCATCTCCGGAGCTGCCGCAATTCAGCGACAACCAGATCAGCAGCTTCACCCAACTTTCCGCCGTCCACAGGGGTTGGAAGCTTTCCCGGTGCTGCCGCACCAGCTCAGCGATTGAAAAATCAAACAGCGTGGCCTGCAGGCCAGTGGCATCAGCGGAATCCATGCTGTTCATCCTCTCCTGCGAAAGGTCAGACTGGGTCGACTGGCTATTCGCACCATGGCCCTGGACCTGAACGATCCCGAACTCGAGTTCTCCGATCTGGTCTACGCCTACCAGAGCTGGGTGATGGCGGTGATCAATGACGAAAAGCTGGACAGCGACGACAAGCTGCTCACCGACGACATCGCCGAGGACGCCCTCAACTCAATGCGCTTCCTGCCGGGCGAGGTAACCAACGCCATCGAAACCAGCCTGGCCCGCGTCTACGACGTGGACGCCGACGAACTGGCCGAGCTGCTCTTCCCTGAGGACTGAGCCCAGGCTCAGAGGACGCGATGGGTTGGTCCGCGGCTGACATCCCGAACCAGAAGGGCCGTATCGCCCTGATCACTGGAGCCAACAGCGGCCTGGGCCTCGAAACCGCGCGCGCCTTGAAACGCTGCGGGGCCACGGTGTTGCTGGCGTGCCGCAGCCCCCGCAAAGCCGAGAGGGCCAAGCAGGAGTTGCTGCAGGAGCGCGATGGGGGAGCGGTGGATCTGGTGGACCTGGATCTGGCGGACCTGACCAGCGTGCAGAAGGCGGCGGCCACCGTCGGGGAGCGCTACGGCTGCCTTGATCTGCTGATCAACAACGCTGGCGTGATGGCACCGCCGCGCCGCACCACCGCCCAGGGGCATGAACTGCAGTTCGGTGTGAATCACCTGGGGCACATGGCCCTGACCCAGGCCCTGCTGCCGCTGCTGCAGAACCGGTCCGATCCCCGCGTGGTGACGGTGACCTCCGGAGCGCAGTACTTCGGCAAGATCCGCTGGGACGACCCCAGCTGGAGCAAGGGCTACGACCGCTATGGGGCCTATGGCCAAAGCAAACTCGCCAACGTGATGTTTGCCCTTGAGCTGGATGCACGCCTGCGCCAGCAGGGCAGCCCCATCCGCTCCCTGGCCGCCCATCCCGGCATCGCGCGCACAGACCTGCAACCCACCGCGATCGCCAGCGTCGGCAACCGCTTCGAGGCCCTTGCCTACCGGCTGATGGATCCCCTGTTCCAAAGCGCCGGCATGGGTGCCCTGCCCCAACTGCATGCCGCCACCGCGGCGACTGCTCAGGGTGGCGAGCACTACGGCCCTGAGCAGTTCGGCGGCTTGCGGGGTGCACCGGCGCTCTGCCGTGTGGCGCCAGCAGCGAGCCAACCTGCCGAACGGCAGCGGCTCTGGAGCTTGAGCGAGCAGCTGATCAGTGGCTGAATCCCACGCTGTGATGTTGAGTGGCCGCTGGTTGGTCGCCCTTTAAAACCATGGCCACTCGCCGCCCTTCCACCCAGATCAATTCCCGCCAGAAGGTGTTGCTGGCGAGCCTGCAGGCCTGTGGTGATGAGATGAGCGGTCAGCAGCTCCACCGCAGCCTGGAACCCGACCAGGCCATGGGCTTGGCCACGGTGTATCGCAATCTGCGCCAGCTTCAGCAACGGGGCCTGGTGCGCTGCCGCCACCTGCCCAATGGGGAAGCGCTTTATGCGCCGCTGGAGCGGGATCGCCACCACCTCACCTGCGTCGATTGCGGCAAGACCCAGGCGCTCGACCACTGCCCGATTCACGACCTGGAAGTGCCCGAAGACGGCCGCAAAGGCTTCGATCTCTTGTTTCACACGCTTGAATTCTTTGGTCTCTGCAGCGACTGCCGCGATCGGCAGCAAAGCCCGTCATGACCCTGGCCGCCACCTACTACGGAGCCAATGGCTGGTTGCTCGAATTCGATGATCTCCGCGTTCTGGTGGATCCCTGGCTGCACGGCAGCCTGAGCTTCCCCCCAGGGGAGTGGCTGCTGAAGGGGGAGCTGCCCTGTGAGCGCAAGGCCCCCGAGAAGCTGAACCTGCTGTTGCTCACCCAGGGGCTCGCGGACCATGCCCATCCGGAGACCTTGGCGCTCCTCCCCAAGGACCTGCCCGTCATTGGATCGGTGGCTGCTGCACGGGTGGTGGATCGCCTGGGCTTCACCAGCGTGAAAGCCCTCTCCCCCGGAGAGCGCACCAACCATCAGAGCCTGCAGGTGCGGGCCAGCGCCGGTGCACCGGTGCCGATGGTGGAAAACGGTTATCTGCTCAAGCATCCGGCCGGATCGCTCTATCTCGAACCCCACGGTTTTCTCGATCCAGCGCTGGAGCCGCAACCGCTGGATGCCGTGATCACGCCGATGGTGGATCTAGGCCTTCCAGCACTTGGGGCTTTTGTCAAAGGCTGCTCCGTGGTGCCGCAACTGGTGGAACGCTTCCAACCGAGCACGGTGGTCGCCAGCACCTCCGGCGGCGACGTGCGCTTTGGCGGCGCCTTGAGTCGGGCCCTGCAGATGAAAGGATCCGTTGCCTGCACTGGAGCCCAGCTGCCGGCCAGCAGCTCCTGGACCGATCCAAGACCTGGGGAACGACTGCTGCTGAAAAACTGATTTTTCGGATTAAGCTTTGTAACAACAGCCTGAGTTCGATGAAATCCACGCAAGCCAGCGATTCCTGGTTCCAGGGCGTCGCTGCCCGCGACATCCACATGGAGCAGCTCAAAAAGGCCGAACGCTTCAACGGTCGTGCCGCCATGGTCGGCATCGTGATCGGAATCATCACCGAGGGGCTCACCGGTGCCGGCATCGTTCACCAGATCGGGCTGGGTCCCCTGGTGGATGGCTATGCCGCCTGCCGCACCCAATTCCTGCCCTTCTGCTTCTGATTCGGAAGGGGGACCACCCCCCGATGACGAGAATGGTGCGATTCACGTTCGAATCGAATGGCTGCTGACAAGGAACTGCTGAAGGAAGTGGCCCTGGAGCTGTGGAACACCACCAAAAAGCTCCGTCCCGGTCTGCCCAAAGCTCCTCGCGCCCAGCTGGTCTTGAAGGCTCTGCTCACCATCGGTGACATGAGCGATCAGCTGGAAGCCGCCATGGTGCTTGGGGTGATTGAGGCGCAGGAACCCGACGATGGGCCCGGGCAGGGAGAAGCGGCCGGCGAAGACAAGACGGTGTCTGAAACCGATGCCAAGACCGAGCGGGAGACCCCCAGGGTTGTGCGCAAGCGCTCCAGCAGCCGCTGATCAAGACCTCCAGATGACACGGACATGCAGCCCATTCCCCCTTCAGAGGGTGCTAGATGGGCTGTCTTCCAAAAAGGAACGCGGCGCAGTCTGAGTAACTTTTTAAGCCCCGCACCACAGCCCGAACCTTGATTCTGTTGATCGTCACCGCCACCTTTATTGGTCTGCTTTGGCTCACGCAAAGCCTGATCAGACGTGGCATGGATGACGGCAGCAACGGCTGAGGCGCCTTCATTCCGCTGACGGGACAAACCTCGTCAGCGATGCCTGGCCTCCCTCGGGGCCTGCTCTGCTTCGGCTTTCAGGAAACGGCGATGCTGAGATGAGGCATAGCCGCTGAGGTCAATTCTGCTGGCATTGCTGCCAGCCTTTCGCCACTCCCTCGGGGGAGTGCTGGATCTTCGGTTCATGGAATCGAGTTATCGGTTCTCGCGCAGTGGGCCTTCAATCAGGCTCTTTGGCGTTGATCCACCTTTGCACACCTACCCTTCCGACGCGCCCAGCGGATGGGTAATTGCAGCTACGGCGAGCCATGCGAATCGGACCGATACTCCGCCCAACGGCAAACGGCTTGTGACTCCTGAAGAGCAGTACGTGCAATGCATGGACGCTGCCTACGCCGCCGCTGACAGGGAGACCTGCCTGAAAATGATGCGAAGGGCAGAAGTCGGCCTGCGCGGTGAATTCAGAGCCCAGCCAACAGGCGATGGCCCAAGAAAGCGAGCGTTGGCGATCTGAAGCAAAACCTCAGGAAACCCAGTGCTGCACTGCGTTTTGAGATGGGCGATACTGGGATCGAACCAGTGACAATCTCCTTGTAAGGGAGGTGCTCTACCGCTGAGCTAATCGCCCCACTGGGCAGATTCTGCCTTAACGCGTCAGCTTGGGGGCGCACAGCACTCCGAAGGCTTGGCAACGGGTCACCGCCACGACCAAAGCATCTGGATCCTGAGCCTCCCGCTCGGGATTGCCGTTGGATTGGTGCTGGGATGGGCTGCAGCCTTGATCGCCGCAGCGAGCTGTCTGGTAGGAGGACTGTGGCTGTCCCCCGATCTTGATACCCGCTCCAATGCGCTGCGGCGCTGGGGCCCCCTCGGCTTCCTCTGGTGGCCCTATCGCCACCTCATCCCCCATCGCTCGCTCTGGTCCCATGGTCCGCTGCTGGGAACAACCGCGCGCCTGGCGGTGCTGCTCACCTGGTGCCTGATCGTGAGCATGGCGGTTCCAGCACTCTCACCAGCGGTGCTGCTGACGACGCTCCAGCAACTGATGCATCAGCACCCACGGGAGTTCATCGCTCTGCTTGTGGGTTTGGAGGGCAGTGCCTGGATCCACCTGATCCTCGATGGCGACCCCTGGCCCCAGGAATGGTCGAAGAAACGACAGCGATGAGAAGGTGGGCGTTGCCCCAGTTGTTGCCCCGGCATGGCCAATGCTCCTTCTGACGCCATCCAGCGACTGATCGATGTTGTGGCCCAACTCAGGGATCCAACAACGGGCTGTCCCTGGGATCTGGAGCAGACCCATGCCTCGCTGGTGCCCTACGTGCTGGAAGAGGCCCACGAAGTGGCCGATGCGATCCGCCAGGGCAGCGATGCCCATATGAAGGAGGAGCTGGGGGATCTGCTGCTGCAGGTGGTGCTGCATGCCCAGATCGCTCGGGAGCAGCAGCGCTTTGATCTGGATGGGATTGCCGATGGCATCAGCGACAAACTGATCCGCCGTCACCCCCATGTGTTCGGCGATGCCGCCGCCAGCACCAGTGACGAGGTGCGACGCAGTTGGGAGGCCATCAAGCTCCAGGAGCAGGCCGAGGCCCTGGCGGGCTCCTCCAGCCCCCTCAGCGACCGGCTCAGAGCCAAGGTGCGGGGCCTGCCGGCCCTGGCTGGGGCCATGACCATTTCCAAGAAAGCGGCCAAAGCCGGCTTCGAGTGGGATGACATGGCCGGCGTCTGGGAGAAGGTCCATGAGGAGCTGGACGAACTCAAGGAGGCGGTGGCCAGCGGCGACAAAGGCCATGCCCAGGAGGAACTGGGCGATCTGCTGTTCACCCTGGTGAATGTGGCCCGTTGGTGCAGCATCGAACCCGAGGAGGGTCTCGCCGGCACGAATCAACGCTTCCTCGACCGCTTCTCCCGCGTTGAAGCTGCCCTGGAAGGGGATCTGCAGGGCCGCAGCATCAACGAATTGGAAACCCTGTGGAAACAGGCCAAAGCAGCGATCCGAGCAGAACACTCGCCCACCTCTGGATCCGATTAGTCGTCCAGGGAGGGCCGACTGCGCCGTTGACGCTTGAGGTCACCACGCTTTTTCTTCGTGTCCAAGCGCCGCTTCACCGCACCACGACCTGGCCGGGTAGCTTTACGGGTACGCGGTGCTGGCTGCAAGCCCTCCCGCAGCAGCTCCCCCATGCGATGCAGCGCCTTCTGACGGTTCTGCAATTGGGAGCGTTCTTCTGCGACCACAACCCGCAGGCAGCCCTCCACCAACCGGGCCTGGAAGTGCTCCAGCAATCGGGCGCGACGAAATGGACCCAGACAGGAGCAGTTCGCCAGATCCAGAAGCAATTCCACACGGGAATCGGTGGTGTTGACCCCCTGCCCACCGGGGCCGGATGAGCGGCTGAACCGCCAGCGCAGCTCCCTGGACGGAATGGTCAACCGCTCGTTCACCACCAGGTCTTGCACCAGCCATCTCCTGGCTCAAGAACAACAGGATGCTCCCACCAGGTTGATGCTTCGAAGAAGGAACACCTGCACCAACCCTGAGCCCTATCGATAAAACCAAAGGCCTTGATCTGACGAAAAAGGCTTTGGAGCTGCCCTCTTCCACAGCAGCTCCCCAAACGAGCACATTCGACCTTCACATCTTGCGTTCGTCAATCCCAAAAGCACTACATCTGGTGTTTGGGAACAGGCCCACCAGGTCCTTAGCTGGAGAGATGCCCACCGCAGCCCATGAGCAGCTGGATTGACGAAGAACACCGCGGCGTCCGCTATGGATTGAAGGGAGAGGTGCTGGTCGAGGAGACCAGTCCGTTCCAGCGGATCAGCGTGATTCGCAGTGAGCGCTACGGGCGGGGGCTGCTCCTGGATGGCTGCTGGATGACAGCGGAACAGCAGGAACGCCACTACCACGAGGCCTTGGTGCACCCAGCCCTGTGCAGCGCCAGCTCGGTCGAGCGGATTCTGGTGATCGGAGGCGGGGACGGCGGCACCGCGCGGGAATGCCTGCGCCACCCAGGCGTCCAGCAGCTGGACATGGTGGAGATTGACGGGCGTGTGGTGGAACTCAGCCGGGAACACCTTCCCGACATCGGCGGATCCGCCTGGTCTGATCCGCGGTTCCAGCTCACGGTGGGCGATGGCATCGCCTGGGCCGCTGAGGCTGAGGACCAGAGCTATGACGTCGTCTTGGTGGATGGCTCTGATCCCACCGGACCCGCCGAAGGCCTGTTCAACCGCGCCTTCTTTGAACACTGCCGACGGCTGCTCAAGCCCGGGGGCGTGTTCGGCACGCAGAGCGAATCTCCGGAAGCCTTCCGCGATGTCCACATCGCCATGGTGCGCCTGTTACGCGAGGTGTTTGACCATGCCGACCCGCTCTATGGCTGGGTGCCGATGTACCCCAGCGGCTGGTGGAGCTGGACCTTCGCTGCGATGGCCACACCCCGCTACCGCACTCCAGACCCCGAGCGCAGCCAGGCCATCGCCGCAGGTTGCGAGATCTGGTCACCGCGCTGGCAGCGTGGGGCCATGGACGCGATCCCTGCCTTCGTCGAACGGGAGCTGCAGCCATGACCGCACAACCGCCGAGTGGGCTGTTCGACAGTTTGTTTGACAGCGACGGGACCATTTTCATGGGATCCCGGCGCAACCCGGCCGACTGCCGCGTTGGCCTGTTTGGTGTGCCGTACGACGGCACCACCTCCTTTCGCCCTGGCACCCGCTTCGGCCCCGCCGCCATCCGAGAGGTGAGCACCGGGCTTGAGACCTATTGCCCGCAACTCGACCTGGATCTGGAGGATCTCGACTTTGCCGATCTTGGTGCCGTTGAGATTCCCTTCGGCAACCCTGAGCCCGTTCTCACCAAGGTGAAGCAGGCGACCGAAGCCGTGCTCGGCCTGGGGCTCAGGCCCCTGATGCTGGGCGGGGAGCATTCGATCAGCTCCGGTGCCGTGGAGGCTGTGGCACAACGCCACCCCGACCTGGTGCTGGTGCAGCTGGATGCCCATGCCGACCTCAGGGACAGCTGGCTGGGGGCCCGCCACAGCCATGCCTGCGCCATGCGCCGCTGTTTAGAGGTTCTTCCCAGCCAGACGCTGTTTCAACTCGCGATCCGCAGTGGCACGCGGGAGGAATTCAGCGAACTGCACGAGAGCGGCCGGTTGATGCCCAGCGTCGACGCCCTTCAACAGGCGCTCGCTCCCTTGCAGGGGAAACCCATCTATCTCACCGTCGACCTGGACTGGTTTGACCCCGCCGTTCTGCCTGGAACCGGCACACCGGAACCCGGTGGTTACCACTGGTCTGACTTCGCCAGCCTGATCGCGATGCTCAAGGAGCATCACCTGGTGGCGGCCGATGTCGTGGAACTGGCCCCACAACTCGACAGCAGTGGCATCAGCTCCGTGCTGGCCGCCAAGTTGACCCGCAGCCTGCTACTGCTCCTGGGTGGCGATTAATAGAAGTGACGGGCATCAGCCCGCTGCTGCCGCAAACGGCTGTGCTGCTTGCTGAGCAATTGCAGCACCAGCGTTGGGTGCCGATGGATGAGCGCCAGAAAATTGGAGCGGCTCAGGCGGAACAACGAAACAGGCGTCACCGCTGTGGCATCACGGCTGTGACACTCGGCGCCATCCACCAGATCCTCGTAGAAAAACAATTCACCGGAACCAAAGCGAATGCGGTTCAACGGACCACTGCTCAGTTCCATCCATCCCCGTTCAATCACATGGATGAACTGCACAGGCTCACCGGCACTGAAAACAGTTGCGCCGGTGGGAAGGGTCAGGCGATCCACCTCAGGCTGTTCCTGAATGAGCTCCAGAGGAGTCAGCGGAGCTGAGGCGGACAAGGCAATAACGGGGGTTGGCTGCAGTATCCCGCGTTCTTCCGGTGGAGGCCATCAGCAATGGCGGAGACGTGGATGGATCCAGGCTCACGTCAAGCTGCGATCCAGCTCCAGCTGACGCTCTCCAACACCGCTGCTCTGCAGAGCCGGAAGCTTGGGGGAACGGGGGGTCCAGTGGTGACAGACCATCAGATCTGCAATCTCGGCATGCACCTCCAACCGGCGCAGACGGCACCACCCCTTCGCACCTGCCGGCAGGGTGCAGTACTGACAACTGCGACAGCAGGAGCTGGCGGCCAAACAAGCGCTCCGGAAACGCGCTCAAGCTAGTGACGGTCTGCGAAACGGACCATGGACAGGGGCAAATTTCCGGGTTCCCTTCCGGATCGTGAAGCCCTCCATAAGAATGCGCTTCCCATCGGCCGCCCCCATGACCCTGCAGCGCACTCCCCTGTTCGAGTCCTGCCGCAGCGCCGGGGGCCGCATGGTGCCGTTTGCAGGCTGGGAGATGCCAGTTCAGTTCAGCGGCCTGATCCAGGAGCACAAGGCCGTTCGCGAACGGGTCGGCATGTTCGACATCTCCCACATGGGAGTGCTGCGCCTCGAAGGTGCTATTCCCAAGGATGCGCTGCAACGGCTGATCCCCAGCGACCTGCACCGCATCGGTCCCGGCGAAGCCTGCTACTCGGTTCTGCTGAACGAGCTCGGCGGCATTCGCGACGACCTCATCGTTTACGACTGCGGTGCCATTGATGCCGAACGGGGTGCGCTGGTGCTGGTGATCAATGCCGCCTGCGCCGACAGCGACACCGCCTGGATCCGTGAACAGATGGAGCCCGCTGGCCTGACGGTGACCGACATCAAAAAGGACGGAGTGCTGCTCGCTCTGCAGGGCCCTGAGGCCATGGGAGTGCTGCAGGAGCTGAGCGGCGAAGACCTCAGCGGCTTGCCCCGCTTCGGCCACCGGATGCTCAACCTCAAGGGCCTGAGCCAACCGGTGTTCAGTGCTCGCACGGGCTACACCGGCGAAGACGGTGCCGAGCTGCTGCTCAACGCCGACGACGGACAGAAGCTCTGGCAGCTTTTGCTCGATCGCGGTGTCACCCCCTGCGGCCTGGGGGCACGGGACACCTTGCGGCTGGAGGCCGCCATGCACCTTTACGGCCAGGACATGAACGACAAAACCAACCCCTTTGAGGCCGGGTTGGGTTGGCTCGTGCACCTGGAAATGCCCGTGGATTTTGTGGGCCGACAGGCGCTGGAGCAGGCGGCGGAATCGGGCCCCGCCAAACGCCTGGTGGGGCTCAAGCTGCAGGGTCGTGCCATCGCCCGCCACGACTACCCCGTGATGCACAACGGAGAGACGGTGGGCATCGTCACCAGCGGCACCTGGTCACCCACCTTGGAAGAAGCGATCGCCCTGGCCTACGTGCCGCCGTCCCTCGCCAAGCTCGGCACCGAACTGAGCGTTGAGATCCGCGGCAAGGCCCAGCCGGCAACGGTCGTTCGCAAGCCCTTCTACAAACGCGCCTGAAGCTCACCGCTGCTGTGGGAAACTCGCTCTTCTCCAGTTGAGACATCCCATGCGCAGCAACGGTTGCGGCGACCTGCGCGAACAGAACATTGATCAGCAGGTGCAACTGTGCGGCTGGGTGGATCGACGCCGTGATCACGGCGGGGTGATTTTCATCGACCTGCGGGACCGCAGCGGCACGGTGCAGATCACGGTGGACCCCGATCTGGGCGCCGACGCCTTCGCCGTCGCCGAGCATCTGCGCAGCGAAACCGTGCTGCAGGTTGAAGGGAAAGTCCGGGCCCGGCCCGGCGACTCCCTGAACGACAAGCTGGCGACGGGAGCCGTGGAAGTGCTCGCCAGCGGCATCACCGTGCTGAACAGCGTGAAAGGCAACCTGCCCTTCCCCGTGTCGGTGCACGACGAGGAGAACACCCGCGAAGAACTGCGGCTGCGCCACCGCTATCTGGATCTGCGCCGCAAGCGCATGAACGACAACCTGCGGCTGCGGGCCCAGACCATCCAGGCCGCCCGTCGCTTCCTGGAGGACGCAGGCTTCATCGAGGTGGAGACCCCGGTGCTGACCCGCTCCACCCCGGAAGGCGCCCGTGACTACGTGCTGCCCAGCCGGGTCTGCGGCGGCGAATGGTTCGCCCTGCCCCAGTCCCCCCAGTTGTTCAAGCAGCTGCTGATGGTGGGCGGCATCGAGCGCTACTACCAGGTGGCCCGCTGTTTCCGCGACGAAGACCTGCGGGCCGACCGCCAGCCGGAATTCACCCAGCTGGACATCGAGATGAGCTTCATGGATCAGGAGCAGATCCTGGAGCTGAACGAATCACTGATCTGCGCCATCTGGAAGGCCGTGAAGGGCATCGAACTGACGAGGCCCTTCCCTCGCATGACCTGGCATGACGCCATGGAGCGCTACGGCACCGACCGACCCGACACCCGCTACGGCATGGAGCTCACCAACGTGAGCGACATCGTCAAGGACATGGGCTTCAAGGTGTTCAGTGGCGCCGTGAAGTCCGGCGGCGCTGTGAAGTGCATCGCGGTGCCCGGCGGCAACGATGCGGTGAGCAACGTGCGGATCAAGCCCGGCGGCGATGTGTTCAGTGAGGCACAGAAAGCTGGTGCCGGTGGCCTGGCCTTCATCCGGGTGCGCGACGGCGGTGAGATCGACACGATCGGCGCCATCAAGGACAACCTCAGCGATGAGCAGAAGCAGGAGCTGCTCAGCCGCACCGGTGCGGAACCCGGCACCCTGCTGCTGTTCGGTGCCGGCGACACCGCCACGGTGAACAAGGCCCTCGACCGGGTGCGCCAGTACCTGGCCAAGGAGCTGGGCATGGTGAAGGCCGACCGGGACAACGACCAGTGGAACTTCCTCTGGGTGGTGGACTTCCCGATGTTCGAGTTCAACAGCGACGAGAACCGTTACGAGGCTCTGCACCACCCCTTCTGCGCCCCCAATGCGGAGGATCTCGGCAGCGATGCATCGAAGTGGGCCGACACCCTGCCCGGAGCCCGGGCCCAGGCCTACGACCTTGTGCTCAATGGCCTTGAGCTCGGCGGCGGCTCCCTGCGCATCCATGACTCCGCCCTGCAGCGCCAGGTGTTGCAGACGGTTGGATTGCCCCTCGAGGAGGCCCAGGAGCAGTTCGGCTTCCTGATGGACGCTCTCGATGTGGGCGCACCGCCCCACGGCGGCCTGGCCTTCGGTGTGGACCGGATGGTGATGCTGCTGGCCGGCGAAGAGTCGATCCGCGACACCATCGCCTTCCCCAAGACCCAGCAGGCCCGCTGCCTGATGACCAGTGCTCCAGGGGGCGTGGCCGACAAGCAGCTGGAGGAACTGCACGTGGCCAGCACCTGGGTTGAGCCCGACCAGGAGGACTGACCGCAGCCACTGGGCTGAGCAGATCCCGAAGGGAATCAGCGCATTTGTCGCACCGCGGCCAACGGCGAGGAACCCTGAAGTTGGACTTCACAAGGCCAGCTTTTGCCCAGCAAGCCCCGACGGACCGGGGGGACCCGTGAACGCCGCAGCAGCGGCACAACGGATCTGCTGCGGCTTTATCTCCAGGACATCGGCCGGGTCGACCTGCTCACCAATGAGGAGGAGGTCACCTTGGCACGTCTGGTGCAGCGCCGCGAAGCACTGCTGCTCCAGCAACGGGAGCTGGCTGAGAGCGATGCCGCCATCGGTGAACTGCACCATCTCGAAGAACTGCAACGGCGGGAAGCCAACCAGCACAGCCACTGGCCAACCAAGCAGGAATGGGCACGCGCGGCAGGACTGCCCTTGCCCGAGTTGCAGCAGCGGATTGACCTGGGCTATCAGGCCTGGGCTGAGCAGGCCCAGCTTGAGGCCAAAGATCTGAAGCTGGCCCTCCGCAACGGGCGGCGAGCCAAAGACCACATGATTCAGGCCAACCTGCGCCTGGTGGTGGCGGTGGCCAAGAAGTACCAGCAGCGGGGCATGGAAATCCTGGACCTGGTCCAGGAGGGAACGCTCGGGCTGGAGCGGGCCGTGGAAAAGTTCGATCCCACCCGCGGTTTCCGCTTCAGCACCTACGCCTACTGGTGGATCCGCCAGGGCATCACCCGGGCCATCGCCACCCAGAGCCGCACGATCCGGTTGCCCGTTCACGTCACCGAAAAACTGAACCGGATCAAACGGGTCCAGCAGGAGATTGCAAGCAACGAAGGACGCATTGCCTCGATCGCGGATCTGGCGCGCGAGCTGGGCATCAGTGAAGACACCGTGCGCCAGACCCTGGCACGGGTGCCCCGCTCAGTGTCTCTGGACACCCGTGTCGGCCGCGACCAGGACACCCAGCTCGGAGATCTGATCGAGGACGGCCATGCCACCCCGGAGCAGACCCTCACCCACGACGAACTCCACAACGATCTGGAGGATCTCCTGGATGAACTCACCAGTCGGGAGGCCGCTGTCCTGCGCCGGCGCTTCGGATTGGAGGACGACACGCCCCAGACCCTGGCCCAGATCGGGGAAGAGCTGAAACTCTCAAGGGAGCGCGTTCGTCAGATCGAAACCCGCGCCCTGCTCAAACTGCGGCAACCCCAACGACGCAGCAAAGTCCGGGATTACATCCAGGGCCTGGATTCCTAAAAAACCAGTCCCCCTGGAGCCCATGACCGACGCCAGCTAATTTGAAGAGTCGCCCGGCAGGTCATGGCCAAATTCGTCTTCATCACCGGTGGTGTGGTGTCCAGCATTGGCAAGGGAATCGTGGCGGCGAGCCTCGGCCGGTTGCTGAAGTCGCGGGGCTACAACGTTTCGATTCTCAAGCTGGATCCCTACCTGAATGTGGATCCCGGGACGATGAGCCCGTTCCAGCATGGTGAGGTCTTCGTCACCGACGACGGCGCCGAAACCGATCTCGACCTGGGCCATTACGAGCGCTTCACCGACACGGCGATGTCACGCCTGAACAGCGTGACCACCGGCTCGATCTACCAATCGGTGATCAACAAGGAGCGCCGCGGCGACTACAACGGCGGCACCGTTCAGGTGATTCCCCACATCACCGGCGAGATCCGCGAGCGCATCCACCGGGTTGCCTCCAACAGCAATGCCGATGTGGTGATCACGGAAATCGGCGGCACCGTGGGTGATATCGAATCACTGCCCTTCCTCGAAGCCATCCGTGAATTCCGGGAGGACGTGGGTCGCAACGACCTGGCCTACATCCACGTCACCCTGCTGCCCTTCATCGGCACCTCCGGCGAACTCAAAACCAAGCCCACACAGCACTCGGTCAAGGAACTGCGTTCGATCGGCATCCAGCCTGATGTGCTCGTTTGCCGCAGTGATCGCGACATCAGCGACGATCTCAAGCGGAAAATCGGCGGCTTCTGCGGGGTGCCCACCCGCGCCGTGATTCCCTCCCTGGATGCCGACAGCATCTATGCCGTGCCGCTGATCCTTGAACAGGAGGGTCTGTGCCGTGAAGTGCTGGATGTGCTGAACCTCACGGACCATGACAGCGACATGGCGGCATGGGAACAACTGGTCAACAAGCTGCGCAATCCCGGCCCATCGGTGAAAGTTGCCCTGGTGGGCAAGTACGTGCAGCTGAACGACGCCTATCTCTCCGTCGTCGAAGCGCTGCAGCATGCCTGCATTGCCCAGGATGCCTCCCTCGACCTGCACTGGGTCTGCGCTGAACAGATTGAAGCCGACGGCGCCGATGCACTCCTGCGCGGAATGGACGCCGTCGTCGTGCCCGGTGGCTTCGGCAACCGTGGCGTCGATGGAAAGATTGCAGCGATTCGCTGGGCCCGGGAACAACGGGTGCCCTTCCTTGGGCTCTGTCTTGGGATGCAAACCGCAGTGATCGAGTGGGCTCGCAACCAGGCCGGCCTCACCGAGGCCACCAGTGCTGAATTAAACGAAAACACGCCCCATCCCGTGATTCACCTGCTGCCGGAACAGCAGGACGTGGTCGACCTAGGCGGCACGATGCGCCTGGGGGTCTACCCCTGCAGGATTGCGCCGGGAACCCTCGCCCAGAGGCTCTACGGAGACGAGGTGGTCTATGAACGCCACCGCCATCGCTACGAATTCAACAACTCCTATCGCAATCTTTTCCTGGAATCCGGATATGTGGTGAGCGGCACGTCCCCGGATGGACGCCTGGTGGAGTTGATCGAACTGAAAGGGCATCCGTTCTTCACCGCATGCCAGTACCACCCCGAATTCCTCTCCCGGCCTGGACAACCCCATCCGTTGTTCCGGGGATTGATCGAAGCGGCCCAACAACGCCTTCCGGATTCACCGGCTCAGGCCCTGCGTCAACAGGGGGACATTGCGATCCCATGAACCGCGTCGATGGCTGACTCCCAGCGTCTCCCGGTGGTGGAAACATTCCATTCCCTGCAGGGAGAGGGCCACCATGCCGGACGCAGTGCATTTTTCATTCGGCTCGCGGGCTGCACCGTGGGCTGTCCCTGGTGCGACACCAAGCACTCATGGCCGGCCCAAGGGCACCCTGAGCAGCCCGTCGATGCCTTGGCTTCAGCCGCCCAGATGGCTGCTGAAGCCGGGGCCAGCTTCGTTGTGATCACCGGTGGAGAACCGTTGCATCACGATCTACAGCCCCTCACCCAGAGCCTCGATGCGCGATGCGGTCTCCCCCTGCATCTGGAAACCAGCGGGGTGGATCCGCTGAGCGGACGCTTCGACTGGATCACCCTCTCGCCAAAACGCCTCCGCCCCCCACGGCAAGAGCTCTTACAGGCCTGCCATGAGCTGAAAGTTGTGGTGCATGGCCCGGAAGACATCAGCTTCGCTGCAGCCATGGCGTCCAAGTGCGAGGACGACACAGAGCGGCTGCTGCAGCCGGGCTGGGAGAGCAGCATCGGAGAAGCCCTGGCCGTGGAGCATGTGCGTCAACACGCCCAATGGCGCCTCAGCTTGCAAAGCCACAAATGGCTTGGAATCCGCTGAAAGGTTCCTTCAGGCACTTCAGTAAGTCGTTTCCAATACCAAGCCAATCACCACGAACGCTGGAGCTACCGTTTGTTGGGGAGGTGGAGATGTCCAACAGTTCAGAAGACATCCGGTTGAACGATGGCTTTTCTCAGAAAAATTCTTCATGGCTACCTCCTTCCTGGACCCAACGGGCCCATCACCCTCCGCAGCCGCCGCGGATGGAGACCTTCCGATCGCTCCTCGCGCCATTGGGATGCAACCCACGCCGTACGCACCGCCTCCGGCTACAAAGTTCTCCTCGCCGGCACCGCTTCTCTCAACAACAAGTTCTACGTCTGGGATGTCAATAAAAACGGTGTCATCACACGCTCTTCAGGCTGGAAAACAGTTCGGGATGCCCTAGTAGCCGGCTGGGAAACCAGCTTCGGAGATGTCATTCTTCGAGATGGCGTAATCGGGCTCAACGATGATTACGACGACAGCATCAACACCGACGGCAAGGTTGAGATCAATGAGCCAGAAATCGGCGAACTTGAGATCGAAGGCGACCACGATTGGTTTGCCATAACTCTTACTGAAGGCAAGCGATATCAATTCGACGTTTTTGGAATCACTCTGGTTGACCCTTACTTATATCTAAGAGGAGCCAATGGTTCGTTAATCTCGAGTGATGACGATGGTGGCGCCGGAGGAAACTCAAGACTCAATTTCAATCCCACTCAGACAGGTGATTACTTCCTCGACGTCGGAGCATGGGCAGACCGCGGCGAAGGGCGATACATCATTTCAGCTACAGAACTAGCGCCAGTCGATGATGGCGACGCCAGCTTCCTCATCCGTGGAACACCGGAAATCGGCAACACGCTCACGGTTGCGCTAACAGCTGATGACCCCGATGGCAATGGATCATCACCAACAATCACATGGCAGAGGTCCAGCGACGGAAACAGCTGGACCAACGTCGCCACGGGCAGCCAGCTGACGCTCACCTATGCCTTCGCCGGCCAACAACTCAGGGCCACAGTCTCGTACATCGACGGAGAGAACTTTTCTGAACAGGTGTTCACCAACACCGTTGAAGTCGTGAACAGTGGTGACGACTTTCCTGGTTCAGTCGATACGAATGGTGTGGTCAACATCGGCGCGTCAGTCACAGGAGAATTGGAGAAGCAAGCCGATCGTGACTGGTTTGCGGTTGAACTGGAAGCGGGTGAGCGTTATCGCTTCGATCTCGTTGGCAACAGCCTTCGTGATCCTTATCTCTACTTGCGCGGTGCCGCTGGTGAGCTCCTTGCCTACGACGACGACGGCGGCAGTGGGTTGAATTCGCAAATCACCTTCCAAGCCAATGCAGATGGGCGCTATTTCCTGGACGCGGCTGCTTATGCCGACTCCTACACGGGCACTTACACCCTCTCGGCAATACAACTGGCTCCGCCAGATACCGGCTTTAACAGCACGGACGGTTATGGCCACATCGACGCCAAGCGCGCCTTTGAAAACCTTCTCGACATTTCTCTATCAGACGAACCAGAGCTGGGAGGGAACCTCTGGGGCCTCGACAATGTCAATGCCCCAGAAGTTTGGGCGGGGGGAGACGGCTTCAGCGGTGTCACCGGTGAGAACGTCACCATCGCGGTGATTGACACCGGAGTTGATAGCAATCACAGCGAATTCACCGGGCGCATGGTGGCGGGTTACGACTTCGTGGATAACGACACCACCGCAGAAGATGGCAACGGCCATGGAACCCACGTCGCGGGCACTATTGCAGGCGCAAACGATGGAACTGGAATCACTGGCGTTGCCTACGACGCCGACATCATGCCGATCCGCGTGCTGAACGACTCAGGATCTGGCTCGCTGTCCGACGTCATCGCCGGCATCCGCTGGGCTGCCGACAACGGCGCAGATGTGATCAACCTTTCATTGGGAGGTGGCAGCTACAGCCAGTCGATGTTTGATGCGGTGCAACATGCATCCGAAAGCGGTTCTGTCGTAGTGATGGCAGCAGGCAACAGTGGTGGCCGCTCACCGGGCTACCCCGCGGCCCATGCCATCTCCTATGGGATGGCGATCGGCGCAGTCGACCAAAGCCGAGCTATGGCTGGATTCTCCAACCGAGCCGGCAACGACACCATGGATTACGTCACTGCGCCGGGCGTGAACATCTACTCCGCCATCCCCAGTGGCGGGTATGCCCGCTTTAGCGGCACCTCCATGGCAGCCCCACACGTTGCAGGCATCGCCGGACTCCTGAAAAGTCACGACCCCAACTTGACAGCAGCAACAATTGAAACATTGCTAACCCAAAGCGCCAGCAATGTTCCAGCCAGTGCCAGTTCCAATCTGGCAAACAATGAGTCTGGCGATTCCATCGGCAGCTCCAGTACCGACCCAAAACAACTCATCACCTTGGAAACTCTGGATAATTTCAACTCCAGGGAGCTGCGTGATCCACTTATCGGTAACCTCAGCGGCAATCGAGATAGACGTCAGATCACATTTGAGTCAATTGACCGAAAAGTTGATAGCGATCTCGGCAACTATGCCGATTTAAACAGCTTTGAAACGCTTGATCCCAACGAAAACCTGTTCGCCAGTCTCGACTTCAATAATGCACATTCGACCGACCCAAAAGACATGTTGCGAGCATTACTCAGCACCAAACAATTCGACTACTTCGAATTCGATCAAACGTTTACGGCTCTCTGAATCTTCATAAACAACCCATGTCTTGCATTGCGCTACTAGGAACTGGACTTCTTGGGTCAGCCATTGGTCACCGGCTCCTGAAAAAAAGCATTGAAGTTTCTGTATGGAACCGCAGCAAAGATCGCTACAAAAAGCTTGTTAATTTGGGAGCAACAGCGATTGACCAACTCGCTGATGCTGCTCAGAGTTGCGATGCCGTGATCACAGTGCTTCGCGATGGACCTGTCACCCAACAGGCCATCGCAGAACTCGGTGATCTGCGGGGCCGTTGTGTGATCCCGATGGGGACCATGGGCGTGAGCGAAATCCGCAACCTGGATCAACAAATTCGACGCCAGAACGGGAGATGCCTGGAAGCTCCCGTGTTGGGCAGCAAACCCCAGGCCATCAGCGGCACGCTGCTGGTGATGGCTGGCGGCGACCCAGCACTGTTTGAACAGCAACGCCCGTTACTGAGCCACCTCTCCGAGGCCCCCATGCTTGTGGGCCCCATCGGCAGCGGCGCAGCCACCAAGCTGGCTCTCAATCAGTTGATCGCCAGCCTCACCCACGCCTTTTCGCTGTCGTTAAGGCTGGTGCAGCAGGCCGGTGTTTCGGTGGAAACCTTCATGGCGATCCTGCGACCTTCTGCCCTTTATGCCCCCACCTTCGACAAGAAACTGCAACGAATGCTGGATGGGCACTACAGCGATCCAAATTTCAGCACTGATCTGTTGCGCAAAGATCTACGCCTGTTTCTCGAAGAAGCCACTGCCGCTGGATTACAGACCAGCGGTCTCAGCGGGCTCGATGCCCTGCTGGAAAACGCACAAGGGAGTGAGCTTGACCAGCTCGACTACTGCGCACTGCATGAGCTGACGCAGACAAAAAACTAGGCCGAGGGCTTGAATGATCGGATGGCTCAACGCACTTCGATCGCGCTGCTCTCCGGTGGGCTGGATTCCGCCACTGCTGCGGCCCTTGCCCTTGAGCAGGGCGACCGCGTCATCGGCCTGTCCTTTGACTACGGCCAGCGCCATCGCCGCGAATTGGACGCTGCCGCTGCCGTTGCTGAGCAACTTGGCTTGGCAGAGCATCACTGCATCAGCGTGAATCTGGCCAGTTGGGGGGGCTCAGCCCTCACCGACGCCAGCATCTCGATCCCCACCCATGGCGTTGAAGAGGGCAGCATTCCGCCCACCTATGTGCCCGGGCGCAACACCGTGTTCATCTCCGTTGGCCTCAGCCTGGCGGAGGCTCGCGGCGCCGAAAGGTTGGTGCTGGGTGTCAATGCTGTCGACTACTCGGGTTACCCCGACTGCCGGCCCGATTACCTCAACGCCTTCCAGACCCTGGCCGACCTGGCCAGCAAAGCTGGTCGGGAGGGCCATGGCGCCCAACTCTGGGCACCGCTTGTGCAGTGGAGCAAGGTGCGCATCGTTGAGGAAGCCCTTCGCCTGGGTGTTCCGATCGAAACAACCTGGAGTTGCTACAGCGGCGGCACGCACCCCTGCGGCGTCTGCGACAGCTGCCGCATCCGTGATGCAGCGCTCCGCGAGGCAGGCCGGCCTGACCTCTGCAGTTCAACAGCGGCATGATCCGCCCCCAACGGCTTGAACTGCCCTGGCAGGAGCCCAAAGCGCTCGCGCACCAACTGGCCCATGCCTACGGCGAAGAAGGCCTGGTCTGGCTGGATGGCGACGGCAGCAACCTGGGCCGATGGGCCACCCTGGCGGTGGCACCCCAGGAGATCATCTGCTGCCGTGGCCTCCCTGGAGAGTCAGGAGCCGGCAATCCCTTCGAGGCACTGCGGGGGCTTGCCCCAGGGCATTGGTGCGGCTGGCTGAGCTATGAAGCCGCCGCCTGGGTGGAACCGGGAAACCCCTGGGCCAGCGATGGCATGGCCACGCTTTGGATCGCCCGCCACGATCCGGTGCTTCGCTTTGATCTGCAAAAGCGCAGGCTGTGGATCGAAGCCAGCAGCACGGCTGCTTTGGAACGCCTCACCCAACAGCTGGCCTCCAGCCCTGAGCAGCCCAAAGACGAGCCCCCATCAATCCCCCTAACGGCCTGGAGTCACCACACCACACCCGAGCAGTACGCCGCAGGAGTGCAGCGCATCCGTGATCTGATCGCTGCAGGTGATCTTTTCCAAGCCAATCTCACGGCCTGTTGCAGCACAGCCTGGCCCCAGGGAAGCAGTGCCCTCGAGCTGTTTCTCACCCTGAGGCAGGCCTGTCCTGCCCCCTTTGCAGGGCTGATCATCAGCGACCAGAACGAGGCGTTGCTGTCATCGTCCCCAGAGCGTTTTCTGCAGGTGAGTGCTGATGGAGCCGTACAAACCCGGCCGATCAAAGGCACCAGGCCGCGCCATGGCGACCCCGAACAGGATGCAAATCTCGCCGCGGAACTCGTGTGCAGTGACAAGGACCGGGCCGAGAACGTGATGATCGTCGACCTGCTGCGTAACGACCTCGGTCGTGCCTGCCAGCCGGGTTCGATTCAGGTTCCCCAACTGGTAGGTCTCGAAAGTTATGCATCCGTGCATCACCTCACCTCAGTCGTGGAGGGACAACTTCAGGCCGGATTGAGCTGGGTCGATCTTCTGGAAGCCAGTTGGCCTGGGGGGTCGATCAGCGGGGCGCCGAAACTGCGGGCCTGTCAACGTCTGCATGAGCTCGAGCCCACCAGCCGAGGGCCTTACTGCGGATCACTGCTGCGGATCGACTGGGATGGCAGCTTCGACAGCAACATCTTGATCCGATCCTTACTGCGCCAAGGCGACACCCTGCGGGCCCATGCCGGCTGCGGAATTGTCGCCGACTCGAATCCCCTTGGCGAAGCAGAGGAGTTGATGTGGAAACTGCAGCCCTTGCTGGAGGCGCTGACATGACCACCACTGACATGACCACCTCAGTCGCCTGGATCGAGGGCCAGTGGGGGACAGCTGCAAGCCTGCAGCTTCCCCTCGACGACCGCGCCCTGCTCCTGGCCGATGGCCTCTTTGAAACGGTGCTGATCCGCAACGGTGCACCGCAACTCCTGCAGGAGCACCTGCAGCGATGGAGCGACAGTGCTGCTCTGCTGGGCATGGACCCGCCACCGCAGCGAAAAGCGCTGGAGCCTCTGCTTGAAGATGCGATTCAACGCAACCAACTGAGCGAAGCCGATGGAGCTCTGCGCCTCAACTGGAGCCGTGGCAGCACATCCCAACGCGGAATCGGGCTGCCGGTTTCAGGCCATCACCGCTTTTGGCTCACCCTCCAGCCCTGCACACCAACATTTTCAGCCATCACCACCATCACCAGTCGCCATGAACGCCGCAATGCCTCCAGCCGCTTGAGCCGTTGCAAGACCTTTGCCTACGGGCAATCGATCCAGGCCCGCAGGGAGGCCCAGGAGCAAGGGGCCGACGACGCTCTGCTCCTGAACACAGCTGGAGCCCTGTGCTGCGGAACGGCGGCCAATCTGCTGGTCCGGCGTCACGGGCAGTGGCTGACACCGCCCCTTAGCAGCGGCTGCCTCCCGGGGGTGATGCGGGGCCGTGCACTCGCCCGAGGCATCGCGGTGGAAACCGAGCTGGCGGCCGCGTTCGATGCCGACGATCAGGCCGTTCTGATCAACAGCCTCAGCTGTCGACCGATCGCGTCCCACAACGGTCAGCCCATGGCGGCCACGACGACTGCATTGGAGCTATGGCAATCCTTGCTGGATTGAACCAGAGGCCAGCGATGGCCTAGATCCGGAGAATCCGGCGCACCGCCTCGTTCCAACCGTTGGCATGGGGGGCTGCCGCCAGCTGGAAACGCCCGGCAGCGATCCCAGAACGCAACTCGGGATGGGGGCCATCGGGCCCGGGAACAACGACAGCGATGTCAGCCACCTCGAGCAACGGCAGGTCGTTGGGGGAATCCCCCAAGGCCAAGACCTGCACCTGCTCAGCACCCAGATGTCGCTTCAGGGTGGCCAAAGCCTTGCCTTTGCTGATGTCTGGACCCAGCAGGTGACCCATGCGGTTGCCCTGCACCACCGTCAGGCCCATCCGCTGCACCAGGGCCTCAAGCCGAAGGCGTCCCTCCGCCGAGGGCGGAACAAAAGGCACGCTGCAACAGCGCCGCTGGGCCTGGCGTAAGGCTTCGCCGCCAAGCCCCAACAAGCGCTGCCCTTCCGCCTCACTGAGTTCATCCAACGGACGCAGGGGCTCACCCAACTCGGCCTGAAGACGCTGCAACTGAGGTTTCAACGCCGTCCAATCCGGACCCAACGGCAGCTCCCAGGGCATCCCGTCGGGGGTTTCACCGTGCACGGCACCACCGTTTTCAACGATGTACGGGTCATGAAGCCCCGCCTCGAAGCGAAAGCCGCGCACTTCCTCGGCCGTTTTGCTGGTGCAGGGAATCACCGGAATCCGGTGCTGTTGCAGCTCACGGATCAGATCCTTGGCCGGCGACCAGTCGTAACTGTGATCCAGCAAGGTGCCGTCGAGATCGGTCACCACCCACCACGCCGGCTCAACACTCGCGGTCATGGCTGAACCAACCAATGCACCGCATAAGGCTCCAGCGAATGCAACTGATGTGGTTCGAACACATGACCGCTCAGGCAATCGGCCCATGGCTGGTTCAGATCACCACCCAAGCGACCAAGGCGCAAGCTCAGCCGTGCTGCCGTCATGTTGTGAACGGCCACCAGCGTTTCCCCACCGCGGGAGCGCTGCAGAATGACGCGATCACTGCGATCCGCACTCAGCACCGTCATTGGGGCATCCGGATGCAAGGCGGGATGCACAGCCCGCTCAACCAAAGCCCGCCGCAACACCGGCAGCAGCGCGGAGACATCCGAATCGGGATCAGCCAGGCGGCGCTCCAGGGCCTGGGCCGTGAACTGAGGCCGATTCAGATCCCGTCGATGACCCGTACGGCGAAAACGGGTCAGATCATTAGGGGCTGCCAGCAACGCCGGCAGATAAAAGGCAGGAACCCCGGGCAAGGCCAGGATCAACAGCTGGGTGAGCAGAAAGCGCTCCCGTTGTAGATAGGTGGGATCAATCCCCCCATCGGCCATGGCACTCCACCAGCTGATGTTGATTTCGTAGGGAACCTCCTCACCGGAACTGAGCATCCTGTGGCTGACCAATCCACCCCGTTGCTCACAACCGATCAACAGCTGCAGCAAGCGCTTCTGGGGCATCAGGCCCTCCAGCGGTCTTAAACCGATGCCGTCATGACAGGCGGTGAAATTGAGCAGCCCTGTCTGCGGCGGCAAGTCGGGCCAACGACTCAGCCAGGCATTGAGTAAATCGGCCCGACCACTGACGCTGGCCTCCAGCATCAAAGGCGGCAGGGGAAAGTTGTAAGCGAGATGCGCTTCATCACCACTCCTCAGATAAGAGAGGTTTTCCTGCTCCGGAACGTTGGTCTCGGTGACCACAACGCCATCAGATCCCACCTGACCGAGCAGCAGACGCAGCACCCGAACCAGTTGATGGGCCTGCGGCAGATGGATGCATGAGGTGTGGGGTTCCTTCCAGACAAAACCCACGGCATCCAGACGGATCCAACGCACCCCATGCCGGGCCATGCGCTGCATCAGCCGGGCAAAGCCCAGCAGCACCTCCGCACTGCGCCAGTTGAGATCCACCTGATCGGGGCCAAAGGTGGTCCAGACCTGACGCGCACCAACGGGACCCCTCAATTGCGTGAACAGATTGGAACTGCGCGGACGAACAACATCCGCCCAGCAGGGATCAGGGGCTGCCTCCAGCACACAGGAGCAGCCGGGCTGCTCATCGCGCATGAACTGCTGCACCCAAGGGTGAGAAGCCGACACATGATTGAGAACCAGATCCGCCATCAGCCGTCGGCCCTGGGCCAGGGCGGCGAGGTCGCTCCAATCGCCGAAACGCGGCTCGAGCGTGGTGTGGCTGGCCACCGCAAAACCGCCGTCACTGGTGGATTGCAGGAACGGCAGCACATGAATCACCGCTGCGAAGGGCTGCAGATGGCGATTCACAAACAACTTCAACGCTTGAAGACCAGGCATACCCTCATCACCAATGGTGTCGGCGTAGGTGATCAAGACCACGTCGCCACCGTCCCAGCGGTGGGCGTGCTCAGCCATATCGCCATCTCCTGACGCATCGCTCAAGATCTGCAGCAATTGCGACGACAACTCCTGGCCATCCCCGGAAGAATCGTCCGGGTACAGATCACCAAGCAGGGTCCGCAGCGTCTCGTCGCGCGGGGGCTGCATCACCTTCCTCCTCAACACCGTTCAGGTATGGGGCAGGACTCTGACCTCTGTTGTTGCATCGAACACCACATGGATTTTCAGCAGGGCCTGATCAGCACCGTCCACGACTACAGCGTGGGCAATCTGGATGCGGTTGCCTTCAACCAGGAGCTGAGTCAGCGACCCACAACCCTGCTGATCCCCTGCCTGATGGAGGAATTCAGCCGCCCGGCCCTCGGCCTGATCCGCGACACACTCTCGGGCCTGAAGGGACTCAACGAGCTGGTGGTGGCATTGGCGGCCACAAATGTCGAAGACGTCAAAGCGGCGGAAAAATTCTTCGAGGGAATGCCCTTCCCCGTCCGGGTGCACTGGACCAACGGCCCCGCCGTCCGTGAGTTGCTCGAATCCGTCGGAGAACTGGGGCTCGACGTGACCGGACCACCGGGCAAGGGCTGGGCCGTCTGGCAGGGACTTGGGGTGGCTTGCCAGAACGCCGAGGTGGTTGGCCTGTTCGATGCCGACATCAGGACCTTTGGATGGGCGTATCCAGAGCGCATGCTGCGTCCCCTGCTCGACCGTTCCCACGGCATTGCCTACGTCAAGGCGTTCTACAGCCGTCTATCCCTCGAAACCCAGGCGCTTCAAGGCCGAGCCACCCGTCTGTTTGTTGGCCCATTGCTGGCCAGCCTGGAGCAGATTTTCGGGCCTCTGCCCTACCTGTCGTACCTGCAATCCTTCCGCTATCCCCTGGCGGGTGAATTCGCCTTCACCACCGATCTGGCGATGAATCTGCGCATCCCATCGGACTGGGGACTGGAGGTGGGCCTGCTGTCTGAGGTGTATCGCCATGTGGCCTCCAGCCGAATCGCCCAAGTTGACCTGGGGTTGTTCGACCACAAACACAAGGAGCTGGGCCAGCAACCCAGCGAGGGCCTGCAGCGCATGGCGGGCGAAATTTTCGGCACGGTGTTGCGCGGCCTGATGGAACACGAGGGCTGTGTGATGTCGATGGATCAACTGCCAACACTGGAAGTGCTGTACCGAAGGGTGGGCGAAGATCGCGTGCGGCAGTTCGGCCTTGATTCGGCGATCAACCGACTGCCCTACGACCGCCACGGCGAAGAACTGGCTGTTCAGAACTTTGCGGGCCTCCTGCGCCCCGGCCTGGCCAAACAGATGCAGGCACCCATCGCCCATCAACTGCCCAGCTGGTCGAGACTGCGCAGTTGCAATTCAGCCCTGCAGGCTGATCTGGCCGCAGCAGGACAAGCGGACCGGACTTCACTGAAACGGCCGAACCACAACCCTGAACCCTTGGCCTCTGAGCTGGCTGCGTAGAACGAAGCGAAGGGGATCTTTAGCCCAGCTGCTCCCGCTGTCGCGTGATCCAAACGGTTGCAGCGCGCTGGGAATGCCAGGCCTGAAGCAATTGCTTGGCCAACACCTGCAGCTGCTGTGGATCGATTGTTGATTCGATCGCGCGATTCATCCGCTCAACCTCAAACTGCTGAGTAACACTCAAACCAATCGTTTCTTCCATCGCGTCATCCTCTACATCGACGAATTAATCATGCAAACAGCGGCGAAAAAGATTTGTTTCGAATGAAACGAAAGACCCGCTATGCGCGGCCACTCAAACCCTGAACAACGCACGCCCAAGAGGAGCCGGGTCAAAAGTGTGATGATGGCTACAAAAAAGATCAGCTTTGTATCAGCTCATCTGCATCAAATCTAAAGGCGTGCCGATTCGGTGACCAATCCAACATCTTCCTTGCCTGAAAAGCAAGAGATTGGCATCATTCCAGATGGTAAAAATGATTGAGTGTATTTACCAAAACGACACCAGCCGCATGGTGATCGTGAAATGCATCGGCACAGACCACTTCTATCGCGAGAAGGTGGTGATGCCCACAGAGGTCTTTTGGTTCGAAGCCCCCAAGGATGCGCGCCTGGAAATCTGGAAAATGTCGATGACAGGGCAGATGCTGCACGTGCGTGCCGACGTGAGCGATTACGCCATGAATGAAGAGCCTGCAACAGAATCAATCTGGGCCAGTTGATCGATTGCGCGAAGCAATCCATCACTCAGTGGGCAACACCCCGATACACGCGGGACAACTTTCCCCTTGTGCAATCCAACTTCAGAAGATCAGCGGTGGCACGGGACCGCACAACCCCATGAGGCCGCACCGGAGCACCGGCGGCTTTCACAGGATTGATGCCCAGCAATTCGGCTGTCATGCGGGAGCGCAGGAAGCCGCCCCGCTGAATCGGAGCATGGTCGAGCCGCTTGGCCTGAAGAGAACGAACCGGGACACCGCGGTAGACGAGGCGGGTGTCCGCTGTTGGGTCCTCAAGCTGGAGCAGAGCCGCTGTCCGAGCGGAGCGAATGACCCGCTTCTCTTGGGCAGGAGAGCGATAGACCAGCTTTTGAACAGGAGCTTCGGAGCCAGAAGGAGAAGAAGCCTGCTCGTAACGGACTCCGCGGAAAGTGAGGACTGACATGGTGACGACGGCAAAAGACGAGCCCCCGTTCCTTGGCTCGTTGTAGATGCGCCCTGGTTCAGGGTGAACGCAGTGTAGCCGTTGCTACAGACAGAGTTTGACCATTGACTGTCTTGGCATGGCGTTCACAGGGCTACACATACGCCGAAAAAAAACTTTTTTTAATGGTTGGGCCGCGATGTAGACAGAAGGGAATCTCGGTCTATCGGGCATCGCAACGTCATGCCAAAAGAAGTCGCCACAACGCCTCGGATCCTGCTGGCCACAGCCGTGGTCTTACTCTGCCAAGCCTGCAACGGAGCTCCCACAGAGACACGACTGCACGAAGCCAAGCCCGGCGACGCTCTTGTGATCGACGGCGAAACGACCATCACACTGACCAAGAAATTTCGAGCCGGAACCCCGAACGGGCTCTTCGATGGTGGGGTGATGGTCAGCAGCCCAGGAGCCGAGGAAAGGACAGTCGAAGTGAATGCCGTGTGCAGCATGCCGGACCTGCCCAACTGGCCCGACTACGACAACATCTACGGCCGCTGGCTGGAATCAGGCGAAGCCCCTGGAGCGAAAGGCGGTGACACCGACTGGCAACTGCTGATCTACTTCGACGGCACCACACAAAACAAAGGCGGAGAAGACGCACCGCCTTGGGCGCAACGCCTGGCCCAAAACGCCTGCCGAAAAGGAGAGTTCAGCGACAACTGAGCACTTACAGGTATCAATCGCGACTCTTTTACGGCTTAAAGGCTGATAACTGCAGCGAGAGATACAACGACAGGAAAACGGTGAAAGCAAGATAAGAATGATTCTCATTCCTGCTTTATGGCCAGCACCGGCAGCGTCAGCTCCTGGGACGAATCACTGCTCGTCGCGATGATTCAGTATCCGGTCCCAGTGATCAAAGGACCCGAAGATATCCAGACCCAAGTCGATCAAATCTGCAAAGCTGTTGCGACGACTAAGGCTGGCTATCCAGAAGCCGATCTGATCGTGATGCCGGAGTACTCGACTCAGGGGCTCAACACATCGATCTGGACATACGATGAAATGCTCCTGACCATCGACTCTCCAGAAATTGGCCGCTTCAAGCAGGCGTGCAAAGAGAACGATGTTTGGGGCGTATTTTCATTAATGGAGGTCAATGACGACCCGAGCAAACCTCCCTTCAATTCAGCCATCATCATTAATTCGGATGGTGAAATAGCACTGCATTACCGAAAACTGCAACCCTGGGTCCCCATCGAGCCGTGGTCACCCGGCAACTACGGCATGCCTGTCTGTGATGGACCCAAAGGCTCCAAGCTCGCAGTCTGCATCTGCCATGACGGCATGTTCCCAGAGCTCGCTCGAGAAGCTGCATACAAGGGAGCGAACGTCTACATCCGAATCTCGGGTTATTCAACCCAGGTGAATGACCAGTGGATTTGGACCAACCGAACCAATGCCTGGCAGAACCTGATGTACACCATTTCGGTCAACCTAGCTGGTTACGATGGTGTCTTCTACTACTTCGGCGAAGGAACAGTTTGCAACTACGACGGCAACGTTATTCAGCAAGGTCATCGGAACCCCTGGGAGATCGTTACAGCAGAACTATTCCCACGTCTTGTTGACAAGGCAAGGGAAAATTGGGCACTTGAAAACAACATCTTCAACTTGGGATGCCGTGCCTACGTAGGCAAGCCTGGGGGCGAAAAAGAGAACTACCTTACCTGGGTTGAAGACCTAGCCAAAGGCGAATACAAACTTCCTTGGGACAGCAGCATTCGGGTCCGCGACGGATGGAAGTATTACCCCGATGGCGTGAAACTGGGACCGATGCCCAAAAACGGAACAACAGCTGCCAAACCAGCTGAGTCAGTCACGGTATAAGCAGGCCTCGCCCGGAGCTATCTAGCACCAGCTCCGGGCGCTATCAAAAACGCCACCAGTTTTTAGTGTAATCAAATACCAATATATTTAAACCAAAAAATAGTTCAAGAAAATAAGTATCAGCCACCACATCTCGGCTTTTTTGTGCTGATTTGAATGTTGGTGGTTGATAGTGTCTTTTCATGCCCGAGACCCTGTTCAAGGTGGATCTCACCAAGCCCATGGACCAGCAGGAGATGCCTGGTCACAACAGATGGCACCCCGACATTCCTGCTGTTGCATCAGTCAATCCAGGCGACGTCTTCCGCATCGAATGCAAAGACTGGACCGATGGACAGATCAAAGACAACGACGACCCGCAAGATATTGCTGACGTCAACCTGGAAGTTGTTCACGTCCTGAGCGGCCCGATCTGGGTGAACGGTGCCCAACCGGGCGACATCCTCGTTGTGGACATCCTCGAAGTGGGTGCCCTCCAGGGTGATGAATGGGGTTTCACGGGAATTTTTGCCAAAGAAAATGGCGGCGGTTTCCTCACCGATCATTTCCCCAAAGCGGCCAAAGCCATCTGGGATCTGGAGGGGGTTTACACCACATCACGGCACATCCCCGGGGTGCGGTTTGCGGGAATCACGCACCCAGGCTTGATCGGCTGTGCCCCTTCCATGGAGCTGCTCAACGAGTGGAACCGCAGGGAAACAGAACTGGTCAACACAGCACCGGATCGCCGGACCTACGGCGCTGGCCTTTCCGGCAGTGAGCCTGTGCTGGCCGCCCTGCCCAACCCCAACAGCGCCATTCTTGGCAATGTGGCAGCGGGTGATTTCGATCGCATCGCCAATGAAGCAGCCCGCACCGTTCCACCCCGGGAGCATGGCGGCAACTGCGACATCAAGAACCTCACCAAAGGCACACGGATCTATTTCCCTGTGTATGTGGAAGGGGCAAAACTCTCCATGGGAGACATCCACTTCTCCCAGGGTGATGGAGAAATCTCCTTCTGCGGTGCCATCGAGATGTCGGGCTACCTCGACCTGCATGTTGATCTGATCAAAGGTGGCATGGCCAAGTACGGGATGGTCAATCCCATGTTCAAGACCAGCCCCGTGGAGCCTCACTACAGCGACTACCTCGTCTTCGAGGGAATTTCTGTGGATGAATTCGAAGGCAAGCAGTACTACATGGATGTGCATATTGCTTACCGCCGAGCCTGCTTGAACGCTATTGAGTACCTGAAGAAATTCGGCTACACCGGCGAACAGGCCTATCTGCTGTTGAGTTGTGCTCCTGTGGAAGGCAGGATCAGCGGCATTGTCGACATCCCCAATGCCTGCTGCACCCTGGCGTTGCCGACATCCATCTTTGACAAGGACATTCTTCCTTGCTGAGGGACAACCCTCCAAGCTCAACAGCGAAGGGGTCAATCCAACGATTGACTCCTTCTTTTTGAACCAATCAAGACCATGCCAGTTTACGAATTCGCCTGTTCCACCGACGAATGCCCAACCTATGAAGTGTGGAGAGCGATCTCTGATCGCGACGCCAGCACAGAATGTCCGGAATGCGGCAGTCAGGGACGGCGACTGTTCAATCCACCGATGATGCTGACCGGTGGTTTGCGTTTGAAAGCCGAACGGAAGGAACCTGAACTCGTCACCAAGAAAATTCGGGAGCCTTCCAGCAAACCACGGCTACAAGAAAGCACCACCCGACCGTGGATGCTGAATCGCGGTTGCTGACGAACTAACTCCAAAACAAACCCCCCGCAACGTGCTGTTGCGGGGGGTTTTTTGATGACCGATTAAACAGTTAGGAACTCTTGAATGACTGCCTCCGACAGATTAGATGTAGGCCCGCTGGAGACAATTCCACCACGCTGCATGGCGTAGTAGAAGTTCGATTGACGTACAAAATGCAAGTGTTGCTCAACAAGTAAGACGCTGATACCCGTCTCTTTAATGATGCGCTGAACAGCCCGCTCGATATCAAGGATGATCGAGGGTTGAATCCCCTCGGTGGGCTCATCCAGCAAAAGCAGCTTGGGCTGACCAAGCAAGGCACGCGCAATGGCCAGCTGCTGCTGTTGACCACCACTCAGGTCACCCCCACGCCGATTCAGAAACTCCTCAAGAATGGGGAAGAGTTCATAAATGAAGGGATCAATATGGCGATTTTTGCCCATACCGCCAGGGAGAGCTTCCATGCCAAGCATCAGATTCTCGCGAACCGTCAGGCGGGGAATGATGTCACGCCCCTGGGACACATATCCAATGCCATGGCGAGCACGGCGATAAGGGGGTTGCTTCAACAACTGGTTTGATTCATATTCGATCGAACCACTTTTCTGCTGAAGCAGACCAATCAATGTTTTCAGGAACGTGGTTTTACCCACACCATTGCGACCAATCAGGCAAACCATTTCCCCTTTGGGAATCTGTAGATCAACATCCCGAAGAATGTGACTTTCACCGTAATAAACGTTGACGCCTGACGCCTTAAGGATCAAGTCAGATGAAGTTGGATGCATGGTGGATGTTTCAAGAATTGCAGTCGGCATGACATCTAGTTCAATAGATTTTTAGTGGTCATCAGATTCACCGAGATACACTTCAATCACGCGAGGGTCAGCCTTCACCTCATCCAACGTCCCCTCCGTCAATTTCTGGCCTTGATGGAGCACGGTGACAGGAGCCCCGAGGTCGCGGATGAACTCCATGTCGTGTTCAATCACCACAACGGTGTGCTCCCCCGCCAGGGATTTGATCAGATCAGCAGTTTTGGAGGTTTCCTCATCCGTCAAACCAGCAACAGGCTCATCCAAGAGGATGATGTCGGGAGACTGGGCCACCAACATTGAAATGGCAAGCCACTGCTTCTGACCGTGGGACAACGAGCCCGCCTGCCATTTGGCATAGGGAGCGAGACCCACGTACTCCATGATTTTGAAGACCTCGTCCTTAACAGTGTCGTTCAAGGATTCCGTCAATAACGCCAACGGATTCTTATTCGGTGATGCCGTGAGCTCAAGGTTGCGCTGAACAGTCAAGTTCTCCCATACACGAGGAGTTTGGAATTTGCGTCCAACACCAAGGCGAGAAATCTTTTGCTCAGAGAGACCGACGATGCTCTTGCCACGTAATGTCACATCCCCTTTTGTTGGACGAACTTTGCCGGTGATCACATCCAGGAATGTTGTTTTACCGGCTCCATTTGGACCGATAATCGAGCGAAGCTCACCGGGACGAAGCGAGAAGGAAAGATCAGTGAGGGCGTAGAAGCCGTCAAAACTGACGCTGACGTCATCTAGATCAAGAATGGCTTGCGACATAAGAGCAAATTCAATGGGATTAGAAACATTTAGGCTGATGCAGACTCACTTTGAGCTGATTCATCAAGGTCGAGTTTGGGATAGGTTGCTGTCTTCTTGGCAAGACCAAAGGCTGCAAGCATTGAGCGGAATCCACCTTTGGTGAACCAGCCGTAAATTCCATCAGGCATCAAAACAACAACAAATACAAATAGTGCGCCTTGGACAAATAGCCATGCTTCCGGCAATGCCTCACTAACCAAACTTCTAAGGTAGTTGACAACAACAGCACCAAGAATTGGACCTATAAGCGTGCCGCGACCACCGACGGCAACCCAGATCACCATTTCAATCGACATCGAAATCGACATGAACTGCGGAGAAACAATGCCCGACTGAACGGTGTAAAGCGCGCCCGAAACACCAGCCAAAGCACCTGCTACAACAAAGACGATGACTTTAAATGGAGTTGGATTAAATCCTGAAAAGCGAAGACGTGGTTCATCATCACGAATTCCAATAAGCGCATCCCCAAAGCGCCCAGATGTTAGATATTTACAAAGCAAAAAGGCAAATGGGAGAAGAATCAATGTGATTCGATAAAAAAGCAACTGGGCATCATCTGAACCAGCTTGCATTCCAAAAATTTCAGTCGTACTGGTCTTCAGACCATTGGTTCCGTTGACAAGTTTTTGCTGACCGTTGAAGAAATGGTAGAAAACCATCAAGGAGGCTTGGGTGATAATCGAGAAATACACACCCTTGATCCTGTTCCTAAAAATAAGATAGCCAACAAGTCCTGCCACAATCGACGGGACAATAAAAATCGCGGCTATCGAAACGGGGAAGGACCAGAAAGGTTCCCAGAAGAATGGCAATTGATCGACACCATAGTTCTCAAAAAACTTGGGCAATCCGTTTGCGCCTGTTGTGAAGTCATTTTTGGTAACCAGCAACAGGTGCATGGCGATGGCGTAACCACCGAGGGAGAAGAAAATACCCTGACCCAGACTGAGCAAACCTGTATAACCCCAGATAAGGTCAATACCAAGGGCAACAAAAGCGAGAGAAAAGTAGCGACCAAACAAATTTAGCCGAAACTGAGAAAAACCAAATAAATCCTTATCTGCCATGGCTGGCAATATAAAGAAGGCAAAGGCCAGAAGGATCCAGGGGATCAGGCGCTTAAAAAGTTTCATTGGAATAATGCAAAGTCATTAAGCATCAACTGAGCGTCCCTTTTGAGGGAACATACCGGTTGGCTTGAACTGAAGGAAAGCAATAATGAAGATGAAAACGAGCACCAACGACATACTCGTTGTGGCAAAGAATTCGGTGACAGCCCTCAAACCCTCTGGCATATCGGGGAATGCAATCAACAACGATCCAGAGCCGATGATGGATTGAATAATGCCAAGCATCATCGACGCAATCACGGTTCCAACCAGGTTGCCGACACCACCAAGAACAATCACCATGAAGCAGGAGACGATGTAGGACGCTCCGAGGTTTGGACCGACAGAGCCCAACAGGGTGATGGCACAACCCGCCACCCCAGCAAGACCAGATCCAATACCAAAAGTGATGCTGTCAACGCTGTCGGTGGGAATGCCCAGACAGTTGCTCATTTCACGGTTCTGGGTCACCGAACGAATGCGGACTCCCCAGACACTTTTGGTCAGGAACCAGGCGACGGCAGCCAACAGAAGCGCCGACAAAACAATGATAAAGATTCGGATACCAGGCAGTTCAATCCCACCGATGGAACCCCAACTTCCTTGCAACCATTTGGGTGCCGTGACATCAATGTTGCGTGGCCCAAACCAGGGGTTTGAAAAGAAGCGACCAAAAGAAGCGAAAATATTGATTGAAAAAATCCCAAGCAAACCGGCCACAGCCCAGACAGCACCACCGAGATAGCTGGAAAATGATGCTTCTTTCAGGGACGAGGGCATGAAGCGTTTGGCCAACCAACCCAGCAGTGCTGTCACACCGATTCCCAGCACCATGGCCAGGGAAACACTGCGAACGAACTGAATCAGGATGAGGCTGACACCCCATGTGGCCAGAAGAGTTTCTAGCGGTCGCCCGTACAAACGCCGGATCAACGTGCGTTCCAATAAAACACCGACCAAGGCCGTGACCACGAAAGAAGCAACAAGTGCCACGAGGTAATACAGCTCGAACACAGATGCACCCAAGGGGCGAAACATGTTCTGAATCACAAAGGTGACATAGGCGCCTAGCATCATGAATTCACCATGGGCGAGATTAATTACACCCATCAATCCAAAGACGATTGCCAAGCCAGTCGCCGCAAGCAAAAGCACCGAGCCAATGCTTAAACCATCAAGAATCTGCGAAAAAACTAGCTCCATGATTTCATCGGATAAAAAAAAGGCGGATCAAACAAAGTCTGATCCACCCAGGATTAAATTTCTGAATCAAGAATCACATCTTGAACTTACCGGCGTCCGGACGATCGAGAGTCCAGTCGCAGGCGTATCCCTTGGTCTCAGGAACGTACTGGTTCCAAGTGATCGGAGCAACGGGAGTTTTGCTATCCCAAAGGATTTCAAACTGACCGTCAGCCTTGGCTTCACCGATACGAACGGTCTGTGAGATGTGGTGGTTGGGATACATCTCGATGGGACCCTGCGGAGCATCCAACTTGATGCCAATCAGAGTGTCTCTGACAGCATCGAGATCCTCATAAGTGCCAGCTTTCTCAACTGCAGCCTTCCACAGGTAGACCATGTTGTAGGCCGATTCCATCGGGTCATTGGTCACCCGATCGTCGCCATACATTGCGATGAAAGCTTCATTGAAGTTATTGGCAGCCTCCGTTCCGAGAGACATGAAATAATTCCAAGCCGCATAGGTTCCACCAACATAGTCAGGACCGATCTGGCGAATCTCTTCTTCCGCAATGGAGAAGGACATGATCGGATACTTGTCCGGGGTGATGCCAGCAGCCTTGAACTGCTTGAACAGTGCAACGTTGGAGTCACCGTTCAGAGTATTGATGATGATTCCACCATCGGGGAATTCCTTCTTGATCTTGGCGATGATCGGAGCAACCTCAGTGTTACCCAGGGGGATGTAGTCCTCACCCACAGTTACACCACCCAGGCTCTTGACCTGCTCTTTAATGATGGTGTTTGCCGTGCGTGGGTAAACGTAGTCAGAGCCGACGAGATAGACCTTCTTGCCGTACTTGTCGGCAAATTTTTCAAACAACCAGTCAACAGCGGGCTCAGCCTGCTGGTTGGGCACAGCACCGGTATAGAAGATGTTCTTGGAACACTCCTGACCCTCGTACTGAATGGGATAGAAGAGGAAGTGATCCTTGGCTTCGTAGACAGGCAGCATGGCCTTACGGCTGGCTGAGGTCCAACCACCGAACACCACAGCAACCTTGTCTGCGTCGATCAGCTTCTGAGATTTCTCGGCGAAGGTGGGCCAGTCAGAGGCACCATCTTCGGAGACGTAAGTGATCTTATAAGACTTGTCGTCGATCTTGACGCCACCCGCGTCATTGATCTCCTTAATCGCCATCTCCTCAACCTCCTTGAGGGTGGTTTCAGAGATCGCCATGGTTCCACTCAGGGAGTGGAGAATGCCCACCTTGATTTCGCCGTCGAAATCACCACCGGCAGTATCACCGCCGCCACAGGCCGTCATCGTGACGCCGACAGCCGTTGCAGCGAAGCCAGCGAGAACTCGCTTTGAAAGTGAACTAATCATTTCCCGAGAGACAAGCAAAGAGACAAGAACCGCCCAGGGGCGTTTACGAAAGGTATGGAGAGTGACAACTGCGGAAATGTATTTGATCGCACCTTTTGTTGATTCCAAGGTTTTCGACAACTAGTTCGGTAGCTGTTGCAACAAGAACTCCACCACCTGCTCCAGGCCTTCACCGCTGTGGAGGTTGGTGAAGCACCAAGGCCGCTCGCCACGCATCCGCCGGGTGTCCTGTTTCATCACCGCAAGATCGGCACCGACCTGGGGAGCCAGATCGATCTTGTTGATCACCAGCAGATCAGAGCGGGTGATGCCAGGCCCGCCTTTACGGGGGATCTTGTCGCCGGCGGCCACATCGATCACGTAGATGCAGAGATCCACCAGTTCCGGGCTGAAGCTCGCCGCCAGGTTGTCGCCACCGCTCTCCACCAGAACGAGATCGAGATTGGGAAACTGCGTCTCCAGCTCCGCCACGGCAGCTCGGTTGATCGAGCAGTCTTCACGGATCGCTGTGTGAGGGCAACCACCGGTCTCCACGCCACGGATCCGCTCTGGATCCAGGGCACCCGCACGGGTGAGGAACTGGGCATCCTCCTGGGTGTAGATGTCGTTGGTGACCACCGCGAGCTGGAGCTCGTCGCGCAAGCGGCGACAGAGGGCCTCCACCAGTGCGGTCTTGCCGGATCCCACAGGACCCGCCACCCCCAGGCGCAGTTTGCTGCTCATCAGCTTCGAAACAGGCGTGAATACAACTCAGCATGGGCAAGCTGGGCCATGCCCGCACCCACACCGCTGCTCCAGAGCTGCTGCGGATCGGCCGCCTGGAGCAGCTGCGCTTGGGAGGCAATCAGCGGCAGCAGCCGCTGTTGCAGCACCTGCGCTCGGGAGGGCCCCAACGGCAGCAGCCGCACCGAGGCACTGAGCTGATTGGCAACCCAGCCGTAGAGGTACCCCTCCACCATGTCTCCCCCTGAAACCGACAAGCCCACAGCAGCCCAAGCCCAGGCCGCAGGCCAGCTCAGGGCCACGGGTTCAGGCAGGTCGTGTCCCATGTCTGACATCAACTGCAGCAGCGACATCCCCATCTGACACTGCTGGGCTCGCAGCTCCGCGGCCTCGCGGGTGGCCAGCAGCCAACCATCCAGATCGATCAGGCGCGCCTTGGCCGCCGCATCAGCCTGGGTTGACCAGGCCACAAGTGCCTCCGCCAGAGGCCTTAATGCCGCAGCTTCCAGCCGCACCGCGCCCCGTTGCAGTTCAGCCTCCAACCAAGCCTGAATGGCCTGCTCATCGGTGATGGAGCCCGCCTGAATCAACACCTCCAGCCCCTCTGAATAGCTGAAGGCACCCACGGGCAGGGCCGGGCTGACCAGTTGCAGCAACGCAAGCGAAGTCATCCGTGCTGATGGCCTCCATAGGCACCGCCTTCGGGGGCAAACGGCTGCAGACAGCGGCTCACCGTCAAGCCACGCCCTTCCAGCATCGTGGCGAGAACGGAATCCTCCGGCAGCAACAGCTCCTGCTCATGCAGCTCCAGGGCGACATGGCGATTGCCCAGGTGATAGGCCGCCTGCAACAGCTCCAGGGGATGCGATCCCTGCACCCGCAGTAATGCTTCCGGAGCTGCCGTCACCTCCACAACGGTCGAACCGAACTGATCCCCCAACAAGTCACCGGGCTGGAGAGAACCCTCACGGGGCAACTGGAGCAGCACCGGACGACCGCAGGAGGTGGTGCGACGGCCTCGCAGCACCGTGCGCTCTTCGGCCGTTAACGGCAACTGCAGAGTGGCCGTGGCACTGCTGTTCTGCAGGCGCTGCTCCAGCACGACCACCGCATCCGTCACCAGCAGCTCCTCTCCAGTTCCACAACGAAAGCGTGCCGATCCATAAGCAGCGCTTTGGTGTGCATTGCTACAGAGTTGAAGCCGCTGGCGGCGGAGCGTGAGGCCATGCAACGTCTCGATCCCTGGCACGGCCGCTGCGACCTGCAGTTTGATGCCACCAACGGCAGCACCAAACACCAGGGGGGCTGCACGGCTCCGTTCAAGCTGCTTCGCAGTGAACGTGGTGAAGACGGACGCTGCGAGCTGCCGGTGCTGCACACCGCCGGAGGCCTGGTGGGCGGCGATCAACTCAGCCTGGACTTCAAGCTTGAGGCCAACAGCCGCGGCCTGATCACCAGCGTGGCGGCGCAGAAGGTTTACGGGTCGATCGGCCGCAGCCGCCTGCAACCCGAGGGCTGCTTTGCCCATCAACAGGTGCGCTGCTCATTGGCCAGCGGCAGTGACCTCGAATGGCTGCCGCAGGAACTGGTGCTGTACGCCGATGCCCTGTTCGAGCAGCAGCTGACAGTGACCCTGCCCCAGGACGCCTCCTTTCTCAGTGCAGAGATCGTGCGCTTGGGACGAACCGCAGCCGGTGAAACCCTGCAGCAGGGACGTTGGCGCTCGAGCCTCACCATCCAACGCCTCGCAGGCAACAGCTCGACCTGGGAGCTGGCGGATCGGGTGGACCTCGGCGGCGCCAGCCTGAACAGCCCGCATGGGTTGGGAGGCGCACCGGTGTTCGGAACACTGGTTTGGGCCGCACCGATGGCCATGGGAGCCGAAACAACAGCAACACTGCTGGAGGGAGCGCGGGCCGACCGCGAAGGTCTGACGGGCACGATGCGCTGCGGTGCCCTCAATCAAGGCCTGATCGCCCGCTATTCCGGCGAGTCGAGCCGTGATGCCCGCTTCTGGTTCAGCCGGATCTGGGAGCGAACGCGAGCGATCCGGGGACTGACACGGCCTCGCATCCCCAGGGTCTGGCCCCTGCAGGAACAGCCTCTGCGCAGTCAAACGTCCACTGTGAACGCTTTAGAGGCTGCAGCGGAGACACACTGAAGAAGACCGAGCTTCGCCATGCATCTCAGTCCCCAGGAAAAGGACAAGCTCCTGATCGTGACCGCGGCACTGCTTGCTGAGCGGCGCTTGAACCGTGGCCTGAAGCTCAACCACCCCGAAGCGGTGGCCTGGCTCAGTTTTCTGGTGCTGGAAGGCGCCCGTGACGGCAAGAGCGTGGCAGAGCTGATGCAGGAAGGCACCACCTGGCTGCGTCAGGACCAGGTGATGGAAGGCGTGCCCGAGCTTGTCCATGAGGTGCAGATCGAGGCCGTCTTCCCCGATGGCACCAAGCTCGTCACCCTGCACGACCCGATTCGCTGAGGCAGAACCCATGGCACCTCTCATTCCAGGCGAACTGCTCCCCGAACCGGGCGAACTGGAGCTGAATGCAGGCCGGCCCGTCACCACACTGAGCGTCTCCAACAGCGGCGACCGGCCGGTGCAGGTGGGCTCCCATTTCCATTTCGCCGAAGCCAATGCCGCCCTGCAGTTCGACCGGGCCGCAGCCCGCGGTCAACGGCTCGACATCCCCGCCGGCACCGCCATCCGCTTCGAACCCGGCGACAGCCGCGACGTGAACCTGATTCCCTTCGCCGGTGCGCGACGCGTCATCGGCTTCAACGGCCAGATCAACGGACCCCTCGACGCCTGACCCATGCCCTACCGCATCTCCCGCCAGGCCTACGCCGAGACCTACGGACCCACCACAGGCGACAGGGTTCGCCTGGCCGACACCGATCTGATTCTGGAAGTCGAGAAGGACTTCACCGTCTACGGCGATGAGGTGAAGTTCGGCGGCGGCAAGGTGATCCGCGACGGCATGGGCCAGTCCCAGACCCCGCGAGCCGAGGGCGCCGTCGACACCGTGATCACCAATGCCCTGATCCTCGACTGGTGGGGCATTGTCAAAGCCGATGTCGGCCTCAAGGACGGCCGCATCGTCGGCATCGGCAAAGCCGGCAACCCCGACACCCAGGAAGGGGTGACGATCGTGGTGGGTCCCGGCACCGAAGCCATCGCCGGGGAAGGCCACATCCTCACGGCTGGAGGCATCGACACCCACATCCACTTCATCTGTCCCCAGCAGATCGAAACGGCCCTGGCCAGCGGCGTCACCACCCTGATGGGCGGCGGCACCGGACCGGCCACCGGCACCAACGCCACCACCTGCACCCCCGGCGCCTTCCACATCGGGCGGATGCTCCAGGCCGCTGAAGGCCTGCCGATGAACCTGGGCTTCTTCGGCAAGGGCAACGCCAGCACCCCGGAAGCGCTGGAAGAACAGGTGCGCGCCGGCGCCTGCGGCCTGAAGCTGCATGAAGACTGGGGCACCACCCCGGCCACCATCGATGCCTGCCTGTCGGTGGCCGATCGAATGGATGTGCAGGTGTGCATCCACACCGACACCTTGAATGAGGCCGGCTTCGTGGAAGACACGATCGCCGCCATCAAGGGACGCACGATTCACACCTTCCACACCGAAGGTGCGGGTGGCGGCCATGCCCCGGACATCATCAAGATCTGCGGAGAGGCCAACGTGCTGCCGAGCAGCACCAACCCCACCCGGCCCTACACCCGCAACACGCTCGAGGAGCACCTCGACATGTTGATGGTGTGCCACCACCTCGACCCGAAGATCCCCGAGGACGTGGCCTTCGCCGAATCGCGGATCCGGCGCGAAACGATCGCCGCCGAAGACATCCTTCACGACCTGGGCGCCTTCTCGATCATCGCAAGCGACTCCCAGGCGATGGGCCGCGTCGGCGAGGTGATCATCCGGACCTGGCAGACCGCCCACAAGATGAAGGTGCAGCGGGGTGCATTGCCGGAAGACTCCGCTCGCAACGACAACCATCGCCTCAAGCGTTACATCGCCAAGGTGACGATCAACCCGGCGTTGGCCCACGGCATCAGCTCCGAGGTGGGGTCGATCGAAACCGGCAAGCTCGCCGATCTCGTGCTGTGGAAGCCGGGCTTCTTCGGCATTCGCCCGGAACTGGTGGTGAAGGGCGGTTCGATCGTCTGGGCCCAGATGGGCGACGCCAACGCCTCAATTCCCACCCCTGGCCCGGTACACGGCCGGCCGATGTTCGGCGCCTTCGGCAAAGCCCTGGCCCCCAGTTGTCTCACCTTTGTGAGCGAAGCGGCGATGGACGCCGACATCCAACGCCAGCTGGGGCTGGATCGCACCTGCATGGTGGTGAAGGACACCCGCAGCGTGGGCAAGAGCGCCCTCAAGCTGAATTCAGCGCTGCCCAAAGTGAGCGTGGACCCGCAGACCTATGAGGTGTTCGCCGACGGTGAATTGCTCACCTGCGAGCCCGCCGAGGTGCTGCCCCTCGCCCAGCGCTACCTGCTGCTTTGAGCCCCACCCTGCTCGTGGTCCAACACGTGGACCACGAAGACGCCGCACTGGTGGGAACACTGGCGCGGCAACGGGGCATGAGCCTTCAAACCCTGAGGCCCGACCGAGGCGACCCCCTGCCTGACCCCAGGGCATGTGCGAACAGCATCGCGCTGGTGCTCGGTGGTCCGATGAGCGTGAACGAGCGCGACCAACCGGGCATGGACTGGTTGCAGCAGGAACTGGACTGGCTGAGGGCCTGGCACCAGCAACGCCGACCGGTGCTGGGCATCTGCCTGGGGGCGCAGCTCTTGGCTGTGGCTGCAGGGGGCTCCATCGAACCCCTGCAGGTGGGAGCACCACCACAGCAGCTGAAGGAGCTGGGCCTCGGCGCGATCCACTGGGTCGCGGATCCAAGCGATGAGGCTCTGCTCAAGGGGCAAGCAAGGAGCAGCTTGGTGCTGCACTGGCATGGCGATCGCATCCAACTGCCGGCTGAAGCAACCCTGCTGGGTTCCTCGCTGCACTGTGCGGAACAGGTGTTTCGGATCGGGTCCCACGCCGTTGGCCTGCAATGCCACCTCGAGATCGACGGTGATGCACTTGAGCGCTGGATCGCCAACGATCACGACTACGTGGTGAGCGCCCTTGGGGCTGAGGGGCCCGTCCGCCTGAGACGGGACTGGCGCAGGCTGGGCGCCACGCTCCGCGTGCATGGCCAACACTTCTTTCATGCTGCACTCAATCAGCTGATTGAGTGCAGCCAAGGGCAGTAATTCCTACGGACAAAAACAAACAAAACCAAAAACTTTTCTGAAGAGGTATCAACCTGAACACCACTTCGGCTTTTGCAGGGGCTTCAATATTTCTGTAGCAACAGCTACCGATCGTTCACTTCGCATCACGCGAAGCGCAGTTCGCCTCAGGCCATGGAACGGGGACCTGAGCTTGCTTCGAGGACCATCCAATGACCACCCTTCTCTATCGCGGGCATCAGTACCAGCAAATCAACGCCACAGAGGGCAAGCCTGCTGTGCAGCTGGTCTACCGCCGCAACGTGTACCAAGCCCGTCAGAGCGACGCCCACCGCACTCCGGTGCAGCTCACTTACCGGGGCGTGCGCTACACGCGCTAGGGCAACTTTTCAATTTGTAGCAACACGAACATTCCACTTTCGAGGATTGGGGCGTAATAGATCCAGCCTCAGCAACGACGTTGGATCTCATCACTACTCGACTCGACAAGGGCCTCGTGCAGGTGAATCCCTCTAGCGTGCATGGCGTGTTCTGGCTGCAAACGCACTTTCCCGCTCAAGACTGGGATGCCTTGCTGTCCGGGCAAGCCGCCTTCGGCATGGATTGCATCGACGATCTGATCAGTGATGCACGGGAAGCTGGATTGAATGTGGAGTGGGAAGCATCCGTCCCCAGCTGAACTCCCTTGCGTTCAATAAAGCCCTGCACACAGCTGTGTTGCAGGGCTTTTTTAATAGAGTGAACCACGGTGAATGCTCAAGCCGCCAAGCGGTTGAGCATCGGCAATTCCGACAGTTCATCCCGCCACTCCTGGGCCCAGAGAGCCTGACTGCGCTCATACACCTCCATCAACTGCTCCACAGCGCGCTCGTGGAAATCAACGCGCAGATCCAACAGCGGAAAGGCGGCTTCACCGCTCACCTGCACCGCCGCTGACGTGCAGAAGGGAGAACGATGGTCACCACCAGACGCTTCCCCGGCCTGCAAAGCCATCATCAGGCGGCGGCCCAGTTTCAAGCTGGGGTCACTGGTGAGAAAGGCCTGCTCCATGGCTGCCAAAACGCCCTCATCCACCAAGCAATTGCCGGCAACAGACAGATCACGCTGATGGCGATGCCCTGCCCAAGGGCCGCAATCCTGCCCGGTCCAACAAGCCGTGCGACCGTCCAGATCGATCAGATGAAACTGGCGCCTGTCACGGTGTTGATCATCCGCAAGCAGGCTGGCCAGAACGCTCTCGGCATCCGAACTCTGCTCCAGGCGCTCAAGGCCACAAATCCCCAGATACGGATTGGTGTGGGCCTGGGTGGCGACAGCACCAACCCCGGCGCGGATATGAGGCACGGTGGATCCAACGGCCAGATGACAGGTGGCAACGGCCACGCCGAAGCGACCGTTGCTGGGGTCCCGGGCCAGGATCGAAAAGGTCACGGCAGCTGACGGTCGAGCCGCTGCAACGTTTCCAGCAGCACCGCGGTGCCCGCCCAGCACTGCTCATCGCTGGTGAACTCTGCCGCGGAATGACTCAGTCCGCCCCGGCTGGGAACAAAAATCATGCCCATCGGCCAACGGCGGCCGACCTCCTGCGCATCGTGGCTGGCTCGGCTCGGGAGCTGGCTGTGGGACAGGCCGAGATCGGCCGCGGCTTCAGCAATCGTGGCCATCACCACAGCATCAGCAGGGGTGGGATCAACACTGAACTGAGGGTCCACCGCAATCGGGCAGCCGGTTTCAACACCGATGCGTTCCACCTGCTGCATCAACTCCTCCACCAACTGATCGAGAACAGTTGGATCCACATCGCGCAGGTCAACGGTCAGGGCGACAGCGCCGGGAACAACATTGGCAGCATTGGGCCAAACCTCCAGTCGGCCTACCGTCGCCACCGGATCCCCAGGATGGCGGGAGGCCATGGCCTCGACGGCTAAAACAATGCGCGAGGCCGCCACGAGGGCGTCCTGTCGCAGCCCCATCGGTGTGGTGCCGGCGTGATTGGCCTGGCCCCTCACATTGATGCTGAAGCGACGCTGACCAACAACGCCCTCCACAACACCGATGGCATCGCCGCGTTGCTCAAGAACGCCGCCCTGCTCAACATGCAACTCCAGGAAAGCGGCATAGGCCTCATCGGAGCGTCGGGCCGATGCCAATGAGGCCCAATGCCCGCCGATGCGCGCCAGGTTGTCCTGAATCGGCTGACCGTTGCTGGTGGCAAAACTCTCCGGGTCATCGGAGGCCGTGCCCGCCAAGCCCTTGCAACCCACCATGGTCGACTCCTCGTCGGCAAAGGCGATCAACTCGATGCCGTGCCGCAGGCGCAGGCCCTGGTCTTGAAGCGCGCGGCAGGCTTCCAGACCGGCCAACACCCCCAGGGCCCCATCAAAACGTCCACCGGTGGGAACCGTGTCGAGGTGCGACCCAGTCGCCAGGGCGGGGCGTTGGGGATCAAGGCCTTCCAGGCGTCCGATCAAGTTGCCAGCGGCATCAACACGTACATGCATGCCGAGATGTTTCATCCAATGGGCCAGCAACTCACGGCCCTGCACATCCTCCGGCGAGAACCCGCGTCGACACACGCTGCCGTCCGGCTTGGCACCAATGCTGGCCAGCTGCTCAATCGTTGCAACCAAACGATCACGGTTTGGTCGCGCCGCGATCTTGGCTGGCTCGACCCGCGATGCAGGGGTGGTCGGAGAAGCCGAGATGAGCGCTGGCAATGCCGTGACCTTCAGTTCAAAGGAACTGACACTTTCACCTGAACGGACCGATCGGCCTGTAGCTAGCGCAACGATTTAACCCTGATCAAAGAATTCAAACGGGCATCAGCACCCGCCAGCCCAGGCGGTCCGCCTCCCGGCGGGCCAGGGCTGGCACGTCTTCCGCCACAAACATGCGGTGCAACATCTGCACGCCCAGCAGGTGATTGATCACCGCATCCATCTGCACACGCTCCGCGTCGGTGGTGGCCGGGTCCTCGTGACGGGCAAACAAGGCGCGCACACCGGCTTTGCTCAACAAACCAGCGGCATCGATCGCCTCATCACTCAGGTAGTCGTCAGCGAGCTGCTTCATCTGCTCCCACTTCTCAGGCTCCGTGTGGGCTGGCGGGGCCATGAAGGCGAATTTCTCACGCCGGTACAGCACCTCCGGCAACAGGCCTGCCATGGCTTCCCGCAGCACGTATTTCTCGGTTTTCCCCTTGATCCGCAATTCGGGCGGCACCTGCACCGCCACCGCAGCCAGATGGTGATCCAAGAAGGCGGGTCGCGCCTCCATGGAATTGGCCATGTCGACCCGATCGCCACCCCAGGTGAGGATCTGGCCCTCCAGCATGGTCTTGATCCAGACGTACTGGGCCTTGTCCAGAGCATGGCGCCCGTCCAGTTGATCCGCATCCAGCTGCGCGGCAATCGCCTTGCCCGGGGAGTAATCCTTCAGGGCTTCGGCATGGGACTGCGCCAGAAGCTCCGGCACCAAGGGCGCGCAGGCCAGCCACGGCTGAAGGCAGCTGGGGGTGAAGCCGACCACCGCATCAAGATCGGGGTCATCCACCTGGTTTTCAGCCAGCATCGCCCCTTTCACCAGGGCATTGGACTGCTGCAACAGGCTTTCCCAGCTGGCGCGCTCCTCCTGCGGCAGGTCATCCAGACCATGGAGAAACATGTCGCGGCGGAAGGCGGGATACCCACCGAACAGCTCATCTGAGCCTTCGCCAGTCATCACAACCTTGTAATCCACGTCGTTGACGTGGCGGCTCATCAAGAACTTGGCCACCGCCAGGGTGTTGTAGATCGTTCGCTCGGCATGCCAGATGGTGCGCTCCATGTGGCCATAGAGCTCCTGGCCCGAGAGACGCATCAGATCCTGTTCAGCACCCGTGGCTTCGGCCATCTCCCGGGCAATCGGCGACTCGTCGTAACGGGCGTCGTCAAAGCCGATCGTGAACGCCTTCACCGGTGCCTGGCTCACGGCTGAAGCCAAGCCGAGGATCGAACAGCTGTCGATGCCGCCGGAGAGGTAACAACCCACCGGCACATCGGCCACCATGCGCAGCTCAACGGCCTCCAGCAATGCCGCACGAACGGCAGCGATGTGGTCGGCTTCGGTTCGCTTGGGGTCCCGCTCGTCCTTGCGCGGAAAGTCGACGTCCCAGTAGGTGGACTCCGACACCTCCAGATGCCCATTCACCCGTTGCACCTTCAGCACATGGCCGGGCTTCACCTGATGCACCCCGGCGAAGGCTGTGGTGCCGGGAACCATGGTCTGCATCAACTGGTGAAACAGACCCTCCGAGGTGAAGCGTCGCTCCACCGCCGGATGGGCAAACAGCACCTTCAATTCGGAACCGAACACCAGACCCTCAGGCGTCATCGCCCAGTACTGCGGTTTGATGCCGAAGCGATCCCGCACCAGGTAAAGGCAGTCTTCGGACCGATCAAACAAGGCGAAGGCGAACTCACCGCGCAACAGGGGCAGGGTCGCCTCCAAGCCTTGGCGTTGGTACAGCCGCAGCAGAATCTCGGAATCGCTCTTGCTGCTGAAGCGCACCCCCTGGGCGGTGAGGTCAGCCCGGATTCGCTGGAAGTCGTAGAACTCACCGTTGTGGGCCATCAGCACCTCACCGTCATCGGTGAGGAAGGGCTGCCGGGCCCGTGACTCATTCAGGTCAATGATCGATAGGCGGGCATGACAGAAGCCGACGCCGGCCTGATCGAGCACCTCAACCCCGAAGCCATCGGGCCCGCGATGGGCCTGAATCGCCGCCATGTTGACCAGCAGCTGGCGATCCACCGTCTGTTGACGGTCGGCATTGAAAACACCTCCGATTCCACACATCAGCCCGCCTCAGATCACATCCATCACGCGTTCGGCCCGATCCACCATGCAGGTGAGCAGGGCCATCCGCAGGAACACAGCTCCCCTGGCCTGGCTGAAATACCAGTTGTGGGGTGTGTCATCCAGGCAGGTGCTCAGTTCCGCTCCCCGCGCCAAGGGATGGAGCACGATCGCTTCCGGTTTGAACGGCATGTCGCGGGTGAAGCGGAATCCTCCGCCGTGTACTTCATAGGAGTCGCCGACCCAGGCAATGGCATTGATGTAAACGACATCCAAGTCGGGTACTTCAGCCTGAAGATCCGTGCTGGAGCGCACCTTCATGCCACAAGCTTCAAGCTCCTCCAACTGTCCTGGGTCGAACAGCGGCTGATCCGGCTCCAACTCGGGGGCGTGAATCACCACCACCTCGTCCACGGTCTGCGGGAATTTGGCCAGGATCCTCAGCAGGGAGCGAACCGTTCGCATCCGCGAAGGGATTCCGACAATCCCAATGCGAATCCGATCAGCGGGTGCCACTTCAGCTTCAGCAAGCTTGGGGCGCCACTTGAAGATCGTGTACAGATCGGCCATCGCCTGGGTGGGATGCTCATCGATCCCATTTCCAGCGTTGATGATCGGGATCCGAAGGGTGGACGTCATCGCGTAAACGGCACCGGGATCGCTGTCCCGAAGCACCACACAATCGCCGTAGTTGTTGAACATATGGGCGACATCTTCGAGAGACTCGCCCTTGGCGATCCCTGTGGTGGCCCTGTCGGTGATGTTGATGGAAGTACCGCCGAGTCGGTGCCAAGCACTGTCAAAAGACAGCCGCGTGCGCGTGCTCGGTTCGTAAAACGCGTTGATCAGAATCTTGCCGGTGAGCGGCGTGTTGTGACGGCAATAGCGATCTGGATTGCTCTCAAATTTCGCCGCCAGCCGAAACACCTGCAACAAAACCTCGGGGCGAAACGGTTGGATCGACACCACGTGCTGATCCACCAGATCCTTCAAAGGCTCAACGTCTTCAGCAATGGCAGCCAGCAGCTCCTGGGGTTGGTTCTGCCCGTAGACATCGGGCCCCATCGGCTCAAACCGAATCTGAACCGAAGACGCGTCCACAACTGCTGTTTTGGCCTGTGCCATAGCGGGATCGGATCAACACTCTGTTTGCCAGACCGAGTGCTAAAGCCAGGAACTACATCTTTCACCGGTAACAACAACCACACTGCTTCGTCCACGAAGAAGCAGCTTCTTAAGCAAAGATCCGGAAAGGATTGTGCTGGGGTGGACGGCTAAAGGAGACATCACCAAACCCGGCCATTGCGCCACTCCACCCACCAGATCAGCATCAACACGAGCACCGACAGCACCAGGGCGAACTGACTGGCCACCAGCAGAGCCTGAAAGCCCGACAGACCAACGAGGCCCGCCATCAAAGGAACCATTTGGATCATCCCTCCTCCTGCAGCAAGGTGAAGTCGAAGCGTTCCGGCCAGAACCGACTGCCAAGCAGCATCACAACCGCCGAAACAGCCGCCGAAAACACAGCAGCGCAATAGGGCGCGATCAACACGTAGGCGAGCAGGCCCACAACACTGCCGGCCAACATGGCCGCAATGGCAGCGGTGCGGTTGGCCGTGCGCCAGTAGAGGCCACACGCCACAGGCCAGACCGTGGAAGCCACCAAGGCACCGGTGAAGAACAGCACCGACGCCAGCGAATCCAGCCGCGGCCAGGACAGCGCCAGGGTGACGACAGCCAGTCCCACCACCATCAACCGCGCCGCCTGCTTGAGCTGCAGGTCGCTGGCCTGGGGGCGCAACAGGCGGAAGTACACATCCTCTGCCAGCAGATCGGCGGTGGAGGCCAACAGCGAATCCAGGGTGGAGGTGAGCGAGGCGAACACCACCACAAACACCAGAGCCGCGCCGCCGGCACCGAGCAGATCGGCTGCCATCACAGGGAACACCATGTTCACCTGCTCGATGGGCAACTCGCGGGCCAGGGCGACCAGGCCGATGGAGCCCGTCACCATCGGCACGCTCATCCAGGCGATTCCCCCCAACACGAAGGAGGTCATCACCACCGAGCGCCGGCTCGCGAAAACCCGGGACCACCAGATGTTGTTGTGAAACACCTCGCCCATCGAAAACAGGGCGGAATTCCAGGCGATCAACAAACCCGCCGGCAGCAGCAGATCAAGCCGATCGGGATGCCGGGCCAGCAACGCGGCATGCACCTCGGGCATCGGAAATTGACGGAAGGCGAGCACCGCCACCACCGCCAGCAGCACCATGATCAACAGGGACTGAATGAAATCGGTGCCGATCACAGCCCGCATTCCACCGAACAGGGTGTAAAGCGTGGCGACACCAATCACCACCACCATCCCCACGTGGTAGTTGAAGCCTGAAAGAGCCTGCAACAGCAGGCCAGCACCCATCGCCTGGGTCATCAGAAAGCCCAGGGTGTAGATCGCGGTGATCAGCATGAACACCCACCAGGCCAGACGCCCGTAGCGCAGACGAATGAAATCGCCGCTGGTGCGCCCGTTGGGCATCAACTGCTTGATCCGCGAGGCCAGGGGGGCGAACAGGATCAGACCAAGCCCGGCCAGGGCATAGCTGAACATGCCCCAAAGGCCGGTTTTGTAGCCGAATTCAGGGGCGAGCAGGGTGGTGTTGCCGGTGACCCAGGAGGCCATCAACGTGGCCGTGCTCAGGGCCAGCCCGATGTTGCGCCCCGCCAGCATGTAGTCGTCGGCATTGCCTTGACCGCGCCGGCCCCAGGCAATCCCGAGCGCCACCCAGAGAACGGAGAACAGCACCACCAACGCCCAGGCGATCCCGGGCTGAAGGAAGGGAACCGAGTCAGCGGACATCCGTCGACCCCCTGCGGTTCCAATACAAATGTCCGCGCAGAATCATCACCACCGTCGCCGCGGTCACAACGGCACCGAGGGCAAAGATCAGTCGCGCCCAGAGCAATTCATCCAAGGCCCGGCCCCTTTGAACTCAAGAAACAGGTAAGCAAAAAGGCTTCCCAAGCCGGGCTGTCGCCCTCCATTCAGGTGCCTTCGGATACCCAAACAGCAGGCGATCAGCGCCCGGTCGCCTGAAATTGCGGAATGTGTAGCAACTGCAACCCGAAGGGGGATCGGCCGACGCGTTGGATGCCTTCCCCTCATTCCATCGGGATGTTTACCGACTACAAACCCACGGTCGGCTTCGACGAATATTTCTGTGGTGAAACGGCCAGACCACGCGCCGATCTGGCCCCACTACTCGCATCACTGGGGCAGATGGGATTGCCCGAGCTCAACCGCAGCCATGCCTCAGCCAGCCAGCTGCTGCGTCGCCTCGGCGCCACCTTCCGCCTCAACGATTCCGGGCTCAAAGGCAGCGAACGAATTCTCCCCTTCGATCCCTTGCCTCGGCTAATCGGCCGTAGCGACTGGATCACCCTGGAGCGGGGACTGCTGCAACGCCTGGAAGCCATCGACCGCTTCCTCGCCGACATCTATGGCCCCCAGCAGATCCTCAACGACGGTGTGATCCCAAGGGAAGATGTTGAAAGTTCCTCCGGTTGGCGACCTCAGATGCAGGGCATCAGCCTGCCCCTCAACCGCTGGTGCCACATCTCCGGGCTCGACCTGATCCGCGACGGCCATGGCACTTGGCGGGTGCTGGAGGACAACCTGCGCTGCCCATCCGGTGTGGCCTACTTCCTCGAGAACCGTCGGGTGATGAAGCGATTGTTCTCTGGCCTGTTCGAAGGCCGTGCCGTTCAACCAATCGACGACTATCCCTCCCATCTGCTGCGCACCCTTCAGGACCTGGCGCCCTGGAGCGACACCCCCCGCGTGGCGATCCTGACGCCCGGGGTGTTCAACAGCGCCTATTTCGAACACAGCTACCTGGCCCAAGAAATGGGCATTCACTTGGTGGAGGGGCGCGATCTGGTGTGCGAAGGCGGCCGGGTGTGGATGCGCAGCACCAATGGCCTGGAACCCGTGGATGTGATCTACCGCCGCATCGATGACGATTTTCTTGATCCCACCGTGTTCCGCAAAGACTCGATGTTGGGGGTGCCGGGCCTGATCGATGTGCTGCGGCAAGGACGGGTCGCCATCGCCAACGCCCCTGGCACCGGCGTCGCCGACGACAAGCTGATCTACGCCCACGTGCCGGCAATGATCCGGTACTACCTCGATGAGGAGCCGATCATCGAAAACGTTCCCACCTACCTCTGTGCCCGTCCGGACGACCAGCGCTACGTGCTCGAACACCTCGAGCAATTGGTGGTGAAGTCGGTGGCGGAAGCAGGGGGCTACGGCATGCTGATCGGCCCCCAGGCCAGCCGAACGGAGCTGGCTGACTTCGACACGAAGATCCGTGCGAATCCGCGCAACTTCATCGCGCAGCCCACGCTGCAACTCTCCACCGTGCCGTCCCTCAGTGACGGTGAGCTCTACCCCTGCCACGTGGATCTGCGCCCCTACGTGCTACGCGGCGCCAGCAACTGGGTCAGCCCAGGCGGACTGACCCGCGTGGCCCTCAAGCGAGGCTCGCTGGTGGTGAATTCGTCCCAGGGCGGCGGCTGCAAAGACACCTGGATCGTCGATGACCAACGGATGGCGGCACCGCAACCCCATGAGGCTGTGCCGTGCTGAGCCGCGTTGCCGATTCGCTCTACTGGATCAACCGCTATCTGGAACGCGCCGAAAACATCTCGCGCTTTCTGGAAGTGAGTGAGTCGATGGCATTGGACTGTCCTCCGGGCAGCGCCGAACCGTGGCTGCCGCTGGTGGAGGTGACGGGGGATCGCCACCGCTTCGATACGGCCTACCCCGGTGCCACGCCCAAGCAGGTGGTGCGCTTCCTGCTGCTGGACCGCAGCAATCCCAACAGCATCGTGAGTTGCATTGCGATGGCCCGGGAGAACGCACGCCAGATCAGGGATGTGATCACCACGGAGATGTGGGAGCAGATCAATGATCTGCACTGGAGCCTTCAAGACGACGAAGACATCTGGCGGGAACCGGTGCAGGAGCAACTGCGGATCATCCGCCGTGGCTGCCAGCTCGTGTACGGGATCACCGACACCACCTTGAGCCGTGATCTGAGTTGGCTGTTCAGTCAGCTGGGGCGTTTGATCGAACGTGCCGACAAAACCTCCCGCATCCTCGACGTCAAATACTTCCTGCTGCTGCCCTCCCCTGAGGAGGTGGGCGGCGTGCTGGATGAACTGCAATGGATCACCCTGCTGCGCACAGCGGGGGCTTATCAGATGTACCGCCAGAGCATGCAGCACGCGATCAGCCCTGCCTCTGTGGCCCGCTTTTTGCTGCTGGACCCCATCTTTCCTCGCTCGGTGCGGTACTGCCTGCAGGGCATCAGCGACACCTTGCAACAGATCCAGCGGCAGCCAAACCAAGACACACCGGATGACCTCGACTGTTTGCGCGGACAACTCCTGGCCCGCTGGAGCTATGTGCGGATCGACAACCTGATCGAAGCTGGCCTGCATGAAGCCATTGACCAGCTTCAGCAGGACCTCAACCAACTCCACAACCTGATCCAGACCCGCTACTTCACCAGCGCCGACCTCCGTTCCACCCCTACCGATCCCGCATGCGCGCTCTCATCGTTCACCGCCTGACGTATCGGTATGACGCCCCCGTTTTCCTCGGGGAACATCGGCTTTGTCTGAGGCCTCGAGGGCAGGGGTTTCAGACCCTGCTGGAGCATCAACTCAACGTGCTGCCGGAACCGGAGCAACGTCGGGAACTGGTGGCCGCCAGCGGCGATGAAATCCAACGCGTCCGCTTTCTCGGCAGCACGGAGGAACTGATCTTTGAGGCCCGCAGCCTGGTGGAGACCCGGCCAGCGCCCCCGCTGGAGAGCTGTTTCAACGGATTGGAACCACCCCTGCCCTACCCACGCGGCCAACTCAACAGCGACCTGCAGGGGGCCCTGGAGGGCTGGTTGCCCAACGGCCAGCACGAACCCTCGGCCATCGACCTCACCCAGGAAGCCCTGATGGGCAGCAACCAGCAAACCCTGGCCTTTCTGAAGCAACTGATTGAACTGATTCAGGAGCGGGTGAAATACACCCAACGCCATGTGGGACCCGCCTGGCCGGCGGGCCGAACCCTGCGCGAACGGATCGGCTCCTGCCGCGATCTGGCCATGCTGATGGTGGCCTGCTGCCGCGTGGTGGGTCTTCCGGCCCGATTCGTGAGCGGCTATCAACTGCAGCAACCTCCCCCGAAGGAGTACGACCTGCATGCCTGGGCAGAGGTTTACCTGCCGGGAGCGGGCTGGCGGGGCTTTGACCCCAGTGCCGGGATGGAAGTCAACGAGCGCTATGTGGTGCTGGCCACTTCCTCTAAGCCTGAACTCACCGCAGCCGTGAGCGGCAGCTTCAGCGGTCCGGCAGGAACAAACAGTGAACTGAACTGGCAAATTCAGATCAGCGAGGAAGCCTCCGCAACGGAAACCCCCTCACGCAACCTGGTTCAGGCCGCCTGAAGCAACGGTTCCACACCGTGCAGCTGGGGCTTCGGTGCCGAGCTGTGGGTGGCGGCCATCAAGGCCGGGATCTCGGCGCTGTTGTAGACGCGGAATTCCCGCACCAGAGAAGCACCCTCCTCACGAACCGCCTGGTTCAAAACGACGGAACCATCGGGATCGGAGATCGAACGGTGGAAGGTGCCAGGAGGGATGCGAAGGATGTCACCACCGCTCTCAAGCCGGACGATGTGGAACGGCTGTTCCCAGGCCAGGTTCACCAGAAAGAAGGTTCTGCCGCCACTGGCCGCGAGCAGATTGTCTTCCTGATGGGGATGCAGATAAAACTGCCAGGCTCCGCTTTCCGGATCATTGGGGGGCGACACCGCAGGGCCGCTGTGAATCACCAGGTCGCGAGCATTCGAGGTGTTCACGGTGACGTCGAAAAAACGAACCGACGGGGTGTCGCGGAAGCGCTCGTAGGCCAGCAGTTCAAACATGTCGATGGATCCTTCAGGATCCTTCAGCTGCCCCGTTGTACCGAGGGCATCACGCAAAAACGGTGACGATCACGACGGTTCAGCCCCCCAGATACGCCATTTCCGCATGGGTTGACGCAGCGGCGGCTGGATCACGCTCCTCGCTGTATCGGTCTTGACGCCGCTGCCAAAGCTGGCGCATGGCCTGCTCAAGCTGAAGCTCCGACGCGAGCGCGGGCTTGAGATCGGTACCTTCAGCGGAGAACAGACAGGTGAACGCCTGCCCATCGGCGGTGACACGCAAGCGGTTGCAATCCCCGCAGAACGGCTCACTGATGGAGGCGATCACACCGATGGATCCGGCGCCATCGCCATAGCGCCAACGCCGGGCCGTCCCACCTCGCGGTCGACCCAGCGGCTCAAGGGGCCAACGGGCATGAATGCGCTCCACCATCTGCGCCGCCGGCAGCACCTGGTCCAGCGTCCACTGGTTGCGGTTGCCCACATCCATGTATTCGATCAAACGCAGCTCCATCCCCTGCTGCCGGGCCAAAGCGGCCAAAGGCAACAGCTGATCGTCATTGATCCCCCGTTGGATCACGGCATTGAGCTTGAGCCCACCGCGTGAGGGGTCAAAGCCAGCGGCGCAGGCCGCCGCGATGCCGTCCTGCACCTGGCGCACCAGGCGTTCCCCAGCCACGGCACCACCCTGGAGACCAGCCATGCGCGCCGCTGCCCCCCCTTCCGCCGCATCCAGGCTGATGGTGATGCGATCCAGCCCTGCGGCACGCAACGCCCGCGCCATCGGTTCCGACAACAGCACCCCGTTGCTGGTGAGCGCCACGGCCTGCAAACCGGCCATCGGATCCGAGCGATCCCGCCGGGCCTGCGCCACCGCCTCCAGCAAAGGCAACAAACGCCGGCTCAACAACGGCTCTCCACCGGTGAGCCGCAGCGTCTGTGCCCCCAGGCGCGTGGCCACACGAATCACGCGCATCTGCTGCTCAAGGGTGAGCAGGCCAGGGGGCTCCTCCACATCCGGACAGCAGTACGGACAGGCGAGATTGCAACGGGCCGTGAGCGACAACCGCAACACCCCGATGGGCCGGTTGAGGCGGTCTGTGAGCGGCAACGACGTGCTCATCCCTCCAACGCTGCCAGATCTGCAGGGCAGTTGGCATTCACCAACGCCTCTTGAGGCAAGCGCACCGCCTGATGGGGAACGCAGATCAACCAATCCATCCAGCGCAACTCTCCGCGTTGCAGTTGCTGATCAAGGCAGGAGCGGAAGGGAGAACCGGAGGGGATCACCGCCAGCAACGGCTGCAGCCGTTGCCCGTCATGGGCCACCGCTGCTTGATCCGGGGCACGATTCCAGGCTGCGATCAGCTGCTGGACAACGGCGGTGCGCAAACGGGGCATGTCCACCGGCAGCACCAACAAGGCCTCCCCAGGCTGAGACGGCAACAGCCTGGCCAGCGCCTGCAGGGGGCCATTCCAGGGAGGGGGCTCCAGCACCACGGAACATCCAGGCCGGTGGGCCAGCAGCTCTGCGTGGGCGGCATGACGACTCAACACCTGCACGGGATAACCGAGGGGCAACAGCTGGTCGACCAGGGCCGTGAGCCAGACACCACCGGAGGGATGCGGCAGGAGGGCCTTGTCACGCCCCATGCGACGGCTGCTTCCGCCACTGAGCACACAAACCCGCAAGCGTTGATTCACATCGCCACCCAACAATCTGAACCAGCGAAGCCCAACAACCCTCAAAAGTTGCAACCGCTACCAAATCGCTGCAGCACAAGATCACCTGATCCGATCAATCAGCCCCATTGATGTTTGCTTGGCAACACAAAAACACAAATCGGTAACCAATCTGACCAAACACGGGCCCGACGAATTGATTAACTGCGCGGGTCAAACGGATTCTCTTTTCGACCGTTTTGCCATCCCCGGGCACCTTTCCTTTTGAAGCCCGAGGTTCCTCTTCTTCTCCTCAATGCTTGGCGACCTTTGGTCGTTCCAGGGCAGGTACCGAACCCTTCACCTGACCTGGATCGCCTTCTTCCTGACCTTCGTGGTCTGGTTCAACCTGGCCCCTCTGGCCACCACCGTGAAAGCGGACCTGGGTCTGACCGTTGGTCAGATCCGCACCGTGGCCATCTGCAACGTGGCCCTCACGATTCCGGCGCGCGTGCTGATCGGCATGCTCCTGGACAAATTCGGACCCCGGATCACCTACTCCTCAATCCTGGTGTTCTCGGCGATTCCCTGCCTGCTGTTTGCGTCCGCTCAGGACTTCAACCAGCTGGTGGTGGCCCGTCTGCTGCTCTCCATCGTTGGCGCCGGCTTCGTGATCGGCATCCGCATGGTGGCCGAGTGGTTCCCGCCCAAGGAAATCGGCCTGGCTGAAGGCATCTACGGCGGCTGGGGCAACTTCGGCTCCGCCTTCTCCGCCCTCACCATGGTGGCCCTCGCTGGCTTCCTCTCCTTCTCCGGCGGCTTCGAACTGCCCACCGGCGCTGTTCTGAACTGGCGCGGTGCCATCGCTCTGACCGGCATCGTCTCCGCCGTCTACGGCCTCTTCTACTTCTTCAACGTCACCGACACCCCCCCCGGCAAGACGTATCAGCGCCCTGAGAAAACTGCAGGTCTGGAAGTCACCTCCATGCGCGACTTCTGGGGTCTGCTGGGCATGAACGTGCCCTTCGCAGCCATCCTCTGCGTGCTCTGCTGGCGCCTGTCCAAGGTGGGCTTCCTCACCGCAAGCACCTACCCCCTGGCCCTCGGTGCCGTTGCCGTCTGGTTTGCCTTCCAGACCTGGGGAATCATCCGCACCAACCGCGACCTGATCCTCGGCAACAAGGTTTATCCCAAGGAAGACCGCTACGAGTTCCGCCAGGTGGCGATCCTCGAGCTCACCTACATCGTGAACTTCGGCTCCGAACTGGCCGTGGTTTCGATGCTGCCCACCTTCTTTGAAACCACCTTCGATCTGCCGAAGGCCACCGCCGGAATCCTGGCGTCCTGCTTCGCTTTCGTGAACCTGATCGCCCGCCCTGCTGGCGGTCTGATCTCCGACAGCGTCGGCAGCCGCAAGAACACCATGGGCTTCCTCACCGCCGGTCTCGGCGTGGGCTACCTGGTGATGAGCATGATCAAGCCGGGCACCTTCACCGGCACCACCGGCATCGCCGTTGCCGTGGTGATCACCATGCTCGCCTCCTTCTTTGTGCAGTCCGGTGAAGGCGCCACCTTCGCGCTGGTGCCCCTGGTCAAGCGTCGCGTCACCGGTCAGGTGGCCGGCCTGGTGGGTGCCTACGGCAACGTTGGTGCTGTGACCTACCTGACCATCTTCAGCCTCCTGCCGATGTGGATGGGCGGCGGCGGCGAACCCACCCCCGAGGTGATCGCGGCTTCCAACAGTGCCTTCTTCCAGATCCTGGGTGTGGCCGGTCTGATCGTGGCCTTCTTCTGCTTCTTCTTCCTGAAGGAGCCCAAGGGGTCCTTCGCAGACCTGCACGAAGGCGAAACCGCCTGATCCATCAACCTCCGCAGCACTTTGTCGCTGCACAACGACCCGGAGCTTCGGCTCCGGGTTTTGTTCTTTTTTTGGTTCCTGCATGACCAACTCACCCCGCAGTGTGCGCAGCCAGTGCCCCTACTGCGGCGTTGGTTGTGGCCTGGAGCTCTTGCCTCCTGCCGTGAAGGGTGAGGCCGTGAAGCGGGATGCTGAGGGCAACCCGATGTGGACCGCCCGCGGCGACCGCGAACACCCCTCCAGCCTTGGCCAGGTCTGCATCAAGGGCGCCACCATCGGCGAAACCCTGGCCCCAGGCCGCCTGCGCCAACCCCTGTTCCGCCCGACCCTTGAGGACGACTTCGCGCCGATCAGCTGGGACAACGCCCTCAACAAAATCACCGGCCAGATCCAAGCGAGCGTGGCCCGGCGTGGCAACGCCGATGGCATTGCCATGTATGGCTCCGGTCAATTCCACACCGAGGACTACTACCTCGCCCAGAAACTGCTGAAAGGCGCCCTGGGCACCAACAATTTCGACGCCAACTCACGGCTGTGCATGAGCTCAGCGGTGGCGGGCTACACCCGCAGCCTGGGCTCCGATGGTCCCCCCTGCAGCTATGAGGACCTCGACCACTGCACAGTGGCGTTTCTGATCGGCACCAACACGGCCGAATGCCACCCGGTGCTGTTCCAGCGGCTGCTGAAGCGAAAACGCAAAAACCCCGGCAGCGTGAAGATCGTGGTGGTGGATCCACGCCGCACCGACACCGCCAAAGCCGCCGATATCCACTTGCCGATTGCACCGGGCAGCGACCTGGCCCTGCTGCACGGCATTGCCCACCTGGTGCTGCGCGAAAACGGCCAGGATCCGGCCTTCATCGACGACCACACCGAGAATTACGACGCCTTTTTTGACGTCGCCGCCCGCTGGACCCCAAGACGGGTGGCCCTGTTCTGCAACATCCCCGAAAAACGCCTGCGGGAAGTGGCGGCTCTGTTCCACCGGCGCGAGAAGGTGCTCAGCCTCTGGTCGATGGGGGTGAACCAACGCCGTGAAGGAACGGCCGTGGTGCAGGGGCTGATCAATCTGCATCTGCTCACCGGCCAGATCGGCAAGCAAGGAGCGGGCCCGTTTTCCCTCACCGGCCAACCCAACGCCATGGGTGGACGCGAAGCCGGAGGCCTGGCCCACCTGCTGCCGGGCTACCGCCTTGTGGCCAACGCCGAACACCGCGCGGAAGTGGAGCAGGCCTGGCAGCTGCCGGCAGGACGAATCAACGCCAAGCCCGGATTGGCGGCCTGGCAGCAGATCGAAGCCATGGAACAGGAGGCGCTGGATCTGTGGTGGGTGGCCGCCACCAACCCCCTGGTGAGCCTCCCGGATCTCGACCGGGTGAAGTCAGCCATGCAGAAGTGCCCGCTGGTGGTGGTGAGCGAGGCCTACGCCGACTCGGAAACGTCCCACTACGCCCATCTGCTGTTGCCCGCAGCCCAGTGGAGCGAGAAGGCCGGCGCCATGACCAATTCCGAACGGCGGGTCACCTACTGCCCGGCCTACCGGCGTCGTTTCGGCGAGAGCCGTCCCGACTGGGAGGTGTTTGCCGAGGTGGGCCGGCGCCTGGGTTACAGCGAGCAGTTCAACTTCGAATCAGCAGCTGAGGTGTACGCCGAATTCACGGCTCTCACCCAGGGCAGGCTTTGCGATGTGAGCGGCCTCAGCCATGAACTGCTGGAAGGCGAAGGACCGCAGCAATGGCCCTATCCCAGCGGCAGCACCCCCACCACAGAAGCCAAACGCCTCTACGAAGACCATCAATTCGCCACCCCCAACAAACGCGCCCGCTTCAGCACCGATCAACCGCTGGGACTGGCGGAACCCCCCTGCGACACCTATCCGCTGGTGCTGACGGTGGGCCGCTACCTGGGCCAGTGGCACACGATGACCCGCACCGGCAAGGTGGAACGGCTGATGAAACAGCATCCCGAGCCGCTGCTGGAGATTCACCCCGGTGACGCGCAGGAGTTGAAACTGCGCAACGGTGAACTGGCGGCGATCAGCTCACGCCGCGGCCACCTCACCGCCACGGTGAAAGTCACCGATCGCATCCGGCGTGGATCGGTCTTCCTGCCGATGCACTGGGGATTCACCCAGGAGAAGGCCTGCGAAGCCAACACCCTCATGCACGACGAGGCCTGCCCGGTGTCAAAGCAGCCTGAACTCAAGGCCTGCGCAGTGATCGTGGCTCCCGCCGTCTCGGTGGTGAGGCCCGTTGAACAGCAGAAAGGGCGGTTGGAGGCCCTGCGCCGGCTGCTCACACCAGCACTTCGCTGAAGGCTGCCTCAAGGTTGTGGTGGTCGTGCCCAGGCCGGGCCAACTTGCACAAGGCAAAGCGATCCAGCTCACTGAGCCGGGTCCACTGCTCCAGGGTCAGCACCACACCCCGCACTGTGGCCGCCTCCTGCACCACAGCGGGCAGCTCCGCCTGCTGTTGCCAGGGGGCACCACTCACCGGTGGCAGATCCTTGGCCATGCCATCGGCCATGGAGCGTGTGCAATCGCGCAGGTGTTGGCGAAGCTGCTCGAGAGCATCGGCCCCATCCGGCCAATCCACCAGGGCTTGACGTTGCTCCTGGGAAAGCTCAAGCCAGTGGTTGAGCTTCAACTTCACCCCACACAGATCCAATTTGCGTCGCACACACAAAGGAATGCAGCGCCAGTTGCCGATGAAGTCCTGTTCAAAGGCAAAGCAATGGCTGGCGGAATCACAACGGCTGGACATCAACCAAAGCCTTGATCGGTGTCAATGATGACAACGGAAGTCCACGAAAACAGAGATGTTTATGTCGATACAAATCTCGACCTGTGCGCTTCGCCCTCTCCCTCGGAATGCTGCTGGGAATGTCCCATGGATGGGTCACGGCTGAAGCACTCCAACAGCAACCCATGCAGGGCTTTGATTCCTTAGAAACTGTTAATTCCGCTACACAATCCAACCCGTTCAGTAGTCGTTCACACCAATTTTTTCCATACTGAAGCTCTGTTCAAAGAGTTTCTGCCGTGACCAGCAGCATCTCGTCCGCTTCCGGCCGCAGCCCCATCACCCTGGCCGCCGGTTTCTTGGGTGCCTTCATCGTTGGTTCCCTCGCCGTGCAGCTGGTGCGCAGCCAGACAGCCTCCGTTCAGGCTGGTGCCGCTGCAGTGGAACCGGTGATCGCCGGGCCTGCTGCTCTCTGGGCTCCCTTGGCCGAGCGCGACATCGCCAGTGCCACCGCAGGCGCGACATCCCAACCCACTGCTGCCATCCAACCTGCCGTTGAGCCTGTTGTGGGCTCCGAAGCCACCCTCTGGTCTGCCTTCGGCGAGCGCTGATCGCACAGCCCACATAGGGTGCCGGCATGGGGATTCAGCGCCGTCACTTCCTCCAGCAAACGGGCGGTCTGGCCTTGGCCGCCCTGATCCAAGCGCGCCCCGTTGAGGCAGCAGAGAAGGGGTTCTGCAGTCCGAATGATCCACTTGAGGCCCTGATGGCGGGGAACCGCCGGTTTGCCGAGGCCTGGCGCCAAGGCAAACAAGACGACGGAACGACGCCCCGAACCGCGGATCCCGACCCGCGCTGCTTCAACTCCCCCAGGGCGTTGGCCAGCAGCCAACATCCCTGGGCCACCGTGCTCACCTGCTCTGATTCACGGGTGTCGCCGAGTTGGGTGTTCGACACCACGCCTGGCGAACTTTTCGTGATCCGCAACGCCGGCAACACCGCATTCACCGAAGCCATTGCCTCGGTTGAATACAGCGTCAGCGTTCTCAAGACGCCGCTGTTAATGGTGATGGGACACAGTGGCTGCGGAGCCGTGACGGCGGCGATGGACACCAACCCGCTGACCCCCTCCCTGGACCGACTGATCCAACCCATCCGGGAGAACATCAACGGCAGCAGCGATCTCGAGGACGCCGTGAAGCTCAACGCCCTCGCCAGCGCCTCCACCTTGATTCAACGCAGCGCCGTTCTGGCTGAGGCCAAAGCCAGTGGTGCGCTGAAACTGGTGGTGGGTTGTTTCCAACTCAGCAGCGGTGTTGTCAGCTTGATCGAATGACGCAAGACCTAAGCCATCTGAACCAGCAAGGCGAGGTTCACATGGTGGACGTGGGGGACCGTCCGGCCACCCACCGCGAAGCCCATGCCCGTGGCGCCATTCGCATGGACGCCTCAACCCTCAGCCTGATCCAGCGGGGCGAGACACCGAAAGGAGATCTGCTGGTGGTCGCCCGGGTGGCAGCGATCCAGGCGGCCAAACGCACCTGGGAGCTGATTCCCCTGTGCCATCCGCTGCCACTCAGTGGCATGGATGTGTCGATCGACGCCGACGCCTCCCTGCCTGGCCTGGTGCTCCACTGCCGTTGCCGCACCACAGGCCAGACCGGGGTGGAAATGGAAGCGATGACGGCCGTGTCCGTGGGGCTGCTGACCCTTTACGACATGCTCAAGGCGGTTGATCCAGCCATGACGATCGAGGCGATCCAGCTGGAGTTCAAGCAAGGAGGGCGGAACGGTGTCTGGAAACGCTGAGCCCTACGGACGCGAAGGGCTACCCCTCGAAGAGGCACGTCGACGGGTTCTGGCGGCGCTTCAGCCGATCACAGCCAGCAACACAGTGCCGCTGCAGCAGGCCCTCGGCCGGGTGAGCGCTGCGGATGTGCTGGCCAGCGCAGCTGTTCCGGGATTCCGGGCCTCGATCATGGACGGCTACGCCCTGGGGCAGAGCCACCAGCCCAACCCTGGGGACACCTGGCAGCTGAAGGGACGCTCCGCCGCCGGCCAGCCCTTCAACGGAACCCTGGCCACCGGCGATGCGATCCGCATCCTCACCGGCGCTCCACTCCCGGACGGTGCCGGCTGGGTGCTGCCCCAGGAGCTGATCAGTGTGGACGGCACCAGCCTCCAGCTGGTGAAAGAGGCGTCGGATCGTCCCTGGATTCGCCCCGAAGATGAGGAATGCCGACCGGGGGACCTGCTGCTGGCCGCTGGAGAGCGCCTTGGTGCCGCCGATCTCGCACGCCTCGCCGGCTGCGGCATCGCCGACCTAACGGTTACGCAGCAACCCCGCATCGGGCTGCTGATCAGCGGGGACGAGCTGGTGCCACCCGGAACAGCGCGGCAACCCGGTGCCATCTGGGAGAGCAACGGCACGCTTCTGGAGACGATGCTCCGGGCCCTGGGGCAATCGGTGACCCAGCGACGGGTGGTGGCCGATCAACCCGACGCCCTGCGCCAGGCCCTGCTGGATCTGGCCCATGACTGCGACGTGGTGGTGAGCACCGGCGGCGTCTCCGCTGGCGACACCGATTGGATCCGACCGCTGGTGGCTGAGCTGGGTGCCGTGGACTTCTGGAAACTGTTCCTACGCCCGGGGCGCCCCTTCGCCTTCGGCAGCATCGGCGAGGGCGTGCCGTTTTTCGGACTGCCGGGCAATCCCGTGGCGGCGGCGGTCACCGCCCTGCAACTGCTCTGGCCCGCCCTGCAGGTTCTGGAGGGCCAAAGCGAACCGGAGCTGTTCCCCCGGGTGATGGTGGAACTCGCCGACCCGTTGAGCCGCCGACCGGGACGGCCGGAATTGGCTCGGGCCCGCCTCGACACCAACGCCGCAGGAACGCTGCTGGCACGGGTGGATGGCTCGCAGGCCTCGTCCAGGATCGGTTCCCTGCAACAGGCCGATCTGCTGCTGGAACTGCCAGCGGAAGCTGGCCCGCTCGAAAGCGGCACCCGTCTCTGGGCCCAGCTGATTCGTCAGCGGATTTTCTGAGCCGGATCAGGCTGAAAGCAGCGGCGCTCCCAGGCCATGAGCTGGCCGGATGCATCGAAATGGATGCTGATCTGCTGAAACAGGGCAGCGCCGAGACGTCCACCAATCTCGAGGCTGAAGGGCTCACTGGGGAGCTCACTGGGCACCGAGAACACCAGGCCGTCGGGCATCACCGCTGAGCAGTCGTTATGCAACAGCTGGCTTGGATCGAACACCAGCGGAGCGGCATGCTCCGCCTGGCCGTTCACCCCCGCCTGCGGCCTTAGCATCTGCCGCTCGCCACTCCATCCCTGCACTGGCGCCAGCAGGGCCTCGGGTGTCCCGCATGCGGGACGGTCGGGTTCACGATCGGTGCTGTTCAAGCAACGGAAACCCACCGCCCCAACACGCTGCAAACGCCAGCCGCCGTCAAACGGTTCCCAGAGCAGCACCAGCATCGAGCGGGAGCGACCGCAGAACAGGTTGATCTCATGGCCGAAGCGGGGACGCTCGGCATCCAACCCCCGGCTGGACTGACCGCCCGCCTCGGGGAACTGCCAGCAGACTCCGCCGGCGTTGTAGGTGGCCCGACTAATGGAGTAGGTGGCCTTACCTCCGGGGGCAAAGGCCAGACCCGATCCATCCCACACCCCGTGGTCGTCATCGGAAAAGGAAATCGCGTAGGTGGTGGGATCGATCCGACGGGTCGGATGCTGCAAATCCAGCCGATCGCTGCCGTCCCGCTCAAACCAATGGCCGCAGCCCTGCCAATGGCCCGCGAAATTGCGGCGGTTGAGGGTCTATTGATCAGTCATGTCCGTGACGGCATGGAACGGTCGGTCTCCTTAGGGTCGCCCCAACAGCCATCCCCGCCATGGACCTGACAATCGTTGGCTGCGGCTACGTGGGGCTCGCTCTGGCGAAGCGGCTGCAACCGAGACGCCCCCAGCTGAAGCTGACGCTGACTACCACAAGCGGCGAACGGCTTGAGCAACTCAGCCCCCTGGCCGATCGGGTGGAGCTGTGCGACGCCACAGACCCCGTGCAGTTGCGGAACGCCCTGCGGCAGAGCAGCAATGCCGTGTTCTGCCTCGGGCCAAAGGGAGATCGCCAGGTGGATGCCAACGGCTACCGCCACACCTTCGTCGACAGCTTCCATTGCCTGACGTCGCTGTTGCCACAACTGCCGGAACTGCGGCAGATCGTCTACACGGGCAGTTGCTCGGTGTACGGCGATGCCGCGGGGGACTGGGTGGATGAGCAAACGCCTCCCGCGCCAGGCCGCGGCCATGGCGATGTTCTGCTGGAAAGCGAACGACTGCTCAGCGGCATCAGCGGCCGGCAGGTGTGCATCCTGCGCCTCGGGGCGCTCTATGGCCCTGGCCGCGATCTCGACCGACGCCTGCGCGGGCTCGCCGGACTGGAACGCCCTGGCAGCGGCTCGACCTACAGCAACTGGCTGCATGTGGCGGATGCTGCCGGTGCCGTGGAAGCAGCTCTCGATGCTGAATGGGCCGGCCTGGTGAATGTGGTCAACGACGAGCCGATTCGGCTGCGGGACCTGGTGGGGCGCAGCCTGCAGCGCCAGGGCCTGGCGCCCATGCGCTGGCTTGGGCAGGACGAACCGGGCTCAGGGGGCCGACGGATCCGCAACAACCGGCTCAAACAGCTGGGCTACCAGCTGCAGCACCCACGCCTTGTTCAGAGTGGCGTGTTGGCCTCCAACCAGGTGCCCTGACCCGCGCACCACTCCCGCTTCCAGAACGGGGCCTGGTGCTTGAGTTGCTCCAACAAGGCGGCGGAGCAGCGCTGCGCCGCCCCACGACGATCGGCCTGCACCGCCACCAGCACGATCGGCTCACCGGGGGCGAGCTTGCCCACCCGATGCAGCACCAGAATCGGCCCCGTCCGGTGCTCCTGCTGCAGGCGCTGCGCCATGGCCGTGATCTGACGTTCGCAAAGGCCGGGGAAGTGCTCCAGCTCAAGTGCCTCCAGAGGCCGACCATCCATCGTGGAGGGACGCACCCGACCCATAAAGATCGCCGCGGCCGCGGCATCCCCGCTCCAAAGCGCCAGTTGCTGCCAAGGATCAAAGGGATCCGGGCACACCTCCACACGGCAATCGGTCACGCTTCAACCTCCCGTGAACGGTGGAAGAAAGGCCAGCTCATCACCGGCCTGCAACGGCTGATCGGCACCGACCAACTCCTGGTTCACCGCAATGCTGATGCCCTCCAGCGGACCAAGATCCAGCTGATTCCAGACCTCACGGGCCGTCGAGACGCCTGGTGTGAAGGGAAGGGAACGCTCGGCCCAACCGGCGCGTTCTCGCAGGGAAGCGAACAGCAGCACCTTCAGCACCACGTCCATGGCAGCTGGAGCGGTTCTAGCGTCCGAGGGCTCCGCCGCTGTGCCATGGGCCTGTCCATCGCCCTGCTCACCATCTCCGACACACGCACCCTGGCGGACGACAGCAGCGGAGATCAGCTGCAGCGCAGCCTTGAAGACGCGGGGCATCACCTTCAGGAGCGACAACTCTGCCCGGATGATCGCTATCAAATCCGCCGTGAACTGAGCCGCTGGATCGCCGATCCTGCGGTTGATGTGGTGATCACCAGCGGCGGAACCGGGCTCACCGGCCGCGATGGCACCCCCGAAGCGGTGGCACCGCTGCTGGACAAAACAATCGAAGGATTCGGAGAGCTGTTCCGCGTGCTCTCCTTCGAGAGCATCGGTACCAGCACCCTGCAAAGCCGCTGCCTTGCCGGCGTGGCCAACGGCACGTTTGTGTTTGTGCTGCCAGGATCCCTGGATGCGGTGACCACGGCATGGAACCGGCTCATCCGGGCTCAGCTCGATGCCGACACCCGACCGTGCAACCTGGCCCAGCTCCGGGCTCGCTTGAAGGAATAGAGCGGTATCGAGCGGAGCTGTTCAGAACGGAATCGGCATCGTGACCGCTGCCGGCGTGGGCATGCAGGCTTCAACCTGCTGATCAATCACCTCACCCACCACAACGATCGAGGGTGACTTGAAGGCTTCGGCTCGGCATTGATCGGCAACGTCTACCAGCGTGGCTTTGAGGCAGCGTTGCCCTGCCACCGTGCCCTGCTGGATCACCGCCACGGGGGTTGTCGCTGCCAAACCACCCGCCATCAGCTCCTCTGCGATCCGGGGCAGGTTGTGCAGCCCCATGTAGATCACCAATCCGTCACTGGCCGCAGCCAGAGCACGCCAATCCACGGAAGGACGGCGCTTGTCGATTTCCTCATGACCGGTGACGAAGGTCACCGATGACCCCGCCCGCCGGTGGGTGACGGGAATTCCGGCGTAGGCAGGGGCAGCAATGCCAGCGGTGACACCAGGCACCACCTGAACAGGAATGTTCCGCTCCGCCAGGTAAGCGGCTTCTTCCCCTCCACGACCAAACAGGAAGGGATCACCCCCCTTCAAGCGCACCACAGTGCTGTGCTTCTGGGCCATTTCCACGAGCACGGCATTGGTGCTGGGTTGGGGCACCGAATGATGTCCGCGACGCTTGCCGACAAAACGACGTTCGCAGGTTGCCGGCACAAGATCCAGCACTTGCTCGGGCACCAGCGAGTCGTACACCAGGGCATCGCACTGGCTCAGCAGCCGATGCGCCTTCAGCGTGAGCAACTCAGGATCGCCGGGACCGGCTCCCACCAGATAAACGGTTCCGGTTTGTTCAGAGGTGGTCACGGCAGAGAAACAAGCAGATCGATCAGGGCCTGACGGGTGGGGGAATGCTCCAGCAGAGGAGGTAATCCACCAGCTTCGCTCAACGCATCCGTCATGCGGTTTGGAGCGAGGGTTAATGGGAGTGGCCGGGCCCTGGGGTGACGCTGCTGGAACTCGGGCCAGGCATCAAAGGGAACCAACGGCAAAGCCAGGCGAGACGCCAGCATCGCGAGGAAGCGATCCGCCACCCCTGGGCGCAAGGGGTGGTGCACCAGCACGGCATCAGCGCGCTCAGACGACGGAAGTGCTGAGAGCACAGCATTCCACCACGTGGTCCAAGAGCCCAGAAAGGGCAGCAACCGCACACTGGCTCCGGCACCACGAAGCCTGTTGCGAATCGCCGGCACATCCGTGCGGGCGTGCGCCCCAGGCAGCAGCAGCAAGGGAACGATCCAAGAGGATTGGGGAAGCGCCGATACGGGTTGTTCAGCCGTCAGCACCTCCAACTGCACGGGCGCCGCGCGCCGCTGAGCCAGAAGGTCCGGCAGAGAGGCCAGACACTCAGGAACAACACCGCCACTGCGGCCATGCACCACCAGATGCAACCCTTGCCGCCCCCCATCGGAAGCGTCATTCCGTAGCAATGGCCACGGATCGATGACCATGCCGGCTGATGTCATCGGGTTGTTGTGAACGTTGGATGAGTCATGGCGCCCCGCCGTCGTTTTGATCGTGCCCCATTGGACAGCCGCTCCTACCGGGAACCGCTGGACGGACGCATGGAGCGGTACGACATCCGAGACGACCGGTACGACCGGTACAGCCGGGGATACGACCCCAGGGAGGCTCGTTACGACCGGAATGACCGGTACGAACGAAGCTTCGACCGCCCCGCTGGACCCTCCGAACTCGACCAAGACTTCGCTGCGATGAAGCGGGTTTGGCAGATGATCCAGGCCGGAGCGGTGCGGATGGTTGGCGAAATTGGACGCCAATACTGAGGCCGAAGCAGGTTGCCTTTTACGGCCTCGCGGGAACCGTCAGATGTAGCCGGTTTTACAAATCAGGCAGAACAAAGCCCTGGGGTTGATCAACACCGGAAATGTTCTCTTTGCTACGGACCAGGGTTGCCGTCGCAGTGTTTATTCAATCAACCCAACGCTCCCCTTCGTTTTGAAGCGTTGCCGGTCTTCGGGCCATCTCGATTGATTCGCGCCTCGTCTTTGAGCAATCAATCCGCCCAATCGTTATTCGACTTATGACCATTAGCTCTCCCTCCAGGCCTTATCTGGATGGCAAGAAGCTCAACAAGATCGAGCAGAACAAGGCGGCCAAAGATGGCCTGTTGGTCGGCAGCGAAATCGAAAAATTCGCCGAGCTCGGCTGGGAGCAGGTGGATGAAACCGACCTTCAGTTGCGTTTGAAGTGGTACGGCATGTTCTGGCGTCCGAAAACGCCAGGCAAATTCATGTTGCGCCTGCGGGTGCCCAATGGTGTGCTGACGGCGGATCAGCTGCGGGTGGTTGGCTCCATCGTTGAGCGCTACGGCGAAAACGGCAGCTGCGACATCACCACCCGTCAGAACCTGCAACTGCGCGGCGTGCTGCTGGGCGACCTGCCGGAAATCCTCAAACGGCTGAAGGAAGCCGGCCTGAGCACGATCCAATCCGGCTTCGACAACCCCCGCAACGTCACCGGCAACCCCATCGCCGGCATTGATCCCAATGAGATCGTCGACACGCGGCCTTACACCACCGAGCTGCAGAACTTCCTCACCAACAACTGTCAGGGCAACCCGGAGTATTCGAACCTGCCCCGCAAGTGGAACACCGCCGTTGCCGGTGCAAAGGACAACTTCCTGCTCCACAACGACATCGTTTTCCACCCCGTGGAGCGGGATGGTGTGATGGGATTTGGCGTCTGGATCGGCGGTGTTCTGTCATCTCAGATGAACGCCTATGCCGTTCCCCTGAATGCCTGGGTGAAACCAGAGGAAATCTGCAAGATGACCGATGCCGTGATCCGGCTCTGGCGTGACAACGGTGAGCGCGACAAGCGCCCCAAAGGCCGCTTCCGCCTCTACCTGGATCAGATCGGGCATGACGTGTTCCGCAGCCAGGTGGAAGAACTCTTCGGTCCGTTGACCCCCGACCCGGGCTCTGTTTTCAACACCACGCCCCGTTCCCACTACGGCTTCCATCCTCAGAAACAGGAAGGGCTCTCCTATGCCGGACTGCACGTTCCGGTGGGTCGCCTGACCGCCCAGGATCTGCAGGATCTGGCAACCGTCAGCCTCAGCTATGGCAGCGGCGAAGTGCGTCTTACCGAAGATCAGAACGTCATCCTCGTTGGCCTCCCCAACGACAAGCTCGACAACTTGAAGGCAGACGCCCTGGTGCAACGCTTCCCGCTGGAGCCCGGTCACATCTCCGCAGGAACGGTGTCCTGCACCGGCAACACCTACTGCGGTTTCGCTCTTACCAACACCAAGGACCAAGCCCTGGAAGCAGCCAAGGAACTCGACCAAGAGCTCAATCTTCCTGAAGAGCTGAAGATCCACTGGACCGGCTGCCCCAACACCTGCGGCCAGGCCTACATGGGTGCCATCGGCCTCACCGGCACCAAGGCCAAAAACAGTGAAGGCGTGATGGGCGAGGGCTACACGATGACCATCGGTGGGTCTCAAGGCGCCAACCCGAGCATCGGCGAAATCCACCGCAAGGCCATCCCGGCCGATGAGATCAAGGCCGCTCTCAAAGAGGTGTTGATCGAGAAGTTCGGGGCCACCCCGAAGGCCTGATCGTTGCGGTTGCCGTGACGCTTCCTTTTGAAGTCACGGCTCCCCGCATCGACCACTTCCCCTCACCGTCATGGCCAACCGCAACGACGTGTTCTCTCGTTTCGTCAACTGGCTCAGCGCCAGTGGTCGCGACGGAGCCGCCATCAACCGTCAGGGCGGCAGCCCTGATCTGTTTTCCCGCCTGATGAACCGCATCAGCGGCTGACATCAAAACCTTCGTCCAACTCTCAATCTCATCTGATGGACTACGTCCTTCCCAATGAGCTTGTCGACGGCATGATTGCCGCCGGCGGCAAAAAATCAACGGTCAGCGTGAAGAACCTGCTGATCCGTGGCTTTTACTCCGGGGCCATCCTTGGCCTGGCGGTGATCCTGGCCCTCACCGTGGGCATCACCGTCAAAGCCCCCTTCGTGGGCTCGCTGCTGTTCCCCTTCGGCTTCGCCAGCATCGTGCTGTTCGGCATGGAACTAGTGACCGGCAACTTCGCCCTGCTGCCGATGGCCACCTGGGCCGGCAAGAGCACCTGGGGTGCCACGTTCCGCAACTGGGTTTGGGTGTGGATCGGCAACTGGATCGGTACCGCCGTTGTGGCCGTGATCATGGCCATCAGCCTTACCAGCGGCACCATGGATGGCGCTGCTGACAACGTAGGCCCGCCGATCTGGGATGCCGTGGCCCAGAAGATCATGGCTCTCAATCAAATCAACGTTGAGAAGAAGTACGAGGCCCTGGGAAGCATGGGCTTCTTCCTCGCCTTCCTGCGCGGACTGGTGGCCAACTGGTTGGTTTGCCTGGGCGTGACCATGGCTCTGGTGAGCAAGAGCGTTCCCGGCAAGATCCTGGCCTGCTGGCTTCCGATCACCGCCTTCCAATCGATGGGCATGGAGCACATCGTGGTGAACCAGTTCCTCCACACCGCTGGCCCGATCCTCGGTTCAGGCGTTCCCTTCACCAAGGTGATCTTCTGGAACTTCCTGCCTGTCACCCTCGGAAACATCGTGGGCGGCATGGTGTTCATCGGCATGCTCTTCTACAGCACCCATCGCTCGCCGATGGAGAACGTGCTGCCCACCGAGCACGATGAAAAGCTGGAGCGTGAGCTCGCTGCTGAACTGGGTGCCCGCTGATCCATCCATGAACGACGAAGCCGTTCTCTGGGAACGGCTCGCCCGATCTCGACGCGCTCCTCTGGAGCCCGCTTGGCTGGGGGAGGTCTACTCCCCCAGCCTTTCTGTTGATCTGCGGCGAGCCCTCTGCGAAAAACTGGGCATGCAGGCCGAGCGCGGCTGGCCCGTGATCCAAGACCTCCTCGCCAGCCACGGGGTTCTGCCCGACTTGGTGATGGCGGCAGGGCTCTGCCACCAAAGCGAAGCCCGCGATTGGTTGTTGGCTCAACTCGAGCAAACCTCGGACGATGAAGCCGCCAACCTGATGGTGGTTCAGGCTCTCGCCTGCTGGGGGGCCGAAGTTCCCGAATCGGTGGTGGTGAATTGCTTGCATCACCCGGGCCAACTGCACCGACTGGCCGGTCTTCAACTGCTCAGCTTCCGGTCCCACTGCCTCGACGACGGCGAACTGCTGCAGTTCTGCCAAGAGGTGTTGAATGATTTTCGCGATCCAGTCGTTGTGGCCGCCATTCGGGTTCTGCAACGCCGCGATGGCGTGTTGATCAGCGAAAAGCTGGCAGAGCTTTGTGGCAACGGTTCCCTGCCTGTTGCCGAGGCCGCCTTCCGAGCGCTTGGTTGCATCGCCACACCTGCCAGTCAGCGCTGCCTGCTGGAATTGAGCCAGGACCTGAATGACGACAGTCGACGCAAGATGGCCAGCACCCAACTGAGCCAACAATTCCGCCAATAAAAAAGCCCCGCAACAGCGGGGCTTGGTGTCTTCAATCAAGGCGACTAAGTGTTCACCACTTTTTGTAAGGCAGGAACTTGCCGCACATGGTGATTTTGACGCGATCGCCTTTGGGATCCTCCACTTTGTCGACATCAAGCGTGAAGTCGATTGCGCTCATGATGCCGTCACCGAAATGCTCCTGGATCACATCCTTCAGAGGCATTCCATAAACCTGCATGATCTCGTAGAAGCGATAGATCAAGGGGTCAGTGGGAATCACCGGATCGAGGCTTCCCTTGGTGGGGAACTCCTGCAGTGCAGAAGTGATGGCGGGATCCAGGGAGAGCAGCTCAGCCAGCTTTTCAGCTTCTTCCTTGGAGGCCGTGGCTTGTCCATAGAACAAGGAGGCAATCCAGACCTCATCAAGGCCCAGGGCTGCTTCCAGATCAGCAAAACTCATGCCCTTGGCTTTCTTGGCAGCCATCAAGGTGGCGGTAACAGTCATGATTGAACGAAAATTTGTTATGGCCGCTTCAAAAACAGCGTTCCAGGCAGGAACGTCTCAGCAGCAACAAAACTGTTGCGCAAACGCTGACTGAACAATGAAACATCAGCTACAAAACAACAGCCTGCTTTTGAAGCAACAAGCACAACCAAAAGCCCGCAATGGATGTGAAATCACGTTGAAAGCATGAATTAGATGAGCCAATTTTTCCAATCCATGGCAACCATGCTGCAGGCGCAATTCCTTCCAACGACAACAATCCCCCAACTGATGCTGGAACGGCTTTACTACGCCGAAGGACGCCACCACCCGGAGCATCCACGCCATGGCAGCTTCGAGGGACTATCTCGACTGATCAGCCCCTGAGATTTCGTAGCAATCGCTACCTCTGCTGGGTCAGTCGCTCCTGAAGACTGACATCAGCTTGAGGCTGGACCTTTGACGAGCGCAGTTCTCTCCGGCCGCGACCGCTTCAAGCAGCACCTGCGCAAGGTGGGAAGCGGTGAACACACCAGCAAAGGCATGAGTCGCGAGGAAGCGGCTGATGCCATGGAGCTGATGCTGCAGGGCGAAGCAACGCCCGCTCAGATCGGCGCCTTCCTGATTGCCCATCGCATCCGACGGCCCGAACCCCAGGAACTCACGGGGATGCTCGACACCTACCGAGCCCATGGCCCGGTGCTGCAATCCACGGCTGGCAGTCGAGCACCGTTGTGTTTCGGCATGCCCTACGACGGGCGCACGCGCACAGCGCCGATTTACCCGCTCACCGCGTTGGTGCTGCTGGCCTGTGGTCAGCCGGTGGTTCTCCAGGGCGGAGACCGAATGCCGATCAAATACGGCGTCACCGCCGTTGATCTGTTCTGCCTCCTCAATCTCGACCTCAAGGGCCTGCCGATCAGCGCTGTTGCAAGCGGGTTCCAGCAGAACGGCTTCGCCCTGATTCACCAGCCGGATCATTTCCCCATTGCGGAAACCCTGATCGGCTACCGCGAGGAACTGGGCAAGCGTCCCCCGGTTGCCAGCCTGGAACTGCTCTGGACACCTCACCAAGGCGACCACCTCCTGGTGAGTGGCTTTGTCCACCCACCAACAGAAGCCCGCGCCTGGGAAGCCCTCAAGCAAGCCGGCGAAACCGATGTTCTCACCGTGAAGGGGTTGGAAGGAGGCACCGACCTACCCATCGGACGCGCCTGCATCACGGCCCGGGTGCGGAACGGCAAGGCCGAACGATTGATCCTGCACCCCCGTGACCATGGCTGTCACGACGCCGACGTGGAGTGGGCTGACGACACCACCTGGGCCGATCAAGCACGCAACGCCCTGCAGAACAAAGGCCCTCTCTGCGACGCCCTGCGCTGGAACGCCGGCGCCTATCTGTGGTTCGCCGGCTGCAGTGAGTCCCTGGAACAGGGCATTCAACGGGCAGCATCCGTTCTGCAGACGGGTCAGGCCCAATCCATGCTCGATCAACTCTGCACTTGGCGGAGCAGCTTGCCCATCCGATAGCGCTCGAACGGAACGCCTCCGATCAGGATCGTTTCCGGCGCCTCCACCACCCAGCCCCATCGCTCCAGCAACGGTCGGCTGAACTGGCTGGCCTCCGTCCGCAGGTGCCGAACGCCGGACGCCAGCGCATCCGCCTCAATCCTGTTCAAGAGGGCACTGCCATGCCCCCGCCTCGAGGCACAACCACGGCAGTAGAGCAGCGACAGGCGGTCTTCGGGATGGCGGATCGCAAAGGCCGAACCATCGGTGGTGAGCCATCCCGAGCCCTCCCGAAAGCTCGTATCGAGCACGCCGGGCAACCAGGCCAGAGCCGCCCAGGCCCTGACTTGTTCCTCTGAGTAAAGGAGGGGAGCTTGCGATTCGATCGCATCGGCATAGATCTCCCGCAACAGCGGTTGATCCTCCGGAGCGATCGGACGCAAAGCCATGGCAACCGCCTGTGGGAATGTGAGTCTCTCCTGCGTGGCAGCAAGCTTGCAGCGTCCTCGGATTCCCACACTGCTCAGCGCGTTTCTCACGCTGCTCAACGACCGGCTCAGCGAAAGCATTGTTTTTCCGCTGTTGCCCTTTCTCCTGGCCCAGTTCGCCCCAGACGGACGCACCCTGGGGCTGTTGGCGGGAAGCTATGCCCTGGCGCAGTTCCTGGTCACTCCCTTGATCGGGGCGCTCAGTGATCGCTACGGCCGCCGCCCCGTGATCAGCATCTGCGTCGCAGGATCCGTGGTGGGGCTCGGCCTGTTTGCGGTTACGGTTTCACTGCCTTGGCCCAGCCAAAGCCTGCTGCCCCTGCTGTTGCTGTTCGCAGCACGAATCATTGACGGCATCAGTGGCGGTACAGCGGCAACAGCCAGCGCCGTGCTCGCCGACATCACGCCTCCCGACAAGCGAGCCCGTGCCTTCGGCTTGATCGGCGTGGCCTTTGGCTTAGGGTTCATCCTTGGCCCCTTCGTTGGCGGGCAACTGGCTCGGGTGGCCGTGTCTCTTCCCGTTTGGGTGGCCACAGGCTTCGCTGCACTCAACCTCTTGGTGGTGCTCAATCTGCTGCCGGAAACCCATCCCCAGGAGTCCCGCAAAAACCTGCCCAGAAAACGCGACCTCAATCCGTTTGCGCGGCTGAGCCAGGTGCTGATGAACCCCAGCGTGGGGCGACTCTGCGGAGCTTTTTTCCTCTTCTTCCTGGCCTTCAACGGCTTCACCGCCATCCTGGTGCTCTATTTCAAGCAGCGCTTCGGCTGGGGCCCTGAGCTCGCCACCACCGCCTTCCTTGTGGTGGGGGTGGTCGCCACCGTGGTCCAAGGAGGGCTGATCGGGCCCCTGGTGAAACGCTTTGGTGAATGGCGTCTGACCTTGCTGGGCCTGGGCCTGGTGATCATTGGATGTCTGCTGATCCCCAGCGTCGGTGCATCCGATCGGGCGGGCGCCATCTTCACTGCCGTCGGCATCCTGGCCCTGGGCACCGGATTGGTGACACCAAGCCTGCGCAGCCTGGTGTCACGGCGCCTGGGTCGGGAAGGGCAAGGCAGTGCCCTCGGCAGCCTGCAGGCCCTGCAAAGTTTGGGCAGTTTCCTCGGCCCTCCCCTAGCGGGATTCAGCTACGACCTGCTGGGTCCAGTGAGCCCGTTTGCAGCTGCGGCAACCGTGCTGGTGATCGTGATCGGCCTGGTGGCCGGCAGCCCTCTGCCGGACATCTCCGACACACAACCAAGCCAGTCCTGATTGCTACGTTTCGGCTAACGACACCAGCGCCGAGCCGTTCAGCCCATGTGCGCAGCAGCCTTAGCCCCGGAGCACTACATCAACCGGGAGCTGAGCTGGATCGCCTTCAACGAAAGGGTGCTGGCCCAGGCCCTGGATCCGCGCACACCTCTGCTCGATCAAGCCAAGTTCAGCGCCATCTTCAGCAACAACCTCGACGAATTCTTCATGGTTCGCGTGGCGTCACTGAAGTCTCAGGTGGAGGCGGGCGTCAGCAAGCCAAGTGAGGATGGCAAATCGCCGTTGGAGCAGCTGCTGGCGATCCGGGAACGGCTGATTCCCCTGCTGCGAGAGCAACAAGTGCATTACCGCCAGCACCTGAGGCCGAAGCTGCTGGAACACAAGGTTGAGCTGCTCGATTACAAACAGCTGAACGACGACCAACGCCAATGGGTTGACGACACCTTCCAGACCTCGGTGTTTCCGGTGCTCACACCTCTGGCTGTGGACCCCGCCCATCCGTTCCCCTTCGTCAGCAACCTGAGCCTCAACGTTGCGGCCGTGGTTGTTGATCCGGAAACAGGACAACGGCAATTTGCCCGGGTGAAAGTTCCCCAGAAAAATCTGCCTCGCTTCATCGCCATCCCCTCGCACCTGAGCTGCCAGGAGCACAAACCCGTTCACACCGCCATCGCCCTCGAGCAGGTGATCGCCTTCAACCTGAGGGAGCTGTTCCCTGGCATGACGATCGAGGGGCACTACTTCTTCCGCGTGACGCGGGATGCGGATCTGGAACTGAGGGATCTGGAAGCCGATGACCTGATGCTGGCCCTGGAACAAGGATTGCGAAAGCGACGCATGGGCGGTGAGGTGGTGCGCCTCGAGGTGCCCAACGAAATGCCTCAGGACGTGGTGGAGATGCTGATGACAGGACTCAGCGTTGAAGAGGAAGACCTCTATGTGATTGATGGTCCCCTGGGCCTGGACGACCTGCTCAGCCTCACCGCCCTACCGCTGCCGAAACTCAAGAGCCAAAGCCACGGAGGCCAGACACCGACGGTGCTAGCCCGCAGTCAGCAACACCTGCTGGACGAGGGAGCAATCAAGCCGGATGAGTTCAGATCGATCTTCTCGGTAATTCGCCGTCAGGACATCCTTCTGCACCATCCCTATGACCTCTTCTCGACAACCGTCGAAGAGTTCATCAACCAGGCAGCAGACGATCCCCAGGTGATGGGCATCAAGATGACGCTCTACCGCACCTCCAAAGACTCGCCGATCATCGCTGCACTGATCCGTGCCGCCGAAAACGGCAAGCAGGTGATGGCACTGGTGGAATTGAAAGCACGGTTTGACGAAGACAACAACATCCAATGGGCCCGGCACCTGGAGCAGTCCGGAGTTCATGTGGTCTACGGGGTGCTGGGGCTGAAAACCCACACCAAGATTGTGCTGGTGGTGCGCAAGGAGAAGGACAAGCTTCAGAGCTATGTGCACATCGGCACAGGCAACTACAACTCCAAAACCTCCAAGCTCTACACCGACCTGGGCCTGCTCACCGCCAACCAGGAACTGGGTCAAGATCTGGTGGAACTGTTCAATTACCTCACCGGTTTTTCCAAGCAGCAAAGTTTTCGTCGCCTGCTCGTGGCCCCCGTCACCCTGCGGAAAGGCATGGAGCTGTTAATCCGCCGCGAAATTGAACATGCTCAGCAGGGCCGCGAGGCCGTGATCCGAGCCAAGATGAATTCCCTGGTGGACCCAACGATCATTGCGCTTCTTTATGAAGCGTCCCAAGCCGGAGTGACGATCGAGTTGATCATTCGCGGCATGTGCAGTCTCTACCCCGGTTGTGAAGGACTGAGTGAAAACATTCGGGTGATTAGCATCATCGGCCCGTTCCTGGAACACTCGAGAATCTTTTCGTTCGCCAACGGCGGTTCACCGGAGGTGTACATCGGTAGTGCCGACTGGATGAGCCGCAACCTCGACCGCCGCATTGAAGCAGTCACACCGATCGAAGACCCCGAGCATCGCCAGAAACTGGAACGCCTGCTGCAGCTGTACTTGAATGACAACCAGGCTGCCTGGGACATGCAGAGCGACGGCACATTTTTGCAGCGCAAACCCGAAAACAACACCTCGGAACGCAATTCCCAGATTCAATTGATCAAGGAATGGTGCAACGGCATCCAATCCTTGTGATTCTTTTGGTTTTCAAAGGGATTGCGTCTGTGACATCCGATACAACATTCCTTCAAAAACAAACTTGAAGCCGTAGCGATCACAGCCAGATCAGTTGTTTTAAAAGCCCAAAGATTCAGCTCCTGAAATTCTTTCGATTCGAAACAGTCAGCACTGTTGCCTGGTGCTAAGTTCAGCCCAAATTCATTCAGGAGACCAGGGTGATGGGGATCCCTCTGGAATCTTCCGGCACGACAAAACAGTCGTCCCGGAGGGAACCTGCGTTGCCGTCCACCGGACGTCGACCATCAACTCGACAAGGAGGGCGGCTTGCCACCGACTCCATTGGTTTTTATCTGAGCAGCATCGGACGCATTCCCTTGCTGACAGCAGCGGAAGAAATCGAACTTGCACACCATGTGCAAGCGATGAAGCAAATTCAGGAGCTGCCGGAAGAGGAGCTGACCTCCCGGCATCGCCACAAGATCCGCATGGGCAAACGGGCCCGCGACCGGATGATGGCCGCCAACCTCCGCCTCGTGGTGAGTGTGGCCAAGAAGTATCAGAACCAGGGCCTGGAGCTGCTCGATCTGGTGCAGGAAGGTGCCATTGGCCTGGAGCGAGCGGTCGACAAGTTCGACCCGGCCATGGGCTACAAATTTTCCACCTACGCCTACTGGTGGATTCGCCAAGGCATGACGCGGGCCATCGACAACAGCGCCCGGACCATTCGCCTGCCGATCCACATCAGCGAAAAGCTCTCCAAGATGCGACGCATCTCCCGGGAGCTGTCCCACCGCTTCGCTCGTCAACCGAATCGGCTGGAATTGGCAAGTGCCATGGGCATCGAGCCCCGGGAACTGGAGGATCTGATCTCCCAGAGCGCACCTTGTGCATCTCTGGATGCCCATGCCCGTGGCGAGGAAGATCGCAGCACCCTGGGTGAACTGATCCCCGATCCCAACGTTGAAGAACCGATGGAGGGGATGGATCGCAGCATCCAGAAGGAACATCTGGGTGGCTGGCTCTCGCAGTTGAACGAACGCGAGCAGAAGATTCTGAAATTGCGGTTCGGTCTTGGTGGTGAAGAGCCTCTGACCCTTGCGGAGATCGGTCGTCAGATCAATGTGTCCCGTGAGCGCGTCCGTCAGCTGGAGGCCAAAGCGATTCTCAAACTGCGCGCCATGACCAACCACCAACAAGCCGCCTAAGCCACTTGCTTTCCATCACCGGACCCATCGCCATCCTGACCTGGATGGCGATGGTGATAGCAGGCGCGGTGTTGTGCCGTCGGCTTCGGCCGAACCAACTGGAACTGAGCCGAAAAATTGTGCACATCGGAACCGGAGCCGTGGTTCCTTTGGCCTGGTTCTTTGGAATTCCCTTCGTCGTCGCCCTGCCTGTTGCGGCGGTGATCACGGTTGTGACGACGATCAATCACCAATGGCGCTTCATCCCCGCCGTTGAGGATGTTGATCGCAATAGCTACGGCACCATCGCCTACGGCATCGCAATCACAACGCTGCTTCTGCTGTTCTGGCCAACCCGAGCCGATGCGGTGTCCGCCGGGGTTCTGGTGATGGCGCTGGGGGATGGCCTTGCAGGGTTGATCGGTCGCAACGTCGAGTCCCCGAAATGGGTTCTGTTTGGTCAGACCAAATCAAGCGTCGGCACGATGACCATGGCCGTTGTCTCAGGCCTGGTGCTGATCGGCCTGGCGCGATGGTCGGGGGCTGACCTGTCCGTGCCAGCAGCCCTTGGCATGGTGGCGATGGCAACCGGTTTGGAGCAGTTCAGCTGGAGCGGTCTCGACAACCTCAGCGTTCCCCTCAGTGTGGGGGTGCTGTGGAGTCAACTGGTGATCTGAACCAAGGCGTTGATGCTCAGGCGGTGACCGTCTGTTTGCGACTGGCCACGGCCGCAGCCAGATCCTCCAACAGGGTTTCGGTGGTCTTGAGGCTGATGCATGCATCCGTGACGCTCTGGCCATAGGTCAGCTGCGTCAGGTCGGCGTTGAGCTTCTGGTTGCCTTCCACCAGATGGCTCTCGATCATCACGCCCATCACGTGATTGGAGCCCCCCCGCAACTGCTCGGCAACGCTGGCCAGCACCTCCCCCTGTCGGCGGAAGTCTTTGTTGCTGTTGGCATGGCTGCAATCCACCATCAGTCGATCCTGCAGACCGGCCTGGCTCAACTCGGCTGCGGCCTCCTGCACAGCCTCCAGGTGGTAATTGCTGCCCTGGCTGCCGCCCCGCAGCACGAGGTGGCCGTAGGGATTCCCCGTGGTGCTGACGATCGAGGCATGACCATCGCGATTGATGCCGAGAAAGTGATGCGGCTTGGCTGCCGCCTGCATGGCATTGATCGCAATGGTGGCGCTGCCGTTGGTGCTGTTCTTGTAGCCGATCGGCATCGACAGCCCTGAGGCCATTTCACGGTGGGTCTGACTTTCCGTCGTCCTGGCGCCGATCGCGGTCCAGCTGATCAAATCAGCGATGTACTGGGGAACCACGGGATCGAGCAGTTCCGTTGCAGCAGGCATCCCCTCCCGGGCGAGATCCAACAGCAGTCCCCGAGCCCGCCGCAGACCTGTGTTGATGTCGTAGGAGTCGTCGAGATGGGGGTCGTTGATCAGTCCCTTCCAACCAACCGTGGTGCGCGGCTTCTCGAAATACACCCGCATCACCACCTCGAGCTGATCCTTCAAGCGCTCGCGGATCGGAGCCAGGCGCTGGGCATACTCCCGGGCAGCTTTGACGTCGTGAACAGAGCAAGGGCCCACCACCACCAGCAAGCGCTGATCACGGCCACTGAGGATGTCTTGAATGCGATGGCGGGCTGACGCCACGGTCTCGAGCGCCGCCGCGTCCATGGGCAGCTCCTGATGCAACACAGCAGGGGCCACCAGGGGACGTGTCTCCACCACATGCAAATCGGAGGTGGTGGCCATGACTGGACGCGAGACTCCGACCAAGGCTACGCACCCCGCTCACTGGCAACAGACACGGTCCGGAAGAATGGTGGTCATCCCTGCACAGAGATCTCCATGCTGAGCGCTTACCGCGAGCTGGCCGCCGCCCGGCAAGCCCAGGGCGTTCCCGCTCTTCCGCTCAACGCCGAGCAGACCCAGGGACTGACCGAGCTGCTGCAGAACCCTCCCGCCGGCGAAGAGGAGTTCCTGCTGCACCTGCTCAGCGAACGGATCCCCCCGGGTGTGGATGAGGCGGCTTACGTGAAGGCCACCTGGCTCAGTGCCGTGGCTCAGGGAGACGCCAAGAGCCCCCTGGTGTCACCACTGGACGCCACACGCCTGCTGGGAACGATGGTGGGGGGATACAACGTCGCCGCCCTGATCGAGCTGCTGAAGCACTCCGACGCTGCGCTGGCGGGCTGTGCTGCTGAGGGACTCAGCCGAACGCTGCTCGTCTACGACGCCTTCAACGAAGTGATGGATCTGGCGGAGGACAACCGCTTTGCCAAGCAGGTTGTGGACAGCTGGGCCGCAGCCGAGTGGTTCACCGCCAAGCCGGAACTGGCCGACAGCATCACCGTGACGGTGTTCAAGGTTGAAGGCGAAACCAACACGGACGATCTGTCGCCGGCCACCCATGCCACCACCCGGCCGGACATCCCCGTCCATGCCCTGGCGATGCTCGAGACCCGGGATCCAGAGGGCCTGAAGACCATCGCGAGCCTGAAGGAGAAAGGCCATCCCGTGGCCTACGTCGGTGATGTGGTGGGAACCGGCAGCTCCCGTAAGAGCGCCATCAATTCGGTGCTCTGGCACACCGGCAACGACATTCCCCACGTGCCCAACAAGCGGGCCGGCGGAGTGATCCTTGGCGGCAAGATCGCCCCGATCTTCTTCAACACGGCTGAAGACTCCGGTGCCCTGCCAATCGAATGCGATGTCACCGACCTGAATAGCGGTGATGTGATCACCATCCGCCCCCACGCCGGCACGATCGAACGGGAGGGCACGGTGGTGAGTCGCTTCGAGCTGAAGCCCACCACGATCAGCGACGAGGTGCGGGCCGGCGGTCGCATCCCCCTGATGATCGGTCGCGCCCTCACCGACAAGGTGCGCGCCAAGCTTGGCCTCACCCCTTCGGATCTGTTCATCCGCCCCTCAGCCCCGGCAGACACCGGCAAGGGCTTCACCCTGGCGCAGAAGATGGTGGGCAAGGCCTGCGGTCTTGCAGGCGTCCGACCCGGCACCAGCTGCGAACCGCTGATGACAACCGTCGGCTCCCAGGACACCACCGGCCCGATGACCCGGGACGAAATGAAGGAGCTGGCCTGCCTGGGCTTCTCCTCCGACCTGGTGATGCAGAGCTTCTGCCACACCGCCGCCTATCCAAAGCCGGTGGATCTGCAGACCCAGAACGAACTGCCCGACTTCTTCGCCCAGCGCGGTGGCGTGGCTCTTCGGCCCGGTGACGGCATCATCCACAGCTGGCTGAACCGGATGCTTCTGCCCGACACCGTCGGCACGGGCGGCGACAGCCACACCCGCTTTCCCCTCGGCATTTCCTTCCCCGGCGGCTCTGGAGTGGTGGCCTTTGCGGCCGCCATCGGCGCCATGCCACTGGACATGCCTGAATCGGTGCTGGTGCGCTTCAGCGGATCCCTGCAACCGGGTGTCACGCTCCGGGACGTGGTGAACGCCATCCCCTGGGTGGCCATCCAGCGGGGACTGCTCACCGTTGAAAAGGCCAACAAGAAGAACCTTTTCAACGGCCGGATCATGGAGATCGAAGGTCTGCCCGACCTGAAGCTGGAACAGGCCTTCGAACTCACCGATGCCAGCGCCGAACGCTCCTGCGCCGGCTGCACGATCAAGCTCTCCGAAGACACGGTGAGCGAATACCTGCGCAGCAACGTGTCGCTGCTGAAAAACATGATCGCCCGCGGCTACAGCGACGCCCGCACCCTGGCCCGCAGGATCAAGGAGATGGAGGCCTGGCTGGCAAACCCGCAGCTGATGAGCGCTGACCCTGACGCGGAGTATGCGGAAGTGCTGGAGATCAACCTCGACGAGCTCACCGAACCGGTGGTGGCCTGCCCCAACGATCCCGACAACGTGAAGCTGCTCAGCGAAGTAGCAGGTGACCCGGTGCAGGAGGTGTTCATCGGCTCCTGCATGACCAACATCGGCCACTACCGCGCCGCGGCAAAGGTGCTGGAAGGCGCCGGCCAGAACACGGCGCGCCTGTGGGTCTGTCCGCCAACGCGGATGGACGAAGAGACCCTCAAAGAGGAGGGCTACTACGCCACCTTCGAGGCCGCCGGGTCCCGCATGGAGATGCCGGGTTGCTCCCTCTGCATGGGCAACCAAGCCCGCGTGGAGGACAACACCACCGTGTTCTCCACCAGCACCCGCAACTTCAACAACCGCCTGGGCAAAGGTGCTCAGGTGTACCTGGGCAGCGCCGAACTGGCCGCCGTCTGCGCCCAGCTGGGACGCATTCCCACCCCGGAGGAATACCGCAGCATTGCGGCCGAGAAGATCGATCCCCTCTCCGACGAGCTCTACCGCTACCTGAACTTCGATCAGATCAGCGGCTTTGAAGACCAGGGGCGCGTGGTCAGCGCTGACGACGAAGCAACCGTTCTGGCTCAGGCCTGATTCCGGATCACCTCATCTGTGCCCTCCCTGAGCGAACCCAAGCAGCGACGCCACCTCCTGGGCTCCAGCCGGAGCATCAGGAGGTTGTTGGAACGCCGCTGGCTGGTGGTGGTTTTGGCTCTGGCCCTCACGGGCCTCGGGGCTGCCATCACCGGCCTGCTGTTCACCAGCGGCATCAACCTGCTGCGGGATTGGCGGCTCGACCTGCTCGATGAATTTCCAGCCTGGGTGGTGCTCCCCGCCCTCGGCGCCATCGGCGGCATGGTCTCGGCCTGGTTGATCACCAACCTGTCTCCGGCCGCTGGCGGAGCCGGGATCACCCACATCATGGGCTTCCTGCGCCACCGGTCGGTTCCGATGGGGCTTCGGGTGGGCCTGGTGAAACTGGTGGCCGGCATCATTGCCATCGGCTCGGGTTTCCCCCTGGGCCCGGAAGGCCCCGCCGTTCAGATGGGCGGCTCCGTGGCCTGGCAGATGTCCCGCTGGCTGCGGGCACCGGTGGCCTTTCGCCGGGTGATTGTGGCCGCCGGTGGTGGTGCCGGTATTGCCGCCGTGTTCAGTGCTCCCATCGGTGGATTCATCTACGCGATCGAGGAGCTGCTCCACTCCGCCAGGCCCGTGGTGCTGCTGCTGGTGATCATCACCACCTTCTCGGCCGACACCCTGGCGGATGTGCTCGGCTTTCTCGGCCTCAACCCCGGGGGCGGCGGGCTCAACAGCACCATCGGGTTTCAACTGGAACGGGAGTACACCCCCCTGGTGCGCTTCCTGCCGGTGGATCTGCTGTATCTGGTGGCTCTCGGTGTGGTGATCGGCGTGCTGGCGGAGCTTTACACCCGCTACGTGCTCACCATGCAGCGGCAGGGCAACCGTTGGTTCGGAGACCGACTGATCCTGCGCATGACCGTGAGCGGGCTGGTGCTGGGCTGCGTTTATGCAGCCCTGCCGGATGCTTTCCATAACCCCAGCGAACTGAAGCACCTGATTGGAGCCGGAAAAGCCGATATCAGCCTGGCCCTCGCCAGCTTTGTGGTGCTCTTCTTCAGCACCGGTCTGGCGGCGGGCTCAGGAGCGCCAGGGGGACTGTTCATGCCGATGCTGACGCTGGGAGGGGCCATTGGCTTAGCCGGTGGATTTGGCGTTGAGGCCCTCACCGGCCATGTGCCCACCACCTATGTGTTCGCGGGCATGGGCGCCTTCGTGGCCGGCTGTTCCCGCACGCCGATCTCGGCGATGTTCCTGGCCTTTGCCCTCACCAAGGATCTGCTGATCCTCAAACCGATCCTGGTGGCCTGTCTCACCAGCTTCGTAGTGGCGCGACTGTTCCATCCGGATTCCATCTACGAACGTCAGATGGGCATGGAACTCGACGCTGAAGATCGGATGGCCATGAAACTCAACCGCTACAGACGTCCGTTCACGCCGCCCACCCCGCCATCAGGCCCAACAGGAGGCCCCAGCTGAACCAGGAAACGCTGCTGTTCGATCCGGCCAGGCCGGACCCCGATGCCCTGAAGGCCGTGCTGGCCTTTCCCAGCACCTATTCCGTAGGGATCACCAGCCTTGGCTATCAGATCGTCTGGGCGACCCTGGCGCAGCGATCGGATGTGGACGTGCGCCGGCTGTTCACGGATCAGGGTGATGCGATGCCACGCCAGATCGATCTGTTCGGGCTCTCCCTCAGCTGGGAGCTGGATGGACCGGTGCTGCCGGAACTGCTGCAGAACCAGCGAATTCCGGTCTGGGCCCTGGAGCGGGGAGATGAGGACCCGATCGTGTTCGGCGGCGGACCGGTGCTCACGGCCAACCCCGAGCCGCTGGCTCCGTTTTTTGATGCCGTGCTGCTCGGGGACGGTGAACTGCTGCTGCCCGCCTTCATCGATGCGCTGCAGAACTGCCGACAGGCACCGCGAGCGGAGCGGCTGCGACAGCTGGCTCAGGTGCCGGGGGTGTACGTACCATCGCTCTATGCCCCGCAGTACGACCCTGACGGAGAGCTGATGGGCGTGGAACCGATCGATCCAGCGGTTCCAGCCCAGGTGGAAAAACAGACCTGGCGCGGCAACACCCTGAGTCACTCAACGGTGGTCACCCCCGAGGCCGCCTGGCCAGATATCCACATGGTGGAGGTGGTGCGCAGTTGTCCTGAACTGTGCAGGTTCTGTCTGGCCAGCTACCTGACGCTGCCCTTCCGGACACCGTCGTTGGATGACGGCCTGATCCCGGCCGTGGAGAAAGGTCTTCAAGCCACCAAACGGCTTGGGCTACTGGGGGCCTCCGTCACCCAGCATCCCCAGTTCGCCGATCTCCTGCACTGGCTGGATCAAGACCGTTTCGATGGCACCCGCGTCAGCGTCAGCTCGGTGAGGGCAGCCACCGTGACCCCTGAGTTGGGTCGGATCCTGGCCAAACGGGGCAGCCGCTCCCTCACCATCGCCATCGAAAGCGGCAGTGAGCGGATGCGCGAGGTGGTGAACAAGAAACTCACCACGGAGGCCATCCATGAAGCGGCTCGCCATGCCAAACAGGGCGGCCTCACGGGTCTCAAGCTCTACGGGATGGTGGGCCTGCCGACGGAATCGGATGACGACGTCGAAGCAACGGCGGATCTGCTGCTGGCGCTCAAGAAAGGAACCCCTGGACTGCGCTTCACCCTTGGGGTGAGCACCTTTGTGCCCAAAGCCCAGACCCCCTTTCAGTGGCAGGGCGTCCGACCGGAAGCCGAGAAGCGCCTTAAACGTCTGGCCAAACGGTTGAAACCGAAGGGGATCGAATTCCGCCCGGAGAGCTATGGCTGGAGCGTGATTCAGGCCCTGCTATCCCGCAGCGACCGTCGCCTGGCACCGGTGATCGCAGCCGTTGGCGAGGGCCGCGAAAGCATGGGCGGCTGGAAGAAGACCTACCGGGCTGCCCTCAATGGGGAACTACAGCCGATGCCAGGCCCAGCCCTGCCGCCACCGCCGCCCTGGAGCACGGTGATCCAGGAACCATGGGAGGCCTCAACAACCCTCCCCTGGACCCACCTCAGGGGGCCCCTGGCTCCGGCGAAGCTGCGGGAGCATCACGATCAGGCCTTGGCGATGGAGTCTGTTCCCGCTCCTGGTTGAAGGCAGCCAAACCGGCCAACAGGGTCCAGCCCAGGATGTTGAGCCGACTGTCGAACAACGGAAGGTCGGTGGCATGCATCGCCACCAGCACCAGCGTGGCGGTCCACCAGGCCCGTTCCATAGGTGCTTTCTGCAGGATTCCACGCCGCAGAGCCACCACCAGCAACAGCAACACCGTTCCTACAACCAACAGCATCACCGGAAGGCCATGGCTGATCGCCAACTCCAGGGGGAGATTGTGGGAATGGCCATGCCAACGCTTAGCCGCATAGATCGGGTACAGCACACTGAAAGCAGCAGCCCCCCAGCCCAGCCAAGGACGGGCGGCAACCAACTCCAAGGCATACCCCCACTGCCCCAGACGGGTGTGTTTCCAGGCAGTGGGCCCTCCCCGTTCCAGGAGTCGATCAAGAATCGGTTCGGGTATTAAGGCCATCGCCAATTGGCGCCATCCGGACGGGACACCGGGCAGCACCACCAACACCAACGGCGAGGCCAGGAGCAGCAGCAGGGGGAACAACCAGACCCACTGCATCGGCCCCATCACAAAGGGAACCGACAAGGCCAGCGCGCCCATGGCATTGCGCGACTGGGTGAGCACAACCGCAACAACTGTTGAAAGCGTGAGCACCAGAGCAGCACCGCGCCGCCACCAACCATCGGGCCGCAGCACAGCCGCCAGCATCAACGGCCAGACCACCCCGAGCCAGGCACCGGCGATGTTGGCGTAATCAAACAGGGCCGAGAGTCGCCCCTGCGGCTCACCACCGGGCGCGACGAACCAGATGATGGCGCCACCTCCAAGTTGCCAGGGTCCCTGCCAACCCAGAAACATTTGCCCAAGGCCGGTGAACAGCACCGGCAAGGTGCCGGCCACCAGCACCCAAGCGGCCTGACGGCGCTGCTGTTCGCTGGCCAGATGGGGCTGAAAAGCCCAGAAGGCCCAAAACAACGGCAACCAATTGCCCAGCCCAGCCCAGGCCAGCGCCCCTGTTTCCGCCCCCAGCGCCCCCACCAGCATCAACAGAGCAGCAACCATAAACGGCTGGGTCCAGCGGGCCTGCCAAACAGGCCGATCCCTGCCCCGACTGCCGCTGACACAAGCCACAAAGAGACAGATGCCCGAGAGCAGAGCACTGGAGGGGAGCAGAAACAGGCCAAGCCGGAAAGCCTGACCGCCACGATCAGAGGTCATGCAAAAACAGCCGTACGCCCGCGATAGACCATCACCTGACGGCGCAGATGCAAGCGAAGGGCCCGCGCCAAGGCAAGGCGTTCCGTGTCACGGCCCTTGCGGATCAGATCCTCCACTTCGTCCCGATGGCTGACAGAAACGGTGGTTTGCTCAATGATCGGGCCGTCATCCAGATCTTCGGTGACGTAGTGGGCTGTAGCGCCGATGAGCTTGACCCCACGGTCCCAGGCACGGTGGTACGGCTGAGCACCCTTGAACGCTGGCAGAAACGAATGGTGGATGTTGATCACCTGGGGGAAACGCTCAAGGAAATCACTGCTCAGCACCTGCATGTATTTGGCCAGCACCGCAAGTTCAACCTTGTTCTTTTCAAGCAGCTCCAGGATCCGCTGCTCCGCTTCCGCTTTGGTGTCCCGACTGACGGGAACACAAACAAACGGAATCTCAAAGGATGCACACAGGGGTTCCAGATCCGGATGGTTGGCGATGACCAGGGGAACCTGCATCGGCAGCTCCCCGCTTTGAACCCGCCAGAGCAAGTCCTGCAGGCAGTGGCTCTGCTTGCTGGCAAAAATCGCCACACGGGGATGCTCGTCTGAGAAGTGGAGCTGCGCTTCGCCACCAAGCCGCTGTCCCAGAGCCTGAGCCGCTTCAGGAAGCACATCGCGGGGAATGCCGAATCCCTGGAGCTGCCACTCAATCCGGCTGAGAAACACCCCAGCTCCCGCATCCGTGTGGTGATCGGCATGGCGAATGCTGCCGCCGTTGGCCGCCACCCAACCCGCCAATTCGCTGACCAGACCCGGCCGATCGGGGCAGATCATCTGAAGGATGACCGTGGCGTCACTCACAACAACGCTTTGAAAAACAAAATTCTCCCGCGCAGGAGGGGCTGGTTAAAGTCGCAGGGAAATTTTCGATCACCATGCTGAAGGCTCTGAGCCGCCTTGCCGCGTTCTGCCTCTGCGTCGCTTTGAGCCTGGGTCTGATGGCCCCGGCTGCTGCCAATGCTGCCGGCATCAGTCCTGACGACCTGGGCGTGATCCGCCGCCAGGCCGCAGCCTTTGAAGACGCAAAGTCCCGTCTGCCTGATCTGGCACGGCTGGTGAGTGAAAAGGATTGGGTGTTCACCCGCAACCTTCTGCATGGCCCCATGCAGGAAGTGAGCCGGGAAATGCTTTACATCAATCAGCGCCTCGACAAGAGCGAGCGCAAGGAAGCCACCAAGGTGGCCCGCTCCTTGAAAGAAGCTCTGGCTGATCTGGATGAAGCGGCACGCCTGCAGGACTTCAGCCGCTTGCAGAAGTCCTACAGCGCTGTGGCTGCCGGATTTGATGCCTACAGCGATCTGATACCCGCTGAGGCCTTCAACTGAGCCGCTCCATTGGAGTGATTGGTGCCGGGGCCATCGGCCTCGGCACCGCTTGGCATCTGGCCCAGCAAGGGCAAGATGTTTCTGTTTACGACCCTCGCCTGAACCAGTCCGTTGATCGCGAGGGATCAGCAAACGATTTGAGTGGAACATCGGCATCCCTCGGGGTGCTGATGGGCCACGTGTTTCGCCGCAGCAGCGGGCGGGGCTGGAGGCTGCGCCGCCGGAGCATGGAGCTCTGGCCGCAATGGATCGAAACGCTGCAGGCTCACCAGCCAGATCTCAAACTCCATCCGGGCCTGCTGCAAATCGCCGAGGACGAACGAGCGGCTGAGCGGATGGAAGCGCTGGCCGCCCAGCGCGTTGACCTGGGCCTGCAAATGGTCACAAGCGCCGACCTGGCAGCGGTCTGGCCGACGGCCAGGCACGGTGGCCTGCACTCGCGCCACGACGGTCGTGTGGATCCCCTGCTACTGCAACGGGCCCTGCGACAGGCGCTGGCAGAGCAAAGCGTGGAGCTGAATGCCACGGCGGTGGTCCATCTGGAGCGCAACGACAACCACTGGCATGTGCATCGCGCCGATGGAGACAGCTCCGTTCACAAGCTTGTGGTGCTCTGCACGGCCCTGAGCTCGGACGTCTTGCTGGAACCGCTGGGCCAGGCCCGACCGATGACACCGGTGTTGGGCCAGGCCCTGTCACTGGAACTGACAACGGGTCCGACAACGTGGAACAACTGGCCCTCGGTGCTGGTGGATCAGGGCTTCAACCTGATTCCAACCGCACCCGGACGATTGCTACTCGGGGCCACCGTGGAACCGGGCGATCGCGCTTCCGAGGATCCTCTGACGCTGATGCGCAACCTGAATGAGCGAGCACCGGAGTGGCTGCGCTCAGCCAAGGTGGTTGGCCATTGGAGTGGCCTGCGAGCCCGGCCCGTGGATCGCCCGGCCCCTCTGCTGGAAGAGCTGGAACCAGGGTTGATCCTTGCTAGTGGGCACTATCGCAACGGCGTTCTGCTCACGCCTGGCACCGCCGAGTGGGTCGCCGCTGAACTCGAGCAGAGATCACTTGAGCAGGCATAAAAAAAGGGCCCCACAGGGCCCTATCGCGTTGCTGGATCAACCGATTACTTGGTCTCGGTGAACTCCGCGTCGATGACGTCGTCACTGGCATCGCCACCACCGGCATTGGCACCGGCACCGGCGTCAGCACCAGGCGCACCAGCACCAGCTGCAGCACCTTCCTGCTGATAAACGGATGCGCCCACGGTATAGAGCTCCTGCTGCAGTTCCTCCAGCAGGGTCTTCATCGCGTCGTAGTCGTCCTTCTCGGTGGCTTCCTTGAGCTTGAGGCGCTTCTCCTCCAGCTTCGCCTTGGCGTCGGCATCAACCTTGTCGCCCAGTTCTCCCATCTGCTTTTCAGCCTGGTAGACGAGGGTTTCGGCCTGGTTCTTGAGGTCGATCTTTTCGCGCTTCTCCTTGTCAGCGCTGGCGTTGGCCTCGGCGTCCTTGACCATCTTGTCGACCTCGGAATCCGAGAGGGTCGACGCACCGGTGATCGAGATGGACTGCTCCTTGCCGCTGCCCTTGTCCTTGGCGGTGACGCTGAGGATGCCGTTGGCGTCGATGTCGAAGGTCACTTCGATCTGAGGCACGCCCCGGGGAGCTGGGGGAATGCCATCGAGACGGAAGGTTCCAAGCGACTTGTTGTCGGACGCCATCTCGCGCTCACCTTGGAGCACGTGGATTTCCACATTGGTCTGACCATCCACAGCCGTGGAGTAGGTCTCGGTCTTCTTGGTGGGAACCGTGGTGTTGCGGGTGATCATCTTGGTCATCACACCGCCGAGGGTTTCCACACCCAGGGAGAGGGGCGTGACGTCAAGCAGAAGGATGTCCTTCACCTCGCCAGCCAGCACACCGCCCTGAATGGCAGCACCGACAGCCACCACCTCGTCGGGGTTCACCGTCTGGTTGGGGTCTTTTCCGGTGATGCGCTTGACCAGTTCGAGCACGGCCGGGATGCGGGTGGAACCACCCACCATCACGATCTCGTCCAGCTCGCCGGAGGAGAGCTTGGCGTCCTTGAGCGCCTGCTCCACAGGCATGGCGCAGCGGTCGATCAGCTTGGAGGCCAGTTCCTCAAACTTGGCGCGGGTGAGGGTGAGGTCCAGGTGCTTGGGACCCTCGGGCGTGGCCGTGATGAACGGCAGGTTGATCTCGCTCTGGGTGGCGTTGGACAGCTCAACCTTGGCTTTTTCAGCGGCTTCGGTGAGGCGTTGCAGGGCCTGCTTGTCCTGACGCAGATCGATGCCTTCGTTGGATTTGAAGGTCTCGGCCAGGTGATCAACGATCACCTTGTCGAAGTCGTCACCCCCGAGGTGCGTGTCACCAGCGGTGGACAACACTTCGAACACGCCGTCGCCTACTTCCAGAACGGACACATCGAAGGTGCCGCCGCCCAGGTCGAAGACCAGGATGCGCTCGTTGCTCTTCTTGTCGAGGCCGTAGGCCAGAGCCGCAGCGGTGGGCTCGTTGATGATGCGCAGCACCTCAAGGCCAGCGATCTTGCCGGCGTCCTTGGTGGCCTGGCGCTGGGAGTCGTTGAAGTAGGCGGGAACGGTGATCACCGCTTGGCTGACGGTTTCACCGAGGTACTTACCGGCGTCCTCGGCCAGCTTGCGCAGCACCTGGGCGGAAACCTCTTCAGGCGCGAATTGCTTGTCGAGAACCGGGCACTTCACCTTCACGTTGGAGCCGGCCTTTTCGACGCCGTAGCTCACCTCTTTCGATTCCTCGTTCACCTCATCAACCCGACGGCCGATGAAACGCTTGACGGAATAGAAGGTGTTATCCGGGTTCATCACCGCCTGACGTTTGGCGATCTGACCCACCAGCTGATCCTGGTTCTTGGTGTAAGCAACCACGGAGGGCGTGGTGCGGAAGCCCTCGGCGTTCGCGATCACGGTGGGCTTACCGCCCTCCATCACGGAAACACAGCTGTTCGTGGTGCCAAGGTCAATGCCGACAACCTTGCCCATCGGTGCCCACCTCCAGAAATGGTGATTTGATTGGACTCATCCTCCACAGCAGACCCGGTGACAGGCGAGGTGTGGTTCCCGAACAGGCAGGCTGGTGGAGCGATCCGGCCCTGGCAATGATCAACGGCGACACCAGCCTTGTGGGCCTGCTTGGCAATCCAGTGCGCCACTCGGTTTCGCCGGTGATGCAGAACGCCGCCATCGAAAGCATGGGGCTCAACTGGCGCTACCTGGCCCTGCCCTGCGAAAACGAAAACCTTGATCAGGTGTTGAACGGTCTCAGGGCCGTTGGCTGCCAGGGCCTCAACGTCACCATCCCCCACAAACAAGCCATCGCCGAGCTCTGCGAGGAGCTGAGCCCACTGGCGAAACGGCTCGGAGCCGTCAACACCCTGATTCCGGGAGCGGGCGGTGGCTGGTTCGGCACCAACACCGATGTGGAGGGCTTTCTGGCACCCCTCGGTACCAACGGCACCTGGGCAGGACGCCATGCCGTGGTGATCGGCTGCGGCGGATCAGCTCGAGCCGTGGTCGCCGGTCTGCAGACCCTGAACCTCAGCAGCATCACCGTTGTTGGACGGCGCAGCGGGGCACTGCAAGCCTTCATCACTGATCTGCAGCAGAGCCACGCCCCCCTGACGGCCTGTCTCGACACCGCTGTTCAGCTCAACGAGAGCGTGGCTCAAGCGGCTCTCGTGGTGAATACCACCCCGGTGGGAATGGCCCAGCACGGCGACCCGGAGGCCATGCCATTGGGGGCCGAACTCTGGACAGAGCTCAACACCGAAGCGGTGTTGTACGACCTGATCTACACACCCAGGCCCACCAGCTGGCTTGCAGCTGGGCAACAACGGGGCCACCGCTGCATCGATGGCCTCGAGATGCTGGTGCAGCAGGGCGCTGCCTCGCTGCGGCTCTGGAGTGGACGCGACGACGTTCCTGTCGAGGCGATGCGAAGCGCCGCCGCGACTGCTCTTGCGACCTAAGGTCCCAACAATCCCTAGCTCCACCGTGCAGATTCCCCTCTGGCAGCGGCTGCTCGCACCGCTGGTGTACCTGCTCCCCTGGAGTGACGCCATTCCCTTTGGCCTCGGGGCTGACGGTGTGTTCAACCAGATCCCGTTGCTGAGACTGCTGATCGTTCCCGCGGTACCGCTGATCCAATTGGATCGGGGGGTTCCCTTCGGTGGCCTGCTGCTGTTCTTCGTGCTGTTTCTGGCGGTGGTGCGGAATCCGGCCGTTCCCTACTTCATCCGCTTCAACACCCTGCAGGCCCTGCTCACCGACATCGTGATCGTTGTGCTGAGCTTTGCGTTTGGCATCCTTCTCCAACCCATTGCCGGAGGCAGCCTGCTGGTGAGCACCCTGTCCAGCACGATCGTGGTGGCGGTGCTGGCCATTCTTGTGTTCGCCCTGGTGGAGTGCTGGCGCGGGCGCGAACCGGATCTTCCCGGCATCAGCCAGGCCGTACGGATGCAGCTCTACTGAAGTGCTGGGGCAGGCCAGGGGATAAGGTGTTGGATCCGTCGCTCACTCCGGTGAGCCTGATACCCCTTCGGTGCTGCCCATGACGCACGATCCGTATTACGAAACCATGTACATCCTTCGTCCGGACATTCCGGAGGAGGAAGTTGAAAGCCATCTCACCAAGTACCGCGACATGCTCGTGGAAGCTGGTGCCGATGTGCTGGACAACCAGATGCGTGGCAAGCGCCGTCTGGCCTATCCGATTGCAAAGCACAAGGAAGGCATTTACGTGCAACTGAGCCACAAAGGCGATGGCCAGCACGTTGCTGTTCTCGAGAAGGCAATGCGCCTCAGTGAGGATGTGATCCGCTATCTGACCGTGAAGCAGGAAGGTCCCCTTCCCGCACCTCGGGTGATGCCGGGCAGCGAAGCTGCTCAACAGCAACAGGCCGAAGCCGCTGCATCAGCTGACTGATCAGCATTGTTGGATTCGTGGGTGGGCGATACCGTCCGCCCATGGATTCGAAACGCGACCAACCTCAGCCAACCGAACCTGTTTCGAACGAGCGTCATGGCGACGCTGAAGTGATTCGGTTGCTGAAACAGAGAATTTCCGAGCTCGAGGGCGAGATCGAGTCCTACAACGAGCTTCTGGCCGAACTGCCGGACGTCTTTGAACGCCGTTTCCAACAGCGGCTTGAGCCGTTGATGGAGCGTTATCAACTGCTGGCTGAACAGGTTGATCAAGACCAGATCGAACGGCCTCAACCAGCCCTGCCTGGAAGCTCAGACCCGGACAACGTTGTGCGTTTTCCGGGCCTGAGGCTTCTCAACTTCCTGCAGAAGCGGCAGCGCTCAGCTTGAACGGCGCTGGGAAGCTGACCAGAGGCGGGTCGGCAGACCCCAGACGTAGATAAAGCCCTCTGCAGCGCGGTGATCGAACTGGTCCTCACTGCCGTAGGACGCCATTTCGGGGACGTAAAGGCTGCTATCAGCTGAGCCGCGGCCGGTGACCGTGGCCGTTCCTTTGTGCAGCCGGAGACGAACGACACCATTGACGGTGGTCTGGGTGCGGTCCATGAAGCCGTCCAGAGCATCTTTGAGAGGGCCAAACCAAAGGCCCTGATAAACGAGGTCGGCCCACTGCATTTCCAACTGCCGCTTGCTGCGCAGCACATCAGCAGCGAGGGTCAGGCTTTCCAGTTCCTGGTGGGCCTGGATCAACAGCAAAAGGCCGGGCGTTTCGTAGATCTCCCGGGATTTGATCCCCACCACGCGGTTCTCGATCATGTCGAGACGGCCAATGCCATGGGTGCCCGCCAGGCGGTTGGCTTCACGGATCAAGGCCACGGGGTCCAGCTGCTGACCGTTGATCGCCACAGGATTGCCTGCTTCAAAAGCAATCTCGATCTCTTCGGAGGCATCCGGAGCCGCCTCCACCGATCGCGTCATCGCAAACACCTCCTCGGGAGGAGCCACCATCGGGTCTTCAAGGGGTCCGGCCTCAATGCTGCGGCCCAGCAGATTGAGATCGATCGAGTAAGGCGACTTCTTGCTGACCGGTGCGGGCAGACCAAAGCGTTCGCCGTAGGCGATGGTCTCCTCACGGCTCATGCCCCACTCACGGGCTGGGGTGAGCACCTTTAGGTCCGGTGCCAGCGCAGCGATGGCCACATCGAAACGCACCTGATCATTGCCCTTGCCTGTGCATCCATGGGCGACAGCATCGGCACCCACTTCCCGGGCCACTTCAACCAGGCGCTTCGCGATCAGAGGCCTCGCCAGGGCCGTAGAGAGGGGGTAACGGCCTTCGTAGAGAGCGTTGGCACGAATCGCCGGAAAGGCGAAATCCTTGATGAAGGGCTCGATCAGATCTCCCACCAGCGACTGACTGGCACCGGCATCCAGCGCTTTCTGACGAATCGGCTCCAGCTCATCGCCCTGGCCGAGATCAGCGGCAAAGGTGATCACATCCTCAACACCCCATTCCTGCTTGAGGTATGGGATGCAGACACTGGTATCAACTCCCCCGGAATAGGCGAGTACCACCTTCTTGGCGCGGCCCATCAATGGGTCTCCTGATCACAATCGTCTGATTCTCTCGTCTCGCCGGCCGCCACCTGTGGAGAAGCCGCAAGCAACCATGCAGCCAACGCCGCAGCCGGGACAAAGACCAGCAGCAACGCCAGGGTCCAGGAGGTCTGCAACGGTTCAGGCCGCTGCAAACCCCACCAATGCAGACCAGAGCTGATGATCAGGGCCAGACCCCAGAAAAGAACGAGCAGCGCAGATTTGTTCAGTGGGGGATTAAACAGCACATGGTCTATCTTGGTTGATTGGCCCGCGTCACTCCCTGCATGAGCGCTCTGGTTGATTTAAACGCCCTGGACAGCGTCAACCCGTCCCTCACCCGCTACGGGCGCCGCGACCCTGCACCCGTGCTGCCACTGCGTGAGGAGCCTGACCTTCTGTCTTGGCTGGAAACCAGCGGCCGTCTCGTTGCCGACGAAGAATCCGGTTCACCTGAAGTGAGCACCGTCGAAGAGGAGGAACTCTCCGCGCTCATGGGTGAGAAAGAGGATTACAACAAGGATGACGAGCAAAACGAGGAGCAGTGGGAGGACTGACGTCCCCCAAGCACTGACTGGTCGCCACTGAGCGACTCACCTAGGGTCCCAGCGATCAGTCCAGTGCAACTTTGCAATCCACGGATTCGAACCGCCGCCCTTGGTGGGAGAACGGCTCATCGAGTGCCAGCTTGCTGATGCTGGTGGTCTTGATGACCAGCTTTGCAGCCGACAAGTGGATCACCAATGCGCAACTGAGCCTGCCGCTCTTGATTTCAGCGGTCTGCGCAACAGCGACTGCAGCCTTGGGAATTCCCCTTCTGCGGCGCTTGAAGATGGGGCAGTTCATCCGTGAGGAAGGCCCCAAAGCCCATCAGAGCAAGGCGGGAACGCCAACGATGGGGGGCCTTCTAGTGGTTCCCGTCGGGGTCATTCTCGGGAGCCTGATCACACGGGACGCCGTGGCGTCACAACAACTGCTCAGCCTGGCAGCCCTGACCCTGACGTTCATGCTGATCGGCGGCATCGATGACTGGAGCAGCCTCACCAAACACACCAATGCTGGCCTGACGGCGCGAGGGAAATTGCTGCTGCAAGCCATGGCAGCCGCAGCCTTTCTTGCCATCGCTGCCTGGCAGGGCTGGATCAGCAGCAGCATTGCCCTGCCCTTTGGCCTTGAACTGCCCTTAGGGCTTCTGATCTGGCCGCTGGGGCTGTTTGTCGTTCTGGCGGAGAGCAACGCCACCAACCTCACCGATGGCCTGGATGGCTTGGCCAGCGGCTGCGGAGCACTGGTGTTTACCGGTCTGGCACTTCAACTGATGCTCCGAGGAGACAACGGAGATCCCGCCTTGGCTGGCTTCTGCATGACCATGGCTGGGGCATGGCTTGGGTTTCTGGTGCACAACCGAAACCCGGCTCGGGCCTTTATGGGCGACACGGGATCCCTGGCGATGGGAGCCGCCCTCAGCGGTGTGGCTCTGTTGTCCAACAGCCTCTGGCCCCTGCTGGTGATGGGAGGCGTCTTCGTCGCCGAATCCCTCTCCGTGATCATCCAGGTTTGGGTGTTCAAGGCCACGAAAGGCCCAGATGGTCAGGGGCGACGCGTGTTCCGCATGGCGCCGCTGCATCACCATTTTGAGCTTGGAGGCACCGATGAACGAAGCGTGGTGCCCGCGTTCTGGCTGGTCACAGCAGGGCTTGTGCTTCTCGGACTGGTGCTGCGTCCCTGAGAGTCGATCTTTTGATCCAATCCTGAGAAGCATCTTTTTGACGAGAGCTGAAGGTTGCAGTGATTCAGATCGACAATGAAATCGCACTTGTCTTCGTACCGCGCAAAGTCAATTCTTCTGAGAAAGATTGACCCTGACGCAGAAAAACGACCGACATTTTCAAGATCTTGGAGTGACCACAACACAGCGTTCTGAATGAAGGGAGGCCTGAACGACATAGCCGGTACTCAGGGGATTGTTGATATCCAGAACGAACGCTTCGCGCCGCTCACATCCCTTAAAGTCATGTTTTGAGACGGCAAGGCGTGATGACCTACTTCACCTGGCGTGAATCCGGTCTCACCGCTGACTGCTCAAGTCTCGAAGCGATGGCTGCCCGCTTTGAGGAGTCGGCCAGTTTGATGCGACGCATGTCGAGCGAAGGGTTCCAGCTGGAGCGCCATGGAACGGAGCAGCGCATCACGCATCCCGATCCCACCGTGTTTGAAGCCTGGGGTTTCGTCAGCGAAGAATCACCGGTTCGCCAACTCACGCTGATCCCCGATCTTCAGAACTGATGGACAACCTGCTTGCCAAAACCGCTGAGCTGCTCGCCAACGCCGCTGCGGATCCTGACCGGGTTCTGAAATGGGTTCTGATCTATTTCGGTGTGTCGTCGCTTGGATTCATGGGCGTGTGGCTGATCGGCGAAGTGCGCCGTCAGAGCAACACCGATTCGAACTGAGCCCTCAGCGACTCGCTTCCACCGAGCGCTGACGCCATTGAGGCGATTGCTCCATCGATTTCAGCTGCTCTGCGCTGGGGCTCTCAAGCAGATCAAGGAGATGCAGTGGTTCAGCTTCGAAGTGGAGATGAGGACCGGTCGACCACCGGCCCGTGTTGCCGCAAAGACCAATGATCTGGCCGCGGTCATAGGAGCCTGCTGGGGCACCAGCGTGGAGGTGGCTGTAACGCGTCTTGACGCCTGCCCCAGCCAGATGAAATGTCCATCCGTGGGTGGCTGTCCAACGGCTCCGCCCGACCCCGTCATGGGCGGCACGCACAGGACGACCTACACGACAGGAGATGTCCAAGGCTGGATGATCCTGTTCGACGCCTTGGGTTACCACACCAGACATCGGCACAAGCAAGGCGGCAAACAGACCCAGCAACCAATCAAAACGAGAATTGGAAGAGAATCTTAAGACACAGTCCCTTCCACAAGAGAAAAGACAGGATTCCTGTTTTTCGTTAACGCTCTCTTAAAAAGAAAAAAACCCTGTGGTTCCGGGCCACTGTGCCGACGGTCTGGCGACGGTTCGAAGGCAAATCAACTGCAGCTCATGCGCAGAGCACTTCTGTTCACAGGTGCCGGCCTGATGGTCGCCGCTGCTGGACTCCCCAGCTTCGCCGCCCCCAAACAAACCGCCCGCACCGTCACCAACGGTTTCGTTCGCTCCAACGTGCTGTTGCCCCTCGGTGGCAAAAAGGCCGTCTCCAATCCCGTGCCTGAGGATCTGAGCGACCTGTCCGGTTGGACCCGCGAAGAACTCGAGGTGGGTCTGGAGAAGCAATACGACGTTGACGTTGCTGACGTCACTCGCTTCCTTTACTCCACCGAAGGCGAGGCTTTCCTCAAGGAAAGCATCAACGGCAACTATCACCCGTACTACAGCCAGCAGAACGATCTGCAGGCCGTTCGCAGCGCCATCATTCTTGATGCTGAAGATGGCAAGCTCTCCAGCTACGGAATGATGGCCAAGCTGCCGACCGATCAGCGCCTGCAAGGTGCCATGAAGGTCTGCAATGCCGAAGCACAAGGTGATTTCCACAAGGACACCTCCCTGCTCAGCTGGTACATGAACACCCCGGCCTGCATCCAGGCCTACACCGCCAAGGCCGAAGAGCCCGCTCCTGCTGCTCCCGTTCAGGGACTCTGGTGATCTAACAGCCGAACGACAAAACACGTCCACCAAGCCCTGGGTCCACCCAGGGCTTTTTTCATGCCTCGTTTTTTGTGCCTCGGTCTGTCACGGCACAACCATCAAGGCAGGACCACCACCGGAGTCCCCACGTCCACAAGGTCAAACACCCTGCGGATGTGTTCGTCGTAGAGGCGAACGCAGCCATGGGATACGGCCCGTCCAACGGTCCAACGGTGGGGCGTGCCGTGCAAGCCGACGTGGGAGCAGCCCTGGACCTGCACCACCTTCTCGCCATCCCAACCACCGGGATTGGAGCAGTCCTGATAGAAGGCGATCCAACGCGATCCCAAGGGATTTCGGCCTCCGGGGGGAACCAGAGCACCAGTGCCGGGATGCCGCCAGACGGGATCCACCGCTTTGAACAGAACCCGATGCTCGCCGAGAGGCGTTTCCCAGCCTTGGGTGCCGACAGCAACAGGCACCCGCAAACGAAGCTGCCCCTGCTCCAGCAGAATCAGTTGACGGCTGGAACGATGCAGCACCAGCTGCTTGGTGGAACGGGAACGAACAGCAGCGGGCAGCAAGGCCAGTGCCTCCGCATCACTGAGCCAGGGGGCAACCGGTGGAATCGGATCCGCAGGCCTGGCCTGAACAGGCTCGAGCTGGAGACAAGCTCCAGCAAGAACCGCCAACAACGTCGCCCGAAGCACTGGACTCAATCAAGAACACATCCTTGACCTAGCGGGACATTGAGCGCTGCACCTCAGGCTGCGGAAAGTCTCAGGACTTGCGTTGATTGATGATGCAGGCAGGCCATTCATAGATCACCATGCCATCGTTTCCACGCACCGTGATGCTGCTGGGCAGCGGGGAGCTGGGCAAGGAAGTGGCCATTGCTGCCCAACGGCTTGGCTGCCGGGTGATCGCCTGCGATCGCTATGCCGCTGCCCCGGCCATGCATGTGGCGGACGTGGCCGAAGTGCTGCCGATGACCGATGCCGATGCCTTGCTGGAGGTGGTCAGGCGCCACCAACCCGACGTGGTGATCCCGGAGATCGAAGCACTCGCCGTGCATGCCCTGGCGGAACTCGAACAAGAGGGGATCACCGTGATTCCCACGGCCCGCGCGACGGCCGTCACGATGAACCGAGACCGCATCCGCGACCTGGCGGCCGGCGAACTCGGTCTCCGCACCGCCCGATTCGCCTATGCCTCCAATGCTGAAGAACTCACAGCAGTGGCGGAACCACTGGGCTGGCCCGTCGTGGTGAAACCGGTGATGAGTTCCTCCGGCAAAGGCCAGAGCGTGGTGACCTGTGCAGACGATCTGCCCAAGGCCTGGGAGGCTGCCATGGCCGGTGCGCGGGGCACCTCAACCCAGGTGATCGTGGAGGAATTTCTTCATTTCGATCTGGAGATCACCCTGCTCACCATCCGTCAGCGCAATGGCGAAACACTGTTCTGTGCACCGATCGGCCACGAACAGGAAGGAGGGGACTATCAATGCAGCTGGCAGCCAGCTCAACTCAGCGACCAACAACTGCGTCAGGCCCAGGCCATGGCCAAAACCGTCACCGACAACCTGGGCGGTGCCGGTCTCTTCGGGGTGGAATTTTTCCTCTGTGGCGATGAGGTGATTTTTTCTGAACTGTCGCCCCGGCCGCACGACACTGGCCTGGTGACCCTGATCAGCCAGAACCTGAGCGAGTTCGAACTGCACCTGCGCGCTGTTCTCGGTCTGCCGATCCCCACCATCACGGCAGCTGATGCGGCGGCCAGCCGAGTGATCCTGGCCCAAACGAACATGGACTCCGTAGCTTTTGAAGGAGTCGAACAAGCGCTCACGGAAGCTGACACCCAAGTGCTGCTGTTCGGCAAGCCCACAGCCCGCCCCGGTCGGCGCATGGGTGTGGCCCTAGCAAGGGGAGGAGATCGGAAGGAAGCACAAGCAAAGGCCGACAGGGCAGCCGCCTGTGTGACCGTGATTCCAGGATCAACGGCTGCCTGAAAACCGGTAGTGGGTTAAGCCATCCAGCACGGCTCCAACACTGGGGCGTTTCGAGACGTACACCCGCTGCTGGATCCGTTGGCCCAACAGGTAGGGATCGTGATCCGCAGGAACCACGGTGGCGGGCAAACCATCCAACAACTCTCCGTCCCCTTGCTGACTGGCCACCACCAGAACCTGATCCAGGGGGAGCCCCCAGGACTGGACCAGGAAACGGATGGCCTCGCTGCGGGATGCACGCTGCGGCAGAACATCCAGGAACCAGTGGCAACGGAGCTGGGGTTCCGCCTGCAGGCCATGGCGGCGCAAGCGCTGACGAGCCAACCCGATCAAACCGCAGTTGGAGGCCCGCAACAGGTAGCTGACCTTGTAACGACTCTGATGATCAGCATCCTGAAGCTGGATGTGTTCCTGCAGTTGACCCATGGCTGCAAGAACAGCATCACGATCCCAGGCCTGGCTGATCCGCTTGGCCCAGACGGGATCCTCGGCGCGATCTGCCGCGTGGTGAATCTCGGTTCCAGCCCTGCAGATCCAGGCCTTGGGATCGGGAAGATGCAACTCCCGGTAGCGCTGACGCGCCTGAGCCAGGGAGCGCCCCGTGAGGATCACCAACCCTGTCGAAGCAGCCAAGGGTTCGGCTTGGAGCCGGTCGCGCAGATGCGCAAGGGAGCGTTCCTCCGGCAGCTCCAAGCTGCTGTCGAGATCCAACGCCAACAGCCTGGAGACGGGGCTGGGCCGCCGCACCACCAACATTCCACGCACAGGTGACACGCGAACTTTCTGCTGCATCAGGGCGAGGTACTGACACACATGGGCATCCCAGCTGAAGTGCCGACTGATGGCCTCAACTCCGTTGTCACTCCAACGGCGCCAACGGGACCGATCACTGCCAGCCAATTCCAGGGCTTCCTGAAGTGCTCCGGGATCGGTGACGTCCGCCAGAAGACCGTTCTCGCAACGGTTTTGAATATCCCGTGGCCCTCCATCGTCGGTGGCCACCATCGGCAAACCGCAGGCCGCGGCCTCAAGCAGGGTGAGTCCGAAGGGTTCGGTCAACGCCGGGTTCACAAACAACCCTCCCCGACATGCAGCCCAGCGGTACAGAGCGGGGATCTGGGCACGACGGTGTTGTTTGGGGTAGGCGACCTGGCCATAGAGGTCAAACCGATCAACTAGATCGAACACCTGCTGAAGCACATCACGCTGCTGCTTCTCAAGCTGACGCGGATCATCCCGACAGCCAAGCACAAGCACCAGGTTGTGACGCTGCCGCAGCACTGGAGACTGGCCATAGGCCTCCACAAGCGCAGGAATGTTCTTGCGCCGCACCGCTCGGGAAATCGCCAGGAGGGGAGGCCGATCCGGCTCCCTCAGGAAAGGCTGCAACAGGCTTTGCAGCGCAGATCCTTCCTTCGATGAGCTGTGGGGATGAAACCGGGTGGCATCGACCCCGGGGGGGACCACCACCGCCTGATCCGCCTGAAAGTGGCCGTAGCGGCAGTACTGCTGATCCGCCTCTTGACGGGTGCTGGTGATCACCAGATCCGCCTGGGCGAGAGCACGCTCTTCGGCGTCAATGCGCCGGCTGATGGCATAGGTCTGCTCAAGTTGAGAGCGATCCAAGCCACCAGCCAGGAGACGACGCTGTTTCTCCCGGCCGAGGGAATGACCCGTAAAAACAAGCGGAATCCCCAACCGCTGACTGACGAGGGCACCCACCAGACCGGCATCGGCGTAATGGGCATGAATCCAATCCACCCTCTGGCCGGGCTGACTCAGATGTTCCACCAGCTGATCAGCCAGCTCCTCGAGATGAGGCCAAAGCAACTCCTTGCGCAGATACCGCTTCGGACCGAAGGGGAAGCGCAGGATGCGGGCCCCTGGAGCAATGGCTTCGACCCGTTGGCTGTAATCGAGATGACCCGACGGTCCTGAATCAGCCGGGTGACCACATCAACCTGCTCAACCTCCGCCCGCTGCGCCAGGCTGCGCACGAGCTCCAGCACATACAACGTCTGGCCACCGGTATCAGCGTCCCGTCCCAGTTCGAGCTCATGGGAACGAAACAGACCGTGAAGGTGCAGATGCAACAACCGGATCCCCATTCGCTCCACTCACAAACAACAACGGGACGCAGATTCGGTGCCGTTGTTTTTTCTTTAGAGGCGGAAGAAGGGGTAAAAAATGAAAAAAACCTTAGAAGACCTGCAAATCAAACCGAGCAAGAAAGCTGAGTCATGTTGTCGTGCAATGGATCTGAGCCGTAGGGACAACAGTCAAAGGCTCGGCTTGTTGTAACAAGCCAGCAACATCAGAGGCGGGCGCTTACATCAACAAGGCTGCCCCGCTCGTCACCCCAACCACCCCCAGAGAAGCTGACGGCGCCATCCACCTCGAGCTGCTCGTTGATCCAACCAAGGATGACCGGCCCAACCTGTGCAGGGGATGGCTCACCCCGAAAACTGCGAAGACTGAAGTGGTCTGCCCCCTGCACCAACACCAAGCGGTGCCCCAAGCGCGCAGCCTTGCTCTCACGCATCGGAGCGATCGCTTCCGGCCCCGAAGGCACCACCCAGTCGCGGGTACCGCTGATCAGCAGCACCTTGGCCGGACGGCTCTCCAAGCGACTGCCGTCAAACAACAGACGCAAGGGCGGACTGACGGCCACAACAGCCTTGACCCTTGGATCAGCAACAGCGGCTTGGTTCACCCCCGACAGCCAACTGCACTGGAGCACCCAACTGATGTTTCGCTCCGAATCCTTGAGGTCGTTGCAACGGGCTTTGAGTCTGGAATCAACAGGAACCCCACCGGCCAGCTGGAGCGTCGTGGTGGCTCCCCAGGAGTGGCCCACCACCGCAACGGCGTCGGTGTTCAACGTGGCGCCCGGCAGAAGACGCCCTGAACTGACCGCATCCAACAAAGCGGACACATCAAGGGGTCGAAGCCTCAATTCTTCAGGCCCCGGCGGCGGCGCATCACCAGCGAGCATCGCCTTCTGCTGATTGAGGTCGCTGCCGGGGTGATCGGGAAGCAGCACGGTGTAGCCATGGGCAGCCAGCACCTCACCCCACCCTTCGAACGACTCCGGATCGTCCCAGAGCCCATGGGAGATCACCACCAAACGACCATTCCCAGGGGCTGCAGGCTGAAGCATGAGAACCCGCATGGGTTTCGGCCGATGGGGCACGGACACCTGAACAACCTCACGGGACCAGCTGGGCCGCAGAGGCTCCCGCAGAGCGGTCGTCACAGATGCGGCCTCAACGGAACGGGCCAGCGCAACCCCCTCCTCAAGGTTGGTCTTAAGCCGGTTGGCCACCTCAGCGAGGCGGGATAGATCGATCGACGCTTGCTCTCCGGGCAACTCCCTCAAAAAGCCAAGAATGTTGGGTTGCCCCCGGCGTTCAGCACGAATCAGGGCTTCGGTCAGCATCCGCCCGCTGTCGTCCAGCTCAACCCCCTCAAGATCCACCACCTGCGTTGCCGCATGGAGGGCCTGCTCCAGCAGCGGCTGACCGGTCGATCCCGCCAGCAATGCCTTGGTCTCCAGGGGCAGCGGCGTAAGGAACACCTGGCGCAGCAGCGGCAACAATTTGCCACCACTGGCCAGTTCCAGATCCTGCAGATCCGGACTGGCCTGAATCAATTGTTCAGCCGACTCACCGTCAGCGAAGTTGATCGTGATCTCCGTCTCCAGAAACGGCAGACGCAACACGAACCGCTCCAAGGCTGAAGCTGGGCCCCCACCAAGGGCCAGTGACATGCCAAACGCCAGAGCCGCCAGGTGGGTGCGACGTCGGGCCATCAAGCCGCGAGGGAAACGGGAAGTTCTGGTGGATGCTGCTCCAAAACCCGAGCCAGGTAGCGGCCGGTGTGACTGGTGGGGTGCTGGGCGACCTCTTCTGGAGTGCCGGTGACCAGGATCTCGCCACCCTTGTCACCGCCCTCGGGGCCGAGATCGATGATCCAGTCGCTGCAGCGGATCACGTCAAGGTTGTGCTCGATGCAGATGATCGAGTTGCCCTTGTCCACGAGACGCTGCATCACATCCATCAACTTGTGCACGTCGTAGAAGCTGAGGCCGGTGGTGGGCTCATCAATCAGATAGAGGGTCTTGCCAGTGGCCCGCCGTGACAGCTCTGTTGCGAGCTTCACCCGCTGGGCCTCACCCCCCGAGAGGGTTGGCGCCGGCTGGCCGAGCTTCACGTAGCCCAGACCCACATCCACCAAGGTGCGCAAGCGATCTGCCGCCTGAGGAATCGCATCAAACACCTCAGCGGCCTGCTCCACCGTCATCTGGAGCACATCGGCAATCGTGTGGCCCTTGTATTTCACCTGCAGGGTTTCGCGGTTGAAGCGGGCGCCCTTGCAGACATCGCACTGGACGTAGACATCCGGCAGGAAGTTCATTTCAATCACATTCACGCCCTGACCACGGCAGGCCTCACAGCGGCCACCCTTCACGTTGAAGCTGAACTGACCCACCTGGTAACCGCGGGCCTTGGCCTCGACCGTGGCGGCGAACACCTGACGGATCGGATCAAAGGCACCGGTGTAGGTGGCTGGATTGGAGCGAGGCGTGCGTCCAATCGGGCTCTGGTCGATGACAATCACCTTGTCGATCGACTTCAACCCACGCAGCTCCCCGAGACCCTGCGGAAAGGGCACCTTCAGACCCAGGCCGTTCTCCAGGGCGGGATGCAGAAGCTCATTCACCAGGGTGCTCTTGCCGCTGCCGCTCACCCCGGTGACGGACACCAACCGGCCCAAGGGGAACTCAACCGAAACGTTCTTGAGGTTGTTGCGGTTGCAATCAATCAACTTGAGTGAGCGCGAACCGCTCTGGCGGCGTTCAGCCGGCGTGGGAATCGAGCGACGGCCACTCAGGTAAGCGCCGGTGAGGGATTCGCTGCTGGCCACCAGGTCATCGAAACTTCCCTCCGCAACGATGTGGCCCCCATGGACGCCGGCGCCAGGGCCAATGTCCACCACGTGATCGGCAGCACGGATGGTGTCTTCATCGTGTTCCACCACCACCAGAGTGTTTCCGAGATCCCGGAGCCGCACCAGGGTGTTCAGAAGACGGTCGTTGTCCCGCTGATGCAAACCGATGCTCGGCTCATCCAGCACGTACAGCACCCCGGTGAGACCAGCACCGATCTGGGTCGCCAGACGGATGCGCTGGGCTTCACCACCGGAGAGCGTCATCGCCGGTCGATCCAGGCTCAGGTAGTCCAGACCAACATCAAGCAGGAATTTCAGACGCAGGCGGATTTCCCTGAGCACCAGATCACCGATCTGGATCTGACGGGCATTCAGCAAGGGCTCTGAACCCTCATGGGCGCCCACACCCATCAGTTTTTCGATCCGTTCCAGGGTCTGACCAACGCTGACGGCCGTGAGTTCTGGAATCCGGTACGGCCCCACCTTCACCGCCAGGGCTTCAGGGCGGAGCCGTTGTCCGCCACAGGCTTCACAGGGAACAAGCTCGAGATACTTCTCCAACTTCTGGCGCTGGGCTTCACCACTGGCATCGCGGAGCTGCCGCTCGAGGATCGGAAGAATGCCTTCGAAGGGCCGGGTGTACCCCCCTTGCCCCTTGCGATAACGGCTGTCGGCCTGAATCAGGATCGGCTCGCGGCTTCCATTGAGCAGCACATCCCGCTGTTCATCCGTGAGTTCATTCCATGGGGTCTTGATCTCAAAGCCAAAGGCCTCGCCCACTGAATACAGCAGGGAGAAGTAGTAGCTGTTGTCTTTCTCCGCCCAAGGCGCCACAGCGGCATACACCGGCTGCGTTGGGTCCGGAATGACCCGGTCCACGGTGAACTTGCGCAGATGGCCAATGCCATGGCAAGCCTCACAGGCGCCGTAAGGGCTATTGAACGAAAACAGCCGCGGTGACAGCTCCTCCATCACAGCGCCGTGCACGGGGCAGGCGAAGTTCTCGGAATAAAGACGCTCCCGCTCAACGCCATCGGGAAGCTCTTCCCCCTTCTTGGGCACCACCTCCACCAAGGCCAGACCATCCCCGCGTTTGAGGGCCGTGCGCAGCGAATCAGTCAGCCGTTCCTGGATCCCCTCACGGGCCACAAGACGATCGACCACCACTTCGATGTTGTGGCTGTGGTTCTTGTCGAGCTCGATGTTGTCGGCCAGCTCGCGCACCTCACCGTTGATGCGCACCCGGGCAAAACCTTCGGCCGCCAAACCACTGATCAACTTGGTGTGGGTGCCCTTCTTGCCGCGCACCACCGGCGCCAACAGCTGATAACGGGTTCCCTCCGGCAACAGCAGGATCTGATCGACCATTTCGTCGATGCTCTGCGGCTTGATCGAACGGCCACACTTGGGGCAGTGGGGCTCGCCGGCACGGCCGAACAGCAGACGGAGGTAGTCCTGAATCTCCGTGACCGTGCCCACCGTTGAGCGGGGGTTGTGACTGGTGGATTTCTGATCAATCGAAATCGCCGGAGACAGGCCCTCGATGGCATCAACATCGGGCTTGTCCACCTGCCCCAGAAACTGGCGGGCATAGGCCGAAAGACTTTCGACGTAGCGGCGCTGTCCCTCGGCAAAGATCGTGTCGAAGGCAAGTGAACTCTTACCGCTGCCACTCACCCCGGTGAACACCACCAGCTTGTTGCGGGGAATGGTGACGTCGACGTTCTTGAGGTTGTGCTGCCGCGCACCCCTCACTCGAATCACATCGTCCTGAGTCGCCAGCGGGCCAGCTGAGTCAGCGATCTTGGCAGCAGCTCGCGCCATCAGGACCCGTTGGAAAGCTCAAGAGTTTAGGAAGAACTCAAGCCTTCAAGCTGTTCGCTGGTCCAGCAGGCTGGCTGCATAGGCATCAGCCTGATCGCCACCAGCGAGGTCTGCCAGCTCCTGGCGGCGTTCCTGAGTGTCCCGCAGTCGGGACACTCGCGAATGGGTGATGCCGTCTTCCACATGCTTGCTCACTCGGAAATGGTGATCGGCCACTGCCGCCACGAGCGGTTGGTGGGTGACGCAGAACACCTGGCGCTGACGGGCCAGGGTCTGAAGCAGATCGGCCATCGCTCCACTGACTCGTCCACTGACGCCGGCATCAATCTCATCGAACAGCAGCGTGCTGGAGCCATCCACCGCGGCAAGGGTGGTCTTGAGCGCGAGCAGAAAACGGGACATCTCACCGCCGGACGCCACCTCGGTCAGCGGTGCCATCGGTTGGCCGGGATTGGCGGAAAACAGGAATTGAACAGCGTCCGCTCCGTGTTCAGCCGGGTCACAGGGGGTGAGATCCACCTTGAAACGCACGTTGGCCAGACCCATGGGCGGCAAAAGCTTCAGCAACGAAACCTCTAAAGCCTCCGCCGCCTTCAACCGCTCGCGACGCAGGGCCGCATTGGCCTGATCACGCGTCTGACGACGCTCGTTCTCCTCCTGGTGCAGGCGGGTGAGATCCGCCGCGAAGCCTTCCGCTCCCAAACGATGAAACAGCTCATCACGCCGCTGAATCAAACCAGCCAGATCAAGGCCGTAGCGGCGCTGCAGGCGTTTTAAGACCGACAGACGGTCCTGAATCCGCTCCAGGTGGTCTGGATCGCTCTCGAGCGCCAGACCGTATTGATCGAGGGAGCGCAACAAAGCGTCCACACCAGCCTCGAGATTCAGCGCCTGATCCCGCAGGGGCTCAAGCGAACCATCCAGCTGCGCCATGGCCTGCAGCTCCTGGATGCACGCCGCGAAGTGATCCTGCAGCGAAGGCGCCTGATCAACACCGTCGCGGATTCGCCCAAACAGCAAGGCCAGACCCTCCAGCAGCCTTACGCCATGGACGAGGCGGTCTTGATCTTGTTCCAACCGCTGCTGCTCGTCGGGGTCGTCGAGATCAGCAGCTTGCAGCTGCTCCAACTGCTCTTCCTGTTCAGCCCGCTCCTGTTCGGAGCGCTGCTGCTCCTGCTCAAGAACCATCAGGGCATCTGCAGCCTGGCGCCATTCGGTCCAGGCATCAGCCACCCGTGCTTTGACCTCGGCCAATGCAGATCCACCGAGACGGTCAAGCCAGAGCCGTTGCTGCCCCGTCCGTGACAACAACTGGGTCTGTCCCTGAACCGTGAGATCAATCAACAGCGGCCTGAGCTCAAGCAACTGCTGACGGTTCACCGTGCTGCCGTTAAGTCGGCAGCGACTGGAATAACGATCACCCTCCTGCCGTTTCCATTCGCGACTGATCAGGAGCTCCTCTTCGGGATCAAACTCCGCCGCGATCAACCACTGCTCGAGGGCTGGGTTGAGTTGAAACGCAGCCTCGATCCTGGAGCGATCCGAACCCGTCCTCAGCAGACGAACGCCGCTGGAACCCTGCGCTCCACCCAGCACCGCATCGAGGGCATCAAGAAGGATCGATTTACCGGCACCGGTCTCACCGGTGAGCACCGTAAAACCCGAGCTGAACTCCAGTTCAAGACTCTCAATCAGAGCGATGTTCTGCAGCAGCAGACCGGTGAGCACGTCCAATCCTGTGATGATGCCGACCGTAGCGGCAGCTTGGTTCGTTTAGAAGGGGTGTCGGACATCCCGATGAATTGATGGCGCAGGAGCTCGGGGATTTCATCGAAGCCGCGGGGTTGCTCGAGTACGACCCCGCCGCCATCACACGTATTTATGCCGGCCATCCCCAGCGGCTGATCCGCCGGCTCTGGCAAACCCTTGTACCGATCGGCCTGTTGCTGCTGGGCGTCGCCTTCGACTGGATCTTCCAGTTGCTGAAGGATGAAGAACGGGCCCGCGGCCGCGCCCGCGAATGCGCTGAGCTCCTGGTGGATCTCGGCCCCGCCTTCATCAAAGCCGGCCAGGCGCTCTCCACCCGACCAGACATCGTCCCCCCGCTGCTGCTGGAGGAACTGGCGCAGCTGCAGGACCAACTGCCCGGCTTCGACAGCGGCCTCGCCATGGCTTGCATCGAGGAGGACCTGGGGGCACCGGTGGATGAGGTCTTCGAGCAGCTGGACCGGGACCCGATTTCAGCCGCCTCCCTGGGACAGGTGCACAAAGGAACCCTCAAGTGTGGCGCCAGGGTGGCGGTGAAGGTGCAGCGCCCGGGGCTGCGCGAACAGATCACCCTGGATCTGTACATCGTGCGCAACATCGCCGCCTGGTTGAACAGCAACATCGGATTGATCCGCAGCGACCTCGTCGCCCTGATCGACGAACTGGGGCGTCGGGTGTTTGAGGAGATGGACTACCTCAACGAGGCCTCGAACGCTGAGACCTTCGCTGAGCTGCACCAACACAACCCTCGCATCGCTGTTCCAACGATCTATCGCAACGCCACCAGCCGCCGGGTGCTGACGATGGAGTGGATCGATGGCGTCAAGCTCACCAACCTCGATGCGGTTCGCGAGCTCGGTGTGGACCCGGACGACATGGTGGAAGTGGGCGTGAACTGCAGCCTTCAACAGTTGCTGGAGCATGGCTTCTTCCATGCGGATCCCCACCCCGGCAATCTCCTGGCCTTGGAGGACGGTCGCCTCTGTTATCTCGACTTCGGGATGATGAGCGAAGTGAGCCGCGAGTCACGCACCGGCTTGATTCAAGCGGTGGTTCATCTCGTGAACCGGAACTTCGGGAAGCTCTCCAAAGATTTCGTCACCCTGGGATTCCTGGCGGAAGACGTGAACCTCGAACCGATTGTTCCCGCCTTTGAGAAGGTCTTCAGCCAGGCCCTGGAGGCCGGCGTCAACCGCATGGATTTCAAAGCGGTCACCGACGACATGTCCGGTGTGATGTACAAGTTCCCCTTCCGGGTACCGCCTTACTACGCCCTGATCATTCGGTCGCTGGTCACCCTGGAGGGCATCGCCCTGAGTGTGGATCCGAACTTCAAGATCCTCGGTGCTGCCTACCCTTACTTCGCTAGGCGGCTGATGGAGGATCCCGATCCCCAACTGCGTCAAAGCCTTAAGGAGATGTTGTTCGACGGGGACGCCTTCCGTTGGACCCGTCTGGAAAATCTGGTCTCCAGCGCCGCCAGTCAGGCCCAGCTGGATCTGGAGGCCTTGCTCGATCAACTGCTCGACTTCCTGTTCTCTCCCAAGGCAGGGCTGCTCCGGGATCAACTGGTGACCGCCACGGTTGATCGGCTGGATGCCCTGGGTTGGTCAACGATGCAACGCCTGGGTCGACGCCTGCCCAAACGACTGCAACCCTCCGCCCTTGCCCAGACACCGCCCGGACTCTCCGATCCACTGATGCAACTGGAGCCGGTGCGGGAGTTGATTCAGGTGTTGCAGTCGTTGCCGGGATTCACACCCGACCTTCTCCTGCGTCGAATGCCGAGGGTGTTCAATGAACCAGACACCCGGCGCATGGGCTTCAAAGTGGCTCAGGGGCTGGCCGAACGGGGAGTTGTCCGCCTGGTGCGGGTCGCCGCTGGAGTTCCGGCCTAACTTCCGGCCAACACCTACAGCGTGATGCTCCCCAAGCCCTTCACCCGTTCCTCTCTGCTGGCCATGGCGGCAGGGCTTGGGCTGATGAGTTTGAGCAGGGTCATGCAACCCCTGCATGCCGCCACGGAGGTCGCCCTGGTGAGTGGTGCCTTCCGCCGCTCCATTCCCGTCAAGGAAATTGAACACCTGGCCGAAACCGGGGAAGCCACCGGGCTGCTGGAGGATCTGCTTGATCTCTCCGGGCAAGACCCCAACGAGGTGTCGCAGATGCTCAACCAGAGCCTCGAGCTTCCCCTGGTGCTCACAAGCCGTCTGGTCAACACACGGATCGGTGAGGCCATCCTGCGTCGTGTTGCACGCATCATTCATCCGATCTACACACCGGAACCTGAGGTGAGTGTTCCGGCGATCCGCGCCGGAGTGATCAGTGGATTGCAGAGCGAAGATGGCCTCACGGCAGTGAGCTTTTTGAAGAGCTACCCCAATGCCGTCATGGCGGTGAATCTTCCGGCTCTGTTTGGAGTGATCGAAAAAGCAGAATCCATCGCCGGTCTGGTGCAGTTTTTCTCCGACTCCCCCTTGGACGGATTGAAGGAAGCGCAACCCTGACCAAGCCCGGAGCAGACGCCGCCTAGATTCCGGCAATCCCCCCATCCCAGCCGGTGTCCCTGTTTCAGAACCTCCGTCGGCGTTTCACTGCCACCCCTGTGATGCAGGACTGGCCTGGACTGATTGAGGCTTATCGCAGCTGGCTTCCCGTCAGCGATGCGACGCCCGTGATCAGCCTGCGTGAAGGCGCCACCCCTCTGATCCCCGTGCCATCGGTTGCAGAACAGATCGGCAAGGGCGTGAAGGTGTTCGTGAAATACGACGGCCTGAACCCCACAGGGTCCTTCAAAGACCGGGGCATGACCATGGCCATCAGCAAAGCCAAAGAAGCCGGTTGTGAAGCGGTGATTTGTGCCAGCACGGGCAACACCAGTGCTGCGGCTGCGGCCTATGCCAGGCGGGGTGGGATGCGTGCCTTCGTCTTGATCCCGGATGGCTATGTCGCCCAGGGAAAACTGGCTCAGGCGTTGGTGTACGGCGCTGAGGTGTTGGCGATCCGCGGCAACTTCGACCGCGCCCTCGACATCGTTCGCAAAGCAGCGGAAAAGTATCCCGTCACCCTGGTGAACTCGGTGAATCCCTACCGGCTGCAGGGCCAGAAGACGGCGGCCTTCGAAATCGTGGACGCCCTGGGAGATGCACCCGACTGGCTTTGCATTCCGATGGGCAACGCCGGGAACATCACCGCCTACTGGATGGGTTTTCAGGAGTACCAGCAGGCGGGCCGGAGCCGCAGCCTGCCCCGAATGATGGGCTTCCAAGCCAGCGGATCCGCTCCTCTGGTGAACGACACCACGGTGACGGACCCCGAAACCATCGCCACCGCCATCCGCATCGGCAACCCGGTGAACCGAGCCAAGGCCCTGGCAGCACGCGAAGCCAGCAATGGCGCGTTCCTGGATGTCACCGATGCGGAGATCATTGCGGCCTACAAGCTTCTGGGCGGCCAGGAGGGAATCTTCTGCGAACCAGCCAGCGCTGCCTCTGTGGCAGGCCTGCTCAAACGAAAGGATGAAGTGCCGGCTGGTTCCACGGTGGTCTGCGTGCTGACCGGCAACGGCCTCAAGGATCCCGACTGCGCCATCAGCAACAACGACGCCGCCTTCCACACCGACCTCAATCCCGATCTGGGCACCGTCGCCGGTGTGATGGGCTTCTAAAAACCGCCTTCGATCGATCTGATCCAGCCCCCTGAAGGGGGCTTTTTTATGGCCGTAAGACCAAACCAACCGAAAAAGCGGCTGCGGAAGACGCCTTAAAACCATCCCAACACGCTGTGGAAAACAGGCGAGAACCATCCGCCCGTTTGTCGCGCGAGTTTTCCACTCGCTGTGAAGAGGTGGAAAACGAAGCCTCACTCCCCATCCTGTGAAAAATTCTCCTCAGCCCTGGCTCATCGAGAACTGTGATGAGCGCTGGTTTCTGAGCTCCTTTCCCCCTTTTCCCCAGGCCCTACGACGGCTGTTTTTGTTTTTTATTTTCTAAATCCATAAGAACCAAATAGCCGAACAGAAGCTCCCGAACCATTGGCCATTGCACTTCCCCTCAGCCTGTGAAACCGTGGGACACCTCAGCGCGCTCAGGTCTTCAGGACGATGAAGGTGGTCTGTTCACAGTCCGAACTGAATAGCGCTCTGCAATTGGTGAGCCGTGCAGTCGCCACACGCCCCACGCACCCGGTTCTGGCCAATGTCTTGCTCACCGCCGATGCCGGCAGCAACCGCCTCAGTCTGACTGGTTTTGACCTGAGCCTGGGAATTCAGACGTCTCTCGCCGCCAGTGTGGACACCAGCGGGGCCATCACACTGCCGGCCCGTCTGCTGGGAGAGATCGTGTCCCGCTTGTCCAGCGATTCTCCGGTCACCCTCGCCGTAGACGATTCCGGTGAGCAGGTTCAGCTCACCAGCCTCAGCGGCAGCTATCAGATGCGCGGCATGAGCGCTGACGACTACCCCGATCTTCCGATGGTGGAGAGCGGCATGACGCTCAAGCTGCAACCTGAACGGTTGGTGCAGGCGCTCAAAGGCACCCTGTTTGCCAGCAGTGCTGATGAAGCGAAGCAACTGCTCACCGGCGTGCATCTCAAGTTCAACCAGCGAGCTCTGGAAGCGGCTGCCACCGATGGTCACCGCCTTGCCGTGCTCAATGTTGAAGATGCCCTGCAGGATGCGGCCGTGACCGATGCGGTGGACGACGAGGGGTTCGACGTGACGCTTCCATCGCGCTCACTGCGGGAGGTGGAGCGGCTGATGGCGTCCTGGCGGTCCGATGAACCGGTCAGTTTGTTCTGTGATCGCGGCCAGGTGGTGTTTCTTGCGGCCGACCAAATGGTCACCAGCCGCACCTTGGAAGGTACCTATCCCAATTACGGCCAGCTGATCCCCGATGGTTTCACCCGCACCTTTGGAATGGACCGTCGCGCTCTGATCGCTGCTTTGGAGCGGATTGCTGTTCTCGCTGATCAACACAACAACGTTGTGAAATTCAGCAGTCAGCCCGAGGACGGTGTTGTCCAGATCAGTGCCGATGCGCAGGATGTGGGCAGTGGCTCTGAATCGCTTCCCTCCAACTTGGAGGGTGACGCCATGCAGATTGCCTTCAATGTTCGCTATCTGCTGGATGGCCTGAAAGCCATGGGCTCTGATCGGATTGTTCTCCACTGCAACGCGCCCACCACGCCGGCTGTGCTTCGTTCCGAGGAAGCGTCCGAAGCCTTCACTTATTTGGTGATGCCTGTTCAAATTCGTTCCTGATGTGTCGCTACCGGATCAGCTGCTCCTCAGTGATCTTCTGAGTCATACGGTTCGTTGTGATCTGGGTCTGGATCACGGGCCTGGGGTCATGGCCTGGATGCATCCGCCGGTGCATCGGCTTCTGGGCTGGGTCAGCCGTCCATCGGCCCTGCGCATGTCACGGGATGTCTGGCGTTTGAACCAATGTTGTGGTTTGAGCGATCAACAGGTGTTTGTGCGTGGCGAGCCGGCGGTCACCGATCAGGTGACCCTTGAGCGCTTGCCCACGCTGATGGATGCGGCCTTGCTGGACCGTGACGGTGAGCGAATCGGCAGCGTTGTGGACCTTGATTTTCGACCTGCCGATGGCGCGATTCTTCACTACCTGATCGCCCGCAGCGACCCGCGGTTGCCGGGGAGTTCCCGATGGCGTTTGGCTCCCGATCGCATCCTTGATCAACAACCGGGTCAGATCCAAACCGGCCTGATGGGATTGGACGATCTGCCCATGGCTCGCGCCAGCGTTCGGCACGATCTGCTCCAACGCACTCAACACTGGCGGGACCAGCTCCGTTCCATGGGTGATCGGGCCGGTGATCGCCTGGAGGGTTGGTTGGACGACTCGCCCATCGATGAGCTGCGATCGGAAAGTGTGCGCTTCAGATCCGACGACGAGGATGAACCAAGAGAGGTGTCTGGACCTGAGGTCTGGGACGATGAAAGGGGGGACGAGACTCCCTCCCGCCGCCGTCACGAGGACGAAGATCCCTGGGTCTGACGGGCGGTCGGCAACACTGGGGGGAGGTGCTCCGCGATTCGTGGTTTCCTCCCCTGCGTACGACATAGCTGCAGCCCTGAAGCAGGAAGGGCTCAAGCCCAGTGACTGGGATGAGATCTGTCGGCGTCTCGGCCGCGAGCCGAATCGAGCCGAACTGGGCATGTTCGGCGTGATGTGGTCCGAACACTGCTGTTATCGCAATTCCCGGCCTTTGCTGAGTGGCTTCCCCACGGAGGGACCACGCATCCTTGTGGGACCCGGCGAAAACGCTGGTGTGGTGGATCTCGGTGGGGGCCATCGGTTGGCCTTCAAGATCGAAAGCCACAACCACCCCTCCGCCGTCGAACCCTTTCAGGGGGCAGCCACAGGGGTGGGCGGCATCCTGCGTGACATCTTCACGATGGGGGCCCGTCCGATCGCGCTGCTGAACGCTCTGCGCTTCGGCCCTCTTGAGGATCCCGCCAACGTTGGCTTGATGGAAGGCGTTGTGGCCGGCATTGCCCATTACGGCAACTGCGTTGGTGTCCCGACGGTGGGTGGCGAGGTGGCTTTTGATCCCTCCTATTCCGGCAATCCGCTGGTGAATGCCATGGCCCTTGGCCTGATGGAGACCGAGGAGATTGTCAAATCCGGTGCGATCGGGGTCGGAAATCCTGTGGTGTATGTGGGCAGCACCACCGGTCGGGACGGCATGGGGGGAGCCAGCTTTGCCAGTGCTGAGCTCAGTGCCGATTCCTTGGACGATCGACCCGCCGTTCAAGTGGGCGATCCGTTTCTGGAGAAAGGGCTGATCGAAGCCTGCCTTGAGGCCTTCGCCAGTGGTGATGTGGTGGCCGCGCAAGACATGGGCGCCGCTGGTCTCACCTGCAGCTGTTCGGAAATGGCCGCCAAAGGGGGCCTGGGGGTGGAACTGGATCTGGACCGTGTTCCGGCCCGTGAAACCGGGATGACGGCTTACGAGTTTCTGTTGTCGGAATCCCAGGAACGGATGTTGTTCGTGGTGAAGGCCGGCCGGGAGGACGCCTTGATGCAGCGCTTCCGTCGCTGGGGCCTGCAGGCGGCGGTTGTGGGCAAGGTGCTCCAGGAACCGATTGTGCGGGTGTTGCATCACGGTGCCGTCGCCGCTGAGGTGCCGGCCACAGCTCTTGCCGATGACACTCCAATCGAAAAACATGCCCTGTTGCAGGAGCCCCCGGCGGACCTTCAGGCGCTCTGGAGTTGGACCGAGCAGGAGCTTCCGGAGCTGAGTGATGCCCCAGCAGCTCTGCTGCAGCTTCTGGACGATCCCACCATCGCGAGCAAGCAGTGGGTTCACCGTCAGTACGACCAGCAGGTGCTGGCCAACACGGTGGTGTCGTCCGGTGCCGCAGATGCCGCTGTGGTGCGCCTCAGACCCCAGCAGGGTGATGGGTCCATGGCGGCCTCCAACCGCGGTGTGGCCGCCACGGTGGACTGCCCCAACCGTTGGGTTGCTTTGGACCCTGAACGAGGAGCACAGGCGGCTGTTGCTGAAGCGGCACGCAACCTGAGTTGTGTGGGGGCGGAGCCCCTGGCGGTGACCGACAATCTCAATTTCCCGTCACCGGAAACACCCAAGGGCTTCTGGCAGCTGGCGATGGCCTGTCGGGGGATCTCCGATGCCTGCCGTGCTCTCAACACCCCCGTGACCGGCGGCAATGTCTCCCTCTACAACGAGACCAAACAGGACGACGGCACGATGCAACCGATCCATCCCACGCCGGTGATCGGCATGGTTGGCGGCGTTGATGACATCAGCCGTGTGACCGGCTTGGCCTGGCAACAGCCCGGCGATGCGATCTTCCTCATCGGTGTTCCGCCGCAGGATGTTGCTGATCCCAGCCTTGGTCTGGCTGGCAGTGCCTATCAGCAGCAGATTCTTGGGTCCCTGGCAGGACGTCCGCCGAAGCCTGATCTCGCTGCCGAAGCCGCAGTGGGAAAACTGGTGCGTGAGGCGATTGCTCAGGGTCTGTTGGCCTCCGCCCATGACTGCAGTGATGGCGGATTGGCTGTGGCCTTGGCTGAATCCTGTATCGCTTCTGAATTCGGCATCAACGTGACGCTGACCACAGGTTCGGCCCGTTTGGATCGGGTTCTGTTCGCCGAAGGCGGCAGCCGGGTGATTGTGTCTGTCAACGCAGCCTGCCTGCCTGCATGGGAGCAGTTGATCGGATCCAATCCAGCGCTCCCCGTCACCCCGCTTGGCAGCGTCACCGCGGAGGCTCGATTGGTGATTCGATCCGAATCGGATGTTCAGCTCGATCTCGAGGTGCAACGCTGTGCCGCCGTTTTTCGTGATGCGCTGCCCCGACGGATGCATTCGGAGTGATTGAGTCAGGCGTTGCCTGACGGTCGTTTCTCTTCCTTATCTCTCTGTCTACGGATTCATCATGTGCGGCATTATCGGAATGTTCTGTGTTGACTCAGTCAACCAACAGATCTACGACAATCTGCTTCTGCTTCAGCACCGTGGGCAGGATTCGGCAGGGATTGTCACGATGGACAATCACACTTTCCACGTGCACAAACAACGGGGACGTGTGCGTGAAGCCTTTCGCACCCGAGACATGAGAAAGCTTTTGGGCAATGCCGGGATCGGTCACGTTCGCTATGCCACCCGTGGTGCCGCTGCGTCCGAAGAGGAAGTTCAGCCCTTCTATGTGAATGCCCCCTATGGCATCACTTTTGTTCATAACGGCAATCTCACCAATACGCATCAGCTCGAGCAGGATCTGTTCAAAATTGATCGTCGTCACACCAATTCGACCAGCGATACGGAGATGCTGGTCAATGTGTTGGCCACGGAGATTCAATCTCAGCTCACAGGCCGTGATCTGACTCCAGATCAATTGTTTGATGCGGTGTCATCCCTGCATCACCGCGTTCAGGGTTCTTATGCCGCCATTGCTCTGATTGCCGGTCATGGAATGCTGGCGTTTCGCGATCCCTATGGAATTCGCCCTCTGATTCTTGGTAGGCGTCTGTCTCAACAGGGCCGAGAAGAGTGGATTTTCGCCAGTGAATCGTTGGTGATTGAAAACAGCGGCTACGAGATCGTTCGCGATGTGGATCCTGGTGAAGCCGTGTTCATCGACGTTGATTCCAACTTGCACCAGCGTCAGTGTGCCGACTCGCCTCGGTTGATTCCCTGTGCATTTGAGTATGTGTATCTTGCACGGCCGGATTCCGTCATGAATGGCATCTCGGTGTATGAGTCACGGTTGCGGATGGGTGATCGTCTTGCTCAAACCATTGCCGAAACGTTGCCGGCTGGTGATATCGATGTTGTGATGCCGATTCCTGATTCAGCAAGGCCGTCGGCGATGCAGGTGGCCAAGCAATTGGGTCTTGATTACCGCGAAGGTTTTTACAAGAACCGCTACGTCGGTCGAACCTTCATCATGCCGGGACAGGCTGAACGTAAGAAATCTGTGCGGCAGAAACTCAATGCTCTCGGTACTGAATTTGCTGGAAAGAATGTCTTGATCGTCGATGATTCGATTGTTCGTGGTACAACATCCCGCGAGATTGTTCAAATGGCACGCAGCGCTGGTGCCAACAAGGTGACGTTTACCTCGGCGGCGCCACCGGTTCGCTATCCCAATGTTTACGGGATCAACATGCCGACGCGGGCGGAACTCCTTGCCCACGGCCGAACCAATGATGAGATTTCAGATGTTCTCGGCGCCGATCATGTTGTTTATCAGACCGTTGAGAACTTGCTGGAAAGCATTGTTGAGAACACTGAAATTAAAGATCTCGAGATGTCTTGCTTTGATGGCCACTATGTGACCGGCGGAATCGACGAAGACTATTTCCAATGGCTGGAACAGAACTGCAGCTCCTGATCAGGGTTGCGGTTGGATGGGGTCGATCACATCAACGATGGTCTCTCCCTTCTGAAGAGACGCCTGCTCCGTGGGTTTGTCTCCGGGTTTTGAGACGTTGATGTTTTCCGGATCCAAGCGCCCGTGACGATCCTTGCTGGTGCGCACACCAACAAGACCGCATCCAGTGCTGATGCCCACCAGGCGATCAGATTCCGCATCAATCTGTAACGCCATGCTGCCGAGATCGCCCCGCTGGTTGTAGCGAAGGCCTGAGCAGTCGATTCGCACGATTACCCCCTGCCTGGTGATCAGCATCAGTGGTGTCTGTTCCGTGCAGACGGCTCCAACGATCTGTTCCCCGGGGAGCAATCGCATGGTCATGGGTCCCTGTGCCAATCGACCCATCAACGGAAGTGAATCTTCAGTGACTCGCAGTCTCAGCAGGCGACCGATGTCGCTGATCAACATCAGTGTTCCCTGATCGCGGCAGATCACTGCACTGTTGAGCTCGACGCCCTCTTTCAACTTGAGAACGCTGGTGGCTCGACCGGAAAGGTCCACCACTTCGCTGAGGGGGAGCCGCTTAAAGCGTCCATCGCTGCTGAGCAAGCCCAGACTCAGGTCGTCGATGTTCTGGCTGGGCAGCGACAGCAGCGAAACGATGGGGTCCCCGTCGAGGCCCGTGGGCAGGAATCGGTCAATCGGGCCGGGTTGCTGTCCAGCAAATTCCCAGCGCACCTGGGCGATGCGTCCCCCCGCACTTACTGCCAACAGTCGTGGTGGTGGCTCGATCGGCAGGATCACCCGTGCCGGAGATGGTGCATCACCAATGGGGCAAGGATCATTGAGGTGCAGTCGGCCCAGCACCTGGGGGGTGACGATCTTCACTTGGCCATCGGCCTGGATCAGCACCCGACCATCTCCGGGCAGTGCAGTCAGGGCCTGCTGACGCAGAAGTTCCGTGTTCGGCCGTTGGCTGGCCGCCCGTTCGGCCATCAGGGCATCACCGCCCTCCACCAGGCGGGTTCGACGCGGGGTGCTGAAGCGTTTTTTCAACGCTTTGAGCTCTGTCACCATCGCGTCCAGCAGCTGATCCCGGTTGTTCAGGAGCAACTTCAGGCGTTGACGTTCCGCTCGAAGCTCATCCAGCTCCTGGCGCAGGCTTTCCTGTTCGAGTCCGGTCAGGCGCCTCAGGGGCATGGCCAACACCGCATCCGCCTGCCGTTCGCTGAGGTCGAGGCGCACCATCAGGCTGGCGCGGGCTGAGGCGGCGTCATTCGCCTCCTGAATCATGGCGATCACAGCCTGAAGGTTGTTCAGGGCTGTGATCAGTCCTTCCACCACCTCAAGCCGGTCTTCGGTCTTGCGCAGGGCATGACTGGTGCGCCGGATCAGGGTCAGTTCCCTGAAATCGAGGAAGGTCTGCAGCAGTTGGCGCAGTGACAGTTGCTGGGGTTGTCCATCCACCAAGGCGAGAAGGATGGCTCCGAAGTTGCTCTGCAGTGCCGTTCGTCGTTGCAGATCCTTCAGCACCTTCTCGGGATCTGCATCGCGACGCAGCTCCACCACCACACGCATGCCTTCGCGATCGCTTTCATCGCGGATGTCTGCAATTCCGCCGATTTTTCCGTCGTTGACGGATTCCGCCAGCTTTTCAATCCAGCCAGCTTTGCTGAGTTGGTACGGCAGTTCCGTGACGATCACGGCATTGCGCTTGTGGCGTCCTTTGCCGGGTTGCACCTCTTCGGTGTGGGCGACCCCGCGCATCGGGATGCTGCCGCGTCCATGCAGGTAGGTGTCCCGCAGGCCCGAACTGATCAGCACTTCACCGCCCGTGGGGAAGTCGGGCCCCGGGATCAGTTCCAGCAGTTTCTCGTCACTCAGCTCCGGCTTGCGGATCAGGGCGATCAGGCCATCCACCACCTCTCCCAGATTGTGTGGAGGAATGCTGGTGGCCATGCCAACGGCGATGCCGGAGCAGCCGTTCAGCAGCAGGAAGGGAAGCTGGGCCGGAAGAACAGTGGGTTCCTGTTGGGACCCGTCGAAGTTCGGCGCAAAATCAACCGTGTCTTCACCGATCTCCTCAAGCATCGCCTGATGGGAGATCGGCGCCAGGCGGGTTTCGGTGTACCGCATGGCCGCCGGTGGGTCGTCGTCCACCGAGCCGAAATTGCCGTGGCCGTCTAGCAGTGGGTGACGGCTCGAGAAGCTCTGAACAAGCCGCACCAAGGCGTCGTAGACGGCCTGATCACCGTGGGGGTGGTATTTGCCAAGGACGTCACCAACAACCCTGGCGCATTTCCGATATGGACGGTCTGGGGTGAGCCCCAGTTCCTGCATCGCGTACAGAATCCGCCGTTGGACAGGCTTGAGACCATCGCGGGCATCGGGCAAGGCCCGACCCACGATCACGCTCATGGCGTATTCGAGATAGGAGCGCTGCATCTCCTGATGCAGGGCGATCGGTTGAACGCGCTCCTCAGCCATTCGGTCTGTCGCTCTCCGACCGGAAGGCGCTCAGCCTACAGATGATCACTGGCTTTTCTTCCACGTTGCGTTCGCTTGGGCCCGTTCCACGCTGTTGGTGAGTTCCGGTTCGCTGAGCAATTGTGCCGTCGCCTCACGGATCCGAACACCCCAGAGCTGTTCTGCCTGGTGCAACGGCAAGACGTAGTTGGGGTTCTTGGCCAACGCTGTGGAAGCCAGCTGGATAGCCTCGGCCTGCTCACCCCGTTGATGCAGAGCTGCGGCCAGGGCCAGCATCGGTTCCGCGTTGGCCTCCAGCTTCAACACCCGGCGCCAGCGCCGCACTGCTTCCTGACGTTGGCCCATCTCGAAGAGAACTAGGGCTTGGTTGTTCAGGGCTTCCCAGAAGTTCGATTTCAGTGCTGTGGCTTTTTCGAAGGACTCCAGGGCCAAAGGGAGCTCGTCCTGCATGATCCTTGCGTTGCCGAGGTCGAAATAGGCCGCGGCATTGTTCGGATCCAATTGGAGTCCGCGGGCAATTAAAGGCACAGCGTCTTCCGGTCGCTCTGCTCGCAGGGCGATGGCTGCTTCGGCGAACCACAGGCCGGCCTTTTCAGGATTCAGCTGTTTGGCGCGGGCCAGAGACCGGCTTGCATCCTTGAGGTTGTTGTTGCGGAGCTGAGCCTCCGCCAGGATCGACCAGAACCGTTCGTCATTGGGGTTGAGCCGCACCGCCAGAGCCGCTAGTCGCGCTGCATCCTTGGCTTGCCCCAGCTGAAGCAGCTGCGCAGCGGTCCGTCCGATGCCGATTGAAGAACCTTTGAGCTCCTCTTCGCTGGGCAGGTAGATGTAGGGAATGAGGGCGTTGGCTGCCGGGGCGCCCAACAAGCCCGCCAGAACGACCAGTGCAGCCGCCAGCGTCCGACTGGAGCGAATTCGACGCAGCACTGGAGTGAAGGTGGAGTCGCTAAAGCGTAGGTGTGCGATCCGGTTGTGCTGCAGCGGCGTTTCGACGCCACATCCAGGGTTTGATTCGTCGCAGGGCCGACCCCCGCAGGTTCTGGTCCCAGACGCTGTCATCCCAGGTCTGGATGTTCTCCTTGTGCAGATTCAGCAGCCATGGCCGTGGCTGCACCTCTGGATCGCTGCTTTGGGGCAGGGTTCGATGGTTCCAGGGGCAGACGTCCTGGCAGATGTCACAGCCCGCCACCCACGGTCCAAGGGCGGCGCGAATGCTCTTCGGTAAGGCGTCCTCTCGGTTTTCGATCGTGTGGAAGGCCAGGCAGCGCCTTGCATCCACCACAAAAGGTTCGCGGATTGCATCTGTGGGGCAGGCATCGATGCAGGCGGTGCAGCGTCCGCAGAGGCTGCGGGCTGGTGGGTCGGCGTCCAGAGGCTCTGTGGTCAATAGATGGCCAATCACCATCCACGAGCCCCGTTCGGGGTGAATCAGATTGCTGTGCTTGCCGATCCAGCCCAGGCCGGCTTCCTCGGCCCAGGCCTTGTCCAGCAATGGCGTGGAGTCAACACAGGCGCGCCAGCCACAGTCGGGCCGCTGTTCCGAAAGCCAACGACCGATCCGTCGCAGCCGCTGATCCACCACCCGGTGATAGTCCCGACCCCAGCCGTAGCGGGCGACTTTGAGGGAGCCGGGGGAAGGTTGGGCGTCGACGTAATAGTTGAGGCCAACGGCGAGCACGCTGTTGGCTCCGTTCAACAGAAGTCTTGGGTCTTGACGTCGGGGGGCCGCCATCCAGGCCATGTCGGCCTGATGGCCATGCTCCAACCAACGTTGCAGGGCTTTGGTGCGCAGCTGCAGCCTTGGGCTTCCTGGGATCCTGGCAATGCCAACAGGATTGAAACCCTCCTCCGCGGCGCGGCGTTTCAGAGCCTGACTCAACAGCGTTTGTTGACCGGTGACATGCCCTTGCATCGACCTTAATCTTGGTCGCTCATCAACATCTTCTTCGTGACCGGCACTGAGACAGGACGGTTTGCTCCCTTACTGCGCTGGCTTGGTTTGACCCTCGTGGTGATCCTCGTCCTGCAGATGCTTGCTGTTCTTGTCGGTGTCGACTGGAGTGCGGATGCTCCACGCCCGCAGGTCACCGGACCGCTGGTGGCGCTGGCTCCCCTGGGGTTCGCTGGCTTGTTGATCTGCCTGATTGGGTCACGGCTCGATCAGCCTCATCAGCAGCGCACTCCTCTTCGCCTGCTGATCGCCGTCCTTTCCGGTCTGTTGGCCCTCGGCATGGTGGTTGCCGTCCCCATGTCCCTCGATGGAGGTGCTGGTGACGTTGCACGCCTGCGCAATCTTGAACAGGGCCGCGAAGCGTTGAAGGACGCTCGCGCCTTCCGCGCCGATGAAGCACAGGTGACCTCCCTCGGCGAGCAGCTGGCCCAGGCCGGTCAACTCGCTGCGGATGCCACCGATGAAGACAAGCTTCGGGCGGCCGAAAAGATGGTGGACGATCAGATCGCCCAGATGGAGGCCCAACTCAAGACCGTTGAGGCCGGTCAGGCCCGTGAATCCCAGCAGCGGTTCATTGGTGGAACCATCACCGCTGTGGTGCTTGCGGTTGCATTTGTGCTCCTCGCGTTCACGGCAGTGCTCTGACCGCTGGTTAGGTTGGTCAAACCTCATTCAAAGCTGGGCGCAGTAGCTCCTTGGTCCAGTCCAATCCCAGACCCGATCTGCCACTGTCCGCAAGGCTTCGGCAGGATCTGAAAAACGACCTGATTGCAGGGTTGCTGGTGGTCATCCCGCTCGCGACAACGATTTGGCTGTCAACGATCGTCAGTCGCTTTGTTCTGGCGTTCCTGACCTCGATACCGAAGCAGTTCAATCCGTTCATCACCCTGAATCCACTGCTTCAGGATCTGATCAATCTGGCTCTCGGTCTCACGGTGCCTCTGATGGGCATCCTTCTGATCGGCCTGATGGCCCGAAACATTGTGGGTCGCTGGCTGTTGGAGTTCGGTGAAGGCACCTTGAGCCGCATTCCCCTGGCTGGATCGGTTTACAAGACGCTGAAGCAGCTGCTTGAGACCTTTTTCCGCGACAACTCCTCCCGCTTCCGCCGTGTTGTTCTCGTTGAGTACCCACGGGAGGGATTGTTCAGCGTTGGTTTTGTCACCGGTGAAGTGGGGCCTTCACTTCAATCCGATTTGAAGGAGCCGCTGTTGAGTGTGTTCATTCCCACCGCTCCGAATCCCACCACCGGTTGGTACACCCTTGTTCCAGCTGGATCCGTCCGAGAGCTTGAGATCAGCGTTGAAGAAGCTTTCCGAACGATCATTTCGGCCGGCATCGTCAACCCCGACGATCGGGAGGCGCCCGTGAATCGGAGTTTCTCCAGCCTCATGGCCCAGTTACGGGCTTCTGCATCTCCTTCCAGCTGAGTCATGGCCACACGATCCCTTACACGCGAGCTGGCCTTGCTGGTGCTTGGTCAAGTGCCGGAACAGAAGTCAGCCTCAGTTGCTGACCTGGCCCTTGATTCCATCCTGGACCAAGCCCTCGACACCCTGACCCAGCACTGGCGTGAGTCGCTTGATGCCAGTGCTGCCGAGCTCGATCAAGCGCAGCAGTCTCTGCTGGACAGCGAGTTACAGCAGGGCGAACCAGGAACCCATGACACAGTCCGTACCCATCTGCGCGACTCTTTGAGTTCCGCTGAACAGGTGCTGAATGGTTTGTCCGCCAGTCTTGAGTTGCCTCGGCTGTTGCTGCTTGGCGACCAGGAGCAGATTCGCCGCGGCGCCATGGAGCGGGTTCAGAAGGTGCTCACCCAGCGCGAGGGCATCGATAAACGGTTGGATCAGGTGATGGAGGGCTGGAGACTGACCCGGCTTCCGCGGATTGATCGAGACATCCTCCGGTTGGCTGTCGTTGACCTGGAAAGCCTGCGTACTCCCGCTCCGGTGGCGTTCAACGAGGCGGTTGAGCTGGCCAACCGTTACAGCGATGAGCAGGGTCGCCGGATGATCAATGGTGTGTTGCGTCGCTTCCATGACGCTCAATCGAAAGCATCGGTCTGATGGTGTTCAACTGGTTCGAACGACAGGCTGAGGAGTCACCGACGCCGGAGCCGACGCCCACCCCCGCGCCGACGCCGGAACCGATGGCTGGTGGGACTGATGCCCCCGTTTCAGCGGCGCCGGAGCCGACTCCAGCTCCTGCAGCTAGTGAGGAAGAGGATGAGGCTCTGGTTTGGGCCCGTGAGGCCTATGCCCGGCTGAAGGCTCAACAACAGGCCGCGGCCTCTGTCGCCGAAGCGGCCCCTCAGCCCACCCCTGCGCCCAGTCCAGAACCAGCGCCTACACCTTCACCAACCCCAACTCCAGGACCGGCACCGTTACCAACGCCGTCCCCGCTCCCGAGTCAGCCACCAAATCCCACACCGACTCCAGCACCAGCCCCCGGACCGTCGCTGCTGGAGCAGGCCGCGGCTCAACGCCAGCAGCGTCAGCAGGATCTGGATGAACTGGCTCTCGAGGCTCCCCCTGCACCCACGCCGGCTCCCACCCCTGTGCCAGCTGTCGAGTCAGAAGAGCCGCAGCTGGGTGACTTTGATCAGGATTTCACCTGGTCTGCCGAAGTGCTTGCAGCCCAGGGCCGTCGCGTTGATCAGGTTTCCCTTGAAGAAATCGATTGGTTGGGTCGGCTCCGCCGCGGCCTTGAAAAGACCCGTCAGGGCTTTGTTACCAGCCTGCTGGAGAATCTCGGTGACGACCCGCTGACGCCGGAGGTTCTTGACGATCTCGAAACCCTCCTGCTGAGGGCGGATGCTGGCGTTCAGGCCACCGATCAGGTGCTGGATGCCTTGCGTCAGCGGATGAATGAGGAGGTGGTCGACCCTGTGGAAGGGATTCGCTTCCTCAAGGAACAGCTGCGTGGCCTGTTGGATGCGCCGATCCAGGCCAGTGGTGTTCCTCTGCTGGCGCCGGAACGGGATCGCCTCAACATCTGGTTGATGGTGGGGGTGAATGGGGTTGGCAAGACCACCACCCTGGGAAAACTCGCCAACCTGGCTGTTCGCAGCGGTTATTCGGCTCTGATCGCGGCCGCCGATACCTTCCGGGCTGCAGCCGTGCAGCAGGTTGAGGTCTGGGGAGAGCGCAGTGATGTTCCGGTGGTCTCCAACCCCAGCAGCAATGCCGACCCCGCTGCCGTTGTCTTCGATGCGGTTGGCGCCGCCCGCTCGCGGGGTTCTGATCTGCTGTTGGTGGACACCGCCGGACGCTTGCAGACCAAGCACAACCTGATGGAGGAACTCCAAAAAGTCAGGAAGATCATCGACCGTTTGGCGCCGGAGGCGAAGGTCGAATCCCTGCTGGTTCTTGATGCAAGCCAGGGCCAGAACGGTCTTCGCCAGGCCATGGCCTTTGCGCAGGCGGCCGGCCTCACCGGCGTTGTGATCACCAAACTCGACGGCACAGCCCGTGGCGGTGTTGCTCTGGCGGTGTCGTCTGAGGCTGGATTGCCGATTCGTTTCATCGGCGCTGGGGAAGGAATCCGCGATCTGCGCCCCTTCAACAGTTTTGAATTCGTTGAGGCTCTGCTGGCTGGACGCTGAAGCGTTGCTACCTTGCGGACCCTGGGGGTGCGAGGTTGAGCAGCAAGCCGCCCGGACGTCATCCCAGCTCTGCGCACCGGACCGGGAACCCCTCGCCTGAGGTGATGGCCTCGTTGCGTCAGCTGTTTGACAGCCTCAGCAGCGAACAGCGCCGCAATCAGGATCTGTTGGTCTCCCTGGGGTTTGCCCTCCGCAGCTTCACCAACCTCCAGCGCTTTCTTGAGCTTGTGCCTGTGGTGGCCTCGCGTCTGGTGGGTGTTGAGGGGGCCTTGCTTGTTCCGTTTCAGTCGGATGGTCGCCTCTGGCGTGATAAGATGCAGGGGACTCCAGCTGAGCCGTCCCAGGATCTGCTGCGGCGTTTGGCAGCCTTTGAACCCGGCTCTGCCGTGGGCTTCGGCAGCGACGATCAGCAGCTGCTGGCGCTCGACGGGCTGGTGCAACGCTGCCTTCCCAAAGCGGCTTTGTTTGCCACGTCTGTGACGGCTCGTGGTCGGACGCGGGGCCGCCTTTACGTGTACGCCCGTAACGGCTCGTTGGTCTGGACTGAGGTGCACCGTCGGCACGTTCAGTTGGTGGCGGATCTTGCTGGCGTTGCGATCGAAAACGATCAGATGCTGCAGGACGCCCGCCGCCATGAGCGGGTGGATCGACAACTCAGCATCGGTGCAGAGATTCAGGCCCAGTTGTTGCCGGACCGTTGCCCCGTGATCGAGGGCGTTGATCTGGCCGCGCGCTGTCGGCCTGCATTTCAGGTGGGCGGTGACTACTACGACTTCATCCCCACCCGTCCGGAACTCATCGGTCGACGCCGTGAGCGGGGTCGCTGGGCCCTGGTGATGGGTGATGTCATGGGCAAGGGTGTGCCCGCTGGTTTGCTGATGACGATGCTGCGCGGGATGCTGCGCGCGGAGGTTCTCAGCGGTCTGCCACCGGATCGGATTCTTCACGACCTCAACCAGCTGGCGCAGGAAGACCTGGCGCAGTCGCACCGGTTTGTGACGCTGTTTTATTCCGACCTGGATCCGCGCACGCTGCGGCTGCGTTATGCCAATGCGGCCCACAATCCGCCCCTGCTTTGGCGCGCCGAGCGACGGGTGATCATGCGGCTCGATGCGGCTGGGCTGCTGATCGGTCTCCAACCCGAAGCTGAGTTCGCCCTTGGCGAGATTCGCCTTGAACCGGGAGACGTGTTGCTCTACTACACCGATGGCGTCACCGAAGCACCGGGGATCACGGGCGATCGTTTCGACGAAGCGCGGCTGATTCGTGCCCTTGAAACGGCCTGTCGCAGTGGTCAGGGAGCGCAGGGAATTCTTGAAAGCCTGTTTGAACGTTTGGACCGTTTTGTTGGTCCGGATCGTCAGCTGGAGGACGACGCGTCGCTTGTGGTGCTGAAAGTTCCGGAGGCGGTCACGCTGCCGAGTGTGCAGGGACGGTCAATCGCCTGACAAGCTGAGGAAATCGACGGATGAATTGATGGCTGGTGGGGTGACCGGTGGTGCAGCAGGCACCTGGAGCGATCGTTTTGAGCAGGGTCTGCATCCCTTCATCGAGGCGTTCAACGCCTCCATCGGTTTTGACCTGACCCTTCTTCAGGAGGATCTCGATGGGTCGATCGCCCATGCCCGGATGCTCGCCAGCGTGGGAGTGATCACGGAAGCGGAGGCTGAGCAGCTGGTGGAGGGTCTGGAGACCGTTCGTGCTGAGGCGGCATCCGGCAGTTTCCAGCCCGGCCTGGCAGATGAGGACGTTCATTTCGCCGTGGAACGCCGCCTGATTGCCCTGCTCGGTCCCGTGGGCAAGAAGTTGCACACCGGACGCAGCCGCAACGATCAGGTTGGGACTGACCTCCGCCTCTGGCTGCGGCGACGGCTGGATGACCTGGATCAGGATCTGCAGCGGTTGCAGGGGGCGTTGCTGACCCAGGCGGATCGCCATCGCCGCACCATGATTCCTGGGTACACCCACCTGCAGCGGGCCCAGCCGCTCTGTCTCGCCCATCACCTGCTCGCCTATGTCGAGATGCTGGAGCGCGACCGTGAGCGACTTCAGGATGTGCGGAAACGCGTGAACATCTGCCCGCTTGGCGCTGCCGCCCTGGCGGGTACGCCGGTTCCGATTGATCGCCAGCGCACCGCGAAGGAGCTCGGTTTTTCAGCGGTTTATGCCAACAGCCTCGATGCGGTCAGTGACCGCGATTTCTGCGTTGAGTTCTCCGCTGCCGCCTCCTTGGTGATGGTGCACCTCAGCCGTCTGGCGGAAGAGGTGATCGCCTGGGCGTCCGAGGAATTCGGCTTCGTGCGGCTCAGCGACCGCTGTGCCACGGGCAGCAGCCTGATGCCTCAGAAGAAGAATCCCGATGTGCCTGAGTTGGTTCGGGGCAAGACCGGACGGGTCTTCGGACATCTCCAGGGATTGCTGACCATGATCAAGGGTCTTCCGCTGGCATACAACAAGGATTTTCAGGAAGACAAGGAGGCGCTGTTTGATGCCTACCGCACAACCCGTGATTGTGTTGAGGCGATGGCGATTTTGTTTGAGGAAGGCCTTGATTTCAGGGTCGAGCGCCTCAATGAAGCGGTGGAGCAGGATTTCTCCAACGCAACGGATGTTGCCGACTATCTGGTGTCTCGCGGTGTTCCATTTCGCGAGGCTTATCAATTGGTCGGTGCTGTCGTCCGGCGCTGTCTGGAGCAGGGATGTCTTTTGCGGGACCTTGATCTGAGTGCCTGGAAGGAACTCCACCCGGCCTTTGAGGCGGATCTGCACGACGCCCTGGCTCCCCGTGCTGTTGTGGCCGCCCGTCGCAGTGAAGGGGGTACAGGATTTGAGCGTGTTGATGAACAGCTTCAGCGCTGGTTACAGCGTTTCAACGGAACTCAGCCGGTGGGATGACTCTCACCCATAACCGGGTCTACGCTTGATCAGCCAGAGGTATGTCACTTCGTTCCGGAGTCATGGCCCGATGGCAATGTTCAAGGCCTCATCGGTCCACTGTTTCGTACCCGGTCCACGCAAAACGTGAGCATTTTTGTCGGCAACCTTCCCTTCCGCGCTGAGCAGGAAGATGTGATCGAACTGTTTGCCCAGTTCGGTGAAGTGACCAACTGCGCGCTGCCCCTCGAGCGGGATACAGGCCGCAAGCGTGGTTTTGCCTTCATTGAGATGGCCGATGAGTCCACCGAAGAGGCAGCGATTGAGGGGCTGCAGGGTGCCGAACTGATGGGTCGTCCTCTGCGGATCAACAAAGCGGAGCCCCGCGGCAGCGCCCCCCGTCGTGGTGGCGGCGGCTATGGCGGTGGCGGCGGTGGTGGCTACGGCGGTGGCGGTGGCGGTTATCGCGGTGGTGGCGGCGGCTACGGCGGTGGTGGTGGTGATCGTCCCTCCGGTGCACGGGGCTGGGAAGACCGCAGCTATGGCGCCCGCGATAACGCTGGGGAGGGCAATGCCTACGACGAAGGGCGCAGCCGTCGTCGCCGTGGATCGTCCAGTGGCGGTGGCGATGACTATTCCGGTTACGGCGGAGCTGAGGGCTGACCTCAGCCGTTGATCAGAGGCCTACGTCTTTGAGCTGCTGCCCGGCATTGAGCAGCACATCCAGATCGGCCCCGGGGCGCTGGGCTTTCTCCCCCAGCTCCCGGCGCCAGTGCCGTGCACCCCGGACGCCTTCCACCAGTTGCACCAGGTGACGGCAGAGGTCCCAGATTCGTCCTCCTCGCTCCAGATGAGCGGCCGCATGGGGAAGCAGCCCGTTCACAACGTCTGACGCCAGGATCTGGCGTGATTCCTCCCCGAAAATGAGGGCATCGACGCTGGTCCAGCGCAGGGGATGGCTGTAGGCCGCTCGGCCCACCATGGCGCCATCGCACCCTTCCAGTGCCTGAAGGCAGTCTTCAGGGGATTCCAGCCCCCCGTTGAGTTCAATCACCAGGTCGGGGCGGCGTTGCTTAAGCGCCACCACGCGCTCATGCTGCAGCGGAGGAATCGTCCGGTTCTGCTTGGGATCGAGGCCCTCCAGCCAGGCCTTACGGGCATGAATAGCGAAGCGGCTGGCCCCCGCCAGCGCCACCCGATCCACGAAGTTCGTCAGCAGCGCATCGCTGTCCAGATCGTCAATGCCGATCCGATGCTTCACGGTCACGGGGAGTCCCCCTGCGTCCACCATGGCTTCCACGCAGCGGGCGACCAGATCCGGTTCTGCCATCAGGCAGGCTCCGAAATTTCCGGCCTGCACCTTCTGGCTGGGGCAACCCACATTGAGGTTGATCTCGTCGTAGCCCCAGTCCTGCGCCAGTCGTGCCGCTTCGGCCAGCAGGGCTGGGTCGTCCCCCCCCACCTGCAGGGCGATGGGATGCTCCACCGGATCGAAATCCAGCAGCTTGTTGCGTCGCTTGCTGTGGTGCAGTGCCTGGGCCACCACCATTTCGCTGTAGAGCAGCGCCCTGCGGCTGATCTGCCGCATCAGCACCCGGAAGTGGCGGTCGGTGCAATCCAGCATCGGGGCCACACTGAAGCGGTAGGCAGCGGTGGATCCGGAGGCAGTCATCAATCCATTAGAACCGCCCGAGATTCCCTCTTCAGCACCGATGAGCTTGAGTGCCGCCGTTCTGTCCCGTCGATCGCTGTTGTTGGCGGCAATGGCCGGGGTGTTTGGCAGTCTCTGGAGACCTCAGCCTGTGCTGGCAGCGTCGAAAGCGGCTGATTCCTCATGGGATCTCAATGCCGACCAGTGGCGTGAGCGGTTGTCCCCCCAGGCCTATGACGTGTTGCGTAATGAGGGGACCGAACGCCCGTTCACCAGTCCGCTCAATGGGGAAAAGCGTTCCGGCACCTACCACTGCGCAGGCTGTGATGCAGCCTTGTTTTCGTCGGAGGCCAAATTCGACAGCGGCACCGGCTGGCCCAGCTTCTGGCAGCCCCTGGATGGGGCCATTGCCACGAAAGTAGATTTCAAATTGATCCTGCCGCGCACGGAATACCACTGCAGCCGTTGTGGTGGGCACCAGGGCCACGTGTTCAACGACGGACCGCGACCCACCGGCAAGCGCTATTGCAACAACGGTGTCGCCCTCCGCTTCCAGCCTGCTTGATCTGATTGTTGTTGGCGGTGGTCCTGCCGGGTACATGGCGGCGATCACTGCAGCTGAGCAGGGGGTTCGGCGGGTGCTGGTGCTGGAAGGCACCCCTGAGCCCCTCCAGAAGGTGCGCATCAGCGGTGGCGGTCGCTGCAACGTCACCCATGCCTGCTGGGATCCCCGTGAACTGGCGACCCATTACCCCCGCGGCAGTCGACCCCTGCGGGGGCCCTTCAGTCGCTTCGCCTGCGGCGATGCGATCGCCTGGTTTGACGAGCATGGGCTCACGCTGGTGGAGGAACCCGATGGACGGATGTTTCCGCAGCAGAACCGTTCTGAGGCCGTGATTCAGTGCCTGCAGAAGGCGGCAAGGGCGTCGGGTGTCCAGCTGCGCACGAAGGCGATGGTCCAGCAGGTGCGCGTTCATCCCGAGGGGGGGTTTGTGCTCGAGGGCCGCGGCCTCGAGCCTTTGCATGGAGGCTGCTTGATGCTGGCCACGGGTGGGCATCCCAGTGGCCGAAACCTGGCGGAAGCCCTTGGCCACCAGGTGGTGCCGCCGGTGCCATCGCTGTTCAGCCTCGCCCTGCAGGCACCCGCCCTGACGGCCTGCAGTGGCATTGCCATCGATGATGTGGGCCTTGATCTGAAACTGGGCGATCAGCGTTTCCGTCAGACAGGGCGGGTCCTGATCACCCACCGTGGTCTGAGCGGGCCCGCCACGTTGCGCCTCTCAGCTTTTGCCGCCAGGGCCCTGCATCAGAACCGCTACAGGGGTGAGCTGAAGTTGGATTGGAGCGCTGGCTTGGGGCGGTCGGGGCTGACCGAGCGGTTTCATCAATGGCGACAGGAGCAGGCCCGGCGAACCCTTGCAGCCGCGAAGCCCTTCGAACATCTGCCGCGGCGGTTGTGGCAAGCCTTTTTGACCACGGGTGGGGTGGAGCCAGAGCGCCGTTGGGCGGATCTGCCGATCAAGGCGGAGCGTCGATTGGTCGAGCTGCTCTGTGCGCAGAGTGTGCCGATCCAGGGACGTGGACCCTTTGGGGAGGAGTTCGTCACCGCCGGCGGTGTCGCCCTGGGGGACATCAACCTGGCCACGATGGAGAGCCGCCGCTGCCCTGGTCTTTACCTGGCGGGTGAACTGCTGGATGTGGACGGGGTGACCGGCGGTTTCAATTTTCAGGCCTGCTGGAGTGGCGGTTGGTTGGCGGGTCGGGCCATCGCTGCAGTGCTCACTGGATCTGATCAAACACGGTGAACATCGGCAGGTACATCGCCAGCAGGATGGATCCCACGATTCCGCCGACCACCACAATCATCGCGGGCTCGAGCATCGAGGTGAGCGCCTTGACCATGGCGCCGACTTCGTCTTCGTAGAAGTCCGCCACCTTGCTGAGCATTTTGTCCATCTCACCGGTTTCCTCGCCGATGGCCAGCATGTTCAGGGGCATGTCCGGCAGCACTTTCTGACGGATCAGTGCATTGCTGAGCAGAACGCCCTCCTGCACCATGCCCCGCGAGGCAAGGATCGCGTCGGAAATGATTGCGTTGCCGGCGGTTTCGCTTGAGATCTCCATCGACATCAGGATCGGCACACCCGCCCGGGTGAGCGAGCTGAAGATTCGGCAGAACTGAGCTGTGGCTGTCATCAGGATCAAGTCGCCGAAGAGCGGCAGTTTCAGCATCAGCCGGTCGATCGTGCGACGGCCGTTGTGGGTGGCATAGAACCGGCTCACCATCCAGATCGCTAGCAGGATCACCCCGAGGGCATAGAGCGCGACGGAGGAGCGCAGCAGGGCGCTCAGATCAACGAGCAGTCGGGTGAAGGCCGGCAGCTCTGCGCCCAGATCTTCAAAGATCCCCGCAAAGGTCGGGATCAGAAAGATGGTCATGCCCAGGAACACCAGGATGGCGATCACCAGCACCGCCACGGGATAGCCCAGGGCTCCTTTGATCTGGTTCTGAAGTTTGGCGTTGTCTTCCAGCAGCTTGGCCAGTCGTTTCAGGGCTTCGTCCAGCACACCGCCGGCTTCCCCCGCTTCCACCATGGCGATGCTGAGCTGGTCAAACACCTTGGGCCACTGACGCAGAGCTGTCGCTAGTGCAATGCCCTCATTGACGTCGAGGCTCACTTTGGTGAGGGCGCGTTTGAACATCGGCAGCTTCTGCTGCGTCGCCATCAGATCGAGGCTGCGCACAATCGGCACGCCGGCATCAACCAGGGCGGCCAGCTTGCTGGCGAACACGGCCTTTTCCTTCACGCCCGGTGGTTTCTCAAACAGGCGGTTGAGGTCGATGGAGCCCAAACCTCCCCCGGTGGCCCCGTCAGCTTTGGGGTCTTGGCTGTTTCCAGGGCTGACCGGACGCAGCTCATCGGCGCGAATGCCTCGCCGCCGCAGCAGTTTTTTGGCTTCAGCCAGGTCGGCTGCCTTAATCGTCATCGTCCGCGGTTGTCCGGTGGGACCGGCGTAGGAGGCAATGAAGGCGGCCATCGGTGCTTATCTCCTCGGTTCAGCTGTCACCGATCAACCGCTGCAATTCCCCCGGTTTGCTGGCCTTGGCCATCGCCTCGGACCGGGACACATCCCCATTGAGCACCAGGTTGGCCAGGGCTTTCTCCAGCGTTTGCATGCCCTGTTCTCCACCGGTCTGAATCTGCGAGTAAAGCTGGGCGGTTTTGCCTTCGCGGATCAGGTTTGCGGTGGCAGGTGTGTTGATCAGAATCTCCTGCGCCATCACCCGACCGAACTGACCCTCGGCCGGGTTTTGACGCCGGCAGAGGGTCTGGGAAAACACCGCGACCAAGCTGCCCGAGAGCTGCACACGGATCTGCGTTTGTTGTTCTGGTGGGAAGACGTCAACCATCCGGTCCACGGTCTGGGCGGCGGAGCTGGTGTGCAAGGTTCCGAAGACGAGATGGCCTGTTTCAGCAGCACTGACGGCCAGTTGAATCGTCTCGAGATCCCGCATCTCTCCCACCAGGATCACGTCCGGGTCTTCTCGCAGGGCCGCGCGCAAGGCATTGGCGAAGCTGCGGGTGTCTTCGTTCAGCTGGCGTTGGTGCACCAGGCTCTTGTCGCTCTGGTACACGAATTCGATCGGGTCTTCGATCGTGAGGATGTGTTCGCTGCGGGTGTGGTTGATGTGATCCAACAGAGCCGCCAGGGTTGTGGTCTTCCCTGAGCCTGTTGGACCCGTCACCAGCACCAGGCCCCGGGGCCGCGCGCTGGTCTCCAGAACCACTTGCGGCAAGTCCAGCAGTTCAACGCTGGGAATTGTGCTGCCAAGGGCCCGCAGGCAGGCGGCATAGCTGCCTTTCTGGCGGTAGACGTTCACGCGGAAGCGTGCAACGCCCTTGAGGCCGTAGGCGCAGTCCAGCTCCCAGGTTTGCTCCAGCGTCTTGCGCTGGCTGTTGTTCAGCATCGAGAAGATCAGCTTGTTGCAGTCCTCTTCAGCGAGTGGGTGCTCCGTCATCGGCCGCAGTTCACCGCTGAAGCGGCCGTAGGGGGGCTGACCTGTGGCGATGTGCAGATCACTGCCACCGCCCTGCACCAGTTGTTCCATCAGGTCTTCGATCATCAGATCCATGACCGGCTCCTCAGTGGCGTGGTGTCAGGCAATAGGGGCACTCAAGCCAGCCTTCCTGCAGGCCGGCTCCGCATCCTTCACAGGTCATTGTGCTGAGGGCACGGGCTCTGCGCTCGGATTCCAGTCCTGAATCCGTCAGCACCATCCGCCCCACTTCTTCCAGTGTGGTCTCGCCCTTTCTCACCAGTTCGAGGCTGTAGCCCAGCAGGGTCACCATCCCTGATTCCAGGGCCAGCTGGCGGATCACATCGGTGCTGGCGCCCTTGGAGATGGCAGTGGCCATGTCCTCCTGAATCCGCAGCACTTCGTAGACCCCGACGCGTCCCTTGTAACCGCTTCCCTTGCAGTGAGCGCAGACCGGTTCGTCAGGGCTGTGATGGTGGGCCTTGAAGAAGGTGACATCCGCTTCCCGGCTTGCCATGAGGCCGAAGCGGCCCAGTTCACGTTCATTCGGCCGGTAGGGCTCGCGGCAGTGAGGGCAGACCCTCCGCAGCAAGCGTTGCGACACGATCCCGATCAAGGAAGCCGACACCATGAAGGGCTCCACGCCCATTTCATCCAGGCGGGCAATCGTGCTTGGGGCATCGTTGGCGTGCAGGGTGCTAAGCACCAAGTGACCGGTCAGGGCAGCCTCAATGGCGGTCTTGGCGGTTTCGAGATCACGGGTTTCTCCCACGAGCAGAACGTCCGGGTCCTGGCGCATGAACGCTCGAAGAGCTGTGGCGAAGTCGAAGCCTTTTTCACGGTTCACCTGGCATTGGGTGATGCCCGGCAGGGTGTATTCGATCGGGTCCTCGACCGTGGAAATGTTGATGCCCGGATCGTTGCGCTCGGCGAGGAGTGAATAGAGGGTGGTCGACTTGCCGGAGCCTGTTGGGCCAGTGACCAGGATCATTCCGAAGGGCTTGGAGCCCAGGTCGCGGACCAAGGCCAAGGCGTCGGAATCGCTGATCAGTTTGTCCAGTCCCAATTGGGTCGCTCCACTGTCCAGCAGGCGCAGACAGACCTTTTCTCCGAAACGGCTGGGCAGGGTGTTGACACGGAAATCAACCACTCGGTCGCGGTATTTGCGCCGAATGCGTCCGTCCTGCGCTTGTCGACGTTCAGCGATATTGAGATCCGCCAGGATTTTGAAGCGGGATGTCACTGCGGGAATGAGCCGGCTGGGCAGCGGCTCCACGTATTGCTGAAGCACACCGTCCTGACGGAATCGCAGCCGTAACCCCTTCTGCTGGGGTTCCACGTGGATGTCGCTGGCATTCACCGACATGGCTTGGAGCAGGATCCGATCCACCAGGGTCACCACCGGCGAGGCTTCCGCATCCTTCAGCCGCGTCTCCAGGTCAATGGCTTCCTGGGCCTGCTGGCCCTTCTCGTCTTCATCGTTCTCGAGCACCCCATCGGTGTTGAATCCTTCGAGAAAGGATTCCGTGCTGACGTTTTCAGGGTTCGTTTGTTGGGTTCCGGTGGTTTCTGTTGAAGCAGGAGCGGGAGCCTCCTCAACCTGCGGCGGTTGGATGACGTCCTCACCCAAAGCCCATTGCAGATCCGCTTCGATGGCGGGGTGCAGGCGGATTGTGCGGTGTTGGTCCGGCAGCTGATCGATCAGCTGCTGCCATTCCTGGTCTCGCCACTGGCTGGGGATCGCGATGTCCAGGTGGTCAGCACCGATGGCGATCGGCATGGCCTGCAGTGCCCGCCATTGATCCGGGCCGACGTCCGGGAGGGCGTCGTTGAGCAGGTTGCGGCTTGCCAGCAGTTGCTCTGGGCCTGGAACCGGTTGCTGCAACAGCAATTCAAGGGCGAAACGCTGCCGTGCTGTGTCGCCCGCATCGGGGGTGGGCAGCGTCAGAGTCATGGATGGCGACCGAGGTGCGGGCTTCCGCAGCTTGTGGGAGGTAAGCGTTGCCCTTCAACATGTCTAAACAGAAATCCCTGAGCGGTCAGCATGAGCGGCGACGCCTCCATCCCAGAGCAGGACCAGACCGTTGCGTCCGGTGCTGGTCCAGCAACGCCGGAGTCCGCTCCTGATGCGCCCGAGGCGACCTCTGAACAGGCTCCTGCAGCGGTGGATCCGACGGATCGAATGCAGCAGCTTGAGCAGGAATTGAGCGCGTTGAAGCAGGAGCACGAGACGCTCAACAGCCAATACATGCGCATTGCGGCGGATTTCGACAACTTCCGCAAGCGCCAGAGCCGCGATCAGGACGAAATGCGTCAGCAGCTGGTCTGCTCGACCCTCACGGAGATTCTCCCCGTCGTCGACAACTTCGAGCGGGCCCGTCAGCAGCTGAATCCTGAAGGGGAGGAAGCTCAGGCGCTGCACCGCAGTTACCAGGGTCTGTACAAGCAACTGGTGGAGGTGCTGAAGCAGCAGGGGGTGGCCCGGATGGAAGTCGTTGGCCAGGAGTTCGACCCCAACCTGCATGAGGCCGTGCTGCGGGAGGAAAGCAGCGAGTTCGCTGAGGACGTGGTGTGTGAGGAGCTCCAGCGCGGATACCACCGCGATGGGCGTGTGCTGCGCCACGCCATGGTGAAGGTGTCGATGGGTCCAGGACCATCCGATCCGGCGTCAGCGCCTGCTGAGGCCGCAGCGGCACCGGATCAGACTGCGGAGGAGGCCTGATGGCCGACTTCTACGACCTGCTCGGCGTCAGCCGGGATGTGGATCCCGACAGCCTCAAGCGGGCTTATCGGCGCATGGCGCGTCAATACCACCCCGACATCAACAAGGATCCGGGAGCTGAAGACCGTTTCAAGGAAATCGGTCGTGCCTACGAGGTGCTCAGTGATCCCCAGACCAGGGCCCGTTACGACCAGTTCGGTGAAGCCGGCCTCGGCGGTGCGGCCGGTGCCCCCGATATGGGGGACATGGGCGGATTCGCGGATCTGTTCGAGACGTTTTTTCAGGGCTTCGGTGGACCCGGGGGTGCTGGAGCTGGTCGGCCGCGGCGTCAGGGCCCTCAGCAGGGGGATGACCTTCGCTACGACCTGACGATTGATTTCGAGCAGGCGGTGTTCGGTCAGGAGCAGGAGATCAAGATCCCGCATCTGGAGACCTGCGACACCTGCGGCGGCAGCGGTGCCAAAGCGGGCAGTGGACCCACCACCTGCGGCACCTGCGGTGGCGCCGGGCAGGTGCGCCGTGCCACCCGGACTCCCTTCGGCAGCTTCACCCAGGTCGCCGAGTGCCCCAACTGTGGAGGCACGGGCCAGGTGATTACCGATCCTTGCGGGTCCTGTGGTGGCCAGGGTGTCAAACAGGTGCGCAAGAAGCTGCGGATCAACATTCCTGCCGGGGTGGACACCGGAACACGGCTTCGTGTGACCGGTGAAGGCAATGCCGGACCCCGGGGAGGCCCGTCCGGTGACCTCTACGTCTTCCTCACCGTTCGCAATCATCCGCGCTTGCAGCGGGATGGCCTGAACATCTTCTCGGAGGTCAAGGTCAGCTACCTCCAGGCGATTCTTGGCGACACCATCGAGGTGGAGACGGTGGATGGCCGCAAGGAGCTGGGCATCCCCGCCGGCACCCAGCCCGGCACGGTGCTCACCCTGCCCAACCTGGGCATTCCCAAGCTCGGGAACCCAGTGGCACGGGGTGATCAGCGCGTGACGGTGACCGTTGACCTGCCGAAGCGGATCAGTGATGTGGAGCGCGAGCTCCTAGAGCAGTTGGCAGGTCACTATTCCGCCCGCGGCAAGCAACACCATCACCACAACAGTGGTCTGTTCGCTCGCTTGTTCGGTCAGAAGGGATGAGCAGGCGTTCCCTGGATCTGCGGGGAACGCCCTGTCCGGTGAATTTCATTCGCTGCAAGCTCACCCTCGAGCAGATGAACACTGGCGACTGTCTGCAGGTCTGTCTCGATCGGGGTGAGCCTGAGGCCATGGTCCTTCCAGGTCTGAGGGATGCAGGCCATCGTGTGGAGTGCATTGATCAAACGCCGGATGCCGTCACCATCGAGGTGATCCGCGGTGGCTGACACCGCCCGTTCGGTGGCATCCGGGATGGTGGTGGCGCTCCAGGCCAACTATCTGGAGGTTGAACTGGATGTCGCACCTGATGGATGCCCGGGGCGGCTGCTCTGCACCCGCCGCACCCGGCTCAGCCATCGGGGTGAAGCCGTTTACGTGGGCGATCGGGTTCGCGTTGAGGCCATTGATCCAGGCCAGGGGCGTGCCGTGGTGGCAGAGGTCGAGCCACGCCACAGCTTTCTCACACGCCCACCGGTGGCCAACGTCTCTCTGGTGGCTGTGGTGTTGGCGGTGGAACAGCCCGGCTTTGACCCTGATCAGGCCAGTCGCTTCCTGTTGACGGCGGAACGGACCGGGCTGGAGGTGATCCTGCTGCTCACCAAGACAGACCTCCTCTCAGCTGCAGCCCTCGAGCGGCTTGTCACCCGGTTGCAGGGGTGGGGCTATGCCCCGCTGGCGCTGTCCAGTGCAGCCGGAACCGGCATTGATGCTTTACATCAGCGTTTGGCTGGCGCGCAGCTGTCGGTGCTCTGCGGGCCTTCCGGGGTGGGCAAGAGCAGCCTGCTGAACCAGTTGCGTCCTGACCTTCAACTGCGCACGGCTGCGGTGTCTGGCCGACTGCAGCGCGGGCGCCACACCACCCGCCACGTGGAGCTGTTTCCCCTGGGTCCCAGGGCGAGGGTGGCCGACACCCCCGGCTTCAACCGCCCCGATCTTCCGGAGGATCCCCAGGAACTGGGGGTCCTTTTTCCGGAGTTGCGGCAGCAACTCGATCCCTGGCCCTGTCGCTTCCGCGACTGCCTGCATCGCGGTGAGCCCGGTTGCGGTGTGTCCACGGACTGGGAACGCTATGCCCTGTACAAGGCCGCATTGATCGAGCAGAGCAGCCTCAGCCGCCCATCCCGGGGAGGTTGAGGTTCAGGCCACCGGTGAGTTCTTCCATCCGGCCTTTCATCGTGGCGGTGGATTGCTCATAGGCCGCCTGCAGGGCTTCCAGGGTGGCCGTTTCGCTGGCCTGTTGTCCCTCCTGCAGCAGGGCTGGGTCCAGACGCACCCGCAGGGGTTGCTGGTTGCCCGACAGCCAAACGCTGGCACGGCCATCGCTGCTCTTGCCTTCGATCTCCATCCCGTCCAGTTCGTCCTGCAGGGCCTGAGCGTTCTGTTGAATCTCCTGGGCCTTCTTGAAGGCTTCGGTGAGCTGGCCGAAATTGGGGAGTCCGAACCCTGCCATGGCGATCCTGTGGGAGCCGGAAGGCTAAGCCGCCGAAGCGAATCCCAGGCGCTTCACTTCCGGGTGCAGACGAATTCCGTGCTCGGCTTCGATGCGGTCCTGCACCAGCTGGATCAACTGGGCGATGTCCTTCGCCTCGGCATCACCAGTATTGACGATGAAATTGGCATGCACGGTTGAGATTTCGGCGCCGCCGATTCGGGTTCCCTTCAGCCCCTGCTCTTCGATCAGCCGTCCGGCCTTGAGCGGTTCCGGATTGCGGAAGACGCTGCCGCAGCTGGGTTGTTGGTAGGGCTGCGTGGTGGTGCGGTGACTGAGGTTCGCAGTGGTAACCCGCTTCAGTTCATTCGGATCGTGACCGGGCTGCAAGCGGAACCGTGCCGACAACACCACGAGGTTGTCGTCTTGAAGACGGCTGTGCCGGTAGGCGAAGTCCAGTTGATCCCGCTGCAGCTCAAAGCAGTTGCCCCCCTCCAGGGGCATGACCCGCACGGACTCCAGCCATTCCGCTGTGCAGCCTCCCTGGGCTCCTGCATTCATCACAGCCGCACCGCCAGCGGTTCCTGGAATTCCAACCGACCACTCCAGGCCATGCAATCCAGCGCGTGCAGCGCGTCTTGCCAGTGACGGGATCGGTTCGCCGGCGAGCACCTCCACGGTCCCCGTGGTGGCATCAAGCTGCAGCCCCTGAAGTTTGCGCAGACAGAGCGAGAGCCCCGGCAGGCCGTCATCGTGAATCAGCAGGTTCGACCCAGCGCCGATGACGCGGCAGGGCATGCCCTGGTGAGCGGCCCATTGGATCCAGGCCTGGGTCTCTTCAAGGCTGACGGGTTCCGCGAGCCATTCAGCGGCTCCTCCCACCCGCCAAGTGGTGTAGTCGGCAAGGCTGACTCCGGCCTGGGGTAGGCGGTCATCCGATGGGGTCATGACGTCAGCCTTGACCAGAGCCCATTCACATCGCCAGCGCCCATGGCCAGAACGAGATCCTCTTCGCGGCTGTGCTGGATCACCAGGTCGGTGAGTTCATCGAGAGTCTCCGCGACGGCGATCTCAAGATCCGGCTTCAGATTGCGGACCCGTTCTGCCAGGGCATGGCTGCAGATGCCGTGCAGGGGTTGCTCTCCTGCGGCATAGACGGGAGCCAGCAGCAGCAGATCACAGTTCTGCAGGGCTTGGGCAAAGCCATCGAGGAACTGCCGGGTGCGGCTGTAGCGGTGCGGTTGGAACACCGCCAGCAGCCGTTGCGGTGCTGTGGGGAGTGGACTGCGGCCACTGCTCACCATCAGGCGGGCCATTTCCAGGGTCGCCTTCACTTCGCTGGGATGGTGGGCATAGTCGTCAACGATGTGACGTCCCTTCCAGGTGCCCCGGAGATCGAATCGGCGTCCGGGTGCTTTCAGTCCCGCGAGTCCCTCCACCAATTGGTCAAAGGGGAGACCTTCCATCCGGCAGGCGGCCAAGGCCCCTGTTGCATTGCTCAGGTTGTGCAGCCCGGCCATCGGCAGGGTGAAGTCGCCAACGGGGTGGCCGGCTTCATAGAAACGGGCAAGGCATCGATCGCCTTCAAGGCTCAAGGGCAGGGCGGCGAAGTCAACGGATTCAGCGCTCTGGTTGGACCACCAGGCCGTTGGCTGGAAGTGTTCCTGAAGGATCGGGCAGTCGTGATTGGCCAGCAGGCGTTCGCAACCGCCGGCAAAGCGCTTCAGGGTGGAGATCAGCTCGTCGAGGCTGGCGTAGTGATCGGTGTGATCCAGCTCCAGGTTGGTGATCACGCCGAGGCTCGGGCTGAACTTCACCAGGGACCCGTCGGATTCATCCGCCTCGGCCACGAGCAATTTCCCCTGGCCGGAATGGCCGTTGCTGCCGAGGCTGGGAACGATGCCTCCAATCACAGCGGTTGGGTCCTGATCGGCCTCCAGCAGCAAGGTGGTGATCAAGGTGCTGGTGGTGGTCTTGCCGTGGCTGCCGGCGACTGCAATGGAGGGTTGTTGCTCGATCAGAGCCGCCAGGAGATCGGAGCGATGCCAGATCTGCAGCCCCTGCTGCCGGGCCCGCTGCAGTTCCGGATTGCTCTCGGGGATGGCTGTGCTGATCACCACCACCGGCGAGCCAGCGGCAGTTGCTTCCGTGACGGCATCAATGCAGGTGGCGTCCTGCTGACGGAAGACCTTTACTCCGAGGGTCTTCAGCTGTTGTGTTGTCGCATTGTCACGCGGGTCCGAGCCGCTGACCAAGTGACCGCGGTCAACGAGAATCCGGGCTAAGGCCGACATTCCAATTCCGCCGACACCGATGAAGTGGACTGGTGTCTGACGGTCGAGCAGGCGCGGCAACGGAGGGCTTCAGTCGGAAGAAAGATAAGTCAGTTGCCGCTGCTTGTCTGCCGTGTTGAGGGACGGATCAAGCGAATTTAATTTGGCCTTGGGCAAAGTATTTCTGCTGATTTCTGTATGATCGGCGGCCAAAACTCTTGCGCGGCTTTGCCGCTTCTGCCATGACCCTGCGCGTTGCGATCAATGGATTCGGCCGGATCGGTCGCAATGTTCTGCGGGGATGGATCAGCCGGGGCGCTGACACCGGCCTGGAAATCGTGGGGATGAACTCCACCTCCGATCCCGCCACCAGCGCTCACCTGCTGACCTACGACTCCATCCTTGGACGTCTTGATTCCTCCGTCGACATCAAGACCACGGACAGCTCGATGTTCGTCAACGGTAAGGAGATCAAGTTCTTCGCTGACCGCAATCCCCTCAACTGCCCCTGGAAGGAGTGGGGCGTTGACCTGGTGATCGAGTCCACCGGTGTGTTCAACACCGATGAGAAAGCCAGCATGCACATCCAGGCTGGCGCCAAGAAGGTGATCCTCACCGCCCCTGGTAAGGGTGATCGCGTCGGCACCTTCGTTGTGGGCGTCAACGACGACCAGTACCGCCACGAAGACTGGGACATCCTCAGCAATGCCAGCTGCACCACCAACTGCCTGGCACCGATCGTCAAGGTTCTGGATCAGAACTTCGGCCTCGACTGGGGTCTGATGACCACCATTCACAGCTACACCGGCGACCAGCGGATCCTGGACAACAGCCACCGCGACCTGCGCCGCGCCCGTGCTGCAGCTCTGAACATGGTTCCCACCACCACCGGTGCAGCCAAAGCCGTGGCTCTGGTTTACCCCGAGGTGAAGGGCAAGCTCACCGGCTTCGCCATGCGCGTTCCCACCCCGAACGTCTCCGCCGTTGACCTGACCTTCGGCCCCTCCCGCGCCGCCAGCGTCGACGACATCAAGGCCGCTATCAAGTCGGCTTCTGAGAACGGCATGAAGGGGATCATCAAATACAGCGATCTGCCCCTGGTGTCCACCGACTACGCCGGCACCAACGAGTCCACCATCTTTGATGCCGACCTCACCTACGCCATGGGTGACAAGGCTGTGAAGATCCTGGCTTGGTACGACAACGAGTGGGGCTACAGCCAGCGTGTTGTTGACCTCGCCGAGGTGGTGGCCAAGAACTGGAAGTGATCGCCAGCTGACCGCTTTTTTGATCCCTCCCGACTTGGGGGGGATTTTTTTGGTCAGGCACGGTCGCTTGGGGGGCCGCTCAGGGCTGGCGAAAGTGATCAAATCCGCTTGTGTCCACTGGCTCGTGGTTGTGGGCCCAGCGGATGACGCCCGCTTCAGCATTGATCTGGCCAATGCGCTGGCTTTCGGGGATGCATCGCTGCCAGACATCGGCCCAGGCCTCGGGAAGGCTCAGCACCAGCTCAAAGTCCTCTCCTCCGGCGAGGCACCAATCCGTCCATTGAGCTCCCTCAGGCCAGCCTTCGGTCGTTGGAAGTTGGTCGTTCTGCAGCACCGCTCCGCAGCCGCTGCTGCTGCAGAGACCTGCGACGGCAGAGAGCAGTCCGTCGCTGCTGTCGGTTCCCCCGGCCCGCCAGGGCAGATGCTTCGGTTTGCAGGCCAGCAGCTGCTGGACGTCCTTCAGCCGAGGTGTCGGGCGTTGGTGGCGTGCGATCGCCTGGTCCCGCAGGGTTGAGCACAAAGCGATGTCACGCACGTTTGGATCGTTCTGGAGGAGGGCGAGGCCCAGTCGGCTGAGCCCATGGGGCCCACTGGTGACCAGCACATCGCCAGGGCGGGCTGCGTTGCGATGCAGACGCAGGGGTCCGAGACGGCCGAGTGCCGTGATCGAGAGCAGCCTCTGCTCTCCTTTGGAGCAGTCACCCCCCAGCAGAACGCCGCCGTACTGCCCCAAGGCGGCACTGATGCCTTGATACACCCCGTCCACCCAGTCCCAACGGGTGTGGCCTGGGGCGACCAGGGCCACGGTGATTCCATCGATGTCGACTGCACCACTGGCGGCCAAGTCGGACAGGTTGGCGGCAACGGCGCGCCAGCCCACATCCATGGAGGTTGTGGTGGCATCGCTGAAATGGATGCCATCCACCAGAACGTCGGTGTTGATCAGCAGTGGCCGGGCGTCGGCGGGCAGGGCTGCGGTGTCGTCACTGAGCTGATCGGGCGGAGCGAAGCGAGCCAGCCGCCTGAGCAACTCCGCTTCAGTCAGCTCCGCCAGGGTCGGGCTCATGCGTGGGCTTTGAGCTGCTCCGCTCCCTCCACCACCTTCACGGCGGTGATCCGGTCATCGACGCCCAATTCCTCCAGAACATCGAATCCATCCACCACGTAGCCGAAGGCTGCATTGCGGCCATCCACGAGGTTCAGACCAGCCGGGGTGAGCTCTGCCTCGTAGAGAAACATGAAGAACTGCGAGGATCCGTCGTCGAGGGCCTGGTCTGAATGGGCCCAGCCAAGGGTGCCCAGGGTTGCGAACGGAAGGGTTGGTGTGGCCATGAACAGGCCCACGTCTTCAAAGGTTTCGTTGTAGATCGTGTCGTCTTCGCCCGGCACGCGGATCTCCAGGGGCACATGGCGCTCCTGCTTGGTCTTTGGATCCACGTAGCCGATCTCCGGACCTTCCGGATCACCGCTCTGGAGCACGTAGAAGTCTTCGGCCCGGATGAAGGGCAGTCCGTCATAGAAGCCCTTGAGGGCGAGATCCACGAAGGCGCCTGCGGTGAGTGGGGCGTTGTAGCCATCCACCACGGTGGTCAGCTCCCCCTGGGTGGTGCTGATGTTGAGGGTGGCTCGTCCCTGCAGCCGTGGCAGGGCATCGAAGTCTGCGGGGATCTCCCGTTCAAAACCTTCGGGCACCAGCAGGGCCTCCACATCGCCGATGCAGCGCAGCGTCCGGCGTCGATCGGCGATGAAGCCTGGTTTGTCGGTGGCTTTGACCTTCTCTTTGAGGTCTTCAAGGCCCTGATCCACGCGCTCAAACAGTGCTTCTGCCGTACCGCGCTTGGTTTCAGGCACCGCGTTCAGGATGGTGTCGCGGCGGGTGTTGAGCAGCGATTCAGTGCGTGACACCGTCTTGCCGAGGGCTGTCCAGCGTTTGGCCCGCAGATCGTCACTGGTGAGTTCCAGCCGATGCTGCAGTTCGCGGATGTCGTCCTGATCGAAGGGAAGCGCGTCCCGAAGAATCGCGGCAGGGTCCTTCACAGCATTGCCCTGGGGCAATGCGGCCCAGGCAGGGGCGGCGATTGTGATCAGAGCAAAGCTGATCAGAACAGCAAGGACGGCGTTCAAACGCTGATGGACCAAGGGGGAACCCCAGTGCTGACGGGACTTTGGCACAGCCGTATAGTCCGATGAACCGTTCGGTGGGAATGATCTCCAGTAACGACTTCCGCACGGGCACCACGATTGAGATCGATGGGGCCGTTTGGCGCGTTGTCGAGTTCTTGCACGTCAAGCCCGGCAAGGGATCTGCCTTCGTGCGCACCAAGCTCAAGGCGGTGAAGTCCGGCAACGTGGTGGAGAAAACCTTCCGCGCCGGGGAGATGCTTCCCCAGGCGATGTTGGAGAAATCCTCGCTTCAGCACACCTACATGGAAGGCGAGGACTATGTCTTCATGGACATGGCCACCTATGAGGAGACCCGCCTCAGCGCAGACCAGATCGGTGAGAGCCGCAAATACCTCAAGGAGGGCATGGAGGTGAACGTGGTGTCCTGGAACGACACCCCCCTCGAGGTTGAACTGCCCAACTCCGTGGTTCTGGAGATCAAAGAAACCGATCCTGGCGTCAAAGGCGACACTGCCACCGGTGGCACCAAGCCCGCCATTCTTGAGACCGGTGCACAAGTGATGGTGCCGCTCTTCCTTTCTGTGGGAGAAAAGATCAAAGTGGACACCCGCAACGACAGCTACCTCGGGCGCGAAAACGGATGACCATGCAGCTGGATCACGAACAACTGCACCGCTTGCTGGAAGCGCTCGGGGAGAGCGATATCCAGGAGTTCCGGTTGGAAGGGGATGACTTCCGTCTGGAAATCCGTCGGAACCTTCCGGCCCAGGCCGTCATGGCCCCGGTCATGCCCGCCCCTGTTGCTGCTGCAGCACCAGCGCCCGTTGCGTCCGCCGAGCCCGCAGCAGCGCCGCCTGCATCCACCGCAACCCGGAGTGACCTGCTCGAAGTCACGGCTCCCATGGTGGGGACCTTCTACCGCGCTCCCGCTCCGGGCGAACCCGCTTTTGTTGAGGTGGGCAGCCGCATCAATGTCGGCCAAACCGTCTGCATCCTTGAGGCGATGAAGCTGATGAACGAGCTGGAGTCTGAGGTTGGCGGTGAAGTGGTGGAGATCCTGGTGGACAACGGCACCCCCGTTGAATTCGGTCAGGTGTTGATGCGGGTCAAGCCGGCCTGAGTCAGCTCAGGTCCCAGGCGGCCTGAATGGCTGCCGTCGTGCTTTCAGGGCTGGCAATACCTTCGGCCGCAATGTCGAAGGCGGTGCCGTGGTCGGGGGAGGTGCGTAGGAACGGCAGTTCCAAGGTGGTGTTCACCGCAGCGTCGAAGGCCAGCAGCTTCACGGGAATGAGCCCCTGGTCGTGATGTAGGGCCAGGATCCCGTCAGGACCAGGCTGGTTTGGCGACTGCCAAGCGCGAGCAGCGCTGATCCAGCAGGTGTCCGGAGGAACGGGACCCACCAGCTGCACCTGAGGATGGTCCTTCCGCCATTGATCCAGCAGCGGCAGCAGCCATTCGGCTTCTTCGTGGCCCAGTTGACCGGCTTCACCGGCATGGGGATTCAGACCGGCAATGCGCAGATGGGGTGTGCTCGTGAAGCGTCGACAGAACTCCTCCAGCACGTTCAGTTTGTGGTGTACCAGGTCTGGGCTCAGCGCTTCAGGGACCTGGCTGAGGGGGATGTGGGTGGTGGCCAGCAAGGTGTTCAGGCGCCAGCCGCTGGTTGGAGAGACGGCGGTGAACAGCATTGAGGAGCGCTGGCGTCCAGCCAACTCAGCCAGCCGTTCGGTCTGCCCGGGATAGCGGTGGCCGGCCGCATGCCAGAGGTGTTTGGCGATGGGCCCGGTGACCAGGGCGCGGGACCCCCGTTCCTGCAGCAGTTCGACGGCGCGGGTCAGCCAGCGAAACCCCGCATCGGCTCCGCTGGTGGTGGGCTGTCCTGGCTGAACGCTGGCCTCCAGCGGTTGGTCGGCGATCCTGAGGGCTGCGGGGTTGGCAAGGGGGTGGCTCGTTTGCCGCTGCAGTCGCGCGTGGGTGCTGATCAGCGTGCGTCGGCAACCCACCAGCAAGGGTTGGAGCTCTGGGGGGAGCGTGGGTGAGGCGAGGGCTTTCAGCACCACTTCCATGCCGATGCCCGCGGGATCGCCGAGAGCGATCACCAGCTCATGCCTAGGGTTCGTGGAATCGTGGGGGCCCATCGCTGTGCTGCGTTTGCTGCTGCTGGGGTGTCTGTTGGTGGGATTGGCCGCTGGCCTGAGCAATGGCTGGATCGAACTGCATCTCTCCCGTTTCCTTGAGGATGTGGGGCTATCCCTGCCTGAGGAAGGCGAGGGTTTCGATGTCAACCGTTGGCTGATTGAGGGGGAGAACCCAGGTCAGACGGATTGAGTTTGTCCTGGTTCAGGCAATCCTGCAGCCCAACGCGGTAGTTCGGATGCAGCAATGCATAGCCGAGCTCATGGCAGAGCCTGTGGTTGCTGACGCGGCGGTTCTCGCTCCAGAACGACTGCGCCATCGGAGTCATGCTGTCCACGATCTGGTCGAACGGCTCCAGCGGCGGCAGGGCCCAACCCAACAGGTCTGCCGCATGCCGCATCAGTTCGGCAGTGGGAGCCGGGAGGTCATCCACCACATTCACGATGCTTCCATTGCCCGGGCTTGCTGGAGCGTCCTGTCTGGGGCGATGCATCAGGTGCCAGCAGGCCCCTGCGATGTCTTCCACATGGATGCGGCAGAACACCTGGCCAGGCTTGTCGATCAAGCGGGCCCGCCCTTGCTGCAAGCCGTTGAGCACAGATCGGCCCGGTCCATAAATGCCTGGCAGACGCAGAATCTGGATCGGCAGACCTGAGCGCAACCAAGCTTGTTCGCAGTTGAGGCGGCGCATGCTGCGGTCCAGCGCTGGTGCCGGGTCGTCCTGTTCCGACACCCAACCGCCCTGACGATCGCCGTAAACCCCTGTGGTGGAGAGATAGCCCGCCCAGCGCAGCGGCAGGTTTCTGAGCGTTGGCAGCAGCTTCAACAAGACCGGATCGTTGCCTTCGCGATCCGGGGGGATGGTGGACAGCAGATGGGTCACGCCCTCCAGGGCAGCAGGGTCGAGCTGGTCCTGACCGTTGCTGTCGAAGAGCAGATCCGCCTCGGCAGAGTCGAGGGAACGGCGGGTGCAGAGCACCGGTGTTCCCAGGGCTCGAGCCAGCCCGGCCAGACAACGTCCGCTGTATCCGCCGCCCAGCACCAGCAGCTTGGTGTCAGCCGCCCCCGGCTGCGACCGCTTGACAAGATCGGCAAGCATCAGTACACCTGTATTAGATCAAATGTACTGTCGTGACGTCGTCGTCTCTCCATCGTTCCCGCTCCGGGCCCATCGTGCTTCGGGCCATCCTGACGGCTGCCCTGCTCGCCGGTGCTGCGGTGCTGGCCCCTGAAGACCCAGGCGTTCAGGCCTCCATCTGCCAGCGTCACCACTCCTTGGATGTCTGCCGGGTTTGGTGAGCCTCAGGCGGCCTGAGCCGCGATTGAGATGTCGTCCGGCTCGTTGATGGGCTGATCCGGTTGGGCCCACTGCAGCAGGCGAACGGCGAGCCGAAGGTCGCCATCCATCCAGGCCCGAATCGCCATGGCGCGGCGTGGGTCATAGAAGCGCTGTCGCCGGTACCAGTCGAAAACGTCGGCGTCCGATTTGCGGCCGTTGCACGACAGACACGCCGGTACGCAGTTTTCAGTAACGCTTGAACCCCCTTTGGCCTGAGGGTGAATGTGATCAATTGATTCGGAAGGTTTTCCGCAATAAATACAACTTTTGCCGGTAAAAGTGTGAAGAGACTGTCGCCATCTTCTAACGCGTAATTTGGGACAGAGTTCGTCGAGAAAAACCGCGTCCCTGCTATGCATCCGAATGCATCGGTTGCGAGAATTCTGCCTTGAACGAAAAGCCCGTCAATGTGTCGAGCGCTGCATTTTCGATAATTTTTCAGCCTGTGATGTGAATCTTGATCTCAATGCTTGCGTGCTGATCTGGGTTCACTAAGATGATTGTTTGTGGGGGCCTGTTGGTGCCGTCAAAACCCACATTGACCTGTTGCCTGGATCTGTCCCCAGCGGGTCTGATTCGCGTGGTCAGCCCCTTTGATGCGGTGACTCAGTCCCAGTTGCGGCGGATCAAGCCCCGCGGGCGTTGGAACGGCGCTGGCCAGGGGTGGGATTTCCCCTTGGCTGCAGCCGATGCGCTTCAGCAGGCCCTGGGGCGCCGTTTCCCCGTCACCTCCTCATTGCAGCAGTGGCTCGACTGGTGCCAGCAGCCGCTGCCGCCGCTGCCACCGCACCGGACCCTTGTTGCCGCAGCAGATCTCGACGAAGTCCTGCAGGATGGTCGTCGGCCTCTGCGCCATCAACGCTCCGGGGTCCGCTGGCTCCTGGCCCGTCGCGGCGCCGTTCTGGCGGATGAGATGGGGCTGGGGAAGACCCTTACAGCTCTGTTGGCGGCCCGTGCCCTGATGCGCTGCGCTGAGCTGCGGTTGCTGGTGGTGGCTCCCGTCGGCCTGCATCCCCACTGGCGCCGGGAATCAGAGGCTCTCGGGGTTGAGCTTGAGTTGGTGAGTTGGGCTCGGCTTCCCGACACCCTGCCACCAGCTGGGACGCTCCTGGTGGTGGATGAAGCGCACTACGCCCAGTCGCTTCAGGCGCAGCGCACGGCTGCCTTGCTGCGTCTGGCCCGTCATCCCCGTCTGCGGGCGATCTGGATGCTCACGGGAACCCCGATGAAGAACGGTCGCCCGTCCCAGCTGTATCCCCTGCTGGCGGCGATGGATCATCCGATTGCTCGGGATCAACGCCAGTTCGAAGAGCGCTATTGCCAGGGCCACTGGCGGGAGGGCCAAACCGGCAAACGTTGGCAGGCCACCGGTGCCAGTCAGCTGGAGGAGCTGCGGCGGCTGAGTCGACCGTTAATCCTGCATCGCCGCAAGCGGCAGGTGGTGGACCTTCCTCCCAAGCAGAGATGCCTTCAGCCTGTGGCGTTGTCGGAGGCTGAACTCACAGGTTTCGACCATCGCGTCGAGCTGGTCCTGGATGACTACCGGCGTCGGGCCCGTCTCGGGGAGGTGCGACGGGATGCTGAGCACCTGGCTCTGCTCACCTCCATGCGCCAGATCGCGGCGGAATTCAAACTGCCGGCGGCCCAGCAGCTGGTGGAGTCATTGCGCCGGCAAGGGGAGGCGGTGGTGCTGTTCAGTGGCTTTGTGGCTCCGCTGCAGCTGTTGCATCAAACCCTCGGGGGGGAATTGTTGACCGGTCGCCAACGGCCTGCCGAACGTCAGGAGAGTGTGGATCGCTTTCAGCAGGGTCAGAACGATTGTCTGCTCGCCACCTTCGGTACCGGTGCCCTTGGCTTCACCCTGCACAGGGCCCGTCATGTGATCTTGCTGGAACGCCCTTGGACGCCAGGGGATCTCGAACAAGCGGAAGATCGCTGTCATCGTCTGGGGATGGGGGATGGCTTGACCTGCCATTGGCTGCAGCTCGGTGCAGCGGATCAGCTCGTGGATGGTCTGTTGGCGAGCAAGGCGGAACGGATCGAGGTGTTGCTGGGGCCCCGACGCTTGACGCTGCAACGTCAATCACTCCCCGCCATGGTGCGGGATTGTTTGCAGCTGCTCTGACGCACCCGGAGTTCGTGCTGCAGCATCGGATCGACCGGTTGGCTCGACTGCTTCAGCAGCGACACTGCCATTGCGACGTCGTCGCAGGCTTTGGCTTGATGGCCAAGCAGGGTCAAGACAAGGGCGCGGTCGCGATGCAGATCGGCCTGATCCGGTGTCTGCTCGATGGCCTCATCACAGCGTTTGACCATCAGCTCAAGGTCATCCATGCGGAACCCGCTGAGGCAACTGGAGACGAGCGGCGTCGGTGTGTTGGCAGGCGTCGCGGGTTGCTTGCTCTGGCAGCCAGCCACCAACACGGCAGCCAGAAGGATCAGCCCCAGAAGCCCTGAGGGCTCAGTAGCTGTAGCGCGTGGTGTCGTCGCTGCTCTCGATGCTGCTTTCGGTGTCGGAGGAGGAGTTTGCAAGGGCGGCAGCGGTGGCTGGTTGAGTGTTCCCGCCGAACAGATCACCAAGGAACTGGCCACAGTCGGGGAAATTGCCGGGGTCCTGGACGACGGCTTCCGTAATCATCACCGAGGCATGCTCCGGGGATGTTTTGAAAACGCCGCTGCGCTGCCGCTTGATCACGGCGTAGGCGGCATTCCAGCTCACCTCGTGGTCGTTGCCGCTGGACCGCATGAAGCAATAGATCTTGGCCCCCTTCTCTTCGGTGGCTTCGGCCGCTTGCAGGGGGGAGGTCATGGGGCTGAGAACGCCGATCAGGGCCGCGGCGGAGAGAACCAGCGATGACCTGCTGCTCGGACCCATGACGTCAGTTGTGGATTAATCCCAAGGTATCGATCAGCTTCCAGCTGTCGAGGGCACGATCAGCCGCACCACCAGCGGCAGCACCAGCAGCACGGTGATCAGCCGCACGGCATGGAGGGCGGCCACCGCGGCACCAACGCCGAATTCGGCACCGACCAGGCTCATGCCACTGATGCCACCCGGGGCAGCGCCCAGCAAGGCCACGACGGGATCAATGCCGAGCAAGCGGCTGGTCCAGAGGCCGACGACCAGTCCTGTCAGCACCAGCGCCAGGGTGATCAGAACTGCTGGTTTCCAGAGAAGTTGCAGTTGCTCCAAGGACGCTCGTGTCAGGCCGGTTCCGATCACGGTGCCGATGCCGATCTCCAGAACCGTGCGCGTTCCCGCTGGCCATGTGGCTGGTTCCAGCTGGCCGCTCATGCTGACGATGCCAGCACCCAGCAAGGCCCCTGCCAGAGGTGCGGCGGGAATGCCGCTGAACAGAGCCAGCAGTCCGATGGCGGTTCCAGCCAGCAGGTACAGCGCCAGCGTTGCCAAGGAAGGCATCGGTCTCGATCGCGTTATGTCAGCTTGATCTTGAGACAGCGGCGCTCCTGTGTTGTCATCAGCGCAACCATCAGCTTTCGGTGATGACGTCCTCCGTGTCCTTTCGGATCACCCGCACTGCGGAAGATCTCGCGCAAACCATCACGACTCTGTCGCAGCGTTTGGTGAAACTGGAACAGCGTCAGGAAGCGCTTGAGCTGCAACTGCGCCAGCAGCAGCAGAATCTGAATGTTGTTCCAGACGAAGAGATCTCCACGCTCGAGGGCGTTGAAGCTCTGCTGCGGGAAACGCGGGAGCTTTTGGAGAGCACAGCTCCGATCCCAGAGATTGAAATGGCTGAAGAGTTCTCCCAGAACCATGCCTGGGGTCAGGAGGCCGAAACAGAAGCGAGCCGCGATGTCGCGTAGGGGTAGCGCGCGGTGCCAAAATAAAAAGAAAGGTAACTATGGCGACCACCATCCCTGCCTCCAATGCTTGTGCTTCTCGCACCTTGCATGGCATGACCATCTGGACCCGGTCAGGTTTCCTTGAAGGTGGTCATCAGCTCGAGAAGCTGGAATTCGCGCTCGCCCTCGCTGAAGCCAAAGGCGATCAGCGCCGTTGCTCGCAGTTGCGCGACCGAATTGCCGATCTGGGGGGCAATGCAGAGGAACCGGGTACCTGATCGGAACCCAAGCAATCGACGGGGTTGAACGGTAATCGTGCAGATCGCGTGTGGGATGGCCTAAGTATCAATTAGAGCTACTCTTTTGTTGACAAGGGAATTCGAACGTTGACCCTGACGCTTACGAAAACAAAACAATCAGAGACGGCTGCTCAACAGCGTCAGGACCATGAATCAGCAGCTCAGGCTTTGTTTATCAAGGCCCGCCACTGTGCAGAAGATGGCCGCATCAATGAAGCAGGCTCGTTGATCTTGCAGGCCCTGGAACACGAGCGCCGTGCTGGGTGCGCTGGGCCTCAGGTTCTCCAGCTCGTCAAGTCTCGTTCTTGATGAGCGTTTGAAATTTGTTCAAGCGGGTGACCGGACTCGAACCGGCGACGTTCAGCTTGGGAAGCTGACATTCTACCACTGAATTACACCCGCAAAGGGGCGAGATCGCTCTCGCCACCTGTGTTTTAGCCGAGAGCGGCGGAGGCTGCAGCCACCCCTGCTCCCATGCTGCCTTTGTGTAGACCAAGGGACTGAAGGGTGGATTCAATCGCAGCGACGGCGGTCAGCACATCCCGGTCGCAGACGTAGCCGAGATGGCCGATGCGGAACACCTGACCTTTCAGATGGTCTTGTCCTCCAGCCAGAAGAATGTCGAACTTCTCCTTCACGGCTTTACGCAACTGTTCGGCATCGATGCCTTCGGGGGCCACTGCGGTGATGGCCGGGCTGCCGCAACCCTCGGCGGCAAACAGGGGCAAGCCCATCGCCTTCATGCCTGCCTGGGCGGCAGCGCGATGGCGGGCGTGGCGGGCAAAAATCGCCTCCAGACCTTCCTTCTGCATCATGTCCAGAGCAGCTTCCAGGCCGAAGTAGAGGTTCACGGCCGGGGTGAAGGGGTTGCTGTCCTTCGCCGCCGTTTTCCGGTAAGGGCCCAGATCCAGATAGAACTTGGGCAGATCGGAGCGCTCATAGGCCTCCCAGGCCCGTGCACTCATGGCCACAAAACTGAGGCCCGGTGGAAGCATGTAGCCCTTCTGCGCGCCTGAGGCCACCGCATCCAGTCCCCATTCATCCATCGGGACGTTGGTGGCACCAAGGCTGGTGACGCAGTCCGCCAGGGTCAAGGCCGTGCCGTGGGCCTTCACGTGACGGGCAATGCTCTCCAGGTCATTGATCACCCCTGTCGAGGTTTCCGAGTGGGTGAGGATCACGGCCTTGATCGCTTTGGCGCTGTCGGCTTCCAACGCTGAGCGGAAGGCTTCGGGATCGAGGGGTTGGCCCCACTCCGCCTTGATCACCTCAACATCCAGCCCATAGGCGCGGGCCACCTTGACCCAGCGTTCGCCGAACTTGCCGTTGTCACCGCAGAGCACCTTGTCGCCGCGGCTGAGGGTGTTGATGATTCCCGCTTCCATGGCGGCGGTTCCGCTGCCGGTGATCACCAGCACGTCGCTTGTCGTCTGGTGCAGCCACTTGAGCTGTTCGGTGGTGCGCCGCACGATGGCCTGGAACTCCCCGCTGCGGTGGCCGATGGGGTGACGACCCATGGCCTTCAGCACCGTTTCCGGCACCGGGGTGGGGCCCGGAATCATCAGGGTGAGCTTGTCCTGCATGGCGCGGGGGATGCCAATCGGCGACTCTAGAAAACAGCTTGTCCGGTTCCATCGCCCCCTCCCGTTCTGGATTGACCCTGCCGGTGTGGGTGGCGGCGGCGGCCAAGGCGGCCCTGCAGGTGTTGCTTGGTGAGTCGTTTGAGCCTGAGCAGCAGTTGAGTCAGGGGTCAGATCAACCTTCGATGCAGGTGCCTGTCTGCTCGGCGGCTCCTCTGGCACCAGGTGAGGCCCTGGGCATCAGCCGTTGTGATCCAGGGCCTGGCCTTGATCTGACGCGGGATCTTGAGGTCTGGGTGCGGGTGGCCTGGATCGCTGCATCCCAGCCGGTGCTCGAGCTGCAGGCCGGAGAAGGGGTGGGTCGTTTTGGTGCTGAGGGGGACGTCTGTCTCTCCGGTTTTGCCCGTGAGCTGTTGGAGCGGAATCTGCTGCCCTTGGTGCCGCCAGGTCGGGGCTTGCTGGTGCAGCCGATTCTTCCGAGGGGCCGCGTCCTGGCCGAACGCACCAGCAATGCTGCCTTCGGTGTTGTTGATGGTCTGGCGTTGATCGGCACCCAGGCGGAGGTGCAGCGCAGCGCCGCACCGGATCAACTGCAGCAGGTGCTGGCAGACCTCAGGGCGCTCGCTGCGGATGCGGCGTTTCAGGGACGCCTCGTTCTGGTGATCGGTGAGAACGGCTTGGATCTGGCCCGCCAGCAGGGTCTGGGGCCCGTGCTGAAGGTGGGGAACTGGGTGGGGCCCGTGCTGGTGGCCGCGGCGGAAGCCGGTGTTCGCGATCTGCTGCTGCTCGGTTACCACGGCAAGTTGATCAAGCTGGCCGGCGGCATCTTTCACACCCATCACCACCTGGCAGACGGCCGTCTGGAGGTGCTTGTGGCCCTTGGCCTGGATGCCGGTTTGTCGGTGGCTCAGTTGCTGCAACTGCGGGGTGCTGCATCCGTTGAGGAGGCCTTTCAGGCACTGGAGGTTGAGCAAGCCATGGCCCTTGGGCAGCATCTGGCTGCGATCGTGGAGCGGCGCAGCCAGTCCTATGTGGATCGCTACGGCGCCTGGTCCATGCGGATTGGTGCTGCTCTGTTCGACCGAAGCCGCACCCTGCGCTGGTGGGGACCGGAGGGGGAGAAGCGCTTCTTTACATTGAGGGATTGACGCTCGTCCGCGAGCGATACCTCCCAGGATCGATGTCCCAGCCCTCGTCCGACGGTCAGCGTCAGCCGGCCATCGTCATCCTTGATTTCGGCTCTCAGTATTCGGAGCTGATCGCCCGGCGCGTGCGCGAGACCGAGGTCTTCTCGGTGGTGCTCGGTTACAGCACGTCGGCCGAAGAGCTGCGACGCATGGCTCCGAAGGGAATCATCCTCAGCGGTGGTCCCAGTTCCGTGTACGCCGAGCATGCGCCGCTCTGCGATCCCGGCATCTGGGATCTGGGCATTCCCGTGCTGGGGGTTTGCTACGGGATGCAGCTGATGGTGCAGCAGCTCGGGGGCGTTGTGGAAGCCGCCACGGGCAAGGCCGAATACGGCAAGGCGCCCCTGGAAGTGGACGACCCCACGGACCTGCTCACCAATGTCGACAACGGTTCGACGATGTGGATGAGCCATGGCGACTCAGTGAAGGCTCTGCCCGATGGGTTTGTGCGCCTGGCCCACACCGCCAACACGCCTGAGGCGGCGGTGGCGCACCTGCAACGCAAGCTCTACGGGGTGCAATTCCACCCCGAGGTGGTGCATTCCACCTGCGGCATGGCCCTGATCCGCAATTTCGTGTATCACGTTTGCGGTTGTGATCCGGATTGGACCACCGCGGCGTTCATCGATGAGGCCGTTGGCCTGGTGCGGGAGCAGGTGGGCGACAAGCGCGTTCTGTTGGCGCTCTCCGGTGGGGTGGATTCATCCACCCTCGCCTTCCTGCTCAAAAAGGCGATTGGTGATCAGCTCACCTGCATGTTCATCGACCAGGGCTTCATGCGGAAGGGTGAGCCCGAGTTCCTCATGGACTTTTTCGATCGGAAGTTCAACATCCATGTGGAGTACATCAATGCCCGTCAGCGGTTCATCAGCAAGCTGAAGGGCATCACCGATCCGGAGGAGAAGCGCAAGATCATCGGCACCGAGTTCATCCGTGTGTTCGAAGAGGAGAGCAAGCGGCTCGGACCCTTCGATTACCTGGCCCAGGGCACGCTCTATCCCGACGTGATCGAAAGCGCCGGCACCAACGTGGACCCCAAGACTGGCGAGCGGGTTGCCGTGAAGATTAAGAGCCACCACAACGTGGGCGGACTTCCCAAAGATCTGCAGTTCAAGCTGGTGGAGCCCCTGCGCAAGCTGTTCAAGGATGAAGTGCGCAAGGTGGGCCGCAGCCTCGGCCTGCCCGAGGAGATCGTGCGCCGTCATCCCTTCCCGGGGCCTGGTCTGGCCATCCGCATCTTGGGTGAAGTCACCGACGAGAAGCTGGACTGCCTGCGTGATGCCGACCTGATCGTTCGCCAGGAAATCAAGGAAGCAGGGCTGTATCACGACATCTGGCAGGCCTTTGCCGTGCTGCTGCCCGTGCGTTCGGTTGGGGTGATGGGGGACAAACGCACCTATGCCTGGCCGATCGTGCTGCGTTGTGTGTCCAGTGAGGACGGCATGACCGCCGATTGGTCCCGTCTTCCCTACGACCTGATGGAGACCATCTCCAATCGGATTGTGAATGAGGTGAAGGGTGTGAACCGGGTGGTTCTCGACATCACCAGCAAGCCCCCCGGCACGATCGAGTGGGAGTGATGGCTTGGGATTGGTTGCGGCCCAAACCGGGCCGCATTTTTTTGATTGGACACAACAAGTGCGGCACGCGGTCGTTCCACAAGCTGTTGTGCAAGAACGGCTACAGCTCGATCCACTACGACAAGGGGCGCTTGGCCCGTCGGATTCAGGCCAACTTCACCTTCTCCAAGCCGCTGCTGGATGGTGTGGATGGCTATTGCGGCTACACGGACATGGAGCTGTGTGGTGAGTTCTACGCCTACCGGCTGTTCCCTTTGTTGGACCTGCAGTACCCAGGCTCTTGCTTCATCTACAACACCCGCGACGTGAGCCGCTGGGTGGACTCACGCATGAACCACCGCAAGGGCAAGTACGCCCGCGCCTATCTGGATCGGATGCGTCGGGCCTATGACGATCCCTCGTTGACCTTGGAGGACCTGCGCCAGCACTGGCAGGAGGCCTGGCAGCGCCATGACCTTGATCTGAAGCGCTATTTCGCCGGACGCAGCAATTTCTTTGAGTTCGACATCAGCGTTCCCTCGGAGCAGGCCGCGCTCTGCCGTTTTCTCAGGCGTCGCGGCTACCGAATCCGCGGCGAGGTGTTGCCCCATGCCGGCGCACGTCCTGCGAAGGCCGCAGGCTGAATCACAGCTGGCGACGGCCCTGCATCACCGATACCTTGGGCCACCGGCCTTTGGGATATGACGGCGACACAACAGCAGGATGTTCAGTTGCAGCGTCGGCTGCAGCAGGACAGCATTCAGCTGGGTGGCCGCACGATCTATCTGAACCCCTTCCTCTACTGGCGGCGGTTCGACAGCAACACCGATCGCTGGCTGCGGGAGCCCGGTCAGCTGACGGAGGATCAGATCACGGCCAACCGCAGCCGTTTCTACCCCGAACTCGACTGGGGCCAGCTGGATGATCACGCCACTGCCGTTCACGATGGCGCTGTGGAGATGTTCCTCAAGAGCCTGGAGCTGATCAGCACCTTCCATCCCGAGCTGGGTTCCGGGCAGATGCTCGAGGTGGAACGCAAGATGACGATCACCAAGAAGCGGGCCTTCGAGCGCTGGGTGGACAAGGCCATCCGGCGGCGTCAGCGCGATGAAAGCCGTGAGCACCGCCGCTTTGAGCGCAGCCGCTTCTGGCGTGCCTGGCGCGAGTGGATCCTGCTGGACACCACCCAGAAAGCCCTGGTGCCTGTGGTGATGCTGATGGTGCTCAGTGGCGTGATGGGCTGGTCCCTGGCGGCGGACCGTTCGGCTTGTCCGACATTGGCGCTGCCTTCGGGACAGACTGGGGTCCGTTGATCTGGCCCCATGGCCGCTGATTCCAACTCCGCTAACCCGCTCGACCAGTTGCGTCTGTCCTTGATGCAGGAGGTGCTCCCTGTGGGGCTGGCCGTGCTGGAGCGGGCCCGGCAGGGGGGTCCCGGCAAGGTGGTGGAGGCGTTCACCGCCGGCTCGGAGGACCCCATCGCTGATTTGCGTCAGGAAGGGGAGCCCGTGGCGCGCGGCGTCCGAGACCAGCTGGATGCCGTGAGCCCTGGGCTGGGCAATCCGGTGATGCCTGTCTCGGTTTCTGTTGATGAACCGGCAACGGTTGAACAGGACGGCCCCGACGACTTGCTGCCGACCTTGCGGCGGATCGAAGAGCGCCTCGAGGAGTTGCGCCGCCGTTTGCCAGAGCCGCAACAGGAATGACCCGTTCCGTCCAGCAGCGTCAGACCGGTCTGCGTCAGCAACCCCTGGTGCTGCTGATGCTGGTGTTGCTGTTCTGCAGCGCCATGGTCAGTCGCCTGGTCTGGATGCAGCTGCTGGAGGGCTCACGCTTCCGTGAACTGGCGGACGAAAACCGCATCCGTCTTGTGCCTCGCTCGCCGATCCGAGGTCGGTTGCTCGATCGCAAAGGGCGGGTGCTGGCCACGAGCAAGCTCACCTATTCCCTGTACCTCGAGCCACGTCTGGTCAGCGATGACGACTGGCCTGATCTGCGGGATCGCCTGGCAAGGCTGCTGAATCTGGAGCCTGATCTGCTGGATCAGCGCCGTCAGAAGGGTATGGATCGGGATGGTTACCGCACCACATTGGCCCTGGATCTCAAGCCGGAGCAGGTTCTGCGCTTCCGTGAACAAGCTCTTGGGTTGCGGGGTGCTCAGGTGGATGTCGACATCCTGCGCTTCTATCCCAACGGAACCCTGGCGGCCCATGCCCTCGGCTACACCCAGCCGATCACGGAAAGCGAATTCGAAATCCTGGCGGAGAAGGGCTACAAGATCCGCGACCGCATTGGTCGCACCGGTGTTGAGGCTGCCTACGAGCGCCATCTGCGTGGCAAGTGGGGCGGCCAGATGCTCGAGGTGAATGCCATGGGCGAGGTGCAGCGCAACCTGGGCGATCGTCCCTCAGAAGCAGGCAAGGATCTGGTGCTCACCCTCGATTTGGATCTCCAGCGGGTGGCGGAGCAAGCGCTGGCGGATAAGCCTGGCGGTGCCGTGGTGGCGCTGGAGGCGGCGACGGGTGCTGTGTTGGCCCTGGCCAGCCGTCCCAGCTTTGATCCAAATTTTTTCTCCAAGCTGATCACCACCCAGAAGGAGTACGACGCCCTCTTCTCCAATCCGAAGAAACCGTTGCTGTCCCGGGCCATGAATCCCTATGACCCCGGCAGCACCTGGAAGCCGGTGACGGCGATGGCGGGCATGGAATCCGGCAAATTTCCGCCCGACACCAAGCTGCGCACCACGGCCTGCATCACCTACGGCGGCCACTGCTTCCCGGACCACAACGGCAAGGGTTTCGGCACCATCGGCTATGCCGATGCCCTGCGCCACTCGAGCAACACGTTCTTTTATCAGGTGGGCGTCGGGGTTGGGTCCCTGGCGTTGAAGCAGGCTGCTGATCAGCTTGGGTTTCAGCAGAAAACCGGCATTGAGATTGGCTGGGAAGAGAGTGTTGGGTTGGTGGGAGATGAGCCCTGGGCCGATCGTGGCCGGGGTTGGGCGGAGCCCGGCACGGTGCCTTGGATTCCTGAGGACATGGCCAGTGCTTCCATCGGTCAGTCGGTTGTGCAGATCACCCCCCTGCAGTTGGCCCGCGCTTATGCGGTGTTTGCCAATGGCGGTTGGTTGGTGACGCCGCATCTCGCTGCTGGTGGCATCGACTGGCTGAGCTCGGAGCACCGCACCAAAGTGCCGATGAAGCCATCAACGTTGCAGATGATCCGGGAGGGCCTGCGCAAAGTGGTGGAGGCCGGCACCGGTGCTGGCCTCAATGGCCCTGGCATTCCTGCGGCGGCGGGCAAGACCGGAACGGCAGAAGACAGCACGGGAGGGCCTGATCATGCCTGGTTCGGCTGCTATGCCCCCTATCCCGACGGCAAGATCGTGGTGGTGGCCTTTGCCCAGAACACTCCTGGAGGTGGGTCGGTCCACGCTTTGCCGATGGCCAAGAAGGTGCTGGCGGAGTGGGAGCGCACCCGGCAGCGCTAGGCGGCCGTGAGTTGAGGCGTTGAAAGCACCGTGCGGTAGTAGGTCCGCAGCTGTTCGGTGGCACCGGCCCAGCCCCAGCGCTCGGCTTCGGCTCGGGCAGCACTGCGCAGGGCCTGGCGTTCCAGGTCGTTGCCCAGCAGGCGGCGGGTGGCTTCGATCAGGCTTGCAGCTCCACCATCGGCGCCGTCGGGTTCGTAGAGGCAGCCGTTGACGCCGTCGGTGATGATGTCGGGGATGCCTCCACGGTTGGCGCCGACCACTGGACAGCCGGCTGCCATGGCTTCCAGCAGCACCAGCCCCAGGGTCTCCGTGCTGGAGGGGAAGAGGAAGGCATCGCCGCTGGCGTAGGCCCCTGCCAGGTCGTCCCCGGCGAGGTAGCCGACGAAGGTGGTGGCGGTTCCCTCGAAGTGCTTCTCCAGTTGTTGGCGGTGGGGACCATCGCCCACCAGGGCCAGTCGTGCATCGGGAAGGGCCTCCAGCACGGGGCGGATCCGTTCGATCTGCTTCTCCGCCGAGAGGCGGCCGACGTAGAGCAGCAGCGCTCCACGGTCGTCGTGGCCCCCCAGCAGCCGCTGGCGCAGTTCCTCGCTGCGCAGCTCGGGACGGAACAACTCGGTGTCCACGCCCCGCTGCCACAGATCGGTGTGCTGAATGCCCTTGTCGCTGAGCTCCTTCACCATGGCGGTGGAGGTGCAGAGATTCAGCAGGGCCTGGTTGTGGGCGGCCTTGAGCATTTCCCATAGAAGCGGCTCCAGCATTCCCAGGCCGTAATGCTCGAGGTATTTGGGGAGATGGGTGTGATAGCTGGCGACTAGGGGAATGCCCTTGTTCTTGGCGAGCCAGATGCCTCCTAAACCCAGCACCGCCGGGTTCACCACATGAATCAGGTCGGGTTGAAAGGCATCGATCGCGTCCGACACCGCTGGGCGCGGCAAGGCCAGTTTCAGCTCGGGATAGAGCGGCAGCGGCATTGCCGGAACGCCGATCAGGCGTGCCCCCATGTACTCCTCCGGACAGCCCTCCGGACAGAAGACCACCACCTCATCGCCGGCCTCCACCAGGTGCTTCACCGTTTTGGTGAGACGGGTGACGATGCCATCGACCTTCGGCAGGAAGGTTTCGGTGAAGAAGGCGATTCTCAAGGATGAAGCTCGATCAGGACGCGGTGCCGATGGCCTGGGCCTGGGTTTTGGTCCAGGCGGAGGTGCAGAGGATGCGGTTGCGGTCGCAACGGTCGGCGTAGCGGGTGGCGATCTCCACAACTTCCTTCAGCAGGCCGTCATCGAGGGTGGTGGGGTTAAGGCCCAGCTCGATGAAGCAGCGGTTGTCCACGATCAGGTCGTTTTCAACGGCCTCGTTGCGGGGGTTGGGCAGGTTGTTGACCTGAGCGCCGGTGAGGGCGGCCACCTTCTTGGCCAGTTCACCCACCTGATGGCTTTCGGTCATCTGGTTGAAGATCTTCACCCGCTCTCCTTGTTCCGGAGGGTTTTCCAGCGCCAGCTGAACGCAGCGCACGGAATCGCGGATGTGGATGAAGGCGCGGGTCTGGCCCCCGGTGCCGTGAACGGTGAGCGGGTAGCCGATGGCGGCTTGCATCAGGAACCGGTTCAGCACCGTGCCGTAATCGCCGTCGTAATCGAAACGATTGGTGAGCCGCGGGTCACGGTCTGTGGCATCGGTGTTGGTTCCCCAGACGATGCCCTGGTGCAGGTCGGTGATGCGGACCTTGTCGTTTTTGTTGTAGTAGAGGAAGAGCAGCTGGTCGAGCGTCTTGGTCATGTGATAAACGCTGCCGGGGCTTGCCGGGTGGAGGATTTCCTCCTCGAAGCGGCTGCCGTCGGGCTGGGGCACTTCCACCTTCAGGTAGCCCTCGGGGATGGTGGCGCCGCGGTGGGAGCCGTAGCCGTAGACGCCCATGGTGCCAAGGTGCACCACGTGGATGTCCTGACCGCTTTCAACGATGGCGGCCAGCAGGTTGTGGGTTCCGTTGACGTTGTTATCGACGGTGTAGCGCTTGGTGGCGCTGCTCTTCATCGAGTAGGGGGCGGCCCGCTGTTCCGCGAAGTGGACCACGGAATCCGGGTGCTCGTCCTGAAGCAGATCCAGCAACCGCTGGTACTCGTGGGCGATGTCCATGTGGACAAACCGCATCGGCTTGCCGCCGGTCTCCTCCCAGGCTTTGAGGCGCTCGCCGATGCTCACGATCGGCGTCAGCGACTCAACTTCAAGGTCGATATCGATCTTGCGACGGCTGAGGTTGTCCACGATCAGCACGTCGTGGCCCTGATCGGCCAGGTTCACCGCACAGGGCCAGCCGCAGAAGCCGTCACCGCCGAGAACGAGAACTTTCACCCCAAACTCCTGCTGGAACGAGCGTGATGCTCAATCCTGGCAAGCTACTACAGGGATTTTCAGTGTGAGCCGTCTCAGCTGATGGCGACCGTCACCGCCACCATGGCGGCCACAATCAATCCACCGCTGACCAGCATCATCATTGAGCTGCGGTTGCGGCTCTGGCTGGTGGCGACGTCCATCACCTCCATGCGTGGCTCCTTGGCGAAGGCGTTGAGGCGACCGCCGTCTTCCGTGGTAACCGACATGGGTCCAATGCGACTGGTCGGACCTTATGAGTCCAAATGCTTATTGCCTGCCTTTGTGAAGCAGGCTTCACCTCACTTCACGACTCTTCACTTCATTTGGGTGACTGCACCAGGCCCGTGGTCGGTGAGCTGGCAGAGGCCTGATCCTTCCGTGGCAAGCGCCCGGAGAGGTGGGCGGTCCGCCCGGCCTTCACGGCCTGACTCATGGCCTCGGCCATGGCGGCGGGGTCGCCCGCGAGGGCGATGGCGCTGTTGACCAGGACGGCATCGGCGCCCATTTCCAGGGCCTGTGCTGCTTCGCTGGGCACACCAATGCCGGCATCCACCACCACCGGGATTCCGGCGTTCTCGATGATCAGCGCGATGTTGGCGGCGTTGTTGAGGCCCTGGCCGGAACCGATCGGTGAGCCCAGAGGCATCACGGTGGCGCATCCCACCTCCTCCAGCCGTTTGGCCAGTAGGGGATCGGCATTGATGTAGGGCAGCACCGTGAATCCTTCTTTCACCAGGCGTTCGGCGGCGTTCAGGGTGCCGATCGGATCGGGCAGAAGGTGCCGGGCGTCAGGAATCACCTCCAGCTTCACGAAGGTGTTGTTCTCCTGTCCCGCCAGCTTGGCCAGCTCCCGTCCAAGCCTGGCGACACGCACCGCTTCCTCGGCATCGGTGCAGCCCGCGGTGTTGGGCAACATCCAGATCCGCTGCCAATCAATGGCTTCCATCAGGCCCTCATGGCCTGCCGCCACGGTCTGCACACGGCGCACAGCCACTGTGACCATCTCGCAGCCGGATCGCTCGATGCTCTGCTGCATCGCCGTCATGGATGGGTACTTGCCGGTGCCCGTGAACAGGCGGCTGTTGAACTGACGCCCGCCAATGGTCAGGGGGTCGGTGCTGAGGGAGGGCGAATCCATGACGCGTCTGAGCAAAAGGGCCTACCGTTCCTTCATCATCCATCGTCCCCATGCCGTTCCTGCTTGCCATGGATCTCCCGGCTGGCAGCCAGGTGCCGTTCCAGACCAATCCCCAGTTGCCCCTGGATCCGATTCAGTTGGCGGTTCCTCTGGAGCTCAATGAACTCGAGGTTGAGAGCTTCGATCCAGTCGCACGCGCTGCAGAGCTGGCGGTATCGCTGCCCCGTCAGTGGTGCGGCACGTTCGAGCCCTTTGATGGCAGTCCCACCGTCGACGTCACGTTGGACATCACCCAGATGACGGCGATGGGCCAGATGGTGGATCTCCGGGGCATGATGACCCTTGGTTCCGTCACCACACCGGTTCAGGGCAATCTCCATGCCAAGTCGGATCAGCTGGATCTCATCCCTTTGGCGGATCCCCTGATTGCGGGCGTTGAGCCTGGCGGCGTCTTTCTCGGCCTGCAGATGTTCAGTCCCACCAGCTGGCAGGCACCTCGATTGATCAATGTGGCCGACCCCAGCACTGGAGTGGGTGGCCGCCTGGCGATGACCCCCAGCTGCCAGGAAGAACCTCCGGTTCAGCCGCTCTGGTGACCTCAATTTTTTGGAGTACCCAGGGAATCTGAAAGAACTCAGCTGTTCCGACGCTTTAGTTTTATCAGTCCTTTCTTGGCTGTGGCGTTGTCGGGTTCCAGTTGAAGCGTCTTCTCATAAAGAGAGATCGCTTCAGCGTCCTTCAGAAGTTTTTCCTGGGCAAACGCCAGGTTGTTGAGGGCGACGGGGTAATCCGCTTTTGCCTTCAGTGCCAGCTTGTAGTGCTTGGTGGCACCGGAGTAATCCTTCTGTGCCGCCAAAGCAAAGCCAAGTGCGTTTTCAATCAGCGCACGGGCTTCATCGGGCTCACCACTCAGGCGTTTCAGGGCCTGCTTCAGGGTGGCAGCCGCCTGCGGGTACAACCGCTTGCGCAACTGAACCGATCCGAGCTCGTAGAGGTCAGAGGCCTGTCGTGACGAGGCCGTGTCGGATTTCTCGAGTTCGATCAGACGTGCTTCATCGCGACGCACACGCAAGAATTGTCGGCCCACCACCACCGCAACGATGGCAAGCAGGCCGACCAGGCCTAGCAGGTAGGTCTGGGGCAGCAGGTTCACGGTTGAGAAATTCAGCTCTTGGCTGCAGCCACGACGTTGGTAAAGCTACCGGGGTCAACGACGGCCAGTTGAGCCAGCATCTTGCGGTTCAGGCGCACATCGGCTTTCTTGAGACCGCCCATCAGACGGCTGTAGCTCACACCATTCAGGCGGGCAGCGGCGTTGATGCGAGCAATCCAGAGGCGACGGAAATCGCGCTTACGACGACGGCGATCGCGGTAGGCGTTGCAGAGGGCTTTCATCACCCGCTGGTTTGCTGTACGGAACAGGGTTCCGTTGCCACCACGGAAGCCACGGGCCAGCCGCAGGATCTTGTTGCGGCGTTTACGGGCGACGTTGCCTCTCTTGACGCGGGCCATGAGGTTGGAAGGGTTGGATCAGGTCTTGTTGAACGGTCTCGTCCGAGCTGTTTTGCTCAGGCGTAGGGCATCATCAGGGTCACGCGCTCCTCATCGGTGCGGTCCACCACAGCCTTGGTGGCCAGATGACGCTTCTGCTTGGGGGTTTTGTGGTCCAGCAGGTGGTTCCGGAAAGCGCGACGACGCAGAAATTTGCCAGTGCCGGTTGCTTTGAACCGCTTTGCGGCAGCTTTGCGGGTCTTCAGCTTGGGCATTGGTCTGCTCGTTCGGACACAAACGACAACAATACGTCCCGACGTGCCCCGCGTTGAATGATTCGGCTCTTGACGCTCACATTGCTGCTTTGCGTGGGTCTTGGCTGCCGCGCCCGTGAGCAGAGCGATCCTCTCCAACCCACTGTCACTGAGCCCACTCTGGTGGAACCGGTTCAACGGGCGACGCACCGTTCCGTCGCTGACCCACCGCCGGTCGAGGGCCATGAACCGGTGCTCTGGGTGGCCTTGGAGGATCATCTCGGTGCTGCACAAACGGCAGCTCCTTTGCATCTGCGTGCCTTTGCTGGATCGCTCAGCCTTCGCGACGCCACCGGGGAGCAAGACAGTGGTTCAGGGTTTGTGATCTCCTGGCGAAACGTTGCCCTGGACCGTCCGCTGACGTTGGCTCGCCGGGTTGCAGGTCCCTTCGCCAGCTTCGAGTCGGCGGATCGTGTCGCCTCCCGTTGGCGTGCTCTAGGGGTTGCAGCTGAGGTGGCCCATCCCAGGGAGTGGGAGGTGTGGGCGCCGGAAGGTTCGCCTGTGCCCGAGGGTCTGGCCGTGCGTGATTGGCAAGGCACCGTCACCAGCACCGTCCAACCGGTGCTGCAGACACCGGAGGGGGGACGCCCCCTGCAGGGCCCTCTTCTGATTGAGGCCTCGGATGGGTTGCTCTGGGCTGGTGGACGTTTTGAAGGGCCCTTCCGCCTGCAACGGGATGCCTACGGCAGCTGGACCCTGGTGGAGCAGGTGCCGGTGGAGCGCTACCTCGAGGGGGTGGTGCCCCACGAGATCGGTGCGGGTTCGCCGATGGCGGCGTTGCAGGCTCAGACCGTTCTGGCGCGCACCTGGGCTCTGGCCAACAGCCATCGCTTCAGCATTGATGGCTATCACCTCTGCAGCGACACGCAGTGCCAGGTCTACAGCGATCCCCGCCATGCGGGATCTGCTGTGCGCGAGGCGATTGCAGCCACCCAGGGCAAGTTGCTCAGCCTGAACAACCAGCCGATCAGCGCGGTGTATCACGCCACCAATGGCGGGATGATGGCTGCCGGGCCGGAAGCCTGGGCCATGCAGCCCAGTATCTACTTGCGGGCGAAGCCGGATGGGGATGAGGGCTGGCGCAACCGTCATCCCTTGCCTCTGCAGCAGCGCAAGGCGGTGGAAGCGTTGCTTGCCGATCGCAGTGGGGCCTATGGCCAGCGCCACCCCCGCTTCCGCTGGACCCGAACCCTTTCGGGTCCGGACTTGCGTCAGGCCCTCGGAGCAGCCGCAGACCCCCTGGTATCTCCCTTGCAACTGAAGGTGATGGAGCGGGGCGCCAGCGGCCGGGTGCTGGCCTTGCAGGTCTCAGGCAGCAGCGACGCCGCTCCAGTCATCCTCAAGTTGGATGCCATCCGTCGCACCCTTCGCACCCTGCCCAGCACCCTGTTCGTGCTGGAGGCGCAGAGTGTTGAACGCTGGCTGGTGGTGGGTGGTGGCTTTGGCCATGGGGCCGGTTTGTCGCAGGCTGGAGCGATCGACCTGGCCTGGCGTGGCTGGCCCGTGGAGCGGATCCTGAGCCATTACTACCCAGGGACTGTCTACGGCCCACTCTTAACACCAGCGCAGTCCCCTTAAAGTTCTTTCCACCTGGGCAGCTGGATGAGCTCGAACGCCACATCGGGTGATCACCGTCGTGTGAAATCGGCAGCGTTCCTGTTCGCCTGTGGATGTGCTGGTGCTGCTCCCCACTGGCTCGATTCCGCCCGTTCGCTCTGGCCCGCCATCAGTCTTGCCTTGATGCTTGGGGGCTATGGGCTGCGTTCCGTCATGCGCGGGCAGCTGACGCGTGGGTCATCGGACTCCGTACCAGCGATCGATCCGGCGAAGCTGCCCAGCCTGGATGTGGTGGTTGCAGCCCGTGATGAAGAGGCGGTGGTGCCGCGTTTGGTGGAACGGCTCACATCCCTTCGCTATCCGTCCGGCCAACTCACCACTTGGGTGATCGACGACGGCAGTCTTGATCGGACCTCCGAGTTGCTGGACGATCTGGCCAGCCAGCACCCTGGACTCAATGTCATCCATCGCCAGCGCAATGCCGGTGGTGGCAAGTCGGGTGCGCTCAACACCGCCTTGAACCGTCTCAAGGGTGAGTGGCTGCTGGTGCTTGACGCGGATGCCCAATTGCAGGACGACCTGCTTGAGCGTCTTGTCCCCTACGCCCTGGAGGGTGGTTGGTCGGCGGTGCAGCTGCGCAAGGCCGTGATTGATGCCGATCGCAATTGGCTGACGCGATCCCAGGCAATGGAGATGGCTCTGGATGCGGTAATCCAGTCGGGCCGACTGGCCAATAGAGGCGTGGCCGAACTGCGGGGTAACGGACAGCTGATCAAACGCTCCGTGCTCGAGTCCAGTGGTGGTTTCAATGAAGACACCGTCACCGATGACCTTGACCTCAGCTTCCGCCTGCTGACCCATGGCGCTTTGGTGGGATTGTTGTGGGACCCTCCGGTTCAGGAAGAGGCGGTACCCGGTCTCCAGGCCCTGTGGAAGCAACGGCAGCGCTGGGCGGAAGGTGGCTTGCAGCGGTTCTTCGATTACTGGCCGGTGCTCACCTCAGCGCAGTTGAGTCTTCGTCAGCGCTTGGATCTGACGGCCTTTTTTCTGCTCCAGTACGCCTTGCCGGTGGTGTCCTTCGCTGATCTGAGCACGGCTCTGATCACCCGAAGCCTGCCGGTCTACTGGCCTTTGTCTGTGGTGGCCTTCAGCGTGTCGGGTCTGGCCTACTGGCGCGGATGTCGCGATGGCAGCGAGGGGCCGGAGATTCCCTCAGCGAGCCTGGCCAATCTCCTCGTCGCGATTGCTTACCTGGGCCACTGGTTTGTGGTGATTCCCTGGGTGACCTTGCGGATGTCACTGCTCCCCAAACGCTTGGTCTGGGCCAAAACCAGCCATGGTCAGGAGCATCCGGTTCAGGCCTGAGGTTGTTGCCTGTTGGACAGCATGACCGGGGGGAGAGTCGCCGACTCGACGAACACTCAGTTGACCTCGTCAACGTCGAGCACCTGACCGTTGAAGAAGTCCGCCAGGTTGCGGGCCTGACGATCCAGGCCTGAGGGAGGACTGGCTTGAGGGCTGGATTCTGCTGGTGCAGCTGCCGGGTTGGCGTCCAATGGTTTGGCTTGGGTGTGCGGCAGTTCTGGCGCTGGCACCGAAGCTGACGCTGATGTGGCTGAGGGTGCCGGCGTTGGGGCCGGTGCCGGTGTTGGCGGCTCGACCGCTGCCGGGGCTGTTCCGACCGGCGTTGTTGCGATGGCCGGTGCCGGTGCGATCGGCGGGTTAGTGGTCGGTGGGGTGATTGAGGGGGCTTTGACCGGGGCTGTTGCCATCGCAGGTGGCATGGCGCTGTTGCTGGCTTCCAGCACCAGCTGCCTCGAGCCTCCAAGCGCTTTGGCCACGGCCTGTTCCAGCAGGGATGCCCGGCTCTGAACCATCCCCATCCAGTTGCCTGCCACCTGCACAACGGCGCGGTTGGCATCCAGGCGCACCAGTTGGGCCTGCTGCGACAGCAGCATCCGGGTGGAAGGCAGTTCGAGACTGCCCAGAATCTGTTGCCATAGCTCGGGCAGGTTGGTGCTGGCTGCCGGTGCAGGGGTGGAGACCGTCGGTAGTTCCAGCGAAGGAGCTGGGGCTGGGGCAGGTTTTGGGCTGGGGGCCTCGATTGCTGGGGCTGCTGCAGGTGCTGCTGCGGAAGCTGTGGGAGCAGGAGGGGCGACTGGCGTTGTCGGTGGGCTTGCTGTTGCTGCTGGTTGCGTTGTCGCAGGTTGTCTTGGGGCCGGAGCTGTGGCTGTGCTCTGAGCCTGTACCGGTTCCGCCAGCAACCCCAAAAGCAGCACTTCCAGCCACAGGCGCGGCTGCACGCTTTGGCGCAGTTGTTGCTCGGTGCCGCGCAGTTGGGCCTGCCATTGCAGCAAGCGGGCTCGGCCGATGGCCTTGGCGAGGGCGGGCAGTTGCTCGCGGAACTGGGGCGACACGCTGGTGAGTTCCAGTCGGTCTGGAGCGGCCGCCATCAACACCAGATCCCGCAGCATCCCGGCCAGACCCTGCAGCACGGCCCCGGGATCCCGGCCCCGGTCCAGCAGGTTTCGGGTGGCCTCCAGCAGCTGCACAGGTTCGGCGCTGCTCATGGCCCCCACCAGTTCCAACAGCTCCTGTTCGGGGACTGCCCCCAGCAGATCCCACACCGCAGCGGCTTCGATCGGCGGCGGCAGCAGGCTCAGCTGATCCAGCAGGCTTTCCGCATCCCGCAGGCCTCCCTGGGACCGCTGGGCCACCACATGAATGGCCTCAGGCTTGATTTCGATCGCTTCCTGTTCGGCGATCCAGCTCAGATGCTTGTTGAGGGCATCCAGAGGAATGCGCCTGAAATCAAAGCGTTGACAACGGCTCAGGATCGTCGGCAGCACCCGTTGCGGGTCGGTGGTGGCGAGCACGAACACCACCTGCGGTGGTGGCTCCTCCAGGGTTTTGAGCAGGGCGTTGAAGGCTGCGGTGGAGAGCATGTGGCATTCGTCCACCACGTACACCTTCCAGCGGGCCTGCACCGGTGCGAAGCGGGAGCGTTCGATCAGCTCGCGGATGTTGTCGACGCCGGTGTTGGAAGCCGCGTCGATCTCGATCACATCGAGGGCGGTGCCGGCGGCGATCGTGGTGCAGAGCTCGCAGGTGCCGCAGGGTTCTGGGGTGGGCCCCTCGCTGTTCAGGCAATTGAGCGAGCGGGCCAGGATGCGGGCGCTGGAGGTTTTGCCGGTGCCGCGGGGGCCACTGAACAGATAGGCCGGGGCAATGCGATTGCTGGTGAGGGCGTGGCCCAGGGTGGCGGCGATCGCCTCCTGCCCCACCAGCTGATCAAAGCGCTGGGGCCGGTATTTGTGATGCAGCGGCTGGTAGGCCGAACTCATGCGCCGCGGGCGTCGGCCTGAGACTACTCAGGCTTCGCGGCGGATCATGGCTTGTTCGGCCTTCAGATCGGGGATCGTTTCAGGTTCAGGCTGCGGGTTCCGGCATCACGTGGCTGAACAGGCTGTCAACGTCGAGTTCAGGCGCGTCCTTGAGCCGGAGGAATCGTCCACCGTCACCCAGGCCGCGCTGGGCGCCGTTGGCATCAAAAATCAGATCTCCGCGGTCCTGGCGATAGATCACAGCCGGTGCGTCTTTTTTCAGCGCCCGGAATTCCGCTCTGTTTGCTGCAACCGCGAAGCTGAGGCTGTCGTGGGGGTTGGCGGTGATGGCATCCGGTGAGAGCACCACACGGTCACCCTTGGCGGGGTTGAAATCCCTGATTACATCGGCCTGTCTTCCTTTGACAAAGCCGGTGATCACATAGGTGTTGGTTCCCTCCTTGCCAAGAATCCTGCGTTTGTTGCCTCCGAGGGTGAAGAGATCATCGCCTGATGTGCCTTTGAGTTGATTTTTTCTCGGATGCATCAGCGGAAATGGCGGCATCCAGCGATAGCTCCAGCTCCGGAATCGTGATGCCTCTGGCATCGGCTTGTTCCAGGCCGGTTGTGAAGAAGTCGGAGGTGTTTTCGGTCTTCAGTGCGTCTGGCACATTGGCGTTGATGCGTTTCTCCGCCAGAAGATCAAGGAAGTTATCGCGGGCCGATCGTGTCACATAACCCTTCTTGTCCACGCTTGGCAGGACTTTGGTTTCGCGATAGAAGCTGGCGTAGGTCGGTTGATTGCCTGCGAAGCCCTGGGCGGTGCGAACGCGTCCGTTGCGGTTGGGCAGTGTGGTGAGTTGGTTCTGGAACAATCCGGTCTGCTCGGTGCCGACCGTGTAGACGATGGTGTTGTCTCCCAGGGTTTGTGTGGTCGTTGGAATGCCGAAATAGGTTCCTGTCAGGGTTCCTTTCTTGTTGGCTCCACTTTGATCGGCAGTGAAGGTTTGTTCTGTGCCTTCGTTGTACTGAAAAGGGCTGAGTTCCTCGTTGACCGGTGTTGCTGTTTTGGTTTTGGTGTCGATCGTGTAGCCGAAGGGGCTGGTGAAGCCGAACAGGTGCAGCTCCTCGGTGGAAACCGTTTGATCGGCATCAAGATCGAACGGTTCAATGTTCAGTGGAGGGCGAACAAATATATTGCGTTGCTTCAGTTCTCCTTTCTCAACCTGCAGGTTGATGAATCCATAATACGTTCGATAATCGAACTGGCCGCCGGTGGGGCTTTCTGTGGCGATGTAGTCGTACCGCCCTTGTTTGTTTAGAAAGCTGAGTTCGCCAAACCAATACCCTTCTTCGCGTTTCCAGGCTTCGAGATTTTGGAGTTTTAAAGCGGCCTTGCTGCCTATGGAATGTGTTTGTTTTGTCGAATGATGCCCAGAAATGGCCAGCATGGCTTCAACTGCAGGGGTGTGTTGATAAAAAATTTGGTTTTAGTTCCGGCTGGCACCGTCTGGTGACTCTGGTAGCTGCAGCAAGGCATCAATGCGGGTTTTCAGCTCCTCCACCGCCGCCAGCTCATCCGCCAGGCTCTGCCCGGTGAGCAGCATCCGGCGATCCGTGCCGTCTCCGGCCCGTTCCAGCAGGCCCTCCAGTTTGCGCAGCAGCGACTGGCGCAGCTGTTCCAGTTTGTCCACCCCCTGTCGGGCGATGGCGCGGGCGTCGTCGTCCAGCAGACCCCGTTGCACAAGCAGTTCGAGACCGCGCATCAGGGCTGATGGCATCAGACCACTCCAATGGCGGGCCCGCTCCAGCACGGAGTCCACCTGGCCGCTGCGATGGCGCCCGGTTTTGCACCAGGTTGCGAAGTGTTCGCAATTGTTGAACAAGAGATTGTAATTCTGTTCGCCGAGCCGACTCATGGCTCGGCGGAGAGTCACACCAATAGGCGATTGATGTTGATGCTCGATAACGCTAATGGTCTGATCTTGACTAAATTCCTCCAATGAACTGCGAATGATCTGCTTCCCTTCGAGGTAATGAGCGACTGTTCCATCGCCCAGATTGATTCCGTGATGTACGAATAATCCATGATGCCTGGGAACAACGAGATGATCGCCAGCTCCATAAACTTGTTTGATGGTTAATAATCGCTTTACTCGAATCCATTATATCAAAAGGTCTATGAAGCTGGCAATCATTGGATTAACTATTCGTCGTTTTAGAAAATATCTAAGATTCCTTCAGAAGTAATCGTAAAATTATCGCCCTTCAACTCTTTATTGTTATAAGTATAAGTCATTTCAAATAAGCTATTTCCGTATGGCTTTTCTAGAGTTTGAGCGAAAGCGATTGGCTTGCCGTCTATAAATTTGGAGACGTCAAAAGAGTTACCGTCGTCGAGGACATAGTTCTTGTATTGATCGATCAAGTCAGATACTTTATTTTTAATTTTTTTCCATCCACTTTTTTTATTAATTTTTTTTCCTTTGAAATTCAGGGGTAATGTAATGATAGAGCCCTTGATGTTGTTTGCGTTATTCCAGTATGCGTTCTTGGTCGGTACTTCATTCCATCCCCAATAATTGCTTCGCTGAGATTGCTTTTTGTTCAAGTAATTTTTGCGGTTCAGGTAGAAACTGTTTTGTATATTAATCATGTCGGTAGGATTGTTGACCCAGCTAAAGCCGGCATCTAACCATCCTTGGTTGGTGGGGGTGTTGTTCCAGTCAAGGTCGCCTATTTTAGAAACTTTAAAAGTATCCAACGCTGCACTCGTCATTGTATCGACATAAGCTTTCCAGGTATTATTATTCCCTTTTAAATTGTAATCAAGTTCTCCGAACCATCCTGTGATTCCGTCGTGTAGCCAGGATTTGTCATATCCACTATTTGGCCAGCTGAATTCTTGATTTTTATTTGCTATGGCATCTATATAATTATTTTCTACATGTATTCCTGTCCCTAGCCCATAATATTTTGGGCCTTCTACTCCGGGGTTTCCTATATTGAGCCAATCATTCCCTGATCCATTTTGTCTAGTACCATCAGCGTTTGTTAGATCCTCATACCATACTATTTCTCCATTATTATTCCAGGTTCCCCAATATCCTGGGGCCTTAAAACCATCAGGTCTTTTGTTAAACCTATCATTTTTATTGTTCCAAAAGGGTACGGCTCTTAGGTCAACTGAATTGGAGTCGTGAGCATAGAAAACGCCATAACCCCAGCTTTCGTTCCCACGTGCTTTTGAGAAATTTCCTTGTCCACCGAGTTGGTTTGGATTTTTGGCGACTGCTAGAAGATTGGCATAATTAGGGTAGGGTACCCAATCATCATTGTCAGTGTTAACGCTATAAGTCTGGTTTGGTGTGACAACATCTTGGTGCAGAAAAGTTGCTGCTACTCCTTCATTGCCTCTTGGACGTGCTTCACCGTCTGGCAAAAATCTTGCTAAAACTCCTCGACCACTTTGCTTATTGTAAACGTCAGATTGAGAATTGGATGGATTGTTGTCTTTGCTCTTTAGATTGCTTTTTGTTTGGTTGTTTAACCACTTAGAAAATTTGAACCCTTTGGACTTAGCCATGCGGAGATTGCTCGTAGGAGACTCTCAATAATTTGCCAGAAATTTTCTTATAGTTTTGGATTCTTTATGCTTTTTTGTTGTTGGGGCAGGCGCCATGCTTTCTCAAGCTGATTCCTGGCGTCGCTGATTCCCTGGTAAAGACAACACGTTCCCCGCGGTATGTTCCTCGACCAAGGCGCGTGTCACTGTGAACTCTTTCACGCTGGTTTGAGAGGGAAGGTCGTACATCAAATCAAGCATCAGTTCCTCAACAATGCCGCGTAAAGCACGCGCTCCTGTTTTGCGGCGATGTGCTTCTTGGGCGATGGCTTCGATTGCGCCATCTGTGAACTGAAGCTCCACATTATCCATGCTCAGCAACGTGCGGAATTGTTTCACCAAAGCATCACGTGGTTCAGTGAGGATGGACTGCAGGATGCGTTCATCCAGTGGATCGAGTACTGCGCTTACAGGAATTCGACCAATGAATTCTGGAATCAGCCCATAGCGAACCAGATCGTCTGGCTCTAAGTGATGCAGCACTTGGCTGGCCTGTAGATCACGGTTACTGCGATTGCGGCCATCGCTTGACATAAAACCGATGGAATTGCGGCCCATCCGTTTCTGTACGACGTCATCAAGGCCGACGAAGGCTCCACCGCAGATGAACAGGATCTGGCTGGTGTCGATCTGGATGCAGTCCTGATAAGGATGCTTGCGGCCTCCCTGGGGCGGCACGTTGGCAACAGTGCCCTCCAGCATTTTCAGCAGGGCCTGCTGCACCCCTTCACCGGACACATCCCTGGTGATTGAAGGGTTCTCGCTTTTGCGGGCAATTTTGTCGATCTCATCGATGTAAATGATGCCCCTCTGGGCCTGATCCACATCCATATCGGCCTTCTGCAGCAGACGCAGCAGGATGTTTTCCACGTCCTCACCCACGTAGCCCGCTTCGGTGAGGGTGGTGGCATCGGCCACGGCGAAAGGCACGTCCAGCATTTCGGCCAGGGTCTGGGCCAACAACGTCTTGCCGCAGCCGGTGGGTCCGATCAGCAGGATGTTGCTCTTGTGCAGCCGGGTTGCTGTTTCCTCGGTTTCACCCTGGCCATCCCCCTGCCAGGCCAGACGTTTGTAGTGGTTGTAGACCGCCACCGACATCACCTTCTTGGCCGCGTCCTGGCCGACCACCTGCTGGTCCAGGAAGCTCTTGATGTCCTGCGGCCTTGGAATGGAAGCCAGGGTGGGGGCCGGCTTGCTGCTTTTGCGGGCGGCTGGGGTGGCCTTTCGGCTCGGCTCATGGCTGTGGCGTGGGTTGCCCTGCCCATCCACCAGCTCTTCATCCAGGATCTCGTTGCAGAGATCGATGCATTCGTCGCAGATGTAAACGCCAGGTCCGGCGATCAGCTTGCGCACCTGATCCTGGGATTTCCCACAGAACGAACACTTCAGATGGGCGTCGAACTTGGCCATCGAACGCTGGGCACCACGCAGGAGAACAATTCAGGAATCAACCGATGGGGTCTCCCTGAACACACAGGATCGAGAACGGAAGGGCGTCTGTCAGCCCTCCGTAATGATTCCTCCGTCCCCGGAACTGTCCACCACGCGATCGATCAGGCCGTATTCAACCGCTTCTGCCGGAGAAAGGAAGTAGTCGCGGTCGGTGTCTTCCGAGATCTTGTCGAGAGGCTGGCCGGTGTGCTCGGCCATCAACCCGTTCAGGGTCTCCTTGAGATAGAGGATTTCCTTGGCCTGGATTTCGATGTCCACCGCCTGGCCCTGAGCACCGCCGAGGGGTTGGTGAATCATGATCCGAGCGTTCGGCAGGGCTAGACGCTTGCCTTTGGTGCCCCCGGAGAGCAGGAACGCGCCCATGCTGGCGGCGAGGCCGTAGCAGATGGTCACCACGTCCGGGGCGACCTGCTGCATCGTGTCGTAGATCGCCAGGCCAGCGGTCACCGAGCCCCCCGGTGAGTTGATGTAGATCTGAATGTCGTTCTCTGGATCCTCGGCTTCGAGGAACAGCATCTGCGCTACCAGGGCATCGGCAACGGCGTCATCCACACCGGTGCCAAGGAAGATGATCCGCTCCCGCAGCAGGCGGGAATAGATGTCGAAGGCGCGGTCGCCGCGACCGGACTGCTCCACAACAGTGGGCAGCGGCCCCGGTGCCGAGACGGGCATGGCGGCCCGCCAGCGGTTCTGGATGGGGTGGTGACTGCGGGCGTCGATCACGCGATCGGTGTGCGGTGAAGTTGGGCCAATCTATGGGCGTTGCTCAGTCCTTGGCGTCCGCCTTGGACTTGCTTTTGGCCGCGGTGTTCTTGGCGGCGGGCTTTTTCTTGGCTTCAGCTTTGCTGTCATCAGCAGCCGGCGCCTTTTCGGTGAGGGTGCTGTTTTCCTCGAGCCAGCCCATCAGACGGTCCTGCATCAGGTCATCCATCACGGCCTGGCGCAGGCGCTCGGGATCGATCTTGGCGTCGGCGGAGAGCTCTTTCTTCACCTCCTTGATCTTGGCGTCCACGTCCTTGTCGTCGAGCTTGATGTCCTCCGCTTCAGCCAGGGCGGTGAGGGCAAAACTGCGGCGCAGACGCTCTTCAGCCTCGGGGCGGGAATTCTGCATCAGGTTGCGCACCAGGTCGGGCGTGAACAGCGACTTCACATCCATGCCCTGCTGGGCGAATTGGGCTGCGGTCTGCTCCAGCAGGTTGCGGCTTTCCTGTTGGATCAGGGCTTCCGGAAGCTCCACCTCCAGCTGCTCCACCAGGGCTGCGACGAGGGCATCGCGGCGGTTGCTGGTCTGACGGCGTTCGGCGTCGTCCTTGAGCCGCTGCTCCAGGTCTTTGCGCAGGTCCGCCAGGGTTTCCTGTTCGCTGGCCTGCTTGGCGAATTCGTCATCCAGTTCGGGCAGTTCGCGGGTCTTGAGGTCCTTCAGTTCGATCTCGAAGGCGGCCCTACGTCCGCGGGCGTCCTCCTTCGGGTAGTCGTCAGGGAACTGGCACTCCACGGTTTTGGTCTCGCCGACCTTCATGCCGATGACCCCTTCGATGAAGCCGGGGATCATCCGGCCGTTTTCCAGGTCCACATCCATCGAATCGGCACTGCCGCCCTCGATCTCGCTGCCGTCATCGCTGTAGGTGCCCTTGAAGCCGAGCACAGCGATGTCGCCGTTCTTGGCGGCACGGTCCTCCACCGGCACGACCGTGGCCATCTGCTTGCGGGAGTCCTCAAGCATCGCGTCGACCCGGGAGGCGTCGTAGGCGACGGTTTCAAATTCCGCCTTCAGGCCCTTGGTGGTTTTCAGCTTCGGCGTCGGGGCGACGTCGGCTTCCAGGGTGAAGGTGAGTTCCTTGCCGGGCTCAAAGCTCTCCAGCAGGCCGTCGAAACCACTGCTCAGATCAGGCTGACTGATCGGTTCCAGCGATTCCTGCTTGATGGCGTCACGCCAGGCGTTATCGATCAGCTTTTCCAGAGCCGTGGCTTTGATCCGCACGCCACCCAGTTGCTGAACCAGCACCGTGCGCGGCACCTTGCCCTTGCGGAAGCCCGGCAGGTTGATGCTGCGGCTCAGGTTGGTGATGGCGTCTTCGTAACTGGTCTTGCAGCGCTCCCCAGGAACGGTGACCGTCACCGCCAGACGGCTGCTGGGGCGGGCTTCGGTGGTCACCTTCAGGGCTGCAGCGCTCATGGGGGAAGGGAAAGGGCAGCCCAACACTTTATGCAACCGGTGAATTCAGGCTGGATCGGTAAACTGAGCGAGTCGCTAGGCCTGCATCACGTTCTCTACGCAGTGATGTCAGGTCTGAGAAACGACGGGTTTTTGTTCAGATCGTTCACTCCACCGCTTGTCTTCGACCCTTCCCAATCGCCCTCTCAATGTTGCTGTTCTTGGTGCCAGCGGTGCTGTTGGCCAGGAACTGCTGCTGCTGCTTGAAGAGCGCAGTTTCCCCGTTGGCGATCTGAAACTGCTGGCGTCGGCCCGTTCGGCCGGCCAGACCCAAACCTGGAACGGCCGAACCCTCACGGTGGAAGAGGTTTCGGCCCAATCCTTTGAAGGGGTCGATCTGGTGCTGGCGTCGGCCGGTGGTTCTGTGTCAAAGCAGTGGCGCGAAGCGATCACCGCTGCAGGTGCAGTGATGGTGGATAACTCCAGTGCTTTCCGGATGGAGGACGGTGTGCCGCTGGTGGTGCCCGAGGTCAATCCCGATGCGGCCTTCGCCCACCAGGGTGTGATCGCCAATCCGAATTGCACCACGATCCTGCTCACCCTGGCTTTGGCTCCTTTGGCGGCCAAGCGGGCGATGCGCCGGGTGGTGGTGAGCACCTATCAATCCGCCAGTGGTGCCGGTGCCCGGGCCATGGAAGAGCTGAAAAACCTGTCGCAGACGGTGCTGGATGGCGGCACTCCGAAGGGAGAGGTGCTGCCTTACTCCCTGGCGTTCAACCTCTTTCTTCACAACTCTCCCCTGCAAGCCAATGGCTATTGCGAGGAGGAGATGAAGATGGTGAACGAGACCCGCAAAATCATGGGTCTGCCGGATCTGCGCTTCACCGCCACCTGCGTACGGGTGCCCGTGCTGCGGGCCCATTCGGAAGCCGTGAACATCGAGTTCGAGTCTCCCTTCCCGGTTGATGAGGCACGTGAGTTGCTGGCGGCGGCCCCCGGTGTGCAGTTGATTGACGACCCGGCGGCGAACCGTTTCCCGATGCCGACGGATGTGACTGGTCGCGATCCGGTGGCGATCGGGCGGATCCGGCAGGACATCAGCGATGCCAATGCTCTGGAGCTCTGGCTGTGTGGGGACCAGATCCGTAAGGGAGCGGCGCTGAATGCTGTTCAGATCGCAGAACTGTTGATCGATAAGTGATGACTCAGGCCGCCACCCTCTCGCCAACGCCATTCGGCCGTGTGGTCACCGCGATGGTGACTCCCTTTGATGCCAGCGGTGCTGTGGATCTCAGTGTTGCCGCAAACCTGGCCCGTCACCTCGTGGATCAGGGCTCTGATGGATTGCTGGTGTGCGGCACCACCGGTGAATCGCCGACCCTCAGCTGGGATGAGCAGTTGCAGCTGCTGCAAGCAGTGCGCGAGGCCGTGGGCGGTAACGCCAAGGTGTTGGCGGGCACGGGCAGCAACTGCACGGCCGAAGCGGTGAAGGCCACCAAGGAAGCGGCGGCGGCCGGCGCCGATGGCGCTCTCGTTGTGGTGCCGTACTACAACAAGCCTCCCCAGGAGGGGCTGGAGGCCCATTTCCGGGCCATCGCTGAGGCGGCGCCTGAGCTGCCGTTGATGCTCTACAACATTCCCGGTCGCACCGGCTGCAGCATCGCCCCGGCCACGGTGGCCCGGCTGATGGACAGCCCCAACGTGGTGAGTTTCAAGGCCGCCAGCGGCACAACCGAGGAGGTCACGGCGCTGCGCCTGGCCTGCGGCCCGCAGTTGGCGATCTACAGCGGCGACGATGGCCTCACCCTGCCGATGCTCGCGGTGGGTGCCGTGGGTGTGGTGAGTGTGGGCAGCCATGTGGCGGGCCCTGAGATCCGCGCCATGATCGAGGCCTATTTGAACGGCGATGGTGCCTTCGCACTCGCCCTGCACGACGCGTTAATTCCCCTGTTCAAGGCCCTGTTCGCCACCACCAATCCGATTCCCGTCAAGGCTGCCCTGGAACTCAACGGCTGGTCTGTCGGTGCGCCCCGTCCGCCCCTGTGCCCTCTCTCTGACGACATGAAACGTTCGCTTTCCAACGCCATGGCCGCCCTCCGTCAGACCTAGTTCGGTCCGGCTTATCGGCTTACGCAACCCGTTCTTTTACCCATCGTTTTTCATGGCCAACAACGCGCGATCCAGCAAGGGGCAGGAGCCCTGCCTTCGGGTGATTCCCCTGGGTGGTCTGCACGAGATCGGCAAGAACACCTGTGTGTTCGAGTACGGCGATGACCTGATGCTGGTGGATGCCGGACTGGCCTTCCCCAGCGACGGCATGCACGGGGTGAATGTGGTGCTGCCCGACACCAGCTTCCTGCGCGAGAACCAGAAGCGGATCCGCGGCATGATCGTCACCCATGGTCATGAAGACCACATCGGTGGCATCGCCCACCACCTCAAGCACTTCAACATTCCGGTGATCTACGGGCCGCGGCTGGCCCTCTCAATGCTCACCGGCAAAATGGACGAGGCCGGGGTCCGCGACCGCACCACCCTGCAGACCGTCGGTCCGCGTGATGTGGTGAAGGTGGGTCAGCACTTCTCCGTGGAGTTCATCCGCAACACCCACTCGATGGCCGACAGCTTCTCGCTGGCCATCTCTACACCGGTGGGAACCGTGATCTTCACGGGTGACTTCAAGTTCGACCACACCCCGGTCGATGGCGAAAACTTTGATATGGCCCGCCTTGCCCACCACGGTGACAAGGGCGTCCTCTGCCTGTTCAGCGACTCCACCAACTCGGAAGTTCCGGGCTTCTGCCCGCCGGAGCGCTCGGTGTTCCCCAATCTGGATCGCCATATCGCCAATGCCGAGGGTCGGGTGATCGTCACCACCTTCGCCAGCTCGATCCATCGGGTGTCGATGATTCTGGAGCTGGCCCTGAAGAACGGCCGCAAGGTGGGCCTACTGGGTCGCTCGATGCTCAATGTGATCGCCAAGGCCCGCGAACTGGGCTATATGCGCGCACCCGATGAGCTGTTTGTGCCCATCAAGCAGATCAACGATGTGCCCGATCGCGAAACGCTGCTGCTGATGACCGGTAGCCAGGGCGAGCCGCTGGCCGCCCTGAGCCGCATCTCTCGCGGTGAACATCCCCAGGTGAAGGTGAAGACCACCGACACGATCATCTTTTCGGCTAGCCCGATCCCGGGAAACACGATTTCCGTGGTCAACACCATCGACAAACTGATGATGCTGGGGGCCAAGGTGGTCTACGGAAAGGGCGAAGGCATCCACGTTTCCGGCCACGGCTTCCAGGAAGACCAGAAACTGATGCTGGCCCTCACCCGGCCCAAGTTCTTCGTGCCGGTGCACGGTGAGCACCGGATGCTTGTGCAGCACTCCCGCACCGGTCATTCGATGGGGGTTCCAGTCGACAACACCCTGATCATCGACAACGGTGATGTGGTGGAGCTCACCCCGGATGCGATCCGCAAGGGCAGTGCGGTGAAGGCAGGGATTGAGCTGCTGGATCAATCCCGCAATGGCATCGTCGATGCTCGGGTGCTGAAGGAACGCCAGCAGTTGGCGGAAGATGGCGTGGTCACGATCCTGGCCGCCATCAGCACCGATGGCGCCATGGTGGCTCCGCCGCGGGTGAACCTGCGTGGTGTGGTCACCACAGCCGATGCCCGCAAGATGTCGCTGTGGGTGGAGCGTGAAATCAAGTGGGTGCTTGAAAACCGCTGGAAGCAGCTCTGCCGCAACACCGGTGGCAAGGCACCGGAAGTGGATTGGATGGGTGTGCAGCGTGAAGTGGAGGTGGGCCTCGGCCGCCGGATGCGCCGTGAACTCCAGGTGGAGCCGCTGATCCTCTGTCTGGTGCAGCCCGCTCCTGGTGGCACCCCGGTTTACAAAGGTCGCGCGGATGCTGAGTCCGATGATCGTCCGGCTCCCCGCGGTCGCGGTGGCCGGGGCGGTGGGTCTCCCTATGGCCGTCGCAATGGTGGAGGTGGAGGCGGAACCCCCGCTCCAGTGCGCACCAACCAGAGCAATGGTAATGGGCGTTCTGGCTCTGCAACACCGGCTCCTGTTCGTGCCGCTGCAGCCACAGCTGTTGTGGAGAAGGTGTCTGCTCAACCGGTGGCTGAAAAGGCAGCCCCGGCTTCCCCAGAGCCGGAAATGCCTGCAGGCCGCACCCGTCGTCGTCGTTCAGCGGCCAGCTGAGCGGGCGAAAGCCTCTTTGATCTTGTTGATCAGCCCCATCGGCTCATTGGAGTTGGTGGGGCTTTTGATTTCAGGCTGGAGCTGGACTCGAAGCCATGATTTCTCCAGGAGATCCTTGGCGGCAGGCTCCTGGGGTGTTGGCTCGACATCGATCTTGTCTTCGACTACGTCGCTCGCTGGCTGCTCTGGTAGCTCGGTTGTGATGTCCGGTTCCAGGGTGGCTGTTAGCTCTTCGCGGGTGGGCTCAACCTCATTGCTCGGTAGCTGCTCTATGGGCTCTGTCGTGATCTCTGGCTCCAGGATCACCGCTGGCTCTGGGGTTGGGGCCGGAGTGGGCCGGGGTGCCTCGTCATTGGGCAACCACGGCATGGCCGTGGGCTGGTTGGGCCGTTCCGGCTTGGTTTGATCGGAATCCGTGGTCAGAAAGGGATCCTTCAACAGGTCTGGGATCGGCAGATGGTTCGTCGCTGTTGCGATGGCCTCAGTCGTGATGGCCTCGCCATTGCTGTTTTGGGATCGGCAGCGCTCCAGCCCCTGTTGCGCCAGGGCTGCAATGGTGGCATCTGGCTCATCCTCCAGCACCCTTTGGTACGAGATGGTGGCTTCTTTTGGCTGCTGGAGACCATGCAGCTGGATGTGACCCAGCAGCAACGCCACCACCGCCCGCCAGCCCAAGACGAGGCTTGGGTTGTGCTCTTCGGATGCGCTCTGGAGTTGATCCCACAACGCCGAGGCGAGGGCTTGGGCCTCGGTGTACTCCCCGAGGCCATAGGCCCGTTCAGCGGCTTGGTAGTGCTGCTCGAAATCGGCGTCCACGGCTAGGGGGGCAGTCCCCCCGTTGTAGACCGTTAGTCGGCGTCCTGCGGTGAAGCGGTGCCTTCGGCGGTGTGACGCTCTTCACCTCCCAGCCCGAAGCCGGCGTGCACCACCTGGAGGGCCTGGACGCCGGCGTCTTCTGCCACCACACAGCTGGTTCTGATTTCGCTGGTGGCGATCAGACCGATGTTGATGCCGGCGTTGGCCAGTGCTCGGAACATGCGCCCCGCTGTCCCTGGCGTTGCCGGCATCCCAGCGCCTACAGCACTCACCCGGGCGATGGCCTCACCATCTTCCAGAGCGGCACCGGGCCACTGGGCCAGCAGGGGTGCCAAGGCCACATCGGCACGGGCGCGGTCGTCCTTGCGCAGGATGAAGGTGATGTCCCGCGATCCGTCGCTGTGTTGCCGTTCCGATTGAACGATGGCATCAAGGCTGATGCTGTTGTCCGCCAGGGCTGAACAGAGGGCCGCTGCGGTGCCGGGTCGATCGGGCACGTGGCGAACACTCAGTTGCACCTGGTCGCGGTCGAGGGCGACGCCGCGCACTTCCGGTTCTCCGCTGCCGTTGTCGGTGGGATTGATGCGGATTTGCGACTCCTCCAGATCGAAGGCCTCCTGCACGGCTTGAACCGCTTTGCTGCCGGCGCCGGAGTCAATCACGCAGCTCACCTTCACCTCACTGGTGGCGATCAGGCGCAGGTTGATGCCCTGCTGACACAGGCAGTTGAACAAGCTGGCGGCAATGCCAGGACGCCCCATGATTCCGGCCCCGCTGATGCTGAGCTTGGTCAGCCCTCCTTCGTAAGCCAGATCGCCGCCCAGTTGATCCAGCACTTTCTGGCATACATCGCGGGCCAGCTCGAGATCGGCTTCCGCCACCGTGAAGGTGATGTCGTTGCTGCTGCCCTCGTGGGTGGCCTGAATGATCAGGTCCACATTGATTCCCGCCGCGGAGAGGGTTTCAAACAGGCGTGCGGCAATCCCAGGCTGATCGGGAATGTGGGAGAGGGCGAGCACGGCTTGCCCGTCCACTTCCTCCATTCCATCCACAGGGCTGCCGAGCTCCAGGCCGCTGCTGCTGATCGGACGGGCTGAACGGCTGGTGATCCGGGTGCCTGGGGCATCGCTCCAACTGGAGCGCACCACAAGGTTCACGCCGTAGTTGCGGGCGATTTCAACAGCTCTGGGATGCAGCACGGAGGCCCCCAGGCTGGCGAGTTCCAGCATTTCGTCGCAGCTGATCGTCTCCATCAGCTGGGCATCGGACACCTTGCGCGGATCGGTGCTGAGCACGCCAGGAACGTCGGTGTAGATCTCGCAGGCATCGGCACCCAGGGCTGCCGCTAGGGCGACAGCGGAGGTGTCGGAGCCCCCGCGCCCGAGGGTGGTGATTTCGTTGATGCCATCACTGCTGGTGCTGGTGCCCTGGAAACCGGCGACCACCACCACCTGACCAGCCGCGAGGCGGTTGTGGATTCGGTCGGTGCGAATCCCGAGGATCCGGGCCCGGCCATGGGTGGATTCCGTGGCGATGCCCACCTGCGGCCCGGTCATCGACGTCGCACTGACCCCTTGGGCGTTCAAGGCCATCGCCAGCAGGGCGATCGACACCTGTTCGCCACTGGCCAGCAGCATGTCCATCTCCCGCTGTGTGGGGGTAGAGGTGATGGCGTTGGCCAGGCCCGTCAATTCGTCGGTGGTATGGCCCATGGCGGAGACGACCACGACCACGTCGTGTCCCTCCTCACGGCAGCGTCCGATCCGATCGGCCACCGCCTTGATGCGTTCCACGCTGCCGACGGAGGTGCCCCCGAATTTCTGCACCAGGAGGGCCATGGACCGGGCTTCTTCAGCAACGCTGGATTTTCTCACCTGGCGGGCAGCGATCAGCCCAGCAGGCCGTCGCGGAAGGCATCACCCGGTTGGGCACCCCGTTTCAGCCGGGCCTCCACCTCCAGCAAACGGCTGAGCAAGGAGAGGAAGCGTTTGGCCGGGCGACCCTGCAGCTGCTTGCGCATCACGTAGATGCGTTTGGGGTTGCCGATCCCAGCGGCCTTGGCGATCACCGCCACATCCCGTTCCCCCTGCTGTTCCAGCAGGCTCACCCAGAGCCAGCCGCGGATCTGACCGGTGAGGGTGGCCACGATGCGCAGGGCTGGTTCCCCCGCTTCGATCAGGGCATCCCAGCGGGCGATCGCTTCGCCGGGGTTGCCCTCCAGCAGTGCATCGCCCACGGCCAGGGCGTTGGTGGAGCGTCCCCCCACCAGCTCCTGCACCTGAGCAGCGGAAATGCTGTTGTCCCGCAGGGACAGCTTGCGCAGTTCCGATTCCAGCCTGGCGCTGTCGGTGCCGATGGCCTCCACCAGGGCATCGATGGCATCCGGCTCCACCTTCAGGCCCAGGGCCTCGGCCGTGCGTTGCACCAGCTGGCGCTGGCCGTTGCCATCCCAGGCCGCTGGCAGCGGGAAGCTCTGTTCGTGATCGAGCCCGTTTTTGATCCGCTTCTGCAGGGTTTTGGTGGTGCGCAGGCGACCATCCGGTTTGGCCGGGTTCACCAGCACCAGGTGGCTGGTGTCGGGGATGAGCTCAAGGGCAGCTTCAAACCGGTCGGCCAGTTCACTGGGACAGCCATTGCAGAACGGACTGCGCTGCAGCAGCACCAGACGTTCGCCCGTGGCGAAGGGAGGGGTGCGGGCCTCCTCGAGGGCCTGCAGGGCCTGGCCAGCGTCCGCCCCATCCAGGCGGCTGAGGTTGAGGCTGCTCCAGCTTGGGTCGACCACCTGGTCGATCAGAGCATCGATGGCCCGGTCCCGCGCAGCGGCGTCATCACCCCAGATCAGATGGATCGGCATGGGTTGATGATGGCGTGGATGGCCCAGGACCACCCGATCTTCACCGAAAGCATCCGGCGGATCCGGGCGGCTCTGGGGGAGACGGGCCTGCCGCCGCTGCAACAGCAGGTGCTGGAACGGCTGGTGCACAGCAGTGGCGATCTCTCTCTGGGGTCACTGCTGCACTTCAGCGAGGGGGCCTGTGAGCAGGGGTTGGCAGCGTTGAAGCAGGGGGCGACGATCCTGACGGACACCGCGATGGCGGCGGCTGCGGTGGCCCCGATGGCCCAACGCACCCTCGGCAGTGCGGTGCACACCGTGCTGGAGTGGGCGCCTGAGGCGGCGCCGGCGGGTTCAACGCGCACGGCGGCTGGCATGGAGCAGGCTTGGCGGGAGTTATCTGTGGCGCAACCGGCTCCGGTGGTGTTGATCGGCAGTGCGCCGACCGCCCTGGAGGTGCTGTTGCAGCAGGTGGCCGCCGGGGCTCCGGCCCCTAGCCTGGTGATCGGCATGCCGGTGGGTTTTGTGGGCGTGGCGGAAAGCAAGAAACATCTGGCGGCCAGCGGCCTGGCCCAGATCCGGCTGGAGAGCAGCCGGGGAGGGGCGGGTCTGGTGGCGGCGGCGGTCAATGCCCTGCTTCGTGCTGCTGCAGCACCAGCTCCCCCCCCTTCCAGCTGAGCTGCCAGCCCTCGGCAAGATCGGCCGCACCGCCGGGGGCACCCTTTTTCAGTCGCCGGCTGAGTTCGTCCAGTTGGCTGGCCGGCAGAGCAGGTACCCCCTGCTGCTGCAGCCACTGCGCCAGCAGCAGGCGGCGGGTGGCTGACCCCAACGCCCCCAGGCCGCGGCGGTCCAGGCCGGCAGCGGTTTGCAGAAGTTTCAGGGCCATCTGGCTGAGTTCCGTTTGACTGTCCCGCACCTGGGACACCCGTTCGGCCAGATCGCTGATCCGCTGACTGCAGCCCGGATGCAGTTCCTCGAGCACGGGCAGCACCTCCTGGCGAATCCGGTTGCGGGCGAACTCGGGGGATTGGTTGCTGGGGTCTTCCCAGATCGGCAGCGCCAGGTCCCGGCAGATCTGGAGGGTGTCTCTGCGCTGCAGGTGCAGCAGCGGCCGGCGCAGCCGGGGGCCTTCCGGGCTGAGGGGGCGAACGCTGGGCAGGGCTGCCAGGCCGGCCAGGTCGCTGCCGCGGGCCAGCTGCAGCAGCATCGTTTCGGCCCGGTCGCTGGCGGTGTGGCCCGTCACCACATCGGCGCCCGTTTGTCGGCCCCGTTGGGCCAGCCGTTCGTAACGCCATTGCCGGGCTTTGGCTTCGCTGGGCACCTCTCCCGGCGCTGCCTGGTCCACTTGCAGGGAGAGATGCCGCTGCTGGCACCAGCTGCTCAATTCCGAGGCGATTCGGCTGGAGTTGTCGTGCCAGCCGTGATCGCCGTGCCACAGGTTCAGGCCCCAGCCATGCAAGGGCGCCAGATCCTGCAGCAACGCCAGCAGGGCCATCGAGTCCTGTCCGCCGGACACGGCCAGCAGCAGGGTGCAGCCCTGGGGCAGTAGCTGCGGCTGCTGAAGCAGGCGCCGGTGCAGGCGGTCATGCCAGGACGTCCAGCCCAAGGAGGTGGGGTGCGTTTCCCCCACGGTGTGAGAATCAGGGCATCGCTGTCCAGTCCCCCATGACCCGTCTTCAGCAGCTGCCCGTTTCTCTGCAGCGCAGCCTTGAGCAGCGCTCTGCGCTCAAGGTGATCGCTGGCCTGATGAATTTCGATGCCGCCAGTGTGGAGCGGGTCGCCCGTGCAGCCGGGCGTGGCGGTGCTGATCTGATCGACGTGGCCTGCGACCCCGCCCTGGTGCGTCTGGCAATCGAGGCCTCCGGTGGAGTGCCCGTGTGTGTGTCTTCGGTGGAGCCTGAGCAGTTCCCCGCGGCGGTGGAGGCCGGTGCGCTGATGGTGGAGATCGGCAACTACGACGCCTTCTACCCCCAGGGCCGGATCTTTGATGCGGCTGAAGTGCTGGAGCTCACCCGCCGCACCCGTCAACTGCTGCCCAACGTGGTGTTGAGCGTCACCGTGCCCCACGTGTTGCCAATGGATGAGCAGGAGCAGCTGGCCATCGATCTGGTGGCCGCCGGTGCGGATTTGATCCAGACCGAGGGCGGCACCAGTGCCAAGCCCTTCAGTGCTGGCCACCTGGGCCTGATCGAGAAGGCTGCCCCCACCCTGGCAGCTGCCCACAGCATCAGCCGCGCCGTCGATGTGCCGGTTCTGTGTGCTTCGGGTCTGTCGGCGGTGACGCTGCCGATGGCCATCGCTGCCGGTGCGGCCGGCGTAGGCGTCGGTTCAGCAGTGAACCGCCTGCAGGATGAGCTGGCGATGCTGGCTGTTGTTCGTGGTCTGCGTGATGCCCTCGGCAGCGCTGTCGCGACCCACGTCTGAACCTGAATCTCCGCTGAGCGGAGCACTCTTCCCCTTCATGGTGTGAAGAGTGCTCCGCTTGCTCGCGGGAGCAACAGCTCTCGTGTGAAAATCGACCCCTGACTTCCAGCCCCATGCAGTTCATCAACACGCTGACCGTTCTGGCCCTGGTGGTGGCGTCCTTCGCTTTGATCGTTGCGGTGCCGGTGCTGTATGCCTCCAGCGAAGACAGTGGTCGCTCCAACCGTCTGATCCTTCTGGGCAGTGCTGTTTGGGTGGCGCTGGTGCTGCTCAACTGGGGTGTGAGCTTCTTTGTCGTCTGAGCTCAGCCTCAGGCAGAACCTGGCGGGTGCCACGATGGCTGAGATTCAGTCGGCACCTTCCCAATGGCCACGTTTGAAGGACGTTTCTCTGACGCAGCCGGGCTGCGCGTCGGCATCGTCGTGGCCCGTTTCAACGATCTTGTCACTGCCAAGCTGCTGAGCGGTTGTCTCGACTGCCTCAAGCGCCATGGCGTGGATGTGTCGGAGACCAGCCCCCAGTTGGACGTGGCCTGGGTGCCGGGTTCGTTTGAACTGCCGATCGTGGCCCAGCAGATGGCTCGGTCAGGTCAATACCAGGTGCTGATCACCCTGGGGGCGGTGATCCGTGGGGACACGCCCCATTTCGATGTGGTGGTGGCGGAGGCCAGCAAGGGCATTGCAGCGGTGGCCCGCGACACGTCCGTGCCGGTGATCTTCGGCGTGTTGACCACCGACACGATGCAGCAGGCGCTGGAGCGGGCGGGCATCAAGAGCAATCTCGGCTGGAGTTACGGCCTCGAGGCGTTGGAGATGGGCAGCTTGATGCGGACGTTGCCGTCGGCTTGAGGCTTCAGGCCGCCAACTGATCGAGCACCTGACGGGCCCGTTGCACCACGGGCTTGGGAACGCCGGCCAGGCGTGCCGCTTCGATGCCGTAGCTGCGGCTGGCGCCGCCGGCATGTACCTGGTGGAGGAAGACCAGATCCTCACCGGTTTCCTCTACCAGCACCTGGAAGTTGGCCACGTTGTCGCGTTCCGAGGCCAGGTTGTTGAGCTCGTGATAATGGGTCGCGAACACCGTGCGGCTGCCCAGGTCGCCGGCCAGGTGCTCGCTCACGGCCCAGGCGATCGAGAGGCCATCGAAGGTGGCGGTGCCCCGCCCGATCTCATCGAGCAGCACCAGGGAACGATCGCTGGCGTGGTGAAGGATGTTGGCGGTTTCGGCCATCTCCACCATGAAGGTGGACTGGCCGGCGGCCAGATCATCCACGGCACCCACCCGGGTGAAGATCCGATCGGCGATGCCGACGGTGGCGGATCGGGCCGGCACCCAGCTGCCGATCTGAGCCATCAACTGGATCAGGCCGATCTGGCGTAAGTAGCAGCTCTTGCCACTGGCGTTGGGGCCTGTGAGCACCACCAGATCGGTGCCCTCACCGAGATGCACATCATTGGGGGTGAAGGAGGTTTCCACCAGCCGTTGCTCCACCACCGGATGGCGGCTGGCCTCCAGCCGTAACCCCCGGCCGTCGGTGATGGTTGGTGCGCAATAGCCACCGCTGGCGGCCACATCGGCCAGGCCGGTGAGGGCATCGAGGCCAGCAACGGCGCGGGCCGCCTGGCGGATCGGGGCGGCCATGGCCCCCACCTGCTCGCGCAGCTGGCAGAACAGCTCGTATTCCCGCTGGCAAGCCCGGGCCCGCAGCTGGAAGATGCGGCCCTCTCGCTCCTTGAGATCAGGGGTGATGAAGCGTTCCTCGTTGGCCAGGGTCTGGCGCCGGATCCAGTGGCTCGGCACGGTGGTGGCCTTGGCTTTGCTCACCGCCAGGAAGTAGCCGAAGGTGCGGTGGTGCTGCAGTTTCAGGGTGCTGATGCTGCTGCGTTGGCGTTCCTGCTGCTCCTGGTGGCTGAGCCAGGCGTCCTGATCGTCCAGCTGGTTGCGCAGCCCATCCAGCAGCGGATCGACGCCGTCATGGATTAGATCGCCCTCGGAGAGGGAGAGCGGTGGGGCCTCCACCAGCTTGTGGCGAATCGTTTGGGCCAGCTCCGCCAGGGCTGGATCGGGGCTGAGCAACTGCTGCAACCACTCCGGCCCTGCGCTGATCGCAGAGTCCAGCCGGGCGGTGAGCTGGGGCAACCGTTCCAATCCATCGGCGATGGCCACCAGATCACGGGCACCGGCATGGCCCGCGCCGGCCCGGCCGGCCAGCCGTTCCAGGTCGCCCATCGGCCGCAGCAGCTGGCGGATGGCCAGCCTCAGGCTGCGTTCATCCACCAGGTTGCTGACCAGATCCTGGCGCTGCTCAATCGCCTGCTGGTCCATCAAGGGTGCTTCCAACCAGCGGCGCAGGCAACGGCCGCCCATGGCGGTAAGGGTGCGATCAATCGCCCAGAGCAACGATCCCTGCAACTGGTTGTCCCGCTGGGTGGCGGTGAGCTCGAGGTTGCGGCGGGTCTGAGCATCCAGCACCAGGGCATCGCCGCGGTGCACGATCGCCGGCACCTCCAGGGGAATGCGGCTGTCCTCCTCCAGGGGTTGGGTGTCCTGCAGGTAGCGCAAGAGGCCACCGAGGGCCTGCAGGGCCAGGGGGTGCTCCGGCAGGCCGAGGCCATCCAGGCTGCTGAGGCCGTAGTGCTGCTGCAGGGTGCGCTCCGCCTCCGCTGGGCTGAAGGGGGTGCTGGCCATCGGCGTGAGCCGCAGCCGTTCGGGACACCAGGTCGGCCGCTCAGCATCGAGGGCGGCCGCCCAGAGCAGTTCGGAGGCCTCCTGCTGGGCCAGCTGCTGGTGCAGGGTGCTGCTGTCTTCCCGTTGCATCACCTGCACCTCGCCGGTGCTCACATCGGCGCTGGCCAGGCCCCAGCGCAGGGGCTGCTGGCCCTGGGCCGGTTCCACCACCACAGCCGCCAGCCAGTTGTTGCGGCGGGCGCTGAGCATGCCCTCCTCCAACACGGTGCCGGGGGTCAGCACCCGGGTGATGTCCCGCTTGAGCAGGGCGCCCTTGGTGGGGGTGGTTTCCAGTTGATCGCAGAGGGCCACGCTGTAGCCCTGTTTGATCAGTTCGGCGCAGTAGCGCTCGGCGGCATGGTGGGGGATGCCTGCCATCGGCACCCGGCCGATGGCCTTACCGCCTTCCTTGCCGGTGAGGGTGAGTTCCAGTACCCGGGAGAGCTCGATCGCGTCTTCGAAGAAGCATTCGAAGAAGTCGCCCAGGCGGTACAGCAGCACCCGTTCGGGATGGGCGGCCTTGAGCTCCACGTAGTGGCGCAGCATCGGTGTGAGCTGTAGCGGGTCGAGCTGGCTGTGGTGGGCCCAGACCGGTTCGTCGCTGCTGGGTTCTGAATGGTTTGCAGCCGGGGATTCGCTGCTGACCGCGCTTGACGTGGCCTGGCGCGTTCGGGGCCGGGCAGCGGCATCGGCTCCGAGTTCGTCGTCGCTGAGGTCGTGGCTGGCGGCCTCAGGTTCGCCGGTGGGTGCAGTCGGTGCGGCCGGCTCAGGTGCCCCGAACAGATTGCCCTGCAGGGCGTCGTCAGGGGACTGGAACGCGGACCGGGGCATCGGCTGATCTGACGGATCCGGATCGTACCGGGCCTGACCGGATTGAGATGCCTCAGCGGCGCAGCACCATCAGTTGCTGGGGATTCGCATCCTGGAAGCCCAGCTGCCGGTAGAAACCGGCACTCTTGGTGGTCATCAGATACACCCGTTCCACGCCCACCACCGTCGGGGTGTGCAGCAGTTCTTCGATCACCCGGCGGCCGAGGCCGTGGCCCTGCAGATCGCCGGCCACCACGATGTCCCAGAGCACGGCTCGGCTGAAGCCATCGGAGGTGGCCCGGCCGAAGCCCACCAGCCGCTTGCCGCGCCAGAGGCTCACCACGGCATCGCTACCGGCCAGCAACCTCCGCAGCTGATCAAAGCTGCGGCCGCGGGCCCAGAAGGCGTGGCGATCGAACAGCCGTTGCAGCTTGAGCAGGGCCCGACTGGGGCGCAGATCCGGCCCGAGGCCCAGCCAACGCAGGCCGGGGGCACCGGGGGCATGGTGAACCAGCCGGATCGGGGTCACGGGTTGGGGAGCCGCAGCACTTCATCTTGCTCCCCGGCGATAATTGACAGCCGCCGTCTGGCCCCGCACCCATGCCCGCCTACGACCTCACGGCTCCGTATTCGCCGAAGGGTGATCAGCCGACGGCGATCAAGCAGCTGGTGGCAGGGGTGAACAGCGGCGAGCGCTATCAGACGCTGCTGGGGGCGACGGGCACGGGCAAGACGTTCACGATGGCCAACGTGATCGCCCAGACCGGCCGGCCTGCGCTGGTGCTGGCCCACAACAAAACCCTGGCGGCCCAGCTCTGCAACGAGCTGCGGGAGTTCTTCCCGGAGAACGCCGTTGAGTACTTCATTTCCTATTACGACTACTACCAACCGGAGGCCTACGTACCGGTCAGCGACACCTACATCGCCAAGACGGCGTCGATCAACGAGGAGATCGACATGCTGCGTCACTCGGCGACGCGCTCGCTGTTTGAACGGCGCGACGTGATCGTGGTGGCCTCGATCAGCTGCATTTACGGCCTGGGGATTCCGAGTGAATACCTCAAGGCGGCGGTGAAGTTCGAGGTGGGCGAGACCCTCAACATCCGCAGCCAGCTGCGGGAGTTGGTGAACAACCAGTACAGCCGCAACGACACCGAAATCGCCCGCGGCCGTTTCCGGATGAAGGGAGATGTGCTGGAGATCGGCCCCGCCTACGAGGATCGGTTGGTGCGGATCGAGCTGTTCGGCGACGAGGTGGAGGCGATCCGCTACGTCGATCCCACCACCGGCGAGATCCTGCAGAGCATGGATGCGGTGAACATCTACCCGGCCAAGCACTTCGTCACCCCTAAAGACCGGCTGGATTCCGCCATCAGCGCTATCCGCTCGGAGCTGCGGGAGCGGCTGGATGTGCTCAACGGCGAAGGCAAGTTGCTGGAGGCCCAGAGGCTGGAGCAGCGCACCAAGTACGACCTGGAGATGTTGGGCCAGGTGGGCTACTGCAATGGGGTCGAGAACTACGCCCGCCATCTGGCCGGCCGCGAAGAGGGCACGCCGCCGGAGTGCCTGATTGACTATTTCCCGGACGACTGGCTGTTGATCGTGGACGAGAGCCACGTCACCTGTTCGCAGCTGCAGGCGATGTACAACGGTGACCAAGCCCGTAAGAAGGTGCTGATCGAGCACGGCTTCCGCCTGCCCAGCGCAGCGGACAACCGGCCGTTGAAGGGGGCCGAGTTCTGGGAGAAGGCGCGGCAAACAGTGTTCGTCTCCGCCACCCCGGGGGATTGGGAGATGGAGGTGAGCGGCGGAGAGGTGGCTGAGCAGGTGATTCGCCCCACCGGGGTGCTCGATCCGGTGGTGGAGGTGCGGCCCACCACGGGCCAAGTGGACGATCTGCTGGGGGAAATCCGTGACCGGGCAGCCAAGAACCAGCGGGTGCTGGTCACCACGCTCACCAAGCGGATGGCGGAAGACCTCACCGATTACCTGGCAGAGAACGAGGTGCGGGTGCGCTACCTCCACTCGGAGATCCATTCGATCGAGCGGATCGAGATCATCCAGGATCTGCGCCTGGGGGAATACGACGTGCTGGTGGGGGTGAACCTGCTGCGGGAGGGCCTCGACCTGCCGGAGGTGAGCCTGGTGGCGATCCTCGATGCCGACAAAGAAGGCTTCCTGCGGGCTGAGCGCTCCCTGATCCAGACCATTGGCCGGGCCGCCCGCCACGTGGAGGGGGTGGCGCTGCTCTATGCCGACAACATGACCGACTCGATGGCCAAGGCCATCTCCGAGACCGAACGACGCCGGGCGATTCAGCAGACCTACAACGAGAAGCACGGGGTGGTGCCTACGGCGGCGGGCAAGAAGGCCAGCAACTCGATCCTCAGCTTCCTGGAGTTGAGCCGCAAGCTGAAGCAAGACGGCCCGGACGCGGATCTGGTGGAGGTAGTAGGCAAGGCCGCTAAGGCCCTGGAGAACGATCCCGATACCGGCTTGGCGCTGGAGGCGCTGCCGGAGTTGATCGATCAGCTCGAAGCCAAGATGAAGGACGCGGCCAAGAAGCTCGACTTTGAGGAAGCCGCCAACCTGCGGGATCGGGTGAAGCAGCTGCGTCAGAAGATGGCCGGCTCCCGTTGAAATTCACGGTGGGAACCCTTGGCAATTGACCATTGGTCCCTCCGTAAGGCAGAGTCTCCAAGTCGTCAGGGACACGCCCGCGTCGACACCTGCGGATGTAGCTCAGTGGTAGAGCATCTCCTTGCCAAGGAGAGGGTCGAGAGTTCGAATCTCTTCATCCGCTTGATTCAGAACCCAGTCCAGAAGGGCCTTTTGCGAGTGAGCCTCCATTAGGCTGCACTCGATTCGGTTGCCGCTTTCCATGCTCAAGCTCCTGCTGGGTGATCCCAATGCCCGCAAGCTGAAGCGTTACCAGCCGATCGTTTCGGATATTCAGCTGCTTGAAGAGGAGATCGCTCCGCTCTCCGACGATGAGTTGCGTGGCAAAACCGCTGCCTTCCAGGAGCGTTTGGCCAATGCCGGCAGTCTGGCGAACCAGCGGCCGATCCTCGATGAGATCCTGCCTGAGGCCTTCGCTGTTATTCGTGAAGCCGGCAAGCGGGTGCTGGGCATGCGTCATTTCGATGTCCAGCTGATTGGCGGCATGGTGCTGCATGAAGGTCAGATCGCCGAGATGAAAACTGGCGAAGGCAAAACACTTGTTGCCACTCTTCCGAGCTATCTCAACGCCCTCACTGGTCGTGGCGTTCACGTTGTGACGGTGAACGATTACCTGGCCCGCCGTGATGCCGAGTGGATGGGCCAGGTGCATCGCTTCCTCGGTTTATCCGTGGGCCTGATCCAGCAGGACATGCGCCCCGAGGAACGCCGGCGCAACTACAACTGCGACATCACCTATGCCACCAACTCGGAGCTGGGCTTCGATTATCTGCGCGACAACATGGCCGCCGACATCTCGGAGGTGGTGCAGCGGGAGTTTCAGTACTGCGTGATCGACGAGGTGGATTCGATCCTGATCGATGAAGCCCGCACGCCTCTGATCATTTCTGGTCAGGTGGAACGACCTCAGGAGAAGTACCAGCAGGCGGCCGAGGTGGCCAATGCCCTGGCTCGTGCCGCTGAGTTGGGCAAAGACGGCATCGATCCTGAAGGGGATTACGAGGTCGATGAAAAGCAGCGCAGCTGCACCCTCACCGATGAAGGCTTCGCCAAAGCCGAGCAGATGCTTGGGGTGGCGGATCTGTTCAACCCTCAGGACCCCTGGGCTCACTACATCACCAACGCCCTCAAGGCCAAGGAGCTGTTCGTCAAGGATGTGAACTACATCGTTCGCGACGGCGAAGCGGTGATTGTGGATGAGTTCACCGGTCGGGTGATGCCGGGTCGCCGTTGGAGTGACGGCCAGCACCAAGCCATCGAGGCCAAGGAGGCCCTGCCGATCCAACCGGAAACACAGACTCTCGCCTCGATCACCTATCAGAACTTCTTCCTGCTCTATCCGCGCTTGGCCGGCATGACCGGCACGGCAAAAACGGAAGAGGTCGAATTCGAGAAGACGTACAAACTCGAAACCACAATCGTTCCCACCAACCGCGTCCGGGCGCGTCAGGACTGGGCCGATCAGGTGTACAAAACCGAGGCTGCCAAATGGCGGGCTGTGGCCAACGAAACAGCTGAGATCCACAAGAACGGCCGGCCGGTTCTGGTGGGCACCACCTCGGTGGAGAAAAGCGAACTGCTGAGTTCGCTGCTGGCGGAGCAGGAGATCCCCCACAACCTGCTCAATGCCAAGCCGGAGAACGTGGAGCGCGAATCGGAGATCGTGGCCCAGGCCGGTCGGGCTGGCGCCGTGACCATCGCCACCAACATGGCGGGCCGTGGCACCGACATCATCCTTGGCGGCAACAGCGACTACATGGCCCGCTTGAAGTTGCGGGAGGTGCTGCTGGGCCGTTTGGTGAAGCCGGAGGAGGATCACAAGCCGCCGGTGCCTTTGCAGCGCAGTGCTCCGGGCGGGTTTGCCGATGCTGCTGCCTCAGCACAGCCCCGCAGCGGCGAGAGCCTCTATCCCTGCCTGCTCACCGACGACACCGATCAGGCCCTTGGTCAGTTGGCCCGTGATCTCGTGAAAGCATGGGGCGACCGTGCCCTCACGGTCATTGAGCTGGAGGAGCGCATCGCCACCGCTGCGGAGAAAGCCCCCACGGAAGATCCCCAGATCCAGGCGTTGCGCGAGGCGATTGCCCGAGTGAAGGGGGAATACGACGTGGTGGTGAAGCAGGAGGAAGCCCGGGTGCGGGAGGCCGGCGGCCTGCATGTGATCGGCACGGAACGCCATGAATCGCGCCGGGTGGATAACCAGCTGCGTGGCCGGGCTGGCCGCCAGGGCGACCCTGGCTCCACCCGTTTTTTCCTCTCGTTGGGAGACAACCTGCTGCGGATCTTCGGGGGTGACCGCGTTGCCGGTCTGATGAATGCTTTCCGCGTGGAGGAAGACATGCCGATTGAGTCCGGCATGCTCACCCGTTCGCTGGAGGGGGCCCAGAAGAAGGTCGAAACCTATTACTACGACATCCGCAAGCAGGTGTTCGAGTACGACGAGGTGATGAACAACCAGCGGCGTGCGGTGTATTCCGAACGCCGCCGGGTGCTGGATGGCCGTGCTCTGAAGAAGCAAGTGATCGGTTACGGCGAACGCACCATGGGTGAGATCGTTGAGGCCTATGTGAATCCCGATCTGCCGCCCGAGGAATGGGATCTGGAACAGCTTGTCGCCAAGGTGAAGGAGTTCATCTATCTGCTGGAAGATCTCACTCCTGATCAGGTTCAAGGTCTCGGGATGGAGGAACTCAAGGCCTTCCTGCAGGAGCAACTGCGCAATGCTTATGACCTCAAAGAAGGTCAGATCGAGCAGCAGCGTCCAGGACTGATGCGTGAAGCTGAGCGTTTCTTCATCCTGCAGCAGATCGATACCCTTTGGCGGGAGCACCTGCAGGCGATGGATGCCCTTCGTGAATCCGTGGGCCTGCGTGGCTATGGACAGAAGGATCCTCTCATTGAATACAAGAACGAGGGTTATGACATGTTCCTGGAGATGATGACCAACATGCGCCGAAATGTGATCTATTCGATGTTCATGTTTCAGCCAGCTGCACCACAGCAGTCAGGGGCAACGTGATTGAGATTGGTGTGATCTGAATGCCTATCCGTGTGGTGATGACTCTTCTCGTTCGTAACGAGGAGGATGTTATTGCTGAGAACATCCTGTTTCACCACGCTCAGGGGGTTTCATCTTTCCTGGTGATGGATAATCTGTCTACGGATGCTACTCCTGAAATCCTGCGGCGATTGGCTCGTTTTGTGCCAATCACTTATATCAAGCAAACGGCTGATACGTATGACCAAGCGCAGTGGGTGACTGCAATGGCTCGCTCTGCGTATCTAGATCATGGCGCTGATTGGGTCATCAACAATGATGCCGATGAGTTCTGGCTGTTCCCTGGTGGAGATGCGCCATCCTTTTTGGATTCTGTTGCTCCAGGCATAGCTGGGTTGTTTGTGCAGCGTTTTAACGCTGTTCTTCCAGAGAGTGGACGTCATAGTGATGGCTTGGCCCACCCTTCGAAAAGTCGTTTCTTCTGGCGTGAAAGTGTCAATGCACTCAATCGTCCCTTGCCTCCTAAGTGCTTGCACCGTGCCTTTGCTGATGTGACTGTTGATCAAGGCAATCATGAGATTTTTGGTCATCAGGGTTCGCTTGAGTTCAGTGATCAGGTCTCTATCTTGCACTTTCCGTACAGGCGTTTTTCCTCCTATCAATCAAAAATCCGTCTGGGTGGTGCTGCTTACCAGCGCAACAAAGCTCTTCCCAAGTCTTGGGGTGACGCCTGGCGTCGGCAACGCCAGATCTTGCGTCATGATGGTCTTCGGGAATTCTGGCGTGGCTTGCAGACAACTCCCGAGGCCGTTGCTGAAGGTCTGAAAAAGGGCAGCATTTTTGAAGATGCACAACTTTTCGATTCTGTGAAGTCTTTGCGGATGAAGCACCGTTGGTTTTGGTTCAAATGTCGAATCTCTCGGTGGCTGAGTTGCAACTAGTCTTATGTATTTGCTGGATTTTTCGATTTTTTGAGGTCAATAATCAATGCAGTCAATGCTCCTTGTGGTTTGTAGAGTGCGGCGTTGAGAATGCCTGTTTTTGAATGCGTTAATGCTGATGTTGGTGTTACCGCTTTGAGTTGCTTTATTCGCAATTGGGTTCATTGCTTTTGAAAAGCAATTTTTGTTGCGCTGATTAAAGTTGAAGATTTGCCGTTCAATCAATTTCAGATCTTGGTCAACCCTCGCTGGAGGTCTCGCCGAGGAACTCCAAGATTTCCCGGTCTTTGAGATTCTGAGCTTCGCCAGCGCATTCATCAAGCAACTGTCGCCCTGCCGCAACTTCTTGCAGGCAGCGCTTGAGGTTCGTCACCGTGTTCTCAAGGTGGTCGATCCGTTCCATCAGGTTGCGGATCACGTTGGCCTCGGCGTCCGGCAGAGCGGAGTGGGCCAGGGGGTTGATTCGCACGCCGCTCTGGTGGATCACCCGGCCTGGGATGCCCACAACGGTGCAGTCGCTCTCCACGTTGCGCACCACCACGGAGCCAGCGCCGATTCGCGTGTTGGTCCCGATCGTGATGGCTCCCAGAACTTTGGCGCCTGCTCCCACCACCACGTTTTCGGCAAGGGTGGGGTGGCGTTTGCCGTGCTCCTTGCCGGTGCCCCCCAGAGTGACCCCCTGGTACAGCAGGCAACGGTTGCCGATTTCGGCGGTTTCGCCGATCACCACCCCCATGCCGTGGTCAATGAACACGCTGTGGCCGATGCGTGCACCGGGGTGAATTTCGATGCCGGTGAGGGTGCGACTGATTTGACTGAGGCAGCGGGCCGCCAGCTTTAGGGGTAATCGGCAAGTCCAGAGGCGATGGCTGATGCGGTGCAGGCTGATGGCCTGGAAGCCGGGGTAGCAGCACACAATCTCCAGCCAGCCACGGGCAGCCGGGTCGCGCTCGCGGATGATCGCGAGGTCGGCACGGATGTGATCAAACATCGCAGGGGGGTCAGCTGGCGGCCGCTGGGGTCTGCAGGCCAATCTCCTTGCGGAGCAGATCGATCGTATCGGTGCTGAGGTAACTCTCGGCGCAATGCACCTGGGGCATGCGCATCAGCTGGGAACGGTTCTGGCGCAGGCTCTGCTCCACCAGGGGCAGGCTGGGCCGATCGCAGAGCACGTGGCTGGAGGCCCGCAGCAGCGCCAACAGGCGGCTTCCTACATCGGGAGTGGCGGTCATCAGCAGCAACTCGTTGCCGCGCATCGAGTGGAGAATCACTTCCGCAGCCCGCAGGATGCCGGGGCTGATGCTCACCAGGCCCACACAGCTGCCAGGCCGCAGCTCCTTGAGCATGGCCAGCTCCTGGCGGAAGTCGTTGAGGTCAACGGCCACGGCCCGAACGCTGTGCTTCTTGGCGAGCTCCTCCACCGGTTGGAGGAAGTAGCGGCTGGTCACCACCGTGCCGTTGCTGGAGTTCTCCAGCACGCTCTCCAACTCCTCCATCGGCACCACTTCGACCGGCACATCGAGGCAGGGTTCCAGTTCTTCGGCGATCAGCATCGAGGCGCCGATGTCTTCCCGCGGCGTGCTGACCAGCACGCGGGCGCCGCAACGCAGGCGCCAGTCGATCTCGCGGGTCAGCAGCTCTCGGGTCTGCTGCAGGGTGCAGCCCGCATTCAGCAGGCCATCCACGCATTTACGCACTTCCCGGTCGAGGTCGGTGACGCCCCGATTGCGGATGTGCGGCGGTGTCTTGATTTCCCTTGGTTTTTGCTGGTCGCGCACGTAGATGCCGGAGCCGGCCATCGCTTCCACCACGCCATCGGTTTCCAGCTGGCGGTACACCTTGCTGATCGTGTTGCGGTGCAATCCCGTTTGCATCGCCAGCTGGCGGGTGCTTGGGAGCCGATGCCCCGGCGGGTAATGCCGCGCTGCGATGGCGAAGCAGATCTGGTTGTAAAGCTGCGTCGATGCCGGAATGTCGCTTTCCTGTTGGATATGGAATCGCACGCCGGTGGGACAGGTCGGAATGCGGCCACCATACGGAGCGAATTGCTTGGTGACAATTGGTTCTGTGTCCTGTGGACCTGTGACAATTCCCAACTCCCCGTCATCGCGCTGGGTTCAGTTCGCCAATCGTGATGTGCCTTTGCGCTGTTGGTGGGCGGAGCCATTTGCTCGTGTGGACGACACTGAGTCAAACTCGTTAGCAAATCGTGTCTATATCGTGCTGCCGGAGGTGTTTGGGGTGAATGCCTGGGTGCGCAGCGTGGCCGATCGCCTGGCCGCTGAGGGATATCCGGCTCTGGCGTTGCCTTTGTTTGCCCGCACGGCACCCGATTTGGAGTTGGCCTATGAACCGTCCGATCTGGCCCAAGGCCGGCGCCACAAGGACGCCACCACCGCCGATCAGATCCTCGGCGACGTCGCCGCAGCGCTCAGCTGGCTGCGGGAGCGACACCCGAAAGCGGCCATCCATGTGGTGGGGTTCTGCTTCGGGGGGCATGCCGCCTTCCTGGCGGCCAGCTTGCCGGGGGTGGCGGCGGCCTTTGATTTTTACGGCGCCGGTGTGAACCGGATGCGGCCTGGAGGTGGTGAACCCTCCCTGGCCCTGCTGCCTGAGATCCAGGCGCGGCTCACCTGTGTGTTCGGCACGGCTGATCCCCTGATCCCTGCCGAGGATCGCGAAGTTATGGGGGCCGCCCTGAGCAAGGTCGATCCCGCTGGGGAACGCTTGCGCGTTGTGGAGTGTGCTGGTGCCGACCACGGCTTCATGTGTGAAGCCCGCAGCTCTTTCGATCCCCAGGCTTCAGCCCAGGGATGGCGGTTGCTGCTGGGTGATGACCCTGTGGGTTAGCCCTGGGGGCTGGCCACCTTGGCTGCGGTGGGCCTGGGTGGTGCGGGGATGGTGCGCACGGCCTTGTTGGCGGCTTGCTCCTTTTCCTCCTTCTTCACTAGCGGCGTTTTGCGCGGGGTGAGGAACATGATCATGTTGCGGCCCTCCCGCTTGGGGGCCTGCTGGATTTCGGCCTTTTCCTCGAGATCCTTGGCCATGCGCCGCAGCAGGGTTTCCGCCAGCGCGGTGTGCTGAATCTCGCGGCCGCGGAAGATCACGGTGCACTTCACCTTGTCGCCTGCCTTGAGGAAGCGCTGGGCCTGACCGATCCGCACGTCGTAGTCGTGCTGGTCGATCTTGTACCGCATCTTGACCTCCTTGACTTCGGTCTGGTGCGACTTTTTCTTGGCCTCTTTGGCTTTCTTTTCCTGCTCGAATTTGAACTTGCCGTAGTCCATGATCCGACAGACCGGCGGGTCGGCCTTCTCGCTCACCAGCACCAGATCCAGTTCCCGGTCGCGGGCCACATCCAGAGCTTCTTCCCGGCTGATCACGCCCAGCTGAGCGCCGTCTGAGTCGACCACCCTCAACTGGGGGTAGTTGATCCGGTCGTTGATGTTGGGCAGCTCCCGAACCGGGGCACGACGGTCAAAACGGGGACGTGGGGGCATTCAGGCGGTGACGGGGACAGGTGCAGACAACTTCAGTGAATACAACGTCTGCATCCTTCACCTTAGATGTTGCTCGATCAACGTCATGACATCCGTCAGCGTTGCCGGGTCGGGCAGCCAGTGGGGGTTGTGCTGACGCCGGAACCAGGTGCGTTGGCGTTTGGCGAACTGGCGGGTGCGTTGGCTGGTGATTCGAACCGCCTCTGCTGGGGTGAGGCTGCCGGCGAGCACCTGCAGCGCTTCGCCGTAGCCGATGGTTTGCAGCAGGGGCAGATCGGTGCCGTAGCGTTCGCTCAGGCGTCGGGTCTCCTCCACCAGCCCATCGCGGTAAAGCTGCTCGGTGCGTTGTTGGATGCGCTGGCGCAGGTTGTCAGGGTTAAGGCCCAGTTCCAGCACCCGCCAGGGCGGAGGTGTGGCCGTGGCCTGGCGGCTCATCGGTTGCCCGGAGGCATAGAGCACCTCCAGGGCGCGCTGGGTGCGCACCGCATCGGCCGGTGCGATTTTGGCGGCGGCCTCGGGGTCGGCCGCCTGCAGCAGGGGGTGGCAGATGCTTTGGCCGAGAGCCGTCAGCTGTTGGCGCAGTTGCTGCTGGGGGGGCACGGCCGGAGGCTGCAGGCCACTGGTGAGGGCCTTGAGATACAGACCACTGCCGCCCACCAGCAGGGCCACACCGCGCTGCTCCAGCTCACGGTTGATGCAGGGATTGGCCTCCGCCTGGAACTCCTGCAGGGTGATCGGCTGATCTGGTGCGCGCAGGTCGAGAAGATGGTGTGGCACACGCGCCTGTTGCTCCGCCGTCGGCTTGGCGGTGCCCAGATCCATCTCCTGATACAGCTGGCGGGAATCCACGTTGATCACCGGTAGATCCAGCCGTTCGGCGATCTCCAGCGCCAGGGCGGTCTTGCCGCTGGCGGTGGGCCCGAGCAGGGTGATCACCAGGGGGTGGGAGCTGTTCAAAAAAGGGGAGGGGGTGCAGCCCGGCTTGGAATGGGCCCTGAGAGGCCTCTGCAAGCCTCTATAGACAGCCGGTGGTAGATTGACATTGTCAGGTCGAGGTTTAGAGCCGTTGCGCCCGCCCATGACCCGGTTTCCTGGCTTGAGACTTTCTGAATGAGCGACGCTTCCAAGGTCCAGAACGCCTACGGCGCTGAGCAGATTCAGGTGTTGGAGGGGCTTGAGCCCGTTCGCAAACGCCCGGGCATGTACATCGGCTCCACCGGGCCGAGGGGTTTGCACCACCTGGTGTACGAGGTTGTCGATAACTCGGTGGATGAAGCCCTGGCGGGCCATTGCGACCGCATCGTTGTGGTTCTGGGTGAAGACGGATCCGCGTCGGTGAGCGACAACGGCCGCGGTATCCCTACCGATGTGCACCCCCGCACCGGCAAGAGCGCCCTGGAGACGGTGCTGACCGTGCTGCACGCCGGTGGCAAATTCGGCGCCGGTGGCTACAAGGTGTCCGGCGGTCTGCACGGCGTCGGCGTTTCCGTGGTGAATGCCCTGAGTGAATGGGTGCAAGTGACGGTGCGCCGTCAGGGCCAGGTGCATCGCCAGCGCTTTGAGCGCGGTGCGGCGATTGGAGGGCTGGCTTCAGAGTCGCAGCCGGCATCGGAGTCCGGCGAGACCGGTACCACCGTCTGCTTCAAGCCCGACCTGGAGATCTTCACCGGCGGCATCGTCTTTGACTACGCCACCCTCTCGGCTCGGCTGCGGGAACTGGCCTACCTCAACGGCGGTGTGCGGATCGTCTTCCGTGATGAGCGGGAGTCGGCCCGGGATGAGGAGGGCAACCCCCATGAGGAGACCTACTTCTACGAAGGCGGCATCAAGGAATACGTCGCCTATATGAACAAGGAGAAGGACGCCCTTCATCCCGACATCATTTATGTGAATTCGGAGAAGGATGGCGTTCAGGTGGAGGCTGCCCTGCAGTGGTGCTCCGATGCCTATTCCGACAGCATCCTTGGCTTCGCCAACAACATCCGCACCGTGGATGGCGGCACCCATATCGAAGGTTTGAAGACGGTGCTGACCCGCACCCTCAATTCCTTCGCCAAGAAGCTGGGCAAACGCAAGGAATCCGACTCCAACCTGGCCGGGGAGAACATTCGCGAAGGCCTGACGGCGGTGCTTTCGGTGAAGGTGCCGGAACCGGAATTTGAGGGTCAAACCAAGACCAAGCTCGGCAACACCGAGGTGCGCGGCATTGTCGACAACCTGGTAGGTGAAGCCCTGAGCCAGTTCCTCGAGTTCAATCCCTCGGTGATCGGCCTCATCCTGGAGAAGGCGATTCAGGCGTTTAATGCCGCTGAAGCCGCCCGCCGGGCCCGCGAACTGGTCCGGCGCAAGAGCGTGCTGGAGAGTTCAACGCTTCCCGGAAAACTGGCCGACTGCAGCTCCCGCGACCCCGGCGAATCCGAGATCTACATCGTGGAGGGCGACTCCGCTGGTGGCTCTGCCAAGCAGGGCCGGGACCGTCGTTTCCAGGCAATCCTGCCGCTGCGGGGCAAGATCCTCAACATCGAGAAGACCGACGACGCCAAGATCTACAAGAACACGGAGATCCAGGCGCTGATCACTGCCTTGGGCCTGGGGATCAAGGGTGAGGATTTTGACGTGAAGAACCTCCGTTACCACCGGGTCGTGATCATGACCGACGCCGACGTGGATGGCGCCCACATCCGCACCCTGCTGCTCACCTTCTTCTACCGCTACCAGAAGGAGTTGGTGGAGGGCGGCTACATCTACATCGCCTGCCCGCCCCTCTACAAAGTTGAGCGCGGCAAGAACCACACCTATTGCTACAACGAGGGCGATCTACAGAAGACCCTGGAGGGCTTCGGCGAGAAGGCCAATTACACGATCCAGCGCTTCAAGGGTCTTGGCGAAATGATGCCCAAGCAGCTCTGGGAAACCACCATGGATCCCACCACCCGCACGATGAAGCGGGTGGAGATCGAAGACGCCCTCGAGGCTGATCGCATCTTCACGATCCTGATGGGCGACAAGGTGGCTCCCCGCCGTGAATTCATCGAAACCCACAGCGCCGAGCTGGACATGGCAGCCCTCGATATTTGATGACGGCTGATCGAACAGGGACTGTTTCGACCGGCAGTGTCCTTCGTTGGAGTTGGCTGCTGGGGGTGGCGTTGATGGCTCCAGCTGCCCTGCCAGCCGGTGGTGCCGACCGGCGTCAACCGCAACCTCGTCGACGCGCGGCCTCCGGGCCTCTGCACACCAGTTCCGATCAACCTCTGCGCCTCAGCCCGTTGGCCGTGGCGCCTCGGTTGAGCACCCTCAAGGCGGGTTCATCCCTTCGCTTGTTGCGGCGTTGGTCCACCGCTGACGGTCAGGACTGGTTGCATGTTCAAACCCTCTCAGGAGATCAACGCCGTGGCTGGCTCCGCGTCTGAGGCTCTGCTGGTTGGGCTCGGGGCCATCCCCGGTGCCTGGCTGCGCTTGAAGGTGGTGAACCACTTTCAGCCCATGGTGCCGAAGAAGCACTGGGGCACCTTCATCGTGAATGTGGTGGCCTGTTTCGCCCTGGGCCTGGTGCTGGCCCTCAATGAAACCTGTGCCTCCAGCACCGGCATTGCCTTGTTGATCGGGGTGGGCTTCTTCGGCAGCCTCAGCACCTTCTCCACCTTCGCCGTGGAGCTGCTGAATGAGTTGCGGTCTGGCCAGATGCTCACTGCTGTGGTGCTGGCGCTGGCCTCAATCGGGGCAGGCTTGCTGGCCTCGGCAGTGGGTTATGGACTGGGGACCCATGCCTGAGACCAAACCAAGCCTGCAACTGGAACTGCAGGAGTTGCTGTTTGTTGGCATGGGTGCTGTGCCCGGAGCCTTGCTGCGCTGGCAATTGGCCCTGCATCTGGGGGACCAGAACCTGCTGGTGAATGTTCTGGGGGCTGCCCTCTTGGGCTTGTTGGCCGGGCTCCCGGCTGCCCCACGGCGACAATTGCTGCTGGGGATTGGCTTCTGCGGCTCGCTCACTACCTTCAGCAGTTGGATGCTGGCGGCCATGAAGCACCTGAGTTCCGGTGATTGGGCCGCCGCATTGGGTTTGATTGGGCTGACCCTTGGGCTGGGGCTGGGTGCCGCAGCCCTGGGGTTCAGCCTGGGGCGACGGCTCAAGCCGCCAGCGCCGCCTCAATCGCCGACTTGAGGTCTTCCGGTGTGACGCCGCTTTTGAAGCGAGCGATCACGGTGCCGTCCTTGCCCACCAGGAACTTCTCGAAATTCCACTCCACATCACCGGCGGGATCCATCTGGTTGAGGGTCGTGTAGGGCTCGGTGGTGCTCCCCTTGGCATGCACCTTCTCGAACAGTTCGAAGTCAGCGCCGTAGGTGGTGGAGCAGAAGCTCTTGATCTCCTCGAGGCTGCCGGGCTCCTGGGCGCCGAAGTCGTTGCAAGGGAAACCCAGTACGGCCAGGCCCTTGGCGGCGTAGGCCTCGTTCAGAGCCTGCAGGCCGGCGTATTGCTTGGTGAAGCCACAGCGGCTGGCCACGTTCACGATCAGCAGCACCTTGCCGGCGTAGTCGCCCAGGGATTTGCTGCTGCCGTCAGGGGTGGTGACGGAGACGGCGCTGACGCTGATCGCCATGGTGAAACAGGGATGGAGCGCAGAGGTTAACCGGCTGTAACGGCCATACACTGGGCTCCCGGCCGGAGGGGCATGACGGAGGCATCGGGGCTGAGCAATGCTGGCGTGAGCATGGAGCCTGAGTTGCTGGCGGAGGCGGTGTCCCATGAGCTCGCCGCGATGCTCCAGGCGGGCAATTACGACGCTGTGAAACTGCTGCTGGAGCCGGTGCAACCGGTGGACATCGCCGAAGCGATCGGCAATTTGCCGGCCAATCTTCAGGCGATTGCCTTTCGACTGCTCAGCAAAGACGAGGCCATCAGCGTCTATGAGTACCTCGACGCTGCTACCCAGCAGAGCCTGTTGAGCCTGCTGCGTTCCGGGGAGATGCGTGAGGTGGTGGAGGAGATGTCGCCGGATGACCGCGCCCGATTGTTTGAGGAATTGCCGGCCAAGGTGGTGCGGCAGCTGCTGAGTGAGCTCAGCCCCGATGAGCGCAAGGTGACCGCTGAATTGCTGGGTTACCGCTCGGAGACGGCCGGTCGCCTGATGACGACCGAATACATCGCCCTCAAGGAAAACCAGACGGCTGCGGTGGCACTCGAGATTGTGCGGCGGCGTGCCCGCGACACCGAGACGATCTATTCCCTCTATGTCACCGATGCGGAGCGACGCCTCACCGGCATCCTCTCGCTGCGGGATCTGGTCACAGCAGACCCCCAAGCCCGCATCGGCGATGTGATGACGGAGGAGGTGCTGAGCGTCAGCACCGACACGGATCAGGAGAAGGTTGCCCGCACGATTCAGCGCTACGACTTTCTCGCCGTTCCCGTGGTGGATTTGGAACAGCGTCTGGTGGGCATCGTCACGGTGGATGACGTGATCGATGTGATCGAGCAGGAGGCCACCCGTGATCTCTACGCCGCCGGCGCGGTGCAGGCCGGCGATGACGACGATTACTTCAGCAGCAACCTGTTCACCGTTGCTCGCCGTCGTGTGGTGTGGCTTGCGGTGTTGGTGCTGGCCAGCTTTTTCACTTCAGAGGTGATTGCTGCCAATGAAGACGTGCTGCAGCAGGTGGTGTTGCTGGCGGCGTTCATTCCCCTGCTGGGTGGCACCGGCGGCAACGTGGGGGCCCAGAGCTCCACGGTGGTGATCCGTGGTTTGAGCACGCAGAGCATCTCCAGCCTCGGACCCCTGCGGGCGATTGGCCGAGAAGCCATGGCGGGGGCGTTGCTGGGGGTGTTGATGATGTTGCTGGTGGTTCCATTTGCCTGGTGGCGCGGCGAAAGCGCACTGGTGGGGCTCTCGGTGGGGATGAGCCTGCTCGCGATCACCACCCTGGCGGCCACGGCCGGTGCCGCGTTTCCGCTGCTGTTTGACCGCATGGGTCTGGATCCGGCGTTGATGTCCACCCCCTTCATCACCACCTGCACGGATGTGGCGGGCACGCTGATCTACCTGAAGACGGCGGGATGGCTGCTGGTGCATCTGCCGCAGCTGGTGCAAGCCACAGGTATTTCTACCCATTTCTTTGTTTTGGGTGTTTCCTGAGAGTCTGTTTACGTTTCTTAGGAGTACGCTTCACATAACTCAAAGAAGCACCCCATGGCTCCGGCTGCGACCGCTGCTTCCAAGCCCAAGGCCGCTGCAAAGGCGGCAAGAGCCGTCACGGCAGACGTTGATCTGGTTCGCTCCTATCTGCGTGACATCGGCCGGGTGCCGCTGCTGACCCACGAGCAGGAAATCACCCTGGGTCGCCAGGTGCAGGACCTGATGGATTTGGAGGCGCTCGAGTCTGAGCTCGAGAGCAAGGCTGGAGAGAAGCCCAGCCGCGATGCGCTGGCCAAGGCGTCAGGGCTGTCGTCCATGCAGCTCAAGCGCAAGTTGCAGCATGGACGGCGCGCCAAGGAACGCATGGTCGCCGCCAACCTCCGGCTGGTAGTGAGTGTGGCCAAGAAGTACACAAAGCGGAACATGGAGCTCCTGGATCTGATCCAGGAGGGCACCATTGGCCTGGTGCGTGGTGTGGAGAAGTTCGATCCCACCCGTGGCTACAAATTTTCCACTTATGCCTATTGGTGGATTCGTCAGGGCATCACCCGGGCCATCGCCGAAAAGAGCCGCACGATCCGGTTGCCGATCCACATCACCGAGATGTTGAACAAGCTCAAGAAGGGTCAGCGGGAGCTGAGCCAGGAACTGGGACGAACACCCACCGTCACCGAGTTGGCTGAATTCGTTGAGCTGCCTGAAGACGACGTCAAAGATCTGATGTGCCGTGCCCGTCAGCCCGTCAGCCTTGAAATGAAGGTTGGTGATGGTGACGACACCGAACTGCTGGAGTTGCTTTCCGGCGATGCCGATCTGCCCAGTGATCAGGTGGAAGAGGATTGCTTGAAGGGCGATCTGCGCAGCCTCCTGGGGCAGCTGCCCCACCTGCAGGAGCAGGTGCTACGGATGCGTTACGGCATGGATGGGGAAGACCCGATGAGCCTCACGGGCATCGGCCGAATTCTGGGCATGAGTCGCGACCGTGTTCGCAACCTCGAGCGTGATGGTTTGGCCGGTCTGCGTCGGGTGAGTGATCAAGTGGAGGCTTACGTCGCCTGCTGAATTAATTTTTTGTTGATCAGCCTTTGCAGCACCGGATTGACTTGATCCGGTGCTTCGTCGTGGGGGCAGTGGCCTGCGTTGCGAATCACTGAGAGGGATTGAACGCAGTTCAGGGTCTGGGCCCAGCGTTCGGCTTCAGCAATTGGCTCCCATGGATCACGTTCGCCCCAGATCAGATCAACTGGAAGGCTTAGCTCTTCCATCAACTGTGGGGCGAGATGATCGTCGAACAGGTTGATGAATCCGCGGAAAGCCTCGGCGGCACCGTTGCGTTGGGTTGGTTGGAACACCAGATCCACCAGGTCGTCGTCGATGTTGGCGCCACTGGGATAGGCCTGCTTCAACACGCTGCGGATCACGCCGGGCCGTGCGGCATTGCGGAACAGCGCAGTGCTGAGCCAGCGCTGCCGCACCATCGTTTTCAGCAGTGGCCTGATCCAGGCCATCCAAGCCGGTTGTGTGGCCAGTTGCTTGTCGTCCATCAAGCGCTGGGCGCAGTCGATCAGCACCACGCCACGGCAGCGCTCGCCCAGGAGTTGTGCGGCTCGCAGGGCAACGACCCCGCCGATCGAGTTGCCCACCAATCGCACCGGGCGATCGATGACTTGGCGGCAGAAGTCAGCCACCTGTTGGCCCCACAGATCAAAGCCGTAATGAACGGCATCCGCTGAAACGGACTCATCCTTCAAGCGGGCCTGGGGCTGATCGCTGCGCCCGAAGCCGAGCAGATCGATGGCGTAGGTGGGCATCAGTTCGGCCAGCACCGGTTGGTTGAAGCGCCAGTGGTTGGTGTTGGCCCCGAAACCATGAATCAGCAACACGGCCTCTTCGGCATTGGGGTCGCCCATCAGGTTCCAACCGATTGATCGCTCGTTCCAGCTCCAGAGGTTGTTGCTCGGGCTCACGCCTTGACTTGCTGCGCCAGTGCATCCTGGCGAGCGAAGCACTTGGATGGACGGTCGTTGCACGGGTCCTGTTCTGACACCAATCGCGAACCAATGGATGCGTTGACCGAGGCCAAAGCTGCTCTTCTATCGACAGCCTTGCTGGTTTGGTGGGAGCGCCATGGCCGCGGCGGACTCCCGTGGAAGCTGTTGTCTGGTGGTGTGCCTCCAGCGCCGGATGATCAGCTCGATCCATACGGCATCTGGATTGCTGAGGTGATGCTGCAGCAGACCCAGTTGGCCGTGGCGCTCCCCTACTGGACGCGCTGGATGGCAGCGTTTCCCACTGTGGAGGCCCTGGCCGCGGCGTCTCTGGATGAGGTGCGGTTGCAGTGGCAGGGCCTGGGGTATTACTCGCGGGCGCGTCGGCTGCATGAGGCAGCGCAGCTGCTGGTGGGCCACCCGTGGCCGCACAGCTTGGAGGGTTGGATGGCCTTGCCGGGCGTTGGCCGCACCACCGCCGGCAGCATCCTTTCCAGTGCCTTCAATATCCCGTTGCCGATCCTGGATGGAAACGTCAAACGGGTGCTGGCGCGCTTGATGGCCCATCCACGCCCGCCAGCCCGCGACGACGCCCTCTTCTGGACCTGGAGCGAGGCCCTGCTTGATCCGCTGCGGCCTCGTGACACCAACCAGGCCTTGATGGATCTGGGGGCCACGCTTTGCACCCCCCGCCAGCCGGACTGCCCCTGCTGCCCCTGGCAATCCCACTGCGCTGCTTACGCTGCCGGCGACCCCCGCCGCTGGCCCGTGACCGACGCCCCCAAGTCCTTGCCCTTCCAGGTGATCGGTGTGGGTGTCGTGCTCAACGCGGCGGGGGAGGTGTTGATCGACCAGCGGCTGGAGGAAGGCCTGCTGGGGGGCATGTGGGAGTTCCCCGGTGGCAAGCAGGAGCTGGGCGAAACGATCGAAACCTGCATCGTGCGTGAGCTGAAGGAGGAACTCGGCATCGCGGTGACAGTGGGCGAGGAGTTGATCACGGTGGATCACGCCTACAGCCACAAGAAGCTGCGCTTTGTGGTGCATCTCTGCTCCTGGGTCTCAGGGGAACCGCAGCCCCTCGCCAGTCAGCAGGTGCGTTGGGTGCGCCCGGAGGACCTGGCGAATTACCCCTTTCCAGCAGCCAACACCAAGATCATTGCGGCGTTGCTTGGCAGGTTGGCGAGTTCTGCCCACCCTTGGGCAAGGTCCTGAAGCGGTCAGATGGCGCTTGATCCCGTTGTCGTCTGTCTCGGTGAAGCCCTGATCGATCGGCTTGGTCCCCCCGGAGGTGATCCGGCCGTGGATCGAGCGGTGGATGATCGTCTGGGGGGTGCACCGGCCAATGTGGCCTGTGGACTGGCCCGCCTGGGCACATCTGTGGCCTTTGCCGGTCGCGTGGGGCAGGACGCCATTGGTGAGGCGTTTGTGTGTCTGTTTGGCGAGCGTGGAGTGGAGACTGCACTGCTGCAGCGGGATGGCGAGCGTCCCAGCCGGATCGTGCTGGTGCGCCGTGCGCGGGATGGGGAACGGCAGTTTCAGGGCTTTGCCGGGGATGCAGGGGCGGGTTTCGCGGACCAGGCTCTGGAGCCGGTTGCCTTACCCCAGGCCCGATGGTTGTTGATCGGCACGCTGCCGCTGGCGGCACCCATGTCGGCTTCGGCCCTGCTGTCGGCCGTGCGCCAGGCCAGGAGCCAGGGCACGGCGATTGCTCTCGATGTGAACTGGCGTCCCACGTTCTGGGATGTCACCGCTGATCCCGAGGCGGGACCGTCCGCAGCGGCGAAGGTGGCGATTCAACCGCTCTTGGCTCAGGCGGCCTTGATCAAGTTGGCGCGGGAGGAAGCGGTTTGGTTGTTCAACACCGACGATCCCGGCGTGATCCAGCAGGCCTTGCCCCAGCGACCCGATGTGGTGGTGACTGATGGAGCGGCCCCGGTGCGCTGGCAATTGGGGGCTGACTCAGGTCAGCAGGCCGCCTTTCGGCCCCCCTCCGTCGTCGACACCACCGGAGCCGGCGATGCCTTCACGGCCGGGCTGTTGCACCGCTGGGCTGCTGCCCCCCAGGAGCGCATTCGCTTCGCAGCTGCCTGTGGTGCTCTGGTCTGCGGCGGGGCCGGTGGCATTGATCCCCAGCCCACGCAGGCTCAGGTGGAGGCCTTCCTGGGTGAGGTGAGCTGAGCCAGTCGCCCTTCGTCTTGATGGCGAAGCTCCAGGTGCCAGGCCTCGGCCAGATCGAGCCCCAGCCGTTCCGGCCACTCCACGGCCATCAACGCTCCGGTGGATTGTGCCTCCTCCTCCTCCTGAAGAAACAGTTCATCGGCGGAGGCCGGTTGCTCCAAGCGATAGAGATCAAGGTGCACCAGTTGCGGCTCCCCCTGGGGGTAGTGCTGCGCCAACGCGAAGGTGGGGCTGGTGATCGCTTCGCTGATCCCTAGGCCTTCGGCCAGGCCCTGCACCAGCGATGTTTTGCCGGCCCCCAGGGGGCCGCTCAACAGCAGGATTGCTCCCGTCGGAAGCTCGCGCGCCAGCAATCGGCCCAGGGCGCGGGTCGTCTCAAGGGTCTCAAGGGACCAGACATGCCCTGTAGAGTCCGGTTCTGGCGAGCCCGAAGCCTCGGCGTCTCTGCAGAGATTCAACTCCACGATTGCTTTAGGGAGCATTAGATCCATGGTGGCAGCGCCCACGTCCCCGGCTGAGCTGAAGCTCGGCGTTGATTGCGTCATCGCCGACATCAATCAGGCCGATTTCGGCCGTAAGGAGCTCGACATTGCCGAGACCGAGATGCCCGGTCTGATGGCACTGCGCCATAAGTACGGCAGCGAGAAGCCCCTCAAGGGCGCCCGCATCGCTGGCTCCCTGCACATGACGATCCAGACCGCGGTTCTGATCGAGACCCTGGTCGAGCTTGGGGCTGAAGTGCGTTGGGCCTCCTGCAACATCTTTTCTACCCAGGATCACGCCGCTGCGGCCATTGCCGCCCAGGGCATCCCCGTGTTCGCCGTCAAAGGCGAGACCCTCGAGGAGTACTGGGACTACACCCACCGCATCCTCGAGTGGGGTGATGGCGGTTCTCCCAACATGATCCTGGACGATGGTGGCGATGCCACCGGTCTGGTGATGCTGGGCAGCAAGGCTGAGCAGGACATCACGGTTCTCGACAACCCCGGCAACGAAGAAGAGACCTTCCTGTTCGCGTCGATCAAGAAGAAGCTGGCCCAGGACCCCAGCTTCTATTCCCGCACCAAGGCCCAGATCCAGGGCGTCACCGAGGAGACCACCACAGGGGTGGCACGTCTGTACAAGATGCAGAAGAGCGGTGAACTGCCCTTCCCCGCCATCAACGTCAACGACTCGGTCACCAAGAGCAAGTTCGACAACCTCTATGGCTGTCGTGAGTCACTCGTGGACAGCATCAAGCGCGCCACCGACGTGATGGTGGCGGGCAAGCAGGCCCTGGTGATCGGCTACGGCGATGTGGGCAAGGGTTCGGCCCAGTCCCTGCGTGGTCTGGGTGCCACCGTCTGCATTGCAGAAGTGGATCCGATCTGCGCCCTGCAGGCCGCCATGGAGGGTTACCGCGTGGTTCGCCTCGAAGACGTGGTCGAAGACATGGACATCTTCGTCACCGCCACCGGCAACTACCAGGTGATCCGCAACGAGCACCTGGTGAAGATGAAGGACGAGGCCATCGTCTGCAACATCGGCCACTTCGACAACGAGATCGATGTCGCCTCCCTCAAGGCCTACGAGTGGGAGAACATCAAGCCCCAGGTCGACCACATCACCCTGCCCAGCGGCAACCGGATCATTCTGCTGGCGGAAGGCCGCCTGGTGAACCTGGGCTGCGCCACCGGTCACCCCAGCTTCGTGATGAGCAACTCCTTCACCAACCAGGTGTTGGCCCAGATCGAGCTGTTCACCAAGGGCGACGAGTACGCCAAAGAGGTGTACGTGCTGCCCAAGCACCTCGACGAGATGGTGGCACGCCTTCACCTGGGTCGCATCGGCGCCAAGCTCACTGAGCTCAGCAAGGATCAGGCCGATTACATCAACGTGCCCGTGGAAGGCCCCTACAAGCCCGACCACTACCGCTACTGATCACGATCCTGCGGATCGGAATCTGATTCTCACGGCCCCATGGAAGACTTGCGCCATCAAGCGCAGTCTCCATGGGGCTTTCTGATCTGATCACACAGCTGCCGGAGTTGGTCGGCCAGGCGGTGGAGGCCAACCAGTGGCTGGGTTACACCGCAATTTTCGCGGCGATGTTTCTCGAGAATCTGTTCCCGCCGATTCCGTCCGAGCTGATCATGCCCCTCGGGGGCTTCTATGTGCAGCAGGGTCAACTGGATCTGGTGCCCGTTGTGCTGGCGGGTTTGCTGGGCACGGTGCTCGGTGCCCTGCCCTGGTATGGGATCGGTCGCTTGATCAACGAGGAACGGATCGAAGCCTGGTTGCAACGCCACGGTCGCTGGATCGGCATCAGTGCCGATGAGTTGGCCCGCAGCCGCCGCTGGTTCAGCCGCTATGGCACCGCACTTGTGTTCTGGGGGCGACTGGTGCCTGGCATTCGCACGTTGATCTCGGTCCCAGCGGGCATTGAAATGATGCCGATGGCGCCGTTTCTGGTCTGGACCACCGCCGGAAGCCTGATCTGGACGGCCCTGCTCACCGTGGCTGGGATGGTTCTCGGAGAGGGATACAGCAACGTTGAGCTGTGGATTGACCCGGTCTCCAAGGCCGTCAAGGTGTTGCTGGTGGTATCGCTGCTGGCGGGCGCAATCTGGTTGGGTCTGCGCATCTGGCGCCGGCGTCAGTCGTCCGACTGAGCACCGGCGCGGGGGGGGGCTGAGAAGGAGGCTCAGAAGGGGATGTCCTCATCGGAGACCTGGCCGCCAAAGCTGCCGGCGGCCTCCTGGTTGTCCCGTTTGGATCCAAGCAGTTCGAGCCGATCCACGCGGACCACGGGTTTGCTGCGCTCTTCGCCGCTGGTACGGTCGGTCCAGCGGTCCAGCTTGAAGCTGCCGATGATCCCGAGCAGGGAGCCCTTCTTCACGTAATCCGCAGCAACCTGGGCCTGCTTGCCCCAGATCTCGAGGTTGAACCAGTCGGGTTCATCGTCGCGGCTGCGACGGTTCACCGCCATGGTGAGGTTGGCCACCATGCTGCCGGATTCGAAGTAACGCACTTCGGGATCGCGGCCGGCACGGCCGACGAGGGTGACGGAATTAACGCCCATAGACAATTCATCTCCTGAATTTGGATTCATGATGCGGCACCGGTTGGGTGACTGCTTTTAAGGAGTTCCACCCAAGCCGCTGGGTGTAACAGGCAACCGCTGAGAACGCCCCTATGATCCGGCGATCTCGACTGCGGTGTCTGTGTTCTTTCGTCGTTTCCAGCTGTCGCGCGACATCGGCATCGACCTGGGCACTGCCAACACCCTGATCTACGTTTCCGGTCGGGGCATCGTGCTGCAGGAGCCCTCCGTGGTGGCTCTTGATCTTGAGCTTGGAACCACCATGGCTGTGGGTGATGAAGCCAAGTTGATGCTTGGCCGCACCCCTGGAAACATCCGGGCTGTCCGCCCGTTGCGCGATGGGGTGATTGCCGATTTTGATGCCGCTGAGCAGATGCTCAAAACCTTCATCACCAAAGGCAATGAGGGCCGCGGCATCATTGCCCCTCGGCTTGTGGTGGGCATCCCCAGTGGTGTCACCGGTGTGGAGCGCCGCGCCGTTCGTGAGGCGGGCATGGCTGGGGCCCGTGAGGTGCATCTGATTGATGAGCCGGTGGCAGCTGCCATCGGCGCGGGACTTCCGGTCACCGAGCCCGTTGGAACGTTGATTGTTGATATCGGCGGCGGCACCACTGAGGTTGCGGTATTGAGCCTGGGCGGAACGGTGCTGAGTGAGTCCGTCCGCGTTGCCGGCGATGAGATCAGCGACTCCATCAGCGTCTACCTCAAAAAGGTGCACAACATGGTGGTGGGTGAGCGCACGGCTGAGGAAATCAAGATCCGCATCGGCTCCGCCTTCCCCGACGACGAGTTCGATCAGCAGTCCATGGATGTGCGGGGTCTGCACCTGCTCTCTGGTTTGCCGCGCACCATCAATCTCAAGGCTGGTGATCTCCGGGAAGCCATCGCCGAACCGCTCAATGTGATTGTCGAAGCGGTGAAGCGAACTCTGGAGCGCACACCGCCTGAGTTGGCGGCCGACATTGTGGATCGCGGCATCATGCTGGCTGGAGGTGGTGCGTTGGTGCGGGGCATCAGCGACCTGATCAGTCACGAGACCGGCATCTTTGTCCACATCGCCGAGGAGCCTCTTCTCTGTGTTGTGAACGGCTGCGGCCAGGTACTGGAGGACTGGAAGCGTCTGCAGCGGGTGGTGGATACCCCGGAATTCGTCCGCTCCGCCGCAGGCGCCTGAAGCCATGGCCCCAACGCTCCGTCCCGGCAAGAGCCGCTGGCGTGGATTGGGGCAACTCACCCCCTGGCTGCTGCTTGTGGCCGGGCTTCTGATGGTGCGTCTGAGCAAGGGTGCTGGTTTCACCGATGCCTATGCCCTGCTCAGCCGTCCGTTCTGGCCTGGGTCTGCCCAGCGGGAATGGGTCATGGCTGCCACGAATTTGGAGGATCTCTCTCGTCTGCAGTTGCTGGAAGACGACAACCGTCGCTTGCGCGCTCTGCTGGAGTTGCATCAACAAGGATCAGCGCAAGGAAACGTTTCGGCTGCCGTGATCTCCCGCTCCTCCCGAGGGTGGTGGCAACAATTGCAACTGGGCAAGGGCTCGCTGCAGGGCATCGGTCGGAGCGATGCGGTTCTTGGCCCCGGCGGTTTGGTGGGCCGCATCGACAGTGTCACCCCCTCCACGGCGCGGGTGAAGTTGCTCACTGCCCCGGGCCATGCGATCGGCGTCTGGCTGCCCCGCAGCCGCCGCCATGGATTGCTGGTGGGCCGCGGCAGCAGCCGTCTGTCGCTCCGCTTCATCGATAAGGACCCCGACGTGCGGCCCGGGGATCTTGTGGCCACGTCCCCGGCCAGCACCCTGTTGCCCCCCAACGTGCCGGTGGGGGTGATCCAGTCGGTGGATGAACAGGCTGTGCCTGCACCGGTCGCGGTGGTGCAGTTGATCGCAGCACCGGAGGCGATCGACTGGGTGCAAGTGCAGACCCGTTGAGATGAACCATTGACATGACGCGTCTGCACCGACAACCGATCTGTGTGGCCTCGGCATTGTTGGTGCCCTTTCTGGCCTTGGCATCGCCGCCTTGGTTGGCCATCGATGGGGTTGGTCCCGCCTGGGCTGTGCTCTGGCTGTTGCCCTGGGCTCTCGTGGATGGTCCGGTGTCGGGGGCGCTGTCGGGTGTGGCGTTGGGGTTGGTGCTGGATGGTCTCAATCTGGGTGGTGTCAGTCAGGTGCCGGCGCTGTTGCTGCTGGGCTGGTGGTGGGGACGGTTGGGGCGGCGTGCAGCACCGATCCAACGCAGCCTGAATCTCGGCTTGTTGGCCTGGCTCGGGTCCGTGGGTCTTGGTTTGTCATTGATCCTTCAGCTCTGGTGGCGTCAAGGCGGAGTGTTGGATCCCCTCACCCAGAGCTGGGGTCTGCAGACCCTGTGGTGCCAGGCCCTGGTGACGGGTTTGCTGGCGCCGGTGTTGGTGTCGTTGCAGTTGCTGCTCTGGCGAAGGAGGGTTCCTTCATGAGGCTGACCCGTCGGGATCTGCTGCTGGGGTCCGTGGCGCTGGGGCTGGCGGCCTGCGGCCTGAGGACCCCGCAGACCAGGGCCTTGGAGTTATGGACCCTGCAGTTGGCCCCCAAGTTCAACCCCTATTTCGCCGATGTTCTGGGGGCCTGGAGCCGCCTCCATCCCGATGCGCCTGTGCGCTGGACGGATCTGCCCTGGGGGTCCGTGGAACGCAAGTTGCTGGCTGCGGTGTTTGCCCGCACGGCCCCGGATGTGGTGAACCTCAATCCGCCCTTCGCGGCCAATCTGGCCAGTAAAGGTGGCCTGGCCGACTTGACCCCGCTGCTGCCGGCTGACGCCGCTAGTCGCTATCTGCCCTCGGTGTGGCAGGCCTGCCGCGATCCCGATGCCGGGCAGATCGCTGTGCCCTGGTACCTCACGGTGCGGCTGAGTCTGGTGAACCGCGCACTGTTGGATCAAGCCGGTATTGCAGCGCCGCCCAGCCGCTGGGATCAGGTGCCAGCCTTCGCCCGTCGCATCCGCGAGCGCACTGGCCGTTATGGCCTGTTTCTTACCACTGTTCCGGACGACTCGGCCGAGCTCTTGGAAACTCTGGTGCAGATGGGGGTGACCCTTCTGGACTCTCAACGCAGGGCCGCCTTCGACAGCCCCGCTGGGCTCCGGGCCTTTCGTTTCTGGATTGATCTCTACCTGGAGGGGCTGTTGCCCCGGGAGGTGGTGAGTCAGGGGCAGCGCCGGGCGATCGAGTTGTTCCAAAGCGGTGATCTGGCCCTGGCGGCTACGGGGGCGGAATTCCTGCGCAGCATTCAGACCAATGCGCCCGGGGTGGCCGCGGAGACGGAGCCCCATCCCCCGGTGACCGGTGCGGATGGCAGAGCCAATGTGGCTTTGATGACGTTGGCGGTGCCGCGTCAGAGCCAGCGCGCCCGAGAGGCCGTGGATCTGGCGCTGTTTCTGACCAATGCCGATCAACAGGCGCGCTTCGCTGCTGAGGCCCGGGTGCTGCCGTCGTCGTTGGAGGCCTTGGCTCGGGTGCGTGAGGCGTTGGAGCAGGAGGAGCCCGCGACCACCGCGGAGCGTCAGATTCGCCAGGCCCGTTTGTTGTCGGCCAGCACGTTGGACCGGGCCCGGGTGTTGGTGCCGGCGCTGCCGGGGATCAAGCGCCTGCAGAAGATCATCTACACCCAGATGCAGCGGGCGATGTTGGCCCAGGTCAGCCCTGAGCAGGCATTAACAGCTGCGGCATCGGAATGGAACCGATACGCCCGTTCGCGCTGGCCTGAGGTCACCGGCAATTCTTAAAACAATCGGTAAACCGGCTGCGCGTCAGGGTGTTTGCGTCGGTGTCCAGGCCCTGACCAGTAAGGTTGCAGCTCGTTAAGGGTTTGATTCGGATGACGGGCGACCTGCCCTCACAACCGAAAGCGACTGTTCTTGTCGTTGATGACGAGGCTGCAGTCCGGCGCGTTCTGGTGATGCGCCTGCAGCTCTCTGGCTATCGCATCATCTGTGCTGAGGACGGTGAGCAGGCCCTGGAGATGTTCCACAACGAGTCCCCCGACTTGGTGGTGCTCGATGTGATGCTGCCCAAGCTGGATGGCTTTGCCGTCTGCCGCCGCCTGCGGGCTGAATCCTGTGTGCCAATCATCTTCCTCTCCGCGGTGGAAGCGATCTCCGAGCGGGTGGCCGGTCTGGATCTAGGCGCTGACGACTACCTGCCCAAGCCCTTCAGCCCCAAAGAACTCGAGGCACGCATTGCCACGATTCTGCGCCGGGTGGGTCCAGGCAATGCGGTCGTTGAAAGCCGCGAACTGCCCACGGGACAGGGTGTTTTGCGTCTGGGCGATCTGGTGGTGGACACCAACCGACGTCAGGTCACCCGTGCATCGGAGCGCATCAACCTCACTTACACGGAGTTCAGCCTGCTGGAGTTGCTGTTCCGCGACCCCGGCCATGTGGTGCCCCGGGCCGAAATACTGGAGCAACTCTGGGGTTATCCCCCTCGCCGTGCTGCTGATCTGCGCGTGGTGGATGTCTATGTGGCGCGATTGCGCGGAAAACTGGAGCCTGATCCCCGTAATCCCGAGTTGATCCTGACAGTGCGCGGCATTGGTTACGCCTCCCAACGCATGGGCGAGGTCTCCGCTGCCGGTTGATCAACCCGCGGGCGGGCAGGATGGCGCCCGACTGACCTGCTGCTGTGTCTGAGCTGCGCGACACCCGTCTGGATAAGGCCAAGACCTTGGAAGAGCTGGGGCAGGGCCCCTATGCCCTCACCTTCAGTCCCAGCCACCGCATGGCTGAGCTGCAGGAGACCCATGCAGATCTGCCCAAGGGGGAAGAGCGGGACGTCAGCGTTTCCGTGGCGGGAAGGGTGATGACCCGCCGGGTGATGGGAAAGCTGGCCTTTTTCACCCTGGCGGATGAGACGGGCTCCATTCAGCTGTTTCTGGAGAAGGCGGGCCTCGAGGCCCAGCAGGAGGGCTGGTTCAAACAGATCACCTCGCTGGTGGACAGTGGCGACTGGCTTGGGGTGAGCGGCACCCTGCGCCGCACTGACCGTGGCGAGCTGTCGGTGAAAGTGAGCGACTGGCGCATGCTCACCAAGGCGCTGCAGCCCCTTCCCGACAAGTGGCATGGATTGGCTGACGTGGAGAAGCGCTACCGCCAGCGCTATCTGGATCTGGTTGTGTCCCCCGGTAGCCGTGAGACCTTCCGGCGCCGGGCCCGCCTGGTGAGCGGCATTCGCCGCTGGCTTGATCAGCGTGATTTTCTCGAGATCGAGACCCCGGTGCTGCAGAGCGAACCCGGTGGTGCTGATGCTCGGCCATTCGAGACCCACCACAACGCTCTCGACCTGCCCCTCACCCTCCGGATTGCCACCGAGTTGCACCTGAAGCGCCTGGTGGTGGGCGGCTTTGAGCGCGTGTATGAGCTGGGCCGGATCTTCCGTAATGAAGGGGTCAGCACCCGCCACAACCCCGAGTTCACCTCGGTGGAGATCTATCAGGCCTACAGCGATTACCTCGGGATGATGGAGCTCACCGAGCAGATGGTCAGCGCGGTGTGCGAGGAGGTCTGCGGCAAGACCACCATCACCTACCAGGGCACCGAGATCGATCTGGCACCGCCGTGGCGGCGCGCCACGATGCATGAGCTCGTGCAAGACGCCACGGGGCTTGATTTCAACAGCTTCAACAGTCGGGAGGAAGCGGCTTCGGCGATGACCGCCAAGGGCCTGCATGCGCCTGAGCTGGCCGACTCCGTGGGCCGTCTGCTCAACGAAGCCTTTGAGCAAGCAGTGGAGACGACCCTGATTCAGCCCACCTTCGTCACCGATTACCCGGTGGAGATTTCTCCCCTGGCCCGGCCCCATCGCAGCAAGCCAGGCTTGGTGGAACGCTTTGAGTTGTTCATCGTCGGCCGTGAGCACGCCAATGCCTTCAGTGAGCTCACCGATCCCGTGGATCAACGCCAGCGCCTGGAGGCCCAGCAGGCACGCAAGGCGGCGGGTGATTTGGAGGCCCAGGGGTTGGACGAGGATTTCGTCACGGCCCTTGAGGTGGGCATGCCCCCCACCGGAGGTCTGGGGATCGGCATCGACCGGCTGGTGATGCTGCTCACCGACAGCCCTTCGATTCGGGACGTGATCGCCTTCCCGCTGCTGCGGCCGGAGTCTCGCAAGGGAGAACCACCCTCAGTGGAATAATGGGAGGAGTGGCATGGTCCTATCCCCATGAGTGGAGAACGCGTCGGGTTTCGCTTCAAGCACGCTGATGCAGTGGTCAAGCGGAATCCCCAGGGCCGTTCCCGCCGGGGATGGGTAATGGAGCCGGTGGAACAGACCACCAGCCGTGGCACCAAAATGCCTGCGTACCGCATCCGCTGGCGCGACAGTGAGCGCCCGGAAATCGTGCTGCAGCACATGCTGATCGCCGATCCGGATCCCACACCTCCGCCCGAGGGTGTCAGCCTGGAGCCCCCCGCGCCCAAGGCCTGATCTAACTCAGCCCAGCGTCGCGGCGTAGTTGTTCAAGCTCCTGTTCCGCTTCAAACAACGCCCAGTCCTTCTCCAATGTTGAGGGGCTGGGCGTTTGCTCTTGCTGTTGAAGCTCCTGCAACTGCCGCTCCACCTCGTTGAAGCGGCGTCCCAGATCCTCCAGGTCGGCCCAGAGGGCACGGCCCTGGTTCATCAGGCTGGTGAGATGTTGTTCGGCGCGCCCGGCTAGATCGGCTGCGCCGGCTGCCCCGGCACGCTCCACCCGACTGCGCCAGGCCCGTACGTCCTCGGCCAGTCTCAGCAGATGCTGGCGTTGCTGCTTCGCTTCGTCCCGCAGTTGCTGACGTTGTCGTTGCAGGGCTGCAGCCCGATCCTTTTGGTGCTGTTCACTGAACAGGTGCTCCTGGACGGGGTTGTTGCGGAGAAAGGCGGAGAGCCGTGCGTCCAGCTCCCGCTCCAGCTGCTCCAGCCAGCTGCTCATGCCTCGCCTGGGGTGGTGATCACCGGTTTTTCGATCTCTTTCTCCAACGGCTCGATCGCAGCCGTTTTGGAGTTGAGGATCATCTGGGTGAGTTGCGCTGCTTTCACTTCTCCCACTTCACCTTCCAGCTCTCCCAGGCGATCGAAGGCCGCCATGTAAACCGCCTCCAGGTCTTGGATCAGCTGCTCACGCTGCCGCTTGATGGCCTGACGCCGTTCGTCTGATTTCATGCCGCCTGAGCTCTGGGCTCTGTCTGTTGGATAAGTCTGTGGACTCAGTTTGCCGGCAAAAGCAGATGCAGAGCGATCTGCTGGTGTGGATCGGTCCAACGGCGTTGGATCCGCCAGCCGGCCTGGGCCGCGAGGGCGGCTGCAGCGTCCGGGGAGTATTTGACGCTGTGCTCGGTGATCCAGGCGTCGCCCTGGCGAAAGAACCAGGCCTCACCGCCCAGGTGCACGGTCTGATCCTGCGTGCTCACCAGCGCCATTTCGATGCGCTGCTGCGTCGCCTGCCAGTGGGCCCGGTAGCGGAATTGCGTCGGATCGGCATCCCCCTGGAGGTCGCGGTTGAGCCGCTGCAGCAGGTTGCGGGCGAAGGCGGCGGATACGCCGGCGGCATCGTCGTAGGCGGCCTCCATCAGGGCCGGCTCGCGGGGCTGATCCAGCCCCAGCAGCAGAGGCCCTCCAGCCAGCAGCTGCCGGGCATTGTGCAGAAAGTCAACAGCCTCCTCTGGGGTGAAGTTGCCCAAGGAGCTGCCAGGAAAGAAGCCGATGCGTCGTTGGCCGTCCAGGGCGGGATGCTGCGGCAGCTGCTCCACGCGGGTGTGGTCACAGCAGATGCCCACCATGGTGGTGTTGGGGTGCCGGGCCGAGAGGCCGGAGAGGGCCTCCTTGAGGGCGCTGAGGCTGATGTCCAAGGCGGCGAAGACTCTGCTACCCAGAGCTGTGAGCAGCGGATCCACCTTGCGGGCGTTGCCGATGCCGAATTCCACCACCAGTCCTGGCCCCGTGGCGGCGGCGATGGCGGCTGCGTTGTCTTCCAGTAGGGCTATTTCCCGTTGAGTGAGGGTGTATTCAGGCTGCCGGCAGATCTCGGCGAAGAGCCGTGATCCCGCGGCGTCGTAGAGCATCCAGGCCGGCAGTTGGCGAGGGCTGCGCTGCAAGCCATCCCGAACTAGGCGCTGCAGATCCGCCGGGGGCGGGTGGAGGTTGACCAGGCTGATGCTCATCGGGCCAGACGGATGCCGGCCGCCATCCAGCGGCTCGCTGGAGGGAAAAAATTACGGTAGCTGTTGCGCTCGTGGCCTGGGGGCGTGAGCCAGCTGCTGCCGCGCAGCACCATCTGGGAGCTCATGAATTTGCCGTTGTATTCGCCGATGGCCCCCTCCACCGGGCGAAAGCCGGGATAGGCGCTGTAGGCACTGGCGGTCCACTGCCACAGCACCCGGTGGGCGTGCTGCATGGCAGCGCCATGCAGGCCAAGGGCGTGTTCCCATTCCGCTTCGGTGGGAAGCCGGGCACCGCTCCAGCGGGCATAGGCATCTGCTTCGAACCAGCTCAGATGACGCACCGGTGCCTGGGGGTCGCGGCGGCGGCGGCCCGCCAGGGTGAATTCGTGGTTGTTCTCCCGCCAGTAGCGCGGCGCCTGCCACTGGTGCTGTTGCACTAAGGCCCAGCCTTCACTCATCCACAGCTCGGGGCGTTGATAGCCCCCATCGGCGATGAAGCCGGCGTAGCCAGCGTTGCTCACCAGGCTGCTGCTCAGTTCAAACGGCTCCAGCCACACCCGGTGCCGCGGCGTCTCGTTGTCGAAGTGGAACCGCTCGCCCTGGTGGCCGATCTCCGTCAACCCGCCAGGGCAGGCCAGCCACTGTTCCTCCTCCAGGGTCAGGGTCAGCTCAACTTCATGGTTGTAGACGGGTTCTAATGGCTGGCGGTTGAAGCCATCCAAGAGGTCCATCAGTAGCAGTTCTTGGTGCTGTTGCTCGTGCTGCAGGCCGAGCTGCACCAAGGCATCAACCCCTTCGGGCGGGTCCTGCAGCAGTGCTTCCAGACCGGCATCCACTCGTTGGCGCCAGGTCAGCACCGCGCCGATGGCCGGGCGGCTGAGCAGGCCCCGTTGCGGCCGGGGGTGACGCGCTCCGATGGCGTCGTAATAGGAGTTGAACTGATAACTCCAGAGCGGGTCGCAGGCCTGATGTCCAGCTGAATGGGGCTGCAGTACGAAGGTGTCGAAGAACCAGTTGGTGTGGCCCAGATGCCATTTTGGTGGACTGGCATCGGCCATCCCCTGGAGCATCAGGTCTTCCGGTTCCAGAGGTGCGATCAGTGCTTCGCTGCGGCGCCGCACCGCCAGCAGAGTGTCCAGCAGCACGGGCCCGAACCAACCTGCGCGGACCCTAGGGGGTGCAGCGAACGATCGGTACCATCAGCCCATCGATGTGGCTGAATCCCTTGAGCGGTTCCGGCACGGTGCTGGTAGAGCGATATCGCCTGGAGGAACGGCTGAGTGGACCCGATCCGCTGCGTGGTTCCCTTTGGCGTGCGGTGGATGTGATGGCGGGCGATCTGCCGGTGGCCATTCGCCAACTGGAGACCCCGGAATCCCAGGAGCGGTTGCAGGGAGTGTGGCCACAGATGCAGATGCTGTCGCATTCCCAGTCGCCCCGCTGCGGCGAGCTGCTGGAACTGGATGGGGCGTTATGGCTTGTGCGTGATTGGCAGGACGGCATCGCTTACGACCTGCTGCTGCGTCAAAGGCGGTTCAGTGCGGATGAGGTTCTGCTGTTGCTGCGCCAGGTGCTGCCGGTGCTTGCGGTGTGGCATGGTCGCGGGCTGGTGCACGGTGATCTGAATGTCCGCCATCTGCTGCGCCGAAGCAGCGATGGCCTGCCGGTGTTACTGGAGGGTGGCGGGGTTCAGCGGGCTGGCACGACCCCGACAGGTGCCCCCTGGCGCGATCTCCATGATCTTGGGGTCACGGCTCTTGTCTTGCTCGGCGGGACCGCAGGCGATGACGGATGCTGGCCCAAGGGCCTGGAGCTGGAGGCGAGATTTCACCAGGTTCTGGAGAGGTTGTGCTCGGAGAAGCCAGAGCACCGTTTCGATGAGGCCGCTGAGGTGCTGCAGGCCCTGGACTCGGTGGTCTTGCCTGCTTCTGAACCCGACTCAGGCGTGACGGCGCGAACCAGTCGGGCCTTGGCTCGTGAGCAGGGAGCGGAGGGTCGCCTCTGGCCCGTGGTGATTGCTCTGGGTGTCTTGGCGTTGGTGGGTTCCGCGATTGGATGGGTCCTGTTGTCCCGTAGTTCCCTTGTTGTTGATCCCCCTCGTGCCAGCAGCGAAGGGGGGGCTTCGGCGCCCGTCGTCAGCCTGCCGTCGGCGGAGCTGGATCAACGCCAGCAATTGCTCAGCCGGCTGCGGGCGCTTCAAGTGGATCGCGGCTGGTTTGTCGAACTTGTGGATGCCAGCCAGCTCAGCACGGAGCCGCAGCAGGATGCGCCGTTACGCAGGGTCTGGACCGAGCTGGCCGAGCAATGGCTGGCTCGGATTGCCTTGCTGCCGCCGGCGATTCGGGCCCAGTTGGGGCGTTTGGGGGCAGGGGACTGGCAGCAGCCGCGTGAGGCGCTGTTGAAACAGGGCGTTCATCCGCGGGTCGTGGAGCATCTGGTGAGTGCTGGAGCCAAGGATCTGCTGCCGGTCACCATGCGTGGCCGGAAACCCGCCGACCCCTTTCTTCAGCTCTGGATTGCAGCGGCGATTCAGAGCCTTGATGACGTTGAAATCGTGCGGCTCAAAGCGCGCCCGCTTGAACCCTCCATCACGTCGTTGCCCATCCCTGCCGGTGGCGCGCGTTTGGTGCTGGTGGAGGCTCCAGCAGGTGATGCCGTGGCCCTGGGCATCAACGGCACACCGCTGATGCAGATGATGGTTTTCGGCGTCAATGGGCAGGTGGAGGCGGAGCGTGGTCCCCTGCGGGTGACTCGGATTGCACCTGAAGCGGGCTCGCCGCTGCAGGTGTTGGTCACCAACGAAGGGGTCTCTTCGAGTCTGTTCACCCTGTCTTGTCGGGCGGACCCGCTCGATCAGTAGCGCTCCATCGCTGCTTTCACGTCCTTCTTGGATTGCTTTTCCTTTTCGGCGGCGCGCTTGTCGTGCAATTTGCGCCCTTTGCCCAGCCCGATGGTGAGCTTGATCCAGGACCCCTTGAGGTGAATGTTGAGGGGGATCAGCGTCAGGCCTTTCTGATCCACCAAACCGCGAAGCTTGTCGATCTCACGGCGATGGGCCAGCAGTTTTCGGGTGCGCAGTGGGTCGTGGTTGAAGTAACTGCCGGCGTGGGTGTGGGGTGAGATGTGCACGTTGTGCAATTGCAGCTCTCCATTGCGGATCAGGCAGAAGCCATCGCGCAGGTTGGCCTTGCCGTTGCGGATCGACTTCACCTCGGTGCCCACCAGCTCGATACCGGTTTCGAGGGTTTCGAGGATCTCGTACTGGTGCCGTGCCTGCCGGTTGTCCGCCAGCATCCGATTGGCGGCGGCCCGTGCCGCGGCTGCGGCTGCTTTTTTCGCTCCTCCCTTGGCCATGGCTGCGGCTGCGTCTTCCGACCCTATCCAGGTCTGGGTACCCTGCCCGCATGGCGATTGTCTCCTCCAGCTCCGGTCGCAAGCCACCACGCCGCCCTGAAGCGCTGGTGGACCCCCAGCCGGTACCTGAAGAGGTGGTGAGTCGGCCGGAAGACAAGCTTCGGCCCCAGCGCCTGAACGACTACATCGGCCAGAGCGAGCTCAAGCAGGTGCTGGGCATTGCGGTGGAGGCGGCGCTTGGCCGCGGCGATGCCCTCGATCATGTGTTGCTCTATGGCCCGCCGGGTTTGGGCAAAACCACCATGGCCATGGTGTTGGCCGAAGAAATGGGGGTGCAGTGCAAGGTCACCAGTGCACCGGCCTTGGAACGCCCGCGCGACATCGTTGGGTTGTTGGTCAACCTGCAGCCCCGTGATCTGCTGTTCATTGACGAGATTCATCGCCTGAGCCGGGTGGCGGAGGAGCTGCTTTATCCGGCGATGGAAGACCGTCGCCTCGATCTCACCGTCGGCAAGGGCAGCACAGCACGAACCCGTTCCCTCGACTTGCCGCCTTTCACCCTTGTGGGGGCCACCACCCGCGCCGGATCGCTGAGCTCCCCGCTGCGGGACCGGTTCGGCCTGATCCAGCGGTTGGAGTTTTACGGTCAGGACGACCTGGAAGCGATCGTCGAGCGCACCGCCGGGCTGATCGGGGTCACCCTCACACCGCAGGCCCGCAGCAGCATTGCCGCCTCTTGCCGCGGTACGCCCAGGATTGCCAACCGCCTGCTGCGCCGGGTGCGAGATGTGGCCAGCGTGCGTGGCGGGAGCAGTGGAGCAATTGATCAGGCCCTTGTCGGAGAGGCTCTGAGCCTGCACCGCGTGGATCATCGGGGCCTCGATGCCAGCGATCGGCGTTTGCTGCAGCTGCTGATCGACCACCATGGTGGTGGCCCGGTGGGCCTGGAGACTCTGGCGGCGGCCCTTGGCGACGATCCCGTCACCCTGGAGACCGTGGTAGAGCCGTTTTTGTTGCAACAGGGGTTGCTGATGCGCACCCCCCGCGGCCGCATGGTCACGGATGCGGCCCGCAGTCATCTGGCCGAGGCGGCATGAACCGGTTTCTCGTCCTGTTGATGAGTTTGGTGCTGGCCCTGCCAGTGCAGGCCCTCGATCTGCAGGGGCTTTATGAGCAGGCGCTGACGGCAAGCCGTCAGGGGGATTTTGTGGAGGCGTTGCCCCTTTGGGACCGCTTTCTGGAGCAGGCTCCAGAGGATGCAGCAGCGCTGAGCAACCGCGGCAATGTGCGTCTGGCCCTCGGGGATGCGTCCGGGGCCATCGACGATCAGAGCGCCTCGATTGTGCTGGCGCCGGAGGAAAGCGACCCGCATCTGAACCGGGGCACGGCGGAGGAAGCGCTTCAGGACTGGTCCGCGGCAGCGGACGACTATCTCTGGATTCTGGAGCGCGATCCGCAGGATGCCTCAGCCCTCTACAACCTGGCCAATGTGCGTGGCTCGCAAGGGGACTGGCCTTTGGCGCGAGAGCTTTATGGCCAGGCTGCTCTTGCCCGCCCCGGCTTCGCCATGGCCCGCTCCAGTGAGGCGCTGGCGGCCTGGCAAGCAGGAGATCTCGATTGGGCGGAGGCGGAATTGCGCAAACTGATCCGTCGCTATCCCTTGTTCGCCGACGCTCGGGCGGCCCTCAGCGGCCTGCTCTGGCGCGAAGGATCCAGTGGTGAAGCCGAAAGCCACTGGGCCGCGGCGGCCGGCCTGGATCAGCGTTACCGCCAGGCCGATTGGCTGGAGCAGGTGCGCCGCTGGCCACCGCAGCCGACGGCGGATCTGATGGCGTTCCTGGCCTTGGAGGCGTCCTGAGATGACCCAAGCGACGTCCCTGTCCGATCGACTCAGCCGGGAGCTGCCTGAGCTGCTGCAGCTGCGCCGGCATCTGCATGCCCACCCTGAGCTCAGCGGTGAGGAACATCAGACGGCTGCTCTGGTCGCCGGTGAACTGCGTCAGCTGGGTTGGCGGGTTCGTGAGGGAGTTGGCCGCACGGGTGTGGTGGCTGAGTTGGGGCCTGATCACGGCCCCACGGTGGGTTTGCGGGTGGACATGGATGCGCTTCCGGTGGAGGAGCGCACCGGGCTGAGCTATGCCTCCACCCGCCAGGGTCTGATGCATGCCTGTGGCCACGACCTGCACACCTGCACGGGCCTTGGTGTCGCGCGCTTGCTGGCTCAGGAGCCCCACTTAGGGGCTCGAGTGAGGCTGCTGTTTCAACCCGCCGAAGAGTTGGCCCAGGGGGCGGTGTGGATGCGGGACGCGGGGGCGGTGGAGGGCCTTGATGCGTTGTTTGGAGTGCATGTGGTGCCGAATCTGCCGGTGGGCACGGTGGGAGTCCGGCGGGGCTGTCTCACGGCGGCGGCCGGCGAGTTGGAGATCCTGGTGCAGGGGGAGGGTGGACATGGCGCCCGCCCGCATCAGGCGGTGGATGCCGTATGGCTTGCCGCTCGGGTGATCACGGAGCTGCAGCAGACGATCGCCCGCCGCTTGGACGCCTTACAGCCGGTGGTGATCAGTTTCGGCAAGGTGGAGGGCGGCCGGGCTTTCAACGTGATTGCCGATCAGGTGCGTTTGCTGGGCACGGTGCGCTGTCTGGATGTGGAGCAGCACGCCCAGCTGCCGGCCTGGATTGACGAGACGGTGCAGGGGATCTGTGCCAGCGGAGGGGGCTCGGCTGTGGTCAACTACCGCTGCATCGCCCCGCCGGTGCACAACGATCCGCAGCTCACAGATCTGCTCGAACGCTGTGCGGTGGAGTGCCTGGGTCGCGGCAAGGTGCTGCCGGTGGAGCAACCTTCCCTGGGGGCGGAAGACTTTGCCGAGCTGCTGCGGGATGTGCCGGGAATGATGGTGCGGTTGGGGGTGGCTGGACCTGAAGGGTGTGCGCCGCTCCACAACGGGGCGTTCTCACTGGAGGAAGACGCTCTCGGTGTTGGCATTGCGGTTCTCACGGCCACCGTGCTGGCGTGGATCACGGAGAACACCTCGGCATGAACCAACGTCGTGCGGTGATTTGGGTTTCCCTCGGGGCTCCGTTCCTGATCTTGCTCGCGTTGTTGGCCACAAACCAGCGCCAGGGCAAGGACCGGGTGCAGGTGCTGCCTGCCGTGCTTGTGGGTTCGGGTCTCATCATCAGCAGCGCTCTCGGTCGGCAGCGCCGCCGCGCCAGGCTGTTGGCCGATCTTCAACGGGCGCGCACTCCCGGCAGCAACCCATGAGCGAGACAGACCCGCAACATCCTGATCTCGAGGCGGTGCGTCAGGCCATTGCCAGTGGGGATCCAGTCCAGGCGATGCCGGCGATCACCCAGCTCCGCCATTGCTCGGATGCTGAGGCGGTGCCGTTGCTGGTGTTGGGCACGCAGCAGAAGCCGTTTTTGGTGCGCTCCTTGAGTTGCAGCGGCCTGGGCTACAAGCGCACTGAACAGGGTTGGAGTGTGCTGAGTGCGTTGATCACAGCCGATGAAGACCCCAATGTTCGGGCTGAGGCAGCCAATGCTCTGGCCAGCTACGGGGTGGAGCGCGCCTGGCCCCTTTTGCGCTCGGCTTTTGAAGCCGATGCCGCCTGGTTGGTGCGTTGCAGCATCCTGTCCGCCCTTGCAGAACAGCCGGAGATCGATCTCACCTGGTTGTTGGAGTTGGCCACCATGGCAATCGCTGATGCTGATGCGATCGTGCGTGTGAGTGGAGCCGAGATCCTTAGTCGGATCGTCCGGGAGGGGGGCACCGATCCCATCGCGGTGCAGGCCAGAGGCCTGTTGCAATCCCTACAGCAGGACAGCGATCACCGGGTGGTGGCTGCTGTGCTCAATGGGCTGCAAGTCAGCTGAGCGGGCCTTTGACCAACGCTTGCTAGCGTTCAAACATCACTAGGGGTGTCTGGGTTTCACCATGAACCCAGACTGAGATCACACCCTCCGAACCTGATTCCGGGTCATGCCGGCGCAGGGAAGTGCTTGAGCGTGATCCACGGCCAAACGTCGACCCCTGGGCTGTCCGTCGCACCTCAGATCATGCGCGCTTCCTGGGTTGAGTCCCGTAAGGGTCAGGCCAACGTCTCTCAGATGCACTACGCCCGTCAGGGCGTGGTCACCGAAGAAATGGCCCATGTGGCGAAGCGGGAGAACCTGCCCGAGTCGCTGGTGATGGAAGAAGTGGCCCGGGGACGGATGATCATCCCGGCCAACATCAACCACACCAATCTCGAGCCGATGGCCATCGGCATCGCCAGCAAGTGCAAGGTGAACGCCAACATCGGCGCCTCCCCGAATGCGTCTGATGCCGCCGAGGAGGTGAAAAAACTGAAGCTGGCGGTGAAATATGGCGCCGACACGGTGATGGATCTCTCCACCGGCGGCGTCAACCTGGATGAGGTGCGTACCGCCATCATCGGTGCCTCTCCGGTGCCGATCGGCACGGTGCCCGTCTATCAGGCCCTCGAGAGTGTCCATGGCTCGATCGAGAAGCTGGATGAGGACGACTTCCTCCACATCATTGAGAAGCACTGCCAGCAGGGCGTTGACTACCAGACCATCCACGCCGGTCTGCTGATTGAGCACCTGCCCAAGGTGAAGGGGCGCATCACCGGCATCGTCAGCCGTGGCGGCGGCATCCTGGCCCAGTGGATGCTTTACCACCATCGTCAGAACCCGCTCTACACGCGGTTTGACGACATCTGCGAGATCTTCAAGCGCTACGACTGCACCTTCTCCCTCGGAGACTCGCTGCGTCCCGGTTGCCAGCACGATGCTTCGGATGCCGCTCAATTGGCCGAGTTGCACACCCTCGGTGAACTGACCCGTCGCGCCTGGAAGCATGACGTGCAGGTGATGGTGGAGGGTCCCGGCCACGTCCCCCTCGATCAGATCGAGTTCAACGTGAAGAAGCAGATGGAGGAGTGCAGTGAAGCACCCTTCTATGTGCTCGGCCCCCTGGTCACCGATATTGCTCCCGGCTACGACCACATCACCTCGGCCATCGGTGCGGCCATGGCCGGTTGGCATGGCACGGCGATGCTCTGTTATGTGACGCCGAAGGAGCACCTCGGTCTGCCCAATGCTGAGGATGTGCGCGAAGGCCTGATCGCTTACAAGATCGCTGCCCATGCGGCAGACATCGCCCGCCACCGCCCCGGCGCTCGTGACCGTGACGACGAGCTCAGCCGCGCCCGCTACAACTTCGACTGGAACAAGCAGTTTGAGCTGTCCTTGGATCCTGAGCGGGCCAAGGAGTATCACGACGAAACCCTGCCGGCTGACATCTACAAGCAGGCTGAGTTCTGCTCCATGTGCGGACCGAAGCACTGCCCGATGCAGACCAAGATCACTGATGAAGATCTCGAAGGTCTTGAAAAGGTGCTCGAAGCCAACACTGGCGCTGCAGAGCTGACGCCTGTCAAACTCGACAAAGCCGACTGATTGCCTGCTTGCAATCAGATCTTGGCCCGGCGTCCGTTAGGACGTCGGGCTTTTTTGCGTAAGGCCATTGGTTGGGTTGGTGGCATAAAAAAAGACCTCCTGCCGAAGCAGGAGGCCTTGTTGTTGAAGTGTCCTGGCGATCAGCCGAGCAGAGCATTGGCTTTGGCCACCACGTTCTCCACCGTGAAGCCGAATTCCTTGAGGCAGGTGCCGCCGGGGGCGGAAGCGCCGAAGCGGTTCATGGTGACGCTGTCGCCATCCAGGCCGATGAAACGGTGCCAGCCGAAGGATTCAGCGGCTTCCACAACCATGCGCTTGCGCACGGCGTTGGGGAGCACCTCTTCCTTGTAGGAGTCGGTCTGCTCGTCGAACAGCTCGACGCAGGGCATGGAGACCACGCGCACCTTCTTGCCTTCAGCGGTGAGCTGTTTGGCGGCCTGGACGCAGAGGTCCAGTTCGGTGCCGGTGCCGATCAGGATCAGCTCGGGAGTTCCAGCGCAGTCTTCCAGCACGTAACCACCCAGGGCCACCTTGTCGATCGAGGAGTTCGCCTGGTTGGCCATGCCTTGGCGGCTGAGGCAAAGGGAGCTGGGGCGCTTGCGGTTCTGGATCGCCACCTTGTAGGCACCGCTGGTCTCATTGCCGTCGCCAGGGCGGAACACCAGCATGTTCGGCATCGCCCGCAGGGAGGGGATGGTTTCGATCGGCTGGTGGGTTGGGCCGTCTTCGCCGACACCGATGGAGTCGTGGGTGAGCACGTAGATCACGCCCAGCTCGCTCAGGGCCGACAGGCGCATGGAACCGCGCATGTAATCAGCGAACACGAGGAAGGTGCCGCCGTAGGGGATCAAGCCGCTGTTGTGATAAGCGATGCCGTTGAGGATGGCGGCCATGGCGTGCTCGCGCACACCGAAGTGCAGGTAGCGCTTCTCAGGGCTGCTGGCTTGATAGGAGCCGGTTTCACCCTTGATGTCCGTGTAGTTGGAGTGGGTGAGGTCGGCGGAGCCGCCGATCAGTTCGGGCAGGTTGGGGCCCAGAGCACCCAGGCAGATCTGGGAGTGCTTGCGGGTGGCCAGGCCACCGTCTTCGGGGGTGTAGGTGGGCAGGTCCTTGTCCCAGCCCTCGGGCAGCTCGCCGCGCAGCATCCGCTCGAACTCGGCGGCTTCGCTGGGGTACTTGGTGCGGTAGGTGGCCAGGGTCTGGTTCCACTCGGCCTCGAGGCTCGCGCCGCGGTTGATGGCCTGGCGGAACTGGTCGTAGGCGTCCTGGGGGATTTCGAAGGGGGCGTAGTCCCAACCCAGCTGCTGACGGGTCAGAGCGGCCTCCTCTTCACCCAGGGCAGCACCGTGAACACCGGCGGTATCAGCCTTGTTGGGAGAGCCGTAGCCGATGGTGGTGGTCACCTTGATGATCGACGGCTTGTCGGTCACGGCCTTGGCGGCCTCGATCGCCTTGGCGATGGCATCCACATCGGTGTTGCCTTCGGCCACGTGCTGCACGTGCCAGCCGTAGGCCTCGTAGCGCTTCAGCACGTCCTCGGTGAAGGACACATCGGTGCGGCCATCAATGGTGATGCTGTTGTCGTCGTACAGGGCGATCAGCTTGCCCAGCTTCAGGTGACCGGCTAGGGATGCAGCTTCGGAGGACACACCCTCCTGATTGCATCCGTCGCCCATGATCACGTACGTGTAGTGATCCACCACGGTGGCGTCGGCCTTGTTGAACTTGGCCGCCAAGTGGGATTCAGCGATGGCCAAGCCCACAGCGTTGGAGATGCCAGCACCCAGGGGGCCGGTGGTCACTTCAACACCAGGGGTCTCAAAGGTTTCTGGGTGGCCCGGAGTCTTGGAGCCCCACTGGCGGAATTGCTTGATGTCCTCGATGGAGACCGAGTCGTATCCGGTGAGGTGCAGCAGCGCGTAGAGCAGCATGCAGCCGTGACCTGCGGACAGCACGAAGCGGTCGCGGTTGAACCACTTGGGGTTCTTGGGGTTGTGCTTGAGGAACTTGTCCCAGAGGGCATAACCCATGGGTGCGCAGCCCATCGGCAGGCCGGGGTGGCCGCTGTTGGACTTGTTGATGGCGTCGACAGCCAGCATTCGAATGCTGTTGATGCAGAGTGTGTCGAGTGACGCGGGCGCAGCGACCATGGTGTTAAGAAGAAAAGTTGAAGCGATTTTGACGCACGGCGTGAGCGCGAAGGCTCAGCTGGCGCGTTTGAAAGCCAGACAGACGTTGTGGCCGCCGAAGCCAAACGAGTTGGATAAGACGGTTCCCAGTGTCTGATCCCGTGCCTCATTCGGCACGACATCCAGATCACAGTCGGGGTCTGGCGTGGTGTGGTTGATCGTGGGGGGCACGACGCCGTGTTGCAGCGCCAGCACGCAGGCCACCGCCTCGATGCCACCGGAGCCACCCAGCAGGTGACCGGTCATCGATTTGGTGGAGCTCACCGGAATCTGCAAGGCTCGCTCACCCAGGGCGCTTTTGATCGCCGAGGTTTCGTTCTTGTCGTTTGCCGGTGTGCTGGTGCCATGGGCGTTGACGTAGTCGATCTCAGATGGATCAATGCCGCCATCGGCCAGGGCAAGGCGCATCGCCTCGGCACCACCGACGCCGCCCGGCGTGGGGGAGGTGATGTGGTGGGCGTCGCAGGTCATGCCGTAACCCACCACTTCGCCAAGAATCGTGGCGCCACGGGCTTGGGCGTGCTCGAGGGTTTCGAGCACCAGCACGCCGGCACCCTCGCCGATCACGAAGCCATCGCGCTCCTTATCGAACGGACGGCTGGCTGTTGCCGGATCGTCATTGCGGAAGGACAGGGCCTTGGCGCTGGCGAAGCCGGCCACTCCAAGGGGGGTGATTGCCGATTCGGCGCCACCGCATACCATCGCATCGGCCTTGCCCAGCTGCAGCAGCCGGAAGGCATCGCCAACGGCATTGGAGCCGGCAGCACAGGCGGTAGCCACAGCGGAGCTGGGGCCCTTGGTGCCTAAGGCAATGGCGGCCAGGCCAGTGGCCATGTTGGGAATCATCATCGGCACCGTGAACGGGCTGACCCGTCCTGGCCCTTTGCCCTCCAATACGTGGGCCTGCGTCTCCATCGTCAGCAGGCCACCGACGCCGGAGCCGATGATCGTGCCGATCCGATCCGCATTCGCGTCGTTGATCTCAAGGCCGGCATGGGCAACAGCCTGTTTGGCAGCTACCACGCCGAACTTGCAGAACCGATCCCAGCGCTTGGCTTCCTTCGGTTCGATGAAGCCGGACGGATCGAAATCCTTCACCTCTGCCGCAAAACGACAGGCGTGTTCGGATGCATCGAACAGGGTGATGGCCTCCACTCCGTTGCTGCCGGAGGTGAGGCCGTTCCAGTAGTCCTGAACCGTGTTGCCGATCGGTGTGACCGCGCCGAGGCCGGTGATGACGACGCGATGGAGACCATCCACCATTGCGTTGCTCAGGCCTGCTTGTCTTCGATGTATTTGACGGCGTCACCAACGGTGGTGATGCCTTCAGCTGCTTCGTCAGGAATCTCGATGTCGAAGGCCTCTTCCAGGGCCATCACGAGTTCCACGGTGTCCAGAGAATCAGCGCCCAGATCATTCTGGAAGTTGGATTCGGGCTTCACCTCGCCGGAGTCAACACTCAGTTGCTCCGCAACGATCGAGCGCACCTTTTCGAGAATCGCTTCCTGGGACATAGCCGTGGCAACGGGACGCTGCATCCTACGGGCACGCCTTCAGTGTCTCCTCACCAACAACTGTGCCGTTAACAACGGTGACGGCCTGGCCATGGACCGGCGAAGGACGGGTACGTTTGCCCCAAGCCTTCGTATGCATCGGGCACATGTCCCACGCCGTCAAGATCTACGACACCTGCATCGGCTGCACCCAGTGTGTGCGTGCCTGCCCTCTCGACGTGCTCGAGATGGTGCCCTGGGACGGATGCAAGGCCGGTCAGATTGCTTCTTCTCCGCGCACTGAAGACTGCGTTGGTTGCAAGCGTTGCGAAACCGCTTGCCCCACCGACTTCCTCAGCATCCGCGTCTACCTGGGCGATGAAACCACCCGATCCATGGGTCTGGCGTACTGATTCGCCTCTTTTCACCTCATAAGCTCAGCCCGGCTTCAGCCGGGCTTTTTTTGTATGTGCGGAATCGTTGCCCTGGTGGGTTCCCGAGAAGCGGCACCCCAGCTTCTGGAGGGCCTCCGGCAGTTAGAGTACCGCGGTTACGACTCCGCTGGGATCGCCACGGTGGCTGCTCAGGGGCAGCTGACATGCCTGCGGGCCAAGGGCAAACTTCGCAACCTCACCGCTTGTTTTGAAGCAGAGGGAGCGCCGGGCCAATGCGGCATTGGCCACACCCGCTGGGCCACCCATGGCAAGCCGGAAGAGCGCAATGCCCACCCGCACCGCAGCAGCGATGGCGCGGTGGCAGTGGTGCAGAACGGAATCATTGAGAACCACCGGGCCCTGCGGGAGCAGCTGGAGGCGTCAGGGGTGGTGTTCCAGTCGGAGACCGACACCGAGGTGATTCCGCATCTGCTGGCGGCAGAACTGCAGCAGCTGCAAGCCGGGGGCGGGCCCCCTGGTGGTGGGCTGTTGCTGGAGGCCCTGCAGCGGGTGCTGCCCCAGCTTCAGGGGGCCTATGCCCTTGCTGTGATCTGGGATCAGGCGCCGGGGGCATTGGTGGTGGCCCGTAAGGCTGCGCCCCTGTTGATCGGCTTGGGGGAAGGGGAATTCCTTTGTGCCAGCGACACGCCGGCCCTGGCGGGGGTCACCCGCACCATCCTGCCGATGGAAGACGGTGAGGTGGCCTTGCTTTCACCCCTGGGGGTGGAGCTCTACGACGCGGCAGGGGCGCGTCAGCAACGCATGCCCACCCAGCTCAGTGGTGTGGACCATGTGGCGGACAAGCGCGAGTTCCGTCACTTCATGCTCAAGGAAATCCATGAGCAGCCGGAGACAGCGGAGCTGTGGGTGGCGCGCCACCTTCCCCAGGGCCTCCCGGCGGAGCAGCCGGTGGCGCTGCCGATGGACGATGCTTTTTACGCCGGGATTGATCGGATTCAGATCCTGGCCTGCGGCACCAGCCGCCATGCCGCCATGGTGGGGGCCTACCTGCTGGAGCAGTTCGCCGGCCTTCCCACGTCGGTGCACTACGCCAGTGAATTCCGCTACGCCCCGCCGCCGCTGGCCCCCCACACCCTCACGATTGGGGTGACCCAGTCCGGTGAAACAGCCGACACCCTGGCCGCTCTGGCCATGGAGGCCGAGCGGCGCCTGGCCCATGGGGATCCGGCCTTTGCCCCCCGCCAGCTGGGGGTGACCAACCGTCCGGAAAGTTCTCTGTCGCGCCAGGTTCCCCACATCCTCGACATCGGGGCCGGCATCGAAGTGGGCGTGGCAGCCACCAAGACCTTCCTTGGCCAGCTATTGGCCTTTTATGGCCTGGCGATGGCCTTTGCGGCCCGCCGTGGTTCTCGCTCTGCAGCGGAGATCAACGCCCTGGCGGATGAACTGCGCGGCCTGCCCCAGCAGTTGCGCCAGCTGGTGGATCTGCACGACCAAGGCTCCGAGGCCCTGGCCCATCGCTTTGCCGACACCCAGGATGTGATTTTTCTGGGCCGCGGCATCAACTACCCGATCGCCCTGGAGGGGGCGTTGAAGCTCAAGGAGATCAGCTACATCCATGCCGAGGGTTATCCGGCCGGTGAGATGAAGCATGGTCCGATTGCCCTGCTCGATTCCCGGGTGCCGGTGGTGTCGATCGCCGTGCCCGGCGTGGTGTTCGAGAAGGTGCTCAGCAACGCGCAGGAAGCCAAGGCCCGCGACGCGCAGCTGATCGGCGTGGCGCCCCAGGGGCCCGATACCGATCTGTTCGATGAATTGCTGCCGGTGCCCCCCGTCAGCGAGTGGGTCAGTCCCCTGCTCACCGTGGTGCCGATGCAGTTGCTGAGCTATCACATCGCAGCCCATCGCGGCCTTGATGTGGATCAACCCCGCAACCTGGCCAAGAGCGTCACGGTGGAATAAGCCTCAGTTAGGGCTCATGCTGAGGTCGCTGCGCCCGTAGCGGTCCTGGAAGCGCACGATGTCGTCTTCTCCCAGGTACTCCCCGCTTTGCACCTCAATCAGCTCCACGGGGATTTTCCCGGGATTTGACAGGCGGTGTTTGCAGCCAAGGGGGATGTAGGTGCTCTGGTTTTCACCCAACAGCTGCTCTTCTCCGTCGCGTTCGACGATGGCTGTTCCGCGCACCACGATCCAGTGCTCAGCCCGGTGGTGATGCATCTGCAACGACAGGCTGGCGCCGGGTTTCACGGAGATTCGTTTCACCTGCCAGCGGCTGTCCTCCACCACACCCGTGTACGAGCCCCATGGCCTGTAGATCTTGCGGTGGGCCTTGCCCTCGGGGCTGCCGGCAGCCTCCAGCTGCTTCACCACTGTCTTGATTTCCTGGGCCTTGGAGCGATCTGCAATCAACACGGCGTCGTCGGTTTCCACCACCACGAGGTTTTCAACCCCCAGCCCCACCACCAGGCGGTGTTCGCTCCGCAGATAGCAATCGCGGCTGCCTTCCGCGATCACGTGGCCCTGCAGAACATTGCCCTGGGAATCCTTTTGCTCTGAGGTATCCCAGAGAGCGCTCCAGCTGCCCACATCGCTCCAGCCCGCATCCAGCGGCAGCACGCTGCCCAGTTCTGTTTTTTCCATCACGGCCACGTCGATGGCCACGTTGGGGCACTTGGCAAAGGCTTCCCGCTCCAGTCGCAGGAATTCCAGGTCGGCCGTGTCCTGCTCAAGAGCCGCCCGGCAACAGCTCACCACCTCCGGGGCTAGCCGCTCCAGTTCCGCCAGCATGGCGCTGGCCCGGAACAGGAACATGCCGCTGTTCCAGGTGAAGCGGCCGGTGGCTAAGAACTGCTCTGCTGTGGTCTGGTCGGGCTTCTCCACAAACCGCTTGATCGGCACAGGCGTCGCTCCCTCGTGGGAGAAGGGTTCGCTGGCCTCGATGTAGCCGTAGCCGGTTTCCGGTGCTGTCGGCACGATCCCGAAGGTCACGAGCCGTCCTTCTTCTGCGGGCTTGCGGCCGGCGTCGATGACCTGCCGAAACTCTTCCGCATCAGAAATCAGGTGATCCGCCGCGAGCACCAGCAGCAGAGGGTCCTCGCCGTTGGCCGTGGCCTGCAGTGCGGCCACGGTCACCGCTGGAGCGGTGTTGCGGCCCATCGGTTCCAGCAGGATCGCGTTCGGCTCCACGCCGATCTGGCGCATCTGTTCGGCCACAATGAAGCGATGGTCTTCATTGCAGATCAGTAGGGGGGCCGCCAGAGCCTCGAGCCCGATCAGCCGTTGCTGGGTCTGCTGCAGCAGCGTCGCATCGCCCTCTCCGCTTAACGGCCAGTACTGCTTGGGATAACTCGCCCGCGACAGCGGCCAGAGCCGGGTGCCGGTTCCTCCGCAGAGGATCACAGGAATCAGGGGTGTGGAGGCCATCACGTCCCGGAAGAGGTAACCCAGATTGGCTTGCCCCGGGGGGTTCTGTCGATGCCCCGAGGAAGAGTTGTCAGAGCTCCAGCAGGCCCGGCGGTGGGGTGAGCAGCAGCCAGCCCTCCTCCAAGTGCACCTCCGGCACGATCGCCTCCACGAAGGGAATAAGCAGCTTGCGGCCCTCCGATGTGTTGATTTCCAGCAGGTCGTTGCCGCCGCTGATCAAATCGCTCACGGTGCCAACGGCAGGGCCATCGGCCGCGAGCCGTGCCTCCAGGCCCAGCAGATCGAGCAGGTGAAATTCCCCCTCGTCCAATGCGGGCCGGTCATCCGCAGACACCAGCAGTTCATGGCCCACCAGAGCTTCAGCGGCGCTGCGGTTGTCAATTCCTTCAAGCCGCACCACAAACAGCGACTTGCCGGGCAGTTGCCGGCCTTTTTTGAGTTGGATTTCCGTCGGCTCACTCCCCTTGCGGCTGCGCAGCCAGCGGGCCCCTGGTGCTGTGAACCGCTCGGGAAAATCACTGGCGGGGTTCACCCGCAGTTCCCCCTGCAGCCCCTGGACCCCCACGATCTTGCCGACGCTGAGCCACTCATTACTCTCCGCCATGCCATCCGTCGCGCACTCTGCCGATAATGGCCCCAGATCCGTCCGCGAACGAGCCATGGCGCCTGCAACCGCTCCGATCCTCCCTGGCTCCACCGTCACCGTGGCGGATGCCACCTCGATTTACAACGGCTACACCGGCTTTGTGCAGCGAATCAGCGGCGACCGTGCGGCCGTTTTGTTCGAAGGCGGTAACTGGGACAAGTTGGTCACCCTGCGCTTGAAGGACCTCCAGCCGGCCTGAGGCGATGGACAAGGACCGAAGCCTGCGACAACGGCTGCAGTCGACGGTGCTGGAAGCCACCACTCCGGCCGGTAAGGCTTACAACGCTGTCATTTTCGGGGCAATTCTTCTGAGTGTTTTTGCCCTCCTGCTGGAACCCGACCCCTTGGGCAACTCAGCCCTGCGCCAAACCAATGTGCCCTGGATCGATCTGGTTCAGAACGTTTGCTTGGCGGTGTTTGCTGCGGATTTCGTCCTTCAATTGGCCCTGGTGGAGAGGCCTCGCCGTTACTTGTTCAGCTTCACCGGATTGATTGACGCTTCGGCGGTGCTGTTTTTCTTCGTGCCGCAGGTGCGCAGTGAGTTGCTGCTTTGGGTGTTCAAGTTCGGCCGCATCCTGCGGGTGTTCAAGCTGCTCAAGTTCATTGATGAAGCCCGCGTGCTCGGGCAGGCGCTGCTGGGCAGTGCCCGCACCATCGGCGTCTTCCTGTTCTTTGTTGTTCTGCTGCAGGTGGTGCTCGGCTACAGCATCTTCGTGATCGAAAGCGCCCGGCCCGACTCTCAGTTCCAGACCGTGGGGAGCGGCGTGTACTGGGCGATCGTGACCATGACCACCGTCGGCTACGGCGATGTGGTGCCGCAGACGGAGCTGGGGCGCCTGCTGGCCTCAGTCGTGATGCTCTTGGGTTTCGGCATCATTGCTATCCCCACCGGGATCTTGACCGTATCGGGGGTGCGGCATCACCAGCAGAAAGGGGTGGAGCTGACCTGCAGCAGCTGTGGGCGTCAGGGGCACCGTAAGGACGCCCTTCACTGCGATGCCTGTGGCGCATTGCTGCCTTCGAGAGCCTGAAGAGCAGCGGCAGCGGCGTTCTGCTCGGCTTCTTTGCGTGAGCGTCCCTGGGCTTCGGCCAGCTCTTTGTTGCTGACGCTCACCCGGCAGCGGAAGCGTTCGGGGTCGCCATGCTGATGGCTGCATTCCTCGGTGGTGTACTGGGGTAGGCCGAGCCCCTGGCCCTGGCTCCACTCCTGCAGAGCTGTTTTGCCGTTGAACTGGTGGGGTGTGGCCAGCATCGCTTGGGCTGTGGCGCGCCAGTGGGGGGTGAGCCAGCGGTGAATCGCTTCAAAGTTGCCAAGGGCCGTGTACAAGGCACCGATGAGCGCTTCGGTGGCATCGGCCCTCAGCCTGGATTGGGCGGAACGATCCCCCTGGGCATGCCGTCCCAGCAGCAGGTGTTGTTCGATGGCAAGCCCTGCCCCCACGTCCGCCAGCCAGCGATCGCTCACCAGCTGTGCCCGCAAGTTGGAGCAGGCACCCACCGCCAGATCGGCGTGGTGGCGATCAATGAATTCGGTGGCGGCGAGCCGCAGCACCGCATCACCGAGGAACTCCAGCCGTTCCAGGTTGCGGGCTCGGCCGCTCGACACGTGGGTGAGGGCCTGATCCACCAGGGCGAGTAGCTCAGGGTTGAGTGGAATCTCAGCGTCGAGCTGCTGGATGAAGTCGGTGAGCTCTGCGGCGCGGGATGGATCCATCAGGACTCCTGAGCAACGCTGAAGAAGGGGTGAAAGCAGGACATAAGCCGGGTTCTGTTCACGCCCCCACAGAGGTTGGTCTGCAGAGGGTGGGTGGCTATCTATCTGGGACCGCCGTTACCGACGGCCTCGAGCGGCGCGTTCAAACGGAACGGGGCCAATGGCCAGCCGTCGTTCCTTGGCCTTGCTCCCAGCCGGGGTTTACCGAGCCAGCACCTCTCGATGCTGCTGGTGCGCTCTTACCGCACCTTTGCACCCTTGCCTGTGCCGGCGAACCGGCCATCGGCGGTGTGTTTCTGTGGCACTCTCCTCACGGTCACCCGCACTGGGCATTACCCAGCAAGCCTGGCCATCAGGGAGCCCGGACTTTCCTCAGCCGACACTCAAAGAGATCGGCCGCAACCACCTCGCCTGCTTTCAGATCTCATCATGCCTCGTGGGCATAATTCAGAGGTCTGGGGCTGTAGCTCAGCTGGATAGAGCGACGGTTTCCTAAACCGTAGGTCGTGGGTTCGAGTCCCGCCAGCCCCGTGAAAATCACTGAAGACGTAGTAAGCGCTACATCTGGTGGGGTGGGCAGATCGCTCACCACCGCTAGGGTTGCCTTAACCGGGTGTGGGTGCCATGACCCAGCTTCACAATCTCCGTCTGAGGCTGTTGGTGCAACAGGAAAGTGAACGGATTGCTGAATCCCAGCCCACGGATCTGGATCTGTCTGTGGTGCAGGCCCGCTGCCTGTGTTGGCTTGCTCTCCTGGCGGAATCCCACGAAGACCAGGCCAGTGACGCGGAACGTCGCGGCGACACGGAACAGGCCATGGGCTGGTTTGCCGATTCGATGCGGCTGCGGGATGTGATCGGTGTGGTGTCCTCGATTGAGATCCCTCTTCCCGACACCGCTGGTGAGGATGGCCCCCAGGCAGAGGAAGACTTTGGACCTCAGGCGGCTTGATCAGTGGCATAGTGGGGAATGACCGCGAGGGACTGCATTGCCGGAAGAGCCCTGCCAGTGCCCGGATTGCCAACGGTTTTACCGGGAGCATGACCGGCTGATCCGGGAGTCCCCCACGCTTCGTCAGCAACAGGAGTTGAACTGGGCAGCACTCCAGTCGTTCCGCACCTTGTCCGGTCGGGTGCTCGAGGATCTGCAGAAGCAGCACGGTTCCCGCCAGACATCCGAAGCAGGCGCCTCGAAGCCTGCTTCGGCAGGTGCTCCTGTGCCGGAGGAATCAGGTGATGGCATCCAGCAGGCCATTGCCGATCTGGAGAACATCAACGCCCATCTGTTCTCGATCGAGGCGTTGATGGAGCGTGTGTTTGACGTGCGCGTCCCGGAAGAAATCGAGCAGAAGTTCCGCGAACTGGCCGGTGAGCTGGCTCCTGATCCTTTGAATGTGGACCGTCTGCGGCTCAACCGTCTGTTGCATCAGACGCCTGATCTGCCTGATCGGAGCTGAAGCACTGCATCTTGGTTCCAAGCCCTGGACAGGATCCAGGGCTTTTTTTTGTAGCTGTTTTCAGCGCACGTCGCAGGTGATCTCCACATTGAGAGGATCCACGGCCCAGATGTTCTTGCAGTAGTCGCCGATGGAACGGTCGGAGGAGAAGAACCCGGTGCGGGCTGTGTTCAGCAGTGACATCCGATTCCAGTGCATCCGGTCGCTCCAGGCACGGCTCACCGCCTCCTGGGCCCGCAGGTAGTCGGCGTAGTCGGCCATCACATAGAAGGGGTCGTTTCCGGTGAGGTTGTCGAGCAGGGGGCGGAACAGTTCGCCGTCGCCGTTGCTGAAGTGCCCCATCTCAATCAGCCGCAGGGCCTCCTGCAGTTCCGGCAGTGCGGCGATCACATCGCCAGGGCGGTAGCCGTCCTGCTGCAGAGCCGTGATCTCTCCCACGGTCTTGCCGAACAGGAAGAAGTTCTCGCTTCCCACCAGCTCGCGGATCTCCACATTGGCCCCATCAAGGGTGCCGATGGTGAGGGCACCATTCATGGCGAACTTCATGTTGCCGGTGCCAGAGGCTTCCTTGCCGGCGGTGGAGATCTGTTCGGAGAGGTCGGAGGCGGGATACACCTGCTCCCCCAGCTTCACGTTGTAATCCGGAAGGAACACCACCCGCAGCAGGCCATCCATGTCGGGATCGGCATTAATGGTGTCGGCGATGCCGTTGAGGAAGCGGATGATCAGCTTCGCCATGTAGTAGCCGGGAGCGGCCTTGCCGCCGAAGATCACGGTGCGGGGCGCCATGCCGTCGGTCTGGCCGTTCTTGATCCGCAGGTACTGGGTGATCACCTGCAGGGCATTGAGGTGCTGGCGCTTGTACTCGTGGATGCGCTTCACCTGCACGTCGAACAGGCTGGCGGGATCCACCAGCACGCCGGTGTTGCGGTGGATGTAGGTGGCCAGCTTGCGCTTCACCGACAATTTGGTGTTGCCCCAGAGCTCGAGGAAGTCCTGGTCGTTCTGCCGCTCCTCCAGCTTGCGAAGGCTTTCCATGTTGGAGATCCAGTCCGGCCCCACGTGCTGATCCAGCAGGGCTGACATCTCGGGGTTGGCCAGGGCGACCCAGCGGCGTGGGGTGACGCCATTGGTGACGTTGGTGAACTTCTCCGGCCACAGCGCTGCGAACTCCGGCAGCAGGTCGGTTTTCACCAGATCGGAGTGCAGCGCTGCCACACCGTTCACATGGTGGGCTCCGATCGTGGCCAGGTGGGCCATGCGCACGGCTTTGCTGCCCTCTTCATCGATGATCGAGAGCTTGCGCTGGATGGCGTCGTTGCCGGGATAACGCAGCCGCACCTGCTGCAGGAAGCGCCGGTTGATCTCATAGATCAGCTCCAGATGGCGGGGCAGCAGGCTGCTGAACAGGTTGAGGTCCCACTTCTCCAGCGCTTCCGGCAGCAGGGTGTGGTTGGTGTAAGCCACGGAGCGGGACGTGATGTCCCAGGCCCGGTCCCACTCCAGATGCCGATCGTCGATCAGCAGCCGCATCAGCTCCGCCACGGCGATGGCCGGGTGGGTGTCGTTCAGCTGAACCGTCCAGTAGTTGGGGAAGTCCTCGACGGACAGCCCGCGGTTGTCGAGGCTGCGCAGCATGTCCTGCAGCGAGCAGCTGACGAAGAAGTGCTGCTGCTTTAGGCGCAGACGCCGGCCTTCGTCGGTGCCGTCGTTGGGATAGAGCACCTTGGAGAGGGTTTCGCTGCCCACCTTTTCCTCAACGGCGCCGTAGTAGTCGCCGATGTTGAAGGCATAGAAGTCGAAGCTTTCGGTGGCATCGGCACGCCACAGCCGCAGCCGGTCGCAGATGTTGACGCGATAGCCCAGAACCGGCACGTCATGGGGAATGCCGATGGCGTGTTCCGCCGGGATCCAGCGGGAGCGGTAGTTGCCTTTGTCGTCGATGTAGCTCTCGGTGCGGCCGCCGAAGCCCACGAAGCAGGCCTCGTCGGGCTGGGGCAGTTCCCAGGGCCAGCCTCCCTTGAGCCATTTGTCGGTGATCTCTACCTGCCAGCCATCGCGGATCAGCTGATCGAAGATGCCGAACTCGTAGCGGATGCCGTAGCCGGTGGCCGGGATCTTCAGGCTGGCCAACGACTCCATGTAGCAAGCGGCCAGACGGCCGAGGCCTCCATTTCCCAGGCCCGGTTCCTCCTCCACATCCAGGATCTGCTGCAACGACTCGATGCCGAAATTCCTTAGGGCCTCCTCGGCCTCCTTCTGGATCCCGAGGTTCAGCAGGTTGCTGTTGAGCTGCGGGCCGATCAGGAATTCCGCCGACAGGTAGGCCACCGATTTCTGCGGGCGGGCCCGCATCGCTTCAGTGGTGGCCAGATAGCGCATCATCAGCCGATCACGTACCGCATAGCTCAGGGCCATGTAGAGGTCATGGCGGCTGGCGGTGGGGGCGAGCTTGCCGAGCGTGAAGAACAGGTGTTCCGTCATGCCGTCGAACACGCTCTTGGCATCGAGGCCGGCGCGTTCTGGGTCGTTGTGGCAGCCGGGGGTCGGCAGACGCAGATCGAACGGTTGTGACGTGGTCATGGGGGTTCAGCGAGCCATGGAGCGTGGAATCACCGTCAGGCCAGGGGTGCTCGGAGCCCAACTCAATGAATTACCCGGACCGTAGCCATCACAACTGGGGCTGCCTGAAAAAAAGCGCTTAATACAGCATTCCCGGTCAATTGGGATCATCCAGCGAACAGTTCAGCGGCGGAATCACCATTAAGGTTCGGCGTGAGACATGCCCGGCTTGATGCTGCTGCCCACTCTGCTGAGCGAAATCAGCAGTCACGACCTCGAATTGGCGGAAACGCTGATCGGCGTCCTTCGCTTCATGGTGATCTTCGTGGCGGCCCGCACCCTCGCTGAGGTGCTGGTGCGCTTTGAGCTCCCCACGATTCTTGGAGAACTCCTTGCTGGCGTGCTGATTGGTGCTTCGGGCCTTCACCTTCTGGTGCCGCCGGAGACCCAGGTGCAGCTTTCCGGAGCGTTCTCCGAGGTGGTGGCCGGCCTTTCACATGTGCCGGTTGAGGAGATTCCAGCCCTCTACAACGAGAGCTTCGGCGCCTTGCAGGCGGTGGCCACGCTGGGGCTTTATTCCCTGCTTTTCCTCACGGGTCTTGAAAGTGAGCTGGAGGAACTGATGGCGGTGGGGGCCCAGGCCTTCAGCGTTGCCGTGGTCGGCGTGGTGCTTCCCTTTGCCCTCGGCACCCTTGGCTTGATGGCAATCTTCCACGTGGATGCGATCCCGGCCATCTTCGCGGGTGCCTCGATGACCGCCACCAGCATCGGCATCACCGCCAGCGTTTTCGGTGAACTCGGCTATCTGCGCACCCGAGAAGGCCAGATTGTGATCGGTGCCGCTGTGCTCGACGACATCCTCGGCATCGTCATCCTGGCCATCGTGGTGTCCCTGGCGGCCGGCGGGACTCTGGAGATCGGGCCCATCGTTCAGCTGGTGGTGGCGGCCGTTTTGTTTGTGGTGGTGGCCTTGTTGTTGAGCCAAAAGGCTGCCCCCGCCTTCGACTGGGTGATTGATCAGCTCAAGGCTCCCGGCGCCAAGCTGATCGGCTCCTATTTGCTGCTGGCCGTCAGCTGTTTTGTCGCTTCTGCAATTGGTCTGGAGGCTGCACTCGGAGCCTTCGCCGCTGGTTTGATCGCCAGCACCTCCAAGCATCGCCACGAGATTCAAGCGGCGGTCACCCCCATCGTTGGACTCTTTGCAACGGTCTTCTTCGTGTTGGTGGGTGCCGGTATGGACCTCTCAGTGATCAACCCCTCTGATCCGGGGGCCCGTTCCGCTCTTGTGGTGGCGGCGTTCCTGTTTGTGGTGGCGATCATCGGCAAGGTGGCTGCCGGCTGGGCCATCTTCAGCAAGGAAAAGACCAACAACCTGGTGGTGGGGCTGGGGATGATGCCTCGCGGCGAAGTTGGCCTGATCTTTCTGGGCTTGGGCACCGCTTCAGGGCTGCTCAGCCCTGGCCTTGAGGCGGCGATTCTGCTGATGGTGATCGGCACCACCTTCCTGGCGCCGGTGCTGTTGCGCATCGTCCTCAAAGACAAGCCCCCTGAAGACGGCAATCAGGTTCCCGACGAATTCGCTGCCGATCCCCTGGCGGGTGCGTCCTGAATCAGTCGTCTTTTCCAGCATTGGCGAGCACGATCAGCACACTCCAGCCCACGGCCACAACACCAAGGCTGGAGGCCCAGCTCGGACCCAGGATCCAACTGAATCCGAGCTGGGTGACAACGCCCGTGACGAGGGCCAGCAGCAGGCTGCTGATCACCAGCACCGGTTGACGCACCGATTCAGGTAGCTCACTCTCCTTGAGGCTTGATTCCAACGTGCTGAGCGGTGCGCTCAGCGGCACGTAAAGGGCTATGGCCCAGAGCAAAGCTCCGCGCCAGACGGATGCGTCCGCCAGCGGTCCGCCCATCACCTCGTAGCTCACCATCCAGGCCGCTTCAGTGCTGCTTAGCATCGCGTCCCTCGCAGCCGGCTGTGGATCGCGTCACCTGGAGCCATCTCGGCCACGCCGTGCACACGGTGCAGCAGCATCCCGAGCAGGACAGCACCGATCGCCCGGCGCTTCTGTTGGTGCATGGGTTCGGAGCATCCACCGATCACTGGCGCCACAACATTCCCGTGTTGGCCCAGACCCATGCCGTGCATGCAATTGATCTGCTGGGCTTCGGCAGGAGTGCCAAGCCGGCGGGTCTGAATTACGGGGGTGCCCTGTGGCGCGATCAACTTGTGACCTATGTGCGCGAGCGGATCGGCCGTCCGACGGTGATCGCTGGTAATTCCCTTGGTGGTTTTGCGGCCCTTGCTGCCGGGGCCGCGTTGGGTTCGGACTGTGCGGGAGTCGTGCTGCTCAATGCCGCCGGCCCCTTCAGTGATGAGCAGAAGCCGCCGCAAGGCTGGGGCACCATCGCCCGCCAGAGCATCGGCACGGCCCTGCTGAAGAGTCCGGTGCTGCAGCGGTTGCTGTTCGAGAACCGGCGCCGACCCGCCACGATCCGCCGCACCCTCAATCAGGTGTATGTCGACAAGACCAACGTTGACGATTGGCTGGTGGAGTCGATCCGGCGCCCCTCCCTCGATCCCGGCGCCTTCGGGGTGTTCCGCACGGTCTTCGATATCCCTCGCGGTCAGCCCCTCGATGAGCTTTTCGCCGAACTGACGGCGCCGCTGTTGCTGCTCTGGGGCATTCGTGATCCCTGGATCAACGCCCCTGGTCGCCGCTCCACCTTCCAGCGCCATGCTCCGGAGGCCACCACCGAGGTCGTTCTGGAGGCCGGGCACTGCCCCCACGATGAGGTGCCGGATCAGGTGAATGCGGCGTTGCTGCAATGGCTGGAGGGCCTCAAGTTGGCTGCGGCACCGACAAATGCGGATCTGCTGGCTAAGTGAATGAATGAGCCACCCCGCATCGGCGGATGCCCATGACCCTCACCCAGCAGTCGGCCCCCTATGCCCACTGGGACTTCGTGCATCCCAGCAGTGGCGATCGGTTGCGAATCATTCCCGAGCGGGGTGGTCTGGTGAGTGGTTGGTGTTGCGGGGGGCGGGAGATCCTGTATTTCGACCAGGACCGTTATGCCGATCCGAGCAAAAGCATTCGCGGAGGCATTCCGGTGTTGTTTCCGATCTGCGGAAACCTGCCCGGAGATGTGCTGCCTGTGGATGGCGTCGACCATCCCCTCAAGCAGCACGGCTTCGCCCGGGATCTTCCCTGGCAGCTCCAGTTGCTCGAGGATCAGTGCGGCGTGTGCCTCAGCCTCTCCAGCACCGACGAAACGCTGAAGGCCTATCCCTTCCCCTTCCGTTTGGAGATGGAGCTGCGCCCGGTGGCCTCTGCCTTGGAGATCTCCACCACGGTGCACAACTGCGGTGATGCCGCCATGCCGTTCAGTTTCGGCTTGCACCCCTATTTCAACGTCAGCGATCTGGCCCAGACCCGGCTCACGGGTCTGGCGGAGCGCTGCTTCAACCATCTGGAGATGGCGGAGGCCGCCACCGCCGATCAGCTCAAGCGCTTGCCCGAAGGGGTGGATTTCCTCTGCCGGCCTGCGGGTCCTGTCAGCCTGATCGACGACGCCACCGGTGTGACGCTGGAACTGCAGCATCAGGCGCCGCTGGATCTCAGCGTGGTTTGGACCGAGCCCCCGCGGCCAATGGTTTGTCTGGAACCCTGGACCGGTCCGCGGCAGGCTCTGGTGAGCGGTGATCGAAAACTGGTGCTCGAGCCCGGTGCAATGCAGACCCTGGCCTGCCGCTACAGCGTCTCCTGATTCACCCCCGGCAGTCGGCCGCGGCTGAGCTGCAGCTTGGGGTCGAACTGGCGTTTCACCGCTTCGATCAGCGGCCGGGAAGGACGGTCTAGCCAGACCGGCACGGTTGATCCGGCCGCCCGTTTCAACAGCGTCATTTCGCCGCCGAGGCGGACCACGCTGCGGCGCAGCGCCTCCAGCTGGTGATCCGGTGTTGCCGCATCGCACCAGCCATCACCGCACCCGGCTCCCGCAGCCAGCTCCCAGGTCCACGATTTGAGAGCCCTCATCGCCTCATCCCGCAACAACCGGTGCAACTGGGCCGGCGGCAGCACCAGCCGCGCCAGCTGTGCAGAGGGGCTGGCATCGAAGGGTGTGGTGAGGGCATCGGAACAAGCCTGGCGTTCGGCGCTGAGCTGCTGGTTCAGCGCCAACGCTTCGAGCTGCTTCAGCTGATCGTCCACTGCCTGCTCCGAGACGCTGTTCACCACCAGCCGCAGCCGCCAGGCACCATCGCCGCCGTTGATCCAGTCACAGCGTTCTGGCGTCAGGCTGGAGCGCAGCAGTTCGCTGCGAAATGCCTCTTGGGCCCTCAGGTCGCCTTCCACAAAAAGGCCGCTCCGGGCGGGGCGCAGCGGTTGCAGCCGCAGGGTGAGTTCGGTGATCAGCGCCAGGCTGCCCCAGCTGCCGCAGAGCAGCCGCATCAGGTCGTAGCCCGCAACGTTCTTCACCACCCGTCCCCCGGCATGGGCTTCGACGCCATCCGCTCGCAACAGGCCGATGCCAATGATCTGATCGCGCACCCCCAGATGGCGTTGCCGCAGTCCCCCCGCCAGTCCACGGGCCACCAGGCCGCCGATGCTTCCGGGAGCGCCAGCCCGGGGCCAGTCAATGGGCAGCCATTGCCCCTGCTCCGCCAGCAGACCCTGCAGGTCTTGCAATGGCAGTCCGGCTTCCACCGTGATGGTCAGATCGTCCACGGCATGGTCGATCACCCGGTTGAGCTGCCGGCAGGAGAGCACCTCATGGCGGGGATCCAGCGGGGGACCCCAGTCCAGGCGTGTGCCCAGGCCACTGGGACTCCAGGGGGTGCCGCTCTGGTGCCACTGGCGCACCAGATCAATCAGGGCACTGCGGCTGGCGGGGGAATGGCTCACGGCACGATGGTGCCATGAAGGTTGTGGTCATTGACGACGATCCCACCGGCTCGCAGACGGTGCACAGCTGCCCGCTGCTGCTGCGCTGGGATGTCGACACTCTGCGTAAGGGGCTGCGCCATGCGTCGCCCCTGTTGTTTCTGCTGGCCGACACCCGGGCGCTGATGCCCAAGGATGCTGCGGAACGCAACCGCGGCATTGCGGTTGCCTTGGATCAGGCGCTGCAGCGGGAGGTATTGGCGCGTGATCAGGTGTTGCTGGTGAGTCGTGGCGATTCGACCTTGCGCGGCCATGGGGTGTTGGAGCCTGAGGTGTTGCAGGCGGCCTTCGGACCCTTTGATGCCACATTCCATGTTCCGGCGTTCTTGGAAGGGGGCCGCACCACCGTGAACGGCGTGCATCTCCTCCACGGGGAACCGGTGCACACCACGCCGTTTGCTCAGGACCGGCTGTTCGGTTTCAGCAGCAGTGATCTGGCCTGCTGGTTGGAGGAGAAAAGTGATGGGGCCATTGCCGCGGCGTCGGTGCAGCGCATCTGTGGCCGCGAGCTTGATGCTGCCTGCGCAGCAGGACTGCCGCTGTTGATCGAGCGTCTGCGTGGGCTCCAGGGCAATGCCTCTGTGGTGGTGGATGCCGAGCGGCAAGAGCAGCTCACCGCTCTGGCCGCAGCGGTGCGCGCCCTGCAGGGACAGAAACGCTTTCTGTTCCGTTCCGCCGCCAGCATGGTGAAGGCTCTGGCGGATCCAGGCCCGCCGCCGCTTGATCCCAAGGGCTTAGCGGGGTTGCGACGGTTGGCTGCTGATGGAACGCCCCTGCCGGGCCTGGTGATGGTGGGCTCCCACGTGCCCTTGGCGGATCAGCAGCTGGAGCTGTTGCTGGCGCAGGCGGGTTGCCAAGGGGTTGAACTGCCGGTGCCGCGCATCGCCCGGGTGCTGGAGGGGCCGACACCCGACCTCTTGCTCGCGGATCTAGAGCGGGTCTGGCTGCAGCAGCTGCGGGCCTTGCGCGACGGAGGCGCTACACCGGTGCTCTTCACCAGCCGCGGTGAGCTGCGTTGTGCTTCCGAGCAGGAGGGCCGGCGCTTGTCCTGCGCTCTGGCCGAGTTGATGGGTCGATTGGCGGCAGCTCTTGCGCCTGATCTGGGCTACCTGATCAGCAAAGGCGGCATCACCAGCCAGACGCTGCTGGCACGGGGGCTGGCCCTCGAGTCGGTACAGCTGGAAGGGCAGCTGCTGCCGGGTCTGTCGTTGGTGCGTCCGTCAGCGGGGCCCTGCAGCGGACTGCCGATTCTCACGTTCCCCGGCAATCTCGGCGTTGCCGGCACCCTGCGGGAGGCCTGGCAGCGGATGGAGGCCGGCTGAGGCGGCCAGCAGTTCCATCGGGTGCTGCACCCGGGCTCGATCGCCCAGGTGCCGCCGCAGTTGCAGGGTGCAACCGATGTTGGCGCTCGCCACCCATGCAGCGCCCGTGCCGCTGAGGTCGTCGGCCTTGATCCGGCCCAGTTCGGCGGCTTCCTCCGGCTGCACCAGGTTGTAAATGCCGGCGCTGCCGCAGCACACCCCCGCCTCGGTTGCTTCCCGGAGCTGGATGCCAGGGATGGCCCGCAGCAGCTGACGGGGCTGGGCCTGGATCCCCTGGCCGTGAATCATGTGGCAGGCGTCATGTATGGCCACGACGCCGGGAAGCGGTTGCAATTGGTCGCGGAACGACTCCAGGAGGCCGCGGTCCGCCAGGAATTCCTGCACATCCAGCACCGGAGCGCGGAAAGCAGCCGTGCCGTTCAGCAGCTCGGCGTAGGCCTTCATCGTGTGGCCACAACCCGAAGCAGCCACCAGCACCGCATCCAGATCTCCCTCAACGGCATTCATGCTCCGGATCAGATCCGTTGCCAATTGGCGCGTGAGTTGCAGCTCTCCCTGGTGATGGCTCACCGCCCCACAGCAGCCCTGCTCTGGCGGAATCACCACCTCAAATCCGTTGGCCTGCAGCACTTTCACCGTTGCGGTGCTGACGCTGGGATCGAAGCAGCGCTGCACGCAGCCCAGCAACAGCGCCACGCGGCCGCGGCGTTTGCCGGAGGCGGGATTGATCTGGGGCAGTTGGTCGCTGAAGCTTCCCGGCACCAGCGGCGGCAGCAGCTGCTCCATCGCTTCGATCTCGGGCCCGAACAGGCGGGTGAGCCCGGAGCGGCGGGCCAGCTGTTGCAGTGGTGTGCCGGCGTAAGCCCGCAGGGGTTGCAGCAGGGCCCGCAGGCGCTGGGGGTAGGGCAGCACTTGCAGCAGCAGCTTGCGGAAGCTGGTTTGCCAACTGCTGCGCTGGTTGGCCTGATTGAGCCTGGGCCGGGTGGCTTCGATCAGTTGGTCGTAGCGGACTCCAGAGGGACAGGCGGAAACACAGGCGTAACAGCCCAGGCAGGTGTCGAAATGGCTGGCCACCGTGGCATCCAGTTCCAGTTCACCGGCTTCGATGGCTCGCAGCGCATGGATGCGGCCGCGGGGTGAGTCCATCTCACTGGCCAGCACGCGATAGCTGGCGCAGGTGGGCAGGCAGAAGCCGCAGTGCACGCAGGGATCTGCAGCGCCAGCGGGAAGTCCGGGGAGCTTGGTTGAAGATGAGGAGCCGAATTCGATACCCATTGACCAATTCTGACGGCTGATGGAAGTCGATCGAAGCGATCAGCTGGTGTGTTCTTGATTAACGCTGCGCTGCAACGTTGGGCTTTGTGTCACTGATTTGGCTCATTAGCCCTAGCGTCTGGGTGGCGACTCATGAGTGATTCGAGAGTTTAAGTCTCTAAACAAGTATTAGATTGTCGAATTAAAAGATTTTCAATCGCTTCTCATCTTGCTTTATCTGGGCCACTTTTTGCGTTTGATGATTTAGAATTGGTATTGGCCCCATTCGATTTCTTGGGCAAAAATACGTTTAATTTTTTTTGCCTGGCAAGAGCTCAGCATGTCTCTGTAGTGCCTTTTGTCTGTGCGCAAGGTAGATTTTGCTCGCGGCAATTGCGGGTTGCCTGCAAGATCTAGTTCCCTGAAAAGGTTTTCAATTGTTTCCTCCAGGCGTTCATATTTATATAGCTTATTGACGAGTATTTTGCCCTGGCTGCTGTGAATTAATCGACAAGATGCCGCGAACTTTTCTAGCCTGCCGCCGTGGATAAAAGTGTCCAGATCCAGAGATTGAAGTTGTTCGCTTTTTCTGAGCTCAAAAAACTTTGAAATAGCGTGGTCCCAAGGATTCCGAATAAAACAGAAGCTGAAATACTTTTCAAACTTATCAGCGCTAATATACTTTTTCTCTAAAGCGGTCTTGGCCTCGATGTGTGTATGTAGGCCAATCGTTTTGAGGTCGCGATTGGCGCTTCGTTTAAAGGCCTTGCTTTTGGCTTCGATTGCTAGATATTTCGGTATGTTCCACCAGGGAATAAAGTTAATCGGCCCTTGATAGCCAAGTTCTCGGCGAATTCTCTCATCTCGTCCTAAGGGTGTTATGACATCTTTTTTATTGCAGCTGCTCGAGAGCGCAATCGCCGTCGATGTTGAAGCTGTTTTTCGATTGGCAAAAAATATGAATTTGTTCGAGTGATTAATGATCACGGATGACCTGCTGTTGAGTGTTCAGAAGCGGGAGATGATCGCTTCGGCGAAACCGCTGCAGCTCACCGGATCCACCTGGGGCTCCATCAGTCGGGCCAGGTCGTAGGTGACCTGCTTGTCGGCAATGGCGGCACTGAGGCCCTTGGTCACGAGATCAGCTGCCTCCTGCCAGCCGAGGAATTCAAGCATCATTACGCCGCTGAGGATCACCGAACCCGGGTTGATCCGGTCGAGGCCAGCGTGTTTCGGGGCGGTGCCGTGGGTGGCTTCGAAGATGGCGGCGTTCTCGCCGATGTTGGCGCCGGGGGCCATGCCCAGGCCACCGACCATCGCGGCGGCGGCGTCGGAGATGTAATCGCCGTTGAGGTTCAACGTGGCGAGGATCGAATACTCCTGGGGGCGGGTTTGGATCTGCTGGAAAATGCTGTCGGCGATGCGGTCATCCACCAGCACCATCGACCTCCACTTGCCGCCACCGTGGCTGCTGCCGATGGCGTCGATCACCGCCTGCACCTCGGTATCAATGTCGGCTTTCTTCTCTGGAGTGAGGCTGTCGTAGCCGGGCTCGATCATGCGGGCGTTGGCCTGCACGCTCAGGTTGGGATCCTTCTCGAGGTTGCCGAGGATCCAGCTTTCCCGCTCGGTGATGCATACGTCACGGAATTCGGTGGTGGCCAGCTCGTAGCCCCAGTCCCGGAAGGCCCCTTCCGTGAACTTCATGATGTTGCCCTTGTGCACAAGGGTCACGTGGCGCTTGTCGCCCTCAAGACGCAGGGCGTGCTGGATGGCCTTGCGGATGTGACGCTGGCTGCCGGCTTTGCTCACCGGCTTTATGCCGATGCCTGAACCCTCGGGGATCTGGCGCTTGCCCAGTTTGCCGTTGGCAGGGATCACAACCTCGTTGAGGTGCTTGCGCAGCTCCTGGCCAACAGCGTCATCGGCTTCCCACTCCACCCCCATGTAGATGTCTTCGGTGTTCTCCCGGTAAACGATCACGTCCAGATCCTGGGGACGCTTGTGGGGGCTTGGGGTGCCCTCGTAGTAGCGGCAGGGCCGCACGCAGGAATACAGATCAAAGATCTGGCGCAGGGCCACGTTCAGCGAACGGATGCCACCGCCCACGGGGGTGGTGAGGGGGCCTTTGATGGCCACGCCGTAGGCGCGGATCGCCTCGAGGGTGTCCTCCGGCAGGTACTGGTAGGTGCCGTAGAGGTCGCAAGCTTCATCGCCGGCGTACACCTTGAACCATTCGATGCTCTTGCTGCCGCCGTAGGCCTTGGCCACGGCCGCATCCAACACCTTCTGTGTCGCAGGCCAGATGTCCACGCCGGTGCCATCGCCCCGGATGAAGGGGATGATTGGGTTGTCGGCCACCACGGGCTGACCGTTCTCGAAGCGGATCGGTGTGCCCTGGCTGGGGGCGGTGAGCTTCTCGAACTGGGCCATGGCGGTTGGTCGGGCGTCAGCAGGCCGAGCCTATGACTGAGCCGGGAGCCCTACGGTTTCAAACAGTGCAGACCGCGCATTGATGGCCAACGAGCAGGTGTGGGTGGTGGCGGCCTGCTTCAACGAAGCCGAGGTGATTGGCGTCTTTCTGGAGCGGGTGATGGCCTTGCCGGATGTGGACCATCTGCTGCTCATTGATGACGGATCATCCGATGCCACGGTGGCGGTGATCCGTGCCTGGCAGAAGAGTCATGCCGACCAGGCCGTCACCCTGTTGGAACTCACCCGCAACTTCGGCAAAGAGGCGGCGATGCTGGCGGGGTTGGACTACGCCAACGGTCGCTGTGCTGCTGCGGTGCTGATCGATTCCGACCTGCAGCACCCGCCGGAGCGGATTTCGGCAATGGTGCAGGCCTGGCGGAACGGCGCTGAGGTGGTCACCGCGGTGCGGGATGACCGCGATGCCGAAGGGCTGGTGAAGGTGGCCACGGCGTCTTGGTTTTATCGGGTGTTCAACCGCCTAGTGGATTCGATTCAGCTGCAAGAGGGGGCCGGCGATTTCCGCCTGCTGAGTGCTCCGGTGGTGGAGGCGGTGACTCGGTTGCGTGAGGCCACCCGCTTCTCCAAAGGCTTGATGCCCTGGACTGGCTATCGCAGCGAGGAGATCGCCTACAGCCGGGTGGCCCGCGTCGGAGGCAGCACGTCCTGGAGCTCCCTCAAGCTCTGGCGCTATGCCCTGGATGGCATTTTTTCCTTCACCGTGAAGCCCTTGAAGGTTTGGGGCGTGATCGGTGTGCTGATTTCGTTCCTGAGCTTTGTCTATGCCGCCTTGATCGTGTTGCGCACCCTTGCCTTTGGTGTCGACCTGCCGGGCTATGCCTCACTGATCGTGGCCGTTCTGTTCCTGGGGGGGATTCAGCTGATCGGCATCGGCGTGCTGGGCGAATACATCGGTCGGATCTACATCGACGTCAAACGGCGACCGCACTATTTCGTGCGAGCCGTGCATCAGGCCTCAGAGCTGTTGCGCTGATGTCCATTCCTTTTGGCGGTTGGCCGAGTTGAAAAAGGCCACAGACTGTTGAAACGCTTCCTGATTCATTCCTGACGCAGCATCAGGGAGGGCTGGGTGGATCAGAACAACCGGATGTGAAGCAGGGTCGACGGTGGTTGAGCTGTAGGCCGTTTCCCAGCTGCGCCGAAAGGCTCTTCCGAACATTGATCCACTGAACAACACCCCGGCGAAGCGCTTGTTGGTTTGAAGTCCGGCCCGTCGCAGGCGGGGGATGGCCAGCCCGCTCAGCAGCTGCAGAACCAGCCACTTGATCATGCCTCCTGTTTGGAGGCTGCGCCACCAAAGCCGGAGCGACAGACCTGCCGGCAGGGGTTCCCGCGTCGTGCGCACCCAGGTGATTGATTCGGAATGGGACAGATCCAGTACCGCATCCAGCACCAGCGGCACGAGGTGGATGTGTTGGTGGCCATCGAGGCGGATCTGCCGCAGCCCCGTGAGCTGGCGGTAGCGGCTGATTTGCTGCAGCAGAACCGTGCGCAACTGGGGGGCGATGCGTCGGCGTCGCCAGGGCAGGAGGGACGCCAGCAGTAAGCTGCCGAATCCGGTCGGCAGATCAGGGCAATTGGGCAGGCTATGCCCTTCGGTGAGACAGAAATGCAGGGTGAGCGGTGCTGGATCGGCAAGGTCCCGCCACGCCTCCACGGCATGGGCCGCACTTGGACCATTCACCAGAAGACTGGCCCCCTGAAGCCGTCCGCCTTGGGCGAGATCGATGATGGCCGCATCCACGCCCTCCGCCAGGCCGAGGTCGTCGGCGTGGAGCAGCGGTGGTTGGCCGTTCTTGTGCTGACGGGCCTTGGCACTGAACCGGGCCGCTCGGCTCCAGATCAGGGCGTTCAGCAGTGTGGGTGTGAACACCAGCACCAGGGTCGGTGCCTGGAGCAGCGGCAGCAGGGCGCAGACACTGATGTTGACGACGTATTGCAGCAGCAGCCAGCGACGGGCGAACTGGCGCCCCCCCGTCTCCTCCCGGAAGGTCAGCAGGGCATGGCCGAGATAACCCGCCACTGAGGCGGCCAGGAAGGCGATGGGGTTGGCCAGGCTCAGGCTCATCCACCGGCCCAGCAGCAGCAGCACGCCGATGTGAACGGCTGCGGCCGTGCCCCCCACCACGCCATACAGCAGCAAGCGGTTCAGCACAGGCATCATGCGCACTGTTGGGGCGTGGCGTTGCAGCGCTTCAACAGGGCCTCAATCAGCCGCCAGGCCTGCTGTTCGTAGCGCTTGACGAAGTCTTCGAAGCTCTGGGCGGCCGCTTCATCGGCACCATCTGAAATCACCCGCAGCACCAGCCAGGGGACGCCCTCCTGCTCGGCCACCTGGGCGACGGCGGCACCTTCCATTTCAACGGCTCGCAGGTCGGGCAGGGCATCCCGCAGCGCCTGCAGTACTGCCGGATCGCCGATGAAGCGATCGCCCGTGGCGATCAGACCGCTGCTGGGCCGTGAGAACCCGTCTAGGTCGCCTGCGCTGTGGGCTTCCAGCAGAGCGGTTTTGGCCCAATTGAACCAGGCCGGCTGCGGTTGGAGTCGGTCCTGGTTCAGCGCTGGCAGCGTGAAGCGTGGGAACAGGGGTCGGGCATCCATGTCGTGCTGCACCACGGCATCGGCCAACACCACATCCCATTGCTGCAGGGCTGGATCCGCAGCGCCGGCAACGCCGGTGAACACCAGCAGGTCGATGCTGGGATCGCTGGCGAGCAGGCGTGTGGCGGCCCGTGCAGCGCTCACTTTGCCCCAGCCGCTCCAGGCCAGGCTGAGGCGTACGTTGTCGCCCCACGAACCTCTGTGGATCCTCAGGTCGCCATGGTCGCTGCAGCACTGATCCTCGAGATGGCTGAGATCCGAGCCGATCTCCTCCGGCATGGCGCCCAGCAAGCCGATATGCAGCGGTTGCGTCATGATTTCGTGAACCTCGCGCAACCGTAACGGCGACCTCTTGCTTCTCCCTGCACACTGTGTGGAATCAGGAGGTTGCAGTGAACGCGGGCGAGTCGGTACACAGCGTGGCCCGAATGCGAGCGCTGGCGTCCACGATCACCCTTGTTCGCCGTCAGTTTCCAGCTGCTCAGGCCAACCTCAGTCCCTGGCGGGACGACCCGCAGACCCGACAGTGGAGTGAAACGGAATCACTCGACCTCTCCTTTCATTTCCCTGGTTGGAGTCCACGCCTGGAATGCCGCAGTTTGCTGATGCAGTTGCGGATCAGCGCGGAGCGGGGTGACGACAAGCTGCGCCTCCTGGGGGTGTTGATGCGGGGCATGACCTACGACGGCGAACGCTGGCGCCTCGCCACGGTCGGAGAATGGATGCCGGAAGGCCCCCACCTGCCTCAGCAGCAGCAGGTGAAGCAGCTCCAGCAGATCTGTCGCGAGCTGTTCGAGCTCTTTGGTGGCACCGTTGCGTCTCAACCAGCGGCGTAACCCTTCGCAACGCACAAAGCCGTCCTGCCTTGAACTCCTTTTAAGTTCGACGTCAGGCCATTTGTCGCAATCATGTCTGTCGCCCTTGCTGCCCAGCTCCGGGAAGGCACGAAAAAATCGCACACCATGGCCGAGAACACCGGCTTCGTGAGCTGCTTTCTGAAGGGAGTCGTTGATAAGGCCAGCTATCGCAAGCTGGTGGCTGATCTGTATTTCGTCTATTCCGCCATGGAGGAGGAGATCGGCAAGCTGACCGATCATCCGGTGGTGGGTCCGGTTGCCATGACTCAGCTGAACCGTCGTGAGGCACTCGAGCAAGACCTCACCTATTACTTCGGCGACAGCTGGAAGGACGACATCCAGCCCTCCCCCTCGGCAGCGGCCTACGTCGAGCGCATTCACGCTGTGGCCAAGGACTCTCCCGAGTTGTTGGTGGGTCACCACTACACCCGCTATCTCGGTGATCTCTCTGGTGGGCAGATCCTCAAGAACATTGCCCAGAAGGCAATGAACATGGATGGGGATGACGGCCTGCGCTTTTACGTCTTCGATGACATCGCCGATGAGAAGGCGTTCAAGACGACCTATCGCTCTGCGATGGACACGCTGCCGATCGATCAGGCCATGGCCGATCGCATCGTTGAGGAGGCCAATCACGCCTTCCACCTGAATATGAACATGTTCAAAGAGCTGGAGGGCAACCTGGTGGCCGCCATCGGCAAGGTGCTGTTTGGTTTCCTCACCCGCCGTCAGCGGGCCGGCAGCACGGAGGCGGTTGCGGCCTGATTCGCGGCCTAAATCTGTGGCCCCTGCGCTTGTCCGCTTTCTGGTTCCCGGCACTGGTGCCCGGTTCCGGTGTGGCGGACTGAGCGTCGAACAGCAGACCGCCCGCCTGGTGGCGAATCTGTGCCCGACAGAACTGGTCACGTATCGCGAGCGCTCACCCGACCATCCGTATCTGGATGACTGTCTTCGCAATGAGCCCCCTGATGCTCAGGTTCTCTGGGTGGTGAGCTGGGGCTTTGATGTTCCTGGCTTGATCCAACGGCTCAAAGGCCTTCGGGTTGCGTACCACGCCCACAGCAGCGAGTACGGCTTTGACTTGCCGCCAGGTGTTCCGGTGTTGGCCGTCAGCCGCAACACCTTGGGCTATTGGGGCAACAAAGCTCCCCGCAATCCGCTGCTCCTGGTTCCGAATGCCCTGGGCCAAGCCTGGCTTGACCGTGGCGACCGTTCGATCGCCCAGCGTCGACCGATCGATGTGCTGGTGCAGGCCCGCAAGAGCAGCCCTTATGTGCTGAAGCAACTGGTGCCGGCGCTGCGCCAGGCGGGCCTTGTGGTGGAGGTCCAGACGGGCTGGGTGGATGACCTGGTGGGTCTGTTCAATCGCTCCACCGTGTACCTCTACGACTCAGCGGAGTACTGGCGCGGCCGCGGCGTGACCGAGGGCTTTGGATTGCCACCGCTGGAGGCGCTGGCCTGCGGCTGCGTTGTGTTCAGCAGCCTGAATCACGCCCTGGCGGACTACGGCGACCCTGGTCACACCGTGCATCAGATCGGTTGTGGGCGGCTTGCTTTCGATCTCGAGCGGATCAAGGCTGCCGTTGCCTCTCCTCAGCACTGGCGGCCCGCTGGCGATCGCTTGGAGGTGCTGCTGCAGGAGTGTTCAGAAGCTTCGCTGTTGGAACGCTGGCGGGATGCCTTCGTTCATCTGGATGCTCTGGAAGCAGCGTCGGGGCCATCCTTGAGCAGTCCGCCCACGTGGTGCTTGCGTGTGCAGCAGCTGCTCGCTCGGCTGCAGCGAGTGGTCAATCGGTTGCCCGGCTGGCCTTCCAGATAGTTCAGCCTGATCCTCGACGCGTACGGTCAGATCAAAGGTTGATGCGTCGGTTCTGGCTTGGGAAAGATCAGCCGTCAGTTTCCAAGATTTTCGCTCCAGAGTCAGACCTGGAAAGATATCTCTGCGCTGCTGGGCAAGTTGCCGGCGCGGCGGAAGCGGTTGGTCGGGTTCGTTCTGCTCGCTTCGTTTTGTCAGGGCATCCTTGATCTCCTTCTGATTGCCTTTTTGGCCCGATTTGTGGGTCTTTTTTCAGGCGCAAAGCTGGCAGACCGTTTGCCTGGGATTTGGGTCTTTGGTGGTGGAATTTTAGATCAGACAGGTTGGTTGCTGGCGTTGTTGATTGCCTCCTTCTGGCTCACGTCTTTTGTTCGTTTCTTTGTGTCTTTGATGCAAAGCTTGTTGAGTGCCGAGATATGGAATGATCTTGTTAATCAAGTTTATCAAAATGTTCTTCAGCAGCGATATGAATTCTTCATTGAAAATCGCACGGCCAATCTCTCTGAAAAATTCAATCGAATACTCAATAGTGTTTCAACGAAAGTTGTTATTCCTTTGATTGCGATTGCTGGCAATGCTTTGTCGGTGACGTCGTTGCTGATCGGGGTTGTTTTTGTTCTTGGTTATCAGGCATTGGCCATCTTCGTGTTGATGTTGATTGCCTATGCCGTTGCCTCAGTGCTGATTACTCCCTATTTGAGGTTGGCAACCAAGCAGCGTGTCCGTTATGGCCGCCGGATCAATCTTTTGCTGATGGAGTCGCTGCGATCGATTCGAGATGTTCATCTCTATTCGGCTGATAAATATTTTGTGACTCGCTTTTCTTCCGATGGCGTTATCGCAAAGCGGTATGACCGATTAACGCGTTTGCTCCCTGATGTGCCGCGATTTGTAATTGAGCCAGCCGGAATCTCCATTTTGTTTTTAATCGGCTTGGCTCCTGCTGTTTTGAACGGAGATTCGAGCGATGTGCGTAATGCGATACCTGATTTATTCGCAATCATGTTCACGCTGTTGAAGATTTCTGGACCTCTTCAGAACACGTTCCGTAGTCTGAATCGTTTGCGTGGTGGTCTCCCGGAAATTAAGGATGCTCTCGACTTGTTGGATCTCAGGCCCGAGCGACTTCTTCTTGCCTCTCCTGGTGTTCCAACCCCTGAAGGGTTGATGCCCCGCCGTCTTATTCAGTTGAAGGATGTCAGTTTTTCGTATCGCCGCAGTGACAAATTAATTCTCAACGCTATCAATATCTCTATTCCAACTGGATCTCGTTTCGCTCTGGTGGGTCGCACCGGAAGCGGAAAAACAACAATTGCCCACCTGCTGCTGGGATTGCTGCAGCCATCCTCGGGCCAGCTCATGTTGGATGGCATTGCTGTGAGTCCGCAAGATCTGCCGGCATGGCAGGCTAATTGCGCTTTGGTGCCTCAGGATATTCGCCTATTTGATGGAAGTATTCGCGACAACGTTGCTTTCGGATTGGACAACGATGCAATTGACGATGATGATATTTGGGCGGCCCTGAAAACCGCGCAGTTTGATGATGTTGTTGCTCAGATGCCCTATGGGCTTTACACCATGATTGGTGAGAACGGCGTGAAATTGTCCGGGGGGCAACGTCAGCGTCTTGCTTTGGCTCGTGCTTTTTATCGCGGTGCCAAAGTTCTTGTTTTGGATGAAGCCACAAGTGCTCTCGACAACAGAACTGAGCATGATGTTCTTCAAGCCTTGGATCTGGTTGGGCGTCGCTGCACAACGATTGTGATCGCTCACCGCTTATCAACGGTCAAAAAGTGTGATCGAATTGTCGAGATTGAAGACGGTAGGATCCGTGCCCAGGGTGATTTCGTCTCTCTTTGCGAGTCTTCAGAGACTTTCCGGGATATGTATCGCATTGAAAATACTTAATGGCAGATATCGTTCTGCTCTCCACCGCTGACTGGGACCACCCCCTGTGGACGAACAAGCAGCACACAGCGCTGTCCTTGCGCCGAGCTGGTCACCGTGTGCTGTACATCGAGTCTCTTGGGTTGCGTCCCCCGCGTGCCGACAGGCAGGACCGACAGCGGATCGTCAAACGTCTTAGGAGGATGTTTAGGCCGCCGCGCCAGGTCGAGCCTGGATTGTGGGTGTGGTCGCCGATGGTGATTCCCGGCGGGACGCGCGGTGTGTTGATGCGCATCAACCGGGTGCTGTTCAGCGGCGCTCTGGCCTGGGTTCTCCGGCGTCTGCGTTTTCGCTCGCCACTGCTGTGGACTTACAACCCGCTGACCGGTCGTTATCTCAACCTCAAACGACGGGCTGCAGTCTCGACGTCGTCGATGTTCTCCGCTGCCATCTACCACTGCGTGGATCGCATTCACGCCCAGCCAGGCATGCCCGCGACCTTGATTGCTGATAGCGAGCGCCAGCTGTGCCGCACGGTGAACGTGGTGTTCACCACGTCTCCTGATCTTCAGGCGTCGTTGATGCGACTGAATGCCTGCACTTATCACTACGGCAACGTTGCCGATCAGGCCCATTTCGCTGCCGCCCTGGATGCGCCCCATGCCCCGGAGCCTCTGGCTGGCATCCCGAAGCCTCGCCTGATGTTTGTCGGCGCGATCGATTCCTACAAGCTTGATCTGCCCATGCTGACGGCCCTGGCCCGTCAACGTTCGGAGTGGTCGTTCGTTCTGCTGGGCCCTGTTGGCGAGGCCGATCCGGACACAAGCATTACGGCCCTCCAGGCCTTGCCGAATGTGCACGTCATGGGGTTGCAGCCCTATGCCGATTTGCCGGCATGGCTCGCCCACGCCGATGTGGCTCTGCTGCCGCTGCAGGAGAACACCTACACGCAGCACATGTTCCCGATGAAATTCTTCGAATACCTGGCAGCGGGGCGACCCGTGGTTGCCACCCGAATTCCGGCGTTGCGCCCCTACGCCTCTGGAGCGTTGCTTTGCCCTCCGGATGCGGAGGCGTTCGATGCCGCTATCGCAATGGCATTGGAGGGTGATGGCCCACCCCTACATCAGCGCTTGGCGTTGGCCGCTGAACACACGTACGAGAGCCGCACCCGCAAGATGCTGGCGGATCTGCAGCGGGAGGGATTGTTGGATGCGGCCTCAAGTGGTCGGTCGATGCTGCGGGCCCAAGCCCGGACCTGGCCGTTGCAGCGGCTGTTGATGCCGGTTTTGTTTCGGTCGGTGCGGTTGCGCAATCGGTTTGGGCGCAGTGAAGTCGGACGTCAGCTGTTGGGCTGGATTGATGGGCACCATCCGATTGAGCCGCAGGTGCTTGATGTACAGATTCCCTGCCTCATCCAGAAAGGGCTGTATGCAGAGGCCTTGGCGCTGATGGAGCGGTCTTGGTTGGAGCTCGGCCGCACTGATCACCTTCACCACCTGTTGTTCCGCCGTGGCGCCAGGCCCAAGGCGCTGGAGGAGCAGATCGCTTTGTTTGAGACCCTGGGTTCCAGCACCCGCCTGCCCCTCAGCTACCGCGCCTACTGCAGGGTCGTTTGTGCTTACCGCGCTGCTGAAGCCAAGGACCCCGAGCTGATGTGTGCTTCGCTCGCAGCGTTGGACGAAGTGGCAACAGGTCTGGAAAACGATCCCAACACACCTTTGTGTCGCCAGGGGAATCGCTTCAACCGCGCCAAGCTGCTGATCTCCTGTTACGCCACCTCGCTGCGGCTTCATCTCACCCTGGCGGATCGCTCTGGTGCCGCTCGCCTTGGGCGGCGTGCGCTGCAGTTCTGTGCACGCCTCGATCTCACCATGATCGAAACCGATACCTCCTTCCGGCTCACGCGGAATCTGATGCGCGTGCTGGCGATCAATGCTCTTGAGGCCTGGGCTTCAGCGGATGGCGAGCTCTACTGGCAGGCCAGGAAGGCGTTGCAAGCCGTTCATGACCATGCCCATCGACCGGAGCATGACGAGCGTGAGGTGCAGGAAGACCATCGTGCCTTCGCCGTACAGGTGATGGAGCGTGTCGCTTTGATTGACCCCGCCCTCGCTGACGTCGCCGCAAGGCGCAGGGCCACCGAAGATTTGATGCTGTTGCTGTTCCGCGCCAAGATCGTTAACGAGGCTTGGCGGGCTGAGCGGTTGCCAGGAGTTTTGCCTTGCTTCGAGGGCTTTCTTAAGCCTCACCCTGCAACGTCGAGTACGCCATGACCCGAAGGGTCGTGCTCTACATCGATTCCCTCAAGACCGGCGGAGCCGAGCGCGTCACTCTTCTGCTTGCACGCTGGCTTGTGGAAGCTGGCTGGCAGGCCACGGTGCTCACCCGTCATGGTGCGTCTCGCGATTTTTATCCCGTCCCGGTGGGTGTCCAACGGGCTCTCGAACCCGGAGATCCGATCTGGTTAAGACGCTTCGGGCCGTTGGGTTTCCCCCTTCGTGTGCTGCGGTTGCGCGCATGGTTGCGGCGCTATCAACCTGATCTGGTTATCGGCATGACCACTCTGCCAGCGATCAAGCTGTTGCTGGCGGTGCGGGGCATGGCCTGTCCATGCATCGTCTCGGAACGGAACTTCCCCCCTTTGAAGAGGCCGAGTTGGCCCTGGCGATTGCTGCGACGGCTCACTTACCCATGGGCCCAGCTGCATCTTGTCCAAACCGAGGCCACGGGGCGCTGGCTGGCCCAGCATTTGAAGGCGCGTCCCCAACTCTGTCTGCCCAACCCTGTGGCCTGGCCTTTGCCCCGGTTTGCGCCTGACCCCGACCCCATTGCTTGGCTGGTCCGCCGGAATGTCGGGGCGCACCAGCAGGTGCTTCTGGCTGTGGGAACCAAAGCCCATCAAAAGGGCTTTGACCGCTTGGTCGCCATGTTTGGCCTTATGGCGCAGCGGCATCCCGCTGTGCATCTGGTGATCCTTGGCCTCGATCAGGGGTTGTACCACGGTGTTGACCAACAGGCCCAGTTGCGCCGATTGCTGCCTCAGGCATCCCACCGCTTGCACTTCCCCGGGCGGGTGGGCAATGTGCAGGATTGGTACGAGCGGGCCGATATGTTCCTGCTCCCCTCTCGCTATGAGGGTTTTCCCAACGTGCTGCTCGAAGCCATGGCCAGCGGCTGTTGTTGTGTTTCGTCCGACTGCCCCCAGGGCCCTGCCGAGTTGATCCGCGATGGAGTTGATGGTCGTTTGTTGGCGAACGATGCCACCCCGGAGACCTGGGCTGAGCTTGTGTCGGAGCTGCTGGAGGACGTAGACCAACGCCGGCGCTTAGGGGATGCCGCACTGGAAGTGCGAGAACGCTTTTCCGAGGAACGCCTGCGCCGGTGTTTCATGCGCAGCGTGTCGCAGCTGGTGGTTGATGACTGAATCGGTGTTGGCGGCAGGCCGTGATGATCTGTGGCTGGTGTTGCCACATCTCGGAGCGGGGGGCGCTCAGAAAGTGGCTTTGATTGCTGCCCGTCATTTTTCCGCTCAGGGTTTGAAGGTGAAGCTGGTCACGCTCATCCCAGGCCATCCCGTGGCCCATACCCTTCCCGACGGGATTCCACTGCTGGAACTGGGGGCACCGACCCATCGCGCCTTGTGGGCCCGCGCTGGTCGTTTCGCCCTGGCGCAGCTCGACAAGCTGATCCGCTTGTTGTTTCAGCTGCAGCTGCGCTGCTTCGCCGGCTGGTTCCAATCGTGCGTTCATCCAGGGGGACGGGGTCTTGCCATGCAGATGTTTCGTGCTGGAACAGAGGCGACAGCTGGTTTTCGCTTCCGGCAGCTGCGCCGGCAGTTCCTCTCTCAAAGGCCCCATCGGGTCTTGGCTCTGCTCACCCGCACCAACATCACTTGTTGTTGTGCCGCCTGGGACTTGCCGATTCACCTCGTGGTGTCCGAGCGCAACGACCCCTCGCTTCAGCTGCTGCCGGAGGTGTGGCAGCGCTTGCGGCCGCTTGCCTATCGCCGGGCCGATGTGGTGACTGCCAACACAGCTGGCGTTCTCTCGGCTTTGGACGCCATGGGGGACTGGGAGCGGTTGGCTCTTCTGCCCAATCCGCTGCCCGGTGCCTCCAAGGCTGAGGCTCACGGTGATCAATCTGAGGCTTCTGGCTTCGTCAGTGTTGCCAGGTTGGTGCCCCAGAAAGGCCTGGATGTCTTGGTTGCTGCTCTGCCGAGGCTGAGCGGAGCCGCAGCGGCATGGCCCGTCAACCTGGTGGGTGATGGGCCTGAGCGTGAGGCGTTGCAGCAACAGGCCAAGGATCTGGGGGTCTCCAGCCGGCTGCGCTTCCTGGGCTTTCGCTCGGATCCGGATCAGTTCCTGGCGGAAGCTGCCGTGTTTGTGCTTCCCTCCCGTTTTGAAGGCATGCCCAATGCCTTGCTGGAAGCGATGGCTGCCGGTCTGGCCGTGATCGTCACGGACGCATCCCCTGGCCCCCTGGAGGTGGTGGAGCCTGGGCTGAGCGGTTTGGTTGTACCGAGCGATGATCCGGCCGCTCTAGCGGAAGCCATGCAGGCGCTGGCCTCGGATCCAGACCGTTGCCGGCGGATGGGGGCAGCGGCCAAGGCACGAATTGCTGCGTTGGATTGGCCCCAGTTGGAATCGCTTTGGCGGTCGATCCTGGCGTTGTCATGACCGCTCGTGTTCTGGTGTTGGCGCCGACCCGGCGGGCGCGGACGGAAACCTTTGTGCGCGCCAATCTGGCCCGCTTGCCCTTTGTGGTGGAGGCCTGTTTCGGGGATGAGATGCCTTGGCGCGAGCCCCTCAAAGCGCTCTATGGCCTGGCGGTGCTGACCAGCAAGGTCTGCACCCGCTTGGGCTGGCTTCGGTTGGCCACGCTCCCCACTTCAACCGTGGCCATGCTTTTGGTGAAACGCCACCGGCCGGATGTGGTGATGGTGGAGTTCGGTTTTCATGCGGTGAGGGTGATGGAGCTGGCTCGGATGGGAGTTCCCCTGGCGGTTCACTTCCGCGGCGCCGATGCCTCAGCGGAGCGCTATCTGAAGCGCCTTCAGCAGCGCTACCGCCGTTTGTTTCAGCTCACCTCGGCTGTGATCGTCAAGAACCAAACGATGCGGAGCCGATTGATCTCCCTCGGAGCCCAGCCGGCACAGCTTGTGATCAGTCCATCCGGTGCCGATGAGCGGCGGTTTCAGGGGGCCACCCCCGCCTCCATGCCTCCGCGGTTTCTGGCGGTGGGACGCTTTGTGGCCAAAAAAGGTCCGCTGGACACTCTGGAGGCTTTTGCTCTCTTGCAAGGCCTGACGGAGCATGCTGATGCCTGCAGCCTGGTCATGGTTGGTGATGGACCTCTCCTTTCCGTCGTGCAGGACAGGACTCGTCAGCTGGGACTTGAGCATCTTGTTCAGTTCCCAGGTGTTCTTTCACCGGATGCGGTGGCGCAGGAGATGAGGCGTGCACGGGTGTTTGTGCAGCATTCCCGCACAGCGGAAGATGGTGACGAGGAGGGATGCCCGGTCTCTGTGATGGAAGCTCAGCTTTGTGGTCTGCCCGTTGTGGCGACCCGTCATGGCGGGATTCCTGACGTGGTTGTGGATCAACAGACCGGAAGGCTGGTGGAGGAAGGCGACCGTCGGGCGATGGCGGAGGCCATGGCCTTGCTGGCTGATCGTCCGGATCTGGCCGGTGCTTGGGGGGCTGCCGGTCAACGTCGGACCCAAGCACGATTCACCGTGAAGCACCACGTGGATCAGATCACCATGCTGCTCAACGATCTGGTGGACCACAGAGGATGAGCAGCAAACGCCTGAAGTTGCTGCTGATTCGGGGTCTGGGCCACAGCGGCACAACCATGCTGGATCTGGCCCTTGGGGCGCATCCGCAGATCATCGGCCTGGGTGAAGCGGCACGAATTCTGGCGACGCCAAAGCGGGGGGACGAGCATCGTGGGCCCAGTCAATTGCGCGGTTCCCATCGGTTTGAGCGGCGTTGCACCTGTGGGGTCGTTGCGGCGGAGTGCCCCATCTGGGGCCCTCAGCTTGAGTGGCTTCGCCTGCACGACCAAATGCCGATGCAGGAGAAAGTGCTGCGGCTGCTGAAGGGCTCCCCCCACGACGGCGGTGCCGTCTGGCATGTGGATTCGTACCAGGACGATCTGGAGATGACGCGGTTGCCCGAGGCGATGTTTGACATCCGCATCATCCATCTCGTGCGCGATGTGCGCTCCTGGGTGCATTCCCGCGCCAGGGCCGGCCGCAAGTCCGGCCTGCGCTGGCCTGCCTTGCCTCAGCTGGCGCGTTGGTGGCGTGTCAATGCCAAGTTCGAACGGTCGTTCCGGCAGTCTCCTTACCCGGTGTTTCATCTGGGGTATGAGGAATTTGCGCTTCAACCCCAGCGCAGCTTGGAGTTGCTCTCCACCTGGCTGTCCATCGATTTTCAGGAGGCGATGCTGGCTCCCGGCCAGAACAGCAGCAGCCACATCCTTGCGGGCAATCGGGTGCGTTTTGATGCGGAGCGCAGTCGAACAATTGCCTACGACGGCGCCTGGTTGGGAGCTCCTGCACCCACTGCTGCGCATCTCGGCTTGCTTTTGCCCAACGTGGCTCGCATGAACCGCCGCTTGGTGTATTCCAACGGTTTGCTGTGACGGGCTTGCTGTGCGGTGGGTCGCCTTAGGCGTCTCTCCAGGTCATCGCGGTGGCCCAGTGTTGTTCAACTCCGAGATCCGGACAACGTTCCTGGACCGCCGTCACCAATGGGGCGAAGTGGAGCCCAAGACGCCGCAACACCTCCGTTGGAACAGCTGTGGTGGCCTGACTGGCATTCACCCGGTGGCTCAGTTCGGGGATCTGCTCTGGGATGCCCAGACACCGGCACAAGGCACGGTGATCTGCTGCTGTGAACAGGGTTTCGTAGAGGCCGACGAACACGTCGGAGGCTGCAAGACCTGTCCGGAGTGCATCGAGGGTCGCGGGGTAATCGCTCCGAGGAGAGTCACGTTTGAGCAGCTTGAGGCTGGCCTTGCTCAGATGTTCGACTTCGTGTTCCGGCTTGAGCAGGCCACGCTTGCGCAATTGCATGCGTTGCTGTGACAGGAACCGTTCCACCGGGTCGCGCATGATGAACACCGCCCGCGTTTGCACGCCGCGTTGGGCGAAGGCCTTCTGGATGCGCTGGTAACTCTCCGCGCTCAACCCGGCATAGGACGGGGTGATGTCCCCCGTGAGTCGGATCTGGGGTGGTTTGAGCCGTGATGCGAAGTAGTCGAAGTAGCGCTCGGGTTGTGCGATGAACCGCGCCCGACGCCAGGTTCGCCACTTCCATGGTGTGGGGTTCTTGGGCCTGAAGGAGGAAAAGTGCTCCAGCTCCAGCGCATCGAAAACGTGGTACTCCTTCAGGAAACCGAAATCAGCATCCTTCCTGCGGTTGAGTTGATCGTGCAGCCAGGTGGTTCCTGCTTTCTGGGCGCCAACGCCGAGCAGAAAGGTTGCGTCAGAGGCCAAGAGGTTCTCCTGTGCCAACACGCATCAGTTGATCTGCAGGTTTGGCATTCCTTTCACCAGATCATCGATGGCTTTGACCTGCGTCAGAAATGGCTCCAGCTGATCGAGTGGTAGGGCGCTGGGACCATCGCATCGTGCTTTGGCTGGGTCTGGGTGGGCTTCCAAGAACAAACCAGCCAGACCAACCGCCATGCCTGAGCGGGCCAGGTCAACCACTTGCGTGCGGCGTCCGCCTGAGGCCGCACCACCTGGATCTCTGCATTGCAGAGCATGGGTCACGTCGAAGATCAAGGGCAGGTCTTCGCAGGTGCGTTTCATCACGCCGAAGCCCAGCATGTCGACGACGAGATTGTCGTAACCAAAGTTGGTCCCTCGCTCGCAAAGCAACAGCTGTTCATTTCCGCATTCGCGGAATTTGTCCACGATGTTGCGCATCTGCTCCGGGCTGAGGAACTGTGGCTTCTTGATGTTGATCACAGCTCCTGTTTCCGCCATGGCGCGAACCAGATCGGTCTGACGGGCGAGGAAGGCCGGCAGCTGAATGATGTCGGCCACCTTGGCGGCGGCAGCGGCCTCTTCAGGGCTGTGGACATCCGTGATCACAGGGATGCCATGGGTGTCTTTGACCGCCTGAAGGATCTCCAGTCCCTCTTTCAGGCCGGGGCCGCGAAAGGAGTGAATCGATGAGCGGTTGGCCTTGTCGTAGGAGGCCTTGAAGACGAGGGGGATGTTCAGTCGCTCGCACACATCTTTGTAGTGCTTTGAGCAGCGGAGGGCGAAATCCAGATCCTCGAGAACGTTCACGCCACCCAAAAGGGCAAAGGGGCGATCGTTCGCGAAGGTGATCTCGCCCAGTTGGATCTGCTGCGCCACGGTCTTGAGCGTTCTCCGGATCGCGCGAGCCTACCCGCCTTCCTTTAGCTGCTCTGCAGGCTCAAGCCGATGCTGCGGGGGTCCAGGCTGTAGCTCCCAAGCTTGAAGTCGTCTGTATAGAGATCTGCCACAGCCTGGATGGTTTTAAGGCTGTAGTAGCGCGACAGCTTGCTGGAAGCTTGGGTGAGTTTGCTGTGCTGGTTGCTTTCAATCCGGTGCGGTTGTTGCAGCTGCTCGGAGCTGGGCAGCGTTAAGCCTGATTGGGCCAAGGCATTGGGCAGTTCGGTCGAGAGATGTTCAAGCCTGCAAATGCTTTTGAACTGGGATGCGGGCAGGAGTAACGCATCGTTCTGTGGTTTCCAGTGGTGGTTGGCGTGCAGTCCGCCGCTTGCTAGGAAGGTGATGAAACTTTCGAAGCCGGCTTGGCTGTTGTCGCCAAATCCTGGAATGGATCCGTATTTGTCTTGAGGACCGTTGGCAATTTTGTCAAGAAATGCAGATAATGTCCGCGTCCAGGGATTGCGAACGACCGTAAAAAATAAAGCCCTTTTCAGGCATGCTCGGTCTTGTTTTGTCCCCGTCATTTCCATCAGGCTTTTGCCTGTGCCCATGGCACTCCGTTTGGCTTGCTTGTAGTCGTTTTGATGGCTGCTTGGGCCCCGGATCGCTTCATCCAGGTAAAGAATGACGGATGAATTGCCGCTTTTGGCGATTCTATTAAAAGCAATGTTGTGTTCTGGGTAAAACACGACGCGATCAAGATTGTCGCGCCTGATCTTTAACGTCTTGCGCTCGATGGCCAGGCTTAGGAGAGCACGCTGCTCTCGCAACTCTCTGCGAATGCGTTTCTGGGTGCGAGAGAAGGGCAAGAAACTTCGGATTGCTGAGTGTTGACTTTACTGATGGCTGTTGAATTCCCAGGTCAGAGGGGCGATGCAATCTCTTTCAGGAGAGTGGAGGTCGGAGAGGAGGTAGGGCAGGAGGTCGCCCAGGTTGTCGTCGCAGCCGAACAGCTTCGTGGCGATCGCCTCAACGGATTCCCGTTGGTTGAAGTCAATGTCCTCGATTTTGATTTTCCGAGTCGTTGACATGTTGACCTTGACCGCATTGTTTGTTCTGTCGGGCTGCAGGGGGCTTTGGTAGTCCTCGGGCAAGAGTGGGTTGATCTTGGCGAGCAAGTCGCTTTGGGCTCTAGTGATGCCTTCGAAAGGCACAAAAAAGAGAGGGGTGTTGTTTGTTTTTGTTGCTTCGATCCAGCTGCGAATCAGTAGATGAATCTGGGGGAGATAGAGGATGCCCAGAAGGTGGAACAAATCGCTTTCTGAGCGCTGATGGAGGTTCGGGATGCCATCCGTGAGTCCTGGACAGCGGAGGTCGAGGGGGCCGTAGCTCTTGCGTCGGGTGTGGTGAATCAGGGAGCACAACAAGGCGCCGAGGGGGCGCACTGGCATCACCACCGCTGCTGTGCTGTAGCGCCGCTTGAGCTGCTTGAGGTTGTGGTGGGAGGCCGGGTAATGCCCGTAAACCAAGAGGCGTTTGTGCGGTTGGTGAAACCGGATCCTGCGCATCCAACGTTCGCGGCGCCCAAGCTCTGGAATGTTCAGGAGCAGATGTCCGAATCCCTTGGTGGTTTTGTGGCGAACAACCGGCGCATCAAGGTGATCGCTCAGCAGGGCCGCGAGGGTCTGACTGGCACATTTCGGTGGAGCCGGAACCAGAATCGCGCGCTGTGACCCTTTAGGGGATGGCATCGAGACCTCGCCAGTCATCCGCAGCTGCGTTGGAGGCATCTAAGCACCACTAATCTCCACCCATGAGCTTTCTGGCCGGCCTTAACGACGCCCAACGACGGGCGGTGGACCATCACGAGGGGCCCCTACTGGTGGTGGCGGGAGCTGGCAGTGGCAAAACGCGTGCCCTCACCCATCGGATCGCTCATCTGATCGGTGAGCACGGTGCCGATCCTGCCCAGATCCTGGCGGTGACCTTCACCAACAAAGCCGCCCGCGAGATGAAGGAGCGGCTTGAGATTCTTCTGGCACAGCGTCTGGCCCAGAGTCAGTACGGCCAGCCCTGGAGCACCCTGCCTCCGGTGGAGCAGCGCCAGCTGCGCTCACGGATCTACAGGGAGGTGACCAAGGAGCTGTGGATCGGCACTTTCCATGCCCTGTTTGCGCGGATGCTCCGCTACGACATCGACAAGTTCAAGGACGCGGAAGGACTCACCTGGACCAAGCAGTTTTCGATCTACGACGAGGCCGACGCCCAGAGCCTGGTGAAGGAGATCGTGACCCAGGAGCTGCAGCTCGATCCCAAGCGGTTCGAGCCCAAGAAGACCCGCTGGGCTATCAGCAATGCCAAGAACCAGGGTTGGCTGCCGGACCAGCTTGAGGCGAATGCCGAAGGCCAGCGGGGCAAGCTCACGGCTGATGTCTATCGGCGTTATCGCAAAGCCCTAGCGGCCAACAACGCCTTGGATTTCGACGATCTGTTATTGCTGCCGGTTCAGTTGCTCCAGCAGAACGAGCAGGTGCGCAGTTACTGGCACCGCCGCTTTCGCCATGTGCTGGTGGATGAATACCAGGACACCAACCGCACCCAGTACGACCTGATCAAGCTGTTGGTGACCGATGGCAAGGATCCTCAGGATGTTGAGGACTGGTCGGGCCGTTCGGTGTTTGTGGTCGGTGACGCCGACCAGAGCATTTACAGCTTCCGTGCGGCTGACTTCACGATCCTGATGGGGTTCCAGGACGATTTCGGTGATCAGGCGCCGGATGACTCCACCCGGACGATGGTGAAGCTGGAGGAGAACTATCGCTCCACCGCCACGATCCTTGAGGCGGCCAATGCTCTGATCGCCAACAACAGCGAACGGATCGACAAGGTGCTCCGTCCCACGCGAGGAGAGGGGGAGCTGATCACCCTCACCCGCTGTGACGATGAGATCGCCGAGGCGGAAGCCGTGGTGCACCGCTTTCGCACGATGGAAGCCGCCAATCCCGAGCTCAGCTGGGGTGACATGGCCGTGCTCTATCGCACCAATGCCCAGTCCCGCGCGATCGAGGAATCCCTGGTGCGCTGGGGCATCCCCTACATCGTGGTGGGGGGGTTGCGCTTCTACGACCGCCGTGAAATCAAGGACCTTCTGGCCTATCTGCGGCTGCTGGTGAATCCGGCCGACACGGTCAGTCTGCTGCGGGTCATCAACGTGCCGAAACGCGGCATCGGCAAGACCACGATTCAGCGCCTCACCGATGCGGCCAACCAACTGGGGATTCCGCTGTGGGACGTGGTGAGTGATCCCGAAGCTGTGCGCTCCCTGGGTGGCCGCTCCGCGAAGGGGCTTCTGCAGTTCTGCGATCTGGTGAACGATCTTCAGGCCCGCAGCCGTGAGGTGGCGCCCTCGGAGCTGATCCAGCAGGTGATGGAGAAGAGCGGCTACGTCAGCGAGTTGATTGCCGATGGCACCGATGAGGCGGAGGAGCGCCGCCGCAACCTCCAGGAACTGGTGAACGCAGCTTTGCAGTACCAGGAGGAAAACGACGAGGGCGACCTGGAGGGATTCCTGGCCACTGCGGCCTTGTCCAGCGATGCCGACAACAAGGACACGGCGGCCGATCGCGTCACCTTGATGACGCTGCACAGCAGCAAGGGCCTCGAATTTCCTGTGGTGTGCCTGGTGGGCCTTGAGCAGGGGTTGTTCCCCAGCTACCGATCCCTGGATGATCCGGCCTCACTGGAGGAGGAGCGTCGGCTTTGTTATGTGGGCATCACGCGAGCCAAGGAACGGTTGTTCCTGTCCCATGCCTGTGAACGTCGTCTCTGGGGCGGCATGCGGGAAGCGGCCGTGCCGTCGGTCTTCTTGTCCGAGCTGCCGGAAGCTCTGATTCAGGGAGATCTTCCGCAGACCGGTGGGGCAGCGCTCCGGCGGGAACGGCGCCTTGACCGGCTCACCCGTGTGGACCGCGACAAGCCGTCATCGGCACCTGCCAATGCCGTGCGTCGCCGTCAGGCTGGCCCAGCCCCCGGACGCAGCTGGCAAGTCGGAGATCAGGTGATTCACGCCAGTTTCGGGGTTGGCGAAATCACCCACACCTTCGGGAGTGGTGAGAAGGTGTCGATCGCGGTCAAGTTTGCCGGGATGGGACCCAAGATCCTTGATCCGCGTTTGGCGCCGATCGAGCCCGTGACCACCGCTTAATCTCCTCACCAGCCATCGACGGCCTGTGTCGACCACCAGTCAGCCGATACCCATTTTCATCGGCTACGACCCCAGAGAGCGGGCGGCGACCAACGTTCTGATCGACAGCCTTTATCAGAACAGCAGTGTTCCTCTGGCGATCACGCCGCTGGTGACGCCTCAGTTGGAGGCTCAGGGATTGTTTCGTCGCGAACGGGACCCCAAACAGAGCACGGCCTTTTCCTTCACCCGGTTTCTGGTGCCGTATCTGATGGGCTACCAGGGCTGGGCCATGTTCATGGATTGCGACATGCTTTGCCGGGCAGACATCAAGATGCTGTGGGATCAGCGTGATGACGCCTATGGCGCGATGTGCGTGCAGCACGAGCACGTGCCCGGGGAGACCGTGAAATTCCTCGGTGAAGTGCAGAGCGCCTACCCGAAGAAGAACTGGAGCTCCCTGATGCTGCTCAACTGCAGCCGCTGCACCAAGCTCACGCCCGATTACGTGAACACGGCAACGGGGTTGGAGTTGCACCGCTTCCACTGGCTCGAGGGTGATCATGAGATCGGTGCCATTCAGGGCGGATGGAACCATCTGGTGGATGTGCAGGCTCCTCCGGACTCAGAACAGGGCTCCCCGATGCTGCACTGGACACTCGGAGGCCCCTGGTTCCGCGAACAGCGCACCATGGGTGGTCCCTTGGCCGCTGAATGGTTCAGCGCCCGTGACGATGCAATGAAGCTCTGGGATTGATGGCGATTCGCAAGTGTGTGGTGGCCGTCCCGGCCCGGCTGCAGTCGTCCCGACTGCCCAACAAGGTGCTGGCCGACATCGGCGGCAAGCCGATGATTCAGCGTGTGCTGGAACGCTGCCGTGAGGCCCAGCGTGTTGAAGCTGTGGTGCTCTGCACGGATAGTTCTGAGTTGAAGGCCTTGGCCGAGGGCTGGGGCTTCCCGGTGCTGATGACGGCGGAATCCTGCAGTTCTGGCAGTGAGCGCATCGCATCGGTGGCCCACTCCCTCATGGCTTTGGCCTGGGGGGATGCCGAGCCCGTGGCTGAAGAGACCGCCGTGATCAACGTTCAGGGCGATCAACCGTTCATCGATCCTGCTGTGATCGACGCCATGGCCGAGGAATTCCAACGCAGGGCCCCCGTGCCCGCCGTGGTGACCCCTGTGTATGGGCTTGAGCCCGACTCGGTGCACAACCCCAACGTGGTCAAGACCCTGCTGGCCCACGACGGCCGTGCTCTCTATTTCTCCCGGTCCGCCATCCCCCATGTGCGTGATGTGGCTGAGGCCGATTGGCATCAGCACACCACCTATTGGGGCCATGTGGGCATGTATGGCTTCCGTGGCGATGTGCTGGCCGCCTGGGATCAGCTGCCCGCTTCACCCCTCGAGGATCTGGAACGGCTCGAGCAGCTGCGGTTGATCGAGGCGGGCCTCACCATTGCTACCTTCCCGGTTCAGGGAACGTCTCTCTCGGTGGATACCGCTGAGCAGCTGGAGCAGGCCCGGGCGATGGTCTGAAAGCAATCGTTAATCGTTGCGGTCTTTCCAGCCGTCGCGGCGCAAGTGACCCCAGCGGCCACGCCCTTGGAGGATGCGCTCCGCCAGCTCGCGGACGGCTCCATGGCCTCCTCGCCGGCGCAGTACGGCATCGGCTCCGCGACGGACGGCGCGACAGGCATCGGCGGGGGCGAACAACAGACCAACCACCGGCCGAACCGCCAGATCGTTGAGGTCATCGCCCACAAACGCTGTTTGCGCGCCGCTCACCCCCAGTTGCTGTTGCAGGGCCGTGAGGGCGCTCGGTTTGTCCTTGATGCCCACAAGGCAGTGGCTGATCCCCAGTTGCCTGGCCCGCACCTCGGTCGCTCCTCCCTGGCCACCACTGAGAAAGGCGATCTGAAGCCCGGCCTGTTGCAGCAGGCGGATCCCAAGACCATCGCGCACATCGAAGCGCTTGCTCAAGTGCCCTTCGGCATCAAACCAGAGCCCCCCATCGGTCAGCACACCATCCACGTCCAGCACGAGCAGCTGAATCGATTTCAGGCGATGCCGCAGGAACCACCAGCGCAGCTTGTTCACGCGAGTCCGGCCTGAACAAGATCATGCAGGCGCAGCAGGCCCATCAGTTGGTGCTCTTGATTCACCACCGGCAGCACAGAGATGGGTTTGCGTCGGTTGTGTTCCATCTGCGCCAGAGCTTTCACCACCAGAACATCGGCGTTCACTGTGATCGGATCGGCGGTCATCAGATCCTTCGCCGTCAGTTGGCTCCAGGTTTCAGCACCGTGATCCTGCAGGGCCCGGCGCAGATCGCCATCCGTGAGGATTCCGAGCAGGCTTCCAGGGCTGTCGGGGTTTTCGACCCAGCCACTGCCGATGCCGTCGCGGGTCAGGCCGCCGATCACCTCGGGCAAGGGGGTACTGGGTTGAAGGGGGTGAAGCTGACTGGCGGGCACCATCAGGTCGGCGGCCGTGAGGGTGAGCTGTTTGCCCAGGGACCCGGCGGGGTGATTCAGGGCGAAATCTGCCGGTGAGATGCCGCGCCGTTCCATCCACACCGCCGCCAGGGCGTCGCCGATGGCCATGGCCACAGCGGTGCTGGCGGTGGGGGCGAGGTTCAGAGGACAGACTTCACGGTCCACGCCGGCCTCCAGAACCACGTCACTGCCGCGGGCCAGTGAGGAATCAGCCCGTCCAACGATGGCAATCCGCCCGGTTCCGCGTCGGGTGAGGTGAGGCAGCACCTCCAGCAGTTCGCTGGTTTCCCCGCTGTTGGACAGCAGCAGACAGACGTCCTCGGCGGCCACCACTCCCAGATCGCCATGGAGTGCGTCGGTGGGATTGAGGAAGAGGGCCATCAGCCCGATCGACGAGAAGGTGGCTGCGATCTTGCGGGCCACGATGCCGCTTTTACCCACACCTGTGATCACGAGCTTGGCCTTGCGATCGGCACAGCGCTCCAGCAGGGTCAGGGCGGCTTCCACCTGCTCGCTGCTCAACCGTTCAGCAGCAGAAGCGATCGCCGAGGCTTCCTCTTCCAGGCAGCGGGTGAGAGCGGACAAGGACAGGATCCGTGATGATCGACGCATTCTCCTGCAAGCCCCGCAATGGATCTTCCAGGTGTGCCGTCTTCTGTTCTGGAGGCGTTGCAGGGAGCGGCTCGAGCTCTTGGTATCCCACGCCTGGCCCTGGTGGGCGGCGTTGTGCGCGATCAGCTGTTGCATCAGCGCTGCGGCCGTGCCTGGTCGGGTGTTCCTGATCTGGACTGGGTGGTGGAGGGAGATGCCGCCGCGCTTGTGGCGGAACTGTGCCGTCAGGTCGGTTCCGAACGCATCAGCGGTGTGCAGGAGCACGGGGCCTTCGGCACGGTGGCGTTGCAGCTGGATGACATCCCGCTGGATCTGGCGACGGCGCGGCAGGAGTCCTACCCCGCCCCGGCTGAGAATCCTGTGGTGCAGGCGGGAACCCTTCAGGCTGACCTTGCCCGCCGCGATTTCACGGTCAATGCCATGGCCTTTGATCTGGTGGCCGGTGAGCTGATCGATCTCCACCATGGTTCGGAGGACCTGGAATCGGGTCTGTTGCGGTTTCTGCACGCCTGCAGTGTTCAGGACGATCCCACCCGGGTGATTCGGGCCGCCCGCTATGCCGCTCGGCTCGGTTTCCAGCTTGCTCAGGAGAGCAGCGAGCAGATCGGCAGCACCATGGATCAGTGGCCCTGGGCCTGGCGTCAGGGAGATCCCGCCGCGGCGGCACCGCCTGCCCTGGCAACACGGCTGCGGATGGAGTTGGAGCGGCTGCTGGAGCGGGAACCTTGGCCCCAAGCGTTGGATCTTTTGGAGCAGTGGCAGGCACTGCCGCTGTTGGACCCGCAGCTTCAGAACGATCCACGCCGCACGCAGCGACTGAACTGGGCCCAACGTCTGGGTCTTCCCCTGATGCCCACTTTTCTTCTGGGAGCAGCGGACCCAGTCGCGGTGGCGCAACGGCTGCAGATTCCCGGCACGCAACTGCAATGGCTGCAGCAGTGCGGGGAACTGCGCGACTGGCTGGTTGATTCATCCCCACCTTTGGAGGCCGCCCCGTCGATCTGGTCATCGGCCATCGAACAACAGGGTTGGCCTCCGGAGGTGGTGGCCCTGGTGGTGACCCTTAAGCCGAAGCAATGGAAGCCCCTGCTGCGTTGGTGGGGCCGCTGGCGGCGGATTCAAGCGCCACAAACGGCGCGTGACCTGATCGCCGCAGGCTGGCAGCCCGGGCTGGCGATCGGTGCGGAGTTGCGTCGGCAGCGCAGCGCAGCGCAGGACTGCAGCCGATGAAACGCAGCTGGATTGTGCTGGTGGTGGCCCTTTGTCTGGCTTTTGGCCTCAGGGCATTGCTGTTGATCGATGCCACGGCGCTGTGGAGCGATGAGCTGTACAGCGTCGGCAAGAGTTTTCAGCCCAGCTTCGGCAGCCTGCTGGCGATGCTCCGGGAGGACACCCATCCCCCGGCCTACTACGGCCTGCTCTGGCTCTGGGGGCACCTGGTCGGCCAAACCCCGGTCAGCCTGCGTTTGTTGTCCTGGCTGGCGTATCTCGCTGGGGGCCTGGTCATGGTCCGTCAGGCGATGGCCCTTGGTCAGTCGGGCACGCGGGCCAGGGTGGGAGCGGTTGCGGCGCTCTTGGTCTTTTGCAGCCCTTATCCGATCCGTTTTGCGATCGAGGGCAAGAGCTATGCCCTGTTGGTGCTGCTGCTGGCCCTGTCCTGGTGGTGGCGCCGTTCGGTGCGTCCCATGGCCTATGGCGCCGTGGCTGGGCTGGCCGGGCTCACCCATTTCTATGGGTTGTTTCTGGTGCTGGCGGCCGCGGCTTGGGATGGCAGGCAGCGCCGCTGGACCCTTGCAGCCGCTGCCCTGATCGGTGCCCTCCCGGCCTTGGCCTGGATGGTCTACGCCGCGAATTACCTGTTCAGCGATCGGGCGGGTAGCTGGATCGGTGCTCCGGATTACGCCTTGTTGGAGGAGACGTTGGCGCGCGGCCTCGGCCTCTGGCCGTTGCCCAAATTGGGCTTGATCCTGCTGTTGCTGGTGGTGCTGCGGCGTTGGGGAGGGCTGCATCGGGTGCCGTGGCCAACTTGGAATCTGCTCGATCGAAGCGGTCTGATCCCGTGCCTGCTGATGGTTCTTGGGGTTGTTGCCGTGTCGTTTCTGAAGCCGATGGCGTTCAGCCGCTATTTCGTTGTGCTGCTGCCGGCTGTGGTGCCTGTGGTGGCGGTGCAGATCGGTGCTTTGGAGCTCAATCGTTTGGGCCGCGGCTGTGCTCTGCTGGTGCTGGGGCTGATGTTGATCAGCTGGTGGGGGCCAGGATTCTCAGAGCTCGAAGCCGGCGTCGGCGGTGTGCGGGAACAGGACCAGTTCCGTCTGATCAGCCAGCGCACCAGTGGTTTGGAGGAGCGCTACAGCCCTCGCCCGCGACTGTTCAACCTGAGCGACCGGATGGAGGCGGCAATGGGCCGGATTCCTGTGCCGTCATCGCCCTGGGGCGGAAAGGCGGATTTGAAGCGACGGCTGCAGGTGGCCGATCAGCCGCAGCAGCTCTGGCTGGCCAGCAGTGGACCGCCACAGGCGATGAAGCGCAAGCTCAAACCTCTGCAATCGCAGCTTGAGCAGGCGGGTTTTCGTTGTGAATCCCAAGCCAATGACCTCACCCATGCGTGGCTGTTGCGCTGCCGATCTGAATCCAAGGGCCGTTCTGAGTGAGCTGTGCCGCGGCTTCGGCGGTGCAGGCCAGAAGCAAAGGGCCACAGGTCTGCGGGTCCACCAGCAGCTCCAAAAGGGCTGTGGAGGGGGGCTGTTGCAGCTGAACCGGACCTTCCAGCCAGCGCCAGGCAGCTCGGTTTGAGGGGGCCAGGCTGCTGGAGACGCCGCGTTTGAGTAGCTCCAGTGCACCGGGATAGGGCGGGATGGCCGATCCGTTCAGCTCGACGGTCAACCGTGGGCAGTTCTGAAGCATCTCGCCCAGATGCCCGAGCAGGCCGAACCCTGTGATGTCGGTGCAGGCGTGAATGCCGTCGCGCATCGGTTCGATCTGCTCAAGCAGCGTGTGCTGGCTGCAGGTCATGGTCTGAAGCGCAGCATCCAGATCAGCCGCCTTGGTGGCGCCGCTCATGGCTCCGGCAAACAGCACACCCGTGCCCAGGGGGCGACTGATTAGCAGGGCATCACCGGGCTGCAGCCCTGATTTCAGCAAGGGTGATTGAGGGCTGTCGCCGTTCACCGTGAGGGTGATCTGCACCCCGAGGCTTGCCGGCACGGGGGTGGCACTGCGGGATTCCATCGTGTGGCCACCAATGAGCTCCGCACCCTGTTCATCCAGCACCGAACGGATGCCGGCGAGGGTCTGCACCAGCAGCTCCTGCTGTTCCTTGGCTGAAACCAATGGCAGGGTGATCGTGGTCATGGCACTGGAGACGGCAGCACCGCAGGCCCAGAGGTCCGAGCAGGCATGCAGGGCCGTCATGCGGCCATTCAGCCAGGGGTCACTCACCAGGGCCGGAAAGCCATCCATGCTCTGCAGCAGCCCTGAATGGTCATCCAGTCGGGCGGCGTCTTCGGGCTGTCCCCCCAGTCCCACCCGGTCCAGTGCTGCGGCCAGGGGTTGGGCCGGCAACTTGGCTGCGCAACCCCGGCAGGCCATTGGGGCTGCATCGGCCATCGCCGCCGGCCGTTGAAAGCCGGCCATGAAGGCGCGGTCGATGCGTTGCTTGAACTGCCAAAGCAGAGGCGATGGCCCCAGCCGCCAGCCGCCCCACCGCGCCCAGGCGGCGTCCAGATGGCTGCCGATCAGCTGCAGCGCCTGACGCTGGGGCTGCCAGGGGTGCAGGGGTTCGCCCCGGCAGGCTGCTTCCAGATTGTTGGCCAAGGGGCGTCCGGCGCGCACGGCCCACACCCCTGATGCCGGGCGGGGCGCGGCGCTGATCACGGCACAGTCTCCGCTGGCGAACAGGGATGGATGTCCGTCCACCCTCAGGCAGCGATCCGTGCGGATCCTGCCGTCGGGATCCAGTGGCAGACCGGCTGTCGCGAGCCAAGCAGGACCCTGGCTTCCGGTGCAGAGCAGGCTGGGTCCCCTGGGCTGGCTGTCGTCGTCGATCAAGGCGATGCGCGCCTGTCGCAGCACTCTTTGAAGGGTTGGATCCAGCTGTCCCGGGCGCTGTTGCAGTTCCAGGGCCCGCTGCGGCCAGCGGCGACGCAGCGCGAAGACGACTTCCAGACCGGCAGCTCCCGCGCCGATCACCCGCAGCGGCTTGGTGTCCCATGGATCTTCGCGCTCCAGAAAGGTGAGCGACGCCTCCAAGGGCTTGATCGGCATCCCAATGGCGCTTGGTCGGCTCACGGCGCCCACATCGAGGCTGAGCCAATCGAAGTGGAGTGCAGGGCGGTCGCGAACCCTCAGCCAGTTCTGCTGAGGGTTCAATTCGGTGATTTCCGCTTCCACGAAGGCCACCCCGGCCCGATCACAGAGCTGTCGCAGGTCGATGGCGAGCTCGTCGCGCTGATAGAGACCAGCGATCAGCCCCGGCACCATGCCGGAATACAGGGCTGTACTTGTGCGATTGATCAGGATGATGCTTTGCGGCGGGCGTCGTTCCGGCTGCATGGCCCAGCGTTTCAGCACCAGTGCATGGCTGTGGCCGCCTCCGGCCAGGAGCAACACACCAGCTGCGCTCATGGGTGGTGCTGATACCCCGTTGGATTGGCCTGCTGCCAGGCCCAGCCATCACGGCACATCTCTTCGAGGTTCCGGCGGGCACTCCAGCCGAGCATGGTTTGGGCGCTCTTGGGACAAGCCTCCAGGCGGGGCACATCGCCGGGTCGACGCTCCACAACCTCGTAGGGAATAGTCAAGCCTGTGGCTTGTTCGAAACCCTGCACCACGTCCATAACACTGAGCCCACGGCCGGTGCCGATGTTCAGGATTAAGGGGTCAGAGCTTTGCCGCTCGAACAAGTGGTCAAGCGCCTTGCTATGGGCTTCGGCCAGATCCATGACGTGCAGGTAATCGCGGATGCCGGTGCCATCGGGGGTGGGGTAGTCGTTGCCGAAGATGCGCAACCGTTCGCGGCGGCCTGCGGCCACTTGGGTAATGAAGGGGAACAGGTTGTTGGGAATGCCCAGCGGGTCTTCGCCGATCCTTCCACTGGGGTGTGCACCAACGGGGTTGAAATAGCGCAGGCAGGCCACTTGCCATGAGCCTGTGCGGCAGAGGGCCGCCAGCATCTGTTCCACCGCCACTTTGGTCTGGGCGTAGGGGTGAACGGGCGCCGTTGGCATGTCCTCCCGCAGCGGGAACGTCTCGGGTTCTCCGTAGGCGGTGGAGGTGCTGCTGAACACCAGAGCCCGGCAGCCGTGGCGGTCCATGGCCGCCGCCAGAACGCGGCTGCCATTCACATTCACATCCCAGTAATGAAGAGGATTCGCGACGGATTCCCCCACGGCTTTCAATCCTGCGAAATGAATCACGCCATCCACGGCGCCGGCAGCGCTGAAGGCCTGATCCACCGCGTTGGGGTCGCGCACATCCCCCTCCACCAAGGTCAGCTGGGTTGAACCTGCCAACTCCTGCACGCGCCGGAGCGCCTCGGGACTGCTGTTGTCGAAGTTGTCGAGCACCACAAGCTCATGACCCTGTTCCAGCAGAACAAGGCAGGTGTGACTGCCAATGAAGCCGGCACCACCTGTGATGAGGACTCTTCGGCCCATGTCTTCCACCGTCTCGGAGTCCTGATTCTGAATCAGCTTGATTGCAAAAGCCTGAAGCCGTAGGCGATCGAACCTAGGGTTCGCCCGATGCGTTGGACTTGTGGATAGCGGAACAATCGTTCCTGAGTTGCGACGCGCGATCGGAGCCGAAGGGCGTGCCCTGCTCAAGCGGTTCAACCTGCTGACTCCTTTGGTGGAGCAGATGGTGACCCGGGAGGCGATCGCGGCGGTCGCGGTGCCTGAAGAACAGCTCGAGGAAGCGCGGCTTGGTTTGCTTCAGCAGCGTGGTTACGACGGCATGGAACAGTGGCCGGAGCTGCTGGATGCGTTGGGGCGGAGCGAAGAGGAGGTCCTGGACCGTCTTCGTCACGGCATCCGACGCCGCAGCTTCATGCGAGAGCGTTTCGCCCCCAAGGCGGAAGCGCGCTTTTTGGAACGCAAGAACGAGCTGGATCAGGTGGTGTACAGCCTGCTGCGTTTGGAGAACAGCTTCCTGGCGCGTGAGCTCTACCTGCAGATCGAATCCGGTGAATCCAACTTCGCTGATTTGGCCAAGCGCTACGCCGAGGGGCCGGAACGCAACACCAACGGAATCGTCGGCCCCGTCTCCCTCACCCAGGCCCATCCGACGTTGGTCGAGAAATTACGGGTGGCTCAGCCTGGCGTGTTGCTGGAACCGTTCCGCATCTCGGACTGGTGGTTGGTGGTGCGGTTGGAGCGTTACTCGCCGGCCACCTTCACCGATGAGGTCTCCGACCAGATGTGTCAGGAAATGTTCGACGCCTGGATCGATGAGGAAACCGCCAAGACTTTGAGCCAGCTGGCCTCCGAGGCAACAGAACCGGCGCCCACCAGCGATTTCAGTGACTTCAGCATCTCCCGATGACCCAGACACCGTCTTTTCCGTTGCTGAATCATCCGGCGTTCCGCGGTTTGTCCGATGCCTCGGCTTCTTCCTTGGAACGCGGCTGCAATGTGCTCCGTTTCGAGCTCGGGGGGCAGTTGTGTGACCCCAAGTACATTCCAGCCCGGATCCTGGTCATCCTCCAAGGCCAGGCCAGGCTTGTCGGCCGACATAACGGCCGCCTCACCACCGTGGGCAAGTTTGGCCCTGGCAGTGTGATCGGGGCCGCCAGCCTGCTTTGCGGTGCCCCCTGCGAGAACGTGATCGCGGCTGAAGAGGTGATTGCCTGCGCCATCTCCGATGAACTCTGGCGTGAGCTGTATCCCAGCGAAGCTTCGTTCCGTCAGTGGTGTGACCAGCAGCTCTGGCCCCAGGAGCTGCTCCAGTTGTTGGAAGCTCTTGAGCAGAACACGGCAGAGACCGACAGCTCCGCCCTTGAAAAGCTCGAGGATGCCCTGCAATGCGCCGAGCGCTGTTCCTCGGATCCAGTTGCAGTGGATGCTGCTCTGGCGGCTGGGAAGGAGTTGTACGTCACCAGTGCCTGGGGTGGCCTGACGGTTGGCCAGCCGGTTAGGTCCTCCGCAGATTTGCCTCCCTGCGAACCTTTTTCGTTGCGGTTGGTGTCCCTCCCAGCCCCGGGAAGATCCGATCAAGCCGCTGAGTCGCAGGACCAGAGCACGGGCCCGATCGTCCCCGTGACGTCCATACAAGATGCGGAGGTCCTGCCCCCCGTCAGCAGCTTCAGCCCTGAGCGCAATGTTGTCGACAGCCTGCGCCTGATCCGTGCCGACGGTCCGCTGAAGGAAACTCTGGCCTGTTTCCAGATGTTGGCGCAGCTGATGAAGCTGCCGTTCCGGCGGGATTCGATCGAGAAAGTCCTGCAGGACAATCTCCGCCGTGGCCTCACCCCCAATCTCCAGCTCTGTGGTCAGCTGGCGGCGAGCCTTGGACTCCATGTGATGGCGGCCAAGGTGCCAGCGGGGGCAGGCACACGGCTGCAGGTGCCATCCATGCTGCCTTGGCAGGGTGGATTCGCTTTGGTGATCGCCAGCAACGAGCGGGGTCTGAAGCTGGCCTCGCCCAAACAGGGCATGGTGACTCTGGAGCCGGACGATCTGGCGGAGCAGTTCCCTGAAGGGATTGAACTGCTGTTGATGGAGCGGTCCAATGCCACCCCCGATCAGAAATTCGGGCCCGGCTGGTTCTGGCCCGCGCTGAAGCGCTATCGCGGCGTCTTGATCCAGGTGCTGGCCGCCAGTTTTGTGGTGCAGCTGTTCACCCTGGCCAACCCGTTGCTCATCCAGGTGATCATCGACAAGGTGATCAGCCAGCGCAGCCTGGACACCCTGCAGGTGTTGGGGATCGCCCTGGTTGTCGTCACCATCCTTGAAGGCGTGCTGGGCAGCCTCAAGACCTTCCTCTTCGCTGAAACCACCAACCGGATCGATCAGCGCCTTGGGGCTGAGGTGATCGACCACCTGTTGCGTCTTCCTCTCGGCTACTTCGACCGTCGCCCTGTGGGTGAACTGGGGACCCGGGTGGCCGAATTGGAGAAGATCCGTAATTTCCTCACCGGTCAGGCCCTCACCACCATTCTGGATGCCGCGTTTTCCGTGATCTACATCGCGGTGATGGTGGTCTACAGCTGGCTGCTGACCTTGATTGCCCTCTCCGTTCTACCGATCCAGATCGGCTTAACGATCCTGGGGGCCCCCCTCTTCCGCCGTCAGTTCCGGGCCGCTGCCGAAGAAAACGCCAAGACCCAGAGCCATCTCGTGGAGGTGCTCACCGGCATCCAGACCGTGAAGGCTCAGAACGTGGAGATGGTCAGCCGCTGGCGCTGGCAGGAGTTCTACTCCCAGTACATCGCCCGCACGTTTGAGAAAACGATCACCGGCACAGCCCTGAACCAGACCAGTCAGGTGCTGCAGAAGATCTCTCAGCTGATGGTGCTCTGGATCGGTGCCTCCATGGTGCTGAGTGGTGATCTGACCCTTGGTCAGCTGATCGCGTTCCGGATCATTTCCGGTTACGTGACCCAGCCGCTGCTTCGTCTTTCCACCATCTGGCAGAGCATCCAGGAACTGCGCGTCAGCTTTGAACGGCTTGCCGATGTGATCGACACTCCGGAGGAATCCGATGAGGTCGACAAGTCCAAGGTGATGTTGCCGCCTCTGCAGGGAGAGGTGCGGTTTGAGAACCTGTCGTTCCGCTTTCGTCCCGGGCAGCCGCAGGTGCTGAAGGACGTGAATCTGGAGATTCCCTCCGGCACCTTCGTAGGAATCGTCGGCCAGAGCGGCAGCGGCAAGAGCACGTTGATGAAGCTTCTACCCCGGCTTTACGACCCAGAGGAAGGTCGGATCCTGATCGATGGCTACGACATCGGAAAGGTCGAGCTCTATTCCCTGCGCCGACAAATCGGCATCGTTCCTCAGGATCCCCTGCTCTTCAGCGGAACCGTGAGCGAAAACATCGCGCTCACCAACCCGGAGGCTTCCAGTGAAGAGATTGTGAGGGCTGCTCGTCTCGCCAATGCCCATGACTTCATCATGGATCTTCCCAGTGGTTACAGCACCCCCGTCGGTGAGCGCGGCGCTGCCCTCAGCGGTGGACAACGACAGCGGGTTGCCATTGCCCGCACCCTGCTGAGCAACCCCAAGCTGCTGGTGATGGACGAGGCCACCAGCGCCCTCGATTACGAAACCGAACGGAAGGTCTGCGACAACCTTCTGGAGAACCTCAACGACCGCACCGTCTTCTTCATTACCCACCGTCTGTCGACCATCCGTCAGGCCGACATGATCGTGATGCTTCACCAGGGAGCCGTTGTTGAAGTCGGCACGCACGACGACCTAATGATGCATCGCGGTCGTTACTACGCCCTTTACCGCCAGCAGGAGAGCAGCTGATGAAAATGAATCCGCAAAGCCTGACGACTTTGGTGAAGCAGGGCTCCAGCAATCTGGTCGCGACGTCCCGCAACTTTTTTCGCCGTTTTGACCCCGGCACCCCACAGGACGCCACCAATGTCGAGACCTACGACGAGTCCATTCTTCAGCAGGGGCGCTTCTGGATGCGCACCGTCACCTGGACCTTGATCGGCACCACCGTGTTCGGTGTGGGCTGGCTGGCCTTGGCGCGTACCGAGGAGATTGTCGTGGCCCCTGGTCAGCTGGAACCGATCGGCTCCGTGCAGGACATCCAGATGCCTGTGGGTGGTGTGGCCGATCAGATCCTCGTGGAGGAGGGGGATCGGGTGAAGGCCGGCCAGGTGCTGATGAAGTTGGACACCGAAGCCAGCGAAGAACAGCGCAACAGCCTGGAGAAGACGATCAAGCTCAAAAAGGAGCAGCTCATCCTGAAAGAGGAGGAGAAACGCAACTACCAGCTGGTCAACCAGGAAGAGGTGCAGATGCTGGAGAGCAACCTCGCGCTTCAGTCTGAGATTCTCGGGCGCCTCGAGCAGTTGGAGGCAGTCGGGGCCTTGTCGGAAGTGCAGATCCTCAGTCAGCAGAACACCGTTGCTGAAATCCAAGGCAAATTGATGCAGAGCAAGGCGGATCGCCTGCGTCAGGTGGCCCTACTTGACCAACAGACGGCCCAGTTGAAGTCGGAGCTTGCCGACCTCAATGGTCGCCTGGTGGAGACCAAAGTCACCCTGCGCTATCAGCAGCTCAGGTCGCCAGTGGATGGTGTGGTTTTTGACCTCAAGCCAACCTCCCGGGGATTCACCGCCCAATCAACTCAGACGGTGATGAAGGTGGTGCCGATGGGTTCGCTGGAAGCCAAGGTGGAGGTGCCGAGCAACAAGATCGGTTTTGTCCAGGTCCCGCCGGGTTGCCCTGAGAAGCGCGATGCCTGCATGAATGCCGACATCAGCATCGACTCATTCCCCTCCACGGATTTCGGTGTTCTGAAGGGGAAGGTGACCCGCATTGGCTCTGATGCGCTGGGACCGGATCCTCAGAAACAGCGGGATGAGCTGATCTTCCCGGTGACCGTTCAGCTGGATGAGCAGCAGCTGCGTCTCAAAAGTGGTGCCTCATTGCCCTTGCAGGTCGGCATGAGCCTGACGGCGAACATCAAGTTGCGTAAGGTTTCTTACCTCCAGCTCTTGCTGGGTGAGTTTCAAGACAAGGCGGAATCGTTGCAGCGCCTCTGAAATTGTCATAAAATACTTGTCATTAATTTTTTGCGAAGTTGTAACTTTTATTCCCGTATGCGAAAAAATTAAAACAACCTTAGAGAGGTCTGATGTACTTATGGTTTTAAATAAAGTACCTCGAAATAATAGTAAAGTTGATCGAATCTTTCTCTTCTTCCTAGTTCATTCGACGACTAAAGTGCTTATTTTAAACACCATGCTTGAGAAGCTATTATTCTTTGTGCTATATTCAGGAAATGCAAGGGATTGGTTAGGTGCTCACCGCTCTTTCTGGACCAGGTTCGTTTATATCTCATAAATACAAATTATTTGTACACGCTCCCCCAAAATGTGCCTCAACTTCAATTCTTACTGCACTCGTTAGGCTAGGAAATCCAAATGCTGAAATTACTAATGATGCTTCTAGCGAAAATCTAAGCAGTTTAGATATACATCCTTATGTCCGAGATCATTGCCGGCCAACTGAGCAATGCTTGCGTGACATTTTCGCTTCCTCTGATTTTTGTAAAATACTTGTGCTTAGAGACCCGTTGTCTCGGTTTCTTTCTGCCATTGCCTCAAAGTATTTAATTGGATCTGGGCCCTATGCTCAGGAACTCACCCTGGGATCAACTATCAAGTACGAGCTTAAGAAGAATTATTCGGATATTCAAAATTTAAAGGATGATGTTAACTTTGTTTCAAAAAGATTGCTGACTGCGCTCTCTCTGGGTAAAGGAGTAACTCACGTAAGGCCACTTTCAGGATTTGTTTCAAACAAAGACTTGCCTTTGTTTGATAATGTTTTTAATGTTTCTGATTCTGGATTCTCGGAAGCTTTCTTGACGGCAATAAACCTGCACCTTCATCAATTTGGTGTAGCAGTTGATCGATTACCACGATTTAATGAATCTCCTCTGGATATTCCCGTAGATTTTTTGGAATCTAGTTTTTTAGATTCTATCCTTGAATTTTATCATAATGATTACATCCTTTTGGGAAAAGACTTGCCAAAATCGTCGGATATTTTGAGCTCAGATTTTGATTTTAAAAAATTCGCTCAAAAAAATTCAGACAAACTTTCTTCATCGGTATTATTTTATGATGTATCTTCAAAATTCTTCCAAAAAGACCTTATAGCGAAGGAGCTTGGCACCAAGAATCGTCGCCTAGAACGCGAAAATAATGAGTTTCGGGATAAAATTAATATATCAACCCTTGAAAAAGAAAAAGCACTAGCACAGGTAAACAATCTGAAGACAGAGAAGGAAAAAGCTCTGGCGTCTGCTCAGAAGTTACAAGAAAAATCTCTTGATCAAAATAAAGAAATTAAACAGCTCAAGCTTGCAGTTGATGAGCTCAGAGAAAACGACAAATATCGCATCTTGCATATTGCTCAATTGCAAGAAGATCTAAATCGACTGAAAAGCTTTAAGGACATATTAAAAAAACAGCAATTGCAAATCTCAAATCTTGTTGATATGCTTCTTCATGCTTCTCTCTAGTATTTTTTACTCCTAATTGCTAAAATCCAGTCAAGCCACCCCATGCTAAATTAGTAATATTTCTGCATTGCATATGTCTGAAGTTTCTGGCATTACATTTATTGTCGCTGCATATAATCTGGGTGATTCACTTGTCCGATGTATTCGTTCGATTCAAGAACAATCACTTGATCAGATTGAAGTGTTAATCGTTAATGACAAAAGTACAGATAATACGCTTGATATAGCTACTAATTTGTGTATTGATGACCCTCAAGGTCGCACCCGCTGCATTAGCCATATACGTAATCTTGGGCTTCCAGCAGTGCGCAACACTGGGCTTATGGCAGCTCGTATGAAATATATTTGGCATGTTAATGGCGACGATTTTCTCCCTCATAGAAATGTAGCAGAAAAAATATTTCAATCTCTAGAGGACAAAGGTTTGCTTGCTGTTAAATTTCCGGTATTTAGCCAAACTCCTGAGTTAGCCTTTAATCAGAAAGTATACGAACAACGTTTGGCTTCTTCTTATTCTTGCCAAGTTGTTTCGCCACAAATTGCCGAAAAAAAGTATGGCTTTGCTCATGCTTTTAGCGTTGTTTATGATAAAAATTTTGCATTAACTTTGAATATTTTTAATTTAGAGGGAGTAAGCCTCGGCGAGGATCAAATTTTAGTTTCACAGCTTTTTAAAAAATTACCTTGTATTGGACTTGTTCAACCTTCAATGTATGTATATGACATGACAGAAGAATCTATCATGCGTAAATCATGGTCTATTGAAAAATATTTAGAGTATCGAGTGCATTCTCTATTTATTAACAGATTGCACCGCGATATCCCTTCACGTCAATCTCATGCATCCATGCTTCGCCTCAAATATATATCAGATATTTTGTCAGTAAAGGCCAAAGCAGAGCTTCTTCCTCTTGAACTTAATTTGCTCAATGCCTGTTGGCTTGATGATTTCAATGTGCTTAAGGGTCAAGAGATAAAGGTTTCTAGCAAGGATAAAAAATCAACAATTCAATCCTTTTTTGATGATGTCAAGACCTCGCTTGTGACAAGTGACTATTCTTCCATGTTTGACTCTTTTCTGTGTGATACTTCATTCCTTATCTATGCTGGTGCGCACAAGACTGCCACGACATTTTTGCAGTCCTGCCTACAAAATCATCGTTATCAACTTGCTTGTAATGGTGTAATTTATATCAATTATTTTGAATTTAGGCAAGCTTTAATGAATAAGAGTACGAGGGTTTTATCGAAAGGATCTGATGAAGAAATTAAGGCATGCTTGATGAAACTCATAATGCCCCTGTTATTTTGCAAGCCCAAGAAGGTAATTATATTTGACGAGAATCTTGCCAATAGTTCTGGTAAATCACTTAAACCTGAGTTTTTGCATGAATCATTTGCGTGCACTAAAAATGGACTTAGCCTTTTTTTCTTGAAAAGGTTGCTTTCAGTATTGCCGACTAAGGACACGTCAATAGTTTATTGCATTCGTGATTTGAGTGATTACATTGCTTCGCGATATTGTGAGAAAATTAAATGGGGTTATTTGGCAAGGTTTGATGATTATGTTGAAAAATTTTATGATAATTCAGAAGATGCCACTTGGAAGTATACCTGCGAAAAGCTTCAGAATTTATGCCATTCCTTCAAATTAAAGGACCCTGTAATTGTATCTTTTGAAGATATAAAAGACGACCTCTCTGGTTATTTAAATTTTCTTGTTGACTGTTATACCGGCTCGGAACTTAATAGGTTAGAGGATTTTGATTTTTGTTTGCCAAGTTCACCGCTTCGATCTTCTCCTACGAGTGAGGCAATAGATTTCGTTTTTGAAGACTTGAGAAATATTTCTACAAAATCCTCCCAGAACCTCTACAAAAAACTTGTTCTTAGTGAATATGGCTCCTCAAAATATATGCCACTTAGTCTGGATAAGTATTCTTTTCTTAGAGAGAAGTTGAATAAAACTTACAGCACTGATTTATCTTCTTTTGTCAATTTTCGTTCAACATCTATTGCGAAATCATTTACTTCCAGGCAATTTATTTTAGAAACTACTTTTGAATCCCTTTGTGATCCTGTTAGTTCCTGTGTAAAAAGCCTGTATTCTCAATTTGAAAATCCATCGAACGATTCTGATTTTATATCAAATGAAGTTAAGCCTATTTGGTCTGGTCTTAATTGCTTTGATGCTTTTTCAAATCTTGAAGGTGATACTAGTTTTGCTTTCAAACGTCTCCATTTTGGTTTTGTTCGAGAAAAGGGCATTAGCGCCATGCTGCGTGTCAAAAATGAAGAGTTAAATATTGAATTGGTATTATTAAATTGCTTAAAAGTTTTTGATGAAGTTGTTGTTATTGATAATAATAGTGACGATAGCACTCTTGCTGTGGTCGCCAAGGTGCGTGCCATGACTCCATCGTGCGCAAACAAAATTAGAGTTTATTCTTATCCATTTAATGTGGCCCGTTGCGGTCAAGATAATTTTGACTGTCCTGAGAATTCGGTTCACTCCCTCGCTTTCTTTTACAACTACTGTTTGTCTCTTTGCCGCTATAGCTATATCTTTAAATGGGACGGTGATATGCTGATGCCAGATCATATGGTTGATGAATTTAATATATTTAAAAAGAAGGTTATTCAAAGTGGTTTTCATTCATCTACTTCTTCTTCCTCTGTTTTTGGTGTGCCTCTTGGGATAACTGTTTTTAAAGGGCACAACGGTAAATACTATCGAAAGCCGGCTGAGCGGGAGGCTGAACCTCGATTATTCGAGAATCGCTCGGATGTTCGTTTTGTCAAAGATATTCTTTGGGAAAAATTATTCTTCCCTCATTCGATTTGCACCGTTAGTTCTGATAAGCCTGTTTTTATTGAGTTTAAAGACGTTGGCCAGGATGAATTTAGTCATTGGAAAATAGGTGGCTTGGGTATGGGCCCTAGGAAAAGGAGAGAACTGCAAAACTTTAAGCAAGTCTCCCGGCTCACTTTTGGAGGCAGGACTCCAGCTATTGAAGAATTGAAAACACTTGGCTTTGAGGAGTATTTGCAGCCGATTAGTAATTCGACTTCCTGATTCATTGCTTTGCGTAAACTCTTTTAACGAGAGGCGAGGATATTTCGGGTGTATATTTTGGCTCTCTGATTGGTCTGATTGCGTGAATCATTGGCAAGGCTATGTCTTGCATGTGGAACTTTTTGGGTCTTTATCTTATTGTTATCCTGCTTCTCTTTGCCTTCTTGAGGATTATTCTTTCGATGATCTTCCGCTGCAAGATTTGTTTTTGCTGATCATGCTCTTTTATGCTTCTTTGGGTTGTTCTTGCCTGGACTTGATATTCTGATTTTCCTGTTGTGATCAAGCGTCTTTTGGTGATTTGGGCGCGATTGTATTTTAGTGCTATTGGTTTTAGCTCTAGTGTGTTTATTTTATGGGTTTTGTTTTCGTGGAGGTTGGGTATTTCTAATGGCTTTGCTTATTGCTTGTTTGTTATTTTTTGATTTGCTTGGTGCCTTGTAGTTCTCAGTATGCTTGCAATCCGAGAGATTATGTTGGCGTAAACGCATTCTGCACGTGAGTCAGCTCCAGAGCCTCAGAGGCATGGTAGATCTGCTGCCAGAGGAGCTTCAGCGCTGGCAGGCCGTTGACGGCATGGCTCGGGAGCATTTTCAGCGTTCTGGTTTCGGTGAGATACGGACGCCTCTGCTGGAGACAACGGATCTGTTCTGCCGTGGCATCGGTGAGGGCACCGATGTGGTAGGCAAGGAGATGTACACCTTTCACGATAGGGGTGATCGCTCCTGCACCCTGCGGCCGGAGGGCACCGCATCGGTGGTGCGTGCTGCCTTACAGCATGGCTTGCTCAGCCAGGGCGCCCAGAAACTTTGGTATGCGGGACCGATGTTTCGGTACGAGCGCCCCCAAGCGGGCCGGCAGCGGCAGTTTCACCAGATCGGAGTGGAGTGGCTTGGAGCAGAGCGGGCGCGCAGTGATGTTGAGGTGATTGCCCTTGCCTGGGATCTGCTTGCCAGCCTCGGCGTGGGGGGCTTGCAGTTGGAGCTCAACAGCCTCGGCACCGCTGAAGACCGCCAGGCCTACCGCAATGCCCTGGTGGCTTGGCTCGAGCAGCGCGCTGAAGCCCTCGATTCCGATTCCCAGGCGCGGCTGAGCACCAATCCCCTGCGGATTTTGGATTCCAAAAACAAGGACACCCAGGCGTTGCTGGGGGATGCCCCCACCTTGGCGGATGCCCTCTGTGATGCCAGCCGTCAACGTTTTGAAGAGGTGCAGCGCGGCCTCACCGCCTTGGGAATTCCCTTCCGGCTCAATCCTCGGCTGGTGCGCGGCTTGGACTACTACAGCCACACGGCTTTCGAGATCACCAGTGATCAACTCGGGGCCCAGGCCACCGTCTGTGGCGGCGGTCGTTACGACGGCCTGATCGGCCAGTTGGGAGGAGCACCCACGCCTGCTATCGGTTGGGCTCTCGGCATGGAACGGTTGTTGCTGGTGCTGGGAGCCGCCGCGACAGCGGATCCTCAGGGTGTCGCCGCTCGACTGACGGCGGCCGCATTACCCGAGGTTTACGTGGTGAACCGTGGAGCGGAGGCTGAGCGTGTCGCTTTGGCCTTGGCACGGGACCTGCGGGCCGCTGGGCTTTGGGTTGAGTTGGATGCGTCGGGCTCGGCCTTCGGAAAGCAGTTCAAACGGGCCGATCGAAGTGGTGCCCAATGGGCTTTGGTGCTCGGCGATGACGAGGCTGCGCGTGGTGAGGTGCGCCTGAAGCCGTTGAAGCAGCAGGCTGAGGAAACCACCGTTGCGCTTGCGCCAGTTGCCGCGATCGTGGAGAAGTTGCTCACCCCCTGAGGATGCAGATCCACCTCGTTACTGGCGGTGCCGGCTTCCTTGGCTCCCACCTGATCGACCGTCTGATGGAGGCCGGTGATGAGGTGATCTGCCTGGACAACTACTTCACCGGGCGCAAGGCCAACATCGCGCGCTGGATTGGTCATCCCCGTTTCGAACTCATCCGTCACGACGTCACCGAACCGATCAAGCTTGAGGTGGATCGGGTCTGGCATCTGGCTTGCCCTGCTTCCCCGATTCACTACCAGTTCAATCCGGTCAAGACAGCCAAAACCAGCTTTCTCGGCACGTACAACATGCTCGGGCTGGCCCGGCGGGTGGGGGCCCGTTTGCTGCTCGCCAGCACCAGTGAGGTCTATGGCGACCCTGAGGTGCATCCCCAGCCGGAGAGTTATTGGGGTTCCGTGAATCCGATCGGTGTGCGTAGTTGCTACGACGAGGGCAAGCGCATCGCTGAAACCCTCTGTTTCGACTACCAGCGCATGAATGACGTGGAGGTGCGGGTGGCGCGCATCTTCAACACCTATGGCCCGCGCATGCTCCCCGATGACGGCCGGGTCGTGAGCAACTTCATCGTTCAGGCCCTGCGGGGCGAACCGTTGACGCTCTATGGCGATGGCAGTCAGACCCGCTCCTTTTGTTATATGAGCGATCTGATTGAGGGGTTGATTCGCCTGATGAACGGCGACCACACCGGCCCGATCAACCTGGGCAATCCCAATGAATTCACGATCCGAGAGCTGGCAGAGCTGGTGCGGATCCAAATCAACGCGGAGCTGCCGTTGGTGGAGAAACCCTTGCCGGAGGATGACCCCCAGCAGCGCCAGCCGGCGATCGATCTAGCCCGTCAGCAGCTGGATTGGCAGCCGACTGTGTCACTGGAGCAGGGCCTGGCTCCCACCATCGACTCCTTCCGTAATCTCCTGGGAGTTCCCGAAGGCCGCAGGACGTGACCATTCAACGGATTTGCTGCATCGGTGCGGGGTATGTGGGTGGCCCCACCATGGCGGTGATCGCTGATCGCTGCCCGCAGGTTCAAGTGCAGGTGGTGGACATCAACCAGGCGCGCATCGACGCCTGGAATGATCCCGATACCAGTCGTTTGCCGGTCTATGAGCCGGGCCTGGACGCGGTTGTGGAAAGGGCCCGTGGAAGGAATCTGAGTTTTTCAACGTCGGTGGAGGCTTCCATCTCGGCCGCCGACATGGTGTTCATATCCGTGAACACCCCCACTAAGACCAAAGGTCTGGGGGCTGGTCAGGCCAGTGATCTGCGCTGGGTCGAGGCCTGTGCGCGCACGGTCGCCAAGGCTGCTACCGGCCACACGATCGTGGTGGAGAAGAGCACCCTGCCGGTGCGTACGGCTGCTGCCATCAAAACCATCCTGGAGGCGGCCAGTGATGGAGATGACAACCGCACCTTCTCCGTGCTTTCCAATCCAGAATTTCTGGCGGAAGGAACGGCCATCCGTGATCTGGAAGCACCCGACCGGGTGTTGATCGGTGGTGAAGATCCGGCATCCATTGATGCCCTTGCCGCGATCTACGCCCACTGGGTTCCGCAGCAGCAGATTCTGCGCACCAACCTCTGGAGCAGCGAGCTTTCCAAACTCACCGCGAATGCCTTTCTGGCGCAGCGGATCAGCTCGATCAATTCGATCGCGGCCTTCTGTGAGGCCAGTGGTGCCGACGTGCGCGAGGTGGCCCGCGCCATTGGCACCGATAGCCGGATTGGCCCGAAATTTTTGAATGCGGGTCCTGGTTTCGGTGGGAGCTGTTTCCAGAAGGACATCCTCAACCTGGTGTATCTCTGCCGCCATTTCGGTCTGCCGGAGGTGGCGGATTACTGGGAGAGTGTTGTGGCTCTGAACACCTGGCAACAGCACCGCATTGCCCGGTTGGTGGTTGAGAAGCTGTTCGGCACGGTGACCGGAAAGCGGTTGGCCGTTCTTGGTTTTGCCTTTAAGGCCGACACCAACGACACCCGCGAAGCGCCGGCAATTCGCATCTGCCGCGATCTGTTGGAGGAAGGTGCGCAGCTGGCCATTCATGATCCCAAAGTGGCGGCCCAACAGATGGCCCTGGATCTGCAACAGGATGCAGCCCCCCAACTGGATGCACTCAGCGGAACCGGCTGTTGGCTGGAGGCCGGCAGCGTGGAGGATGCCGTGACGGGGGCCGATGCCGTGCTGGTGCTCACCGAGTGGAAGCACTACGGGGATCTCAATTGGGAGGCTCTGGCGGGTCGGATGCGAAAGCCGGCGTGGGTTTTTGATGCGCGGGCCGTTGCGGACCCACAACAGGTGAGAGCCGCGGGCCTCACCCTGTGGCGCGTGGGGGATGGAGAGGGTTGATGCCGAAAACTGTTCTTGTCACTGGTGCAGCCGGTTTCATTGGTGCAGCCCTGTCGCAGCGTCTCTTGCAACGCGGTGATCGGGTGGTCGGCCTCGACAACCTGAACGACTACTACGACCCCAGCCTCAAGCAGGTGAGGTTGCGTCAGATCGAAGCCGCGGCCCCCGCTGGCGCCTGGCGGTTTGAGTGCCTGGCCCTGGAGGATGGTGCTGCCCTCATGGCTCTGTTCGCGGAAGAGAACCCGGCTGTGGTGGTGAACCTCGCGGCTCAGGCCGGTGTCCGTTACTCCTTGGAGAACCCGGCGGCTTACATCCAAAGCAATCTGGTGGGCTTTGGCCATCTGCTGGAAGGCTGCCGCCACCACGGCACCGACAACCTCGTCTACGCCTCGAGCAGTTCGGTCTATGGCGGCAATCGAAATCTGCCTTTCCATGAGCAGCAGCCTGTGAACCATCCGGTGAGCCTCTATGCCGCCAGCAAGAAGGCCAATGAGCTGATGGCGCACACCTACAGCCATCTCTATGGCTTGCCGGCGACGGGCCTGCGGTTTTTCACCGTTTATGGCCCCTGGGGACGCCCCGACATGGCTCCCATGCTTTTCGCCCGCGCCATCCTGGCGGGTGAGCCAATCAAGGTGTTCAACCACGGCAAGATGCAGCGGGACTTCACCTACATCGACGACATCGTTGAGGGGGTGCTGCGTTGCTGCGATAAGCCTGCCACCGCCAATCCCGGCTTTGATCCCCTGCAGCCGGATCCCGCCACGGCGGCTTCACCGCATCGTGTGTTCAACATCGGCAACAGCCAGCCCACCGAGCTGTTGCGCTTCATCGAGGTGATGGAACAAGCCCTGGGCCGGGAGGCGATCAAGGACTTCCAGCCGATGCAGCCTGGAGATATGGTAGCGACGGCTGCCGACACCTCCGCCCTGGAGCAGTGGGTGGACTTCAAGCCCTCCACCTCAATCGAGACAGGGGTGGATGCCTTCGCCCGGTGGTATCGCGACTATTTCAACGTTTGAGCTGAGGTCGGTTCGTCTGTTCTGCATGAACAAGGCACAAAAAAACCGGCCCTTTGGACCGGTTTGAAGCATGCAGTGGCCTTCAATCAAGCGGAACCAACGCCGGTGTAGGAGCCGTAGAAGAAGAGCCCCACAACGAAAAGAACGGCCATTCCTCCTGCTGTTGCAACCAGCCAGAGGGGGAGAACGCCTTCGGTCCAACGGCTTCTCCAGGGAACAGCCGGTGTGCCATCAGGATTGCGGTCGGGAATTCGACCGTCGGGATATGGGGATTTTTTTCCGCTCATGGAATAAACCTCAGTTGAAGAAGTAGCTGGACATGAGCACGCCGGTCACGAAGACAAACAGCAAGCCAAGGTAGAGGCTGGTGCGGTTGAGCTCAACCGGAAGGTTGTTGGGGTTGGGATTGCGTTCCATGCTTTGAATCAGCGGCGAATGAACTGCATCGCGGCGAGGGCGCCAAGGAAGAACACCGTCGGGATGCCGAGGGTGTGCAACGCCAGCCAACGCACCGTGAAGATCGGGTAGTTGCGTGGCGTGGTTGCGACGGGAGGGGCCTGTGTCATGGCTTATTTCAGACGGATGTCGAGTTCAGACTTGCCTTCGTAGCGTTGGCTCACCACGGGAGCCTTGCTTTCCGAGGCCTGGAAGTAGGCATCAGGACGCGGGGTCCCGAAGGCGTCGTAGGCCAGGCCGGTGGACACGAACAAGAAGCCTGCCAGGAAGATGGAAGGCAATGTCACGGCATGGATCACCCAGTAACGGATGCTCGTGATGATTTCGAAGAACGGGCGTTCTCCTGTTGAGCCGGCGGCCATAGCTTTAGGCGGTTCAGGACAACGATCTTAGGAGGTGGCTTTGGTGAGCCGAGGCTGAGGGGGCACCTCAGTTACACAGCGTTGCCCACCCAGCGCAGCATGTTGCCCCGCTCACCCAGCACAAAGGCGTGCTCCCCGTCGAACACCATGCGGGTGAAGTTGCTGGGCTGACGGTCTCCGACGGGGTCGTTCTCCCAGCTATCGCCCCCGTCGCGGCTCACCAGCAGGGTGCCGTTGCCACCGCCGGCCCAGATGGCGCCGTCTTCATCCCAGGCCAGATCCATGTAGCCGTAGCCGTTGGTGATCGGGATGATGGCTTTGCTCCAGCTGTCGAAGTTGCCTGGCTCATCGTTGAGGCGAATCTGCGCGCCGCGGGCCACCATCCAGAGGTTGCCGTCGGGCTGGAAGCCGATGCTCTGCAGGCGTTGGCTGCTCACCCGCTGGTGCACCTGCCAGACGGAATCACCCGGTTCCCATGTGGCGTAGAAGTTGCCGAGGCCACTCACGCTCACGTAGCTGCCGTCCTTGCTGCGTCGTAGGTCGCGGACGGCACCGGCGGCATCGGTCACCTTGGCTTCCCAGCTGCTGCCGTCGTTGTGGGTTTCATAGACCGCACCCACATTCGTTGCCAACTCCGCAGAATGGCTGCCCAGGGCTGTGATCAGGTAGGGCTCGCCGGGCAATTTGGTGTCGAGGAACAGGCGTGTCCAGTTCTGGCCGCCGTCGTCGCTGTGCATCAGCAGCCCGGGCTGTCCGGCGATCCAGCCTTCATCGCCATCGAAGTCGATGCTGATCAGGCGGAAGTTTTCTTCGTCGGGTAGATCCAGGCTGCGTTCATTCCAATGGGCGCCCCCGTCGTTGGTTTCCCGGATCATCCGGTTGCTGCCCACCAGATAGCCGTGGCGGCTGTCTGTGAAGGCCACATCCAGCGGGTTTGCCTGGGTGTCGAGATCCATGGCCTGCCAGGGACTCGTGCTGGCCGTGGGCACGTGGGTGGTGACGCAGCCGCTGAGGCTGGCCCCCAGCACCAGCACCAGCAGGAGCTGGCTGAACGTGTTCAACAGACGTTTCATCGGTGGACCTCAGCGCAGGGAATAAAGGGACAGGAAAAAGGCGAAGCCGAGGGCAAGGCTGCCGAAGATCAGAACATTCTTCTGCCCCGGCGTCATCCGGTTCACCCCAAGGCCGAAGTCGAGGTTCTCGTCGAAACCGCTGGCCTTGGCACGTGGACCGATGTCGCGGAAAGCGGCCACCTTGCTGCGGCAGACGGGGCAGCGGAAAGCCAGCGTATCGAGATCCTCGAAGGCCGTGCCGGGGTCAATCCCAACCTTCTTGACCCCCTCGTCGGGGTCATAGACGTAGCCGCAGCTGCGACATTCGAAACGGTGGGTCCGTGGGTCGCTCTCCGGAGCGGTCTCAACCGCTAGTTCCACCGCTTCGGTGGTTTCGACCGGCTGGACGGACTGTTGTTCGTCGCTCACCGCTGTGTTGCTGGGCCAATCGACTCTATAGACGACAACTCCAGGCGGTGAATGCCAGACTGACCCGGTCTACGGGAACCTCCATGTTTGCCCTGCCCGGCTACGACGCCTTTCTGGGGTTTCTGCTGATTGCGGCTGCAGTGCCTGCCTTGGCGCTGATCACCAACAAATTGGTGGCGCCGAAGAGCCGTGCCGGCGAGCGCCAGCTCACCTATGAATCCGGCATGGAGCCCATTGGCGGGGCCTGGATTCAATTCAATATCCGCTACTACATGTTTGCGCTGGTCTTCGTCATCTTCGATGTCGAGACCGTGTTCCTTTATCCCTGGGCTGTGGCGTTCAACCGTCTCGGCTTGCTGGCCTTCATTGAGGCCCTGATCTTCATCGCCATCCTGCTGGTGGCCTTGGCCTACGCCTGGCGCAAAGGCGCCCTTGAGTGGAGCTAGTCATGTCTGAGAACACATCCCCCTCCATTGCTGCTGTTCGCGATCTGCGCGAAGCCAGCTGCGGTCCGATTGGTGCCCCAACGGTCACCAATGATCTCAGCGAGAACGTCATCCTCACCAGTCTGGATGACCTGCACAACTGGGCTCGGTTGAGCAGTCTCTGGCCTCTTCTCTATGGGACGGCCTGCTGCTTCATTGAATTTGCTGCGCTTCTCGGGTCTCGCTTCGATTTCGACCGCTTCGGTCTGGTTCCCCGTAGCTCTCCGCGTCAGGCTGACCTTCTGATTGTGGCCGGAACCGTGACCATGAAGATGGCACCCGCCCTGGTGCGGCTTTATGAGCAGATGCCCGAGCCGAAATACGTGATCGCCATGGGTGCATGCACCATCACAGGCGGCATGTTCAGCGCTGATTCCACCACTGCAGTGCGCGGCGTCGACAAATTGATTCCGGTGGATCTCTACCTGCCGGGATGTCCGCCTCGCCCCGAAGCCATCTTTGATGCCGTGATCAAACTGCGCAAGAAAGTTGGGGATGAATCGCTGGCTGAGCGGCGCAAGCACCAGCAGACCCATCGCTACATGACGGTCTCCCATCAGATGAAGCGCGTTGAACCTGTCGTGACAGGTTCTTACCTTCGGGCTGAATCTCAGAAAGCTGCCCTGGCTGCAGCGCCGGCCGGTCAGACTTTGGCCACCGATGCCGCCGTGCTCACCCCTGCTGCTGAACCTGTCGAGTCATGAGCGAAACCCCTTCCAAGAAGACAGCCGCCTCGGATGACGCGGGTGCGGTTGTTGCTCCCGAGCCTGGTCCGGTGAGCCAATGGCTGAACAAGCAGGGCTTTGATCACAACAGCCTCGAGCCTGATCATCTCGGTGTTGAACAGATCGGCGTTGACGCCGCGGTTCTCCCGATGATCGCTGCGGCGCTCAAGAGCAACGGTTTCGACTATCTCCAGTGCCAAGGGGGCTACGACGAAGGCCCCGGTGAGCAACTGGTTTGCTTCTATCACTTCCTGGCGATGGCGGAACAGGTGGAAGCCATGGCGGCTGATCCCTCGGCCAAGCTGCGGGAGGTTCGAATCAAAGTGTTTCTGAGCCGCGAAGGCACTCCGTCTATTCCGTCGATCTATGGGCTCTTCCGTGGGGCTGATTGGCAGGAGCGGGAAACCTTCGACATGTACGGCATCCAATTCGAGGGCCATCCGCATCCCAAACGCTTGTTGATGCCTGAGGACTGGAAAGGATGGCCGTTGCGCAAGGACTACGTCCAGCCTGATTTCTATGAAATGCAGGACGCCTATTGATCGCGTTCTCGTCGATGGGTTCGGTAGAAGCGCATCACCGCAAGGGCAAGGCTGCGTGAATCGTGGCGCAGCGTTGCTGTTGGTCTTACTCCCTGCAGTGGTGCCTGAGTGACGTCGTAGCCGTCTGAGCGGAGCCCTTCCGCATCGCAACGCACGGGATCAGCGCCGCGGCTTTGGTAGTACCGCACCAGGTCTGAATCGGGCAGGTCGTCCTGGGCCAGGACGGCATTGAACAGTCTGGGCTCAATGCCGAGAGTGGCGAGCTGTGCCTCGATCGCCCGGATGTGACCGCGCACATCCAGGCCATCGGTCTCGCCGGGTTGCGTCATCAGGTTGCAGATGTAGAGCCTGGGGGCCTTGCTGCGTTTGATGGCGCCCACCAGTTCTGGCACCAGCAGATTGGGGAGCAGGGATGTGTAAAGGCTGCCTGGTCCGAGCACGATCAAGTCGGCATTGGCGATCGCTTCGAGTGCCCGTGGCAGGGCCGGCGGTCGTTCAGGACTGCAGCCCAGGCGAACAATGGGGCTGGGGGCGTGGCCGATGTTGCTTTCGCCTTCGATCCGTTGGCCGTTTTCCAGTTCGGCCCAGAGCTGCACATCCACGTTGGTGGCGGGCACCACCTGACCTTGCACGGCCAGCACACGACTTGATGCGGTGATGGCTGTTTCGAGATTGCCCGTGATCGCTGAGAGGGCAGAGAGGAACAGATTGCCGAAGCTGTGCCCCTCCAAACCACTCCCGGCCGCAAAGCGGTATTGGAACAGGCGTGTGAGCAGTGGCTCTTCGGTGGACAGCGCGGCCAGGCAGTTGCGGATGTCGCCCGGGGGAAGCACCCCCAGTTCCCGGCGGAGCACCCCGCTGCTGCCGCCGTCGTCAGCGACGGTGACGATGGCGGTGATGTGGCTGCTGTAACGCTTCAGACCGCTCAGCAAGGTTGATAGGCCTGTCCCTCCGCCGATAGCCACGATGTTGGGCCCCCTGTTCAAGCGGCTTTTGGCCCGCAGGGCATCCACCAGCACGGTGTCTTTGTCGGGAGCGAGAGCCTGTTGAATTGAGCCGAAGCTGCGGCTTTGCCCCCAGAGCAAAAGACCGCTGCCGATGAGCACCACCAGCGGGCCGGTGATCTCCCGGGGCAACACGGTGGTGAGGCTGCTCAGCAGCCAGCTCAGCGTTTCCAGAATCCAGTAGATCGGCTTCAGGTCGGCCCAGACGGCGGCCCCCAGCAGCGCCATCAACAGGCCCAGGCCGGAGGTGAGCAGCCAGCGTTTGACGACCAGGCCAGGTTGCAACCAGCGCACGGCCCGTTGGGATCGGGTCATCAGATCCCGTCGCCGCTGATCGCGCATCATCCGGGCTTGGCGTCTGCTTGTTGGGGGCTTTCGCGCCAAGGAACGGCTTGATTCGCAAGTTCACCGAACTGTACGGAGCTTGTGGAAAGGCGGCAGGATGTCTGTGTTTTTCGGCCCAGACTTTGCCGCAGCTTCAATCCGTCGTGGAGATGCGGGACCTCACGATGCAGTGGGGAGCTCGGCCTGTTCTGGATCGGGTCAACCTGACCCTGCGGGCGGGGGAGCGCTTGGCCGTGGTGGGTCCATCGGGGGCTGGCAAGTCAACAGTGCTGCGCCTGCTGGCTGGTTTGCAGTTGCCCACCAGTGGTGAACTGCGCTTGTTCAACCAACCGCAGACCTACCTGCGGTTGGACCAGGCCGATCCACCGGACGTGCGGCTGGTGTTTCAAAACCCCGCTCTGTTGGCATCGCTCACGGTTGAAGAGAACGTCGGCTTCCTCTTGCGGGAACGGGCGCAGCTGTCGCGGCAGGAGATTCGTGATCGTGTGCGTGCCTGTCTGGAGGCGGTGGGGCTCTACGACGTGGCTCACCTCTATGCAGGTGAATTGAGTGGTGGCATGCAGAAGCGGGTGAGCTTTGCCCGTGCCCTGATTGATGATCCTCAGCGGGGGGATCAGTCGATGCCCTTGCTGTTGTACGACGAGCCCACCGCAGGGCTCGACCCCGTGGCTTGCACGCGGATCGAAGACTTGATTGTGAAAACCACCACCGTGGCCCAGGGATGTTCGGTGGTGGTGAGCCACGTGCGCAGCACGATTGAACGCTCTGCGGAACGGGTGGTGATGCTTTACGACGGTCAGTTCCGGTGGGAAGGCTCGGTGGATGCGTTCCGCAGCACAGACAACCCCTATGTCGTCCAGTTCAGGACGGGTAGCCTGCGCGGACCGATGCAACCGGCGGAGCACTAACCACCATGCGACGCAGCGTTCGTGATGCCATCGTCGGATTCACGGTGATTGGCGGCATCATCGGATTTGCTTCAACGGCACTTTGGCTCAGGGGGGTTCGTTTGGGGGCCAGCCACTGGTCCTTGACGGCCCGTTTCAACGATGCGGCGGGTCTGGCGGAGCGATCCCCCGTCACCTATCGGGGCATCCTGGTGGGCTCGGTGCGCTCGATTGCGGTCACCCCTGAGGCTGTGGTGGCTGAGCTTGAGATCAACAAAGGTGATCTGCGCCTGCCTCTCCCTGTGACAGCAACGGTGGGGGCAGGCTCGCTGCTGGGTGGTGACGCCCAGGTGGCACTGGTCAGCGGTGGACCTCCCCTTCCCAAGAACGCACCGTTACCCCGCGGGGCCGATTGCCAGCCAACGCTTCAGCTTTGCGACGGTGGAACTGTTGTGGGACAAGAAGTCCCCAGTCTCTCCACCGTGACCGCAACCATGCAGGAGCTGCTGGCACAGGTTCAGGACGAACGAGTGATCCCCAATGTGGCGGCCTCGCTTGAGCAGATTGAGGCCACCACAAAGGAATTCCAGGCGCTGACGGTGCAGCTGCAGGACGAACTGGCCAAGGCCGCTCCCGTGATTCGCAATCTGGAGGAGGCTACGGCTCACATGAACAACATTGTCTCCTCCCTCGACAATCCTCAGACGGTGGGTGAGCTCAAGCAGACGGCCGCCAATGCCGCCCAGCTCACGGCCAAGATCAATGCTGTCGGTGGCGATGTCGCTCAACTCACGAGTGATCCTGAGTTCATGAAGGGCGTGCGCAATCTCACCATCGGCCTGGGTGAGCTGTTTGGTGAAATCTATCCGGCCCAAACCGCCGAATAGGCACGATTTCGGTACAAGATCTACGCGATTTCGACTCGATATCGTGCCGTTTAGATGGAGCTGATCGCGTCCATCGCCACCGCTGCAATCGCTTGATCGCTGGCCTTAGGCAGCTGCACGTACTTGCCACCGGCGGCTTCGGCGAGGTCCTTGCCCATGCCACTGCCGATGAACTTGCGCTCGGTGTCGATCACCAGCAGCTTGATCCCCAGCATCCGGTAGCGAGCCGCCACATCCAGCACCTCCTGTTTGAGGTCGGGCTTCTCCTCGCCCTCCAGTTCCGGCTGGCCCAGCGACGTACTCAGGGGCACGTTGCCGCGACCGTCGGTGATCGCCACCACCACCACCTGGCCGAGATCGCCGGTGGCCAGGGCATTGGCGCCGACGCGGGCGGCCTGGGTGAGGCCGTGGGCCAGCGGTGAACCACCGCCGCAGGGCATCGACTCCAGCCGGCGGCGGGCCGCCGTGATCGAGCGGGTGGGTGGCAGCAGCACTTCGGCTTGGTCGCCGCGGAAGGGGATCAGGGCCACTTCATCGCGGTTTTCGTAGGCCTCGGTGAGCAGACGGATCACGGCGCCCTTGGCGCTCTGCATCCGGTTGAGGGCCATCGAGCCGCTGGCATCCACCAGGAACACCACAAGAGCTCCGGCCTTGCGCTGCAGCAACTTGGCGCGCAGATCGCCCTCCTCCACGATCACCGAGCGGCCCGGTTCCCGTTCTCGCCGGATTTTCTGGTACGGCGCGGCGGCCCGTAGGGTCGCGTCCACGGCGATCCGGCGGACCGGACCGCGGGGCAGCATCGGCTTCACGTAGCGACCGCGGCTGTCGCTGAGCACCACCGAACGGCTGCCGCTGTTGCCGCTTTTTGCCTTGGCAGCATTAAAAAGCAGCAGATCGGGATCCACCTCGATCGCTTCGGGATCGAGCATGAACTCTTCAGGCACTGCCGGTGGAGCCTGATCCTCCTCGCCGTCGTCTTCGTCATCTTCGCTGTTGTCGTCTTCGCTGTTGTCCTCCGGCGGATCGTTTTCCTCTTCGCCGGATCCCTCCGGCGGTGGGGGTGGATTGTCCTGCTGCTGATCGCCCTGGTCTTGGGGCGGTGGCGGCGGCTCCTGGTCCTGCGGCGGCGGTGGTTCCATCTGCTGGTCCGGTGGCGGCATCTGAGAAGCCCGCGGCGCGATCACCAGGGCGACGGCCACCTGCAGGTCGTCGGCGTCCACCTGATCCCGACCGCTGAGGGCGGCATGGGCCTTGGCGACGCGCACGGCGTAGAGCTCGGAGCGATGCCCTTCCACGCCGCCGCGGATGGCTTCGGTGACGAGGTATTCGATTTGCTCGCCGTTGATCTGCACATCCGGCAACCACTGGCGCGCCAGCAGCAGTTGGGTGGCCAGGGCGTCGGTCTCCTCGCTCCACTTTTCGGCAAAGCTGCGGCTGCATTGGCCATGGCTGATCACCGCGTTGGTGATCTCCACCCGCTGCTCGGTGCTCACCAGCTGGTTGGCCGAGAGTGCGATGGCGAAGCGATCCAGCAAGTGATCGCGGACGTTGCCCTCCTCGGGGTTGTAGGTGGCGATCAGCAGTGGCCGGCAGGGGTGGCTGAGGCTGAGACCTTCCCGCTCAACGCGGTTTTCGCCGCTCCCCACGGCCGCCAGCATCAAGTTGACGATGCCGTCATCCAGAAGATTGAGTTCGTCGACGTAGAGAACCCCACGGTGGGCGTCTGCCAGCAGGCCGGGCTGAAAGACGGCGCTGCCGCTAGACAGGGAGGCGGCCACATCCACAGCTCCCACCAGCCGGTCTTCGGTGATGCCGAGGGGGATCTGCACGAATGGGGCGGGAATCACCGTGGAGGGTGCTTCGCCGTTGATGGGCTCCCGGGTGGCGTCGTCCCACTCCTCAGGTTTCTGTGGGTCGAGGTTGCGGCCCACACCACCTTCGGTGTCGAGGATGTCGATCGGGGGGAGCAGGGCATGCAGGCCCCGTGCCAACACTGATTTGCCGGTGCCGCGTCCACCTGCGATCACGACGCCCCCAAGGCCCGGGTCGACCGCCGCTAGAAGGAGGGCGAGCTTGAGGGTCCCGTGCCCAGTAATGGCGGCGAGGGGAAAGGCGCGGGTTGCCTGGTCGTCCTTGATTGCTACACCGCTCGCCACCATGGGGCATTCAGACGTTTATGCGTGACAGTCTCGCTGATGACAGCGGAACTTTATGCAGTTTTCTTCAGCCGGGCTTCCAGGTGGTCAATCAAGGCCGAATTGAATTGCAGCTGCAGTTCCTGTTGCCTGAGTTCTCGGTCTCCGATGGCTGTGTCTTCATTGGATGATTTGGACAGAATGCTGCCGATTTGATCGTTGAACTCAGGCGCGATGCCGTGCTGGAGGTGTTTGTTGATGAAAAATGAAATGGCTTCATCGGCGGTTTGTTGTTCACTCAACTGTTTGGCTTTTTCAGTAATTCCATTTCTCGCAAGCTTTAGGGCCTTGGTTGCATCTGAAGATTTTTGCGATGTCAGGAGTGGTTGCAACGCTTCGATTGCGGAATCAATCTGATTGGAATCAAGGAGGGTCTTGGCTTTCAGTTGCAGTGCCTGTGGGGCGTGGTTGTAAAACTTAAATAGGATGTCAATCATGCCAAGGGCAACCTTGCTTTTTCCGGCATCCACAATCGACTTGATTTCTTTGATGGTTAATTTTTTTGCCTCTGGATCTGAGGTTTTGGCTTTTTTTGCCCCTAGTTTGGGGAGGTGTTGAGGCTTCCAGTTGTTGGCTAAAGCGTAGTTGCTGCAGCGCAGGAGAAGGTGGCGTGATCGGTTTTTTGAGTACTGTTTTTGTTCGGCATCGAGGTCTTGTAGAGACTTCTGAATCCCCCGTTTAAGTTTCGGGGTGTTCTCGTTTTTAAGGAGGTTGTTGAGAATCGCTTTGGCGTCTTGAAGGTTGCCGCTCACGGCCAGGGTGAGGGCCTGTTGTTGGAGAACAGTTGGGGAGCGAAAGCCTTCGCTGAGGGCACGCTCAATAATCAGCTGCGAAAGTTTGGCGTGACCCTTGCCGCGGAGATGCTCTGCCTCCTTGGCAATGATCGCGGTCAGATCATTGTTGGTTTTCCAGTCCTTCGGTTTGGGGATGAATTGGAGTGGTTGTTGCTTGTTCTTGGCGAGTGTGTGGAAGTATTTCAGCAGCGCTCTGGTTTGCTTGGGGAGGGCGGTTTGGCGTTGTTGGCAGAGCTTCAGAGACTGCGCGGCATCGCCTGCAAGTTCGGGATTGTCGGGGTCATTTTTTAGTTTTTTCCAGATCTCCTGGGCGGGCGTGTAAATTCCGCTTTCAGCAAGATAATGCGCCTTCTGGTTCAGGAGTTTAGGCGTAGGAAGACCTGCGTTCAGCCCTTTGTTGATGGCTTGAATGGCGAGTTTATATTTTTTCTGTGCCGCGTATTTTTCTGCTTCTTGGAGTGTGAGCCGAATGTGTTCGTCTTTGGAAGGTAGGAGGATTCGAGCGCTTTTTTTCTTGGCGTTGGGCTTTTGCTTGGTTGGTTTTTCGTTCCTTGTCTTGGGAGCTTTTTTCCGGGAGGAAAAGCGGGAGAAAAATTGGCTAAACACCATTGCCCGATTGGAAAAAGCTGCCTAGGGGCGTGATCATGGCATGGCAGCTCGTGGGGTTTGGCGTTGGCTTGGCGCAATCTGCTGGCCCCCTTGCGGCGCTTCCATGGCCATCTGAATGCTTTGCGATGCAGCCTCGATGGATAACTGCCCCTTGGCCGTGGCGTTGGGCTCCAACCGGCCCACTCGGTTTGGTGCGCCGCGCAGCACATTGATGGCGGTGCGGCCATTGCTGGAGCGATGTTTCGCCACTTGGTCGGGCCAAGAGCTTCGTTGTTCTTGGTCGTTGCTTCATTACACGGCCCCCGTTGGCGGCCCCCCCGATCAGCCCCCTTACTGCAATGCCGTGATGTTGGTGAAGGGCATCAAGGCGCAGCCGAATGAGGCCCACGCCTTGGAGTTGTTGGATGCGCTCCAGTCTCTGGAACACGATTTTGGTCGGGATCGTTGTGCGGAGCAGCGTTGGGGACCCCGCCCACTCGATCTCGATCTCTTGTTTTGGGGTGAATTGCGGCTCGAACACCCCCGTTTGGTGCTGCCCCATCCGCGGATGCACCTGCGCAGCTTTGTGCTGGAGCCGCTGCTTCAGGCGATGCAAGCCATTCACCCGCCATGCTGGTGAGCCTTCTCGCTTGATGAAATGGCGCCGCTGCCGGCCCCAGAGCCTTTCGAGCTATTGGACACCGTTGAGGCGGTGGATGTGGGCAAACTCCGTTTTGAGCGCAACCGGATCAAGCTGCCGATGGGGGTGGAGGCCACCTTCGGGATGATTCGCCACCCTGGCGCTTCCCTGGCAGTGCCGATCACCGACAACGGCCACGTGGTGCTGCTGCGTCAGTACCGCTTCGCGGTTCAAGCCCGTTTGCTGGAGTTCCCCGCCGGCACCCTGGAGGAGGGGGAAGACCCCCTGGAATCGATGCGGCGGGAGTTGGGAGAAGAAGCCGGCTACAGCGCAGAGCGTTGGGATGCCCTGGGGCCGATGCTCCCTTGCCCGGGCTATTCCGATGAGGTGATTCATTGCTTCCTGGCGCGGGAGCTCACCGCGTTGGAGAACCCGCCGGCGGGGGACGACGACGAGGACCTGGAGGTGGTGTTGATGAGTCCAGCGCAGTTGGACGCAGCCCTGGCATCCGGCGATGAATGGCTCGATGGCAAAAGCGTCACCGCCTGGTTCCGCGCCAAGCAGCTTCTCGGCCTCTGATGATCACCTCTCGCGTTCTGTTCTGGCACCGCCGCGATCTGCGCCTGGCGGACAACCTTGGTTTGATCGCTGCTGCCGAAATCAGTCCGGCTGTGACGGGGGTCTACGTGCTCGACCCCAAGGTGATCAACCCGCCGGAGCATTTGCCGCCGATGGCGCCGGCACGGCTGTGGTTCCTGATCGAAAGCCTGGTGGAATTGCAGCAGCGCTGGCGTGATGCCGGTAGCAGGCTGCTGGTGCTGGAGGGCGACCCGGTGGCGGTCTTGCCGCAGTTGGCACAGCAGATCGATGCTGAGGCCGTGGTGTGGAACCGTGATGTGGAGCCTTACTCCCGTGAGCGCGACCGCCAGGTGGCCAAGAAGTTGCAGGCGGACGGCCGAAAGGTGGTGGTGGATTGGGATCAGTTGCTGATCGCTCCTGAGCTGCTCAAGACCGGCGGTGGTGATCCTTACCGCGTCTATGGCCCCTTCCTTCGCAACTGGCGTGGTCAGGTGCTGGCCACGCAGCCCAGCACCGTTGCTGCCCCCACTGGGCTGGTGGATCTTGATCCCGCTCAGGTGCCGGCCGGAGATCCCCTTGAGGTTCTGCGGGGAAGCCATGGTTTCAAGGGCGTCGAAATCTGCCCCTGTCGCCCTGGCGAGGCAGCGGCGCTGGGGCAACTCACCACGTTCTGCGATGGGCCGTTGCTTGGCTACGAGCCTGACCGTAATTTCCCCGGCACTCCCGGAACCTCTTATTTGAGTGCAGCTCTGAGTGTGGGAACCCTCAGTCCCCGCCAAGCCTGGTGCGCCGCCCAGGACTCACGTGAGCAAGCCCGCAGCGAGGAGCACTTGCAGGCCATTGCTGTGTGGGAGCAGGAGCTGGGCTGGCGTGAGTTCTACCAGCAGGCCCTGTTTCATTTCCCGGAACTGGCTGATGGTCCCTACCGCGAGCAGTGGCGCCGTTTCCCCTGGGAGAACAACGAGGACTGGTTCGACTTCTGGAAGGAGGGCCAGACCGGCATGCCGATCATCGATGCCGCCATGCGCCAGCTCAACCAGACCGGCTGGATGCACAACCGCTGCCGCATGATCGTGGCCTCTTATCTGGTTAAAGACTTGATCTGCGACTGGCGCTGGGGTGAGCGTGCCTTTATGGAGTTGGAGGTGGACGGCGACCTGGCCGCCAACAATGGTGGCTGGCAGTGGAGTGCCAGCAGCGGCATGGACCCCAAGCCCCTGCGCATCTTCAACCCGGCCACCCAGGCCTCCAAATTCGATTCAGCTGGCGACTACATCCGCCAGTGGGTACCGGAGCTCCGCCATGTGCACACCAAGGATCTGCTCAGTGGTGAGATCGGAGCCCTCGAGCGACGCGATTACCCCGAGCCTCTCGTGAATCACAAAACCCAGCAGGCCAAGTTCAAGGCGCTTTACGCCACCATCCGGTCTTGATCTAGGTCGTCGCCGCGGCGGAATTGAGCCGGAGCGTTGGAGACCAGCAACTGGCGCACGGTGTCGATCACTGCCTGCTGCTGGTCGTCCTTTAACTCAGGGAAGATCGGCAGGCTCAGCACCTGGCTGCAGAGCTGTTCCGTGATTGGAAGTGAGCCCTGTTTCAAGCCCAAGTGGGCGTAGGCCGGCTGCCGATGGATTGGGATTGGGTAATAAATGATCGTGCTCACCCCACGCTCCTGCAGGGTCTGCTTGACCCAGTCGCGACAGCAGCTCTCGGGGATCCCGTGGCGTGCACTGGTGGTGGATGGATTGCAGCTGGCGTTGCAGAGCGGCTCGCCGGTGGGGCAACTGCTGATGCGCACCACGAACTGGTTCCAGCTGTGGCCGTCATCGGTGGCCGGCAGAGTGATGCCGTTGAGATCGCCCAAAGCCTCTTGATATCGGGTGGCAATGGCTTTGCGTTTGCTGATCCACTGCTCCAGCTTTGGCAGCTTCACGTTCAGCACCGCGGCCTGGATCGCATCCAGCCGGCTGTTGTAGCCAAGGCTGGTGTGCAGGTAGCGCTCGGGCATGCCATGCACGGCCAGCTCGCGCATGATTTGGGCCAGTTGGGCATCGCTGGTGGTGACGGCACCACCGTCTCCCGCTGCACCGAGGTTCTTGGTGGGGAAAAAGCTGAAGCAGCCTGCATCCCCGAAGCTGCCGACGGCTTGGCCATTCCAACGGGCTCCCGTCGCCTGGGCGCAGTCTTCGATCACCCTCAGCTGATGGTGCTCGGCAATCTTCATCAGCCGGGTCATGTTCACCGCCCGCCCGAACAGGTGCACCGGCATCAGGGCCTTGGTGGCGGGGGTGATCGCGGCTTCAATCTGATCGAAATCGATCAGGTAGGTGCTGGGGTCGACATCCACGAACACCGGCGTGGCACCGACGGCGCTGATGGCCTCAGCTGTGGCAAAAAAACTGAACGAGCAGGTGATCACCTCATCTCCTGCACCAATACCAAGCGCCCGCAGGGCGAGGATCAGGGCATCAGTGCCGCTGTTGCAGCCCACTGCCTGGTCACAGTCGACGCTGGCGGCAAAGGCCTCTTCGAAACGTTTGATCTGCGGTCCGCCGATGTATTGGCCGCTGCGCAACACCTCGAGCACCGCCTCTTCGAGGTCCACACCGAGATCGTCGATCTGCTGGCTGAGGCTGAAGGGAGGTACATGCATGAAGCAAATCTTAAGTGGCTCAGCTGAACCACTCCGGTTCGTGTCCGGGGTTCCACTTCACATTGCAGCCCACAGAGGCGGTCTGGTCTTGATTCACCAAAGCTCCCGTCAGCACGGCCTCGAGGGCGGCCCGCAGGTCACGACCATCAAGGGGCTGATCGTTGCCGGGTCGGCTGTCGTCCAATTGGCCGCGATAGCGCAGGCTCTGCAGGCCTTCGCCATCGGGTGAGAACAGGTAGAACTCCGGAGTGCAGGCGGCCCTGAGCGCTCTGGCCAGGCTTTGCTGCTCATCCAGCAGGTAAGGGAAGCTCCAGCCGTGGTGCCTGGCCTGCTCCGCCAGTTGTTCCGGCCCGTCCTGGGGGTGGGTGATCAGGCTGTTGCTGCTGACGCCCACCAGCTGCACCGCATTGCTGAAGTCGTGGTCCAGCCGAGTGATCTCGGGCTCCACATGTTTCACAAACGGGCAATGGGCACAAAGCACCATCAGCAGCACGGGCCGTTGGTCAAGAGACCTGCTGCTCAGCCGGCCGCCGGTGACCTGGGGAAGTTCAAAATCAGGCAGGCCTGTGCACAGCGCCAGCATCGTGGATGGTGTCAGGGCCATAAGGCGCAGGCAGATGCAGCGAATCTGCTTCAGGATGGCCACCTCCGGTGGTGATGGATGCCGCGCCTGCGACTGCTTTGGGGAGTAGCCCTGCTGCTGGGGGCCTGCGCTGCTCCAAAGGAACCGCCCAGCTGGCGCTTGTTCCCTCTCGAGCGCCATTTCCCCCATGACGGGGTGGCTGTGGTCAATCAGCCCGATGGCTATGGCCTCCACATCTATCTGGAGACAGACACCAGCTTCCCGGGGGTGTGTCGTCCCCGATGGCTGCCGGATCCAGCCCGCCTGTTCAACGGCAATGGATCCACACCGTTCAGTTCCGGGCTGGCGACCCGGGAGGAGTTTTTTGATGCCGTGGCCCGGCGCGATGTGCGTGGCCTGTTGAAGAGCGAGCTGAAAGCTCTCTGCCAGGCGCGCGCTCCGGAAGACCGCTGGCAGTGGATCGAGCCGCCCCGGAACGACAATCAGGTGGTTCCCGTGCAGCTGCCATCCTTGGAGGAGGAAGACCTGCTCACCAATCCCGTGGAGGAACTGAGGCGGGCCCGGCAGCTGCTGAGGGATCAACGGGTTGGTGAGTAGCCCTCCCACACCACGGCTTCGGCTTCGCGCCAGTAACGGCTGAACCGCCCCAGCCGGGGTGGCCGCGGCAGCTCCACGAAAGGTTCGGGATCCAGCAGCTCCAGTGGAAGTTCCGCCTCGATGGCGGCGCCAATGCGCTCCAGGCGGGGATCCACTGCGCTGCTGCTCACCACACCATCGGCCTGATGGCGGCGGGCAAAGGCCAGCACCTCAGCGGCCACATCCCCCTTGCGCAGGGTGAGGGGAAGGTCGAGCGCGTTTTCGTAGAGGAAGCCCAGCCGTTTGCGGCTGATCCGCGCGGTTTGGATCCATCGGGTGTCAAACACGAACACCGCTGGGGCATCCGGCCAGGCCTGAAGTGCCGGGTTGTTGGCACCAAGAGCCTCCTCGTGAATCCAGAGGATGGGGCGTTGGAAGGTCATGGGGGATCTCCTGCTTATCGCTTGGGACGGGCCAGGGCGGCACTGGCGCCTCCGCTGCTCCGGCGTTGGCGGTTGCGCTGCTGGTTGCGGTTGTTGCCGCTGTCACGGATGGCTGGCATCGGGGCGAACAGCTGGTTCTCCAGTTGGTCGTAGCTGCCCTCGAAGGGGCAGCTGTTCGCACTGGGGCAGCTTTCGCAGTAGTGCCCGTCGCTGTAGCGCTCGAGGTTGCCGCGGTTGAAGAAATAGGGCTTGTGGCTGAAGGTGCTGGCCACCCACTGCCAGCTCAGATGGTTGCTGGCCGGGTCGCCGTCCAGCAGGTGCTCCAGGAACCAGTCGGCACCGGCTTTCCAGTGCACCCGTCGCCAATGCACGAGCCAGGCGGCCATCCACATGCGGGCGTGGTTGTGCAGCCAGCCGGACGTCACCAGTTGATCGCGGAAGCCATCCATGCAGGCCAGTCCCGTGCTTCCTGCCCTTACATCGGCCGGCAGCTCCCGGGCATAGGTCCCGGCGTCATGGCCCGTTTTGAACGGTTCCTGATCGTCATGGATGCCATCCCCCAGATCGAGCCACATCCGTTGCCAGAAGTCCCGCCAGCCGAGTTCGTTGATCAGCTTTCCGCCCTCATCGCGGTTGCGAATCCGTGCAAAAACTGAATCGCGCACCTCCGCGAGGCTAAGCACGCCGTGGCGGATGTAGGGCGACAACCCGGTGACCGCCCCTTTGAGGTGGTTGCGGCTCTTAGCATAACGCCTCGCATCGATGCGCCGCAACTTCCCTTCGGCTGCCTCTCGCCCGCCTCGGATTGGGCTGAGCTCCCCTTCAGCCTCCGGGAACTCCTGTGCCAACAGTGTATTCAAGGCATCGCGGGAGGCGAATTGCCGCGGTAGGTCGCCGTTGATCGGGGGTGACGCAGCGCTGGGCACCGGCCTTCGTCAGCAAAGGAGCGGTGATCTTGGCGGGGGATGGGGGAGAATCGCGCGAATTCAACCTGTTCCGGTCTGTCCTGATGCTGCTTGATCTCACCGGCAAGAAGATTCTTGTCACCGGCATCGCCAACAACCGTTCGATCGCCTGGGGCATTGCTCAGCAGCTGAAGGCGGCCGGTGCCGAACTCGGCATCACCTACCTGCCGGACGAGAAGGGCCGCTTCGAGGCCAAGGTGCGTGAACTCACCGCACCCCTGGAGCCCAGCCTGTTCCTGCCCCTGAATGTGCAGGACGCTGATCAGATGGCTGAGGTCTTTGGTGAGATCAAGGAGAAGTGGGGGGTTCTCGATGGCCTGGTGCACTGTCTGGCCTTTGCCGGCAAGGAAGAGCTGATCGGTGACTACAGCGCCACCACCGCAGAAGGCTTTGCCCGTTCCCTCGACATCAGCGCCTACTCCCTGGCACCTCTCTGTGCCCATGCCAAGCCGCTGTTCAGCGAGAAGGCTGGCGTGATCACCCTCTCGTACCTCGGTGCTGAGCGGGCCATCCCCAACTACAACGTGATGGGAGTGGCCAAGGCAGCTCTGGAGGCTTCCGTTCGTTACCTGGCCGCGGAGCTGGGGCCTGAAAAGCAAGTGCGCGTCAACGCCATCAGCGCTGGCCCGATTCGTACCCTGGCCAGCTCCGCCATCGGCGGCATCCTCGAGATGATTCACAACGTGGAGGAGAAGGCTCCCCTGCGCCGCACCGTCACCCAGATGGAGGTGGGTGGCACCGCCGCCTTCCTGCTCAGCGATCTGGCCAGCGGCATCTCCGGACAGACCATTTACGTGGATGCGGGCTACTGCGTCACGGGAATGTGAGGCACGATGAGGGCACTGAAGGTCGAGTGATGGCACGGCAGGGAGCGATCCATCGGGTCACCGGTGAAACCGATGTGAAGGTGCATCTGGACCTGGATGGCTCCGGCCAGTGCCAGGCCAGCACAGGTGTGCCGTTTCTCGACCACATGCTTCATCAGATCAGCAGCCATGGCCTGATCGACCTGGAGATCAATGCGGTGGGCGATACCCACATCGATGATCACCACACCAATGAGGACGTGGGCATTGCCGTGGGGCAGGCCCTGTCCCAGGCCCTGGGAGACCGGCGTGGCATCCACCGCTTCGGTCATTTCGTGGCACCGCTGGATGAGGCCCTGGTGCAGGTGGCCCTGGATTGTTCCGGTCGCCCCCACGTCAGCTACAGCCTTGCGATTCCGAGCCAGAAGATCGGCAGCTACGACACCGAGCTGGTGAAGGAGTTTTTTGTTGCTGTGGTCAACAACAGCGGCCTCACCCTGCACATCCGTCAGCTGGATGGCGCCAACTCCCACCACATCGTGGAGGCCTGTTTCAAGGCCTTTGCCCGGGCCCTGCGCATGGCCACCGAGGTGGATCCACGTCGGTCCGGCGCCATTCCCAGCAGCAAAGGGGTGCTGGAGCAGGCTGGCGCCAATTGACGCCGGCCCCACGCTTCACAGTCCGTTACGAGAGGATGGGCGAACGTTGATCGTTTGCCCGTGACCGTCGCCCCCGCCCGCAGCTACGCCCGCAGCGACTGGGCCAGCGCCTTTGTGAATGTGGAGCAGGAACTCAACGATGTGGCGCTGAAGCCCGTGCGTGGAACGGTGCCGGCGGAGCTTCAGGGCACCTTCTATCGCAATGGACCCGGGCGTCTTGAGCGGGATGGGCATCGGGTGCATCACCCCTTCGATGGCGACGGCATGATCGCGGCGATGCGGTTTGAGAACGGCAGCGTTCAGCTCAGCAACCGATTTGTGCGCACCGAAGGTTGGCTGGCGGAGGAAAAGGCCGGCAAGGTGCTCTACCGGGGGGTCTTCGGCAGCCAGAAGCCCGGTGGTCGTCTGGCCAATGCCTTCGACCTGCGCCTGAAGAACATCGCCAACACGAACGTCGTGCGTCTGGGCGATCAGCTGCTTGCCCTCTGGGAAGCGGCGGAACCCCATGCCCTCGACCCGCGCAGCCTGGAGACCCGCGGCCTTTCACGCCTCGATGGTGTGTTGAAAAAGGGCGAAGCCTTCAGTGCTCACCCGCGCTTCGATCCCGGCCATAACGGCCGGCCCTGCATGGTCACCTTTGGGGTCAAGACCGGGCCTCGCAGCACCATCCGTCTGATGGAGTTCGCGACCGAGGGCCCGGAGGCCGGCACCTTGCTGCACGACCGTTCCGACAGCTTCCCCGGTTTCGCCTTCCTCCACGACTTCGCCATCACACCCAACTGGGCGGTGTTTCTCCAGAACGCCATCGCCTTCAATCCCCTGCCGTTTGTGACCGGCGAAAAGGGCGCGGCCCAGTGCCTTGCGTCCCAACCCGGTGGCAAGGGGCGCTTCTGGTTGATCCCCCGCGACTCCGGTCGTTTCGCTGGCCAGAAGCCCCGCATCCTCGAAGCTCCCGACGGCTTCGTCTTCCATCACCTCAACGCGTTCGAGGACGGTGATCACGTTGTGGTGGAGAGCATTGTCTACGACGATTTCCCCTCAATCGGCCCCGATGACGACTTCGCTCAGGTGGATTTCGACACGGTGCCGGAGGGAATCCTGCACCGTTGCCGCCTCGACCTCAGCCGGGAATCGGTGCAGACCGAGCGGATCAGCGAGCGCACCTGTGAGTTCGCCATGGTCAACCCCGAGCGTCAGGGTCTCAGCGCCCGCTTTGCCTGGATGGCTGTAGCCGAGCGTGAGACGGGCAATGATCCGCTGCAGGCGATTCAGAAGCTTGATCTGGATTCCGGTGCGACCCACACCTGGAGTGCGGCGCCCCGAGGCTTTGTGAGTGAGCCGTTGATGGTGCGTCGTCCCGGTGCTGAGGCGGAGGACGACGGCTGGGTGCTCGATCTGGTGTGGAACGGGGCCCGGGCCGCATCCGATCTGGTGATCCTCAACGCCTGTGATCTGTCGGAAGTGGCGGTGCTGGAGCTGCCGTTGGCCGTTCCCCATGGCCTGCACGGGAGCTGGGCGCCCCAACGCTGATACGTTGAGGCCCTCCGCAGGCCTAACGGGTGCCAACGTCATTCACGCGTCCGCAGATCAAACGCGACGAGCGGATGCTGTGGATCCATGCCGGTCCCCACAAGGCAGCCAGCAGTTACGTCACCGAGCGGCTACGTCAAAACCGTGAGCATCTCGCCACTCAGGGCGTGTTGATGGATGGTGATAACAACCGTCTGGCCAATGCCATCGGAGAAAAGAACTTCGAGCCTATTGAGGAGGCCCTGGCCACCCTGAATCCCTCACTGAACAGGGTTTTGCTCAGCAGCTCCTCTTTGGATGATCGGATCCTCAGTCGAATTATTTTGGGCAAATTGCAGGCTCTGGCTGAGCGGCGAGGCTTCAAATTAGGGGTCAGTTATTTCATTCGAGATCAACAGTCTTGGTTGAATTCGTTCTATGCGCACAATGTGCGTCGGTTTCGCGAAACTCCTAATTTTGAGCAATTTTGTGATTGCATCATGCAGGATTCTGACACTTGGGATATTGCCTATCCATCCAAATTTCGTGTCTTTCGTCGCTTCCCGTCGATTGCGACGTTGTTCCTGCCATTATCCAAACAGGTTCCGATCACGGATCCCTTCCTGGCGCTGGTGGATGCCCTGGATTTGGACACCCCCGCAGGTGAGCAGGGCTGGTTGGCAGGCCGTTCCTCCAAGCAGAACATTCAGCCCGGCGCCCGGGGGATCTGGATGTCCGCCCTCTGCCGCCGCTTGATGGTGGAGACGGGGTTCGATCCGGGAGTGCTCAAGCGCAAGGGCAAGGTGATCCGTGATCTGGCGATTGCTCGCGGCTGGGATCGGGAGAAGTTCGATGGCTTTGATCAACCACTCCAAGACCGCGTGTCGGCTTTTTATGCCAGTTCCAACGAAGCTTTCGCCCAGAAGCACTGGGGGGTGAGCTGGCAAAGCCTCTTCCCTGTGCGCCCTGCTGCACAACGGGTGTATTCGGGGCCTCAGACCGATGTGGAGCGCAAAGAGATGCGAGATCTGATGGTTCGTGCACTGCGGGAGTTGCGTTTCCCCTGGCGGTTGCGGCGTCGTTTCTTCTCCCTTTACGACGCAACCGTCTGAGCCCGACTGGTGCACCCTTTTGCTCGTGGGCCAGTCACGGCTTGACACAGGCCGGTCATGGTTGAGCAGGGTTTGTCGCTCCATGCTCGCCAGCATGGAGTTCCCAACGGAAGCCTCGGCATGACGAATCGACTCTGGGGCGCTGCCAAGGTCGCTGCGCCCGTTCTCTTCGGCCTCAGTGTCTTGGCGCCATCCCCCCTGAGGGCTGCAGAGCGCGCTTGCCAAGGGACTCTGCTTCAGATCCAGGTGAATGAGCGTGGAACGAGCCGTAGCGATCGCTTTCGCTTCTCGCTCGGGCTTGAAGCTGAAAATGCCAGTAAGGACGCCGCGATGACCGCTCTAAACGACCGTTTGGCGAAGGCGCGTCAGGTGATTCAGCCTTTAGTCCTGGGCCGGCTCACGATCCCTGCACCCCGTAACTACTCCATTGGGGGAGGCGCGTCGGGACCACGACTGGAGCGGGCGAGCACCACCATCACCGGCGAGGTGAGCCGTGCGAATTACGACGCAGTGATTCAGGCCGCCGGTCGCTTGCCGGGTGTTCGACTGCAGGGCATGACGTCCTTGGCGTCGAGCGAAAGCAGTGCCTCATTGGCGGATCGGTTGCTGAAACAAGCTCTGGAGACGGGGCAACGTCGCTCCGAGGCCACAGCACGGGCACTCGGCCTGCGCAAGGTGGAGTTGTTGCTGATTGACCAGCGTGGTTCGACCTATCGACCCATGGCGATGGCCGCACGCATGGGGGAGGCAAGCTTCAGGCCTAGGGAGGCTCCCAAGCCCAGTCAGAGCCTCACCCTCAAGCTGGATTACTGCCTGCGTTGATTGATATCGGGATTACTGCGGAGTGACCGTGGTGCGCCGCCATTCCTTCCAGGCCAGCCTTGGCGCGCTCCAGAGGGTCGCCAGCACCAGGGGGGTGACCGGCACCGCGGTGATCACGATGAAGGCCTGCAAGGCATCAATGGAGGTGCTGTCTCCCAGGCCCGTACCGATCCGAAGCAGCACCAGGGTGAGGCTGCCGATCATCACGGCCCAGAACAGGCGTAGCAGAGCCGGCGGCTCGTTGCGGCCGCTCACCACCATGGCCGCGGCGTAACTCATCGAGTCGGCGCTGGTGCACATGAACAGCACCACCAGCACCAGGCCGATCGGAATCAGCAGACCGGCCAGGGGGAGTTGGCTGAGGATGGTGAGCAGGGCAGCGGCGGCTCCGTTCTGGGCCAGGGCTTCGCTGATGCCGCCTCCGGCCAATTCGAGATGCAATCCAGTGCCCCCCAGCAGGGTGAACCAAAGGTTGGTCACGATCGGGCAGAGGATGGCCACTGCCAGCACCAGTTCACGGATGCTGCGGCCGCGGCTGACGCCGGCGGTGAACAGGCCCATCAAGGGCGCATAGCCGAGGAACCAGCCCCAATAGAACACCGTCCAGCCGTTCACCCAGTTCGCCGGCACGGCATTGGGGGTGAGGGCCATCTGCGGCAGGTGGATCAGGTAGGTGATGAAGCCGCTTAAGAAGTGCTGAATCAGCCAGAGGCCAGGGCCCAACAGCAGCAGGCCCGCTGCCATGGCCAGGGTGAGCCACACATTGAGTTCCGACAGCCACTTGATGCCTCTTTGAATGCCGCTGACGGTGGAGGTTGCGAAGACGGCGGTCAGCAGCACCACCACCAGGGATTGCAAGCCTGCACTGTCGCTGAGCCAGGGCAGTTGCCCGGCGGCATTGCTGAGCTGCAGCGAGAGGAAGCCAAGGGGGCCAACCGTGCCGGCGATCGCAGCCACCACAGACAACCCATCCGCCAGGTGACCGAGCGGGCCATCCACCCAGCTGCGCGGCACGATGTTCACCAGCAGGGTGCGGGGACGCAGGGGTTCACCGCGTCGCTCCAGGATCGAGAAGGTGATCGTGGTGGTGGTGGCCACCAGGGCCCAGGCGAGGAAGCCCCAGTGCAGAAAACTCACCGCCAGAGCGGGGTCCACCGCTGCGGCTGTGCTGCCCTCGACTCCTTCGAACACCGGTGATGGGGTCTGGAAGTGATACAGCGGTTCGGCTGCAGACCAGAACACACCACCCCCCGCCAGCAGGGTGCAGATCAGCACCGCGCACCAATCAAAGAATTTGAGACTCGGCTTGGCCTCCGCTCCCCCAAGCCGGAGTTGGCCGACTGGGCTGATGGCCAGGATCAGTGCGATCATAAACAGCAGCACCACCATCCACTGCCAGACCCCGCCGAGGGCATCACTGATCACGGCTTTGCCGTTGTCGGTGAATTGCTTGGCCAGCGCCAGGTCGATGGCCGACACCAGCAGAAAGATCAGCAGGGGAGCAGCCCCCACCCAGAGGGGGGGCTGGCGCCACCAGGAGCGCTGGTTCGCGGGGGTGTCAGGCATCGGATGAGGGGTGAGGGATCAGGCGCGAACGGCGGCACGTTGGTGGCTCCAGCAGGAGAGATCCACCGCTGGTTGTTCGCCACTGGCAAGGCGTGCCAGGGAATCACCGATCAGGGGGGCGAACTTGAAGGCCTGGCCGGAGCCTCCTGCGAACAGGCTCAGCTTTGGGCTGAGCCGGTCCAGCACGAAGTTCACGTCGCTGGCCATGGAGTACGGGCTGATCACGGTCTCCACCCGTTCCTGCACACCGTCTAGTTCGTTGAACAGGAAGGCATCGAGCAGCTCCACCAATCGGGCCGGTGGCTCGCTGACCATGGCATTGGTGTCGGCGACGCGCAGCTCCCTTGGGGCCCAGTCGATGCCCGCCTTGATCCGGGGGCGTCCGTCGCTTGTGTGACTGAGGACAGGAAAGCCGTAGTAGAGGCCACCGTCATCGCCGCGTTCCTGCTGGAAGCAGAACCACTGGGGGTAGCGATCGGCCAGCGCCGGGTCGACCGTGTAGTGGGCCCAAAGCATTGGCCACACCTCCAGTTTTGGTGCGAGGCCCAGAGGGGCCAGCAACAGCTGACTCCAGATCCCGCAGGCCACCACCAACTGTCCGGCGGCGATGTGTTCGCCGCTTTCGAGGGTGACGCCTCCGCCGTCTGGATCGATGCCAGCCACGGGGCAGTGCTCGATGAGCTGATGACCGGCATTGCGCGCGGTTGTGATCCAGTGGGCCACGACCCTGTCGCTGCGCACGGCACCGGCGGTGGGCTCGAACAGGCCGGTGAAGCCCGCCTTCGGTTTCAGCGGGAAACGATCAGCGATCTGGTCGGCATCGAGGGCCTCATAGGGAATCCCCTGGTCGTCCATAACCCGCCGGGCCCCAGGGATCGATCCTTCGATCGTTTCCTCATCCCAGCTTTCGCCGTAGAAGAGCAACCCGTGGGTCTCCCGCAGTTGTTGACCGGCGTGGGTCTCCTCGTCGCGCCAGAGGCGGTTGGCCTCCTGGGCCAGACGGCAGAGCACCGGGTCGGAGTACATCTCCCGGAACATTCGGGTTTCGCCGTAGCTGCTTGCCTTGGCGTGGGCCAGCGTGTGGGCTTCCAGCAGCACCACATCGCGCACGCCCTGGCGGGCCAGGGATGCAGCGCAGCTGAGGCCGGCCATGCCGCCGCCCACGATCACGATGGCTGCCCGGCTGGGCAGGGCGGAGTGTGTGCTCATTCGCTCTCTCCGAAGCTGAGGCCGATGGGCTCTGTGGAGGGTGTTGCGGCCACCTCCTCCAGGGCTGCACCCACCGACAATCCCTGTTCGCGCTGATTCAGGTAGCCGCTGGCACGCCGGCGCACCTCATCGCGAACGAAGGCATAGACATCCTTGGCGCCTGCGTCCTTCCAGGCGTCGGGGGAGAACCGTTCGATCGAATCGGCGATCACGGCGCCGGCATTCACCAGGGGGTCCGGCAGCACCATTACACCGCGGCGACGCAGGTCATCCGCTAACTGGGGTTGCTGGAAGGGGGCATTCGCCGCAGGCACCACGGCGGGGGTCCTCAGCGCCGTCGCCATCTCGGTGTTGATCAAACCGGAGATGGAGCAGGGCAGCAGCAGGTCGAGGTTCAACTCCCACCAGGCGCAGCTGTCCGGCAGTGGCGTCGCACCGGGAAAACGGGCTTTCTCGCGATCCAGATCCACAGTGAACACGGTCCAACCGTGCGCGACGAGATTTCGGGCCACCGTTCCACCAACAGCACCGCAGCCGTGCACGAGGGCTCTGCCGGGACGGGCAGCATTGAGGTCTGTGTCCAGAACGGCCTCCACGGCTCCGAGGGTGCCATGGGCTGTGGCAGCACTGGCGTCCACGGGGCTGCCGACCGCCGCCAGCACATGGGGGGTGAGCGCCGTCAGGCGCTCCATGTCCTCCAGGCTGGTGTTGAGATCGCAGCCGGTGATCATGGCGCCATCAAGCGACTCCAGCAGCTCGGCGGTGACGCTGATCAGCTCATCCTTGACGGCATCGGGTTCAGCGGCCCGGGCAACGATCTTGCCGCCGGCAAAACCGGTTCCGTAAAGATCGTGCTTGTGGGTCATCAACCCCGCCAGCCGCTGACCGTCGGCGATGCAGGCCTCATCGCTCGGGTAATTGAGCACCCGCAGCCCTCCGTTGGCGGGGCGCTTGGCATCGGTGTCTTCCGCCACCACGAACACCGAGAGGTGGTCGGAGACGTGTTCCGCCAGCACCGACACGGTCGGCGCTGTTTTCTTGCCGCTGCTCATCAGGCCACCTTCTCCATCATCTGGTGGTGTTCGACGTAGTCGAGGCTCCATTCGCTGGGGGATTCGGCGATGAGCTGCTGCAGCCGCTCGAACACCGTGTCTGCTGCGGCATCACCGGCAGCACTGGCGAAGCTGTGGCGGCTCCAGCTGCGGATCGTCGCCATCAGGCCGGAGGCGAAGGCGGCGGTGTCACCGTTTTCGTTCCAGCGGCGTCGGTAAGGGCACTTCACGTACACGGTGCGTTCGTCCACCAGCCGTAGGCCGTTGCGATAGGCGGCGCTGTTTTGGTCCTTCAGCGGAGCCATGAACTCCTCGGGGGATTTGTAGAAGTTCAGAACCGTGCCTTGTTTGTACTGCTCCTGGCTGATCAGGCCTTCCTCGGCCATGCCCCGCCAGATCTGGTGCAGCTGGTCGTGCACGTTGCGGGTTTCGCCGCCGTTGTGCCCGAGATAGAGCCCTGCTTCATCCCGGGAGAGGTTCACCGTCAGCAGGCGGCCGCCCAGCTTCAGTTCGCGGCTGCGCAGTTCAAGGATGTGGTTCCAGTCCTTCATCGCCTGGGCGGTGAAGCGCTGAAGGGCCTCGCCATCACTGGAGGCCAGCACGTGGGTGTGGCTCTCCAGCGGTCCGGGGGAGGCGCTCAGCCAGTGCATGGCCGTAGCGGAAAAACCGAAACTCACGCTGTTCGGCGCCACGGAGGGTTCGTAGAAGCTGCGGGCACTCACCAGCACCGTTGGCTTCGGATGCCGTGGGATCTGCAGGGCCAGGTTGTTGGCCAGAGCAATGTTGTCGTTGCTCGGAAGGTCGTTGCCGATCAGCGTCAGGTGGGCGTTCGGCTGATTGGCATGCAGGCGATCCAGCACCTGATTCCACAGCCCAACAGCGGTGCCGCCATCGGCAGCTCCGTAATCAATCAGGACATGGCTGTCAGCGACAGCCAGTTCATCTACACAAGTCAAGGCCCAGTCCGAAGCGGCTTCAATGCAGAGGAGAGCCCCTTCGGTCTGCGCGCTGTAACCCGTGGTCATGGCGATGGCCATGGACCTCGTCAGCGGCAGGCCTCACCGTACAGACCATGCCCCGAGGACCTTTGTCTCCCAGGTTCTTCTTCAGCTTGCTTCGAGCAACTGGCGCAACTTGGGTTCCAGGAGGCTGAAGGCCTTGCCGCGATGGCCGTGCTGCTTTTTCACCGCCAACGGCATCTCCGCGAAGGTGCGGCCGGTTCCAGCAACTTCGAAGATCGGGTCGTAGCCGAAACCCTGATCTCCCCGGGGTTGGGCCGTGATCAAGCCGTCGCAGCGGCCTTCCACCTCCAGCAGGATCGTGCCGTCTGGGGCGGCGACACAGAGCGCGGCGCAGAAATAGGCCTGGCGTTGGTCTGAGCCGTTCAGGGCCTTCAGCAACCGCGCAATCCGTTTTGAATCTGTTGGCGCGTAGCGGGCGGAGTGAACACCCGGAGCGCCATCAAGCGCATCAACGCTGAGGCCTGAATCGTCGGCCAGGGCCCATTCCCCTGTGGCGGAGGCAACCGCTTGAGCCTTGAGCCGGGCATTGGCGGAAAAGGTGGTGCCCGTCTCCTCCACCTCCAAGCCTTCTGGCTGGGGTTGCACGCTGACGGGCAGGGCCTGCAGCAGACCCTGGAATTCACGAATCTTGCCGGCGTTGCCGCTGGCGATCACAAGGGTCTTCATGCGGCCTCCGCAAACTGTCGGGCCCAGGCGAGAACCTCGTTCACCCGCTCGGCATCCGGCCCTTCGCAGTAGAGCCGCAGCAGCGGTTCCGTGCCGGAGAAGCGCAGCATCAGCCAGTGGTTCGGCCCCATCCTCAGTTTGATCCCGTCGGTGCTGATCACTTCCAGCACGTCTGCGCCGGCGACGGTCGAGGGCGTGCTCTGGTCCAGCAGCGTCTCGAGCCGTCGGCGTGCCTCCATGTCGGCCAGGCGCAGGTCGAGTCGGTCGTAATGACTGCTGCCTCCATGTTGTTGCTGGAGTGCATCCAGACGTGCACCCAGGGGTTGCTTCCCTTCCACCAGGGCTTCCAGCACCAGCATCGCCGCGAACAGGGCGTCCCGCTCGGGCAGGTGCATGCCGAAGCCCACGCCACCGGATTCCTCTCCGCCGATCAGCACATCCCCGGCCAGCATCTCTGCGGCGATGTACTTGAAGCCCACCGCGAGCTCCAGAACCTTGCGTCCCTGGGCCTCCGCCACCAGCCGCATCAGATCCGAGCCGCTCACGGTCTTGACCACAGCGCCCGGCAGCTGGCGGGCTCGGGCCAGGTGATCGATCAACAGGGGCATCAGCAGCTGGGTGCTGCAGAACCGACCGGTTTCATCCACGGCGGCGATGCGGTCTCCATCGCCATCGAACACCAGTCCCACCGCAGGGGTCCCGGCGGCGGTTGAGGCCTTCACCGCTTGGATCAGCTCCCCGAGATAGGGCGCCAGGGGTTCCGGCGGATGACCACCGAACAAGGGATTGCGATCGCTGCGGATTTCCTCCACAACGCCAGAGGCGTCAGGGCCGAGCAGCTCCGTTACGCACCCCGCGGCTGATCCGTGCATCGGATCGACGATCACCTTCAGGTTGATGGCCTTGAGGCCACGCACCAGGGCAGTGAGGTCCAGCTTGCGGCGCAGCCCCTCGAGATGTTCGCCGCGTCCATCAAAGCGAGGCACGTCCGCCTTGATCGGTGCTGTGATGCCGCCGGCGGCCAGACGTCGTTCGACTGCGGCTGTGAAGTCTCCCTCGACCGATCCACCGAAGGGCCCTTTGATCTTCAGACCCAGCCATTCCGGCGGGTTGTGACTGGCGGTGATCACGAGCGCCCCCAGGGCCTTGCGCTCCACCACGGCCCAGCTGCAGGCCGGCGTGGGGACCGCGGTGTCGGTGAGCAGGGGTTCGAGTTCACAACCCCGCACCGCGGCGGCGATGGCTTCCGCCAGTTCGGGGGCCAGGAAGCGCCGGTCGTAACCGATCACCACCGTTCGGCTGTTGAGACCTTCCGGGGCGCGATGCGCCAGTTCCTGGGCAGCGGCAGCGGCAACCGGCAACAACCGCTCCACCGTGATGTCCACGCCGATGATCCCGCGCCAGCCATCGGTGCCGAACTTGATCGGAGCTGGGCTTAAGGGGAGGTGAGCCGATGCCATGGCATAGCGTGTACTTCAGAGGATCTAGCAGCTGGCAGCCGTAGGGTCGGCGCATGGGTGACACCCCGCCTGCCGACAACGTCCTCACCGATCGGTTGCTGCGCAGTTGGCTGCGTTGCCGTCGCAAGGCCTGGCTCGATCGCCACGGGAATCCTGCCGAGCGGCGTTGGACGGCCCATCGCAATCTCCTGCTGGACGACCAGCAGCGCTGTTTTGTGGCCTTGCTGCCCCGCAAGCCTGGCCATGGCATCGCCGCCTGTGCTGCCGGAGCCGAGGCCGTGGTGGGTCTGCGCCTGAAGGGGCTTGGCCCATCCGGTGAGCCGTTGGAGGCACACCCTCCACTGCTGCGGCGGGTCAAGGGGCAGAGCCGCTGGGGTGACTTCGCCTATCAACCGGTGCTGGCCCGTCAGGGCCGCCGCACTACCCGGGAACATCAGCTGCCGCTGGCGCTGATGGCCCTGTTGCTTGAGCAGCATCAGCAGGGGGACGTTCCATCGATGCTTGTGCTTGGCGGTGGTGGCCGGCGCCTGGAACAGGAGCGGCTGCATCTCTCCAGTGGTCTGCGCCGACAGCTGTCGGAGGGGCTGCGCAAACTGCGCTCTGACCTCGAGCGCCCGGTTCCTCCTCCGCTGGCCGCTGACCGGCGCAAGTGCTCACTTTGCAGCTGGCGTGTCGTCTGCAATGCCGTGGCGGCGGAGGAAGGGCATCTGAGCGAGGTCAGTGGCATCGGAGCCAAGCGGCGCAAGATGTTGCTGGAGCTTGGGATCCGCGGCTTGTCCGATCTGGCCGCAGCTGATCCGTTGCAGCTCGCCGAGCAGCTGCAGCGTTTTGGGGATCAGCATGGTGAGGTGGCCGCATCCCTGGTGGCTCAGGCCCGGGCGCAGCGGGATGGACGGGTGGAGCGTTTGGATGCCTCAGCGGCACTGCCGGAACTGCAGGACTGTCCTGGTGTGCTGCTCTACGACATCGAATCCGATCCCGACGCCCGTCACGACTTCCTTCACGGTTTTCTGGTGTTGCCCAGAACCAAGAGCGGAAACTGGGATCTGACATCCGTGGCGTATCACCCGATCCTGGCTCTGGCGGAGCATGGTGAAGCCCGTTGCTGGCTCCGTTTGCAACGGTTGCTGAATCGCTATCGGGGTTGGCCGATCCTCCACTACGGGGAGACAGAAAGCCTGGCCTTAAGGCGTATGGCTGAGCGCCAGGGTGCTGCCGAGGCCGAGGTGCTGCAGCTTCGTCAGCGGTTGGTGGATGTGCATGCCCGGGTCAGACATCACTGGCGCCTACCCCTGGCCAGTTATGGCCTCAAGGCCGTGGCTGTTTGGCAGGGGTTTCAATGGAGTCAGGCCGGTGTGGATGGGGCGAGGGCACTGCTCTGGTGGCGGCAGTGGCAGGGGGAGGGGCCCGATCGACGCGGCACCAGGCACGGGCTGCGCTGGATCTTCGATTACAACCGCGACGACTGCCTGGCCACCTGGGCCGTAGCCGACTGGTTGCTTGAACAGGATCAGGCGTCGGGATCCTGAAACGCCTCAGGTTGACGGATCTGGAGCTGTTCTCCGTTGGGACCTTCCAGCGTTGGACTGGCCAGGCACTGGCGGCGCACCAGGGCCAGCCCAAGCCAAGTGCCATCGCGTTCGAGCGCACTGGTGATCACCCCGGCTCGCTCGCCATCCAGCGTGAGCTTGGCGGCGGCCGCCAGCGGACTGGGGCAGCTCCAACAGCGCAGCTGTTGCTTCACCCCTGCCTGGCCGATGAGTTTGGCCATGGTCTCCTGGCCGAGGTAGCAGCCTTTCTCTGTGCTGACCTGAGCGATGAGCCCAAGCTCCAGGGGGTTGGTCTCGCCATTGAGTTCACCGGGTCCCGGGGGGAATCCGCTTTGAAGCCGCCATTGCTCCAGAGCCGTCGCGCTGGCTGCTTCCCCTGATGCCCAGGGCTCCGGGAGGGCCGCATCCGGATCGCACCACACGGCTGCAGCCATGGGCTCCAGCCACTGCAGTCGGCGCAACTGGCCCAGGGGTTGGAGGCGAACCCGATCGGCTGGAAAGATCACCTGATCAAATCCAGCGTGAACGGCAGAGGCCTCTCCCGCCAGAACGATCACATCGGCCCCCTCTGCATCGAAACGAAGTTCCAGCACGGCCCGCAAGCGTCCCGTTGCAGTCAGCCAGCAGGTCTGAAGCAGATCCCCGGATTCGAGTGCGTTGAGGTCAGCACTGGTCTGCCCCTGAAGAAACTGGCGTGCTCCGCTGCCGTTCAAGCGCAGCCAGGGAACTTGGGCGTCCCAAAACAACTTGCTCATGCCGGCGTGAAGGCGGCGATTTCAGACAGCTTGAACAGGCTGATCAGTTCAAGATTTTCAGCCGTCATCGCAGCGTCACCCCCTTCTTCCCGGTCGACGATGGTGACGACCCGCTCCACCTTGTAGCCGGCGTCGCGCAGCTGCCGAACCGCCTTGAGGGATGAGCCTCCTGTGGTGACAACGTCTTCCAGCACGGTGATGCGTGCCCCGGGGGCAGGGAGCGGACCCTCCAGCCAGGCACCGGTGCCGTGGCCTTTGGCTTCCTTGCGCACGATCAGCGCATCAAGCTCCCGACCTCGGTCGGCGGCGGCCATGGCAACACCGCTCACCAGTGGGTCTGCTCCGAGGGTGAGACCAGCCACGGCCAGCGCATCGGCCTCCACGTGGGTGAGCATCGCCCGGCTGATTAGCGCCAGACCGGAACCGCTCAGGCTCACGGGTTTGCAGTTCACGTAGTGCTCGCTCTTGCGGCCTGAAGCCAGGGTGAAGTCTCCGCGTCGGTAGGCCAGGGTGGCCAGACGGTTCAGCAGTTGCTCCCGCTCAGTCGGGACACTCGACGATTCAGGCATGGGGCTGGCCGCGCTTCGCAGATGTCCTTAGTTTGCGCTTAGAGCTGATTCATCTGGTGCTGCTGCGGTCGTTCTTTGGTTCGAGCCTGCTCCTGCTCGCCGGCCCATCGTTGTTGGCGGGTCCGTTGGTCTGCACCACCAATGTTGAGGCGCCTATGCCCGGCAGTGGTGGTGCTCCCGTCGAAGTCACGGTGTGCCACCCCACGGAGACCGCCAGTGAGCTGGTCAACCGTCGCTTCTACACCTGGACCTCGCCCATGGCCCGGGGCGTGGACCCCCTGCATCAATTGACCGATGTTCTGGGGATCGCAGTTGGCGGCATCGAGGGGAATCGGGTCATGGGATTCGGCTTCCCCGACCAGACGCTGATCTGGGATGGGTCTGCAGTTCAGAACACGACGGGAGCGCTGTTGGAGGAGCAGAGTCCGCCGCTGCCGATGCGAACCATGGATATCTCAAGCGGTTTCAACGGCAGCCTGGCGGCCACCGAGACCATCGAAGCCGTGCAGGATGCGCCCTCAGACGATCACTTCCCCGGCGTGACTCCCCTGTGGTAACACTCTCCCCATGGGGGTCTAGCAATCTGGTGAATGCAGCGAACTCATAATTCGCCTAAGGCGAGTTCGATCCTCGCGACCCCCATTCCCCCCTGTTGATGCGGCTTCTTCTGCTGGCTGTTCTGCTGATTCTGCCGGCCTTCTTCGCGGCTGCAGAGGTGGCCCTGCTGCGGTTACGCCCCAGTCGCGTTGAAGTGCTCGTTGAGGAAGAGCAGGCCGGGGCCCGTTCTATCCAGCGTCTTCAGCGACGCCTGCGGCGCGCTCTGCTGGTGTCTCAACTGGGTGCAACGCTTGCTCTGGTGGCCCTTGGCTGGGCTGGCCGTGGTCTGGGGGGGCGGCTCTGGTCGGATGGGTCTGTGGGTGTCGCTTGGCGCGACACAGCCTTGTTCCTCAGCATCGTGTTGCTGGCCACGCTGGTGGCTGGTTTGCTGCCCAAGGCCTGGGTGTTGAACCGTCCGGAATCCTCGGCGCTTCGCCTGGTGCCGCTGCTGGAGGTGGTGATGCGATGCCTGGCCCCACTCCTCAATCTGCTTGAGGCGCTGGCGGGCCTGTTGATGCGCCTGCTTGGCCTGGCTCCCCAGTGGGATGTGCTGGTGCCAGCCCTTTCCGCTGGTGAGCTGGAAACCCTTGTGGAATCTGGACGGGTCACGGGCTTGTTCCCGGATGAGAAGAACATCCTGGAAGGTGTCTTCGCCCTGCGGGACACCCAGGTGCGGGAGGTGATGGTGCCGCGCTCTGGGATGGTCACTCTGCCGGCCACGGTCCGTTTTGCGGAAATGATGGAGGCCGTGCACCACACCCGTCATGCCCGCTTTCCGGTGATCGGCCACTCGTTGGATGACGTGCGTGGCGTGCTGGATCTGCGTCAGATGGCCGAACCGATCGCACGGGGTGAGCTCCAGGCCGATTCGTTGCTCGAGCCGTATCTCCAGCCTGCGGTGCCCGTGCTGGAGACCTGCACGCTGGCGGAACTGCTGCCGATGATCCGCAGCGGTCAGCCGCTCCTGCTGGTGGTGGATGAGCACGGTGGCACCGAGGGTCTGGTGACCGCAGCTGACCTCACCGGAGAAATCGTTGGTGATGAGGATCCTGCCGAGACCGATGAACCGGATCTGCTCGAACAGAAGGACTGCCCCGGTGCCTGGCTGGTGGCCGGAGATCTGGAGATTTTCGAACTCAATCGACAGCTCGATCTCGATCTGCCCGAGGCCGATGACCATCACACCCTGGCGGGCTTCCTGCTGGAGCGGCTCCAGCACATTCCTTCCGCGGGGGAAGGGCTTCATTTCAACGGTCTGCAGTTCGAGATCACAGCCATGGCAGGGCCGCGGATCGAGCGGGTCCGGCTTGTTTTCCCCAGCTCAGAGGAAGATTCCGACTGAAGGCCGATAGTCTTCCCCCAATCGACCGCCTGCGCTGATGTCTCCCGACCCCATGGTCCCGGTCAAGGTCGGGGTGATCGGCATCGGCAACATGGGCTGGCACCACGCGCGGGTGCTCAGCCTTCTGCGGGATGCCGATCTGGTGGGAGTCGCGGATCCGGATGCTGAGCGCGGCAAGCTCGCCACCGATCAATTCGGCTGCCGCTGGTTCGCCGACTACAACGCCATGCTCTCGGAGGTGGAGGCCGTCTGCATCGCGGTCCCCACGCTGTTGCATCATCCCGTCGGTCTGGCCTGCCTGCGTGCAGGTGTGCACGTACTGATTGAAAAGCCGATTGCGGCCAGTCAGGACGAAGCCACTGCACTGATCGAGGCCGCTTCAGCGGCGGGGTGTCTGCTTCAGGTGGGCCACATCGAGCGGTTCAACCCTGCCTTCCGTGAGCTCACCAAGGTGGTGGCCAACGAGGAGGTGGTGGTTCTTGAAGCGCGTCGCCATAGCCCCCACTCGGATCGGGCCAATGATGTCTCTGTGGTGCTGGATCTGATGATCCATGACATCGACCTCGTACTGGAGCTGGCGAAGGCACCGGTGGTGCGGCTTGCCGCTGCCGGTGGCCGCAGTGCCGAAGGCCCGATCGATTATGTCAACGCCACGTTGGGTTTTGAGAACGGTGTTGTGGCCAGCCTGACGGCGAGCAAGATGAGCCACCGCAAAATCCGTAGCCTCAGTGCCCATTGCCGTTCGAGCCTGGTGGAGACGGACTTCCTCAACCACACCCTGCATATTCATCGCCGGGCCCACGAGTGGTATTCCGCTGATCACGGCGAGCTGCTGTATCGGAATGATGGCTTCATCGAGGAGGTGAGCACCACCTCGATCGAACCGCTCTATGCCGAGCTCGAGCACTTTCTGCAGTGCCTTCGCGGCCGCGAGACCCCTGCGGTGGATGGTCTTCAGGCCTCGCGGGCTCTCAAATTGGCAGACCTGATCGAGCAGGCCGTTGAACATCCGGATACGGGAGCGCCCCTGTGCGCACCGATCTGAGGGCTTTTACTGGGGTTACACCAGCCCCTGCTCTTCCGCGAGTTCCCGCAACGCCGTGACCTGCCAGCGGCGGCAGTCACCGGGTGAGGACCGATAAAACTGCCCCCAGGCCTGGGCCTTGTGTTGCGGGTAGTTCTCTGGACGAAGAGAGGGATGGCTCTGCTGCCAGCCCACCCTGACGGCATGACCGATCACCACGTCGAGGGCCAGGTCATCCTCGAAGCGCACCTCTGGATTGGCTTCGACGAAGGCCATCAGCGAAAGCAGGCATTCGCTGCAGAGTTGGCGGTATTCCGGCGCCTTGATCCGACTGAGCAAATGGTCGACCTGGGCGGCGAAATTGCGCTCCCCTGGCGTCTTCTCGAGGATGAGGCTGCTGTTAAGGCGATTGCGCCGCTCCAGCTTGTCGCCAATCACCAGGCCGCGGCAGTGCTGCAGCAGCGACCAGATCCCGGCATAGAAATCGCGGGGAACTTTCTGGAAGGAACCCATGCGGATGCGGTGTTGAAGCCAGTCCCCACCCCCCGGTGTTTCCACCAACGGGTCAGGCACTGACCACTGCACCCGGCCGCTCACGTGCAGCTGTTCGCCGCGTTGCAGGGCTGCTCTGGCATGGTCCACATCGGCGAGCACGGCGCGCAAGCGCTTGCGAATCGCGTGGGGTGCTTCGCTGCAGAGGGCTTCAAAGGCTTCGTCCTGACTGAGCGTTTTCTCCACGGCCAGCTCTGATGTCAGCAGCAGCATCAGCTGCCCCAGCTGCAGGGTGAGGCTCCCCTTCAGCAGTGCTGGCTCCCGCCGCGCCACGCTGTCGAGGGCGAGCAGGAGTTCCTGTTCGAGCATGCGCTCACGGCCGTCGATTCCGCTGGTGGTTTCAATCCGCTCGGCGATGGCGGCACTGTCCATCGGCTGACGCAGCCGGGAGTCGCCGGTGTAGTTGCGCCCCACCACCACCTGTTTCTGACGAACGAGAAGATCGGTGAGGGCGTCTTCGAGTTGGGGATGCACCATTCCCATGGCGCCAGCACAGCGCCGCACCACATTCCAGTCTTCACAACGCAAGCCCCGTTGATAGACCTCCTCAAGCAGGGTGCGCAGGGACACCGGATGGCCCTCGGGGCTGCGTTGAATCCCCTTGGGGCCAAGACGCCGTTGCAGCAACTCGAGCACTTCCGCCTGTTCATGCAGCAGCGCACTGTTCCAGAGGCGCTGGCTCAATTGTTCGATCGGTGTGTCATCCAGCTCCTGCTCCTCTGCGGCGGTCAGATCCCGCAGATCGGTGGCGTCGCGCAGAAGTGGCTTGGCTGGCTCGGAGCATGGAACCGGTTTCTGTTGGAGCGGCGGCAGCTGCACCTCCTGCGCCTGATCCACCAGTTCACTGAGGCAGCCCAAGCGCACCGGGATGCTTTCAATGACGCCGCTGCCGAGTTGCCGGGCCAGTTTGAGGATGACGTCGCGGTGCTGCAGGAGGGCTGCGTCGCGAATGGGGATCACCAGAAGGGGACGTCCCATGCCGCGCCAGTGCCGTTGCAGCAGATGCAGCTCGTCCACAACAGTTTCAACCAGCTCCTCCGGGTCATCGGCCAGATAGCTGCTGACGTCTTCCAGCACGGACGGGGTGAACACACTGATGGCGCCGTCCTGGCGGTAGACCCGAGCCGTGTCCTCGGTTTCCACCCGGTGCCCGGGGCGCCCGGTGAGCTCAAGCCGCGGATTGGTGCCGGCGGCTTTCAACCGTTGCTTCAGCTCGTCGGACGACTGCACGGAAATCATTGAGGTTGGCTCGATCGGCACCTCTGCAGCCAGCAGTGCCTGGCGCACGTCATCCGTCTCCGCAGCCATTGCCACAAGAACAGTGTCGGCGCCGAGCGACTGCGGCTCCCTGCGTCCACAGGGGTCAATGTCCTCGGGACGGATCAGATCGTCCAGCAGCATTTCCCCAAGCCACACCAGGCTCTGGGTCCAGATCAGCGGCAGGTTGGTGTTGGCCACCCGCTCCTGGCTGCCTGGATTGAGCCGTTCCTGATCGACAGCACTGGCCGGGACCTGATAAAGCTCGGGGTAGAGACGTTCCCCGTCCTGTTCAACGGCCAGGGTCTTGAGCTGGCTGTGCAGGCGCCGGGCCTCCTCCCAGCGTCTTTCGCAGCAGGCGGTGACCAGTTCGAAGGCCAGAAACAACGGCCACTCCGACTCGATTCCTTCAAAGGCGGCGAGCTCTTCTGGTTCGTAGTGCAGGCGGTTGACGTCTTCCACCGCCGTCTGGTGACCATCCCGTAGGAAGCGTTTGTAGCCATAAGCCCCGCCGAGTTCCCGTCGAATCCGCCGGCCGGTGCGCTCCACCAGGGCGGCATCTTCCACGGCCCAGGCGGGATAACCAATCACTGAGAGGCAGGCACTGTCGGCTTCCTTGCTGGCGGATTCCCGCGGCAGGAGCCCTTGCAGGGCGCGACGGAGGCGCACGATGGCCCCTTGGGGAATCAGCAGGATGCAGCTGCCGTCGCCATGGGGGCCGTAGAGGTCAAGCCCATCCAGGGCCTCCAGGGCGGCTTTGGCCATGCCGATGGAGCTGGCATTGCGTTCCGGTAAACCATGGTTGCCTTTGTCGCCCCGTTCCCAGATCCCGTAGTCGGGGGTGCGGTAGGCCCTGGCGATGTAGTGCACCAGGTTTTGGAGGAAATCCACTTCATCACGGCTCTGCACCACCGCGCAGTCGCCCTTGGTCAACTGCGCTAGCTGCAGCAGAAACAGGGAGGTGGCATCGAGTTGGAGATGCCCCCAGGCGTCGTCAGCCACCACCGGCTCGCCGGTGCAGCTGTCGTATTTCGCGTGAAGAGCGTCGAGGGGGTTGAGGCTCTGCTTGAAGCGCTCCACCTTCTGGGCCTGCCGCATCATCGAGCGCATCAGACCCCGCATCAGGGCCACCACCCGCTGTTCCAGCTCCCAGGCGCGCAGGCTGTTCTGCCCCTGCTGACGGCGGTGGGCCAGGGCCAGTCCCCAAACACACTGCACCGAATAGACGCAGTCCCGCACCCAGGCATCGCCGTAATTGCCATGGATGGTGTGCGCGGTGCTGGCGGGGAGCAGGCCGCTGATCGGGTCCTGCCGATCGAGAACCACCCGTTGGATGGATTGATCCAGACGCTGAAGGGTCGTGGCGTGGTTCTGCGGAAGGGTTTCCGTCGTCGTCGCAACCATGCCCTCATCCATTACCGCCCCTAAATTCTCCAACGCAGCCCCATGGCCATGGACTCTGTCAGCACCGCCCCCGATGACCGTCGCCGCTGCCAGGTGCTCGGCGTGCCTGTGGATGCCTGCCGTGATGTCTGTGCTGCTGCACTCGGTCTGCATGCCCGGGGCGGCGGACGCATCGTCACCCTCAACGCTGAGATGACGATGTCGGCCCGGGCCGATGCAGCCTTGGGGCAGGCGATCGCAACGGCTGATCTGGTGATCCCTGATGGTGCGGGAGTGGTCTGGGCCCTGGGCCGTCAGCAGATCCGGGTTGTTAAAACAGCGGGCATCGAACTGGCCTGGACCTTGCTGGAGTACGCCGCAGCCCATCGATGGCGCGTGGCGCTGGTGGGGGCGACACCTGAGGTGATGGAAACCCTGCGTGCGGAGTTGCCACAACGGATCCGTGGCCTCAATCTGGCGCTCGCTGTTGACGGTTATCAAGCTACTGAGGCCTGGCCGGGCGTTGAAGCTCAGCTCAGGGCGTTGAAGCCGGATCTCGTTCTGGTGGCCCTGGGGGTGCCGCGCCAGGAAACCTGGGCGGAACGCGTGGCGGCCGGACAGCCAGGGTTATGGATGGGTGTCGGCGGCAGTTTTGACGTCTGGGCCGGCATCAAAAAACGTGCCCCCGTCTGGATGTGCCGGATGCAACTTGAGTGGCTGTATCGGCTCATCAAGGAGCCTTCACGCTGGCGACGCATGCTGTCGCTGCCAGCGTTTGCTTTGAAGGTGATCCGGTTGGGCTGAGTCTTCAGCGGAAGCCCACAGAGGCCTGCCAAACGAAGGCCAGGAGCAGGAAGAAGACCGGGATCAACGGGAGAATGTCGATCAGCGGAGAGAAGGCCTGATAGGCCTCGGGCAGCTGTGCCAGCAGGTCGAGGGTGAAGGTGGCCATCCCTTGCATCAAAAAGGCGTTGGGCTGGACGCTACCACGTGTGATGGGCTGGCGAGTCTGGCTCCCAGGGAGCGAAATCCTCTGAAAAACAGCCGTCGCGAATCGCTTGTGCCATGGCCGAGGTGAAACGCACCAGATGGGTGATGTTGTGAATGCTCAACAAGGTGAGGCCCAGAAGCTCCTCGCTGCGAATCAGGTGATGCAGGTAGGCCCGGGTGTGACCGGTGCAGGCCACGCAGGAGCAGCTCGGATCCAGGGGAGTGTGGTCGTGGCGGAAGCGTGCATTGCGCAGGTTCCAACGTTCACCGCCCACCAGGGCGGTGCCATGACGGCCGAGTCGGGTGGGCAGGACGCAGTCGAACAGGTCGATCCCGTTGGCCACGGCAATGGCCATCTCGCGCAGGGTGCCGATACCCATCAGGTAGCGCGGTTTGTGTGAAGGAAGCAGGGGCGTGACATCCCGCACGATGCGATGCATCTCCTCAGCGGGCTCACCAACGCTGACGCCACCGACGGCAATGCCCGGCAGATCAAAGGAGGCGACGGCCATGGCACTCTCCCGCCGCAGATGGGGGAAACAGCCGCCCTGAACGATGCCGAACAGCGCCTGATCCTCGCGGGTGTGGGCTGTGACGCAGCGCTCGAGCCAGGAATGCGTGCGGCGACAGGCATCGATGACGTCGTTCTCCGTCGCTGGATAGGGCGGGCACTGGTCGAAGGCCATGGCCACATCCGCCCCGAGGGCCATCTGGATCTGGGTGGCATGTTCCGGGGTCATGTCGATGGTGCGTCCATCGCGGGGGTTTCGGAACACCACCCCACGGTCATCGATCTTGTTCAGGTCTCCCAGGCTGAACACCTGAAAGCCGCCGGAGTCGGTGAGCATCGGGCCGTTCCAGCCCATAAACCGGTGCAGGCCACCGGCCGCCGCCACGATCTCCTCCCCCGGTTGCAAGTGCAGGTGATAGGTGTTCGAGAGGACCATCTGGGCTCCAGTGCGCCCCAGCTGCTCCGTGCTGATGCCCTTGACGGTGGCCAGGGTTCCCACCGGCATGAAGCGTGGTGTGTGCACCGGCCCATGCGGGGTCTCAAAGGTGCCGCACCGTGCTGATGTGTTGGCGCAATGCGCGTTGATCTCGAAGCCGAACACGACTGATCCGCCCCTGCATTGACCCTACGGTGAGGGCCGACTGCATCCCTCGCGCCATTCCCAGGATCGTTCCGCCCTGGCTTTCCGATCTGGCGGGAGCCTGGATCTTCTACACGGTGCTGCCAGCATGGCCCTGGCCGCAGCCCTCGTTTCAGCGCATTGCCCGCTTCGCCCCCTGGATGGGGCTGCTGATCGGTGCGTTGCAGGGGCTGCTCTGGATTGGTCTGTCCAGGCTCTCCTGGCCTCCGGCGGCCTGTGCCCTTTGCGTGGTGGCTCTCGGCATCCAGCTCAGTGGTGGCTTGCACCACGACGGCCTGATCGACACGGCGGATGGCCTCGGGGCGCCAGCGGAGCGGCGGCTCGAGGCGATGGAGGACAGCCGGGTGGGCGCCAGTGGTGTGCTGGCTCTCGTGATGGTGCTGCTGCTACAGGTTGCGGCATTGATCCAGCTGGGGGGGCAGGCCCCGCTCGGACTGTGCCTGGCTGCGTTCTGGGCCCGGGTGGCACCGCTCTGGGCCATGGCACGTTTCAACTACCTTCGCGCTGATGGAACCGCGGCGTTTCATCGCGATCACGGCAGGCCGGTCTGGGATGCCCTGCCCTCACTGCTGGTGGTGGTGGTATCGGCTGGCTGGGTGAGGCCCATGCCCCTTCTCCTGGGGGGTGTGGTGGCGATCCTGGTTGCCCAGAGCCTTGGGCGACGATTGGGGGGGCACACCGGCGACAGCTATGGAGCGGTTCTTGTGCTCACCGAGATGATCACGTTGTTGGGTCTGGCCTTGCTCCTGCCGGCCAGCTGAGGACGAATGCATTGCCCTGAGCGGGCAGATCCGGAGCGATCGTGGAAGGCTCCACGCAGAGCGTGAGTTTGCGGCCCTGCTGCTCCGCCAGGGAGCGTGCAAGGGCGAGGCCAAGGCCCGTGCCCGCCCGGTCCTGACCGGTGGACCCTCGTGCTCCCCGCTCGAAAATCAGGTCGCGCTCCTCCAGGGGGATCGGCGGCCCGTTGTCCCAGACGCAGAGCCCATCGGGCAACAGGCACAGCCCCACGCTGCAGCCCGCTGGGCTGTAACGGAAGGCATTCTCAAGGAGGTTGGCGACGATCTCCGCGATCGTTCCGTCCTGGGACGGTTGATCAATCCACTGGGGCCACAGGTCTGGTCCCCGCCAGGGTCGGCCCTGCAGGCTTGCCGTCGCTTCCGCCCGCTCCAGCAGAGGCATCAGCAGGGTTTGCATGGTGGCCTCACCTTCGGCAGGCCCTGGGGGCAACAGGGTGGGGCCAAGGGGGTCCTGTTCGGGGAGACGTTGTTGCCCAAGGCCATCGAGCACGTCGATGTATTGGCCGAGTTGGCGTTGTTCCGAGAGCATCCCCTCCACGAGGGGACGGTGGGAGCTGTCGGCTTCGAGCCGCCGCAGCAGCAGTTGGGCGTAGGTGCGCAGGGCAGCCAGTGGATTGCGCAGCTGATGCACGAGGGTGCGCAGCTGCTCGTTTTGTTGGCTGAGTTCCTGGCGAAGTTGCAGGCATTCCAGGTCACGCCCCAGGGCGTGGCTGATGGCGGCGGCACTGCGCCGCATCCTTTGGTCCAGGGTCAGCGTCCAGTTCCGCTGCGGATCCAGGTCCGCGCGCAGGGCTCCCAGGATCAGACCGGCATCCTGGAGGGGGTACCAGCGCCGACTCTCGTGCGGCAGGCGCAGGTTCGGGTCTGCGTCCGCAGGGGGAAGCGATCGTTCATTGGCTGACCATTGCCGGATCAGCAGCAGTGGCGGACCTTGCTGATTGGGTGGCGCACTGACGTACAGCCCCAGATGCTGGATGCCTTCTTTGGCGGTTAGATCAGCCAGCTGTTGATCGGTGAAATCGAAGAATCGATCGGTGAGCTGCATCAGTTCCGGACGATCAATTCAGGTGCTTGGGCAAGCCTGCGCCAGGGGGACTTGAAAAATCTGGGAAAAGTCTTAAGATCATTTTATCGACCGAGGCGCTGTTCACCATGAACAGACGCCCGCCAGCTCTCGCAACGGTTGCAATTGCTTCGCAACCAAAGCTACAGCAGAGGTTGCAGTGTCCTCCGCTGGTTCCCGCTTGGGTGTTGGTGTCCTGCCGGTGATTGTGGTGTGTCTGCAATTGCCCCGACGCTTCCCTTGCGTCTGGCGTTTTCGCGCCGACGGCACCTGTTTGTTCTGACGATCCACCCCGTTCTTCCTTTCGTACCGGAGCCCTCCCATGTCCAAGAAGCGCAAGCGCATTAGCCGTCGTCGCCTGGCAGGTCAGCGGGTCTTGGCCCATGTGCCAACCCATCACCTGGAAACCGGTGAGTACAAGCCCGTGACCGCTGCTCGTCGTTACATCGCTGAGGGCGGACTGGTGCCTCCGGCGTTGCTGAATGTGCGCCGCAATGAGCACACCACCGACCGCTTCTTCTGGGGTGAGAAAGGTCTGTTCAGCGCTCAATACGCCGAAGAGAACCATTTCCTCTTCCCCTCATTGCGCACGATTGTTGATTCCATCGGTGAAGACAAGCTCTTCGAGGGGCTCGAGCTTGGCGCTGATGATTGGGAGGAAATGGAGGAGTACGAATACGCCTTCGTTTGATCAGGCGTTCTCCAGAACACGCTCGATAAACATCAGGATCGGCTGCACCGTCTCATCAGGGATGGTGTGGCCGTTTTTGAATGGAACTGTCTGACATTGATCGGGCTGCAACTGCGTAGCGATCGACTGCATGGCCTGGAACGGCACCACGGGATCGTCTGAACCATGCATCAGCAATACGGGGGGATGTTGCTGGGGCGGAGCCCAGTTGGGGTGTGGATAGCCGCTGCAGCTGATCAGCCCTGCGATCGGCAGGGCGCAGCCGCCTTCCAGGGCCATGGCTCCCCCCTGGGAAAAGCCGAACACCACCGTTCGTTCGAGTCCAAGGCCTGAGCTGCTCAGGCTCTGAAGTTGAGTCTTGAGGCGCTCAACGGCCGCGGGCACGGCATCCCACTGTGCTGGGAACAGGCCGTACCACTGACGCCCTCCCGGTTGGTCGGGATGGAGCTCAGGAGCCTCCAGGCACACCACATCAAGGGTCTTGGAACACTCTCGCGCCAGGCGATCGCCCAGGGGTTTGAGATCCTCTCCGTTGGCTCCCCAGCCGTGGAGCAGCACCAGCCGGCCATCCATGGGGCATGAGCATCACTGCTGCGTAGGTTGGCTCACGACCCAGTCACGACCCTTCGATGGCTCCTGTCGCTCTGCTGAGTGTTTCCGATAAGTCCGGGCTGGTGCCCCTGGCGGAGGCCCTGCATCGGACCCATGGCTATCAGCTGCTCTCCAGTGGGGGCACGGCCAAGGTGCTCGAGCAGGCCGGCCTTCCGGTGACCCGTGTGTCGGAGCACACCGGGGCCCCGGAAATTCTTGGCGGTCGTGTGAAAACGCTCCATCCAAGGGTCCATGGCGGAATTCTGGCCAAGCGTGGTGATGCAGCCCATGCGGCTGATCTCGAGCAGCAGAACATCGCCCCCATCGATGTGGTGGTGGTCAACCTTTATCCCTTCCGCGAAACGATTGCTCGGCCTGACGTCACCTGGGATCAGGCGATCGAGAACATCGACATCGGTGGCCCCGCCATGGTCCGGGCAGCCGCCAAAAACCATGCCGATGTGGCAGTCCTCACCAGCCCTGACCAATACGACCGTCTGCTGAGCGCCATGGCGGATTCGGGCGGGAGCGTGCCTTCGGAGCTGCGGCGCCAACTGGCCCTGGAAGCGTTCCAGCACACCGCGTCGTACGACACCGCAATCAGCCGCTGGATGGCCCAGCAAACCGCAGCGGACGACAGTCCCTGGCTGGAGGCGGTTCCGCTGCGGCAGACGTTGCGGTATGGCGAAAATCCTCACCAAAAAGCGCGCTGGTTCAGCCATCCCAAGCAGGGTTGGGGTGGTGCGATTCAGCTGCAAGGCAAAGAGCTGAGCACCAACAACCTTCTTGATCTGGAGGCGGCCCTCGCCACGGTGCGTGAGTTCGGCTACGGAGCCGACGGCTCCGCACCGGCATCGCAACCGGCCGCCGTGGTCGTCAAGCACACCAATCCCTGTGGTGTGGCCATCGGAGCTTCCTTGCCTGCCGCACTGACGCGGGCCCTGGATGCCGATCGGGTGAGTGCTTTCGGCGGCATCATCGCCATGAATGGTGTGGTGGAAGCCACGGCGGCCCGTGAGCTCACCAGCCTGTTCCTCGAATGTGTCGTGGCACCAGGGTTCACCCCCGAAGCACGGGAGGTGCTGGCGGCCAAAGCCAATCTGCGGTTGTTGGAGCTGGCTCCCCAGGCCATCGATGCGGCTGGCCCCGATCACGTGCGGAGCATTCTCGGCGGTCTTCTGGTTCAGGATCTCGATGACCAGGCGATCACGCCGGCCGACTGGACTGTGGCCAGCCAGCGGCCGCCCACACCGCAGGAAAAGCTCGACCTGGAATTTGCCTGGCGTCTGGTGCGTCATGTGCGCTCCAACGCCATCCTTGTGGCCAAGGATGGGCAGAGCCTTGGCGTGGGTGCCGGGCAGATGAATCGCGTGGGCTCCGCGCGGATTGCCCTGGAGGCTGCAGGTGAGAAAGCCCAGGGAGCCGTTCTGGCCAGTGATGGCTTCTTCCCGTTTGATGACACGGTGCGTCTGGCCGCCAGCCATGGCATCACCGCCGTGATTCATCCAGGCGGGAGCATGCGCGATGGCGATTCGATCAAAGCCTGCGATGAGCTCGGCCTGGCGATGCAGCTCACGGGGCGCCGCCATTTCCTGCACTGACGCTGGTGGGGGCCGCCGGCCCCCTAGCCTCGCGGCACTGAAGAGTCCCCTTCAATGCTCGCCACTCTCCCCTTCAGCCTCAATTTCGCTCACCCCTTAGCGGAGTGGGGCCTGCTCGCCGTTGGTGGTTGGGCTCTCTACCTGGGAATCAAGGCCAAGAAAACGCGCACCGGTACCCCAGAACAGCGCAAAGAACTCTTGCCGAAAAAGTTCGCCCAGCGCCATTACCTCTGGGGCAGCATCCTGCTGGCTGTGATGACTCTCGGCACGCTGGGTGGCATGGCGGTCACCTATCTGAACAACGGCAAGTTGTTCGTCGGTCCGCACCTGCTGGTGGGTCTGACGATGACCGGGATGATCGCTGTTGCCGCTTCGCTCTCACCCCTGATGCAGCGGGGTAATTTGATCGCCCGCAAGGCTCATGTGGGCCTGAACATGGGCATGCTCACCCTGTTTCTCTGGCAGGCCGTCAGCGGCATGGAGATCGTCAACAAGATCTGGACCAATCGCTGAAGATCATTCAGAAGGCTGCCCGCTGACGTGGTGGGCAGCTCAGGCCGTTGGCGGCATGGAAATCCTCCTGGACCTTCCAGGTGAGTCGACGTGAAATCTGGCGGACGATCTGCTTGAGCAGATGATCCCCACTGCTCTGGACCAACTGATCCGGGAGCATGGTGATCACCTTGGGTAGTCGGATCCAGACCTTGAGATCCAGGTCCCACTGCACAGAGGTGTTCTTTTCTTCAGGGATCAGGCGCATCCCTGCACGGAAGTCGACGTCGTAGTGATGGCGCAGGGCGAGCGACTGCGGCACGGTTCGTACTGTTTCGATGCGGTAGATCCCTCGCTGCTGTGGCAGCAACCGCAGAGCAATCGTGGGCTCCACTTCGAAGCCGAAGTTGCCGAACCGCCCCAAGGTCAGGCTGTAGGACTGACGGTCGATGGCCTCAACCTGCATCGGGCTGGCGCAGCGTTCAAACCAGCTTTGATGGTCATCCAGGTAGCGAGCCACGACCGCTTGGGACGCCATCATCTGCATGGAATCCTCGAAGTGGCTGCTGTAGCAGCGCACCTGCGGGTCGGCACCGTGAAGCTGATTGTCAGTTTCAGTGGGCGACAAGACCGTCACGGATAGGGAGCTGCCGGCAAAGGGCGGATTAAAGATGAACCAATGTAAAGCTCTCTGCGCTTCAGATTTCGCTCAATTGCATCAGTTTTTCGATCACCTCTTCCACCGCCCGGTCCGGGGTTGAGGCACCGGAGGTGATTCCCACCCGAACGGGCCCTTCAGGCAGGAAACCGCCCTCACGACAGAGTTCGGCCGCCAATGGTTTGTGCTCAATCGAATTGCTGCCGACGTCGATGCGTTCGGGTGTGTCGATGTGGAACGAGCGAATGCCGCGGCTGACGGCAATCTCCTGAAGGTGGGTGGTGTTGGAGGAGTTGAAACCACCGATCACCACCATCAGATCCAGGGGTTCATCCACCAGGGAGAACATGGCGTCCTGACGCTCCTGGGTGGCGTCGCAGATGGTGTTGAAGGCCAGGAAGTGGTCGTTGAGCTGGGTTGGACCGTATTTGCTCAACATCGTGCGTTCGAACAACCGTCCGATCTCTTCCGTTTCGCTCTTCAGCATCGTGGTCTGGTTGGCCACGCCCAGACGTTCGAGGTCCCGATCGGGATCGAACCCTGGAGAGCAGGCTTTGGCAAACCGTTGAATGAAGTCATCTCGGTCCCCGTTGCCGAGGATGTAATCCGAGACGTACTGGGCTTCCTCCAGATCGAGCACCACCAGATAGGTGCCGGCAAATGAGCTGGTGGCCAGTGTCTCCTCGTGCTTCACCTTGCCGTGAATGATCGAGGTGAAGGTGTGCTTCTTGTGTTTCTCAACGGTGTTCCACACCTTTGAGACCCAGGGACAGGTCGTGTCAACGATGTGGCAGCCCCGTTCATTCAGCAGCTGCATTTCCTGCACAGTTGCACCAAAGGCCGGGAGGATCACCACATCACCGGAGGTGACTCCTGAGAAGTCCTTCACTCCCTGTTCGACAGGGATGAACTGCACATCCATCTCCCTGAGGTGATCATTCACGGAAGGGTTGTGGATGATCTCGTTCGTGATCCAGAGACGCTCGCTGGGGTAGTGCTTGCGGGTCTCATAGGCCATCGCCACAGCCCGTTCAACACCCCAACAGAAGCCGAAGGCTTCCGCCAACCGGACGTTGAGCCGGCCGTGTTCCAGTCGGTAGCCGTTGTCCCGGATCGTGCCGATCAGGCCGCTCTGGTAGGCCTGCTCAAGGCTTTCGGCCACTTCCTCGGCGCGCCCGAAGCCTCGCCGGTTGTAACGCTCGGAATGGTGAAGGGAGCGCTTGAAGGCGTGGGTGTCCATGGAGGGCGCTGGAGTGGGGCAACTCTATGTGGCCTGAAGCGCTGCTTCAGGCAGTAAAAAAGCCCGGCCAGTCGGCCGGGCTTGAGATCAGCAACTGATTCGAAGAGGAATCAGTTGTTGGTGGTGGAGAAACCGGCGTAGGCCTCCATGCCGTGTTCGCCGATGTCCAGACCTTCGGACTCTTCCTGTTCGGTGACGCGAATGCCACCAAAAAGGCCGCCAATGATCTGCCAGGCGATGAAGCAGGTGACCAGAGTCCAGATGGCATAGGCAGCAGCTCCAAGAGCCTGGATGCCGAGCTGCTCGATGCCGCCGCCGACCAGCAGGCCGAGGCCGGAGCCATCGCCCTGGACGTCGTAGCCCCAGAGACCGATCACGATCGTGCCCCACACGCCGCACACACCGTGCACGGAGAAGGCGCCGACAGGATCATCGATGCCTGCGGCATCGAGAGCGGCAACCGAGATGACGACGATGATGCCGCCGACCGCACCGGCTACCCAGGAGCCCATCAGGGTGAGGTTGCCGCAACCGGCAGTCACACTCACCAGGCCGGCCAGAATGCCGTTAATGATCATGGTGAGGTCAGGCTTTTTTGAGGTGATTGTGGAGATCACCGTGGCGGCGATGGCACCGCCGGCAGCGCCGAGGGTGGTCGTGACGGCCACGTAGGGAACCCACTGGTCCATGGCCAGCTGGGAGCCGGGGTTGAAGCCGTACCAGCCGATCCAGAGGATCAAAGCGCCAAGGGTGGCGATGGACATGTTGTGGCCAGGAATGGCCTGAACCTTGCCATCGACGTACTTGCCGATGCGGGGTCCGAGCAGCATGGCGCCGACGAGGCCGGCCCAAGCGCCGACGGAGTGCACGATCGAGGAACCAGCAAAGTCGATGAATTCGACGCTGCCAACACTGTTGAGCCAGCCACCGTTCCATTCCCAGCTGCCAGCAACTGGATAAATGAAGGCGGTGAGGACCAGGGCGAAAATCACGAATTCGCCGAACTTGATCCGCTCAGCCACAAGACCGGAAACGATCGTGGCGGCGGTTCCGGCGAAGGCCGCCTGGAACAGGAAATCAACGGTGGGAACAAGGCCGGCATCGCTGATGGTCTCAGCGGTGACGGTTGGATCGAAGAAGAAGCCTGCGAAATACAGCCAGCCGTCGATGACGGAATCGCCGTACATGAAGGAGTAGCCAACGAACCAGTAGGCGGTCACCGCGAGGGCGAACACAAACAGGTTCTTGGCGAGGATATTGACGGCATTCTTTTGCCGGCACATGCCTGCCTCGACCATGGCGAAGCCGGCATTCATGAAGATCACCAGAATGGTGGCGACCAGAAGCCAGAGGTTGTTGGCCAGGAAAGCGGCGGAGAGCTCAGGCAGCTCTTCGGCTTTGGCTGACAGCGTGAAGATGCCAAGGCCCATGAGCGCCAGAGGCGCGCAGGCGAGCCAGGTCATGGCGCGGTTGGAGCTGAAGCCCCGGATGCTCTTCAGGAGCAGCATCGGGCCTTCCAGGAGGCTGGCCTCCTGCAGGGTTTTGCGCCGCCTTTGCGGCGGCGCGTGGAATGCAGTTGTCATGAACGAGGGTGCAGAGCTGCGAGACACGTCTGGAATGTTCCCAGACGAACAAAGCCAAGGTGCCTGCGGACAGGTGCCCGCTATGTTCGATTTGCTACCAAAAATCAAACTGGCCTGACTTGGCGCACTCCCTGCCAATGCACTGCGTCGGCGGCAAAGCTGAAACAACAAGGCAGAACGTCCACGCCCCTGTTGGTGGCCTGGCGAAACAGCTCCCCATAGCGCGGATCGGCGCTGTCTCCGGGAGCAAAGGCACTCACATCCGGGCGGCTGAGGCAGGGCACGAGCACCGCTCGAGCGTCCGGAAGCACCCCCATTAGCTCAATCAGATGCTTTTGTCCCCGTTCAGTCACCGTGTCGGGGAAGAGGGCCGTGCTGCCGTCGGTCCAGGTGGTGTTTTTCACCTCCAGGTAGATCGGTCGTTGATCGGGGTTCTGCTCTGTCGGCGTCAGCAGAAGGTCGATCCGGCTGCGTTTGTTGGTGCCGTAGGCCACCTCAGCGCGGATCCCCGCAATCGGGCCGAGTTGGGCCTCCAAGCACCCCGCTTCGACCGTGGCGCGAATCAGACGGTTGGGGAGGGCCGTGTTGATGCCAACCCAGCAGGGCTGGCCATCGGCGCCTGGCACTTCGGCTTGCTCCCAGGTCCAGGCCAGCTTGCGTTTGGGGGAGGGTGCGTGGCGAAGACGCACCCGTTGGCCAGGAATCAAGACCCCGGTCATCGGGCCGGTGTTGGCGCAGTGGGCGGTGACGGTCTCGCCGCTGCTCAGCTCCACATCGGCCAGGAAGCGTTTGTAGCGCTTCAGCAGCACGCCCTCCGTCAGGGGTTCAAAGCGCAGCAGGGCATCGCCCGGAGAGGGAAGGCCAGTCATGGCAGCAGCCGAGATTGGCCCATGGTCTCGTGTGGTGCCTCCACAATGCGCCCAATGCTGAGGGCCGAATGGCGCGTTCACTCAAGGGGATCGCACTGGTGGTGACCCTCGGCACCCTGCTGAGCAAGGTGGGTGGCCTGATTCGGCAGCTGGTGATCGCGGCGGCCTTCGGAGTGGGCGCGGCCTATGACGCCTACAACTACTCCTATGTGCTGCCTGGATTTCTGCTGATCCTGCTCGGGGGAATCAATGGCCCCTTCCACAGCGCCATGGTGAGCGTGCTGAGCCGGCGCCCCCGGGCTGAAGGGGCGCACATCCTCGCGGCGCTCAACACCAGCGTCAGCGCTCTGTTGCTCCTGGTCACCATCGTTCTGGTGCTGGCGGCGGATCCCTTGATCACCCTTGTGGGCCCTGGCCTTGCCCCCGAGCTTCACGCCATCGCACGGGTCCAGCTGCAGGTGATGGCGCCGATGGCGCTGCTGGCCGGGCTGATCGGGCTGGGCTTCGGGTCCCTCAACGCCGCCGACGAATTCTGGATCCCTGCGATTTCACCGCTGATGTCCAGCGGGGCCTTGATCCTGGGGGTGGGACTGCTCTGGTGGCAGCTCGGCGCTGACATCGCTTTGCCATCCGCCGCCATGACAGGTGGTGTGGTGCTGGCCTTGGCCACGTTGGTGGGGGCCTTGCTGCAGTGGTTGATCCAGCTGCCGGCGTTGATCCGGCAGGGTTTGGCCCGTTTTCAACTGGTCTGGGACTGGCGGCACCCGGGAGTGCGGGAGGTGTGGCGTGTGATGGGGCCGGCGACGTTGTCGTCCGGAATGCTTCAGATCAATGTGTTCACGGATCTGTTTTTCGCCTCCGGCATCGTCGGTGCGGCGGCGGGTCTGGGGTACGCCAATTTGTTGGTGCAAACCCCCCTGGGCCTGATCTCGAATGCATTGCTGGTGCCCTTGCTGCCCACTTTTTCCAGGCTCACGGCTCCGCAGGATCGTCCGCAGCTGATCGATCGGATCCGCCAGGGGTTGATGCTGTCTGCGGCATCGATGATCCCCCTGGGGGGACTGTTCATTGCTTTGGGTGGCCCCATCGTCGCCTTGGTGTACGAGCGTGGTGCTTTCGATGCATCAGCCGCACAGCTGGTGACGGGCCTATTGATGGCCTATGGCCTGGGCATGCCGGCTTATCTCGGCCGGGATGTGCTGGTGCGCGTCTTCTATGCCCTTGGAGATGGAACAACGCCTTTTCGGCTCTCGCTGGCGGGGATCGGTCTGAACGTGGCTTTTGACTGGCTGCTGGTGGGTGGTCCGACCCCCTGGGGACATCAGTTGCCGTTCAATTTCGGTGCGCCCGGGTTGGTGCTCGCCACGGTTGCCATCAACCTGCTCACCTGCCTCGCCCTGTTGGTGGGTCTGCAGCGACGGATTTCAGGCCTTCCCCTGCGCAGCTGGGGGCTGGATCTGCTGCGGCTGGCCATCGCTGGTGTGCTCGGCGCCGGGGCTGCCGGGATGCTGGTGGCCGTTGTGACCTGGCCCGCAGGGTTGCTGGGCCTGCTGCTGCAGGTGTCTGCCCCCGGCCTGCTGGGCTTGGCTTTGTTTGCCTTGATCGGAGCACAACTCAAGGTGCCAGAGGTGCGAGAGATCACGCAGTTGCTGGTGGGTCGATTCAGGGCTCGCTGAGACGAACATCGAGCTCTTCACGCACCTGAATGGGAAGTTCCAGCTGCTCGCGACCCACGAGTTGCGGGCCCTGAACAGACACAATCCGGGCCTCGATGCCGAACTCTTTAAAGGCGGTTTCCAGTTCCTGAATCAGAGCTTTCTCAACCTGAGCCTCCGCATCCACCACCCGACCGATCAGCCGTTCACCCAGGCGGCCGATGCGTTGGCGGACCAAATCCCTGGAGTTGGTGACTTCAATGATCAGCACACCAACCGCTGCGGATGGAATGCAACCTTATCCGCAGTACGGCTCGAGGATCTCTTCAAGATCCCTCAGCTGGGCGGGGGGGATCAACTTGGAGAGCGGGAGCTGACTGGCGCCTCCCGCTAGGGGCACCTTGACAGCGTCGAGGGCCTGCCGGGCTGCCACCTCAGCACCTTGATTAACCCGGGCACTGCATTCGATCGCAAGGGCTGAAGCCAGGTCGGCATCACCGAGATAAAGATGCCAGCCGCTGATCTGAACGTAGAGGCGGTCAGCCAATGCACTCTGTAGGTCCTGCAGATCACTGGCGGAGAGGGACATCAGCCCAGGAAGGTCGAGGTGGGGAATGCATCCATGCTGGCTTTATTCCTCCGGCTTGGGGCGCTGAAGAATCACCCAAATCAACTGGCCCAGCCACAGGGTTGCCCAGAGGCTGGTGACCCAGGTCAGGCTCCCGTTGGGGAAGGGGTGGCGCATCTCCTGCAGAAACCAGCCGCCGCTGTTCACCGCAGCGAACACGCCGCCGTGCAGGCAAAGGTTCACGATGCGCTCGAAATGCCGGTAAGTCGGATCCTCAGGGTTAGCGGGTCCATACCAGCGGATCGGCATTGCTCGGGCTCAGAAACACCTGAATCCTGGCGCGGCCCGCACCCAGTTGACGAGCGGACCCTCGATGGGGTCTGATGGTTTGGCGCAAGCGCTTGTAGCTCAGCGGATTAGAGCATCTGACTACGGATCAGAGGGTCGGGAGTTCGAATCTCTCCAGGCGCGTTTCAACTGCCCCAACGGGCAGTTTTTTTTTGGTTGATCGGTCGGGCTGATCGCTGCGGTTTCTTACGATTGGTCAAAGCTTTACTGACATTTCATGGGCCAGGTTTCTGGACGCGCCATCGACGCTGATCTGGCTCAGTCGGATCCTGATATCGCCGCATTCATCAATCAAGAACGGCAGCGTCAGGAAACCCACCTGGAACTGATTGCATCGGAGAACTTTGCGTCCCGTGCGGTGATGCAGGCCCAGGGTTCCGTGCTCACCAACAAGTACGCCGAGGGGCTGCCCAGCAAGCGGTACTACGGCGGTTGTGAGCATGTTGATGCCATTGAGGAGCTGGCCATCGAGCGGGCCAAGCAGCTGTTTGGTGCCGCCTGGGCCAATGTGCAGCCCCACAGCGGTGCCCAGGCCAACTTCGCTGTTTTTCTGGCCCTGCTGCAGCCCGGCGACACAATCATGGGGCTCGATCTGTCCCATGGCGGTCACCTGACCCATGGGTCCCCGGTCAATGTCAGCGGCAAGTGGTTCAACGTTGTTCAGTACGGCGTCGACAAGGTGACCCAGCGCCTGGACATGGAGGCGATTCGGCAGCTTGCGCTAGAGCACAAGCCCAAGCTGATTGTGTGTGGCTATTCCGCTTATCCACGCACCATCGACTTCGCCGCCTTCCGCGCCATCGCCGATGAAGTGGGTGCCTATCTGCTGGCCGACATGGCCCACATCGCTGGCCTCGTGGCCGCTGGTGTGCATCCCAGCCCGGTGCCCCATTGCGATGTGGTGACCACCACCACCCACAAGACCCTTCGCGGCCCCCGCGGCGGCCTGATCCTCTGCCGCGACGCCGAGTTCGCCAAAAAGTTTGATAAGGCCGTGTTCCCTGGCAGCCAGGGCGGCCCTCTGGAGCACGTGATCGCTGCCAAGGCTGTGGCCTTCGGGGAAGCGCTGCAGCCTTCGTTCAAGGCCTACAGCCAGCAGGTGGTTGCCAATGCGGCAGCCCTCGCTGAACAGCTGATCGCCCGCGGCATCGATGTCGTAAGCGGCGGCACCGACAACCATGTGGTGCTGCTGGATCTGCGTGGCATCGGGATGACTGGAAAGGTGGCTGATCTGTTGGTGAGTGATGTGCACATCACGGCCAACAAAAACACCGTTCCCTTCGACCCCGAATCTCCTTTCGTTACCAGTGGCCTGCGGCTGGGAACCGCTGCGCTTACCACCCGTGGTTTTGATGCGCAGGCCTTCCGGGAGGTCGCTGATGTGATTGCTGATCGTCTTCTCAATCCTGAGGATGATGCGATTCGTCAGCGTTGCCTCGACCGGGTGGGTGCTCTCTGTGAGCGCTTCCCCCTCTACGCCGACAGCAAGCAGCCTGTTCTGGCGTGAGGCTTGGCCCTGGCTCTCGAATGGGCCGGGGCGGTGCCTGGTTGAACGGTTGCAGGCTCCCTAGGATTGGGGTGACTCCTTCTGACCGGGGGATCGTCTCTTTCCCGGAGCCTGCGTGAACCTCTTGGCCAGCCCTATCGCGGTCGCCTCGGTCAGTTTTCTTCTGGCTGCGGTGACCACCATGGTGCTGGTGCCCCAAGTGCGCCGGATGGGGCTTCGCTTCGGGTGGACCGATCAGCCCGATGAGCGCAAGCAGCATGTCACCCCCATGGTGAGATTGGGGGGCATTGCCATGGTGCTGGGCTTTGGAACGGCTTTGGCGGCGGTCTGGTCCATGGGGGGCTTCGGCCTGCTGGCGCCGGCCAAGGATCAGCTGATCTGGAGCACCCTGGCCGGTTCGCTCTGCTTTTTTCTGATTGGCCTGGTGGACGACCTCTTCGCTCTCTCTCCCTGGCCGCGGCTGGCTGGACAGGTTGCTGTGGCTTGTGCGGTTTGGAGCCAGGGCGTTCGGATTGGAGCGATCGATCTTCCCTGGCTCACCGCCTCAGCCGGTCCGATTGCTCTGCCGGACACCCTCAGCCTCCTGGCCACCGTTGTTTGGCTGGTGGGAATCACCAACGCCATCAACTGGCTTGATGGCCTCGATGGCCTTGCTGCGGGAGTGGCTGGTATCGCTGCTGTCGGGCTGGTGTCCGTCAGCTTTTCGCTGCATCAGGTGGCTGCCGGATTCCTTGCCGCAGCGCTGGCGGGCTGTTGCCTCGGCTTCCTGCGCCACAACTTCAATCCTGCCCGCATCTTCATGGGTGATGGGGGCTCTTACTTCCTCGGCTTCACCCTCGCTGCCGTGAGCATCGTGGGCCCCGCCAAGGGGCTCACGACGGTGAGCCTGCTGCTGCCGCTGCTGATTCTCTCGCTGCCCCTGGCCGACATGTCGGCCGTGATCATGGGCCGTCTGCGCGAAGGACGTTCCCCCTTCTATCCCGACCGGCGTCACCTTCATCACCGCCTGTTGCGCGCTGGCTTCAGTCACCGACGCACGGTGCTGTTGATCTACGTCTTCACCCAGTGGCTTGCTGCCTTGGCCCTGGTGGTGGCTAATGCCGAGATGCGCTTCCTCTGGCTGGCTTTGGCCACGGCCATCCTCGTGGCAACGGTGGTGATCAGCCGTCGCCAGCTGCAACATGAGCGAGCTCTGATGAATACCAACCCCTGTTCAAGCCCCGTTGACCCCGCTGCACTGGGCGAACCGCGTGGCTGAACCAGGGGTTGAAATCCTGTGCGTGGGCACAGAGCTGTTGTTGGGTGACATCCTCAACGGCAATGCCCGATGGATTGCTGAACAGTTGGCGGGCCTGGGGCTGCCGCATTACCGCCAAACCGTTGTCGGTGACAACAAAGATCGCTTGATCTCCGCTGTGCGCGAGGCATCGCAGCGCTGCAGGTTCCTGGTGACGACTGGAGGTCTGGGACCGACCCCCGATGACCTCACCACAGAGGCTCTGGCCGCTGCTTTCGAGACTCCTCTCGAGGAGCGGCCCGAACTCTGGCTGGAGATCCAGCGGAAGTTATCGGCCGGTGGCCGGCCGGTTGCTACCAGCAACCGCAGCCAGGCTTTTCTGCCCCGTGGAGCTGAGGTGCTTCCCAATCCAAAGGGGTCGGCACCGGGAATGATCTGGTCGCCCCGGCCTGATTTCACGATCCTCACCTTCCCTGGGGTGCCTTCGGAAATGCGGGCGATGTGGACGGAAACGGCCGCCCCCTGGCTTCAAGCCAATGCTGCGACGTCCGGTGTGTTTGTGAGCCGCCAGCTCCGCTTCAGTGGCATTGGTGAATCCGATCTGGCTGAGCGTGTTGCCGATTTGTTGGCGTCCACCAACCCAACGGTGGCTCCCTATGCATCCCTCGGCGATGTGAAATTGCGGCTCACGGCCTGTGCAGCCACTGCCGATGCCGCCGCTGAGCTGTTGGTGCCAGTGGAAGCTGAGCTGCGCCGTCGCACGGGAACCCACTGCTATGGCGTCGATGCGGACAGCCTGGCGTCGGTGGTGATCGACCTGCTCAAGCAACGGCACCAGACGCTGGCGGTGGCGGAGTCCTGCACCGGTGGTGGATTGGCGGCAGCCCTGACGGCTGTTCCAGGCTCCTCGTCGGTTTTCCAGGGTGGCGTCGTCGCTTACAGCAATGCGGTGAAACAGGCTTTGCTGGGGGTTTCGCCGGATCTGTTGACTGCCCATGGTGCTGTTTCCCAGCCTGTGGTGGAGGAGATGGCTCGGGCAGCTCGGGAGCGCCTGAATTGCGACTGGGCGATCGCTGTAAGCGGTATCGCCGGCCCTGGCGGTGGCAGTGCTGAGAAGCCGGTGGGCTTGGTGCATCTGGCCTTGGCTGGTCCCGATGGCTGTGACGCCTGGGTGCAGCATTTCGGTGAGCGGCGGGGTCGGGAGGCCATTCAGAGGATGAGCGTGATCCGTGGCTTGGACCGTCTGCGTCTTCGCTTGCTCGCTCAGGTTTAGGGTCGACGGTTCTTGCGGCTGAGCTGTTGAGTTCCGGCACCCTCTACGACAAGGTGTGGGATCTGCATCGGGTGGCGGAGCTCCCCGGCGGTTCCACCCAACTGTTTGTTGGTCTGCATCTGATCCATGAGGTCACCAGTCCTCAGGCCTTCTCGGCGTTGAAGGACAAGGGCCTGACGGTGCGTTGTCCTGAGCGCACGGTGGCCACGGTGGACCACATCGTGCCGACCACCTCTCAGCAACGGCCGTTCGCCGACCCGTTGGCGGAGGAGATGCTCAGCACCTTGGAGCGGAACTGCCAGGAGCACGGCATCCCTCTGAACAACATCGGCAGCGGCCGGCAGGGCATCGTTCATGTGATTGCCCCGGAGCTGGGCCTGACCCAGCCGGGCATGACGGTGGCTTGCGGTGATTCCCACACCTCCACCCATGGCGCCTTCGGGGCGATCGCCTTTGGGATCGGCACGAGTCAGGTGCGCGATGTGTTGGCCAGTCAGAGCCTGGCCATGAACAAGCTCAAGGTGCGCCGGATTCAGGTGAATGGCCTGCTGCCAGAGGGCGTGTCGGCGAAGGATCTGATCCTGCATGTGATTCGTCACCTTGGTGTGAAGGGCGGCGTTGGCTATGCCTATGAGTTCGCCGGCTCTGCCATCGAGGCGTTGTCGATGGAAGAGCGGATGACCCTGTGCAACATGGCAATCGAGGGGGGAGCCCGATGCGGCTACGTCAATCCCGATCAGGTCACCTTTGATTATCTGAAAGGTCGCCCCCATGCTCCTGAAGGTGATGCCTGGACCCGCGCTGTCGCTTGGTGGAGTTCCCTGGCCACTGATGCCAACGCAACGGTCGACGACGAGGTGGTGTTTGACGCCGCTGCGATTCCACCAACGGTGACTTGGGGCATTACCCCTGGCCAGGGACTGGGCATCGACGAAACCGTTCCCAGCCTTGATCAACTGGATCCAGGTGAGCGTCCGATTGCGGAGGAGGCCTACCGCTACATGGATCTCCAGCCGGGAACGGCCATTGCCGGGGTGCCTGTGGATGTCTGTTTCATCGGCAGCTGCACCAATGGTCGTCTCAGCGATCTGCGTGCGGCTGCCGATGTGGCCCGTGGGCGTCAGGTGGCTGAAGGCATCAAGGCGTTTGTGGTTCCCGGCTCGGAGCAGGTGGCGAAGGCTGCTGAAGCGGAAGGGCTGGATGCTGTGTTCCGTGCCGCAGGCTTTGAGTGGCGTGAGCCCGGCTGCTCGATGTGTCTGGCGATGAATCCGGATCGGCTGGAGGGCCGTCAGATCAGCGCCAGCTCCAGCAACCGCAATTTCAAGGGTCGGCAGGGATCGGCCAGTGGCCGGACGTTGTTGATGAGTCCAGCCATGGTGGCTGCCGCTGCCGTTAACGGTCGTGTGACCGATGTTCGTACTTTGATTTCTCCGTCCGCATCGTGATGGCTCACTTCCCGACTGGTCCGATTCAACAGGTGAGTGGAACGGCCATTGCTGTTCCCGGTGAAGATATCGATACCGATCGGATTATTCCGGCACGGTTCCTCAAATGCGTCAGCTTTGAGGCATTGGGCGACCAGGTCTTCGCCGATGACCGTCTTGAACTCTCCGGTGAGCATCCCTTTGATCAGGCCCGTTATCAGGGGGCCTCGATCCTGGTCGTGAATGGCAATTTCGGCTGTGGTTCCAGCCGTGAGCATGCCCCTCAGGCGTTGATGCGCTGGGGAATTCGCGCGGTGGTTGGGGTCAGTTTTGCCGAGATCTTCTACGGCAACTGTCTCGCCCTTGGCATTCCCTGTGCAACGGCGGCCCCCGAGCAGATCAAGGCGATTCAGGCGCAGGTGGATGGCGATCCGGCCCGATCCTGGAGCTTCGATCTTGCCAGTTTGCAACTGACCGCAGCCGACTCCAGTTGGCCTGTGTCGGTCGATCCCGGTCCTCTGGACATGCTGCGCAGCGGTCGTTGGGATGCAACGTCCCAGCTCCTGGACCATGGCCCCCAGGTTGCGGAATTGATGCAAAAACTGCCCTACATCAACCAGTTCGCCGCCGAGTAACAGCCAGGCGCGACTCCTGTGTCTATGAAAGAGATAGGAGGTTGGGAGTCAATGGCCTGTTCGCTTTCGCGGTTGGTGTTGCCGTTTGTGCCGCTGTTGGTTGTTGTCGGTGTGGGTCCTGTTGGGGCCCTGCCGCTTCAGGTGCAGCCCCATGATCCGTTGGATCGCAGCTGTCCCGGCTGTGATCTCCGCCAGGCGGATTTCCGAGAGGCCCATCTCATCGGTGCTGATTTTCGGGGCAGTGATCTGCGCGGTGCCGATCTGCGGGAGGCGAATCTGGAAGGTGCTGACCTGACGGGAGCGTTGCTGGAAGGTGCTGACCTGAGGGGAGCGAACCTCACCAACGCTGAGCTGTCCGGCGTGGATCTGCGCAATGCCGATCTACGGGAGGCCCAGGTGATCAATGCCTATGCACCGAACGTTCGGACCTCCGGCATGCGTTACGCCGGAGCTTCGCTGTTCGGCAGCAATCTGATCATCGGTGGCGGTGATTGATCAGAAGGGCCGATCCGCGTTGGTCGTTCCCATCCAGTTTGTTGGGGTGTAGGGCACAAACGGCACGCCTGTGCCCTTGAAGTCAAAGTCGTTGAGCCGGAAGCGAACGCCACCAATGCCCTTGTAGGGATTGAAGTAGACCCCAACGTCGTAGCTGCGCCGTTGCCAGCGCAATTCAATGTTGGAGTTGACGGTGCTCCCGTAGAACTTCGAACCGGGATCGACGTTGTAGCTGACGCCGGTGCTCAGCACGACCGGCCCAACAATTTGTTGGGTGAGGCCAACCCCAAGGGTGGCGAGATCGACGTTCCGATCAAAGGCGAACGGGCTGTCGCCATTTTTTAGGGAGCCGCTGCCGACGATGGAGATCTGCGTGAAATCGAGGAAGGGCTTGCTGAAGGTGCCCAGGGTGATGGTGGGGCCTCCGCTGAGACTCAGGGTCTCCTGGTGACGGCCATCGCCGTACACAGCAATCGAGGTGTTGACGTTGGTGTTCAGGCTCAGCCCCGGAACGATGGGAACGGGGGAATAGCGATATGCCGCTGTTGGAATCAGCTCTGCTGTCTTCCCTTTGAGCAATGGGATCTTGCTGGTGACGGAGGCGAACAAGCTGCCTCTCCCACTGCGCAAACGGCGGTTGCTGTTGAAGCGGTCGGCGTCGTAATCGCCGATTGCACCGCGAATGAGGTAGTCATGGTCCACGTCGCCTGTCGACCAGCTGCCCTTGGTCTGGGCATAGACGCCGTAGGCCGCATTGATGTCGGTTTCACCGAGGGAGCCATTCCAGGTGCGGTAGCGGTAGGCCCCGAACAGATTGGTGCTCAGCACGCCCAATCCGCCCATGTCGATGTCCCGGCCAAAACTTCCCCAGTAGCGGCTGCTGCTCAGGATGTCTGCGGGGTCAAAGCTGCTGATGTCGGCATCGCCGTTCAGTTTGTAGTTGCCATAGCGGCCGCGCAGTTTGGCGTCCAAGCCAAATAAATCAGCGGCGCTGTTGAAGTCGCCGTCAATGGCGCGCTGCACCATGAACTGCGGTTGAACGGACAGTTCCGTGCTCGTACCGATGGTGAGTGGCTTGAGGTTGCGTCCCACAAAAAGGCCATCACGGTCCCGGTTGTCGATGCCAACAACGAAGCGGTTCTCCACTTCCTCTTCCTTCTGGATGAGCTGTCGACGGGTGACCGGGATGGGCAGCCGCTCTTCAACGATCAGCCGGTTGCGTCGCGCCGAGATCAGCACATCGCCATTGGCTTGCTCGCGGGCGATCACATCCTCTGCATCGATTCTGGTTTGCGCCGGCGTGAAGGGATCGTTGCTGAAGCCCATGCGATCGGCTTCCCAGCCATCCGCCGTGATCAGGATCTTCGAGGCCTGCACCCTCCAGCGGCTGATCGTGCCGTTGAGGAAATTCGTGCTTCCCAGGCTCTTCAGTTGGGGAACTTTGACCACGCCAAAGCGGTTTTCATCCCTGACCGAGGAATTCAGGCGTTGAACGGGGATACCGCTGCGCCGTTCGATACTGAAGCTGCCCTGGAGGTCGACGTCTGAGATGCGTTGGTCGATCCTGGCGATCGCTTCAGTCCGCATGGCCTGCTGCTGGGCTGGCGGAATCGAGGGATGTTCTGTTGTGCCTCCGCTGCTGACATGGCGTTGGGGGCGTCCTCCATCATCGCCGAGGGCAACCGAGTCAAGACGCTCGGAGAGGGGGGAGGGCTTGACGCGCTGGCCGCGATCCGGGTCATCACACTCCGGCAGGGGCGGCATCATGGCGCTCTCCGGCTTGGGTGTCTCCCGTCCCCAGCGGTAGCGCAGGCCCAGCAAGTAGGCGTTGCTGCCCTCAGAGACGCCCCCATAGGTGCCGAAAGCACCGGAACGGTGGTGAATCCGGCCCACGAGCGACAAGTCGGAGGACACTGCTGCCTCCACCTCAAAGCCGAGGTAGTTCAACAACTTTGTGTAGTTCTCGCGGAATGTTTTCTCGTAAAGGCTGACGTTGGAGTTGTAGCTGATGCCTTCAACAACGCTGAAGCTCAGCCAAGGCTGAACCCAGACGCGCGCTCCAATTCCCAGCACCCCCTCCCCGAAGCTTTGTGCGGGCAGATCGGCATAGGGCTTGCTCTGGTTGAATTCGCCTCCCTGTTGCTGCTTGGCGATGTGGCTGAACAGGTCAGCCTCAAGTTCAACGGCGAGTGGACCAGCGCGCATGATCCGTTTCTGCACGCCGACGCCCAACACTGCTTCGGGACGCATCCGGCCGTTGAACAGGAAGGTGTCACCGAAGGCGGCATCAATCATCTGCCCGCCCCAGGCCGTGACTGCCCACGGTTGTGGATGCCAGTCGGGAACCGGAGGAAGCAGTGGCGGGCAGGCCACGGTCGGCATGCCTTCACGGCTGGCTGGCGTGGGTGGCTCCGGTGGGGCTGATGCCGTTCGAGACGTGGTTAACGGGTTGGTGAGGGGCTCTTCAAGGTCGATGACCCCGTAGACATCGTTGAGCTGCCCTTCGTTTTGGACGAGGTTGTAGCGAAAGCTCGACGCTTGAAAAAACTGATTGCCGCGCCTGAAACGAACGGCGCCTCGGGCGTAGAGCGTGCGGTAGGCCGCATCAAATTCGATCCGATCGGCGTGCAGTTCGGCGTGCCCGAGCCGAACAGAAACGTTGCCTTCGGCAATCGTGGCCTTCGACTTGGTGTCGGTGTATTGGCGGTCAGCTCGAACGTTCAGGCTCGCTGGTGCTGAAGCAACTTTCTCTGGCGTTGATTCAGCCGAACCTGCCGCTGCGGGCAACACGGACGTTGACCCTGTGATCAGGGTTCCGGTCAATGCAAAAAAAAGGCGGTGCGCCGCCAAGGCAATGCTGCTGCGGCCCATGAGCTTGGCAGCTCATTTCAGAGATCACGCTCCGCTCAGACCAGTGTGTGGCGCGGTCTGAGCGGAATGTTGAATCAATCTTCCAGGTCTTTGCGGCTGGGGGTGCGGCTTGGATCGCTCGCAAGGAACCCGAACACGAAGATGCCGAGGAAGAAGAAGACGACCGAGTAAACGGAGATCTTGAGGGCGAGCATGGAGACCGACCGGCGTCTGTGACTTGGGCATCATCCTATGGGGCATGACAGCGTCAGCAGGGGAATGAACCCTGATCAAGTCGGTCGATCGGAGTGGATTGAAACGTTTCGCAGTCGCTCGCGGCGTGATCTGCGTGCCGGTTGGCGCCGCTCAGGCGCCGCCCAGGCAGGGTTTTTTCTCGACGAAAGCTGGGGAGCAACGCACCGGCCGGACTGGGCCAAGCGCGGCCTGTTGATCTGGCCCAGGGGACGCCAATGGTTGCGTCTTGAGCAGCGGTTGAGCTGGCCTGATGGCTGGAGTAACCGTGATTCCTGCCGTGCCCGGCTGGTGCTGAGCTGGTGGGCCGAGCAGATGCGTCTCTGGGTGGATGGCGTGCTGGTGCATGAGGGGGATCTGTTCGATACCGCCTGTCGCTGGTCGCTGCCTGGGCGTTGTCGTCAGGGGGCTGCACTGGATCTTGTGCTGGAGCTCTGCAGCCCCCTGCATGACGATGGAGCTCTGATCAGCAGCCATCTCGACCTGGAGCCGCAGACCGCAGGCCCCGATCCCGAGGGCACGTTGTTGCCTGCGGCCCTGCAGCTGCATCTGGCGGCGGACGGAGACCTGCCGCCGCATTGGGCGGAGCTGGATCCCGGCGGTACAGAGGCGCAGGCTGCTGTTGCAGCGCACCTGCACCAGGCAGAGCCGCCACGGGGGTTGTTGCATTGGCTGGGTCATGCCCATCTCGATCTGGCTTGGCTTTGGCCGGTCGCTGATACCTGGCAGGCCGCTGAACGCACCTTCCGATCAACGTTGGCGTTGATGCGTCGCTGGCCCGAGTTGCACTTTGCCCATTCCACGCCGGCGCTTTATGCCTGGATGGAGCAACATCGGCCCGCTCTTTTTGCCGAGATCCAGGCGGCCAGCCGGGCCGGCCGCTGGGAACCGATCAATGGCCCCTGGGTGGAGACCGACTGTGTGCTGGTCAGCACGGCGTCGTTGTGGAACCAGTTCGCTCTCGGTCAGGACGACAGCCGCCGCCGTTTCCCGGAGTGGACCCATGAGTTGGCCTGGTTGCCGGACAGCTTTGGCTTCTCTGCTGGTCTGCCTGCCGTGGCGTCAGCCACCGGTGTGCGCTGGTTCTGCACCCACAAGCTGGCCTGGAATGCGGAGAACCCTTTCCCCCATCGGTTGTTCCGATGGCGCGGACGGGGACGGTCGGAACTGCACAGCCTGATGCTGCCGCCGATCGGGCGCCGCGCCGATCCTGTGGAGATGCTGGACGAGCAGAGGGCCTGGCATCAGGCCACGGGGCTGGAGGCGGCGCTGTGGATTCCAGGCGTTGGTGATCACGGTGGTGGTCCCACCGAGGAGTTGCTGGAGCAGATCGAGCTCTGGGAAGGGCAAGCAGCCGCCTTGCCCACCCGAGCCGGCACGGTGCGGGAGTTCTTGGCCGAGCTGGAGCAGGGTGATCAGGCCTGGCCTGTGTGGCGAGATGAGCTTTTCCTGGAGTTGCACCGCGGTTGCGCCACCAGCCGTCCGGATCAGAAGCGCCACAACCGAACGCTTGAACGGCTCTTACAGGAGGCTGATGCAGTCTCAGCCCTGTTGGCGATCGCAGGTCGCGACAGCGGCAGCAGCGATTGGCGCCCGCTGTTGTTTCAGCAGTTTCACGACATCCTTCCGGGAACCTCGATCCCGGAGGTGTTCGACCAGGCGGAACCGGTCTGGCGCTCGGCCCGGCGCCAGGCCCGCCAAGAACGCGATCGGCGGCTGGCCAGGCTGCCGCGTCCGGAGGACACAGCAGCGGCGTGGAGTTGGTGGGGTCTGCAGCCTTTGGCGTCCTGGTCGCCTCTGGTTCGCCTTCCTGCGGGATCGTGGTCAGCGGATGCCGTTTCACTGCCGCAGCAAAACGCCGCTGCTGGTGGTACCTGGGTGCAGTTGCCGCGTCAGCACGGGATTTGTTCGGTGCCGCTCCGGCGTGAACCAGGCTTGACGTCCTGTGCGGCTGAGCCCCGTCAGGCTGTGGTCATCACGTCGCTGGGGGGGGGGGCTTGGCGTGTGGGCAATGGTCTGATCGAGCTCGATGTCTCCTCGGCCGGACTGCTGGCTTTGCGGGATCGCGATGGACGGGACCAGTTGGCGTCTTCCCTGCAGTTGGAGCGCTATCGGGACCGGGGCGAATTCTGGGATGCCTGGGATCTTGCGGCGGACTACCGATCTCAGCCCCTGGGTGTGCTCTGTACGGATTCCCTGGAGTGGCTCGATCAGGGCCCCCTGGTGGCGCATCTGGTGCTGCGGCGCCAGCTCGGTGCCAGTTGCATGCGTCTGGACCTGCGGCTGAAGGCCGACACGCCCTGGCTGGACGCCGTGCGACCTACA